>Ga0302315_10000021_pt1 | contig 211201 bp, 178 predicted proteins | sample III_Palsa_N3_1_FD_200532 | JGI IMG/M metagenome (GOLD analysis project Ga0302315, IMG submission 200532) | Peat permafrost microbial communities from Stordalen Mire near Abisko, Sweden - III_Palsa_N3_1 | ecosystem: Environmental > Terrestrial > Soil > Palsa > Peat permafrost | place: Sweden...
GAATGGACAGAGAAGTCCAAATCAACGAGGCCTTTCAAGTGGCATTCGCTGACTTGTGTTGGAAAATGGCAGGGACAAACCAAAGCGAATTTGACAGATTGTGGAAACGGTATTCCGATTTTTATCCTGATATCGCTGGACTGGCCAAGCGTGCAGGGAGCGTGGTGAATGAAGCTGAAATAGAAAAGGTATGGACCGAGCTGACAAAGCCTGCTTTAGCTGTGGAGTTTGAAATCACCGTCACACCGATGAAGTTGTTAGCGCAAGGTTTTTCAGCCGCACAAATCAAAAAAAATACTTATTAACTTATTAACTTATTAACTTATTAACTTATTAACTTATTAACTTATTAACTTATTAACTTATTAACTTATTAACTTATTAACTTATTAATTAAAGAGAAGTTCAACTCACTATAAAGGCATGACGTTTTGCTGCTTGCCTTTGCTTCCCCCTGGCAAAGGGGGTGCCTGTTTCAACTCGGCGCTTTGGCCGAGCTGAAACAGGTGGGGGTTGTTTGGTGGGTGGTAGATTGCTGTCGTCATCATGGCACTGAATGCTTACTGAGAGAATTTGTTTATTTCGGCAACAATTCTTCTACGAGTAAATCCAATGCCTCGCGTTGGCTCAATAAAGAAAATAAGGCTTCGTCTGCCTCTTCTTGAGAAAGCCCAACACGTGCCAGTAATTCAACAGGCAAGGGCCCATTTTCTGCATCACCCAATTTTTCACGTTTTAATAAGCGAATCGCTATCTGCACCAGCAAAGCATAAATCGATCCTTCGCCGTCTTTCACATCGTGATGGTGACATTGTGCCGCCAACACCACTTCATTGGGTAAATGCCAAGCTTTAAATAACCAGCCCCCAAATTGTTCATGGCCAATACCCAAAGCATGCTGCTCTAGAAAATAGATCGGGAAATGTGGATTTAATTCTGCATATTGACTCACCAATTCAAATTGCGGCTGGAACAACTGCCCCATTAACAAAAAACCAAAATTGTGTAATAAGCCGCACAAATAGGCTAAGCCCCGCTTGGGTCTGGGTACCATGGGCACCACGCGTGATAAGGCATCACACAAGGCAGACGTATACAATGCAAAACGCCAATAATGGGCCAACCCCAAAGGCCCTTCGTTGACGATGCTTATCTCGCGACCACAGGCAATCCCCAGCGCCAAATTCATCACCAAATCGTATCCCAATACTTTAATGATCGCGTCTTCCACACTCTCAATATGGCCACTGTAGCCATAATAAGGCGATCGCGCCCAACTTAAGACTTGTGCCGCTAAACTGGGATCTTGTTCAACCAATTTTGATAAATGCAAAGCATCGGCCGCAGGATCAACCCGCATTTGTAAAATGCGATTGGCCATGGGTGGCAATACCGGCAAATCGAAGGTTTCTTCCACACGGGTTTTTAAACGTTTGGGTAAAAATTGTTGAATCGCATGATCGAGCGTGATGACATTTTTTTTGGCAGCTTCTTTAAATTCTGCCGGTAACAAACTGAACGTTCCCTGCCACACTTCCCCCACGATTTTTTGATAATCTTCGCGTTTAATCTGATAAAGGCAAGACGGATCGTTGGCCTGAAAATAGAGGATGGGTTCATTAAACAAGCCCACATCCAACATGATTTCGGCTTCGTATAAGTTTGGCAAAGCAGGCAGACAACTGGGATCGACGTCTTTAAAATAAAAGGCCATTTCTTCGCCAGACAGCGGCGCCAATTCACGCCGTGAGGCTTCCTGCACCAAACGCACATCCAACATGTTTTCAGCTGGTAAAATGCACAGAACAACCCCTTGCTGATCGCGTAAGGGCACAATACGAATGATTTGCGACAACGGAATCGCCGCCCGTTGCGCCGCGTCAAATATATTTGCCGCCACTGGATGCGGTACTTTTGTGACAAGCGTCTGGATTCCTTCCATGACTGTCTGTATCGACGCCATTTTGACCGCATGTCCCAGTATTTTTCGACTCATTGCGACCTCCCTATTTCCTTTCGCTTTACTTAATCGGCCAAACTTGCCCTTCGCTTGAGAATTGGTTACGCTCGGTCGGTTTTTTGCCCAAATAAAGTAAGGTCAATATGAAGCAACCTGTGGTACTCAACCCTTCTCAGCACTCTTGGCTACCTTGGCTGTATTGGGGTATCGCCGCTTTCTTTTTCTTTGTTGAGTATTTTGTTCGCGTTTCACCCAGTGTGATGGCAGACGATTTGATGCGCGAATTGAATGTGACTGCTTTGGCATTGGGCAGCTTTTCGGCCTTCTTTTATTATGCCTATCTTGGCATGCAAGTGCCGGTTGGGGTGTTGGTCGACCGATTCGGTCCCCGCTTATTATTGACCCTGGCCACTTTGCTGTGTGCCATCAGCAGTTATTGGTTTGCCCATACCGAAAGTGTGGCGTCTGCCAGCGCAGCCAGATTTATCCTGGGCTTTGGCTCATCTTTCGCTTTTGTGGGCGCGTTGAAACTGGGCACCAGTTGGTTACCCGCAAAATACTGGGGCATTATTGTCGGGATCACGCAGGGTTTGGGCATGTTAGGTGCCTGTGTGGGCGAAGCCCCCATGGCCAAAGCGGTTGCGCATTGGGGTTGGCGCCACACGCTTGAAATCATCGCCGTTTTATTTGTCTGCATGAGCATTTTTATTGCAGTCGTGGTACGCGATAAATCATCCAAACTCCATCATGTGCGCAACAATGCCCCCGATGCAGAAGGCATTTTTAAAAGCTTAGCGATCGTATTAAAAAACCCTCAAACCTGGCTGAATGCCTTGTTTGCAGGCTTGCTCTTTGCCCCTACCGCTTTATTTGGCGAGCTCTGGGGCGTGACCTTCTTAACCAGCTCTAGCGAAATGTCCCTGCATGAAGCAGCCACAGCAGTGGGGCTCATTTTTATCGGTTGGACACTGGGTGGCCCAGCTGTTGGTTGGTTTTCTGATAAAACCAAACGCCGCAAACCCACCATGTATATTTCTGCCCTATCGGGATTTTTAATTTTACCTTTGATTGTTTATTTCCCTCATGCAGAAGCCATTTTCGTTTATGCCATGATGTTTTTATTTGGGTTTTTTAATGCGGGTCTTGTGGCCTCTTACGCCGTGTGTACCGAAATTAATCCCAAAAACGTGGCGGGCGTGGCCATTGGTTTTACCAATATGGCATCCGTGATCATTGGGGCCTTATTGCAACCGGTTGTGGGCGGCTTGCTTGATATACAGTGGGATGGCGTGATTCAAAACGGGGCGCCCATTTACAGCGCGCTGGCATTCCAAAATGCCATGCTGGTGATGCCTTGTGTTTCTTTACTGGCATTGATTTGTGCCTTTAAGGTGAAAGAGACATATTGCCTGCCCTTAGAAGAGCGTGAATAGACTATTCTGAACTGAAAATACCTATTATTTTCGGTTCACATGATCCTGTTACCCATACTTCGCGCCATCAAACGCATCATCGCCATTGTGGATTTTATTCTTTTCACCATGGCGATGTACTTGCTGTCTTTTTTACCCCAATCCCTACTTTCGTTTTATCGCCCTTTGTTTCGATACTGGTGTAAAAGTTTTATAGAAGCCTTGGGTGTGCAACTGTTCATTCATCAAAAATATAAAACCCAATTACCCCAGCACTATTTGGTGATTTCAAATCACCCTTCTGCTTTTGAAGATATCGGCATGTCGTCTATTTTTAAAGCGCGCTTTCTTGCAAAAGAAGAAATGAAAGATTGGTTTATTTTAGGTCGTATTTCCATGGCAGCAGGATCGCTGTATGTAAAGCGCGATAACAAACACTCTCGCGCAGAAGCCCTACAGGCTTTAACGGATTGGTTAGAAAAAGGCGAATCTGTGGGGCTATATCCTGAAGGGGGTTGTTTTGATAGAAGATTAACCCTGCCCTTTCATACCGCTGCCTTTCACGCTGCATTCAAAACCAATACCGCCATCCTACCCGTCTTTTTACAATACGAAGCGCAAGAAGACTTTGAATGGAAACACCAAACCCTTATACGAAAAATTTGGGAGATGGCCACAGCCCGTAACCCACGCGTGAATTACCATATATTCGAACCCATCCTGCCTCATGCTTACGCAGACAAAGACGCCTTGGTCGATGCGATTGAAAAACAGTATCTCAGCTGGCAAGCGCAATACCTGGAATAAAAACAACCCCTCATTTCTGTGAACGCTCACCCAAAAACCCCGCCTCCCCCTCCATTCTTGCGGTATATCCAAGTAAGCAGTTTAGTTTTGTTGTTTTCAGTTTTACTTGAGGTATTGAAGCATGAAGAAATTTATTTTTGGCGCCGTCACCCTTGCCTGTATCAGTGCATCTGCCGCACTTTTGGCTTCGCCCTACAGCACAACCTTATGTCAGGAAAACGGTTACGAATGCTATCACGCAGAACGCGGCGAAACCTGGGAAAGCTTGTTCCCCAATCAACATGAGCGTGATTTGGTAAAGCGTTTGAATCGCGTCAATTTACAATTGCGCCCTGGCATGGTGTACGCCGTTCCATCAAACTTAGGTTCAGTCAATAAATTAGATCTGGCTCCCTTTCCACACCACATTACCTCTACTGGTGAAAAAACCGTGATCGTGGATCAAGCCAAATTGGCTTGGGGCGCCTACTCAGCTGATGGCGAACTGGTGAATTGGGGCCCTGCTTCTGGTGGTAAAGGATACTGCCCTGATTTGGGTAGAGGCTGCCGTACGGCCACAGGCACCTTCCATGTTTATAACAAGGGTTCTGCAGGCTGTGTCTCGCATAAGTTCCCTGTTGGCCGCGGTGGTGCCGAAATGCCTTACTGCATGTTCTTTAAGGGTGGGTTTGCTTTACATGGTTCCAAAACAGTGCCTGGATTTAATGCCAGCCATGGTTGCATTCGACTCTTTACGGAAGATGCCCGTTGGTTAAACCAAGACTTTATTGATACCAACAGCACGAAGATTGTGGTTGAAAAGCCAGGGGCCATTTAATCTGCAACAAGGAAGCCCCCTCGAGCGTAGCAGCGTTCTTGTGGCAATAGTCTTTGAACCCGAAGAAAAAATCCACAAGCCAACGGCATTTTAAAAGATACCGAAGGCTGTGGATTTTTTTATCAGCAGCGGGTTCTCAAACTGAGTTTCAAGGCAACGCATTCAGCTTTTCTTAATCCTTTTTGAAGCTGCAGCAATGCCTTCTCTAAAGAGGTATGATGACCTTTTCTATTACTTAAAGCGCAGGCCATAGCGCTTTGTGTCTGCACGATAAAAGGTAACGAAAATGATTCATACAACTTCTCTACCGGTTTGTTACAATTTTGTAAAGCAAGTTTCCAATCTTAAGCTGTATGACTAAAAGCGCCGCTCCCCAGGTTTCCATATCGGTTTTTCTTCAGTACGTACGTGCTGGCCGTCTTCGTGCAATCGAAGCCTGCCTCAATGATGAAGAAAACACAAACTCATTGCTTAATGCAAAAGGTGACAATGGCCGGACAGCCCTGATGGTGGCAGCATTGTATGGCCACACTGAAATGGTTCGATATCTATATGAGCAAGGCGCAAAGCGTCAGCCGCCGCTGGATATTAACGAAAAAGATAATATTGGTCAGACAACCCTGATGTTGGCAGCATTGTATGGCCACACTAAAACTGTTCGATATCTATGTGAGCAAGGCGCAAAGCGTCAGCCGCCGCTGGATATTAACGAAAAAGACAATGTTGGCCGGACAGCCCTGATGTGGGCCGCAGTGAGTGGCCAAACTGAAACTGTTCAATATCTATATGAGCAAGGCGCAAAGCGTCAGCCGCCGCTGGATATTAACGAAAAAGACAATGTTGGCCGGACAGCCCTGATGTGGGCCGCAGTGAGTGGCCAAACTGAAACTGTTCAATATCTATATGAACAAAGCGCAAAGCGTCAGCCGCCGCTGGATATTAATGCAAAAGATAATATTGGCAAGACAGCCCTGATGTTGGCAGCATTGTATGGCCACACTAAAACTGTTCGATATCTATGTGAGCAAGGCGCAAAGAGTCAGCCGCCGCTGGATATTAACAAAAAAGATAATAATGGCCGGACAGCCCTGATGTGGGGCGCAAGGTTTGGGCTGGCTGAAATAGTTCAGTATTTATGTGATCTTAAAGATGCCCAAGGCCTGTCTGCAGTCGATGTCAGTATTGTCAGTCAAGACGGTGAAACGGCACTCGCTTTCTATGAAAATAATACTGATATGCAAAAACGATTACGAAGCTGCGGTGCATATGAGTTAAGTCACAACAACGATAATGCTTTTCAAAATGCCAATGCGCATATTCAGAATGTGCATACTTGGTATGACATCGCCTCAGCCCATCATAATTTGACATTACTCCAAAACTCACATGCTGCGTTTTTCACCAAAAAACAAGCGGATGAAGGTTTTGCTGCGCTTCAAAAATATTTAAATGCAAAGGCAAACGCCCTTTCGAAGGCAAGCCTAGACGAAATAAAAGCATGGGTCCAAAAAGGTTTGCTTGGGAAGGGTAACCTAGCCCTTTCAGAATCCTTAAAAGCAGGCACAAACCGTTTAAACAAGATGCCCATTCCAGAGGAGTGGTTTAAGTATATCAATCCTGAAACAGAGGAAAGCATCTCTACCGCCTTTCAATCCTTACACGCAGATGGCTATACCATGGGCCAAGTTTTGGGGATGTTATGGCAGTTACTGCACGATAAAAGCTTTATTCAAGATGTCTTTAAAACCCACAACAATCCTGAAGCCACCGCGCGCCGCATTCAGGACTTCGAAGAAAGCTTCATGCAGTCTATCTTGGCAGCCCAATATGAATATAGGGGGCAAGGTTCTCAAGCTTGCGCCAAAGGCTTCACATCAAAAGTATTACATAATCTTTTTGAAAGCTTAGGCGGTATCAAAGGCATTCAATCCAGAAGTGAGATACTGGAAGCCTTCCAGGCTAAAAAACGAAAAACTGGCCCTGCCATTCTGGTTGAAGATTTGAATAACATCATGCCAGATTTGACTCTGGATTTATTAAAGAGCGCTTATCAGAAAAGAAACACCTATCCTGCTTTGTTTGATTCCCTTTATCAAAAACTAAATGGCGTACAATGTGCCGATTTATTTGATAAAGAAAATCCTGACTATCAGAAAAACTGGGCCTGGCGGGCTCATATTCTGGGCGGAATGAAAGCGTGCTTTTTAAGTCATTTCCCCAAAGGCTATCCACGCAAAACACCCCATCGAAAAGATTTTTTGGTCTTAGAACAAAATATCAATCCTGTATTACCGTATACCCATATGAAACGCTGGCTCATACGTTTAACTGAGATGGCAAAACAAGAAAATCAAGCGGCTCATTTAGAACACGTAAGCCTCATTTCAGATTTTTTAAATGCGGTTTCTTCTGCAGTTCACACAAAAAAACCGCTTCCTAAGCTGCCTGAAGCTTTAAAAGTTTATTTTATTGATGAGGCACAAGAGCCAGATTACAACCGAGCCTACGAGAACACCCGAGCCCGTCGTCCTGAAGCTGACTTTCACTTTGCATTGCTACAACGTGCGGTGCCAAAGCCAAAATTGGATAATAGCATTCAAGCGCAACATCGTTCATTTTGGGATAGCTTAGGTAGCATTTTATGGTGGGCTTCTGTCGTGCTACCCGTTTACACTTTTATCATCGCCCCATTTATCGTCAAACCGATTGCGAAGGCGTGGCGTTTTATGTTTGGAAAGAATGCGCCCAATGTGCCTAGCATGCCGGTTTTGCAGCAAGCGGCTGCTGAAGCGGCAGCACCTGACCTTCATGTTGCGCGCACGCTCATACACAGCGTAGTTGGAAATGAACAGCCAGCTGCGCAAAATGTGACAGAAGGCCCTCCACAGGCTGCTCATCAAGTGGGTGAAATGAAATCTCAGCCGTCTCTAACATAAAAAAACAGACGTCACCCTATGTCATGCCAGGACAGTAGGGTGGGTAAGCGCACTCGCGTAACCCATCACAGCATGGGCTACGTGCGAAGCGCACTCACCCATCCTACAAAAAATGGCAAACCGTGCACTACTCGGGGGATTTTACCTTACATCAGATGGCACCAATTGGGTGCCCGCCCCCTATGCGGTACGGCCAAGCCAGCCGACAGCAGTGCCGCATTCAGGGATGTGTCATCCACATAAACCTGAGCCCGTATTTTAAAATACTTATCTCGCTGCATGTGCTGCAAGGTGATGCTGTGGGCATTGGCCACTTTTTCCTTCACATAGTCCCAAGCTTGTTCGGCAAGACGCCGCTCTTCATTGCAGGGCCCATTCAATTTGGGCAGGTCAATTTCGTCCAAAATAACGGGGATCTCTTTCCCGAATAAGGCTGGCCATTCGGATACGGTCACAATCAGCGTATCGGGTTTAGGAACGGAAATGACTTCTTTTACGATAACGGAATCAGATGAGGGCTGAGCCAGAAGAGAAAAAGGCAGAAAACTTAAGAGAATTGCGATGAAACAAGGCCAAAATTTCATGATTATCTAAGCGGATCAGAAAAAATGGCGCGCCCGGAGAGATTCGAACTCCCGACCGCCTGGTTCGTAGCCAGGTACTCTATCCAACTGAGCTACGGGCGCGCAACGGCGTGCATTATGTCTAGAATGGTCTACCCCGTCAACGCCCATTTATCTTTTTCTTTCTTAGGGCATGTCCTCATTACGCCTATCTCGGCCGTAACACCTTGATTTTCTGCGATTCGCTGCTCACATACTGCATGTATGCTCCGCTGCGATTCTCAATAATTCAATGCGTTACGTCTCGATATAGCGTAATGAGGACACGCCCTAATCTAACGAAAAAGGGGCGTAAAAACGCCCCTTTAACGAACAAATACCGCTTAGAAGTGATACACAGCGGCTGCCGTGGCACGGTTGATATGCCCTTGCGCTGCATTGGCCAGCGTTTCACGACGTGCGTAAGCATATTCTAAACCAAGATCTAAACCTTTAACGGGTTCAAATATGATATTGCTGAAGAATTTGTCTACGCCCGTTGTCACTTGTGTGCCAACAGGTGTGTACGATGAAGCATCCACATGCATGTGCGTCCAAATAAAGTTCGAACGTACTTTATGAGAATGCGTAGGCCAAATCACTTCCGTACCCAACACGCTGAACAAAGCGCGTTGTGATTGGAAGACACCCGTTGAATCATTGAAGAAAGCGGATTGACCGTTTGCGTCAATGATGTAACGGCCGATGCCATCGCCCATGTTAAATTGACCAAATATGCTGCTGCCATCCACAAAGAAGTACCGGCCTGACACCCCTAAACCAAAAGCAGTATCGGTATTCTTGAAATCATTGGTCCCGCTCTGATCATGCACTCTCAAACCACGCACCAAACCACGCACTGTGGCATGTGCATTATGACGTTGCCATCTGACATTGAAAGTGGCATCTGGTAAACCTGAATCTTCATAGGTTCTGGTGAAGGTGCCATCCTGCTTGGTGTAATCTGTTGCAGGACGTTCTAAAGCAGCGCTCCATGACCAATGATGATGATGTGGCACATGGCGTGAATAACGGATTTGGGGTTGACGCAAGAACCCACCCATCGCTGTACCATAATCCACCGTATAACCAATCGAATCTAAATCAAAAAAGTTGGTGGTGTCTTGACCCACGCGCCAATGGTTTGCATCAAAATAGGCAAAAGACAAAGTCGGTGAGTAATTGTCACTTTGACGTGTGTCTGTGTTGCCCGTGTTTTGGATAAAGTTAAATTCAACATGTGTATCAATCAAGCCAAGGTGCGTGTGGTGCGTTTTTGTTTTAAAACCGAACTCACTGCCCTGTGCGCTCATATTGAAGTTGCCACGTGAATGGGCTGCCGTATCCACCCCTTTCAAAGGGATATTGGCCCCAGAAAGATACGTGCCGCCGAATGCACCTGAATCAAAAGTGGTGTCTAAACGGGGATTGGCAATAAAGTGAATGGACGTGTTGGTTCCATAAACAAGATGATAATGATGATGGGGGTAACGATAGAGTTCATGATGAGGATGACGGTACTCTCTCGTTAAATTGTAGAACTTATCTGCGCGTTCTGGTTCATTTGAGATGTCTTCGTGTGCAAACACAGGCTGAGAAATGGCAAACGACGCCGAAGCCAAAGCACATAACGTGGTTAACTTAGAAACATTTTTTAATTGCATCTTGCACCTTTTCGTCCATGAATGATGATGATTTAAATATTAGCAGATATTTCTACAATTGCAGGCAAGCACCCCGAAGCCTTATAAAAGGGGTACACTTAGGACTCTTTAATATGAACCACGAACACTCCATGCCAAGCCATTCTCACGCACATGAAACAGCGAATACCCACCACCGCTTTAGCCTCGGCATTGTCTTAAATGCTGGGTTGGCGCTAATGGAATTATTCTATGGATTTCAATCAGAGTCTGTCGCTTTGGTATCTGACGCGATTCACAATGCCGGAGATGTTTTAACATTGGGCTTGGCCTGGCTGGCCATTGTATTGGCTAAAAGAAAACGCTCTGCGCGCTTTACCTATGGTTTTAAAAACGTCACCATTTTGGCGTCTTTTGTCAATTCCGCCTTATTAATGTTGGCGGTGGGCGCCATTGCCTGGGAAGCCTTTCTACGTTTTCAATACCCCGCTGCCACCGCATCTTACACTGTGATGTGGGTGGCATTTTTTGCGATCTTGGTCAATGGCAGCACGGCTTTTTTATTTTTGAAGGGCAGCCAACGCGATATCAATTTGAAAAGCATTTACGTCAATATGGCCAGCGATGTGGCCTTATCTTTTGGCGTATTGTTGTCCGCTGGCCTGACACAACTCACCTCGTGGCTTTGGCTTGACCCAGCTGCCAGCTTAATCGTCTGTGTCTTTATTGTGTTAAGCAATTGGGAGGTGTTTAAAGAATCCAGCACCCTCATTTTACAAGCCGCCCCCGCCTCTATTGATACGCATGCCGTACTGACATGTTTATCACAAATTGAAAACGTGGATTCAGTGCACGATTTACATATTTGGGCCATTGGCTCAAGCGAAGTGGCTTTGTCTGCCCATGTCGTCATGAAAAATGGCGATTTGGCGCGCGAAACCTTAAAAACCATTAAAAATGAATTGAATGGGCGTTTTGAGATTGGCCACAGCACGATTCAATTGGAACGTCAGGGGGAAGGCGAAGCGGATAACTGTGATATGCGGCATTCATGACCGCGCACCGCCTCAACCGTATTGCTTTTGGTTAGGGGCTGTTGACATTTCTACTATCTCGGATGAAACGACTCGATATAGCGAATTGTCAACAGCCCCTAGCGTGTCAGATTTTTCGCCTTGGCGCTCTATTATTCGCCTATTCGCCGCATTTTACGTTGATTCCGGCCCATGAAAACTCGGCTGTAACGAAGTCAATGGCCTAAGCACATCACGGCATATCAAACAAAATAAATTCGGAACCCTTGCGCCACTTCAGTGTGATGGCGTCTACTTTTTTGATTCCAGCACCGTCGCCTGGATTCAGCTGCGTGTCATCGACCTGCACGTTACCTTTGATCACTTGCACCCAAAGATGTCTGTGTGGGTCAGTTTTATGGTGCTTTTCGCCTTCAGATTGGGCTTTTGCCACATACATATCCACATCTTGGTTTAAGGTAACGGAGCCATTTCGGCCGCGCTGAGAGGCCACCAAAATCAGCTCACTGCACCCAAAATTGTCCTCGAAATTTTTCTGTCCATAACTCGGCGTGATGCCTTTCTCTTCTGGGATGATCCAGATTTGTAATAAATGCGTCACACTGTCTTTGAGGGGATTCATTTCTGAATGCTGCACACCGGTTCCGGCACTCATACGCTGGACTTCGCCCGGTTTAATAATGGCCACATTGCCCATTGAGTCTTTATGCTGAAGTGCGCCTTCCACCACGTACGAGATAATTTCCATATCACGATGACCGTGCTCACCAAATCCTTGGCCACTCGCAATATAGTCTTCATTGATCACCCGCAGTGGCCCAAAATGCATGTGCGCTGCATCGTGGTAGTCTGCAAACGAAAAGGTATACTTGGACTGCAACCAGCCGAGATCGGAATGACCGCGGTCTTCGGATTTTCTAATGTGAATCATGACACTCTCTCCACATGGTTAAGCGTTTATTGCCCCCTGGCAACTATTCCGCCATATTTCCAGCTAAAATGGCATCCGTTATGCCATTTTAGCTAGAAATATGGCGGAATTAGGAAAAAACGAACGCTTTGCAGGATTGATGGTAAGACAGCGTTACTCAGCATGCGCACTTTGCGTATACCATTTATGCGTTTCTGTTCTGGGCAAGGCTTCTACGCCATGGGCATCGATAAAGGCCACGATGGCCCAACGCGCAAAGGGTTGGCCAATTTTGGTTTCATCGAGTTGAATCACATCGTGCCAACCGGCTTGAAATTCATCTGTGTTTAACACTTTTTTAAAATTACTCGACAGCATAAAAAGGGCATGCCCGTCTTGGTGTTGAATCAGTTTTAAATCATCTGGCCCACTGCCAATTCGAAGCCCTGCGCAACTTTCAGCAATGGCCAAGGTAAAAGAGCCGGCATCAAAATGCGGTTTGGCCAGATATTTTTCTGATCGCTGCCAATCGTATTTTAAAAACCTTAATAAAAGGTGCACAGGTTCTTTATCAAACACTTTGGCGCTGGTTTCTGGATAGCGATCATCAAATAATTTTAATATTTCAAGGGTTTTGGCATAAGCCAAATCCCAAATAGGTTTGGCTTTTTTTACAAAGGCATCCACAACAGGATTGTCTTTTAAAAAATCAGCGTATTGATCAAACAAGGCTGGATGAAAATGAAAAAAATCCTTGCTGTCATTATAAATATCGGCTGCTGACTCGCGGCGTTTAAAGCCCACATCCCCTCGCCTATGGGTTTGGGTGATTTTAAAATCAATATGATGCTTAATATGATCGGGCGTGTTTAAGAATTCAAAAAAGGCATGGATGGCATCTTGAATTAAGTTGGGATCCACCAGAAAGGGCACAGACACATATTTTTGATTTTGAATGGCCTCAAAGAATTTCGCACGCTCTTGTGACATGGAAACCGCTGATGAAGCAAGACTGGCGGAAGTGGCTACGCCGCTTATGCTGCTCATACTGATGTTCTCCTCATCATAACACTCGATTTCACGTCTATGGCGGTACCACAAAACGCCCCAGTCGATGGCTATTATGACAACTTTTTCTTATTATCGATTTTTGCGATATTCAATAATAAGCTGGATTCTTATTCTCATGGGCGGTGATAAGAAATATCACTATTATCGGATATTCACTTTTTCGATAACAGTCGTGATGCTTAAGCATAACCAAATTGATACGTCTATTCATCACCCGTAAGGCGGTACTGTCCAGCAAACTTGCCAAAGACCTGGGCGGATGTTTATGAATAGTGGCGTTCAAGACGACTTGGGGATTTTAAAATTCACGCCCAAAAAGTTCGAGCGCGGTAAACTGGAGGAGAGAGAGGGATTCGAACCCTCGATAGAGTTGCCCCTATACTCCCTTAGCAGGGGAGTGCCTTCAGCCACTCGGCCATCTCTCCGAAATTATCACTGTTCACTTCGTAGCAAGGAACGTTTTGGGTATCGGAACAGCAGGGTTGTGGGCCCCTACCCAAAAACTGTCGCAATCCTAACAAAACTTTCAAAGCGCGTAAATGCTTGTGATGCTTACTTTTACTATTCTTTTATAAAACCCTTATACAAGGCCACCCCATGAGCCACTTATTTGCCCCTTTCACCTTAAGAACCCTCACTTTTAAAAACAGAATCTTTGTTTCGCCCATGTGTCAGTACGCCTGCGTCGATGGCTTGCCCAATGAGTGGCATAAAGTCCATTTGGGCAGCCGCGCTGTGGGGGGCGCGGGTTTGGTGATGGTAGAAGCGACAGCTGTTTCGCCCGAAGGACGGATTAGTCCACAGGATTGTGGCCTTTGGTCTGATCTTCAAGCAGACGCTTTTGCCCCTATCGCCGCCTTTATTAAGCAACAAGGCGCTGTGCCGGCCATTCAATTGGCCCATGCAGGCAGAAAGGCCTCGACAGATGGCACCGGCCGAGGTGGGCCACTCACATCGGAAGAAGGTGCCTGGACAACCCTGGCCCCCAGCGCCCTTCCCTTTCAGTCGGGTTGGCACAGCCCCAAAGCCATGGACAAGCCTGACATACAAAAAGTCATCGATGATTTTGTCAAAGCGGCTCAAAGAAGCCTAAAAGCAGGGTTTGAAGTCATCGAGCTTCACATGGCCCACGGCTATTTGTTACATCAATTTCTCTCACCGCTTTCGAATCAACGAACCGATGAATATGGCGGCAGTTTAGAAAATAGGTTGCGACTTCCACTTGAAATTGCAAAGCAAACCCGCGCGATTTGGCCTGATAAATGGCCGATGTTCGTTAGAATTTCAGCAACAGATTGGGCAGAAAAAGGTTGGGATTTAGAACAAAGCCTGGTCTTGTCACGTGAGTTAAAAAAAATGGGCATTGATTTAATTGATTGCTCCAGTGGCGGCTTATTGCCTGATGCCAAAATCCCCATTGCGCCGGGTTATCAAGTGCCGTTTGCTGAAGTAATTAAAAAAGAAGTGGGCATTGCCACAGGAGCTGTGGGCCTCATCACAGAAGCCAAACAAGCTGAAGCCATTATTGCAAAAGGGCAAGCGGATGGGGTATTCCTAGCACGCGCGATGCTACGCCATCCCTATTGGGCGTTAGACGCCGCGCATGAGTTGGGCGCGGCGATTGTTTGGCCGAAGCAGTATTTACGAGCTAAGCCTTCGTTTTGAAGAGGCCGTATTTTTGTTCGCCCCTACACCATCCAATGAAGCATCAGACGAGGCTGCATCGGCTTGTGATGTAAAAGCAAAGGTTGTCGTGGGTGAATTTAAATTTTTAAGCGCGGGAGGGGCAACACGAGGACGCGCATTGCCGTCAAGCAGACTGCCGTGGTAATAGTCTAAATAGCAAGGATCATCGCCAAAGTAAAAACCGTTGAGGAATGTGTGCATCGATGCTTTGAGTAAGATAAGCCACCGCGCTTGTCAGCCCTGAGAAAATAGCCAACATGGTATTAGCACACTGTTCTTTGAGTGTGTACTCTTGCCGTACCAAAATCATGTCTTCAGGTAATATCATTCTTTTCTCCCAATTCATAACGTTAAAAAAATGTGCTTTTTATAAAACACATTTTGACGCTAATTGAAAAAAAATAATTTTGCAAATCATTCCTTGCCAAGGATGCAATCTTGCTGCTATTAATAAAAAATAGTTTTTTGAATTTAATCCGAACATGACATTTACACCTGTTAACAATTGGGCAATGAAAGGATGGCGTTGGCATAGCCGACGTCCGCTTTTCGTTCATTTGCTCAATGTTAAGTTAAGGTGTCATGATGCAGGAATCATACTTCAATCATCGTAAACATTTATTTTCTATCCCCCAAAATACCCTTTATTTCTGTGGCCACTCACTTGGCCCCTGCTCTATCCCAGCTAAACAGGCACTTCAAAACGCGCAATCTGAATGGGAGCAACATATTGTCTCGGCCTGGCATGATGCCGATTGGTTATCACTGCCAACGCAATTAGGCAAACAAATTGCCCTTTTAATTGGCGCCCAACCAGATGAAGTCATGGTGTGTGACAGCACGTCAGTCAATTTATACAAAGCCTTATTTATGGCGCTGTCTGTGCAAAAAACACGTCGTGTGATTTTAAGCACAACGGATAATTTCCCGACAGATTTATATATTGCCGATCAAGTGGCGTCATTAAAAAATATTGAGGTCAGAAAAACCCACGAAGCAGACATCATCGACGCCATCAACGAACAAGTGGGCGTGATCATGATCACACAGGTCAATTATCGCACCGGCCAGAAAATGGATATCGAGGCTATCACAAAGAAAGCCCATCACCATGGCGCTGTGGTGGTATTGGATTTATCACACAGTGTCGGCGCCATGCCGATTGCGTGCTCAAAATTAAAAATCGATTTTGCAGTGGGGTGTACTTATAAATATTTAAATGGCGGGCCAGGATCCCCCAGTTTTATTTATATCAATCAAAGGCATCACCACCTGAACCCTGCCTTAGTGGGGTGGATGGGGCATCATGATCCTTTTGCTTTTTCGAATCAGTATGTGCCGCACCCTGGCATCCAGGCACAAAAAATTGGCACGCCGACGATTTTAAGCTTGCAAGCCTTATCCGGCGCGCTGAGTATTTTTTCTGATCTTGATTTAATGGCCTTACATCAAAAAAGTCATGCTATGGGGAATCATTTAATTGAAGTCTTCCACATACTGATACCAGAGCTGAAGTGTATATCGCCAACACCTTTTCATTCACGTGGAAATCACATTGGTTTTTTACATAAAAATGCAAAGGCGATTTCAGAGCAGTGTATTCGTCACCATATTGTGGTGGATTTTCGTGCCCCCGATCTGATTCGTTTTGGCATCAATCCCTTGTATTTAGATTTTGATGATTTCGATCGTCTCACAAAAATGATTCAAAAAATTAGGAAACTTTATGAAAACATTGACTGATTATTTAAAAAAATCGATTCAACATCAACCGTTCGAAAAAAATGAATTGGCCGATTTATTTCATGCATTATTAAAAGCGCCCCCTATTCAACAAGCGGCCCTCTTGGCCTCTCTTAGCACCAGAGGATTGTCTCAATCTGAACTGGCGATACTCTTAAAAGCGCTGAAACAGTATTCAACCGCTATTCCAAGTGGTTCAGATTGTATTGATATTGTGGGAACAGGTGGCGATGGTTTAAAAACATTTAACATTTCAACAGCAAGCTGTTTGGTCGTCGCCAGTTGTGGCGTGCCGGTGGCCAAACATGGTGGGCGCGCTGTCTCCAGTAACGCAGGCAGTGCAGATGTGGCCAGTCAGTTAAAGCTGCCACTCCATCAAGACAAAGATCAAATTCAAAGCGATCTTAAAACCTTTCATTTTGCCTATCTGTGTGCCCCCTTCTTCAATCAAGCTTTGGCCACCCTGTCTGAATTACGAAAAAGTTTACATATCCCCAGTTTTTTAAATCTACTGGGGCCTTTGGCCAATCCGGCGAGTGTCAAACGCCAGGTTGTGGGCGTGTATCGACAGGATATGCTTGAAAATGTCGCAGCAATACTCCAACAAAGCGGCTCCATTCATGCCATGGTGGTGTGCAGCGATGAAGGCATGGACGAGTTGAGTCTGAGCAGTAAAACGCAGGTGATGCATTTAAAAAATAATACGCTACATCGTTATGAAATCAGCCCTGTTTCGCTCGGCTTAAATCCTGCGCCCCTGCACGCCATACAAGGCGGCACGGCACAAGACAATGCCAAGCTGATTGAATCTATTTTTCAAAGTAAAACACGGGGCCCTTGCCTTGATATTGTTTTATTAAATGCGGCCGCAGGATTAATGGTATCGGATCGTGTACCGCATTTAAAGGCTGGCATTGCCATGGCACGAGAAGCCATTCAATCAGGTAAAACCCTTTCACTTTTAAATCAATTAAGGAGGCAACATGTCTGATTTTTTAAAAATTATTTATCAAAAAACAAAAATACGAAACCAATGTTTGGATCGCAATTTTTTACATGAGACTGTCGAAAAAGCAAGCCAACCGCATGATTTTTTGAAGTTATTTGAAAGGGATACCCCTATTATTGCAGAGATAAAATTTGCCAGTCCTTCTCACGGAACATTATTTAACAATAATCCTGATCCCGGAGTGATAGCACAAGCCTATCTTGAAAATGGCGCGGCAGCCCTTTCTATTTTAACGGAGCCTGAATTTTTTCAGGGCAGCCCATCCTATTTGCAACGTGTCAGGAAGGCCTATCCGCAGGCTTTGATTTTGAATAAGGATTTTATCATCGATGAGGCGCAATTATTATTGGCACGCAGCTTGGGCGCCGATGCCGTGTTGTTGATTGCCGACTTTTTAAGTTCCGATTTACTGACACAGTTATACCATCAAGCCATGGCCCTACAGCTCACGCCACTCATCGAAGTCCATAGCGAATCAGATTTAACCCTTGCGCTTTCGTTAAAACCCAAGCTTATTGGCATTAACAATCGTAATCTTAAATCTCTCAAAATTGATCTCAATACTTCTCATCAGCTGATTAAAATGATTCCGAATGACGTTCACGTGATCAGTGAAAGTGGCTTACAAACTGGTGCCGAATTAAAAGCCTTAAAAGCAGTGGGTTTTGATGGATTTTTAATTGGATCGCAGTTTATGAAAACAGCCGATCCCGGCAAAGCCTTGCAACATTTATTACGTGAGGTTCGGACATGAAAATAAAAATTTGTGGCCTTACCCATCAAGAAGATGCCCATTTTGCAGCCGAAAAGGGTGCCTGGGCACTGGGCTTTAATTTTTACAAAGATTCCCCCAGGTATATTGATCCTCAATACGCGCGCAGCTTGATAATGACGCTCCCCGCCTCCGTCCAAAAAGTAGGGATTTGTGTTGATCAGGATTTGGGTGAAATTTTGGCATTAAAAACACAACTGGCCTTGGATTATGTGCAGGTCTATCAGGACTTTAATTGTGACAATGATTTAAAAAAATCCATGATTTTATCCATTCACCCCAATACACCAGCAGAGATCCCTTCCCTTTCTACGTTAAAGGAATATGCGATGGTTTTAATCGATGCACCCACTTCACAAACGGGATTACTGGGTGGCAGCGGGTGTCCTGCCAAATGGGAAATTGCCAAAACGCTGACAAAAGAAATCAAGTTGATTTTGGCGGGTGGATTACATCCTGAAAATATTCAGGAAGCGATACACGCTGTCCAGCCCTTTGCCATCGATTTGTGCAGTGGGATTGAAGCATATCCAGGCAAAAAAGACTTTTCAAAACTAGAAAAGTTATTTCACGAGGTAAAAAATGATGCCGCTAAATAAAGGCTATTTTGGAGAGTTTGGCGGCTGTTTTGCCCCAGAAACCTTGATGGCGCCGCTCTATGAATTAGAAATCGCTTATCAACAATATCAAAATGATCCTGATTTTAAAGCTGAATTAAAACATTACCTCACACATTATGTGGGACGTGAAACACCGCTCTATCATGCAAAACGTTTGTCAGCGCAGCTGAATGGCGCACAAATCTATTTGAAACGAGAGGATTTGACGCATACAGGGGCCCATAAAATCAATAACAGTTTGGGGCAAGGTTTATTGGCGCGCTATATGGGGAAAAAACATCTGATTGCCGAAACGGGCGCAGGGCAACATGGTGTGGCCACCGCCACGGTGGCAGCCCTGCTGGGGATGTCTTGCACAGTTTACATGGGTGCAATTGATATGCAGCGCCAAGCCTTAAATGTCAAACGCATGCAAATTTTGGGTGCTGAAGTCTGCGCCGTTCAAAGCGGTAGCCAAACTTTAAAAGATGCGACATCAGAAGCCATGCGCAATTGGGTCACACGCATTCACGATACGTATTATGTGTTGGGGTCAGCATTGGGGCCGCATCCTTACCCCACGATGGTCAGAGACTTTCAAAAGGTGATAGGTGACGAGGCCCGCGCACAAATTTTAAATCAGTGCGGCCGATTGCCCGATGAATTGGTGGCCTGCGTGGGGGGCGGGAGCAATGCCATTGGCTTATTTCACGCCTTTTTAAAAGATGATGTGAAAATGACGGGTGTAGAAGCCGGCGGACATGGCATTGAAACAGGCCAACATGCCGCACGCTTTGCAACCGGTGCGGTAGGCGTATTACAAGGTACAAAAACATTTTTACTACAAGATGAACAAGGCCAAATTCAAAGCACGCACAGTATTTCTGCAGGCTTAGATTACCCAGGTGTGGGCCCGGAGCATGCTGATTTACACATGCAAAAACGTGTTCACTATACCTATGCCAAAGATGATGAAGCACTTAATGCGGCTTTTTTATTGGCCCAATACGAAGGGATTATTCCCGCTTTAGAAAGTGCTCATGCTTTGGCCTATGCCGTTCAAAAAGCGCCGCACTGTCAGCCAGAACATATCATGTTGGTGAATTTGTCCGGACGTGGAGACAAAGATATTGCGCAGTTAAATCAAGCCAAGGAATCGCATCATGCACATTCGTGAAAAATTTAAATCCAATAAAACACAATTTATCCCCTTTATCATGGCAGGCTATCCCACACACGATGCAAGCTTGCAAAGCTTAATCGATTTGGCGGAAGCCGGAGCTGATATCATTGAATTCGGGGTGCCTTTTTCTGATCCCATGGCCGATGGCGTGGTAAATCAAAACGCCGCGGAGACGGCACTTAAAAATGGCACCTCTTTAAATACGTGCCTTTCTATTGTTGAAACTTTTCGTGGAAAAGGCCATGACACACCGATTGTCTTGTTTAGCTATTTTAATCCGATATTCAAAATGGGATTGTCGACCTTCTCGAAAAAAGCCAAACAAGCTGGCGTGAATGCGGTGCTGGTTGTGGATTTGCCGGTGGAAGAACTGCCCCCCTTGTATGATGCACTTCAAGCACAACAATTGGGGATTATTTTATTGGCATCACCCACCACCACAAAAGAACGACTCACCACGTATACAAGATTCGAGTTTGAGTTTATCTATTACATTTCACGTTTGGGTGTGACGGGTGTACAAGAAAACTTATCGCAAAATTTACAACAAGAAATAAGCGATCTGAAAAGCGTCTTGCCTGAGTTCCCTATTTGTGTTGGCTTTGGTATTGCCAATCCAGAACAGGCACGCATTGTGGCGCAATTTGCAGAAGGTGTGATTGTGGGGAGTGCCTTGGTGGCACGACTCCATCCCAGTCAAACGAGGGATGATAGCCTGTCGTTTAAAGCGTTTGCTAAAACATTTTCGGATGCTGTGAAGGGATGATTTTGCCATTGCCTGCGGTGTGTCATCACGTCGCAGGCAATGCGTAATGCGGTCACGCGCTAGAACGTTTCATCATCAGAAGGCATAGAATCTGTCGACATAGACGTGATGCTACCACCCGACTTTTCTTGTTGTATGCGCTTGTAAATTTCTTCGCGGTGCACTGATACTTCTTTGGGTGCGTTGACACCAATACGAACTTGGTTGCCCTTTACCCCTAAAACAGTCACGGTGACTTCATCACCGATCATCAGCGTTTCACCCACTCGACGGGTTAGAATTAGCATGGTCAATCTCCTTTTCTTAGCACATTCCACATGATCCTTGCGCCCCCACGCCAAGCCGGCCTTAACCCACTCAAAGCCTGCTCAAAATCATGCGTTGTAGGCACCTGTTATGGCACCTACACCATTGTTAAAACCTAATTTTCTTCTTCAGGTTCTTTATCCAACCCAAAAGCAGCGTGTAACGCTCTCACGGCCAGCTCTAGGTATTTTTCGTCTACAACAACAGAAACTTTAATTTCTGAGGTGGTGATCATTTGAATATTCACCCCCTCATGCCCCAAGGTCTGAAACATTTTACTGGCAATGCCCGCATGGGATCGCATTCCCACGCCCACTATCGACACTTTGGCAATCTTTGTATCGCCATTTAAGCCTTGTGCCTTAATTTTTTCAGCCACATTCTTCAAAATGTCATGCGCTGCCTGAAAATCACTCCGCCCCACCGTAAAACTGAAGTCGGTCAGGCCATTGGCAGCCGTATTTTGCACGATCATGTCCACTTCTATGTGGGCCTCCCCTATCGGGGTCAGTATCGCGCTGGCTATCCCCGGTACGTCAGGGACACCTAGCAAGGTCAACTTGGCTTCTTTACGGTTATAAGCAACGCCGGCCAGGATAGGCTGTTCCATAGTTTTATCCTCGTAGGTAATGAGTGTGCCCGGACCGTCCTCGAAGGTAGAAAGGACCCGAAGCGGCACATTATACTTGCCTGCGAACTCAACTGCTCGAATTTGCAGCACTTTAGCACCAAGGCTCGCTAACTCCAACATTTCTTCAAAAGTCACCCGCTCCATGCGCCTTGCAGCGGGCACCACACGGGGATCGGCGGTATACACCCCATCCACATCGGTATAAATCTGACATTCACTGGCCTTAAAGGCAGCCGCCAAGGCCACGGCGGAAGTATCCGAGCCCCCACGCCCTAGGGTTGTGATATTCCCCTCTTCATCTACCCCTTGAAAACCGGCCACCACCACCACAGTGCCTGCATTTAAATCCTGCGTAATGGCGTCTGTATCAATATTCAAAATGCGTGCTTTGTTATACGCCTTGTTGGTCAAAATTTTGATTTGACTGCCGGTATAGGATTTTGCCTGAATGCCAAAATTTTTCAGGGCCATCGCCAATAAGGCAACCGTGACTTGCTCACCGGTAGAAAGCAAGACATCTAATTCTCTGCCCTCTGGATGCGGCAGAATCTTTTGTGCCATTTCTAAAAGGCGATCGGTTTCGCCACTCATGGCAGATAGCACCACGATCAGCTTTTTCTGTGTTTCGTACGTGTTTCGCACTTTTTCGGCCACGTACAAAATTCTATCGAGTGAACCAACAGAAGTGCCACCAAACTTTTGAACTAAAATACCCACGCTATGATCCTATTTGTTCCAGGGGCGGTTGACATTTCGCTATATCGAGATGGAGCACGTTGATTTTTCGAGAACCGTAACGGAACATACATGACCGTATGTGAGTAACGGATCGCAGAAAATCAATGGGTTACATCCGAGATAGTAGAGATGTCAAGCGTCCCCAGTATCCAAGATTTGATCGCCACGATAGCACCCGAAATGGCAGCAGTATCCGAACCCCCGCCTTGGGCTAAATCAGGTCTACCGCCCCCTTTGCCACCCAACATCGGGGCCAAGCGCGCCATAATATCACCTGCTTTTATTTTTGCAGTCAGATTTTGCGTGACGCCAGCCAAAGCCACCACTTTGCCTTCATGCTCACTCAATAACACGATAACGGCTTGTGACAAACGTGTTTTTAAGGCATCCATTAATTCACGTAGCACCGTGATATCACCAGAAACCGCTTCTACCAGCGTGAAAATGCCGTTTTGTTCTGTGGCGCGATCAATCAAGGTTTTGGCCTGATCTTGATTTTGATTCTTTTCAAATTCCTTTAATTTTTTCTCTAATAATTTGATGGTATTTTCTTTTTCATTTAATTTTTGCACGATTTGCGAAGGTTCTGCCTTCAGCTGCAACGCCACTTCGTTCAAGGTGGTCATTTGCTGTCTCAGCAGATGAATAATTTCATCCCCCACCACGGCTTCGATACGTCTGATACCGGCTGCCACGCTGGATTGTGAAATAATTTTGAATAAACCAATGTCACCGGTCGCTTTGACGTGCGTGCCACCACATAACTCAATGGAAAAATTATTCCCCATTCTTAAAACACGCACGATGTCGCCGTATTTTTCGCCAAACAAGGCCATGGCCCCTGCTTTTTTGGCTTCTTCAATCGGCAGTTCTAAAATGTCAGCCTGTGTGTTTTTAAGAATTTCGGTATTCACGCGATTTTCAATCGCTTCAATTTCGTCTGCCGATAAGCTATTGGGATACGAAAAATCAAAACGCAAACGATCGAAGGTCACCAAGGATCCTTTTTGTACCACCCCTTCGCCCAAAATTTCTCGTAAAGCGGCGTGCATTAAATGGGTGGCCGAATGGTGACGCATGGTGGCACGGCGTTTGGCGCGGCTCACTTCTGCATACGCGGTCATGCCGACTTTCATTTCGCCCGAAGTCATATGGCCGATATGTAAAATGGCGTTTTGTTGTTTTTGGGTATCTTCCACCACAAACCAACCGCCTGCGACAGACAGCGTGCCACTGTCGCCTATCTGCCCGCCTGATTCGGCATAAAAAGGCGTGCGTGCCAATACGACAGCGGCATTTTCACCGGCATCTAAGCCATCCACCCATTTTCCATCTTTAAAAATGGCCAATACAGCGGATTCACCATCTAAATGTTCATAACCAATAAAGCGTGAACTCGCTTCAATGGGCACAGATTTCATTTCATCTGCTTTAAAAGTACTGGCTTCTCTTGCTCGCTCACGTTGCACTTGCATGGCTTTTTCAAAACCGGCTTCATCTACCGTAAAGCCTTTTTCACGTGCGAAATCAATCGTTAAATCTAAGGGAAAGCCATACGTATCGTATAAACGAAAAGCGGTGTCCCCTGCGATGGTTTTGTTTTTTGCTGCTGCAATGGCTTCTTCTACCAAACGCATGCCCTGTGCCAGCGTTTTGGCAAATTGCATTTCTTCTTGCGCCAACACTTTGGCGACAAATTCTGCTTTTTGAACCAACGCGGGATACGCTTCCCCCATCACTTCAGTTAATGGTTTCACCAATTTATAAAAGAAGGCTTCTTTTTGTCCCAGCGTGAAACCATGACGGATGGCTCTGCGAATGATGCGGCGTAATACATAACCGCGATCTTCATTCGCGGGCAACACGCCATCCAAAATAATAAAAGAACAGGAACGAATGTGATCGGCGATCACTTTTAATGAAGGGTGGGCCAAATCGCTCACCTCTACCACTTGCGCCGCCGCTTCAATCAAATGTTTAAAAATATCGATATCATAATTGTTATGCACGCCCTGCAAAATGGCCGCTAAACGCTCTAAACCCATTCCGGTGTCCACACTGGGTTTGGGTAAAGGGGTGAGGTCTCCTTTGGTATTGCGGTCATATTGCATGAATACCAAATTCCAAATTTCGATATAGCGATCGCCATCCGCTTCCGGCGTGCCTGGTGGGCCACCCGCAATACTGGGGCCATGATCGTAAAATATTTCGGTACAAGGGCCACATGGGCCCGTATCGCCCATTGACCAAAAATTGTCTTTTGCGCCACAACGCGAAAATCGCGCGGGATCCACACCGACTTCTTTTAACCAAATATCAGCAGCTTCGTCATCGGTTTCGAATACTGTAACCCAGAGTTTTTCTTTGGGTAAGCGCACCACTTCCGTTAAAAATTCCCAAGCGAAATGAATCGCTTCGCGTTTAAAATAATCTCCGAAACTGAAGTTGCCCAACATCTCGAAAAAAGTATGATGCCGTGCTGTAAAACCCACATTTTCTAAATCGTTATGTTTACCGCCTGCGCGAATGCAACATTGCACAGAGGTCGCGCGTTGATAGGGCCGTGATTCTTGCCCTAAAAACACATCTTTAAATTGCACCATGCCTGCATTGGTGAACAACAGGGTTTTATCATTAGCAGGAATGACAGGGCTGGATGCCACGAGGGTATGTTTTTTTTCTTCGAAAAAACTTAAAAATGCGTTTCGTAATGCTTGTGCTTTCATGTTGGTAACCGTTTGTTTTATTTTCACTATGCTGATGGGGCTTGTGCAACAAGACCTACCCCTCTAATTTTGTAAAGCCTCGCTGTAACAGGGCTCTCTTTAATTTCAACTCACCGTCTTTTGTATTGAGATCATATTTGCGCTGTAATTTTTCGTGTTGCGATTTTAAAATGATTTGCCAATCCATTGTTTGCAATGCAGATTGAATGGCATCACGCGAGACACCACGCAGTTTTAGTTCTTCTGTAATACGTAATGGGCCATAGCCTTTTGCAGCACGGGCCCGGGTATAACTTTCTGCAAAGCGTTCATTGCTTTGCAGATTTTTTTCAGCCAAATCTTCTATGACTGCTTCAACATTGCTTTCGTAGCCGCGCGCCCTTAACTTTTCTACGAGCTCTTTTTTAGAGTGCTCTCGTCTGGCTAATAAATTGAGGGCGCTGTCTTTGACTGAAGGCGTACGCATTAGGTTTTGCCCCTAAAGTTGCAATTTTGCTGATTAACAAGGCAAAAATAAGGAGGACACACCCTAGTTAAGCGGCAAAAGAGCACTTTAGGGACAGAACCTACTCTAAATCAAGCACTTCTTCTTCGTTCACAACCCGCTTATCAGCCGGAACAAAATCATTCTTCACAATCAACTGTTCACGAATTTGCTTTTCTAGGCCTTCAGCAATCGCAACATTGTCTTTCAAGAATTGACGAACATTTTCTTTGCCTTGTCCAATTCTGTCGCCTTGATAACTGTACCAGGCGCCTGATTTTTCAATCAAATTCAACTTAACGCCAAAGTCAATGATTTCACCCAAACGTGAAATGCCTTCACCATACAGAATTTCGAACTCTGCTTCTTTGAATGGCGGTGCCACTTTGTTTTTAACCACTTTCACGCGGGTTTCGCTTCCCAATACTTCATCGCCTTTTTTCACTGCACCAATACGACGAATATCCAAGCGGACAGAAGCGTAAAACTTTAAGGCATTGCCCCCTGTCGTGGTTTCGGGGTTACCAAACATCACCCCAATCTTCATACGAATTTGGTTAATGAAGATAACAAGCGTATTGGAACGTTTGATGTTCCCAGTCAGCTTACGTAAAGCTTGCGACATCAAACGGGCTTGTAACCCCACATGGGTATCGCCCATGTCGCCTTCAATTTCGGCTTTAGGTGTTAAAGCGGCCACGGAATCCACCACAACCACATCCACCCCACCTGAACGCACCAGCATATCGGTGATTTCTAACGCTTGTTCGCCAGTATCAGGTTGAGACACCAAGAGATCATCCACGTTCACGCCCAATTTACGCGCATAGCCGGGATCCAAAGCATGTTCCGCATCAATAAAAGCAGCTGTGCCACCTAATTTTTGACATTGCGCAATCACTTGCAAAGTGAGTGTGGTTTTACCAGAAGATTCAGGGCCATAAATTTCGACAACACGGCCTTGTGGTAAGCCGCCAATGCCCAAGGCAATGTCTAAACCTAAGGATCCGGTGGGGATGGCAGTAATGTCTGCAACCGCTTTGTTATCGCCCAAACGCATTACAGAACCTTTACCGAATTGGCGTTCGACTTGCTGTAATACGGCGGCCAACGCTTTCATGCGCTCATCGTTTTTCATGACAGATCCTCAAGTGGAGTGGAAGGCAGTCGGTGATTATGGCACAGAAAAGCCAGCGGCAAAATCTCGTATTTTTACGGATGGGCGGGAGCAAACCCGATAGCGTTTTTAAGCATTAGCGCGTGTTTTTAAAGTGCCCCTTCGCCGATTCACTGATTTAAAAATGACTATGTTTTTTAACCGGTAAATTGGATTCCTCAAAATAAATGTGCGCCAAGCTATCATCCAGCCATAGCACCACCCCTAAAATGGCAGCCTGAATCGCTTGTTCACGAATTTGATGCCTGTCCCCAGTAAAATGAAAACAAAAAGCATGGGCGCGCTCGTGAGAAGCAAAGCCAATCCACACGGTCCCGACAGGCTTGCTTTCGGTGCCCCCATCCGGCCCTGCAATGCCGGTGATGCTAATGGCAAAATCGGCGTGCGCTGCCTTTCTGGCACCCATGGCCATTTCGGTTGCACAAGCCTCTGACACAGCGCCTGAGCCCAAGGCATCCTGACTGACCCCCAAAGCGCTCACTTTGGCTTCGTTACTGTATGTCACCCAGCCTTGATTGAACCAAGCAGAGCTCCCAGGCAAACGGGTAAATTCAAAGGCCAAGCCACCACCTGTACAGGATTCTGCCGTGGTGAGGGTGAGTTTATCTTCCGTAAACACCTCTGCAATATGTTGTAAGTTAGATAAGATTTCTTTATGGGATAAAATTTCTTTCATAAATGCCACCCTTGTATTTTTACGGATTGCTGAAGCGACGCAGGTGTCGCAAGATATGCGGTTTGAAAAACAGTGTTTTGAATGAGAAATGCCCTAGCGGAACAAGTTCCAGGACATGCTCTAATAAAGTAGCAGATCAGAGGCCTTATGAATCAAACCCTTACCCACACCCCTATGATGCAGCAGTACCTGTCTCTCAAAAATCAACATAAAGCATGCCTCTTGTTTTATCGCATGGGCGACTTCTACGAATTGTTTTTTGACGATGCCATTAAAGCCGCGGCGCTTTTAAATTTAACCCTCACCTCACGGGGCGAAAGTGGCGGCATGAAAGTCCCCATGGCGGGCATCCCCCATCATGCTCTGGATAACTACTTAAAAAAATTGGTTCATCTTGGCGAAACGGTCGCCTTGTGTGAACAAGTCAGCGATCCGCAAGCTACAAAAGGATTGGTTCAACGCAAAGTCACGCGCATTGTCACGCCCGGTACCTTAATTGACGAAGCACTCTTAAGTGAGGATGAAGAAAATGGCCTGATTGCTATCATGCCAAATGGCGATCGTTTTGATCTGGGGTATTTGTCGCTTTCAAGTGGTCGCATTGAATCCCAAAATAAATTAACCGAAGCCGAACTCAAAAACGAAATTGCACGGCTGACCCCCAAAGAAATGCTGTTGCCCAAAGATTTTGCCCTTGAAAAGCAACTCAATACCCACACGCCCATTCGTTACTTTGATAACGCCACCTGGTTGCATGCCCAAAATACAGAACACAAAGACCCGATCCAAGCCTTGCTGATTCAAGATGCCAAACATTTGCAGCAACAATTGCCCATTCATTTACATCACGAAGATGATATCCCGGCGCACGATAAATTAATTTTAGATAACGCCACGCGTAAAAATCTGAATATTTATCACAAAGCAAACGAGGCTTCGTTATTTTCTGTGCTGAATAAAACCAGCACCCCGATGGGTAAACGTTTATTAAACCGTTGGCTGCAACAGCCACTTAAAAAAATCAGCGTGTTAACGGCGCGACAAGATGCAATTGAAAACTTTTTACAGCATGGCAACGGGGTCACGCTTAAAAATCACTTGACTGAAATCGGCGATCTGGAGCGCTTACTCTCTCGCGTGTCACTGCGATCGGCCAAGCCCCGTGATCTGACCAAACTGCGTGACGCGTTAGCCGCGATTCCCACAATTAAAACGGCCTTTCACTCTTTCACGGCATCGCATATTCAACACTTGTTAGCCAATATCGGTGAATTTGAAACACTCTCTCGCATCTTACAGAAAGGTTTGCACGATGAGCCCCCTGCCCATGTGCGCGATGGGGGTGTGTTCAAAAGTGGATTCGATCCCGCTTTAGATGAATTGCGTGCGTTGAGTGAAGATGCCAGCGGCTTTATTTTACAGTTAGAAAACCAAGAAAAAGAAAGAACGGGTTTAAGCACATTAAAAGTCAGCTATCACCGCGTGCATGGTTTTTTTATTGAATTAAGCCGGTTGCAAGCTGAAAATGCCCCAGACGATTATAAGCGTCTGCAAACGTTAAAAAATGTCGAACGTTACACCACACCAGAATTAAAAGCCTTCGAAGAAAAAGTATTAAGCAGTCAGGCCAAAGCCTTGGCACGTGAAAAGTTCTTATTTGAAAAGTTGATCGATAAAATCAATGAATCTATTTTACCTTTGATGCAAACCTCGCGTGCGATTGCCGAAATCGATACCTTACTCAGTCTCGCCATCACCGCCTTGCATTTGGATTGGAAAAAACCAGCGTTCGATTCCGCGTTTGGCATTGATATCAAAGGCGGGCGACATCCTGTGCTCGAAGCTTTTTCGCGCGATCCCTTTGTGCCCAATGACATCTTTATCGATCATAGGCAATCACTTTTGATTATGACCGGCCCCAATATGGGCGGAAAATCCACTTATATGCGACAAACAGCGCTCATTGTTATCCTGGCTCACATCGGCAGTTTTGTCCCTGCTGATGAAGCCAAAATTGGCCCGGTTGATAAAATCTTTTCACGCATTGGGGCATCTGACGATATCAACCAAGGGCTATCCACTTTTATGGTGGAAATGACAGAAACAGCGGAAATTTTACAGCAAGCAACAGAAAACAGTCTGGTGCTCATTGATGAAATTGGACGAGGCACCTCGACCTTTGATGGCTTGGCCTTGGCCTATGCGGTGGCAGAAACGTTATTGGAACGTAAAGCAGCGTGTTTATTCGCCACGCATTATTTCGAGATCACAAAACTGCCTGAACACCATCCACAGGCTGTGAATATTCATGTCAGCGCACACGAACAAAACGACGAGATTATTTTTCTACATCGTATTGAAACGGGTCCTGCCACCAAAAGTTATGGCTTGGCTGTGGCACGTTTGGCTGGTTTGTCTGAACGGGTGTTAAGCAAAGCCAAGAAAAAATTATTGGATTTGGAAAAGCCTGTTTTAACGCCAGTTGCGACAGCATGTGCGCATCAAGAAAATATCGTTAATGCAAATGAAATAGAAATCGTGAAGACATTAAAGCAGTTGGATTTGGATGCCATGAGCCCGAGAGAGGCATGGCAAGTGTTGAGTGAATTGCGAGAGAGGGTGTCAACTTAAGGCCAGCGTCGTCGACCAGAAACGGCAATCCGAGTGTGAGCGAAACCTTAGGGGCTGTTGACAATTCGCTATATCGAGATGAAACGACTTGATTTTCGAGAAACGTAGCGCAGCATACATCGACGTATGTGAACAACGTATCATTGTCAACAGCCCCTAGGATGTGAGGCCGTTTTTGTGAAGCAATCCATCCGAACGATCAAAAAACAAAGATGGATTGCCAGACTATCACACCTCACCCACTATTCCCCTCTCCACAAACGACAGTGCGTGGGGGGAGGACAGGGGTGAGGTTTACATTACATATGTGGAGCAAAAGATACCCTCTTCATATTTACCTGAGACATATCACCGAGACTGGCAGGAGGCGAGCGAAAAAAGATGTTTTCTGTCGCCTCTACCGTTTTCGCTACCGCTTCATCTTCACTTGCTGGTGTATAGGTTTTATGCGATACGCTCGCTGCGTCGTCTAATGACGGTTCGGTAAAGTTTTTATTGCCAACGGTGACCTGTGGATCGTAGATGCCAAGCGCCTTAGACAAAGTCATCTGTACTGCTGCCAGATCAGCGCACAGCGTATCCCAAGGCTGACGTAGCCCATCTTGTATTTGTGAATCGACTAAATTCGGCCCTTTACCCTGAAAAACAGCAGTGGGATTGAATAATGTTGCCAGTACAGATAAAGCATCCGTAGATCCGTTATCTATATTTTCACCTAATTTTTGTAAATCAGAATGCTTGCACGACTCCAACAAAGCAGTTTGTGCCTCTTTATACGTACCAGGAATTTTGAGTATAAAGTCACGATAAGCTGTTGGCTCCATACCAGATTTTCTGCTGTTAGAGTAAGAGTAGGGAACCCCCTCTCCATCTCCATGTTGATACTCACGGAGACAGGTTTCAATAAAAGCGCGATGTCGCGTCATCCATTCATTGTTCCATAAGATCGCATTGGTACCGTTCCGTGCCATCATGTTCAAGTTAAAAGCCTCAAACAGAACCCGTACCAACGCTTGCATTTCAGGGCTTAAACTTTTTGCGTCATGCGCCAAAAAAGCATACATTTTCCAGGCAATGGCAAGGCGATCGCGTTCGTTAGGATAAATGTGAACAATACGCTCTTGCCCCTGCCATTGCACCGGACAACCTACTAAGTTTAACTGGGCAAGCGCCAACAACAGCACTGCCGCCAAATCTGGTGAATATTTTGCCTGCTTGCGTACTTCGTCATCCGTCCCCATCGTTATGAATGTTTGGCACGCTTCGGTAACCTGCTTAAAACAGTCTTTAGTATGCTGGACGATGCCATGATAGGAAGCTTGATTAGAAGAAACAGGCTGTGATGCTTGTGTGTCGTGAAATAGGTTTCGTACGTTTTCTCTTGAAGCGTCAGACTTACCACGACGGGTTAGCCTAGAAGCGGCCATCTGAAATAAGTTAGCGGGAACAGTAAGACTAGAAAAGATGGAAGGCCACGGAAAAAACTCAGGATTAATAGAATCCGGATCAATTATACTGCGCGGTGTACTAGACTTATGCTCTGGTGCTTGATTCTCAGCACCAGCCGTCCGTAGTTTGAAAAGCTGAAGCAAACGTTCAAGTAAAGTTGGATGATTACTTGCATTATTATTAGTAGCTACCATAACTATCTTTCACCCTTTTCGGAACGACTACACTACACCACGTGTTACCCAAATTTAGGCAAACCAGCACACAGTCAATTTATATTGGAACAAACCCCAACAGCAAGAGCTTGCCTCAAAAAATTGTGGCGCTAATTCTAAGCCAGAGATCTAGTACGCTTCAAATATTATTTTGCAGCCTACCAAATATTATTAATTAGTAAAAGAAGAAAAAATGCAATGTATTTAAGAGATCAGCCATTGACTTTTTAATGTATTTGGTTTTTTGATAAAAATCTTTTAAAAAAATATCAATACGAGTGAAGTTCTGTTGATTTTGCCAAGATAAATAGCTATTTTCAGCCCTACTCTATTCCATTTTAAGTAGTTGCCCTTTCACAAGGTGCAGTTTGTGACAGGAATATCATGTTGACCAATCAAGGAAGTACCGCTCAACAAGAAGCGCCGCCAGACGCAACGCGGCAAACGCTTTTTTTGCCAAATAACGGAAAAAATCCGAAGCCCACATGGTGGATGAAACTCCTTGGGCTTCTTTTAGCGTTACCTCGCGGCCTGACCAATGGTATCCCCACAGCCTGCGCCATGCTGGTGTTTGGCACGCGCGTTGGCATTCCCTTTCCTGTCAGTATTTTTCTGGCTGCTTTTTTTGGTGTCTGGGGCTTTTATGGGCCTTTGGCCCGCATCGAATTTACCATCTCGGAAGGGATTAACCGCGCTCACCAGCACCATAAGAATAAAAAGTCTTTTTCTCTTTGGCATTACATCCTTTTCCTCGCTGGCTTTAAGCCTTGGCCCACTCATGAGATCGCGGGTGAACTATTTGATGAAGAGAAGCCCCTTGCGCTCAATCAATTAAGCATCTTGACGCGTCTTCGAATACTGGCAGGCATTGCTTGGGCGCTGCTCATGCCTTTTATGGATAGCTTTATTGCATTTGTATCGGTCTTCCTTTTGTTTTTTACCATTGCGGCCATTACGGGCAGTACGTTTGGGCTCCCTATCATTATCCCCATTGCCGTGGGGACTGTACTGGCTGCTTTCACTTTATTTTGCCAGTGGCATGAGCTGCCCCGCGCCATTCTAGAAGATTTTGGCATCGCGCGCTTTTTTACAAAAAACAAACCGCTACCAGCCCCAGACGACACTGCGCATATCACTGCAACAGCACTGAAAAAAGATGCTCGCCCTCCTTCTTTTTGGGCCAACGTTGGATCGCATGCCATTGCTTTGATTGTGGCAACCCTTAGAGGCATTGGCAACGCCCTGCCCACCGCCTGCGCGATGTTGTCGTTTGCCAGCTTTTTTGGCAATGCCTTTGGGCCCTTAGGGATCAGTTTGGCGGTGATATTTGGCGTGTGTGCTTTGTATGTGCCTTTTTTAAGGGTGCGCTCCAAAATGCAAACTGCCTTATTTAAGGCCTTCTCTAGCCCCCATCAATTTGTTGCTCAGATCATTGAAGCCACGGCACTGGTATTGGCCGATAGAGTGTTTCCTGAAAAAACCCTTGGTCGTCTTTATTTCGCACGCTTTATCGCTTTTTTGATTCCGTTTATTGAAGGATCCATTAATTTTGTTTCGATCTTTTTATTATTTGGCACATTGGCTGCCTTAAGCGGAGGCACCTTAGCGGTGCCTTTGGCCATACCGCTTGCAGTGGGCGCGGCGCTGGGGGTAGCAACATTCATAAGCAGTTGGTTTGATATGACGCCCAAAGTGATGAGTCATTTTGGGTTTGGGCATGATGATGGAGAGGAGTTTCTATCTCACGAAGCAAAACAACAGATGGTTGATAGAAATCACATCACCAAGGCAGCGGAGATATTGGGTGATAAGATTAGGAATCGGGCAACAGCTGCGCCCGATGATGAAGCAACAGCTGCGCCTTCAACGGCACCCGTTGCGGATGAGGTAATATCAGCAACACCTGTTACGCACGGAGTAACACCGTCTTCAGCGGCACCCGTTGTGAATGCGGTAAGGCTACCTCATCCGGCGCCAACCCTAATTTTTTCGCCTCGGCCGTTGCCTGCAGCGGCGTCGCCTGCAATGTTGCCACTTGCTTCACTGTGGGCCGCCGATGATTCACGGCAGCCGACGGCATCGCCGCCGCCTGCCTCTTTACACACCGGCTCGTCAGAGACAACCCCGCGACTTAAAGGTGTTAACTTTAAAGGTGTTAACTAAAACGGCCAAATCTTACGCTTGCCATTGATGGTTAACTTTTCGTCTTTAATATCACCCGTGAATTCAACCATATCATGGCGTACCACTAACATCCCTTCTGCTTCTAACGCTTTCAACTTTTCTACAGCCGACTGCCGCAGCAAAGTCTGAAATTCTTCATCCGTTAAGGGACGATGCAAGGCATCCACCGCCACATCCTCGCCCAAGGCTTGTTCTAACAATAACAACATCACTTCTTTGGGCATGGTGAAGTGTAGGTTGGCTTCTAACGTTTCTAAAGCTTCAATGGCAGAAGGCGTATCATCAGGTTCACCGCCCCCCAAGGCCACCCGCATTTGGGCATCGATTTGCCCTTGATCCGTATCCACATCGGTAATCGCAATTTCTAACTCTGGTTTATTTGCCAAAATTTCAGGTAAGCGTTTTAAGGTTTCTTCTGCAACAGGGTGTTTGTTATCCGATTCTTTCCCTTCTTTTACAGCATGGGCTGTCGTTTGGATGCTGGCCAAGGCGATGGCATCCATATTGCGTAAGGTGCCTTCGATATTGCCTGAACCAAAAACATGATTGTCCAAAACCAGTTTTGCAAAATTAATTTGCACAGACGAATCCAATAAATCATTTTGACGTAAGGTATTATTTGCTGTCATTTTTAAACCGCTGATGGCCATAGCTGTTTTTTTACCATCACCAAAATCTAAGGATTTCAGTGAGACAGCCCCATCACCCACCCAAATGGCTTCAATACCTTGTGATCGCATGGTATCAATTCTTAAATCCGAAAAATTAAGCGTAAACCCCTTCGAAGCCAGATTTAATCCGGGGGCATTGAATTTAAAATCCGATTTTAAAAAACTGCCGGTGAAGCGCCAATCCGCACGCAACCCTTTCCAATTCACTTTTTCTTCGTCTTCTGTTGTCAGGTTGAACGCAAGGCTTTCGATTCGGCTATCCCCTGTTCCATTAATCATCAACGTGGTGCGCGCACGCGCCAATTCTTTTGCTTCTAAAAGGGGTTGGATATCGTTGCCTTCTTTTTTCGCTAAAATCGCTGTGCTGTATACCAACGCTTGCCCCAAATGAAAGCCTGCTTCACTATAAGGATCGTGAATGATGGGGCCATGAAATATTTTGTGACGCACCAAAAAACCAACCGGCGCGTGCGCGATGTCTGATTTAAGTCGCGGTGCTTTGAGGGGATAGCCAAAAGTCCTGTCTTCGACTTCTACAAAAGTTTCAACCACGCTGGTAAACCAATTTTGTTCGTATTTTAATGTGGAAGTCTTGATACCACTGACATCTAAAGACAAAGATACCAACTGGTTATAGCGTTTTTTTACCAACCACCCAGAAAAAATAGGCAACACGGCAACCAATCCGATAAGCAGAATGATAAGCGTTGCCACCATACGTTTTGGGGTAAGATGCATCATGGTAGCCCTCTCGATCTCTTAAAATAATGAAGTTAAGGTAAGTCAGCGTATTCGCGTCACCCACCATTCGAGGTGAACGGGTTAAGCTTAGTCAAGCAAATTTACCACACGTGCGCTATTTAAGGTTAAATTTAAGCATCTTGTTGCTAATGTACAGGGAGTCACCATGCTTGCGTTCTTTTTTATCATCGTTTGGCTCATTGCCATCGCAGCCTTGTTTTATCACCGTGTTTCATTGTGCCACTCAAGCATTGGGATAGCCCTTGCCTTGGCCATTTCTTATTTTTCTGGCTTACTCACAAGCACTGTTTTTTTGTCGATCGCCGTTATGTTTGGCATCGTGGCCCTGGTATTAAATATCAAACCCATACGTCGTAAATGGGTGACGCAAACTTTGTTTACATTTTTTAAACGCCAAGCGCCCAGTTTAAGTGAAACTGAACGCGCAGCGATTGAAGCCGGCACCACTTGGTTTGAAGCCGAACTGTTTGCCGGAAAACCTAATTTTAAAAGTTTTTTAGAACAAAAATTAAGCAATTTGTCTGAAGCAGAGCGTGCCTTTTTAGACGGCCCCACCGAACAACTCTGTGCCATGGTCGATGACTGGCAAGTCACACATTTCGATCAAGATTTGTCGGCAAAAACGTGGCAATTTATCAAAGACGAAGGCTTTTTTGGTTTGATGATCCCCAAAGAATACAACGGCCTGGGATTTTCGAATCTGGCCCATTCCGAAATATTATCAAAGTTGGCTTCTCGTAGTTTGACCTTGGCTTCTATCGTCGCGGTACCCAATTCATTAGGACCAGCTGAATTGATCTTGCATTATGGTACGGATGCGCAAAAAGCCTATTACTTACCGCGATTGGCCAAGGGCTTAGAAGTCCCCTGCTTTGCCCTCACCTCACCTGAAGCCGGTTCGGATGCCGCAGCCATTCCTGATATCGGCATCGTGATGCGCAAAATTATAGATGGTAAACCTCAAATTGGGATTTCACTCACTTGGAACAAACGCTATATCACCTTGGCACCGGTGGCGACCCTTTTAGGCTTAGCGTTTCGCTTATTCGATCCAGAACATTTATTAGGCGATAAAGACGATATCGGCATTACTTGCGCACTCATTCCCGTGAACACACCAGGCGTGCAAATTGGTCGCCGTCATTTGCCGCTCAACACACCCTTTCAAAATGGCCCCACACAAGGCAAAGATGTGTTCGTCAGCTTAGATGCCTTGATTGGGGGCGCCAATAGAGTGGGCAAGGGTTGGCGCATGTTGATGGAATGCCTGTCATCTGGGCGCGCCATATCATTGCCTGCCAGCGCGGCAGGCAGCAGCAAGATGGCGGCGTTTGCAACCGGTGCGTACAGTCGCTTACGTGTGCAATTTAATCAGCCACTTTGTGCGTTTGAAGGCGTGACAGAAGGCTTAGCACGCATTGCAGGCTTAACCTACATCATGGAAGCCGCCCGCAGTGTGACAGTAAAAGCCGTGGATGCGGGTGAACGCCCTTCTGTGCTCACCGCCATTTTAAAATACCATGCGACAGAAATGGCGCGTGTGGTGGCCAACGATGCCATGGATATTCATGGTGGCAAAGGCATCATGATGGGGCCGTTAAATTATTTGGGCCGTGCTTGGCAAGGAATCCCCATTGCCATCACCGTTGAAGGCGCCAATATTCTCACGCGTAATTTAATTATTTTCGGTCAAGGGGCCGTACGGTGTCACCCCTATGTATTAAAAGAATTACAGTCCACGCAATTAAATGAAAAAGAAGGGGTAAGACTCTTCGATGAAGCTGTTTTTGGGCATATTGGTTTGGTGATTTCGAATTTGGTACGCACAGGCTTTTTCACCCTTACCCGTGGCAAGTTCATGTGTGATCACTTCCCCGCTCCCCAGAAAAAAATCATTCATCAACTCATGCGTGCCAGCAGTGCGTTTGCGCTCACCACAGATGTGACCATGGCAATCATGGGAGCCAAATTAAAATTCAAAGAATCTTTGTCTGCCCGATTGGGCGATGCTTTAAGCAATATGTATTTGGCTTCTACCCTCATCAAACAATTTGAAGATGAAGGCAGACCCGAATCGGATTTACCTTTACTGAATTGGGGCACTCAATTTTTGTTACATCGTTTTTGGACAGCGTTAGAAGGCATTTTTGACAATTACCCCAATCGCTTTGTGGGGTATGCGCTTAAAATGCTCAGCATGCCTTTGGGAAACCCAGTTCCCTTTATGAAAGATAAACAAAGCAAGGCGGTCGCAGCCTTGTTAACTGCACCGACAGCATCACGTGACAGATTATGCAATGCGGTATATGTGGGGCATCCCAAAAAAGACATTCTTGCGGATTTAAATGAAGCCTTACATTTGGCCGTATCAGCAGAGCCTGCAGTAACCAGATTAAAAGCTGCCTTAAAACAAATCCACACGACGTACCCTGGCCGCGTCAATGAAATCAAAGCGGCTTATAATGCGCGATTAATCAATAAAGAAGATTTTGATTTATTATCGCGATTAGAAAAATTACGGGAACGAATTGAAGCAGTGGATGATTTTGCGAAAGAAGAGATTTAATGGAAAAAACGGGTCGCCATAAAACATTGGACAAAGAATTAAAACGCACTGTGCAATGGTTGCTGGGGTTACCTTCTGTCAGCAAAGTGGTGATCGGGATTTCGGAATCATGCCGTCATAAATATGCCCCTGGCACCATAAAATGGACCATGGATATGCCAGCGGGCATTAAAGCAAATGGATATTCAGGAAAAGGAATCACCAATCTTTTTATTCGGGTCGATCCGCCTGATGATCGCGAAGTGATTAAGAAGAAGCTGCTTGATCGTTTTCCACTTTAGGCTCTGCCAGGGGCTGTTGACAATTCGCTATATCGAGATGGAATGCCTTGATTTTCGAGAAACGTAGCGCAGCATACATAAACGTATGTGAGCAACGTATCGCAGAAAATCAAGGCGTTACATCCGAGATAGTAGCGTTGTCAACAGCCCCGTCAGCCAGATCTGCCACCAATACAGCTAAAGACTCATTCAGCACGGCAGACGGCGCTTTTTCTGCCACTTCATCCCCATGAATTTCAGGATTGGCTTCGGCAGAAGCCTCAGGGGCTTTGCTTTCTTGTGTGGCTTCATTAGCTTTTACCGTTTCATCGACTTTCGCGGCTTCATCTGTTTTTACCGCTTCATCAGCTTGTACAATTGCATCCACTTTCACTGATTCATCTACCGGCACCGGTTCATCGGCTTTTACGGCCTCATCCGCTTTCGGCTGGCTAGATTTCGCTTCAGGTTTTGCAATTGGAGTATCCGCTATGATGGCTTCAGGCACGGCTTCAGGCACGGCTTCAAGCGGAATTTCTGGCTTCAATTCCTTTTCATCTGATTTTGCATTTGTTTTATCGACCGCATTTTTGTGCTTGATTTTTTGAATAGTATCCACAAGATTTAAAAAGGCATTTTCAGCTTCATTAAAGTGCGCTTTATCGTGATGTAAATACAAAAGCAGATGGGCTTTGGCGCAGGCGCCTTCTAACTCAATCAATTGTGTTAAAGCTTTTTTTTGTGCGGCCTCATCGAGTTGTAGTGCTTCGCTTAGCCATTTTCGCCATTTGGCTTCACGCTCATTCACTCGCGTTAAGAATTCTTTAAGCAGATCTTGCCCGGTACGCGTGTCATTTCGATCCTTACGTATCACGACAACGATCACAGCCAAGGCAGCCAGGCTCAATACCAGACAAATACTGACGGAACTGACCAGCAAGGTGAAAAATGGCGCGCCCATGACTCAGCTCTTTAGCTTTTATGCGTCTCTAGGCGCTGTATCGGCAGGGGGATGAAAAAGATAAGGGGTTTTTGAGATGGCCCCGTCAGACTGCGAAATATCTGCACGCTTTGTGTGAAAAAATAGCAAAATAGGAGGCAGCTATTTACACAGAATCCAGTCATAAAGGGGTGGCTTACAACGTGTGTCTTCGTAAGCACGAATTTTAAGCCTGGACCCCGGACAAATATCTGTCTCACACTCAGCGTTTCTATCACGGCCAGCATGCAGATATTTTCCGGGGCGACGGAGCGGTCATTTGCAATGGTTTTGTGCTTAGGGGCTGTTGACATTTCGCTATATTGAGATGAAACAACTTGATTTTCGAGAAACGTAGCGCAGCATACATCGACGTGTGTGAGCAACGTATTGCAAAAAATCGAGGCGTTTCATCCGAGATAGTAGAATTGTCAACTGCCCCTAGCTAACCCTATGCCCACGAAGACATGGGCAAGGCAAGTTTCATTTTTACAGACCCCGGCCACCAACACTATTTTTTTGATCACCAGCAACAGTGGCATAAGAGGGTGGCGCTAGCGAATCTTGCGCAGACGAGGCACCACTGCTGCTGCCCATTCCAGGCAATGGAATATATCCCATGCCCGTAGGATTAGCACCTGAAAAGGCCGCTATGGCAGGCGCAGAGGGTGCAGGCGCTCTTCTCTTCAACACTTTCTGAGTATGCAAGCCCATCCGACGCTGAATTTCCCGTGTCACTGCCGGTGTTTGCTCAACAACACGATTAAAATCTGCACCTGGCTGCGGCTGAGCCGCAACGGGAACATAAGATTGCCCTGCGACCTGATCCTTTGGCGAGATAAAGTTGTTCCATGCCCATACCGCCAAAGTAATGGCCAGGATAAACCCAACGGCCGCCGCTAAACCAATGCCCCCCGTGGTAACCCCAATAATCAATGCCGAAGCACTGCCAACGATCGCAACGACCCCAAAATAACCGACACCAAAGCCCACTGCAGCGCCCGTTAACATGGCTAACAAGGCAAGTTTCTTTTTATGTCTGACAAAAAAATGGGGCTGTTTTTCGGATGTATAGGTAGGGCCAAAGAAATAAGATGCTCGAGCGCGTTCGCTCTCACGTTTTTTCGCGACATGAGCATTGAATTTTTCTAATTCAATTTTGACGAGATCCTGACTGATAATGCCAAATGAGAACGCTGTGTTTAGCCATTCAGCGATCTCATCAATGAGCATTTCAAAGTGAATCTGATCTGGTTTGTGAACCGTTTTAAAATCTGCGTTATCAATACAACGTTTTTGATAATCTGGTAGCGCACTGCTGTCTCCTAAGATAGCGCCCTGATCAATCTCCTTGCTCAAAAAGTTGAATTGTTTTTCACCCTGCGTGGTGATGGCCACAATTTTATCAAAGATAGGTAAACATGAACCCTTGATAAACTCTTCGGATGCAGCGGGTTGATTTGAGAGCTCACACCCACCATCTGTCACAAAAAGTCGCAAAACCGGCGTCACTGTGTGCGGCGCTTCTGCCTCACCAAAATAATATTCACGCGATGCCCTGAGCACATCAGAATAGTTCGTCCCACCAGAAATAGAAGCTACCTCACAACGCCCATAAATCTCCATGAGCTTATTTTGTAGCGCCAGTTCCCGCGCATCGGATCCCGTGAATTCGCTTAGCTTGATTTTAATTGGGGTAACATTGTCGTTTGGTGTAGAGGGATTGTAAAATTTTGTCCCAAACGGAAAAACTTCAACTTCGCCGTTATCATCCAGCTGTCCTGCTAAGGCCAGCAAACGTTTCGCTAATGTGGCGACTTGCCCATTTGAATAAAATCCTGAATTTTCCATCGATCTTGAAACATCCAGAAGCACGGCCACTTGCATTTTTTGCTTGGCTAAACCCCAGGCTTCGAGTTGCGTAGCAGCATCCTGCTTTAAATCTTCAATGGTTGACATCATGATGACCTCATTAAAAAACAGAGATAAGAGTGACACACTATGAATTATGCAAAATATTGTGTCAATGGCGGGTTTTTTAGATAGGTAAAGAAAAGACTTGTGTTGATTAACTGAATTTTTACAAACTTGAGCGAGACAATATCATAGAAAGCGTAAGCACAGTCTTGCGCGCATTTAGCGTGACAGGTAAAAATGAACGTGAGCCAAGAGATTGCGCACTTTATGTTTTGGCAATGTCTTGCTTACACAGCACTATTTTTTCTTCGGCTCATTATCCAATACATTCATCATGGCGGATAAGGTTTTTTTGCGTTTTTGTACGCGGATAAAATACATAATGGCGACAGCGCCCACCAAAATATTAATCAACACCAATAAAATCACCCAGGGGGCGTAACTCTTTAAATGGCTCGTGGCTTTTTCTTCTACCACCTCGTCAGACGTGGCTTTCTTTGCGTCTTGTTGCGAAGCAATTAAGTTCTTAATTAAATCTGTTTGTGCTTGAATCAAACTTGCTTGGGCTTCTAATTTTTTATCCGATTCTTCTTGGAATGCTTTTTCTTCTTTTGCGAGTTTATCTGAAATTTTACTCACCAATTCGGATTCTTGTTTTTTCAAATCGGATGGCAGGCTACTGTCTCTTGCTGGAATCGGTTCAGGTAAAGCAGGCAAACCCAAATGGTCGCCCTTGGCATTGTCGCCTATAATGCCTGTTTTTTCTAATAAATTGCTTAAGGTGGCATCACCGGCCACCGCCACACGCAAGGGTTTATTGACCGAATAAAAATCGCGCCCAGAAGTCGTTTTACCACTCGTATTTAAATACACATCGTATAAAGTATTTTTTGTATTGGGTAACGTGAGTAAAAAAGTACGGCGATTGAGCCGTATTAAACTTTTTTGCGTTCTTTCGCCAAATTCAGACACCACATCAGCCGTTTGTTTTTGATTCGGCGTGGCATCTAAATCATTCCAAAATACCAAAATTTGTACGGGTTGTTTGTCTGTTGTGGGATACACCACTTTGGTTGTCACAGGTGATTCAAACAACATCGCTTTGGCAGTAATCATGCGTGACAACTGCGAACCCTGCGCTTTGATTACAATTTGCACTGGCCCTTTATTGGCATCAACCGGAAAAGTAGCCGTAAAGATACCATCACTGGCCACATCTAAATCTTGGCCATCATCATTCATCACGGCTTCGATGACTTTGCCTGTTTTATCGATGAGTTGTGCCGAAAACACCATGTCTCTTAAAATTGGGGCTTCACTCACAATGTTTTTGTTGTTTAATAAAGCCGCCTGTAAAGTCATTTTCTCACGATTAAAAATTTCGTGCGGCGCATCGGGTAAACTTAAATTAAAATAGGTTTTCGCAACCACTTTTGGTTTACTATTCAATTCAGATTGGATTTTCCAATAGCCTGTTGCAGGATTTTGAATGACGACCACTTCTTGTCGACCTTGATCTTGCCAGGTGACCGTATTGATTTTTTCTGCACGCGTGTAGTGAATGTCATTGGGGCCCAATATCACGGGAGCGGCCGAATCCGGTAACGGATCTAAAAAAAGCGTCATGCTGTTAACGGAAGGATCCACATAAAAGCGATCTTCATCCACAGGAATGTCTGCATTGCTCAACACGGGTTGTAAGATGGCTTGGGCTTTGATGGCTGCGGCTTTCACATCCTTACCCATTTCGGCATAACTGCCTTTGGTGCTTTTGGCAATGGCCATGAGTTTTAAATTGGCATCCCCTTTCGGTAACGTCAAAACAGAAAAGGGCATGTCTTTTCCGCGAATTTGATTTAACAGCGCGTCATTCCAACTCTGCGGCTGCGGGAGTTTGACTTGTCCACTCGAAATCAAAATGATTTCTTTTGCATAACCGGGTGTGACACGCCAATCTTGTAAGGCGGTTTGTATGGCAAGCGACAAGTCAGCATAGCGCGCCGTGAATTTAAGTGTTTTTGCCAATTCAGTTGCTTGTTTTTTCCATTCTGCATCCGCTTGATGCATCGGTAAAATTTGGTTCGTATAACGGCCAAAGCCAAAAAAACGCACGCGCGCATCAGCCGGTAAGCTTAAAAGGGTGTTTTCGAGCGCGGCGGCGCGGGTGTCTTTTGCCACAGAAGGCGCTGCAGCCGAAAGATCGATAAGCAAGGTAATATCTCGTGCAGAAAAGGCGGCTGTGCTTGTCAGCGTGAACACAATCGCTAGCCAGTTTCTTAACATAACTTTCTCTGCGGAGCCCGTATACGTATCTAAAGTATAGATCGGAGTTGACAGTCTTCTGTGTCACGCGTAGATTTCGTTGGTTTTGCGGGGGCTGCTGACAATTCTACTATCTTGGATGGAAGGCCATGATTTTCTGCGATACGTTGCTCACATACTGTATGTATGCTGCGCTACGTTTCTCGAAAATCAAGCCGTTCCATCTCGATATAGCGAATTGTTAACAGCCCCGAATCGTCTCTTTACCTTTACTTTAAAAGCGCCACACGCATGAACGAAGAAACTGAACTCGCAAATCCCACCGCTTTTCAATTAAAAGCAGGGCTGTATACCTTAACCACTTTTTGGTTACAGGATCCTTTAATGCGCGGCTTAGCAACCCAATTGGCTGCCAAAGTTTCGCAAGCGCCCCAATTTTTTAAAGGGGCCCCGATTGTTATCGATCTGCAACGCGTGCGCGATGCCGTGATCCCAATCCATTTTACGACCTTACGTGACACCTTATTAAACCAGGGTATTCATCCAGTAGGTGTGCGGGGCGGGAATCCCACCCAGCACGAAGCCGCCCTATTAGCCGGTTTGCCTGTGTTGCCAGAAAGTAAAGAATCACGCCCTGAACCCAAAGAAAGTGGCCACGTGCTACCCTTCAGTGCACAAAATAAATTAATCACCCAACCAGTACGATCTGGCCAGCAAATCACTGCGCCGGCAGGCGATCTCACGGTGATAGCTGCAGTCAGTCCGGGTGCAGAATTATTGGCGGATGGACACATCCATATCTATGGTGCATTACGAGGCCGTGCGCTGGCAGGTATCAATGGCAATCGGGATGCCAAGATTTTTTGTTTATCTTTAGAAGCTGAATTGGTTTCGATCGCGGGCCAATATACGGTCAATGAAGATTTAATGAAATCTGAGTTTTGGCGACAAGCAGTCAAAATTGAATGGGCCGATGACAAATTAAAATTAGCGCTTTTACCAGTACGTGCCGGCAACGATCTTTAATTGCCCCGCACGGATGAGGAGAAAATCAAAATGGAAACGACACAAAAACCAGATGCAAAAGTTATCGTGGTCACATCCGGTAAAGGGGGCGTGGGTAAAACCACCAGCAGTGCTGCCCTTGCCGCAGGACTGGCGTTGCGTGGCAAACGCACCGTTGTGATCGACTTCGATATCGGCTTGCGTAATCTTGATTTGGTGATGGGTTGCGAACGCCGCGTGATTTACGATTTCATTAACGTGATCAATGGCGATGCCAACTTACAACAAACGTTAATTAAAGATCGCCGCAACGAGAATTTATATATTCTGCCTGCGTCACAAACACGTGACAAAGATGCACTGACCCAAGAAGGTGTAGAACGCGTCTTAAACGATTTGAAGAAAGAATTTGATATTATTTTGTGTGACTCCCCTGCCGGCATTGAGCGCGGCGCCTTAATGGCACTGTATTTTGCCGACGAAGCGGTAGTCGTCACCAACCCAGAAGTGTCGTCTGTACGCGATTCTGATCGTATTCTGGGCGTCCTTTCATCAAAATCATTGCGTGCGGAACAAAAGAAAGAACCGATTCGCGAACATTTATTGGTCACCCGTTATTCACCCAGTCGTGTGACGCGTGGCGAAATGTTAAGCATTGAAGACGTACGTGAAATTTTATCGATTCCATTGCTCAGTGTGATTCCCGAATCTCCTGCCGTGTTGACAGCCTCTAACCGAGGCGTGCCTGTCACCTTGGATGTAGAAAGTGATGCCGCTCAGGCGTACATGGATGCTGTCGATAGATTATTGGGCGAGGATGTGCCCATGCGATTCATAGACAAACGCCAAAAGATGCCAAAATTCTTAGAACGTTTGTTTACGCGTCGTCGCACGACTGAAACTGAACATTCTTAATCTTAGGCGCTGTATAGATACGTGTGGGAGAGCATGATGAGCATTTTTTCATTCCTAAAAATAGGCGTCGCCCGTCGTCAAGCTAGCCGTAATGCGGCAGCAGTGGCAAAAGAACGCTTGCAGATTGTGGTATCGCACAATGCAAAACAAAAAGATCCTGATTTTATTCAAAAGTTACACCATGAATTGGTACAAGTGATCAGCAAGTATGTTCACATTGATGAAAAGCAAATTCAGGTTCAATTGAAAGAAACAGGCGATCACTCAGTATTAGAGTTGAATGTGATGTTACCGCAAGCAGGTGAAACAGCTGATGCTTTGATTGAAGACGCAGTGATTGCGTAAGTGAGAGAAGCTTTTTTGATAGTGGCTTAGGCACACGCAAGGGATGATGGGTTACGCGCTAACAAGCGCTAATCCATCCTACCCCCACTCTATACGGCCTTACGGCTTTGGTGGCTTCGCGCCACTACTACTACTACTCGCACTTGCGCTACTGCTCGCGCTGCTGTCTGTTGGTGCATTACCTCTCCCCGTTGCAAGCGTATATACCTGCCTTGCCAGAACCCCCCACATCCCTCCTTCTGGCCCCTGACGTTCTGGATCCCGATGACTGCTGCCACTGGCTGCGCTTGGCATAAAAATGCTGTCCCTTCTCACATCCGCTGCATCAGAAGCAGCAGCGGAAGGCGCAACAGGGGCAATATGATAAGAATGGAAGGGCTCATCATCATCACCGCCTGTAGCGAACGCTCTGCGCGAACGTCGTGTGGGTGCTGCTGAGCTTGCAGCCGGATCGCTATCAGCGGCATCGCTTGTATCAGGCTTTGGCAAACCCTGGCTTCTTTCAGCTGCCATTACCTCTGCGTGAACCTGCTTTTTTGCCTCTCTCAAGTATGCAAGCAATGCCGCTTCAACCCCTTCTTTACCAATAGAGAAACGCGCACCCAATTCATCCCGTCGACCATCCCGCTCAATCGCTGCAACGGCTTTTCTAATCATGTTCTCTCTGTTGGGTGCCTTCGGAAAATCAAGCCTCGTGCCCCTTAACGCTGACTGCAATTGCAGCATATTTTGTAGTCTCTCATTATCTTCTTCCTGTGTACGTATCCGCTCGGCTTCAGCTTCTTTGTCTAAACCACTTTCGTTTAAATCACTTCCCTCTGACTTGATAGCCGGCAATTCAATTACTTTCATCACAGGACTCCCCCGAAGACGAGGATCATCAGAATCAGTATTCTCATAAAACCGGACACGCGGCTTTGATTGAAGCGAATCCTTCTCTTTTAGGCCCTTCAATATGGATCCGGGTGTTTTTTCGCTTGTCATTACCGCCCCCAACAAAAATAAGCTATCTAACTAAAACATTATCATGCTTTTAATCGTGAACCTCATGTTTATTGCGATGGCTTACGCGCTTTCTTGCTATTAGCCCGTAAGCTCGCTACTATACGCGCGCATTTAATAGCACTAAAATAGTACTAATAAAGGTAGGTCCTGGCCTAAAGAGCAGCCGTCCGTGGTGGATAAAAAGGCAAACATGGCGAAAAGCTGTAAGGAAAAATGGGGGTAGAAAAAGCAACGGCTTTTTCCCGTTGAATGCCCTGAGCGTTGCAAATGGCTTTCCGCTGAGGTTTTTTTAGCCATTCTTAACACAGCTGTGTGGGCACCACAAGGGTACTTTATTAGGGATTAGGGCAGGACTGAGATTAAAGTGGGGCGGCATGATTAAACTAAGTAAATTAGCCGATTATGGCACCTTAATTTTGGCAGAAATGGCCATCACGCCGAGTGCGTTACAAAGTGCCGCTGATTTGGCTGAAAGAACGCATCTCCCCCCCACAACGGTAAGCAAGTTATTAAAGCTTATGGCCGCGCAGGAAATCGTGGTTTCGAAGTTAGGCAAACAAGGTGGCTATCGCCTAAAGGAACTACCCGAAAAGATCCCGCTTTTAAAAATCATTGAAGCGCTAGAGGGTCCTTTTGGGATGACGGAATGCAGCAACCATTTACACCCATGCGAAATTGAAAGTTTATGTCACGTGAAGCCGCATTGGCAAAAAATCAATCGCGTCATCATGAATGCCTTAAAAAATTTGAGCTTGGCAGATTTAGGCAGCAAGTAGGAAGTAATAAAAAATGGCCCAAAATGCGACATTACAAGGCGTATTAAACGAAGGCTATAAAGCCGGCTTTGTCACCGACATTGCCTCTGATACGTTTGCGCCTGGTTTAACAGAAGCCACCATTCGTGCCATCAGCAAAATTAAAAACGAACCTGCCTTTTTAACTGAGTGGCGTTTACAAGCATTTGCCATTTGGCAAACCATGAAAGAGCCACATTGGGCACGGGCGCATTATCCTCACATTGATTATCAAAAAATTGCTTATTACAGCGCCCCAAAACTCAAAATCCAGCCCAAAAGTTTAGATGAAGTGGATCCTGAACTATTAAAAACATATGCAAAATTGGGGATCCCTTTAAAAGAACAAGAAATGTTGGCCGGTGTGGCAGTGGATGCTGTGTTTGATAGCGTTTCAGTCGCCACCACCTTTAAAGACAAGCTTAAAAAAGAAGGGATTATTTTTTGTAGCTTGAGTGAAGCAGTACAAGAATACCCTGAATTGATTAAAACCTATTTGGGTTCTGTTGTGCCCCAGCACGATAACTTTTTTGCGGCCTTGAACGCCGCGGTCTTTACCGATGGATCGTTTGTCTATATTCCAAAAGGCAAACGGTGTCCGATGGAATTGTCTACTTATTTTAGAATCAATGCGGCCTCAACAGGGCAATTTGAGCGCACCCTCATCATTGCGGATGAAGGCGCCAGTGTCAGCTATCTAGAAGGTTGCACGGCACCCATGCGGGATGAAAATCAATTGCATGCGGCTGTGGTGGAATTGGTGGCGCTCGACAACGCCACCATTAAATATTCGACTGTGCAAAATTGGTACCCAGGTGATGAAAATGGCGTCGGCGGCATTTACAATTTTGTGACCAAACGCGGGTTATGCAAAGGCAAAAAATCCAAAATTTCTTGGACACAAGTCGAAACCGGATCGGCCATTACCTGGAAATACCCCAGCTGTGTGTTGTTAGGCGATGACAGCGTCGGCGAATTTTATTCGGTGGCCCTCACCCACCACAGACAACAAGCCGATACCGGCACCAAAATGATTCACATTGGTAAAAACACCAAGAGCACGATTGTTTCTAAAGGAATTTCAGCAGGCTACGGCCAAAATACGTATCGCGGCCTGGTAGAAATTGCAAAAACCGCTGATTTTGCCCGTAACTTTACCCAATGTGATTCATTAATGATGAGTGAAACGTGCGGCGCGCACACCTTCCCCATCATGAAAGTCAAAAATAAAAAGGCCATTACGGAACACGAAGCCTCCACATCCAAAATCAGTGAAGACCAATTGTTTTATTTGATGCAACGCGGATTAGATCGAGAAAATGCCGTCTCGTTGATTGTGAATGGTTTTTGCAAGTCTGTATTTAAAGAATTGCCAATGGAATTTGCGGTCGAAGCAGAAAAATTATTGTCGCTCAGCTTAGAAGGTACAGTAGGGTAAAATGTTAAGCATTCAAGATTTACATGTCAGTGTCGAAAATAAAGCGATTTTAAAAGGCATTTCACTCGACGTGGCGCCGGGTACGATTCATGCCATCATGGGGCCAAATGGATCCGGTAAAAGCACATTGGGTTATACCTTAGCAGGTCGTGAAGGCTACGTGGTCGAAAAAGGCATCATGAATTTTAAAGGACAGGATCTGATTCCCATGGATGCCTCTGAACGCGCCTTACAAGGGGTGTTTTTAGCCTTTCAATATCCCGTTTCTGTCCCTGGCGTCAGCAATATTAATTTTTTAAAAGCCATTGTGAATGCCAAACGCAAACACGAAGGCTTGACTGAACTGGATACCTTTGAATTTCTCGCTGAAGTTCGATCATTAATGAAACAATTGGGCATGAAAGAAGAATTGATTTCGCGATCAGTCAATGATGGCTTTTCCGGTGGCGAAAAGAAACGCAACGAAATCTTACAAATGGCTTTAATACAGCCCAAACTCGCGATTTTAGACGAAACTGATTCTGGCCTGGATATTGATGCTTTAAAAATTGTGGCTGAAGGTGTGAATCGCTTACGTTCCCCTGACCGTTCTTTTATTGTCATTACCCATTATCAACGTCTGCTGGATTATATTGAGCCTGATTTTGTGCATGTTTTGGCCAATGGTCAAATTGTGCAATCAGGTGATAAAAGTTTGGCGCATTCACTTGAATCCACCGGTTATGCATTTACAAAGGGCGATGGAAAATGAATGCAGATCTATTTCACCCGCTGTTTTTGCAAGATCGCCAATTTGTGCGTGATTTTGAAGGGATATTGCAAACCAAACCTGAAATGGTGCCCATTCAACCCCAATTTGTCGAAGCCAAATTGGCCCGCCTTAATCACAGCGCCTATCTGACTTTTATCAATGGCAGCGTGGCAGAAGATTATTCAAAACTTCCTGAAGGTATCAGCCTGAAAGGCCATGTGTTGCACATTACGCAAGATGTTTCGGCCCCTTTTGCGATGGTTTTTTTTGATGATGCCAGCGACACAACCCACCTTGATATTAAAATCGGTCACGGCGTTTATGCTGAGCTGCTGAATGTGTGTTACAGCACGCCAAGCGCCCGCGCAAACCACCGTCTTGCCTGTCTTTGTGAAAAAGACAGCACCGTTTTTTATCATTATTTACAAAACATCGACTCGGCTGCAGCGCACTTTAGCGAAATCACGTTTACGCAAGAAAAAGGCAGCGCTTTATTCAACGCCATTGGGCTCATCAGCGGCCTGCGCTCAGCGCTTTTGATAAACACGATTCATTCTGGCGAACACACGAACAGCCAATCCACCTTCCTCACTTTGCTTAAAAATAAAAGTGTGGCGCACTGTGTTTCGCACACCCAGCATTTGGCACAAAACAATGCCAGCGCGGTAGAAATAAAAAGTTTATTGAATGGCAAAGCCAGGTTGCATTTTTTAGGGAAAATCGATGTCGCAGAAACCGCTTGTCATATCGACGCCCAATTAAAACATCAAACTTTATTGCTAAGCGAAACAGCTGAAGTGTCTACGCAGCCCCAACTCGAAATTAACAATAAAAATGTGAAATGCGCCCATGGCGCCACCGTAGGGCAATTGGATAAAGAAGCCTTGTTCTATTTAAAATCACGTGGCATCCGTGAACCCGAAGCCCGCGCCATGTTGATGCAAGCTTTTTGTGAAAGCCTGGTGTTAGAAGCCAAAAGCCCCTTTTGGCAAACAGAAATGCTGGCTGCATTACAAGATTTGGGGGCATCATGACGATTGATTGGCAAGCCATCCGCAATGACTTCCCCATTTTATCGCGTGAAATAAAAGGAAAACCCCTTTCGTACCTGGATAATGCCGCCACCACCCAAAAACCAGAATCTGTCATCCGCGCGATGGATGATTATTACCGATTTCATAACGCCAATGTGCACCGCAGTGTGCATGTGTTGAGCGAAGAGGCCACGGCCTTATACGAAAATGCCCGTAAAAAAATAAAACACTTTGTAAACGCCGCATCGCATAAAGAAATTATTTTTGTGCGTGGGGCCACAGAAGCCATCAACTTGGTGGCACACAGCTTTCTTGAACCTAAATTACAAAAAGATGATGTGATTTTGGTATCGATGATGGAACACCATTCCAATATCGTACCCTGGCAATTGGTGGCTGAAAAAACGGGCGCAAAAGTCATTCCCATCCCTGTATTGCCATCTGGTGATTTGGATTGCGCAGCGTATCAAAATTTGTTCAATGAAAAAGTGAAAATGGTCGCTTTAACGGCTGTTTCCAACGCTTTGGGCACCATCAATCCGATTAAAGAATGTATTGCGATGGCCCACCAACATCAGGTACCCATTTTAATTGATGCAGCTCAAGCCATGCTGCACCTTAAAATGGACGTGCAGGATCTGGATTGTGATTTCTTGGTCTTTTCAGGCCATAAAATGCTGGGGCCGACAGGGATTGGCGCCTTGTATGGAAAAGAAAAACACTTACACGCCATGCCCCCCTATCAAGGTGGTGGCGAAATGATTTTGAGTGTGGGCTTTGACCGCACCACGTTCAACGATATCCCGTATCGATTTGAAGCTGGCACCCCAGCGATTGCCGACGCGGTGGGTTTGGGTGCGGCCATTGATTATATTGACGCGCTGGGTTTAGCCAATATTGCTGCACGAGAACAAACTTTATTGCAATACGCCACATCCGAACTTAAAAAAATTCCGGGATTGCGCATCATTGGCGAAGCCAAACAAAAAGTCTCGGTGATTTCATTTATGTTGGATGATATTCATCCTCATGATTTGGCCAGTTTAATTGATGGTGAAGGTGTGGCCATTCGTGCGGGACACCATTGCACCATGCCACTCATGAAATTTTATGGGATCCCTGCCACATCACGCGCTTCGCTGTGTTTTTATAATACCGAAATCGAAATCGATCGTTTGGTGCATGCGATTTTACAAGCCAAACGCTTGTTTGCAGTTTAGGTGGGGGAACGTTCTACCCTAACGTCCCGATCTAAGAACGTTCATTTTTGCGACAAGATTGCGTATAAAATCGACGAAAAAACGCAGCATACTCCCCGTATGTGAGTATTTTGAGGATGATTTTAGACGCAATGTTGACCAAAAAGGGACGTTCCTGGCTACGAAGTAAGTTACCAAGAGGAAAAGATGGACATTCGCGAGCTTTACCAAGAAACGATCATTGATCACAGCCGACATCCTCGCCACGCGCTGGCTTTGACGGCCCCTTCTTGCTGCGCCCATGGCCATAATCCTTTATGTGGTGATGAAGTTTCGATCTTTTTAAAAATTGAAAATAATATGATTACAGACGTGGGTTTCAGTGGGCACGGTTGCGCCATTTCTGTGGCCTCCACTTCTTTAATGTTAGATACCATTAAAGGGAAGCCGCTCACCGAAGTAGAAAGCCTCTTTCAGCACTTTCATACTTTGTTAACCGAAGATGAGGCATCTGTAGAAGACTTAGGCAAACTACAAGTGTTTGCGGGGGTCAAAGCATTCCCCAGTCGAGTGAAATGCGCCACCCTCGCTTGGCATACGTTACAAGCAGCATTGGCCCACTCGAATGAAACGATTTCAACAGAGGTGGACGACGATGCTTGATCATCCCTTGTTGCCACAAGTGATTGCTGAACTGCGCAGCATTTTCGATCCGGAAATTCCGGTGAATATTTATGATTTGAATTTAATTTACGAAATTGAAATCGACGAAGACAATTTTGTTAAAATCCAAATGACCTTAACGAGCCCCGGTTGCCCCGTGGCGCAAACCTTCCCTGGCATGGTGCAAGATCGCGTCATGAATGTGGACGGCGTAAGCGGTGCATCAGTGGAATTGGTATGGGAACCACCGTGGTCTAAGGACAACTTAAGCGATGAAGTGAAATTGCAATTGGGGATGTTATAAATGACGTGGCATCGTGTGGCGAAAGTAACCGATCTGGCTGTGGGCGAAATCAAAAAAGTATTTGTGGAAGGTGAGGCTTTGGTGCTCTGCCATACCGAATCTGGCTTTTATGCAGCAGAAGATCGGTGTTCACATTTAGATTTGCCCCTTTCTGACGGCATGATCAAAGGCGAGCAGATCCTTTGTATTCATCATGGCGCGCATTTTTGTTTAAAGACAGGCAAAGCGTGTAGTGCCCCGGCATACGAGCCCATTCAGGTTTATGCGACGAAAGTGGAAGGCTTAGATATTTTGATTGAAATGGAATGAAGCAATTAAGTAAGATGCCTTGAATATAGCTTGTAAGCGCCCGCTTTGTAGGTGCCCCAATGCCCCCCATGCCAACACAGCTCTCCGTTTGGCTACAAGAAAATGCCACAACGCTGGATACAAAGCGACTGCCATTGGTATTGAAAAACATCTCACCACACATGAGTGAGTACAAGAACCCTGCTTGCATCCAAACCCAAGCCCTGACACCCCCATCCTCTGAAGCGAGTGCCCCTATTCAAGCATCAGATCTCCTGGTGTTCACAGATGAACACTCTCATGAAATAGCGCGGGATCATTTGAAGGGGCGCCCTGCTCCTTTGCTTACCCCTGAAAGTTCAAGTTCATTTGAAACAAGATGGGAGTTTGAATCTTTAGGGGGAAATGAAGCTTCACTTGACGCTTTATTTGACAAAGGCCAACAAGCCATTCTCACGCTACATCGCACGGTCACCCATCAAGACGCCAGTGAAAAACTCGAAACCTTGACCCTACGAATTCATTCTCATAAAGAATGGCAACGCATTCAAACCGCCATAGAAAACGATACAGATTACGACATCACACAGGTTTTTTTCAGCACGCCACAAGCTTTAAGAAAAGCCTACGGCAATGACTTGGATAAAGTGAGGGTGCCACAACCTGTGTGGCCCAGCATTTTTATTTATTCCCTTGCACTGGGTATCACCAATGGGCTGTGGCAGATGGCATCCTTCCTTGTCATATCTTTACAGGCCAGCGCCTTGACGAGCCAAATCGGAAGCGTCTTTGCTTTCGGTTTAGGCTCTTGTCTTTGGGTAGCTGCCTTAACAGGCATTCTTGATGTGGGTTTACGATATGGCCGCTTGTGGCACCACCAAGGCTTTATGCCAACGCGCGCCCAAACCTTAGCGCTGGGCAAAGATTCTGTTTGGCTCATGCTGAAAATGTTTGGGAGTATGGCTCTCTATACCCTTGCTTATGTTGGCTTACGGTCTCTTTCGGCCCAAACTGGGTTCTTATCAGATATCGCCCTGGCCGCCCTCGTGGCCATAAGCTGCTCTGTCACTGTCACGGCCCTTACCGCAATCGCAGCACGCCGTGCCGGTAAACCGTGGAAAGAAGTGGCTTGGGATGCGGCCAGTTTGTTTGCGGCTGCTTTTACCGCTTCGTTTGCCTGGACGTTACTTTCGCTCTTTGCACCAGGCGGACAAGTGGCCGCCTCTGTGATCACGGCTGTGGTTGTTTCCTCTTCCTTTATCGTTTGGCCTGCGGCTTTTACGGCTGCGGCCATGCTGTATGAAAATACGAAAACACTGAGGCAAAACGCCGTAACAATACCCACAAATAAACCAAGCAGTGAGGATAGGCATTTAGAATCAGACCCAGACTCTGGGCTCAGCACGCGCACGACATCCAGCATATCATCGCTTACTTTCAGCGATAGAATGAGCGGGAAAACTTACCAACTATCAACACAGCCAGATGTATTTAAAAACGAAAGAAGCACCGTCACGCGGCTCAAGCTCAAGTCCTAAATATTCGCCTCGTCACGCGGTGTTATTTTGATTAAACAAAAAAAGGCGGGCAAACTCAAAAGCATGGCTAAGCCATAAAAGCCGACCCAGCCAATATGATGAATGACCAGCCCCGCCAAAGGCGCCACCAACACACGCCCAAAAGAAGCGATGCTGGTTAACAAGGCATACTGTGCATTTTTAAACTCAGGATGCACTTGCTGCATGATAAAGGTGAGCAGCGCCACGGTGGCCAATCCCGATGCAAACTGTTCAAATCCAACAACCGTCGCCATGATAAAAAAGCAAGGCGGCACATAGGCCATCCAAATAAAAAGGGAGATCGCCAAGGTTTCGATCCCTAAAAAATAAGCCAAGGATCGATGAATAGGCAGGCGCGTCATTAAGTATCCACCCAAAAACACACCAAAAATATTGGCGGTAAAGCCTACCCCTTTCAACACCAAGCCAATATCGGTTAATGAAAAATGTAAGGCGCGCATTAAAAAAGGTGTGCCCATGCTGAGCGCAAACCCAATGCCCATTTTATAAAACAAAACAAAGGCCAAAAGCATAAAACATTTTTGCCGCGCTAAAAAATCCTGCCACCCCGCTTTAAAAGCGCCGACGTGTTTTTCTACTTTCACCGATTCTGCAGGCAGTTTCAGCGCGCACAGTGCACCTATTAAAAAATAAAGCGTGAGACTGAAATAGGCTATTTTCCAGCCAAAGTAATCCGCACAAATTAAACACGCACCCGATAACATCATGGCCACACGATAAAAGAAAACATAAATGGCATTTTTTTGACTGGCTGAAATATCGGGAAGACTGGTGCGTTGCCCATCTATCAATGTATCTAAAGAGGCCGCACAAAATCCAAAAAGCAGAAACAAGGCTAATAAAGCAGCGGTTTCGAGGCGCGGCAAAAAAGCCAGCAGCAAGCAAAATCCAGCTAAAAGCAAATGCGCTAAAAATAGCCACCCACGAATGCGGGGAAAATTCAAAAAATGATACCGATCAAAAAAAGGCGCCCATAAAAATTTAATAAGATAGGGCACACCTAATAAACTGGCCAAACCAATCGTGGTCAGATCAAAGCCTAAGCTTGTTAACCAAGCTGGAATCACGCTGCTTCCCACAGAAAGCGTTAACCCTGAACTGGCTGCGAACAGCGAGATCCAAAAAAATGAGGGCGCTTTTTTTAATTTTTCACGCATATTCATGTTTATTTCCGCTACCCTTGAGTCGTAGTGTGACCGTAGCATGATTTAGGGGCTATTAACATTTCGCTATATCGAGATGGCGCGTCTTGATGTTCGAGAAACGTAGCGCATCAAGTCAAGGTGTTTCATCTAAGAGAGTAGAAAGGGTATCGCGCCTAAAAGATGTTTGCAGCGAACCATAGCTTTGCGTATCCTTGTATTCGTTTAAAATACTATATTTTGCTGGACGCATCTTTGTTCAAAACTTTGGAGAGTTAACTATGAAATTAAAATTAGTGTTGCCCGCCTTGCTGGGTCTTAGCATGAGTTCTGTTTTTGCTGCAGACGCAGCCACAGCAACACCTGCTACAAAAACCACAGCCGCAGCAGGTTTAACAAGCGAACAAGATAAAATCAGCTACAGCATTGGGGTTGATTTAGGCCGTAACTTAAAGCAACAAGATATTGCCATTACCGATGATCTGTTTGTGCAAGGCTTACATGATGGCATGACAGGCGAGCCAAAATTAATGAATAAAGATCAGATCGTGGATACCTTGAAAAAACTTCAAAAACAAATCGCCGATCGTCGCGAAGCAAATTTCAAAAAGACCGCTGAAGACAACAAAAAGAAAGGCGAAACTTTCTTAACAGATAACAAAGCCAAACCCGGTGTTATCACCTTGGCAAGCGGCTTACAATATAAAGTGTTAGATGAAGGCAAAGGCGCTTCACCCAAAGCCACTGACATTGTCACCGTACATTACAAAGGCACCTTAATTGATGGAACCGAATTCGACAGTTCCTACAAACGCGGCGTGCCTGCCACCTTCCCATTAAACGGCGTGATTCCAGGTTGGGTAGAAGCCTTACAATTAATGAAAGCCGGTGGAAAATGGCAAATTTTCATTCCTGCCAATTTGGCTTATGGTGAACAAGGCGCTGGCCCTGAAATTGGCCCCAATGAAACTTTAATTTTTGAAGTGTCATTATTAAGCTTCAAGCCTGGCACAGAAGACAGCAAAGCCACTGCTGCGGCCCCTGCAGCAGACAGCAAGCCAGCTGATGCCGCCAAGTCTGCCGCTTCTAAGAAGTAGAAATAGGACGCTGTGGTGTCAAGCCTTCAGCTTTCGTCATTGCGAACCGTGCCTAGCGCGGTCGCAATGACGGAAGCCCGGTTCTTTCTTAAGATACACATAGCCAACCTTCCCCATGAAAACGCTGATCAAAAACGCTAAAATTTATACCGTCGATCGCGATGATCGTGTGTTAAATCATGCTGCCCTTGTTATCAAAAATGATGTCATCGACGCCATATACGAAGACAGCGATCACTTGCCTATCGATCTTGAAAAATCATGTCAACATGTCATCGATGCCCAAGATAAACTGGCCATCATGCCTGGCTTTATCGATGTACACAGTCATTCAAGCTTATTAAAAGGCTTTTCTGAAAATAAACAATTAATTGACTGGTTGCCTGAATACCAGCGTGAGCACCAAGCGCTCACCAGCCACGATGCGTATTACGCTTGCTTAATCACTTACGTGGAATCTTTATTAGGCGGCACCACCTGTCAACTCGACATGTACCGAAAATTACACCATGGCGCAAAAGCGGCTTTAGATTTAGGCATGCGCGTTCATTTGGCACCCTACGTAGCCGATCGCGCTGATAAAACTTTTTTTGAAACCTTAGATGATAATGAAGCTTTGATAAACCAACTGCATTTATCCGGAAACGGTCAAGTGCATGTCTGGATTGGATTAGAGCATTTATTTTATTGCAGCGAAGCCGCCTATCACCGAGCCGCACAGATGGCGAAAGATTACGGTGTGGGTATTCATACGCATTCAAGTGAACAAAAAGAAGAGGCCGAAGCTGTCAAACAACATTTTGGAAAAAAACCGATTCAACTGTTTCACGATCGTGGCATTTTGGGCCCCAACACGTTGTTAGCCCATGCGGTTTGGTTGGATGATGAAGAGCTTTCTATCTTAAAAGAAACGGGCACAGCCATCGCCCACTGCCCCACCAGCAATGCAAAATTGGCAGGTGGCATTGCGCCGGTGCCCAAGTGGCAACAAGCAGGCATTCCCTTTGGTTTGGGAACGGATGGGGGCATTTCGAATAACAGTTTATCCATGATTGAATTAATGAAGTTTGCTTCATTGGCACAAAAAGCCAACACTTATGATGCAGCTGTTTTATCTGCCACAGAATGCTTACGTTTGGCCACGATAGCGGGCGCAAAAGTGTTGGGGGTCGATCACGAAATCGGCTCATTAGAAGTCGGCAAAAAAGCTGATCTGATTGCCATTGAGTTATGGCAACCGCATTTGTTGCCTATTGCCGAGGCCAGTGATCATGATCCTGTGTTATGGAATGTGGTATTTTCGGGTCGAGCATCCGATATATTGCACGTATGGGTGAAGGGTGAACAAGTGGTGAAAAATAAACAGCTCACCCGATTGGCCTTAGGCGATATCATGGACGCGGTGCATGCCCAAGCCATTGATTTATTAAAACGTCGAGAAACAACCAAAGCAAAGGCCATGGTGAAGTAAAACCAGGTATATTATTGAGGTAAGGAAACATTAAAAAAGGTGTGTGTATGCCCACCATACAGATCCCCGACGTCGCAGAAATCGGTGCTGTGCTCATCGCACAACAGGTAAAAGGTGAATTACCCAGTGCAGTACAGAAGGCGATCGATACCGAAACTTCGCTTTTACTTTCGACCGTAGAGCTTGAACGCTTAAAAGCCTTTGATGCACTCACAAACGGGCATTGGCTAAAATTTCCACGAGAAAAAACACCTGATAACCAAGCCCCCAGGCTTTCAGGCATCATTGAGCCAGACTATCTGGAACATTTGCCTCCCCATCAGATAGCAGACATTCATACATTTTTATCAGAAAACCCTTTAAGGCATAGCGTGGTGCGATGCGCTGGCGAAGCGGGAAACAGTCAAGCGATTATTTTATTTCATGATCAAAGCAAAGCGACAGAGGGAAAAAGCAGCACCATCGGTTCAGGAACATTTGGTGTGATACGTGTTGGACAAGCCCTTTCGTCAGGAGAAATCGTCGCGATAAAAGTGGCTACTGAATCAGACAGAAGAAGCCACGCCACAAAAGCCGCATTTGAAAAAGAGCATTATATTTTAACTGTGCTCGAGAAAAATACCACCCTGCAAGGAAGCTTTCTTGGATTTCAATACCGCGCTACTACCCGCCCTGCTACTACAGGCTCTCATCGTGGTGCAATGCCCTCTTATAAAACCAAAGCTTATATCCCTCAAAAATTGGCAGCAGGAAAAGAATTATTTTCTATTTTAGCTGCAATCAGGGACAAGAAGCAGCCCCCTTTTTCAACAGAGGAATTGATCGAATTAAGCGCCGCAATGGTGGCTGAAATCGCGACGATCCATCAAAAGAATGTTATCCATGGCGATCTCAAGCCTGAAAACATAATGTGTCATATTGAAACGAATCCAGAGACAAGAAAAATAAGCTTTCATATCAAAGCAATCGATTATGGGTTGTCAATTAAAATACCAGCGTTTCAAAACCTTGTTGTTTTAAAAAATCTGAAAGCATCTGGCACCTCTTCTTATCTCGCGCCTGAAATTGCTAAAATGGATCTCCATACAGAGCCCCCTGAGCTGATGTACTACACACCCTATCCCAGCTATTCAAAAGCAGCAGACATTTATGCACTGGGTGTTATTTTGGCTGCCACATTCTATATACATGAAAAATTTTATCTGATCAGAAAGGATAATTGGCGCACGCAAGAGATGACAAGCAAACCGCCTTCTTCCTCAAGCACGTTCGAGGATGAAAATGAGTCTAATAAGCTCAAGGGGATGCAGCGTTTGGTGCTAAAATGCCTTGCGCCTGCCCCTGAAGAACGGCCTTCAATTTCTGATCTTGCCGAAACGATTGAACAGATTGCGCAAGGGACACCCCACAATGCATTGCCCTTGCTTGATAAAAGCTACCCTCAATTTAAGATAGATGAAAATCACCTTGGGCGTTTACATCAAGAACGCGAACAAATTCATAAAATTTTGACAGAGGTGAGCACACAGTTGTCTGTACCCCTGCGGGAATTCACAACCTCTCCTGCTGCCGATGCGTTGCTTGCACAAGAAATCATCACCTTGATGAGTGAAGCAAAAAGCATGACCAAAAAATTAGAAGTGGCCTTTGCCACGCATGCTGAAGTCGACACATTTAAAGAAAACATGAAACGTGTTTCTGAAAAATTACCTGAATCTGAAAATAAAATGCGGGAAATATTGGGAAGAATCCAAAAAACGCTTGATGAGGCCACCATATCTGAGCCCGATCGCATCAAAACGCCGACTGCAACCGGCACACGCCCGATGAAGCCATAATCGTGCGTGCATGAGGTTGTAAGTGTTCGCCGCAATGGCGTCAGCTTTCCTTAAGTTGACACATTGACTGTTCGCGCACCCCTAACATTCTGGCGCAGATAACGCCAACCCCCCTTGCGAGGTTTCTTTATATTTTGTTGACATATCTCTACCGGTATTGCGCATCGTCACAATCACTTGATCTAAAGTGACTTTGTGCTCCCCTTTTTCCAGCAAAGCCAAACGCGCTGAAGTCACGGCTTGTACTGCCCCCATGGCATTACGTTCAATACAAGGAATTTGGACCAAGCCCCCGATGGGATCACACGTTAAACCCAAATGATGCTCCATACCCATTTCTGCAGCATGCTCCACTTGCCAAATGGTGCCGCCTTGCGCGGCCACCAATCCTGCGGCCGCCATAGAACAGGCTACCCCGACTTCCCCCTGGCAACCGACTTCTGCTGCAGAAATAGAAGCCCCTTTTTGATATAAAGCGCCCATTGCTGCGGCGGTTAATAAAAAATCTCGGACACCTTGTTGCGAAGCATTGGGCACACTTTCAAGATAATAACGAATGGTGGCAGGAATAATGCCTGCTGCCCCGTTTGTGGGGGCGGTGACCACTCTGCCCCCTGCTGCATTTTCTTCATTCACGGCAATGGCATACGTACTCAATATGCTCATGGCATCGATGGGGCTGGTTTGTTTTAATTTTGCATATAAAGCAGGCGCGCGGCGTTTTACGCCCAAACCGCCTGGCAATTGACCTGAAGTATGTAAGCCGCGCTCAATCGAATCATTCATCACAGACCAAATGTGATCTAATTTTTGATTTAATGTTTTTTCTGGCAAGGCTTCATTCATCGCCACAATTTCTGCGATGGATTTTTTATTTTGGTCACAATGCATTAACAAGGTGCTCGCGGTATGAAAATCATATTGGCTGGCTTTAGCATTCATAGCCAAAGATTCCCCTTCTTTGACAATGAATCCCCCACCCACTGAATAATAAATTGCCTCATGAAAAATATGATCTTGTTGCCGTGCGCGAAAACGCATTCCATTACTGTGAAAAGGCAGCATTTCTTTTTTATCAAAAATAATATCTGAAGCGAAAGCAAAGGGTATTTCCTTTTGCTTCATGAGGGTGATTTTTTGGGATTGCTTCACTGATGCCACATGCGGCTGAATCATAAGGGGATCGACGGTATCAGGCAGCTCGCCACAGAGCCCCAGTAATAAAGCGTGATCGGTGCCATGCCCTAACCCTGTCCAGGCTAACGAACCATAACACGTGACCTCAATGCCTGTGAGGCGATCCCATTCTGGTTGTTTTGTCAGATCGGCGACAAAGGCATAAGCAGCACGCATCGGCCCGACGGTATGAGAACTAGAGGGACCAATGCCAATTTTAAATAAATCGAATACACTGACATGCATACTTAAACCTTTTTATCTGCTATCGCTTCATTTCGTAACACACGGCGTAAAATTTTACCCACATTGCTTTTGGGCAAGTCATCCCGAAAAATCACTTCTTTTGGCGATTTATAACCTGTTAAGCGTTGTTTACAAAAGGCAATCAGCGCCTCTTCTGTTAAAGCCCCGTCTTTTTTTACCACATAGGCGCGAACACGCTCTCCACTGGCTTCGTTTGGCACGCCAATCACCGCCACTTCTTTCACACCTGGATGCGTGGCAATCACATCTTCAACTTCATTAGGGTACACATTGAAGCCCGAAACTAAAATCATGTCTTTTTTGCGATCCACCAATTTAACGCAGCCGTTTTTATCCACGATGACAATGTCACCTGTGCTGAACCAGCCTTGATCATTAAACGCTTTGGCTGTTTCGTCAGCTCGATTCCAATACCCTCTTGAGACTTGTGGGCCGCGCACACACAACTCGCCGATTTCATTGATACCGACTTCATTGCCATTATCATCACGAATCGCAATTTCGGTAGAAGGCACAGGGAAGCCAATGGCACCGGTAAACGTATCGATATCCATATGATTGATACACACAGCCGGCGATGTTTCGGTTAAACCATACGCTTCTACCACAGGGGTTCCGGTGACTTCTTTCCATTTTTCAGCGACGGCTTTTTGCACAGCCATGCCGCCACCCAAAGTCAGATGTAAGCGACTAAAATCTACTTTTTCAAATTCAGGTTGATGCAACAGGGCATTAAACAAAGTATTCACACCGGTAATCGCTGAAAATTTCACTTTTTTAATTTGCTTAATGAATCCCTTAAAATCACGGGGATTGGTAATTAAAATATTTTTGGCGCCCTCATGCATAAAGAGCAAGCAATTCGCCGTTAAAGCAAAAATATGATAGAGCGGCAGCGCGGTGACCACCACTTCGCCCTCACGAACCAGTAAGGTTTTGACCCAAGCGTGCGCTTGTAAAACATTCGCCACCATATTGCGATGCGATAACATGGCCCCTTTAGACACACCTGTTGTGCCCCCGGTATATTGTAAAAAAGCCAAGTCTTCGCTTTTTATATCCGGTGCGCTAAACGATGAAGTTTTGCCTTGTTTTAGCACATCTTTAAAGTGATGGGCGGATTCAAGACGATAAGGTGGCACCATTTTTTTAACATATTTCACCACCTTGTTCACTAAATAGGATCTGGGGAAATCCAAACAATCTCCCAGCTCTGTCACAATCACATGCTTCACTTTTGTTTCGTGCAAGACTTCTTCAAGCACATGGGCAAAATTCGCTAAAACGACAATGGTTTCTGCGCCAGAATCCATTAACTGAAATTGCAATTCGCGTGCGGTATACAAGGGATTCACATTCACCACCACCAGACCTGCATTCAAGGCGGCAAAAAGCGTGATGGGATACTGCAAAACATTCGGTAGCATGATTGCAACGCGATCGCCTTTCTTTAACTGACAGACAGTTTGAAAAAAAGCAGACACATCACGCACCTTTTCTTGTAAGGTTTTATAAGTGATGGCTGTCTTCATATTGATAAAGGCAGTTTTATCCGAAAATTTTTCACAGGCTTCGTGAAAAATAGCATTGAGAGAGGCATAACCATCTGGGTTGATTGAATGCGGAACCTGAGGGGGATAATGCTTTAACCAAATAGAATCCATTCTGCGCGCGCTCCCTGCAACTGGCCTGTCAATAGGCCATATTTAATTCCAAACTCCCTAAGGGCTTGTTGAGAATTCGCTATATTGAGATGAAACGCCTTGATTTTCGAGAATCGCAGCGGAACATACATAAAGTATGTGAGCAGCGAATCGCAGAAAATAAAGGCGTTTCATCCAAGAGAGTAGAATTGTCAACAAGCCCCTAACTTATATCAAATCGAATGCCCTGAGCCAAGGGTAACGTGTCCCCCCAATTGACTGTGACAGTTTGTCGACGCATATAGGCTTTCCATGCATCAGAACCGGCTTCTCTGCCTCCGCCTGTGTCTTTTTCACCCCCAAACGCACCCCCAATTTCTGCCCCTGATGGCCCAATATTAATATTGGCGATACCGCAATCACTGCCTTGTGATGATAAAAATTGTTCTGCATCACGCAATCGATTGGTAAATAAGGCAGAAGACAAGCCATGGTGGGCCGCGTTTTGTAAAGCAATGGCCTGCGTTAAATCTTGATAAGGCAGCACGTACACAATGGGCACAAAGCGTTCTTCTAACAACAAAGGAAAGTCTGGCTTCACTTCCACCAGTGTGGGCATCACAAAATTTCCGGCTTGCTTCAGCGTGTGGCCGCCACACAGTATTTTACCCCCCAAACGCATAATGTCTTGGATGGTTTGTTGATACAAGGCAACGGCTTGCGCATCAATTAAGGGCCCCATTAATACATCTGCCTGTAAAGGATCGCCTATTTTAATTTGTTGATAGGCAGCCAGTAACTTTGCTTTCACTGCGTCCATTTTAGTGTGATGCACAATCAGTCGGCGAATGCTGGTGCAACGTTGCCCCGCTGTGCCCACCGCACCAAACACGATGGCGGGGATGGCTAAATTCAGATTGGCAGAATCATCCACAATCACCGCATTATTGCCGCCTAATTCCAAAAGGCTCCGCCCTAAACGTTTTGCCACCCGTTCTGCAATCACTTTCCCCACGGGTGTGGATCCGGTAAATGACACCAAACGAAAAATGGGAGAATCGACTAACTGCTGTAATAAAGCTTTGTTTTCTGTAATACATAATGAAAAGACATTTTTAGCATCTGAGGTTTTCATGACCTCATTCACAATATGTTGAATGGCAATCGCGACAAGCGGGGTTTTACCAGAAGGTTTCCAGATCACCGTATTGCCACACACGGCAGCAATCATGGCATTCCACGCCCAGACCGCAACCGGAAAATTAAAGGCCGTGATCACCAACACGGGAGAAAGAGGCAACCATTGTTCATACATACGATGTTGCAGCCGTTCCGATGTCATCGTGAGCCCATATAATTGCCGAGACAAGGTCACGGCAAAATCGGCAATATCGATCATCTCTTGTACTTCGCCCAAACTTTCTGCTTTGATTTTTCCCATTTCTAAAGAAATAAGATTGGCTAAATCTTCTTTATGCTCACGAAAAGCATTGGCCAATAAACGAATCATTTCGCCCCGTTTGGGCGCGGGGATCGTTGACCAGACGTTAAAACCGCTTTGTGCTTGCGAGATGAAGGATTCGATCGAATCGTGCGAAGCAGACGCAACGCGTGCGATTTCGGTACCGTCACTGGGGTTGGTGACAGAAATGAAGTCAGCGTCATCCCCCTGCCACCCGAGGGCATCACTGTATACCCCTTTCATTTTTTCTTGCAGATTGAATGATTTCATCTTCTATCCTTCATGCTAGAGGCTGTTGACATTTCGCCTCGATTTTCTGCAATCCGTTGCTCGTATACTGTGCTGTATGAGCGCAACGTAGCTAGGGCGTGCCCTCATTACTACTATCTCGATATAGCGCATTGTCAACCGTCCCCAGATAGCGGCCAAAACGATTGGCTAACACATCACGTAAACTAAAATCTTCTTGTCTCACCAACCCTTTTGTCACGTGATCACGTTGCAGTAATAAATCCATCACAGCCGCACAACTGGCCGCCGTGGTCACGGCAATGGCTGAATAATGCTCATTAAACAGTGTCACAGGGAGGTACTTTTTAATAAAGGTTTCTTCCGTACGTTTTTCTTTGACCCAACCTTTTACGCTGACATAAAGATAGACACAATCTTGGGTGCTTTCGGGTAACGCATTCATGAGTATTTTTTTTAAGACTTCGCGATCGTCTTTTAAATTCAAATCAGTGAGCAAAAACTTCATTAAGGCTGCATGGCCCGGATAACGTAAGGTTTTATACGTGATATTTTTAATCCGTGAAGCATACGTTTCGATGAGTGAGCCGATGCCACCGGAGGTATTAAACGCCTCTAAATCGATATTAAGTAATTCAATATTTTCTAGGCCTTCAAGGGGCGTGAGTTCATGGTAACGCCCTTCGATAATGGCGGGGCAAGGCTTGCAATATTCATTAATCAGACCATCGACAGACCAAGTCAGCGCATACTTTAAAGGGTGGCTGCTGCTCTCGGGCAAAGCGCCCACGCGCAATGCCAAGGTATCGACAAAGTCTAATTTTTCAACCAAATCGCTGGCCACAATGTTGACAAAGCCGGGCGCCAAGCCACACTGCGGCACCATCGCCGCTTGTGAAGACTGTGCAAGCTCTTTAACCAAACGTGTGGTCCCCACATCTTCTGTTAAATCAAAATACGTGATGCCCACTGCATGTGCCACGCGTGCCACATTTTGATTCAAAAAGTACGGTAAACAGGAAACGACAACGTTTATTTTTTCATCCGCCAAATAGGCGCGTAAATTTTGGGTATTGGCCGCATCCAACTGGGTGGTTTTGACAGATACCCCGTCTTGATAAGATAAAATAGGCTGAGTGTCCGAAAGCGTCACGTCATAATCAGGGCTTTCATGTAAAAAACGCGCCAATAAACGCCCTATTCTGCCGGCGCCCATCACCAATATCTTTTTCATCCTCGATCTCACTATAAATGGGGATTTTCTTGAACTTTAGTACATATAACGGTTACCATCTTGCGCTTTGTTCTTAGCAGAGACACCCATACACTTATGTCTAAGCCAGATGCGAAATCAAACGCAAATCGCCCTTACCTGGGCATCTTTGCGCTGTCTATGATCAACGTCTCGGCGATTATCAGTCTGCGCCATTTACCTTTGATGGCATCCCATGGGCTTTCGTCTTTATTCTTTTTTGGGGCGGCTTGCCTGCTCTTTTTTATCCCCTGCGCCTTAGTATGCGCAGAATTGGCCACCGCATGGCCACATCGGGGCGGCATTTATGCTTGGGCTAAAGAAGCCTTTGGCGAAAAGGCAGGCTTTTTGGCGGTATGGCTAGAATGGATTGAAAGCGTGGTGTGGCTGCCTTCTGTGCTGTCATTTGTGGCGGCTACCATCGTGTATGCCTTTGAAGGCCTTTTTAACATTTCAACGGACCTAGAAACCAATAAGGCCTTTCTTTTAGGTTGCATGTTACTGGTGCTATGGGGCCTGACATTCATTAATTTTAAAGGCATTGAAACCTCTAGCTTCGTGAGCGCTACTGGGGTGATTTTGGGTACCCTCTTCCCCGGCGCGTTAATGATTGGCTTAGGCCTGGCTTGGTGGCTAAGCGGCAAGCCTTTGGCCATGCCCATTGCCCCAGAACATTTATTGCCCCATTTTGAGTTCCAAAGTGTGGTCTTTTTTACCGGTGTCTTACTGAGCTTTGGTGGCATGGAAATGGCCAGCTTTCATGCTCAGAACGCCAAAAATCCCCAAAAAAGCTATCCCCGCGCGATTTTATTGGCCACGGTCATTATCATGGTGGTGTCTGTTTTAGGATCGCTGGCCATTGCTTGCGTGCTGCCCAAAGAAGAAATCAGCTTGGTATCTGGATTAATGCAAGCCTTCGAAGCCTTTTTTGGTGCCGCTGGATTCGACAATTGGACCCGCTGGATAGCCATACTCAGCGTGATAGGCGCTTTGGCTTTATTAAATACGTGGATCATTGGGCCATGCCGCGGTTTATTGGTCAGTGCTGAAAAAGGGGACTTACCCAAACTCTTTGCGCGTACCAACCAAAATGGCATACCGGTGCCACTTTTGATTGCACAAGCTTGCGTGGCTTCTTTATTAGCAGGCGTATTTTTAATATTTGAATCCGTGAACCAATCTTATTGGCTGCTATCCGTGATGGCAGCCCAGCTCATCTTGCTGATGTACATCGCCGTGTTTATTTCTGCTATCAAATTACGCTATACCCAACCTGACACCCCTCGCGCCTATAAAATCCCGGGGGGGAAAGTTGGGATTTGGCTGGTTGCCGGCACGGGTGTGGTGATTTCTTTTTTAACCATCTTGTTAGGATTTGTGCCCCCAGAACAATTCCATGTCACCCATCCTTGGAAGCATGCCTTGGTACAAGCTTGTGGGATTGCGATTTTTATCGTGGCGCCTTATTTAATGCCCAATACACATATTTCACTTTGGAAAAAAAAGGGATAGGCTCCTGGCTAAAATCTGTTGGCAATTCGCTATATCGAGATGGAAAACTTTGGTGTTCGAGAAACGTATCGCAGTGAGCAACGTACCGCAAAAAATCGAGCCTTTAGAATGACCAACAGCTCCCTCATGAAGTGAGTGAGCCACGATGCTTTTTTCACACCTGATGTTGCCATTATCAAAGAAAATCTCACTGTACAAGAAGTATTCGGTGAACTTCCCACTGCGGTTGAGAGTGCCCTTCAACCCGATACTGGTTTGTTACTTTCAAAAGACCAGCTCGCCTTTGTAGCAAAAAAGGTGCCGCCCCTTCCTCACATTGCTTTACGCGGACACGCCGTGATCCATCCTTGGAGACTAATCGGCCGCGTCCATGCGGCCAATTGTCCGCTTTAAAGCAATCTTCGGTCGTGACGGAATGATTAAATGCCCCTCATCCGCCCACCTCAACGCTCGCAAAGCCTCACGTGAGGTGGCGGCTTCTCCCCTGCGGGGAAGAAGCGAAAGAAGCGTGAGCTAAAGCGTACCTTAAATAGTAGTCGCAAAGAGCACACGGTGCACTTTTTGACATCGAGCGATTTGGTTGAGCCCCACTGAAAGAAGGCCTTCTATTTGCTTGTGAAAAACGCAATGCGTGCCACCCTGTGGAACGGATTGTTCTGATAGCGCGTTTAACGTATTCCCTTAACGATGCTTATTTCTCGCACGAGTTTAAGCAAGATAAAGAAAAGCGCACCGTGGGCTAAGCTGCGACATGTTGTCCACATTAACAATGTGCCTCTTTCAGATTTCTTTTATCCAACAACACGATCAATTCAGCTTATCTTAATCCTTTTAGAGAAAGCATGGCTGCCTTTCCTAAGCCGCTTGAAAAGTTTGGGGCACACTACTTTTTATGGCTAAATACAGTGTCAAGTGTAACCACGTGAAAGGTTACACGTTTATTGAGCCGTTAAAAAACCAGCAATTGTTTTTGCATGCTTCCCAATTCACACACTAATTTAGGCAAGCTTGATTGAAGTCTTTCAATTTTGGTTTGCAATCCGGCGTACCCCACGCAGATTAATTTCTCTTGCATCGGTTGCAAGCGTTTTATGAATGCCTCTGTATCATTAAAAGATTGAAAAAGCATAAACCGTGGTAAAGCAAAATCAGGCCAGGTTTGTTTGTCATCGTAAGACACGGTCCAATCTTCACCACAATACACGGGCCCCCGAAACCGACTGAGATTACGTTGATGTAAAATCGCTTCTGCTTCGCCTGCAAATAAGCCACCTCGTGGTAATTGTTTTGCCACAGCCGGCAACACCTGTTCAGCAAACACTTTCACACATGCAACAGGGCTGAGCTCTCCCCCCTCTTCAATGAAGGTGACAAGGGGAGACAAACACCCCCGTTGGTTATAACTTAAAAAATCATAGGCCAACTTTTCTAAAGTATGTAAATTTGCCGCTTCTTTAAAAACAATGGCCACACTTTCCGCGTGCCCATGTGCGATAAAAACCGCATCCTTTTTAAGCTGAGATTGAATCTCTGTCATCGTTTCATCACGGCCATACGCAAACACCCAATCCGCTTCACGCAGCTTTAAGTAGAAAGCAGATAAATCCGAACGATCACAATACAACGTGAATAATGAACCTAGGGGCTGTTGCGAGAAACGTAGCGCAGAAAATAGAGGCGTTTCATCCGAGATCGTAGAATTGTCAACAGCCCCTAGAGGTGTTTCAGTAAAAGATTGATGCAGCAGTCTGGCAAAAGTCGGTTGATGACTGGGAATTTTTAGCGCTTGAGGGATATTGAGTATCGCACCCTGAAAAAAACCTTGGGCAATCATGGCAGGGGTGGTGCCAGCTAAAATTTGCACGGCAGAAGTAGGGTGGGCTACTTGAGGACACGCCCTACCCACCCTACACAAATCAAAACCTTCACGTATTTTTTCTTCTGTCCACAGACTGAATATCCAATCTAAGACAAAAGCAAAATGTTTGGGATCAAGACAAAACTCAGGCGCGGCCATTTCAATGGCTTGTTGACGCAGGGGATAATTTGAGTCCAACCAAGCACGGGCTACTTTTATCAGATTGTGCGTGATCTGCTCAGTGGTGAACACACCCTGGTTCATGGGGCTTCAAACGCGGTGGAACAACCCCGTAACACAGCTTTTGCAGCACGGCCTATCAACTCAAAACCATTCGCATGTTTAATGGCGAGATCGGATGTGATAATGGCCGACACACACGTCATATTGGCCAAGTCAAAAAACTGCACCAATCCGGTTTCACCTTCTTCTACATCATTACCTGTTTCAACATTAATAATCTTTATTTTCATCCAGGCTGGCGAATGAAAAACATGAGAATTAGGCCGTGAATAGCATTGGCTTGAAAGCTCTGTCATGCCGTATTCAGAAAAACAATGATCGGAGGCCAAGCCAAGTTGGGTCGAAAACAATTGATACAAATCATCACGTGTAATGGTACGCGCCCGCCCTTTTAAGCCCCCCGTTTCAAGCAATTTACTGTGCTTGGGTAAGGCCAAGTGCACCTGCCGTTCTGTTAAATAATCACAAAAATTCACAAATGAAAAAGCAGTCCCCAACAACACCACCGGACGATTTTGGGCGCTGTCTTCTTGCAAATCCTGCATCAGTTGCGCACAGTCCAATACATTGTCTTTAAAATAAAAACGCGAAGCGGCATCACCATGCCAGGCCACTATTTTTTGAAACATATAAAAAAGCGAAGAGGTCGAAACATCTGAAAAAGAAGGCGTTAAGATTCTAAACAACGTCTTGCCTTGCTTGGATAAACCCAAGCCTTCCATAAAACTCGATTGAATAGCGGCATCATAAAGGGTCATGTCGTGATAGTAATGTTTCCCTTTGACTTCTTGCGACGTCCCACTGGTTTGAAAAACATATTTTGCAGACGCAAGTGGCAAAGTGCATAAATCAAATTCTCGAAACACTTCTGTCGACACAGCAGGAACCTGCTGCCAAAATTTTACTTGTGCAGGCGTTTGATGCAATTGTCTGCAGTAATCTTGATACGGTTGGCAATGATTGAATTGATGTGCAAAGGCGGCCAATGCCAAGGTATTAAAATCACCTTCGCCTTTTAAAATATAATTTTGAATGGATTCAGTGAGGGACATTTTGTAACAACTCCTGTAATTGCAAAATCAAAAAATCAATGTGTTCGGCTTGAATGGTAAAAGGTGGGGTAAAACTCAAAACATTTCCATGTAAGCCACACGGCAACGCAATCAAACCCCGCTGCAATAAAGCCTTACTTAAGGTCAGCACCGCATGCTTGTCGGTGGATTGCACTTCCAGCCCCAACATCAGCCCCCTGCCCCGTACCGCTGTCATGCAAGGTTGGCTTGCTTGTAAGGCCAGCAATTGATTTTTAAAATACTGACCGATTGTGTTCACTCTTGCAAGCAAACCCTGTTCTAACAAATCAATACAAGTTAATGCCATGGCGCAACCGACAGGATTCCCTAAAAAGGTAGAGGTATGAATGGCTTCACCTTGCGCATCCCCCCAGCCTGCCATCACTTCATCACTGCCAATCACGGCCGAAATCGGGAACCCGCCGTTCATGCCTTTCCCCATACATAATAGATCTGGCACAACGTCAGCGGTTTCGACAGCAAACCAGGTGCCGGTTCGCCCAAAGCCCGTAAAAATTTCATCCGCAATCATCACGATTTTGTATTGGGTGCAAAGCGCGCGGATTTGCTGCAAACATGCAGCCGGCGCTTCAATAAGGCCACCCCGGCCCAATATGGGTTCAATAATCAGGGCGCCGATGGGTGAGTCTGTGTTGGCTGCTTTTTGAATGGTAGCTTCTAGCAAAGCAGCAAAATCGTTTGAATTTGAAGCAGTGGGATAGGGCAAACGATGAATATGCGTATTCAATTGTGGCAGAAAGGGTTCGCGAAAACTCTGCCGATAAGACGTCACAGACAAAGCCCCATAACCCAAACCATGATAGGCATTTTCAAAGGCAATCACGCCTGGCTTGCCCGTTTTGATCATGGCGGTTTTTAAGGCGGCTTCTACCGCTTCAAATCCAGCATTGGCAAACAAAGTGCGCTTTAAATTTCCGGGAGTGATGTCGGCTAAACGTTTGACCAAGGCAATTTTATTCTGCCCAGGAAACGCATCCCCCATCACATGCGGCATCTCTGCCATTTGTTGTTGTGCGGCACGCACCAATTCTGGATGGGCATGTCCCACACCTGCCACACCAAAGCCTGCGGTCCAATCAATAAAGCGGTTGCCATCCACATCTTCTACAAACACGTCTTCTGTTTTGGCCCACACAATGGGGCAATCCATTCCGCCTGCTTGGGCTCTGGATAAATGGCGTGCGGTAATGGCAGGAGATTCATATTCGGCTAATTCAGAAATCAGTTTTCTGGAACGTGGGCCAGGCACAGCGGTTCGAAGGCGGGGGTACATAGAGACTCCATTACAAATCAGGCCCATAAAGCGGCGATTCTGAGCCATCTTGGCCCAAGACCTCTACGTCTATCAAAACGCTTAAATCCAAGCCGTGCTCCTCACTCACTCTTCTGGCTAACATCGCGGGTGTAAACGTCTCCTCTCCACTGCTTGGCCGCCCATTCAGTGGACCGAATGTTGAGGCACGGGGCGTGGCTGCGGGAGATTTTGCATTCTTTTTCACCAGCCCACTTAAACGGTGCGCGTAATCTGCAATGGTATCGGATCGGGTAACGGGATCCTGTCCCCCTACCATATAAAACAATACTGGATTATTTTCTTGATCTGGTTTCAGTTCTGCGTCGGTTCGCTTGAAAGGCCCGTTATCTTGTGGCTGCTGAACATTTAAATCTTGTGGCTGCTGAACATTTAAAAAGACACTGCCACGACTTTTTTTATTGTTTGGATTGGCTAAATCTAAAATTGAATTTTTGCCATTTAGATCATTACGCGCATAACGCTCTACCTGCTCCCAATCCCGATCTCCCATACAGCTCAGACGATGTAAAACTCTACGTTGCTCCCCAGTCCGGTGAATGATTTCGATATGACGTTCTCTGGCTGCTCGCGTCGTCTCATCTGCTTCATCTTGTGCAGCATTATAAAGCCGCGTGATTTGTGTGTCATAACAGGCATGTAAATTTTTCTTGGCCCGTTGCATACAAACCATAACGGGTTCTGTTGTGGTTTCTGGAACGGGTTGGGCGAATGCCTCTTTTGTGAGTGGCTCTCCTAATCTTTCTTCAAATTTCTCAATAGCCTGAATGTGCTTATGAATGGCAACACAATCTTTTTCTGTAAACTTTTTACGCTGACGTCCATTGGCGTGAATGTACTCATCAAACACCGCATTGAGGCCTTTATCGAAGATCACTTTATCGGGGTGGCAAAAGTTTTTGAGAATGGCCTGGCGCACCTCTTCCAATAAGTTCTGTTTGGCCTCATCACTTGCCATTTTGTCAAATTTAGAATCCACAAAGCGACGCAAAAACTGACCACAATCTTTTTCAAGAAGCTCTTTATTCGCTGGCGCCTCCATATGGTGATGGAGTGCCAGAACCAATTCTGAAGTGGCGTTAATTTCATCAGTGTGAGACGAGGTAAACAAAGCACTTTCACTCTCTGTCATGGCCGGTTTACGTACCTGATTCCGTCGTTTATTTTCATGCTCACAAAATAACGCACCGATGCTCCCTTTAACGTCATCCAGATTATCAAAAGCCCCTGTATTTGCTTTACTTCCAAAAAAATCCCTGACAATAGAAGAGTCAATATTTTCATTCGAAGCTTTTTCACCCAGATCAAACTGGATTTCTTCAATGATTTCTTTGATGCCATTCACAAAACTATATTTTCCATGCAAGTAATCTTCTACTTCATCTTTATAAGCAGACACAGCACGCTCATCGGGCGCTCGCTCTGCCATCGCCACCAAAGAGGCTTTGGTCGCAGGCATACTGATATTGGATGACTTAACGCGACGCGAAACCTGCGCTAAGGTCACCACCAAGGCAGACACAAATAAACTGATCGCTATCGCAATGCCCACCGGTTGTGTGACAGAAACACCAATCACCACCCCTACACCCACCAATTGCACCAGGGTCGCCCAGGTACCAAAACTCCCTAAAGCGGTTTTAATGGACTTAATAAAGCCACCATTGCGCATCAAAAACCATTTCACAAATTCATTTTTAATCACATTGTAAAGCGGTTGATTGTCGGCAATGGCTTCTGCGCGACGTTGGTTGTCTTGATAAGACGAAGGGTTATGAAAAATCCCTTTTTCTTTTTTGCTATGTTCGGCAAATTTTTGAATTTCGTATCTTCTGGCGTGGCGTTTGGCAAGCGTCTGTACTTTTTGTTTGTACATAAAATAATTCATGAAATACATGACTGGGACAACCAAAAAGCAGACGCCTACAATCAAGGGATTACCCAATGCCAGGGCAGGTGCCATTCCAGAAAAGAAGGCCACCACCCCCACCACGCTGAACCAGGCATCTAAACCTGCCCCCGATGCATTGCTGACTGAGACTGTGGTGCTTGCAATGTTTCTCAATTCAAATAAACGATCTTTGGTATTTTCGAAACTAAAGAGGGATTGTTCCGGCGTTTTATAAACCAACTCATAGATCAGCGCACACAGCGCTAAGCTGGCCATGCCCGCCAAGGCAGCCAAACCCATCACAAACGGTAACGCCATCACAGGGAAACAGAAATACGAAACGGTAAAAGCAGCGGCCAATGCCAAGAGCACTACTAAAGCCAAAATCACTTCTTTCGATAACAGCGTTCGATAAGTTTGAAGGGCAGCGCGTTTCAATCGAGATCCCAGACTACGCTGCAGATAGGCTTCTTTTTTAACGCCAAACAAAGTTAAAAACGTGGCGGTTTTTTTATCGAAATCAAAGCCTTTTTTGTGATGATGTATGGCTGCCTCGCCTTCTGGTTCACCTTTGAGATGACTTTCAGCTAAGGCCCTCTCTAAAACGCTTTTTGCATCCCCTAAATCTTTTTTAATTTTAAGCAATCTGGCCCATTCAAAACTCAAGGCATCCCGGGCTTGAATCGTTGCCAATAAGGCGCGCTCATCATGATCAATCCAGGCTTGTTTATGCTGCGCTTTGGCTTGTGTTTCTTTTTCTGCGAGATTGAACCAGTTCTCTGGTAGAGGGAGGGTCTTTTCAAGCCAAGCCAGTGCACGATAATGAGGAGAGGGTTGAAAATTTCTTTTATTTTTAAGCTTCTCTAATTGTGCTTTTTTGTTTGCCTCTAACGCGTCTGCAATCTCCCACTCGTCTTCTTTTTGTAAAACCGCACTGAGCCATTTTTTGAAACGTAATGACAAGGGGATAAAGATCTCCCCCAATTGTTCTGCCTCGATTTTGTCAGCACGTGTTGTGTACTCTAACGCAACCAGCACCTCTTCATATTCGGCAATGCGTTGCGCGGTTCGCATTAAAATGGCCTGCTTATGCCCCATTTGTACTTTATGCTTACGTAGCTCATTGCCTTGCTGGGTCACATTACAGAAAAAGCTGCCAAGGAATACTGCAATGGCTACCGCGGCGGTTAAAGGGGCCAAACTGGTCAGGGCGGTGGGGCCAAGCCAAGCTTGCATGGCAGTAATCATCCCCACCGCCCCCATGGCTGCTTTAATCAAAGCCCCTAAAAACGAGAGTGTGTACCAGGCAAAATTTTCAAGCATCACCCAAGGATTGGTTTCGAAATGAATGTGATTGGGAATCTCGTTTTCTGTGAACTGGACCAAAGGATCATCATTGCAGTGAAACACCGCTAAGGTTGAGCGCTGCATCGAGCGACCATAGTTACTCTGGTTTTGTATTGCAATCACAAGACATTGAATGGAACAGAAAATATCGTAAGGGGTAAAACCAGAAGAAGCAGCGATACCTAAGTAATTAAGTCCTACCCAGTGTAGGGTAAAGTACGTTGCCGCCCCTGCTCCGATTGCATTGCAAAGGCTTAAGACCCAACCCAGACCATAAAAGAAATTTACCCGCCATGGGTTCGTGGTCCACGTTTGATTTTCTGTATTGGGGTCATGTTTGGAAGAGGAAGGGGTTTGCTTTTCTTTAGAAGTGATGTTGCCGTTGGCCTCGGCGTCGATACTCGAGGCTTGTTTACGTTTTTTACTACGTTGAACCAGCAGACCATATTCTTGAATGCTATCAACGGTCGCACGTCGCGGTACAACTTTTGAGTCGATGGTGTCTTTCTCTGTTGGCATCGGCTACCCACTCGTTATCCGACTTAAGTTAAGCCGGCTGAGGAGTCGCAAGCTTAACTTTTTCGGGGGGCCACTTCAAGGCTTTTTAGTTAGAAACCTTGAGATTATGGCGAAAAGGCCCGGCCCCCAATAGATGACATACATCATACATATTGTTCTAGTGTAGTACAGCTTTTATTCACTTTAATCCAACAAGGCCTAAGCATTCAGCCCTTATGTACCAATATCCAAGAACGTTCATTTTTGAGACAAGATTGCGTATAAAATCGACGAAAAAACGCAGCATACATCAGTATGTGAGTATTTTGAGGATGATTTTAGACACAATGTTGGCCAAAAAGGGACGTTCCTGGCTACAGAGTGAGCAGTTTTATAACAAGGCGTTTACCCGTTTCACAAACCCCATCGGATCTGGCAAAGGTGACCCTTCTGCCAGTAAAGCCTCTTCAAAAATCAAATGGCAAAAATCAGTAAACCGGGCCACATCACTTTCGTCTTTCAGGCGTTGTAAGAGCTTGTGACCTGGGTTCACTTCTAAAATCGGTTTACTGGGGGGAACGGCTTGCCCTGCTGACTTTAATAAACGCTCCAATTGCGGACTGAGTGCATTTTCACCCACCACCACACACGAGGCAGAATCCGTTAAGCGATGGCTTACACGCACTTGCTCCACTTGGTCTTTCAGGTTGTCTTGGATACGCTGCACCAGATCTTTAAAGTTTTCTTCTTGTTCTTTTTGGGCAGTTTCTTCGTTTGGATCGGTGGCCTCTCCCACCTCTTTCAAATCAATGTCACCCTTCACCACAGAATGCAGGGCTTTTTGTGCATATTCACTTAAATGGGCAACCCACCATTCGTCAATCCGATCTGAAAGCAATAACACCTCGATGCCTTTTTTACGGAACATCTCAAGATGCGGGCTATGTTTCACCCCATTAAAACTTTCGCCTGTCACATAATAGATATGTTGCTGGCCTGGTTTCATACGCAAAATATAGTCATCTAATGAAACGGTTTGTTCAGGCGTATCCAAATGCGTGCTGGCAAAGCGGAATAACTTCGCGACCTTTTCTTTATTGGCATAATCTTCTGCCGGGCCTTCTTTTAATACCGCACCAAATTCATTCCAGAATTTTTGGTATTTTTCGTTATCATTGGCCATGTCTTCCAACATGCTTAAAACACGCTTTACGATCCCGGACTTCATGCCCTCGACAACTTTATTGCCTTGTAGAATTTCGCGCGAAACATTCAGCGGCAGATCGTTCGAATCAATTAAGCCACGAACAAATCGCAAGTAATGTGGCAGGAATTGTTCCGCATCGTCCAGAATAAACACGCGTTGCACATACAATTTCAAGCCCCGTTGGGTATTCGCCTGAAACAGATCGAAAGGTGCCCGTGCTGGGATAAAAAGCATGGTGATATATTCTTGTCGCCCTTCCACACGATTTAAACTCCACGACAAAGGGTCTTCAAAATCGTGCGCCATTTGCTTGTAAAATTCGAAACACTCTGTTTCTTTCACTTCAGATTTGGGTAACGTCCAGATGGCTGTGGCGTGGTTCACCAATTCATACTCTTCACTCTGATCTTTTTTCATCATCACCGGAATCGGAATATGATCGGAATAACGTGTAACCAAGCCACGAATACGGAAGGGTTCCATAAATTCTTGTTCATCATCTTTGATGTAAAGAATCACTTCTGTACCACGGTCGGCTTTAGAAATGGGGCTTAAGGTAAATTCACCCTCGCCATCAGAAGACCATTCGGCGGCCTCTTCTGCTTTTAAACCTGCTTTACGTGAACGCACCACCACTTTATTGGCCACAATAAAAGAAGAATAAAAGCCCACGCCAAATTGGCCGATTAATTGCGAATTCTTTTTTTGATCTGCCGTTAATTGCGATAACAATTCACGCGTACCCGATTTGGCAATGGTTCCCAATAAATTGGCCATTTCGTCTGCCGTCATGCCAATGCCATTGTCACGCACAGTTAAGGTTTTTTCGTCATGATTGATATCAATCTGAATCTTGAGATCGGCGTCTTCGGCCAATAAAGTAGAATCAGATAACGCCATAAACCGTAATTTATCGGCCGCATCAGAAGCGTTGGAAATCAGTTCGCGTAAAAATATTTCTTTATTGCTATAGAGCGAATGCACAACCAATTGTAATAATTGTTTCACTTCAGCTTGAAACGCTTGTTTTTGAGCAGCCATATTTCCTCCTATCGTAATTTGAATTAAAAATGATCTGGCTGAACAGGTGGAGGGACCCTTTGCGGCATGGATGCCGCAAGAGGAGCGCATAGGGATGTGCTTGTAGCGTGTCCCGCAACCTGTTCAGTCAGATCATTTTTAATTCAAAACACTCTTCCTAGGGCCCTAATCATGATGCATCGGGGCGCGTGCCATCAGCGCCCGACTTAATGTAAAACCATCGATATATTCCAACTCGCCCCCCATGGGCACGCCATGCGCAATGCGTGTGGCTTTTACTTGGCAATCTTTGGCCGTTTGCGCTAAATAAAAAGCCGTGGCCTCGCCTTCCACTGTGGGATTTGTGGCAATGATTAACTCTTCAATGCGCCCACTTTGTAAATGTTTTTGCAACAAAGGCACGCCAATATCGTCTGGCCCCACGCCATCAATGGGTGACAGGTGGCCATGCAATACAAAATAGTGCCCACTGAAACTGGCGGTGTGTTCTATGGCCAACACATCGATGGGGGATTCCACCACACACAATAATTTTTCATTACGGTTGTGATTGGCACATTGGCGACAGACAGGGGTTTCACTTAAATTGCGGCATTGTTCACATTGCTTCACGGCCAAAATGGCTTCCTGTAAAACACGTGCCAATTGCTGCCCACCCATGCGGTTTTTTTGCAATACATACAATGCCAAGCGCTGCGCGGTTTTGGGCCCCACACCGGGTAATATTTTAAATGCTGCAATTAACTCTTCAATCAGTGGACTCATGTGCGTCACTATTTAACCTGTAGCTAGGAACGTCCCTTTTTGGCCAACATTGCGTCTAAAATGAACGTTCTTGGATATTGAAACATCAACTATCAACGGCCCCAATCCGTTCTATGGTGGCGCCAAACGAATTAATCAAGTCCTGTAGGCCAGGATCTTCTGCCACTTGTGTTTGCATGGCGTCTTGTTTGGCCGCGTCTGCTTCTGTTTGCCTTTTTTCTGGCGTTTCCAAAACATCGTGCCGCACTTCAAATTTCACGATAATCTTTTGATGCAGATGATCACTTAACACTTGCGACAATTTGTCTGTCTGCATTTTGTTTACCATCGGCAACATCTCTGGGCCAATCCCGAGCGTCCACAGCCCACTGTCTACACTCAACAACGTGGCTTTTGCGGCCAACATTTTGGTTAGGCCAGCCAATGGCAATGTCGGCATTAAATCTAACCAATTGGGTGTGGTGGATGATGGGGTGGTCGGTTGAGGTCTTGTCTCTTTTGCTGGCGGCGGTGGACTGAACGTTTCTTTTGGGATCACTGAAGGCTGTGCTACTTCTACTTTTGGCACAGCCGCCTCACGCATGGGTGGGGCAAGATTCAACGTTTCCGATGCGCTTGCTGGCATAAAAGCCAACAGACGCAACATCAACATTTCAAAACCCATTTTGGGGCTGACCGCCAAGGCCAATTCTGTTTGCCCTTTCAGACACATTTGATAAAAGATTTGAATGGCTTCAGGCGAAAACTGCTGCGCATAACGTGTTACGGTGGCCAAGCTCAGGCCACTGGTTTCATTGTAATGCTGCGTGAGTTGAAATACCGTCATACTGTGCCACAATCCAATCAACTGCTGTAACACTTCTGAATAATCGGGAGAAAAGGCATCAATTTGCGCAATGCGCTGTAACATTGCCTGAGCATCACGGTAAATGAGTGCTTCAATCAAAGGCAATAAGGTTTCGATGCTCAACAAGCCCAACATGGCTTCGGCTGCACTTTCTGTGATTTTGTCTTCACCCACATGACGTGCTTCTTCAAGCAAAGTCAGCGCATCACGCACACTGCCTTTGGCTTTTTCTGCCAACAAACGCAAACCGGCTTCTTCAAACAGAATGGATTCTGATTCACAAATGCTTTTCAAATGCGCTGTTAATTCTGTTGCACTTAAGGCTTTGAGCGTGAAATGCACACAACGCGACAACATGGTGACCGGACATTTTTCCGGCTCTGTTGTGGCAAAAATAAATTTCACATGCGCTGGGGGTTCTTCTAAAGTTTTCAACAAAGCATTAAAGCTGTGGTTCGACAGCATATGGACTTCGTCAATGATATAAATTTTGAAACGCGCACTGTGTGGCGCATAAGGCACATTTTCCATCAAATCGCGTGTGTCTTCGACCTTGGTACGCGAAGCCGCGTCCACTTCAATCACATCTAAATGGGTGCCGGTATCCACCGCCACGCAATGGCTGCATATGCCACACGGGGTGTCCCCAATGCCTTGCGCACAGACCATGCACTTGGCAAACAAACGCGCCAAAGTGGTTTTACCCACACCGCGTGTGCCAGAAAATAAAAAAGCATGGGGCAATTTTTGGGTCTGTAACATCGATCGCAATGCTTTTTGCACTGCGACTTGGCCCACCATGGCCGAAAACGCCCGAGGGCGCCACTTTCGCGCCAATACTTGGTACGTCATGATTCCCCCAGAAAGAGGACTTGTTGCGTAAAGCTCGGAGCGCTTATTTTAGATTCTCGCTGTTCGTCATTGCGAGGGAGGCCTTGCGAGCGTGGCAATCCATCATGGTCTGTATGGATTGCCACGCCGGGGACGCAAGCAATGACGAAGGCTGGGCATTTACGCAACAATGCCATATCAAGATAGTAGAAATGCAATAAAATTAGGCGGCAGCCTCACTAGCCACACCTCTGTCCAGATCCAGTTACTACCGCTGCTCCCTTCCGGGCCTGACGGGGTTTGCAACTTTCTCTAACGAGGGGACCAGCAAGGCCACCATAGAGGGCGCATCTTACGGAATGCCTCTGCCAACTGCAAGATCAATCCGTCTTATCAAACCGCATTAACGTAGCATGCCTCAGCACACAAAATAGCGTAATCACGGCCCCTATCATGAAAATGAGCAGGATGATGCCCACATTTTGAAAAGATCCTGCATAGAAGTAACCCACCAGCTGAAGCCCGACTGCTGAAAGCATCAGTCGCCCCCCATGAATAATCGCTGTGACCCGGCCTTTTGCCTCGGGTATAAAATGTAAACTCGCTGGATACAACAAGGTGCCCGGGATAATTTGTCCGATGATAAAAGGCAGTAAGGCCAAGGTGATCAACAAGGGATAACGCCCATCCAAAAACGTCACCACGCCCACACTGATAACGCCTAAAACAAACAACCCATTCGAAAGCCATAACATTTTCTTTTGATCATATTTTTCGATCACACAACCATAGATGACACAGCCGATTGCAAACACAAACGCCAAGGTACCTTGGTAATAACCAAAGTGCGCCAAGCTCACGCCCAACTCATCCATATAGAGTAAGGGCGAGATCCCCACAAATACCCAATACGGCACAATGATAAAAATAATATTCACAATCAGCAGCATGAGCGGTTTTGATTGGAACACAGCAAGATAGCCTCGCAATAAACTGATTTTTTTTGGCTCAGGCAATTTATGGTTTGGAACGAACAGCGCAGCCATCGCAAGGCTAATCACCCCTAAAAAGAAAAGCGTCATAAAATTGCCTTGCCAATGAAAATGGAGGGTGACATAACTCCCCACCACCGGCGCCACAGCAATTGAAATATTTGACACCGCCATCAACATGGCCAAAACCGCTTGCTGCTTCTTCAGCGAGTAAGCATCCGCAATAAGCAAAAAACTCAATATCGCAGGGGCCGCCACCCCAATCCCTTGAAAAAATCGCCCAGTGAGGATCATTAAGTAAGAATCGCCCCCAAGACATAGCGCGCTGCCTATCACAAACGTCAGCAATCCCATCAATATGACGGGCTTACGACCATAACAATCGGCCAAACTGCCGACAAACAACAAGCCCAGGCAATACCCCACAAAATTCACCGATAACAAGGCTTCTACCCAAAATGGCGACAAGCCAAACTGCTTTTGCAGTTCAGGAAAGCTCGGCACAAACAGATCGAATTCCACGCCTGACAAGATATCCATCAAGATGACTGTTGCCAACATCATCACTTTGGCAATGATCGGTTTCATGTTGCACTCCACCCCTGTTAAGCTTCTCTTTTCGTCAAACCGAGCGACTGTTTATGTGTGGCATCACAGGATTTCTTTCTCCTCATTTAGATCCCGCGCAGCAACAACACACGATTGATAGCATGGGCGCGCGACTCCACCACCGGGGTCCAGACAGCCACGGCACGTGGATAGATTCTGCCGCAGGCGTCGCACTGGGTCATACCCGCCTTGCAATTCATGATCTCAATCCCAGCGCAAACCAACCCATGATCTCGCAAAACGAACGTTATTGTCTAGTATTCAATGGCGAGATTTACAATTTCGTTGAATTAAGACAACAACTGGAAAAAGAATCCATCTCATTTTGTAGTCATAGCGATACAGAAGTCTTATTAAATTTATGCGTACACAAAGGCCTACATCAAACATTAAATCTTATTTCTGGCATGTTTGCGTTTGCCTTATGGGACAAACAAGAACGCACCTTGTTTTTGGCACGCGACCGCATTGGTAAAAAGCCTTTGTATTATGCGCCGATACAAAATAGTTTTCTATTTGCTTCTGAATTAAAAGCGCTTTATCCCCATCCTGATTTCAACAAAGAAATTTGCTCTAAATCAGTTGAAACATATTTTGAATATGGCTGCCTCCCAGGCAGTGACACCATTTTTAAAAACACCTTTAAATTATTGCCCGGGCATTGCTTAAGGGTGAATCCAGAATTAGAAATCAAATCCATTGCGTACTCACATATTCACCCACAACCCATTCATGACCACGATATTTTGCACCAAACACAGCAGCGCCTTGAGGCAGCCGTTAAAACCCGCATGGCCAGTGATGTCCCTCTGGGCGCTTTTTTATCAGGCGGCATTGATTCTTCTCTTATTACCGCCATCATGCAAAAAGAAAGCACACAACCCATTCATACTTTTTCAATTGGTTTTGAAAATAATGAATTTGATGAATCCGTTTATGCAGAAAAAATCGCAAAACATTTGGGCACATCGCATCAAACATTTATTGTCACCGAAGAGGATGCACAAGCGGTGATTCCCTCGCTCACTGCAATGTTCGATGAACCTTTTGCCGACTCTTCGGCTATTCCCACGTTTTTACTGGCCAAATTGGCCCGCTCACACGTCACAGTTGCTTTAACGGGTGATGGGGGGGATGAAGTTTTTGGCGGTTATAATCGCTATCGTTACGCCAAAATGTTAACGCGTCTTGGCTACCTGCCCAATTCAATCCGTGTGATCTTGTCAGAAGCTTTTGCTTCAACCACCTGCCAAGCCTTCCTTAAAAACGTTTTGTTTAAAAACATTCCGCAATTTCAACAAAAAGCACAAAAATTGGCAGAAGCCCTTCTCCTGGAAGATGAACAAGTCTGTTACGAAAAAATTGTCAAAATTTTTCACCTTACCGAAACGGTACCTGAAGACGATTCGCCTTTTGCGCATGATCTGGTGTCACGCTGGCAATACCGCGATTTGACCGGCTATTTAACAGACGATGTGTTAACCAAAGTCGATCGCGCCACCATGGCAGTGGGGCTTGAGGCACGATCCCCTTTTCTGGATGAACAACTTGTCTCTTGGGGCTTATCTTTACCCCTTCACTATAAAATCAAAGGGTCCCAAACAAAGTGGATTTTGCGAGAACTCTTAAAAACGTATGTGCCTGCTTCGTTATTCAATCGCCCAAAACAAGGCTTTGCCCTGCCCCTGTCTTTCTGGCTCAAAAGCAGTTTAAAACCCTGGGCAGAACACCTTTTATTCGAAGTACAAGATGATTGGAGCGTCGTCTCACAGGGGAGCATTGAACACCTTTGGGAAGCACATCAATCGAACCAAGTAGACGCAAGCCAAAAATTGTGGACGCTTCTCATGTGGCGCGCTTTTTTAAGTAAAGTTACGGGCTAAGGGGATTTTGTAAGCGTTCAGACCCTGCTATGATCGGCCCCTTTTGCGCGCATAGGCTCTCGTGATGAAACAACTTGCCCACTGGCTCGATCGGAAGTTCGAAATTTCGCGTCAAGGCTCCAATATTGCCACAGAATGCCGCGCCGGGTTCACTACCTTCTTGACCATGCTGTATATCTTGATTGTGAATCCCGCCATTTTATCCAAAGCCATCCAAATCCCTGGGCTCGATCTGTTCCCTGAACTCATGACCACCACGGCCTTTGTGATTTTAATCGGATCCTGCTTAATGGGATTTTTGGCAAATTATCCGTTTGCCCTCGCACCCGGTATGGGGCTGAACGCCTTTTTTACGTATTCCGTTGTCTTGGGAATGGGTTTAACGTGGGAAACGGCGCTGGCCAGCGTCTTTTTGGGCGGCCTGACATTTATATTGATAACGGTATCAGGGCTGCGCACCATGGTGGTCCATGCCATTCCCAATTGCCTGAAAAAAGCCTCAGCAGCAGGGATTGGTCTCTTTTTAGGTTTACTTGGGTTTATCAGTGCAGGCGTGGTCGTGCACCACGACACCACCTTGATTACCCTAGGTGATTTAACGAAAGACGCCCCACTTTTGACCGCTGCGGGCCTCATGATCATGGTGGCCCTCTTATTACGACGCATTCCCGGCGCGATCCTGCTTGGCATCCTATCGGTCACTGTGCTGGCCATACTCTGCCATTCACCCGTTTTTAACGGCAGCGCGTTTCCTGGCCTGAACCAGGGCATTTTACATTTACCCGTTTGGCCCACGCACGTCTTAGGCGCCTTAGACATAAAAGGAGCGCTCAACCTCACTGTGGCTGGCGTCATTTTTTCTTTCTTTTTTGTCAGCCTGTTCGATGCCTTTGGATCCATTATGGCCCTTTCTGAACGGGGTCGATTCACAAACGAAAATGGCCAAGTACCGCGATTAAGCCGTGCATTTATGGCCGATGCCGCGGCCACCACCTTTGCAGGGTTGGTGGGTTGCAGCGCAGCCACGCCCTTTGCTGAATCGGCCGCCGGCATTGAAGAAGGGGGCAAAACAGGCCTCACGGCTGTGGTTGTAGGTTGTTTATTTCTTGTGGCACTTTTCTTTTGGCCGATTGCCAGCATGATCCCTGCTGTCGCCACGGCGCCTGCTTTGATTATTGTGGGGGCCATGATGACCGGCGCTTGCAAAGACATTGACTGGGGTAACTTTAGGGAATCCGTGCCCAGCTTCCTCACCATTCTGGGAATCCCCCTCACCTATTCCATTGCAGATGGGGTGGCATTGGGTGTGATAAGTTACGTCATCATCCGCGTCCTTTCTGGCGAAGCACGCACAATTCACCCTGTGCTTTATATATTGTCTGTCATGTTGTGTGCCATGTTGGTTTTATAGTACGCGCTCCGTTAGGTAGGAACGTCTCTTTTTGGCCAACATTGCGTCTAAAATCTTCCTCAAAAATGAACGTTCTTGGACATTCGGGGCCAACAGCTTATGTTTATTAACCTATCCGCCAATGGTTGAAATATCTTGACGCAAACAGCAGATGAAAAACGCATCTTAGACGCCGCCAATCAATGCGTAAAATGTGGCGTGTGTATGCCGCACTGCCCCACGTATCAAGAAACCTTAGACGAAAATGAATCCCCTCGCGGACGCATCGCCTTAATGCAAGGTTTAATGAAACATGATTTGCCCCTTTCAGAAAAACTACAAGGGCATCTCGATCATTGCCTCAGCTGTATGGCATGCGAGGCAGTGTGCCCATCTCATGTGGTCTATAGCGGTTTAATCGACGATACTAAAACCTTTATCACTGAACGTGAATCCAAATGGCAGCGTTTCAAAACAAAATGGTTATTAAACCTACTCAGCCAGCGTCGCATTCAGTATTTATTACATTTTTTCTCGTACGCTTATCAAAAATCAGGCTTACAAACTTGCTTACGTCGCACTGGCTTATTAAAACATTTGAGATTAGAAACAATCGAATCTGTTTTGCCAAAACTGAAAGCCCCGCATGTCTTTCGCCCCTTTTATGCAGCGAAAGGCGACAAGCAAGGACAAGTCGGCTTATTTTTGGGCTGTTTAAATCCTGCATTTGATACACAAACGGTTGAAGATGCGATTGCTGTTTTAACCCATTTAGGGTTTGACGTTTTGATCCCAAAAGCCCAAACCTGCTGTGGGGCCATGCATTTGCACAATGGCTTTAAAAAAGAATCTGCGCAGTATGAAGCACAAAATAACGCTGCTTTTCCAGATGGATTAAAAGGTATTTTAATGTTGGGCAGCGGCTGCGCCGCCACCACACTGCAATACGATAGCCGGCACCCCTATCAAGAAATTTGTGAATTCATTGCGCCTTATCTAAAAAAGGGCACATTAAAAACCCACGCAACAGCATGTTATGTCCATTTGCCCTGCACACAAAAAAACATTTTAAAACAAAAAAACATGGCTTTTATGTTGTTAAAACAGATCCCCGACATGCAAGTGCATCCTTTCTCTAGCGAAACACATTGTTGTGGCGCAGCCGGCACCTACATGATTCGCTACCCAGAAATGGCAAAAAATTTATTTTTAGATTTATGGGAAAAACGCAGCAAAGAAAAAATACAAATCATTGTGTCCAACAACATTGGTTGTTCTCTACATTTTTTAGCACAACTTAAAAATATTGATGAAACCATCCAAGTGGTGCATCCCATCAGTATGATTTGGCGTGCGCTACAAACATGTGACCGTTCAGAACGGTGACACAATCATTTATTTTAAATACTGATTAAAAAACGCAATCAAATCACGCGCGGCATGGCGTTTTGCCATTTCATTGAATTCAATATGATATTTTTGGCCTTTTTCATCGGCGAATTCTTTTTGAATACGAAAATCAGCATTATCAAATCCGTGTTTGGCGCCTGGATAAAGATTGATAGAAATGATTTCCCCCATTTTTTGATTTTTTTGCACCAAGGCTTCGCAATCAGTGGTGGTAGAACGGTCGTCATTTTCACCAATGAATATTTTCAAAGGCCCTTTTAATTGTGTGTGGGGTGAAACCATTTTGCAAACGCCATAAAAAGAGGCTGCGGCTTTAAAAGGCGTGTGGGCTTGTTTTGCAAGCAGCGCGTCATATCCCCCCATAGAAAAGCCCAAAACCCCAATATGCTCTGCTTTGACTTGAGGCAGGTTGGCTAAATAATGGTACGCTGGATCAAGATCAGAAAGCTGAGCTTGCGTTGCCTTTTCCCAACCCATTGCGCCCCGATCTTTGTACCCACGTGGCGTAAAACTATCAATAATGTAAACGACGTAACCTGCCTTATTTAAAAGCTGCGCCCATTCAGTATGCGATTTTTCGATTCCAGCGCTGGCATGTAGGATGAGCACAGCGGGGAAAGGCCCCTTTCCTGCAGGCATGGACAAGCGATGGTGCGTATCATTTGGATTAAAAACATAGGCAGATGTCTCTTTGGCCACGGCGTGATTTTCTTGTGCGCTAAAAACAAACCGATTCGACGCGGCCCAACTCGTGCTTGAAACAAAGAGAGGCAAAGTCAGTATCAGTAATCGCGCTATTTTTTGAATATTCATGGTAAACCCTCTGCTTATTGTTTTGCGGAAGACGAAAAAGTAAGAAAATGATTTTCTAAAAATAACTTCATAAAGGATTGATACACCAAACTCTCTGGCTTTAGCAAAGCCTGTTGCAACGCTACCCCCGCCTCTATGGCAGAAGCTGATAACGCTGATGCAGGTAAATTGTAGTGCGCTTGAAATTGCTTTGAAAAGGCCAGTGAGGTGACAAAAAAATCTTCGCCCACAGCCAAATCATTGGGTTCCCATTTCATCTCACGGATGAACATCGGGGTAATAGAAATGTGATGCTGCATCGCCACCGCTTTTTCTATCTGATAAGCGTGCGTCCCCAAGGTGCTGAGTAACATGTCGACTTTATGTTTTGTGATAAGTTCAGCTGTGAGCTTTGCGATATGCCCATCGTTCGATTCCGTGTCCAAGTAAATCAAGTTGAGGTCACAAGGGGCATCGTGCCACATCAATCCACCCGCTTGCCTTATTTTTAATTTCCAAAATTCATACCCCATCATCATTTCTCGGCCTTTTTGTCCGTTTTTTCCTGATAAAGGCAAAGGCACACCCAATGTTAAAGTTTGATGTGACTTTTTAGGGCTAAATTTTATCAAAGCAAGCCCATTTGGCCCTTCCTTTGTTAAAATCGCGTGTGATTCAAAATTGCTTAAATTGATCGCGGTGACATGATCATCGCGTGCATTGGTGACATACGCAAACTGCCCTGAAGGTGAAATTTTAACCGTCACCGGATCAAGGCCCGTGACCACGCGTTTGATCACTTTGCCCTCATCAGTATCAATCACAATGGCTTGGCTATCCCAGACAGCAGGCGCAACAATGTATTTTTGATTGGGCGTCATGTCCGAATATAAAATTTGCCCCACATTTAAATTACCAAATCGTTTATCAATATTAAGATTGTCCGGATCAATTAAGACAATTTCATTATTGCCAGAGGCCATGAGATGCTGATGACGAGGGGTATAGCTGAGCCCACGCACAGGCGTGGCCAATTTAACCTGTCCCGTGATTTCACCCGTATCCGGATCCATACGGATAACCCCCTCTTTCCCTGCCATGAGCCAAAGAACTTTCCCATCTGGTGAAAATATAAAATTGTGCGTGTGAGGATTAATATTGAATTTTTTGATGATTTTTTGCGTGCTTAAATCAAACACCAACAGTTTATTTCCCTTTTCTGTGTTCACATATAATTGTTTTTCAAAGGGTGGGCGCAATCTCATCCCATGTGGGGCTTTGTCTATTTTGGCGTAAACATTTTTTGCTTTTGCATCAAACGTATATAAGCGAAATTTTTCCAAACGACTGGGGATATCAATCACAGAAATGCTGGTACCTGGCTCCCCAATGGTTTCATCATAATCTTGTAAGCCAAAATTGCTCACATAGGCCGTTTTTTGATCGGAAGAAACAATGACTTCATGCGGCAAAAACCCAACTTGCACGCTGCCGTGCGCCCGCCCATCCACTGAATCATAAAACCCAAGCGTTCCAGCTGTTTGCTCCACCACAAGCATCAGCTCTTTTTCAGCAGCATAGAGCTTGAAATACGGAAGAGATAACAAAAACAACAAAGCTATTTTCTGAATACGAAACCAGTTCATATTGCCTATCCTCTCATAACAGGTGTATAATTTACAGGCTATAATATAGCATGCTATACATCAGGTCAAGACGAGGTTAAAAGCATGAGATTTCAATTAGAAACCCAGACCGGGGTATTGATAAAAAAGGCCGCAAGGTTATTCGAGCAAATCGCCAATCGCGATTTAGGTGAATTAGAGGTGACATATGCACAGACGACGATTTTGATTCGCTTATGGGAACAAGATGGGCAAAACCAAATGGAACTTGCCAAAAGTGCAAGTTTAAAACAACCCACGGTTGTGCGCTTATTAGATCGAATGGAGCGAGATGAATTATTAACACGTGTGCGTAATACAGAAGACAGGCGTGTGTTTAATTTTTTTCTGACAGCTAAAGCGAAAAAAGCATGTCAAAAATTAGAGGGGTTTTCTCGTGCCATGAATGAAATCGCTACCAAAGGACTCACCCAAAAAGAAGTAGCAACGTTCCATCATTTAATCCAAAAAATCATTGCCAATTTAGATACCGCTTCCTCAAAATAAAAATCACTGGTTATTCTTTGCATTTTTTAGCGCCACGTAAAAATATTGATGAACCCATCCAAGTGGTGCATCTCATCAGTGTGATTTGGGACGCGGAGGTTGAATAGAACAAGCACGCTTATGCCCCGTCTACATTGGCCCAGAAAAAGCCTGTGGTTTTTGTGCCAAGGGTTGTTGTAAACGGGCGCCAGGAAAATAATGGGACACCTGAAACAATAATTTATTGCGTAAGAAGGCGCTTCTCAAATATGCCCCAGCTTCGGGGGCCACTCTGACTAAGTTTTCAATACTTCCTGGCGTGTTAAATAGCGAAAAGATTTGCTCCTGCCCAAATACCAATATCGTGAAAGCTGCCTTATCTGATATAACGCCAAGACCCAGTACTGATTCAAGTGTCTCAAAAAGGCGCGCAATACGCGCCCCACCCGCAGCCACCATGATCTCTAGAATGGCTAAGATATTGTCATAAGACAGGTCATCTGTTGCGAGGTCTGGCAAGCCAAGGAGCTGATCAGAACAGGTAAATAAGAGGCTACAACTGTGTGGATCATGCTTAACAAGCTTAAGCGCTGCTGCAGAATCTATTTCGACTATATCCAAAAAGTCGAGATCAAAGGATCCTTCAACTAATGCCGCTTCTTCAGAATAAGAAGCGTGAGAGGAATGACTTGGAGAGGTGCGCACACTCTCAGAAGAATGAAAACTGACTGAATTATTTTCTTGGTCAAAGGTATCAGGGCCATTGCCCTCAGAATTTGGCATTTTGATCTCTCTTGCTTAATGACTCAATCATCGCTATGGAAAAAGCGATCTATTCATCTGTCTCTGAAAAATTGGGGTTTTTCACAACTGTCAAGTTGGGGCGGCCTGTTTTAACGGGAGGTTTAGATGCGGAGGATTTTGTTGCATTGGGTTTCTGCGTGTTCATCATGTGTAACAACATATCAACAGGAGGCGGCGGCGCAATCACATCATTTTCGGGCGCAAAGACCATGCCACGACCTGTTTCAAAGGCATACATGGCTTTAATTGCCATCGTGGGAACAGAAACCAGTGTCGGCACGCCTGCAAAACGCGCATTAAACTCCACCAGCTCATTGGTCATATTCAGATTTTGCACAGCACGTCCGGCAATATTTAAAACAATCTTGCCATTCTCAACATAACGCATGGGCAACACAGCCCCTGGATATTCGGCATCAACCACAATATAAGGTGAGCAATTATTATCTAAAATCCACGTGTACAAAGCCTTTAGCAAATAAGGACGCATGGAAGACATATTTTCAAGCTGGTCCATCTTAACTATTTACTCCGTAGCTAGGAACATCTCTTTTTGGACAAGATTGCGTCTAAAATCATTCGAAAAATGCTCAGCTGCGCTTTTTCGTCGAATTTATATGCAATCTTGCCTCAAAAGTGAAGGTTCGTGGATCTGCCAGATCAGTTTCGTGGCAGTTCTTTTTCTGCTGTAGATAAGCTGACTTGAAACGCATCTCTTTCAAAAAGACGGTTGGCATACGTTTCAATATCTTTCCCCTGTTTAGGTAATTTAATCCCTAAACTGGGTAAACGCCACAATAAAGGCGCAATGGCACAATCCACTAACGAAAATTCTTCACTCAAAAACCAAGGCATTTGGCCTATCACGCTGGCAACAGACATTAAACTGTCGGTGAGTTCTTCACGTGCTTTTTCTTGCACTTTACCCGTCGTGCTTTGAATTTTATCCGCCACTGAACACCAATCTTTATCGATTCGATACATCAGTAAGCGGCTACGCCCACGCGCAACAGGATAAACAGGCAATAAAGGTGGATGCGGAAAACGCTCATCCAAGTATTCCATAATCACACTGGTGCTATAGAGACTTAAGTCACGATCCACCAAAGTGGGGATCGATTGATAAGGGTTTACATCAATCAAATCCGCAGAAGGATGGTTGATATCTGTATTAATGACATCAACCGATACACCTTTTTCTGCCAACACGATACGCACACGATGACTTAACATATCTAGAGGACCTGAAAATAAGGTCATCACAGCACGTTTTCCGCCCACGAGAGACATGTTAGCTCCTAATAAATGAGTGTACGAATATCAGTGTATGTCTTTCCAATATTCACGCTTCAATAAGAATGCAAACAAGAAAAAGATCACCAGAAACACCATGACCCACAACCCCATGCCTTCACGCTGAAGTTTGGCTGGCTCACCGGCATAAACTAAGAAATTGGTAATATCGCCTACCATATGGTCATACGCTTCAGGCGATAGCCTGCCCTTTTCTTGCAAGGTGAGCTTACTGCCCACACTGTTGTCGTGATGTACTTTTCCTGATTCAAGCTTTTCCGCATCGGTTAATGCGTACAAACCTTGCTCATTCACCAACACATGCGGCATGGCCACACCGGGGAACACTAAATTGTTGACACCATATTGCTTGCTGGGATCAGCGTAAAAGGCGCGTAAATAAGTATAAATCCAATCTGCACCCCGCACGCGGGATTCAAGCGAAAGATCGGGCGGTGCAATCCCAAACCACTTCGCAGCGTCTTCTTTAGGCATGGCATGGATCATGTAATCGTTGATCTTCTGCCCTTTTGGTATCAAGGTGGATTCCATCAATTCGGCATCCACTTCGCCCTTGCTATTCACAATCCCTAAATCTTTTGCCACGCGTTTGTAATTGACATATTGCATGGAGTGGCACCCCACGCAGTAGTTCATATAATACTTGGCGCCCCGTTGCAAAGAAGGTTTGTTCTGCAAATCAACAGGGGCTTTATCAAGCACCACTGCTGTTTCTTCTGCAGAGGCAACTGTTGCACCCAGCAACGCCACACACATGACACTTAAACGAAATAATTTTGCGCTCATGATAAGGGGCCTCCAAGCGCTTTAGTGGAATGACACACGCGCAGGAACGCGCTTGTGGCTATCAATCTTGCTATAAATCGGCATCAGCAAGAAAAATAAGAAATAGATAATGCCGAATACTTGTGCTGCCAACATACGCAAAGGAGAAGGGGGTTGAAGCCCTAAATATCCCAATGCAAGAAAGCTCACCGTGAATAAACATAGCGCACCTTTGAACAAAGGCCCTTTATAGCGCACAGAGTTCACTGGGCTTCTGTCTAACCAAGGCAACACAAACAAGATGGCAATCGCAGCAGCCATGGCCACCACACCCATCAACTTATTGGGGACAGCACGCAAAATGGCATAGTAAGGGGTCATATACCAAACCGGTGCAATGTGTTCAGGCGTTTTAAGCGCATCAGCCGGTTGGAAATTAGGTGATTCTAAGAATAACCCGCCCCCTTCTGGGTAAAAGAAAATAATCAAGCAAAACACGATCAAAAAGACCGCGACGCCCATTAAATCTTTGACTGTGTAATAAGGGTGGAATGGGATGCCATCCAACGGCACACCTGCTTTGTCTTTGTGTACTTTGATTTCGATACCATCTGGATTGTTGGACCCCACTTCATGCAAGGCCATGATATGCAGTACAACCAAGCCCACCAACATGAAAGGCACCAACACCACATGCAAAGCAAAGAACCGCGTTAAGGTGACACCTGAGATGGTAAAGTCACCGCGGATCCACTCCATCAACGCGCCACCGACATAGGGAACGGCACCGAAGAGTGAGGTGATAACCTGCGCACCCCAAAACGACATTTGTCCCCAAGGTAATAGGTAACCAAAGAAAGCTTCTGCCATCAGGCATAGGTAAATACCGCAACCCACGATCCAAACCAATTCTCGTGGTTTTTTAAACGATCCGTACAACAAGCCACGGAACATATGCAGATAAACCACGATAAAGAAAGCGGAAGCCCCAGTGGAATGCATGTAACGCAATAACCAACCGTAAGACACATCTCGCATGATGTATTCAACAGAAGCAAAAGCACCTTCTGCCGTGGGGTTGTAGTTCATTGTTAACCAAATACCTGTTAACACTTGATTAACCAACACCAACAAGGCTAACGAACCGAAGTAGTACCAAAAATTAAAATTCTTGGGCGCGTAATATTTGCCGACGTGCTCATTCCACAATTTGGTTAAAGGAAAACGGGCATCTATCCAGCCAACGATTCCTTTTGATGCATCACTGGTTGTGTTTTCGCTCATGCTGCCCCCGCGCTATTGTCGTCTTCACCAATACGAATAGTGCTATCGCTCACATAACGATAAGGTGGCACCGCTAAATTCAGTGGGGCTGGCACACCTTTATACACGCGACCCGCTAAATCGTATTTGGATCCATGGCAAGGACAGAAAAAGCCCCCGTCCCAAGTTGGTTCCACACTGCCCACTTCAGGTCTGTAAGATGGCACACAGCCCAAATGGGTACAGACGCCGATCACCACTAAAATATCTGGCTTGATCGAACGATCTTCGTTTTGTGCATACGCGGGCTGTTCAGATTCTGCAGAGGCGGGATCACGTAACTCATTTTCTACTTTAGGTAAGGATGCAAGGGCTTCTGGCGTACGTTTTAATACGAAGATAGGCTTGCCTCGCCATAAAAGTGTCAGCATATTGCCTGCTTCTAATTTGCTGATATCCACATCAATGGGCGCGCCAATGCCTTGCGTTTTTGCACTTGGAAGCCAAGAACCAATAAAAGGCACAGCCACAAATGCTGCCCCTACCCCACCCAAAACTGTTGTCGCCGCGGTTAAAAAACGCCGGCGGCTATGATCAGTGCCCGAACTTGTCATGCGTTAGCCACTCCCGCCCAATTTAAGAAAATAGCAAAAGCTTACGACACGCTTTGCGCGTCTTCAAAACGCGCGATGATACCCAATTCTGAAAGATGGCGCTAGGGTGTAATGACATATAATTTCTGACTGGGGTCTACATTTCGCGATATTGAGATATAACGCATTGATTTTTAGAGAGCCGTAGCGGAGCATACGTGCCAGTATGTGAGCAACGGCTCGCAGAAAATCAATGTGTTGCGTCCAAGATAGTAGACATGTCAAAAGGGATTTCTTCATGAATGCTGTTTTTTTGATTCTCGTTTGTTTGGCGTATGGCGCCGGTTGCTATCAATATTTTTTTGGCGAAGCCACGCACGTTCATATCATGCAACAAATAGCAGAAGGCATGGTGCAAGCGGCGAATGGGGCCGTCACCTTAAGTATTGGCCTGGTTGGCATGATGACCCTGTTTTTAGGATTGATGAAAATAGGCGAAGCAGGCGGTCTACTCAAAATCATTGCTAAAGTCATGCGCCCCCTTTTACAGCGCTTATTCCCTGATGTGCCCCATGATCATCCTGCTATGGGGGCCATGGTGTTGAATCTTTCAGCCAATGCCTTGGGGCTTGCCAATGCAGCCACCCCTTTTGGCATCCGTGCGATGCATGAATTCAATTCACTTAATAAAACACCGGGTGTTGCCACCAACGCCATGGTTTTATTTTTCGCCATCAATACGTCGAGTGTGACCTTGCTGCCCACAGGGGTGATCGCTTTACGTGCGGCGGCAGGCTCCACTGATCCTGCTGGCATATTACCCACGACGCTATTTGCCACCGCCATCTCCACCACCATAGCCATTCTTTCTGCAAAATTACTCGCGCCTTTTTTTCCAATAGATGATGAAACCGCGGCGACACCCAGTACGAGCGCCACAACAGAATCTGAAATAGTCGAAGCGTATCCCTTATGGGTATCAATGTTATGCATGTTAGGGATTGTCTTGTTTATTCCCTTTACGATTTTTTACGGTAAAAGCATTTCCCCCTGGATCATGCCCACGCTCATGTTGGGTCTAATGTTATTTGGGGTCTGTAAAAAAGTACCCATTTACGAAGCGTTTATTGATGGCGCAAAAGAAGGCTTTCAAGTTGCCATCAAAATTGTGCCTTATATGGTTGCGATATTGGTTTCGGTTGAAATGTTAAAAGTCAGCGGTGCATTGCCCTTTATTGTGAAGGCATTGAGTACCGTGACCAGCCCGTTGGGCTTGCCTGCAGAAGCTTTGCCCATGGCTTTATTACGCCCCCTTTCGGGTTCAGGTGCCTTTGGTGTGCTGGCGTCCACCATCAATGATCCGGCCATTGGCCCTGATAGTTATGTGGGGTATCTGGTGAGTACGTTACAAGGCACCAGTGAAACCACGTTTTATGTTTTGGCTGTCTACTTTGGTGCCGTACAAGGGAAGAAAATTCGGCATGCACTGTGGGCGGCTTTATTGGCTGATCTGGCTGGTATCGTGGCAGCCGTGTTTATTGTGAAGGGTTTATATGGGTAAATTGCTTTACAGTCCTTGTAGAGTGGGTAAGCATACTCGCAGCATGGGTTACGCGAGTACGCTTACCCATCCTACACAAGAAGCTTTCTGGCTACGAAGCAATGAGACTAAGTGGCGAGCTATCATCAATATTGCCTCATTAAAACGACTTGAAATCTGGCTTATGTTGTCTGGCAGGCAATTGGTTACCACGATTTAGACTTAGATGCTTTAACCTTCCATCAACGCCAAAATCAAACGTATCATCATTTCTTTTTGTGCTGGGGCGCTTTCAGCTACCAAAAGCGCAAGAGCCACCATTGCATTATCCGCTAAACGACGTGAACCATCTGGTTTAAGCAGCAAATCATGTCTATCCAAATAATCTAAAAATAACAATGTACCAATACGCTTGTTTCCATCTGAAAATGGGTGGCCCTTAATAACAAAGTACAAAAGATGGGCAGCGCGTATTTGCGCACTTGGATAGAGTGGTTCGCCAAACATGGTTTGTTCAATATTGCCTAAGATTCCTGCGAGAGCATCTCCCCGCCCTTGTCCAAACAAGGATGATACTTCCCCCAGAGGAGCCAATGTCTGGCGGAGCACTCCTATTGCATACATCGCTGCTTCCAGAGTCAAAACGCCGGCGGATAAGGGTTTGGAGGGAGCATTAGGTAAACGATCTTCATCGTAGGCTAACAGCCAACGAAAACTGGATATATATTGTTGCACCACCGCCAACAACGCCGCGCCTTCGTCTGTAACTAAGGCGTGCTGGGAAAGCGTTTTGGCAGCCAAGTCGAAGGCAGCACGGGCTTCAGCTATCCCTTTTTCCGCAAGGCGCTGAGTATTCAGGCTATAGCCCTGTACCAAGTGATCTCGTAGAACATGGGTGGCCCATTGGCGAAAATGCACGCCACGCTTAGAGTTTACTCTATAACCCACTGAAATAATTGCATCCAAGTTATAATGCTTAATAGATCGCGTGATAATACGCTTACCTTCACTTTGAACTACCGAGAGATCCTCGGTAGTTGCTGCTTCAACTAACTCTTCCTGTGAAAAGATGTTTTTAAGATGCAACCCGATATTGTCTGTTGATGTATCAAACAAGTCGGCCATCTGTCGTTGAGTCAACCAAACCGTCTCACCCTCTAGGCGAACTTGTACTGTTTGCCCCGTCTTATCGTAAATGATTAACTGCGAGGTTTCAGAGTGCATTCAGTAGTCCCCTTTACAAGCAATCCAGCATTATACACTTGCCGGCCATTACATTATCAATGTACACAAACCACCTAAAGAAAATGATGCAAATTTTGCTATAAGCAACCGTTTATATATTGGCTGTCTACTTTGGTGCGGTACAAGTGAAGAAAATTCGGCATGCACTGTGGGCAGCGTTATTGGGTGATCTGGCTGGTATCGTGGCGGCCGTGTTTATTGTGAAGCGTTTATATGGGTAAATCGCTTACCCACCCTAAAAAGCGCATGGCTACGCAGCAAACAAAACAACGATATTGGCTGGGGGACTAGGATTCGAACCTAGGTTAACGGAGTCAGAGTCCGTGGTCCTGCCGCTAGACGATCCCCCAAGATGCAGCTGATGGCGGGTTACGCACGGAAGCGCTCGCCCCTCTTTACAAGTTTGGCATAAAAAAATCCCCGCGTTGGCGGGGATTTTTTTCGATTGCGGTTGCTTTGCCGAAGCAAAACAAAAATCGGAGATTAACGCTTGGAGAACTGTGGTCTCTTACGCGCTTTCTTAAGACCGACTTTCTTACGTTCAACACGGCGTGCGTCACGGGTCAACAAACCTCTACGGCGCAATTTACGACGGAATGTATCCGGTGCAGCGGCAGCCTCTTCACCTGAAGTGGCTTCCACTTCAACTGGGGCACCGGTTTCTTCATCAAACTGCACCAAAGCACGTGCAATCCCTAAACGAACGGCATCAGCTTGACCTGAAATACCGCCACCGCGCACCATCACCAACACATCAAAACGATCATCCATCGCGACCACACCAAAGGGTTCGCGCACGGTGACTTGTGCTGTTTTACGTGTGAAGTAAGCTTCTAATGAACGTCCGTTCACTGTCACCACACCTTTACCAGGACGCAAGTAAACACGTGCTGATGAAGATTTGCGACGGCCGGTACCGTAATATTGCGATGTTGTCTTTTTTGCTGCTGCTGACATAAGTTTTTTGACCTATTTTATTCGTTGATTTCAAGAACGATGGGTTGTTGGGCAGTATGTGGGTGCACATCATTGGCGTACACTTTCAATTTTCTGAACATCTGACGGCCCAAAGGATTCTTCGGCAACATGCCTTTTACAGCTAATTCAATGATACGTTCTGGCACGCGTTGCACCATGTCTTTGAATGCCACGCTCTTCATACCACTTGGGTAGCCAGAGTAATGGTGATAGAACTTATCTGTGAATTTGCGCCCAGTTACTTTTACTTGGGCGGCATTGATCACGACAATATAGTCGCCAGTATCAGCATGAGGGGTAAATTCTGGCTTATGCTTACCACGCAAGCGTGTGGCGATTTCAGCGGCCAAACGGCCCAGGGTTTTACCGGCGGCATCAACGATGTACCAGTCACGCGTTATTGTCGCTTCCGACGCAAAAAAAGTAGACATGAGTAAAACAACTCCAGATAGGCCTATGACACTTTGTTGTAAAGACGCGTGATTCTAGCGGCTCAATTTTTTAAATTCAAGCAATCTTCTTCATCTTTTTACGTAAGGCGCTCTCTTTCACGATGGTATGCATCACTTTTTGGATGCTTGCCAAGGCTTCTTTTTCAATGGTGAAGGCCGGAGTGGTGTACAAAATATTCGAAAAAGGCCTTAAAAAGACCCCCAATTCTTCTGCGCGATCTCGGGCCCAATGGCTATCTAAGCGCTGTAGTTCCACGGCTCCCATGGCGCCTTTTACCCGCACCGCTTTCACGCCTGGCTCATTTAATAGAGGTCCTAAGCCCTGTTGCAGCTGCCTTTCAATCACACGCACAGCCTGCAAGCGGTTTTCTGTTTCGAATAAAGACAAAGAAGCCAATGCCGCCTGGCAAGCCAAAGCATGCCCCATATAAGTGGGACCATGCATAAACGCGGTTTCGTCTTTTTCTGATAAAAAGGCTTGAAATATAGATTTTGTGGCCACGGTTGCCGCAAGCGGCATGGTACCGCCTGACAGCGCTTTTGAAAGCACAATGATGTCCGGCACAATTTGGGCGTGCTCGATGGCAAACATTTTACCCGTACGCCCAAATCCAGTGAAAATTTCGTCGCAGATCAAAAGTACATGGTGTCGCTTGGCGGTTTCGGCGATAAATTGCAAAACCGACTCATCATGTAAGCGCATGCCGCCCGCCCCTTGCAGCATGGGCTCGATAATCACGGCAGCCAGTTGGCTCTTATATAAAGACAAATAGCGATCGAAATCTTCTTTTTCTCGATCACTTTGTGGCAAAGGCACGATGCATTGCGGCTGCACGGCCCCACTGTACGCTTCGTGCATGCCACGTTGCGTATCGCTAATGGCCATGGCCCCCATCGTGTCACCATGGTACGCCCCAGAAAAAGCCAAGAACCGAGTGCGTCTGGGCTGCCCTTTTTGTCGCCAATACTGAATGGCCATCTTTAAAGCCACCTCGACCGCCACCGAACCGGATTCAGAAAAAAAGACATGTTGCAAATCGCCCGGTAATAAAGCAGCCAATTTTTCTGCCAATTTGAGCGCAGGATCGTGGCTTAAACCCGCCATCATGACATGGGGAAACGCTTTTACTTGCAGAGTCATGGCATCCACAATGGCAGGATGGTTGTAGCCATGACAGGCTGTCCACCACGAAGCAATCCCATCAATCAACATACGGCCATCTTCTAAATAAAGATAACTGCCCTGTGTTTTAATCACCTTTAAGGGCGGTTTCGCTGTTAACATTTGCGTGTAAGGGAACCAAAGTGGATGGAAAGCTTTACCTGATGTCATCATGTGAGGTACCTTTAGCGCACTTTTTGCGGGTATCTTTTTAAATAGATGATGCGAAAACACAACTTCTTTATTACTTCTACCGGCACCGGCGTGGGTAAAACCTTTTTAAGCTGTGCCTTAATTGAAGCTGCCAGAGCCAGGAACCTACGCTGTCATGCGGTGAAACCCGTTATTTCTGGATTCACCCCGGAAGCGGTCATGGATTCTGATACAGGTCGCATCATGCAAAGTCTGGGATTATCCCATGACGAGGCCAACTTGAATAGCATTTCCCCCTGGCGCTACAAGGCAGCCCTTTCGCCCGATTTAGCGGCAAAGCGTGAAGGCGATACGATTGGCTTTGATGATCTCACAGAATTTTGCCTACAAAGTGCTTCTCGCCCCTTAGATTTGTTTCTCATTGAAGGCGTGGGGGGCGTGATGGTTCCCCTGGATAATAAGCATACGGTTGCAGATTGGATGCACGCTTTAGGCATCCCTGCGATTGTGGTGGTGGGGACATATCTGGGCGCCATCAGTCACGCTCTTACCACAATGAGCGCTTTATATAGCCACCACATTCCCATTAAAGCCGTAGTGGTCAATGAATCATTGAATTCAACGGTATCGGTGGCTGACACCATCGATAGTCTAAAGAACTTTATTAAACAAATTCCCATTATGCCGCTCTACAGAAATGCCAAACTGGAACCATCCGATGCGGCATTTGGCCAACTCTTTGAATTTCTATTTAAAGATGTGCTTGTAAAAGAGCTTGCCTAAAATACTCAAGGCTTTTATGAAACGTACGCGCTCAATTCAGCTCTCTCAATGCCCAAAAACGTTCATGTTTAAGGCAATGCTAACCAAAAACGACCTATGGAGTGTATGGTTACCATGAAACATGAATCAATCATCCAGGTAGGTGTGGTCGGGGCCGGTGTCATGGGTCAGCATCACCTAAAAGTCTATGACGCGCAAAAGCATGTGCGCATCACCGCCATTGTGGATCCTGATATGGCCAAGGCAGAACGTCTTGCGCGTGAATACGATGCCACAGCCTATCCTTCGATCGAGGCTTTACCCAGTCATGTTGTGGATGCGGTCAGTGTGTGCTCCCCATCCAGTCATCATGCCAGCGCAGGCATTCATTTGTTGTCGCGCGGAATCCATTGTTTGGTGGAAAAACCCTTGGCCTCTTCTTTTGAAGAAGGTCTGCAATTGGTAGAAGCCGCCAAAGCCCACAATGCCATTTTGCTGGTGGGACATATCGAACGGTTTAACCCTGCCACCATTGCTTTGAGTGATTTGCTGCCTTCTCTGGGTCGCATTCAGGCGATTCACATTGACAGAATGGGTTTGGCTGGTGCGCGTATTCTGGATGTGGGCGTGATTCATGATTTGATGATTCATGATTTGGATATTCTTTTGCATTTGGTGGGCGAATCCACACCGAAAATTTCAGCCAAAAGCAAAGGGGATCCTGCCGCAGAAGATCATGTTTCTGCTTTATTAACTTTCTCTAGCGGTTTATTTGTGAATATTACCGCCAGTCGTATCTCAGCACGTAAAAGAAGATGCTGGCATGTGATTACCGAGCAATGTTCTATAGAGCTTGATTTGGTAGCAAAAGAATTAACGTTATTCCGCTATCCCGAACGTTTAGGGAACAATTATCCCTTACAACCCGATTATTTAATGCAACGTGTTCATGTTCCTAAGGGCGATGCGTTACAAAGCGAAATTTTGCATTTCTTGGATTGTGTTGAGCACAAAGAGCGTCCGAGCGTTTCGGGCGAAGCGGGATTAGCTGCATTAGAGTTGGCTTTACACATTCAAGAAGCGGTGAGAGGCCAAGAGTAACGCCTTAACTGGGCACCCGATTTTGCTCTCTTGAATACAACACAATCTGCGCAATATTCACATGAGCGGGTCTGGATAGGGCATATAAAATGGCATCGGCCACATCTTCTGACGTCAACGGTTTAAAATCTTCGTAAATCGCTGCGGCCTTTTTTTCATCCCCTTTAAAACGCACCAAACTGAATTCTGTTTCTACCATGCCTGGATCCACTTCTGTCACGCGCACACCTGAACAAATGGCTTCAGCATTCAAGCTTTTTGTGATCGCATTGATAGCATGCTTGGTAGCACAGTACACCGCCCCACCTGGATAAGCATTATGTGCAGAGGTAGATCCAATATTCACAATATGGCCTTTATTGCGTGCGTACATGCCAGGCAAAATGGCACGCAATAAATACAATACGCCTTTAATATTGATATCAATCATGACATCCCAATCTGAAATATCTGCTTCATCCAAGTCCATTAAGCCCAATGCACAACCAGCATTGTTAATTAAAACATCAATATCTTGGAATTCAGCAGAAAGGTTTTTTAAGCCTGATTGCACTTGCTTGTTATCACTGACATCAATGTTTAAAAGTGCCACAGCAATGCCGTGTTCAGCGATCAGTTTTTCTTTTAGTTGGTTTAAGCGTTCTGTACGCCTACCACACAATACTAATTTCGCCCCAGTCTTGGCCAATAAAATAGCCGTGGCTTCGCCTATGCCACTTGTGGCACCGGTTATCAAAATGGTGGTATGTTTCAAATGCTTTTGCATGAACCTGATCCTTTTTTATAAGCCAAAATCTTGCTCACTTTAGGGTGTGCCCTCATTACGCTATATCGAGACGTAACGCGTTGTATTTTCGAGAATCGCAGCGGAGCATACACGCAGTATGTGAGCAGCGAATCGCAGAAAATCAAGGCGGTACGGCCGAGATAGTAGTAATGAGGACACGCCCTAAATTAATTCGGCAAATATTCACTCACAAATCGCCACGGCTTTTCGATTCCTTTCTTGATACCAATTCTTGAGGTGGCCGTAAAATTTAATTTGTATTTTGTTTTAAAAAAATAACAAGCGTCGGACTCAATCACATCGATTGCATTGTGGCTGCGATCCATTTTTAAAAATTTACATAATTTTCCTGGGCCATCTAAATGCAGCTTTTGCTCAGGCAAATACAAGCCCCGAATTAATACCGCTGCGGGGAAACCTTCACTTTCTGTGACAACATTCATGCAGTGATGTATGCCGTATATCATATAAACATATAATTTTCCGGCTGCATCAAACATAACGGCATTACGTGGTGTCTTGCCTTTGGCTGCATGACAAGCAGGATCATCTTGCCCAACATAGGCTTCTGTTTCTGTGATCACGCCATTTATTCCGTGAAAATGAAAGCCTTGCCCGATCAAAGATTGCGCCACTTCTACTGTGGGGTTTTCAAAAAATATTTTGGGGAGCTTCGTTGCTATCATTTTAAGAAAAGTTAACCTATTCGATTTTATAAGTTCGCGATAAGGGTGGCTTATTCCTTTAAGGTAAATTCATTTAAGCCAGAAACGAAAATTTTATCAGCCAATGTGAATTTCATATCATCAGGTACAATGACGACCAACGAATCAAGCCCTAAATCTTGCGTTGCAATTTGCATTGATTTTGTCAGCTTAGGTCGCGCTGTATATTTGAACTCAAAGCCGAATCGTTTCCCATCCTTTAAAAGCAATAAATCCAATTCGGCTTCATTGCTGGTACTCCAAAAATAACAATGCCAATTGATAGATACCAAAACCAAGCAAAAATATGCCTGAACAATAATTGACATATTGCATCACGCTTGGACTCATTTTGTGCTTCACTGTGCCGACCACCGTGCATAAGATCAAATGCCACGATAATGCGCCTAAAAACACACCAACAGTCATAATAAATGAAGTGGCTACATTTTCTTCGATAATGTTTTCAGTAATAGAGGCGAACAAAGCAAGAAACGTTAAAACCGTCATTGGGTTTGAAAGCGTCAGGAAAAAAATTGATGTAAAAATAGCCAATGGTTTTTTTCTGTTTGAAAGATTCACTGATGTTTCTGGAAGAGGATTCTTTAAAACTTTATATCCTAAATAAGCCAGCGCGATGCCACCGAATAAACCAAACCAAAATTTAAGCGCCACCAGTAATGACAAGGCGACCGTTAAACTAAAAGCAGCCATTGCGGCATACACCATATCTGCCGTCGCGATGCCGAAAGAAGAGACATATCCGATTAAAACGCCTTTTTGCAAAGTTCTATTGATATTTAAAACAGAGATGGGACCGACGGGAGCCGCGACACATACGCCAAGAAACATCGCTTTCAATAATAACGTCAACATGGTTTGGGCTTACTCTTAAATATATGAAGTGGTTCGAACACTCAATCGACTGATTACGAATTGTAGCCAAACAACACACTACAACACATAGCAGCAAACTAAAAAATATAATTAATCGGTTACAGCAAGGCAAGCATAATGAAGATTTGTGAAATGTTGTGATTTGTTGCCAGTGAGTGTCTCGTGGGATATAGCGTGCTTTTGGATTGCGCTACCATTCTGCGCTTACACGCGGCCCTGAATTTTTAGGCTTATTTGGTACAATTTAACTAGTTAACTCGAAATTTGTACAAATAAGCCTAACTTATTGATATGTATAGAAGAAATATTAGTGAAACATTATTAAATGTGGCCAAACAGTACCCCATTGTGACTTTATTGGGGCCAAAACAGTCTGGTAAAACGACATTGGTGCGCGCGCTTTTTCCTCAAAAACCATACGTGAATTTAGAACCTTTAGACACGCGATCCGCGATTGCATCGGATCCACGAGGCTTTTTGGCGGATCACCCTCATGGTGCCATTATTGATGAGGTTCAGCGCATCCCGGAATTATTATCTTATTTGCAGGTTGATGTAGATGAGCACCCAGAAAAAGGAAAATTCATTTTAACGGGCAGTCATCAATTGCGATTGCATGAAGCGATATCGCAATCTTTAGCAGGTCGTACGGCTTTGTTAAGACTATTACCCCTGAGTACACAAGAATTACTTCAGATGCAGTTTGAGGATCAGGCAAATGGATGGATTTTTAAAGGGGGATTTCCTGCGCTTTATGCCGATAATTTAAATCCCACTGAATTTTATCGAAACTATTGTCAAACATACATTGAGCGAGATGTCCGAGCAATTTTAAAGGTACACAATCTCATTCACTTTCAACGATTTATGAAGTTATGTGCAAGCCGATGTGGCAGGCTATTGAATTTAAGCAGTTTTGCGAATGATTTAGGCATCGCAGTAGACACGGTGAAAGAATGGCTTTCGATTATGGAAGCGTCTTTTTTAATTTTTTCCTTGCCACCGTATTATGAAAATTTTGGTAAACGCCTTACAAAATCTGCAAAGTATTATATGACGGATTTAGGATTAGCGACGTACTTACTTGATATCGAATCGATCACACAACTTGATCGTGATCCATTGCGTGGCGAATTGGTTGAAAATTTGGTGGTTTTGGAATTGGTTAAATACCGTTTTAACTTGGGTCGTGATCCGCAACTCTATTTTTATAGGGACAATCATCAACATGAAGTTGATGTGATTTTTAAAACTGGTAGTGAGTTAATTCCGATTGAGATTAAAGCGTCGAGAACCTTTAATAATGAATTTTTGAAAGGCTTACGCTACTTTAGGAATTTGGCGCCAGAACAAGTGACAAAGGGATATCTCATTTATTTTGGTGATCAAGAGTTTTCTGTAGATGGGCTTAAAGTTATCAATTTCAGAAATATGGCGCAGATATTTGAATCGTAGCGAGCGCAGGCTGCGCCTTAAGTTCGCAATTTTATGGCATTCTTTACCGTTGCCATAGCGTTACTGATACGCCTATCTTCGCCTCGCGAGGCTGATAAATGGCAGATATGATGACTATTGGCCGTGCTTTTAGCCATGTACCCACCCCATGCTGCTGCAAAAAGCCCTGCACCGGCCATACTTGCCCCCACACCAATAGGTGTTGCTAATCCAGCGGATAACACAATGGAATGAACCCCTACCGCGATAAGCGCGACGCCCACCGCCATCATTAAGATACTGGTTACAAATAACCAATTATTATTTGAAGCCTCTGAAAGTTGCGCAGCAATACGGTTAAAATTAAAAATGTTATTTTCATTTTGCTCAGTTAACACATTACGCGTAACTTCATATACCTTTGCGATTTTTGTTTTTTGATAATGAGAAAGATTGGAATTTTCACGGACGGTTCTTAAATGGGTCATCAAGGCATCGATTGACGCTAACGCTTTAGGCGTCCTGTCCTTTGCCTTTAATGACTCAATTTCTGTCACTAAATCATTCACGTGGCTATTAAACTTTGCAACAGAATCACGAATCCGCTTCATCTGATTAAATAGATGTTTAACAAACTCGCCTTCTGTAACGGTTTGTGCATCGATATAGGCTGAAAAATCTGCTGTCTCTTTTTCATTCTGTGGGCTTTGCGTAAAGTTATACGTGGCAATCAGTGCATTGTAATAACGAATATCTTTTGCTGTTTGTTCTTTTTTGCCGGAGAGGGTAAACGCGCGAGTTAAATACTCTGCAAACTGAGCAAGAGCATCGTCAACGTTGTACCTACAAGAGTTTGCCTCGCTATCCGACAGAAGCCACTGCTCATCACTGAGAGAAGAGGATTGCTGCACCTTATCAGCAGCAAAATAACCCCACACCTGCTGATATTCCACCTTAAACCGCTCTAAAGTCATATTGTCATCATTGATTAATTCAATCGCTTGAAATCCAGACATGCTCACCCCGATAAGTAAACCAATTAACTTATTTTTGGCGCATCATATACTGAAACTATGTCCGTTAAAAGGACTTTAGCGAGCGCAGATGATGCCCCCACAGAAGGACTGGGTTATTAACAAGGCCAATTGATATATGCCAAAGCCTAGCAAAAGTAGCGAACGTAGCCTGGGTATCGCTCCACACGATTCCCTTCTTCGTAGGGTGGGTGAGGCGAGAAACCTAGGCTACGCTCGCTGAACTATCGATTACGAATCATCAAGCCGTCTTAGATTCATAATAACGTTGAATGGCTTCTTCAGGCCCGCCATCAAAAACGAGTTTGCCTTGGTTCAAAACCAAAGCGCGTTGGCAAATCGTTTCAATCACTGTCATGTCGTGCGAAACAATCATCACAGCAGTGCCATTTTTGGCAATTTCTTTGATGCGTTGTAAGCATTGCTTTTCAAACGCAGCGTCGCCTACAGCCAACACTTCATCCACAATCAACACTTCTACTTGTAAAAATGATGCAATGGCAAACCCAAGGCGAACATTCATGCCGCTGGAATAATGTTTTACTGGGGTATCTAAAAACCGCTCCACGCCAGAAAATGCCACGATGGCATCGAAGTTCTGTTTCACGTCAGCATGCGACATACCCAGCAAGATGCCACTTAAATAAATATTTTCACGGCCTGTTAATTCAGGGTGAAAACCCGCATCCGCTTCAAGCAAACAACCCACTCGCCCTCTGATAGCGCCTTTGCCTTCTGTCGGAAACGTCACTTGGGTCAGCAATTTGAGCAAGGTACTCTTCCCTGCCCCATTCCCCCCAATCAAACCAATAATTTCACCTGGCAAAATGGAAAAAGAAACATTGCGCAAAGACCAATACAATTCTTTTTCTTGAGCGCGCAGCCATTTTGCTTTGAATAATGAATCCAAGATTGTTTTTAATCCGCGATCTTGTTGATGGGACACGCGGTATAACTTGCCTAGATTGGTTACTTCGATGCTGGGCTGTTTCATCATGATAAGTCTTCACTTTGAATGAACGTTCTTGGGTGTCGGAATATCAGGGCTGAGCACTTACTTATCATGTGTTACACCACGTCGACCAAGGTTTTTTCACCTTGGTTAAAAAAGATGAGGCCCGTGATCAGCATGCCGATCACCACGGCGACTGAAGCCCAAACCAAAGGCGGTGAAATGGCAAAAGTGCCTTCAGAGAACAACGACCACCGCCCCCCCTCGATCACCAAAACCATTGGGTTTAAGGCGTACAACATTTTCCATTTATCTGGAATCAGGGCATACGGATACGCCACAGGCGTCACGTAAAGCCACACTTGCAACAAAAGGGGTAACACAAATTGCACATCGCGGTAATGGGCATTCAGCATGGATAACCAGACAGAAGCGGCCACACAAACCAAAAACCCCATCAAAAAGAAAAAGGGGAAATAAAACCAATGCGGGCCCAGTGGCACCTGATACCACAGCGCCAACAAGACAAGGCAAGCCATACCAATCAGGTAATCAATGGCCGCAATGATCACCGATGCAAAAGGCGCCACCAACCTGGGAAAAAAGACTTTCGAGATCATGGATGACAGCAGCACCAAACTCAGGCTGGATTGCATCAAAGCACGCTGAAAAGCCAACCAAGGCGCCAAAGCCGCTAAGCAAAAAACAGGATAGGGCAAGCCCTCTGAGGGTAAATGTGCCAATCGGCCAAACACCATTGAAAAGATCAGCAAGGTGGTCAGGGGTTGTACCACCGCCCAAGCAATGCCCACAGCGGTTTGTTTATAACGAATACGAATATCGCGCAAAGCCAGTACCCAGAGTAACTCTCGATACTGCCAAATGGCCATCCAAATGGCGGGAAAGCCCAAGCCCTTTTTGGCAGGTTGAATGATTTTAATCGTATCTGACATTTTTAACTTAATGCGCGCCGGGTAACGCGCGATTATCTTGAAAAAGCGTGCAAGTTGCAATTTTGTTATGGGATTGTCACACTTCCGCTCTTCGATTTATGACCCAACGAAGGCCTATTCATGAAAAACACGGTGTCGTCATCTCAAGATCCCATTCATTTTATTGATTTAGCGGCACAACAACGTGTTATTCGGCCCGCCTTAGACACGGCCATTCAACGTGTATTGGATCATGGGGCCTATATCATGGGGCCAGAAGTTGAACAACTTGAAGCCGATCTTGCGCAATTTTGTGGAGCGAAATACGCTTTATCTTGCGCCAGCGGCACAGATGCTTTGGCACTGGTGCTCATGGCCAAAAATATTAAATCAGGGGATGCGGTCTTTGTGCCGAGCTTTACCTTTGCCGCAACGGCTGAGGTCGTGGCGTGGTTGGGAGCCACCCCTGTTTTTATTGATGTCTTACCTGATACTTTTAATATGGATCCCAACAGTTTAAAGCTGGGGATTCAAGCCGCTAAAAAAGCGGGCCTTCGCCCCACCGCTGTGATTCCAGTGGATTTATTTGGGCAGCCTGCGGATTACCCCGAAATTGAAAGCATCGCTCTCGAAAATCAATTGTGGATCTTAAGTGATGCGGCGCAATCCTTTGGGGCCACGTATCAAAATCGCAAAACGGGCACCTTTGGTTTGGCCACTGCGACCAGTTTTTTCCCTGCTAAGCCTTTGGGTTGTTATGGCGATGGGGGCGCGGTTTTCACGGATGATGCAGCCTTATTGGATGTGTTGAAATGCTTACGGGTACATGGTCAAGGCCATGATAAATACGAAAACATTCGCATTGGCATGAATGGGCGTTTAGATACGCTACAAGCCGCCATTTTAATCGAGAAATTAAAGTTATTCCCGCAGGAAATCACGCAGCGTCAAGCTGTGGCCAATCGTTACAATCATGCTTTACGTGATTTTGTTACCGTACCTTTTGTACGGGATCATGCCACATCCGTTTGGGCACAATACACAGTGCTATTGCCTGAAAATAAAGATCGCAATGCGTTGATTGCGGCTTTAAAAAGCAAGGGCGTTCCCACTGCTGTGTATTATCCAAAACCCTTACATCAGCAAATTGCGTATCAGCAGTACTTAAAAGCCACGCCTGCTTTACCCGTATCAGAAGCCTTGTCTCAAAAAGTGATCTCGCTGCCAATGCATCCTTATTTAGAAGCGCAGCAGCAGGACCGTATTATTGAAGCGTTTGTGGCAGAGATGCGTTAATTAAAAATCGCGACTTCGTTCACGTAATGCTTAAATTCGATTAAATTGTTGGAGGGATCATTCACAAAAAAGGAATGATGCCAACCTGGCATATTAATCAAGCGTTCAAAACGGGCTTCAAAGAACGGCGCGTTGGCTTTGACGCATCTTTCGTAAATGACATTAAATTCGTCTAGTGATTCAACAATCAAACCAAAATGACGTGGGTACATTTTGAGTGCTTGTGTTTTTTCTTCTTTATCAAGGTGGGTGACCACTTGATGTCCAAAAAAATTAAAAATGATATAGCTTGAATAACTGCGCCCCACTTGTAAGCCAAATACCTCAGTATAAAATTTGCGCGTGGCTTCTAAGTCGTAGGAAGGAATGGCTAAGTGAAACATTGACATCGTTGAGGCCTCCATCATTTTCAGTTGCGAAGAATAAAACGCAAGATTCATCACTGACAACTCACTACCCTGACGTTGACTCCCCTTTTGGATACCGATAGTCTTAGCGCCATGCAGATTCATGGACGAAAGGCATCTTGAATTTTCTTCCGCACTTTAAAAATGAGATCCGAACAGCATTTGCGTTGGCTTTGTTTGATATCAAATTACGTTATCGACGTTCCATTATTGGTCCAATTTGGTTAACCCTCAGCACGTTTATTTTTGTTGCCGCCATTGGTGCGGTATATAGCCGCGTCATGAATATCCCCTTGACCGAATATTTGCCTTATATGGCTTCGGGTTATGTTTTATGGACGTTTTTTTCTGCTTCTATTATCGAGGGAGCCGCTTGTTTTACTGATGCGACCAGTATTATTAAAGAAATGCCTGTGAATTTACTTTTATTTATTTATCGCACAATTTTGCGCAACCTGCTGATTGTCTGTCATAACCTGCCTATTTTGGCTTTGGTCTTTATCGTTTTTGGCGTCTCCCTCACAGAGAACACCCTATTGCTGGTTCCCGGATTGATTGCCTCTTTGGCTTGTTTATCCATTATGGTGACGTTTCTTTCCATTTTATGTTGCCGTTATCGAGACATTGCGTATTTTTTACCCAGCGTTTTTCAAGTGTTAATGTTAGTCACACCGCTCTTTTGGAAGCCAGAAGCCTTATCAGGGCGGTCTGCGTTATTAAAAGACGTGAATATTTTTTATCACATGGTTGAGGTAATGAGACAACCCTTATTGGGAAATGCCCCGTCTATCGAACATTACGTTTATATTCTTATTTTTAGCGTGATTTTAGGTAGTTTTGCCCTTCCCATTTATATGCGTCATAAAAAACAAGTGGCACTGTGGTTGTAGGGATACATCATGACTCGTATTCACTTAGACAATGTTTCTTTAAGTTTCCCCTTACTCAGTGCTTATGATTTTTCATTCAGAAGAAAAATCATTCAGGCTATTATGGCGACCCACAAAATAGGTTTAAATAAAATTGCCCGCACACGATCAGCTCATGAACCCAAAGCCGCCGCTGTGGGGGGGGTGATTCATGCCAAACAACACCGTGTGCAAGCTTTGTCAGGCATTTCTCTTGATTTGGTAGAAGGTGATCGTGTCGGCATCATTGGCACAAATGGGGCCGGCAAATCGACGCTATTAAAGTTACTGGCCGGGATCTATTATCCCAGTGCTGGCAGCTTGAAAGTAGAAGGGAAAATCTCAACCTTATTTAATTTAGGCATTGGCATTCAAGATGAGCTCAATGGCCTGGATAACATTCGTTTGTGTTGTGCTTTATTAAATATTCCATCAAACGCAATTCCCCATCTTATTGAAGATATTGTTGAATTTTCAGAATTAGGTGAATTTATTCAATTACCGGTTTCAACCTATTCATCTGGCATGAAAGCCCGATTGGGTTTTGCCATTTCGACCGCCATCAAACCTGATATTTTACTCATTGATGAAGTGATTGGGACAGGCGATCAGTACTTTTTAGCAAAAGCGATGGCGCGGATGAATTCTGTGATTGATACGGCCAAGGTTGTGGTTTTGGCCAGTCATGCGGATGAAATTATTCAGCGCTTATGTAACAAGGTGATCTGTTTAGAAAAAGGACAAATCCAATATTTTGGTGCCGTGAATGAGGTGATGCAGCGATATCGTAACAGCTGACAATCCCCTTTTAGCCAATCTTGCGTCAATATAACGACACACCGTTTATTCAAGCCAGTTGCCCCAAAGTGTACATAACAAAATACTTTTGTTCATTGTCACTTTTACAAACACCCCTCACCTGTCTAGAACGGCCAAGGCGCCGAACCTGGCAGGCACCCCCTTTACCAGAAGGAGGTTCAAGCCAAGACCACTTCATCCTCGCCAAACGGTATCTCACTTTGAATTGCCTTTTCCAGATAAGGTCTTGTATCAACGCTCACGATTATGGATGCCATATGAAATAGCTAACTTGACATTGGTCAAAATGAAGGACAGGATAGTGAGCTGTTTTCATGGCTTAGATCAAACGATGAGGAATGCATTATGAAGAAAATTATTGTAACAGGATCGCGAGCAGCCGCCCAAGTCGAAGGCCTTTTGGAGGCAGCGGATCCATCAGTGGTATTTGTTGATTACCCTACAAATGGGACGCCAGAACAGAAGATTGAAGCCGTTAAGGATGCCATCGGGCTATGGCATTTTTGTGACGTGATTGATGGGAATAAAGCATCGGCAAGTTTTGTCAGCCCTGCCTTAACTGATATCTCACTCTCTTTATGGATTTGCAAGATAAGAGCGTAGCAACTGATTTTTCGCTCACACAAAAGTACTTCTTTATATCAGGCTTATCTTCAACACAGTTCAGTCTTATCCAAGAAAAGTGGCTAGCATTGCAACCTACATTTGGAACCAGTCTGAAAGCAGCCATTGATTTCAGCACAGAGCCAAAAAAACACTTATTGAATGCTTTTAAAGAAAGCATTAAGGAAAGCAAAGCAGCGCATGAACAGCTTGAAACGCTTCACACGATGATGAAGATGTTTAGTAATTCGAGGACTAACAGAAGTTCTGCAAGCACGGCTAGCCAACCCACAGATCCCCGCCTGAATCAGAGTCAGAGTAAGCGCTACACCCCTTAGGCAAGTTAAGCCCAGTGGTGTCATTGCGAATGTAACGGTTCCCCGCTACAGGGTGAACCGTTATTCTCATGGCAGCATGGGTCACGAAAAGCGCAGGCTATCATAAAGACGTGCAAGCGCTGGATGAGAAAGGATATCTTCATTTGCCTGGGCAAGCGAAGTAGGATTGCCAATATCCCGTAAATAAATCTCATTTTGCCAAATTTGCATCTTATTTAAGTAACGTGGCAAGAGATCGCAACTGATCTCTATCAATGGTTTTTCAATCTGATTCAACACATCAAATATACTGGGCTCCATGATAAAAATGGCCCCATTGGCTTGGTTATTCGGTGGGTTCTTCACTTTTTCATGAAACTGTTTCACCACGCCACGCTCATCTACTTCGACAATCCCGCAGGTTTCGGGTGTGTCCGTTGTAAAGGTCATCATGGTGATGTCGACACCTTCGGGGCGTTTAAGATGGTGCGCATAATAAGCGGGAATATCGATAACCGTGAGGTTGTCTGCATGGGCCACAAAAAACGTTTTATCTTCAAAAAAAGCTTGGTTTTTTTGAAGCGTCCCCCCCGTACCCAATAACACTGGTTCATGCACCATTGTAATATAGGGCGCCCATTTTGATGCTTTAAGATACGCATTCACTTTATCTGCCAAATAATGCGTATTAACCAATATGTCTTTAATATCCTGCGCGACTAACTGCGCCAACCAATAATCAATTAATGGAATATGTTGAATGGGCACCAGGCACTTTGGGATGTGATCGGTAATGGGGGCAAGACGGGTGCCCATTCCCCCTGCCAGTAATAAAGCTTTCACGCCATTAACTCCGTTAATAATTCTGTTGCTGTAATCGGCGTATTGCCAATACGACTGACTTGGCACGCAGCAGCAATCGATCCCATATAGGCTGCCTGCCAAATATTCCCCCCAACCGCTAAAGTCATGGCGGCAGAGGTTAACAAACTGTCCCCTGCACCTGCGACATCGCGTGGAATGGGATTAAATGCGCCAAGGCTATCCGTACGCAGTGTTGAGCCCGTGATATCAGGATATTGATTACAGACCAACACCCCTTCTGCCCCCAGCGTTAAAATCACATGTTTTGAAGCATTTTTCTGCATCAGATTATCAACCAAATTGACAATGCCTGATTTAAAATCATGCATGGCCAAGCGGGCTTCACGTTCTGTTGGCGTAATGAGCGTCATTTCTTTAAAACGAGAGACATCCCCCACTTGTGATGAAGATTGGCTATCAGCCACCATCATCACATCTCTCTTTTTACAATAATCTGTAATCAAATCCACCAAGGCTTGCGGTAACACACCATAATTAAAATCTGAAAAAATGAGCAAATCCGCTTTATCAATGGCGGGTTGAATACGTTCAAATTGTTTTTTAATTAAGCTGTCATCTAAATCATGATCACGCAAATGATTTAAACGTAACAATGTTTTTTGTGAAACTTGATAACGTTGCTTGACCGTTGTTTGCCTGGATTCATCCACTAAAATATGACTTTCAACGCCATATTCTTGCAATTTCTGATGTGCAAATTGTGAAAAAACATCGTTATTGGTTGCCGTAAAAAACGAAACATTCGCACCCATTTGGCTGGCATGGGCCGCCACAATGCCCGCCGCACCCACAAAGCAGTCTTTTTGGATGGGACGCACCACAATGGTGGGCTCTTCCTGAGACATCCCAATGGGGTCACAAATAATATATTCATCGACGATGAGATCGCCCACCACCACAATATTTAAATTGGCAAAGCGATGCACAATATCGACCAAATCTTTGACAAGGAACTGATGACGACTCAAAAAGTCTTGCGGCTTCACAATTGATGAAAATCGGATTTCAGAAAACTCTCGTTTCAATAAATTGATATCTGAAAACTTGATTTCACCCGATCCAAATAAAAGCTTTCCACCATAATTTTCGACGATCGATTTTTCAATGTTCTGCTGGTCAATAAACTCTCTGCCTTTTACCACCACATCCGGTTTTAATTCATGTAGCAGTTCAGCAATGTCGTGTCTTAAAATAAAGGCATGATCGACGTCATCAATCGCTTGAATGGCTGCCAAACGGCTGTCTTCTGGCACCACAATATGCCCTGACTTGTCTTCGTTCACGGCAACGACCAAAAAATCGCCACATGAGGCTGAAAAATTCAAAAAACGAAGGTGACCGGAATGCAAAATATAGAAGTCACCGTGCACCAAAACAATACGTTTGTGATGCTTAGCCTGCGCACGAATCTGCCCAACAATGGCATGAATCGCGTAGGTTTCTTCTGTCTCAACAAGCAATACATTACTCATCATCGTTTACCTTTATCACAGCTCGGCCTGCCAATTCACCGCTACGCATCTCTTGGATGGCTTGATTCAATGCTTCAAACGGGTAGGTACGGGTAATCAATGAATCTAAATCTAACTTATTATTTAAATACAGATGATTGTATTTTGGGATATCGACATGCGGTAAGGCATCGCCCCCATGTGAGCCAATCAATTGTTTACCAAAGTGTAAATCCAAAGAGTGAATCGAAATATTTTGAGAAAACTTAGGCACGCCAACCAACACGACACGGCCCGTGTTGTGTACCATTTTGTAGCCCATTTGAATAATCTCTGGGTTGCCAGTGTTATCAATAAATACATCTAGAGTGTGTTCTTTTAAGATTGCGGCTATTGCTTCTTTTGGATCCTGTTTTGTCGATTGAATGGTATGTGTGGCCCCTAATGCTTTTGCAATATCCAAGCGATTTTGGTGCAAATCAACCGCAATAATGGGATAAGCATTGACCATGGCAGCGGCTTGCACCATATTCAGGCCCAATCCCCCTGCCCCAAAAATCACAACCGATTCGCCTATCGTCAATTTGGCATTTCGAGTAATGACCCCAAAACCGGTTGTAACCGCACAACCGAATAAGGCGGCAATTTTCATATTAGAATGCGCTGGGATGGGCGTCAGGCGATTTTCTGAAACAATGGCATATTCGTTAAACGTGGTGACCCAACCTGCGTTCACTTTTTTGTCGTTCCATACATAATGAGGCGCAACGGATTCAATGCCCACACTTTTACGCCAATGCAATACCACTTTGTCACCCGGTTTCACATGACGTACCCCAGGCCCAATTTGCATCACTTTGCCAGAAGCCTCATGACCCAGTAGATGGGGAAGGTATTTATTCTCTCCTTTCACCCCATCAATTTCACCCAACTGTGATCCACAAATACCGCTATAAATAATCTTGACCAATACTTGTCCGACAGAAAGCGTATTGGGTAATTTGACATTATCGACCATCTCAAGCGGTTTTTTTTGCTCGATTAAGATCGCAGCACGCATGCTACGTGGCACGTGATAATGCGTTTCGGCATGGCTGGTTTGATTTTCAAAAAGAATTTCTGTCATTTTAGCGCTCGCTTACACTATTCGAAGTATATGAAGGAATGATCACCGCTATAGTTTGTCAATTTAAACCACCAATCCCATTCTTCTGGTGTATTAAAGGCTTCGCAGGTGACTTGCCAATATAATAAATTCGTTTTTTCTTCTTCGTTACGATAAGACTCGACACAAATATATTTATTCTTTTTCGAAACCCGCTCGATTTCTTTTAAAGCCGCACACAATTCATAATTATACAGGTTATGCAATGTGTTAATTGAAATCACTAAATCAAACTCATTGTCTGCAAACGGTAATGTTGCAGCATGGCCTGTTTGAACGTTTGAGGCGACCGTTTCTAAACTATTTTCAATGGCATATTGTGAAATATCAATGCCGTGCACAATGATCCCAGGCACCGCTTCTTGCAAATCGTGAAGTAAAAATCCTTTACCACAACCGACATCTAATACTTTATCGCCTGGTTTTAAACCATAATGGGCCACCATCGCATCCGCCACTTTGCGCCAACGTCCATCATATTTATAACCGCCATAATTGATGCGACGATCGCCATCCCAATAGTCATAAGCCCATTGCTTGGCCAAGGCTGCCGCTTTGGCTTTGGGGAAGTCTGCATCATTCACGCGCGCCAAATAGTCGCGCGTTGTTTTTTTATGTATTGCACTTAAGAAATCGACGTATGACATATTGATATCCATTATGATTTTATGAAGTTGTTAATCGTATCGCTGTCAAGCCAAGCACCGCGTCGTCATTGCTTGCGTCCCCGGCGTGGCAATCCATACGGAACATGATGGATTGCCGCGGTCGCAAGGCCTCCCTCGCAATGACGAATCTGAATTCTTTTTTATAGCTAAGTACACAAAATCCCCTTAGTTTCATGAGTGTGATTAAGTTTCTGACAGATAGCGCCAAGCCTGATTCAAGCGTTCTTTTTGGACGTGTTCACTTTTAAAGTAAGTCGGAAAAAAAGCATTCAACATAATGCAACACCATTTTATGCTGAGCAGAGGACGCAAGACATTGACTCGCTCTTGCAAGGCATCTGCATTTCTGAAAATGGCTTTCAGTTCTGTTAAAAAAAAGGAAAAATATTTTTGTGATACGGGCACAGCCGGTTGCAAGAAAAAATCGACGATCATTTTTGCGGGATCATCCCAGCCTGCATATTCAAAATCAATGAAGTGTAGCCTGCCATCTTCCATACGAATCGCATTATGGAATCCGAAGTCTGAAGGCGAAAGACAACGTTCATTTTCAGATAATAAAAATTGTGCCGTGGGCACGTTGGATTGAACACGTTTAATGGTTTCCCATTTATCTTGCATGGCATGGACAAATTCAAAATAGTCTTTTGCCAAATCACCCTGATAAGGATTCGCTTTTAAACGCGTGACTCTGTCTTCTACCAAACGAACATGATCCTGCCAGTTAAAACACGCTTCGGCGGCATTGGGTAAAGCAGGAACCCATTGGGATGGCTTATTTAAAGCTTTAATAAAGTGCACCGCTTGCTGTATTTCTGAAAGGCCCACTTCTTCTTTAGAAAGTTTTTTGCCTTCGATAAATGAAATAATGGCAATACGCTCTATGGCATCTTGCGCTATTAATTGCGGCACCATCCCGACATCTTCATGTGCGGCATACTTTAAAAAAGCCGTTTCGGCACCCAATCTATCGCGATGATCTTGTCGGTAAAATTTTGCGAGCCATTTTTTGTCATCGCAGAGCAACAAATAGGCTTGGTTATTGCCACTTTCATCGCATGCGAAAAAATCTATTTTTTCAAAGGAATGCCCAGATGTATGCAAAAGCTGAATGAGTTTTTCTTTAGCCTGCGCCTTTAACATCTCTGCTGTCCCTACTGCGTTATCATTCCTGCGAGATCTTGCCACTGTGCCAATACGGATACGTGAGATTCTGGATGGTTATGGGCATGGGGATCGAATAATACCCGTTTTACTGTTTCAGGAAAGGCCGGTGCCAATAAAATTTCTGGCAAGTCATCAACAAACCAATCACATTCAATGGTTTGAATGCGTTTTATTTTGGCTTCTTTTGTTTCTTCAAAGTACACATCTTGTACATTGATGAGCTTGGCACCCTTTTCACCCAAAACATCAGTAATCCACGTGTGTGCAGCCTGATGCAAATCATATTGCGTGCCCAAATAAGGATAACGCGTTTTATGACTCACAATGGAAAGGTGAATGCCGCTACGCTTTATTTCTGCCAAGGCGTCCAGGACACCAGGATAAGGCGTGGCATCGGTCATTCTGCTGCCATAGACATCGGCTTGCATCAGCGTCCAAATCATTTCTTGATTTTGATTTCGTAAATAATCCCGTACGGCGATTTTAGAAATAGGCAAATCACTTGGGATCAATTGCCGTTCTTGGGCCACTTTGTGAAAGACAAAGTCGTAATTCACGATGGTGTTATCGAAATCAAGGCCTAGGTGCATGGCTTAAGTTCCCCTCATCCGTCCACGTCTACGCTCGAAGCCTCGCGTGACGTGATGGCTTCTCCCCCAAGGGGGCGAAGCGAAAGACTGAGCGCTGTTTTTTTATTCAAAAGGTCAAGGCACTGCTTGTATAACACTGTACTGATGTTTTCTATCGTTAACCCATACTTTTGGCGAGCATGATCTTGCGTGCCCACTTCGTGTAAAAATTCATCTTTGGTGGCAAAGGAAATAATACGGGTTTGGGTACGGTTTTCTTCAAAACCCCATTCACACACACTGCTATACAAGCCACCAATCTGATTGTGTTCTTCCACTGTGGCCACAATCGGATAATGATCAAAGATTTCTCTTAACCGTGTTTTATCAAGTGGTTTGACGGTATGAAAGCTTTCAACCCTGGCTGATATTCCCATTTCATCTAATTTTTTGGCTGCGTCTAATGCCACAGCGGTAATGGTGCCGGTGCTAATCAAACAAATATCTTGCCCTTCTTTTAAGGTAATGGCTTTCCCCAAAGCAAAATCAGGTTTGTTTTGATAAAGATCGGGTTCCCCTTTTTTACCCAAGCGAACATAAACGGGGGTATCCAGTTTCAGCGCGGCTTCTAACCCCAATGCGAGTTCAGTGGAATCGGCAGGGCAAAATACCGTCATGCCTGGCAAGGCACGCAAGATGGCAATGTCTTCACAAGAATGGTGTGTTGGGCCCAACTCAGCATAAGCCAAACCCGATCCCGTACCCACAATAATGACCGGAACGTGGTGATAACACACATCGACGCGAATTTGTTCAAAACACCGCGTGGTGGTAAAGGGCGTAATGGTATAGACAATGGGGCGAAACCCTGACAAAGCAAGCCCAGCTGCCATACCCATCATATTGGCTTCAGCAATCCCACAGTTTAAAAAGCGTTCACCATGTTGTTCTTTAAATGTATTAAATAAATTGTTGCCGATGTCCCCTGACAACAACATGATTTTTGGATTGTCATGAGATAAGCGTGAAATTTCTGCTGCAAAACGATTACGCATTGTAAACATCCATAGCCAATTCATTTTTGGCTGCTCGTAATTCTTCTTGATTGGGAATACGGTAGTGCCAGTTATTGTCATCTTCCATAAACGACACCCCTTTCCCTTTGATGGTATGGGCAATAATGGCCACGGGCTTACCAGACTGATCGGGGATATTTTCCAGTAAAGTTTTTAAGGCGTGAATGTCATGCCCATCCACTTCGTAACTGCTCCATCCGAATGCAGTCCATTTGTCTTTAAAGGGATGTAAGGCCATCACTTCTTCTGAGCGATCGGTGGCTTGCCATTTGTTGTAATCAACAATCACCACCAAATTTTCTAATTTTTGTTTACCTGCAAAAAGCGCTGCTTCCCAAATCGAGCCTTCATTGCATTCGCCATCACCCAATAAAGCAAACACGCGATACTTTAAGCCAGCCACTCTTGCGGCCATCATCATGCCCACACCGATAGGGAAACCATGCCCCAGCGATCCGGTGGCCGCTTCTACCCCAGGTAAATGAGAAGGCGTAGGCGGATGTTCGCCAAACACATCTTTGCCATCATGTCCGCTTTGGTGCAATCGTTCTGGATCGAAGAAATTTTTGAGTGCAAGCACTTGAAATAAAGCAGGGGCAGCATGCCCTTTAGACAAGATAAAGCGATCACGATTTTGATCGTGGGGATGTGCAGGATCGATTTTTAAAATATGAAAATACAACACCGTTAAAATATCCACGCAGGATAGGCATGAACCCAAATGGGGCGTTTTGGTTCGATGCGAGTGCGTAATAATATTGGTTCTGATAAGGCTAGCGGTTGTTTTGAGTGAATGAAGCAGTTCGTCCATGATAAATCCTTTTGTGTCACTGTTCACCCAATGGCGTCAATTTAAGGAAAGCTGACAGCATTGACTATTCAGGCGCTCTACTCTCGTCAAGCGAAGAACCGTCTCCCCGGAAAATGTCTGCACACTGTAGATAAAAAGAAAACAGAATGTGACGAGACTTTATCCGGGGTCCAGGTTGAAAAGTTGGCTAATGGAAAGCTTTGCCAGTTAAATCGCCTAACCTGGGCCCCGGATAAACAGCTGCCTAACAATCAACAATTTTCTCAGCATTTTATTGCAGCTATTTTCCGGGGGGACGCCTCTTCGACTGTCAACAGCGCCTTAAGTTGACGCCATTGACTGTTCACCCTGTAGCACGGGTTACGCGAAGACGCTTATCTACCCTACGCCTTATGCTGATACGCAAAGGGCTGATTTTCTAATGTTGAAAGATTGCTTTTCACCCATTTAATGCAATCATGAATCCCATCGGTTAAAGAAATGCTATCTTGCCAATTTAATTCATGTCTGATTTTGGCACTGTCTAGTAAATAAGCCGCATCTTTGCCCATGCGTTCGCCGACCACATTGACTGAAGCGTTAAAATCCACGCCCATTTCACCACAAATCTGATGTAACAATTCTTTAATCGTGACAATGTGTTGTGTTGAAATATGGTACGTTTGCCCAGGCTGCCCTTGTGTCATGACAGACCAAGTGGCATTGGATACATCCTCTATATGGATGAAGGATCGTTTCGATACCCCGCCCCCATGTAGATCAATTTTTTGCCCTAACATAAAGTACAAAATGGCACGCGGAATAATGCGATACAATTGTTGCCCTGGCCCATACACATTGGCGGCACGCGTAAACACAACGGGGAATTGATACGCTTCAAAAAAAGTTCTTAAGCTCATGTCTGCTGCGGCACGCGAAACAGCGTAAGGCGTACTGGGATAAAAAGGCGCCTCTTCTTTAATAAAACCGTTTGTACTGCCATATACCTCTGGGGTGGTGACATGCACATACTTTTTAATAAAATCCACTTTTCTTAATTGTTCGTGAAACTTAATCGTAGAGACCACATTGGTCTGAAACCAATGTTCAGGATGCTGCCAACTTTCGGCCACCATACTTTGCGCCGCATAATTCACAACATATTCAGGCTTTTCATGGTGGATACAAGCCATGATTTCATCTAAATGATGATTCAAATCGTAGGCATGAAAGGTATATTCGCCTTTGGGTTGTGTCCAAGTAAAAGGCAAAAACACGTCGTGCGGTTTATGGGATCGGCTCATGCCAATCACATGGCTGCCTTTTTGAAGGGCATGATGTACAAAATGGGACCCTGAAAAAGAGTTGCTGCCGATGACAAGAATTTTTTGCGTCATTGTTGTTTCCACGTATTGATAGTTCTCTTCGTCTGATGGGTTACGCACGAACACATGCTAACCCATCCGACAAGACACGCAGGCTACAAGAGTTTGGCTGCTTGATATAACCACTGCATCACCATATGGAAAATAATGACTTGCAAATCTTCGCTGATTTGCACGTCATTCACCGCATAGGTAATGGGCACATCGGTCAATGGGTGGGCTTTGCCACCTGAATAACCCAAGATGGCAAAACTCAATACGCCGATGCGCTTGGCTTCTTCTAACACTTTTAAGATATTGGGCGAATTGCCACTGCTAGAAAGCACCACCAACACATCATTTTTATTTGCTTGCACCGCAAGCTGATGAGAAAAAATGTTGTCGTAACCTTCGTCATTGGCAAGGCAAGTCAACACAGCAGGGTTGGCAGACAAGGCCTGCACTTTTAAGCCTGTCCCCAATTTTTTGGATATGCCATACAATAAATCGTTGGCGATATGAGCGGCATTGGCCGCGCTGCCGCCATTTCCACAAATGAAAATACGTCTGTCAGTTTGCCAACACTCTAATAAAGTCTCTGATAGGAAGGTTATTTTTTCCCAATCACTGCTTTTTAATGCCGCATTCAGCGACATACAGTATTGGGCAAAAATGCCGCCTTGCGCTTTTCCCTTCAGTTGCGGATGCGTTAATTCGAGATCCATCACAAATTCTGCTTCCATTTAGAGTACTGCCTCCTGCATCCATTTTAAATTGTAAAAATGAGGTTCGTCCTTGAGTGCACCTTGCTTAAAGGCCGCCGCAATTTCTTCAATTGCATTTTGAATTGTCTTTTTAGGCTTATACCCTAAGTCGAGTAATTTTTGCGAACTAATTCGATAAGAGCGTGGATCATTGGATGCCACCACCTTCAACTCAGCGGGAATATGCTTCGTGACTGACTTTGCAATATCCATGATCGAAATATTTTCGAAGCCTGCATTAAAGATGCCCACATGTTGAGGGTGATCCAGTAAGAACAAATACAGATCCGTAATGTCTTCAATATGGATATTCGGCCTGGTTTGATCCCCACCCAAAATGGTGATCTCGCCACGCGTCAGCGCTTGCATGGTTAACATATTCACAGCCACATCTAATCTCATTCGTGGCGATAAGCCACAAACCGTAGCAGGACGCAAAATTTGCACTTTGATCTGTTCTTTATAAGAAAGCAAAATGCGTTCGGCGATCATTTTGGTTTTGTTGTATTCAGAAAGGGGAATGAGTTCTAAATCTTCTGTTACATTTTCTTCTTCTTTCACGCCATAGACGCTGCCCGAAGAAGCATAAATAAACTGTGGCACATTTTGTCTGACAGCCATATCCACCAATTTCATCGTGGCCAAAGCGTTCAGTTCCCAGGTAATTTTAGGATTTAAATCCCCACAAGGATCGTTGGCAACAGAAGACAAATGCATGATCGCATCGTGATTTTTTACCATCTCCGGCTGCAAATCCATGACACACATTTTATGAACGGTTAGATGAGGATGGGGCTTTAAGAAGTTACCAAACCATTGCGTATCGATTACGGTAACATGATGACCTGCTGCTAATAATTTAGGAACCAAAACCGAGCCTTTATATCCACAACCACCCGTTACCAAAATTGTCTTCATGACAAAAAACTCCTAAAGGAAAGATAATCAAATGTACCCCTCAACTGGGCCAGCATACTATAGAATTATTGCGAAATTGCGAATCATTATTTTGCATTTTCTTGTATATTAAGAACACTTTATTTCAAGCACAGCCTAGAGCATGTCCTCATTACGCTATATCGAGATGTAACGCATTGCATTTTCGAGAATCGCAGCGGAGCATACATGCAGTATGTGAGCAGCGAATCGCAGAAAATCAAGGCGGTATGGCCGAGATAGTAGTCATGAGGGGCACGATCTAATTTAGTTTGAATTCATAATCATAAGGGAATGTCATGGTACGCATAGGGATGATAGGTGCAGGCTTTTTCTCACAAGTGGTTCATCTTTACGCCATTGACAAAATCAAACAATGTCAGATTGTTGCGCTCGCCGAGGGCAGAGAAAAAATGTGCGCCGCTGTGGCCGAGCAATATCGTATTCCACAAATTTTTAATACCTATGAGGCCATGCTGAGTGAAGTTAAATTAGATGCTGCGGTCATTTCCCTTCCTCGACCTTGTCTTGGTCCAGCCACACTAAAGTGTTTAGAAGCAGGCATTCCTGTTTTATCAGAAAAGCCAATGGCACAAACCGTCAAAGATGCCAAACGATTGGTAGAAGCTGCCACTGCCAATCACATCCCCTATTATGTCGGCTTGATGCGAAGAAGCGATGCGGGCGTGATGCTTTTTAAAGAAAAACTACATGAATGGATTCATGAAGGACATTACGGTCCCATTCAACATGTCATGATGCATAATTTTTGTGGTGAGTACGGCACGGCCATCCCCGCCCATATTCCCCGTGGCGAAAAGGCCAATGCGCGCTATCCCGCTTGGCAAACCGCGCCTGATCATTTCCCTGAAGTCTTCAGAAAAGATTACGAATACACCACCAATGTATTGGTGCATGATCTGAATTTACTGCGCCATGTCTTTGATCAAGACTTTAAACCACAGGCATTTCATGTGACGCCTGGCATTTCTCAAGCAGCCATTCTTGCATCAGAACAATTTAGTGTGAGTTTGAATGTGGGTCCCGCGGCGATTGGCAAATGGGATCAGGTGCTCACTGCCTATTTTAATAAAGGACGCTTGTCGTTACACCTGCCCTCTCCCCTTGCCAGGCAAGAATTGGCTTATGTTGAAGAAGCGACGGCAGCGCACACAGTCATCCATCGCCCCGATCACAAAACAGAAAAATGGGCCTTCGAAAAGCAAATTGAATTTTTTGTGGATGCCTTGCAGGGTAAACCGACTCCATTGAGTACTGGGGCAGACAGTTTGAAGGATTTAGAAATGATTGAGGCACTGTGGCAGCACATGAGCCTGTAAACACGCTAGGAGCATTCAACATGGACGATAAAAAAGAAAAAGCCATCTATCTCGGTAATTTCTATAAAATTCGAAAAGTGATTCGGGCCTTACTTCTTATTAAAAAGAAGAAACGCCTGTCTTCGGTTAGGCTAGCCATTCAAAAAAGTCTGCGTTTCAGCGCCCTGTTTCTTCGCAATATTCCAAAAAAAATGAGAAAAAGAATCATTCACTTTCTTCGAAAGCAAACGCATCGCTTCATGCCATTTTTAAATTTCCTAACAAGCATCATTTATTCAAAAACAATTTTATCTCATTTTATCGCTATCATGAATTTTGCTCCAAGACCTATTAAAATTCTGCTCTTAAGATTACTGGCACTCCTATTTTTCGTACTGCACCGCGTTTTGCAGGTCTCTAGACGATATGATGATGCCTTATACCTTGCGCGTTTTGTTCGGGTACTATCGTTCCTTCCCAAAACACAGGCTGAACAATGGGAAGAACAATACGTTTTTTCTTCTGTATTGGCCTTTAAAATTAGGCCTGTCTGTGCCTATTATAAAAACAAATCTCTAACTGAAAACAGCAATCTTGCTCTTTTCGTTGGCATGGCTTTTTTATTAAATGGCGACTTTAATCTCGCCAATCAATTCTTAAATGCGGCTTATTTGAAAAGTCGCCGCAACACGCAAAAACTTCAACTTTTAGGCATCACAAAAGCATTGTTACATGACTTGGAAGGAGCGAAAGCCTGCTTTGCAGAACGCATTGCCATCGATCCCACGCTATTGCTTCCACACCAAAATTTAGCGGCACGCTATGATCTTTACTTCCCTGCTCTCCCGACAGAAACAGAACTCAACTTAGCCAGCACTTTACAAATATATGATCAGCTCAATTACATTGCAGAACAAATGACACATCATGGGAATTTTAATGCGGCTTTACTTGCCTATAAGTGTGCCTTGATTCACCAAAAATCGTTAAAACACACTTTCCCTTTACCCAATACCCTGCTTGCAAAACTCAAACAATACCCACAATTTGACGAAGAGAAATCGACTGCAATCTTGCCATTAGAGTGGGTCACCCAAATTGGTCATATTGGGACACTGGATACCTTTCTTAAAATTGAATATTACGAAAGAAATCGCCAATGCAACTATATCGTATTGGCGCCGAATTCAAGGGTGGCAAACCAACATTTTTTAAATTACTGGCGCCAATATTTTATCATCATCCAAGATGATCATTTGATTCGGGAACTCTTACCCTATCAACGTACGTTTGGCGAAAGCTTTATTCCTTTTTTAAGCGATGATGGCCAAATCGAATCCTGGACCCGGGCCGGATCACGAGCCCTTGTTCGGTGGACTGAAGAAAAAAGGCTGCCACTCATATCGCTTTACGAAGATGACAAAGCATGGGGTCAAAAAATATTGGCTGAGATGGGACTCCCAGTCGGTGCTTGGTTTGTTGTATTGCATGTGAGAGAAGGCAGTTTTTATAACGAGATAAAAGGCACCTCAAGCGATCATCGCAATGCCGATATTCGACAATATTGGCCTGCAATTCAAGAAATCACACACGCTGGCGGATGGGTCATTCGGGTGGGCGATGCAAAGATGACCCCCCTTCCCGCTATGCCTGGCATGATTGATTATGCTCACTCAACATTCAAATCTGAACGGATGGATATTTTTTTACTGGCTGCCGCCCGATTCTTTATTGGTACCACATCTGGTTTAACCTATGCTGCCATGCCTTTTGGTACACCTGCGCTACTCATCAATACGATTTCATGTGATTGGCAGTTATGGCATGACAAAACGTATTACCTTCCCAAAATAGTGGTGAATGCCTTGACGAAAAAAATACTGCCGCTTTCTGAAATTTACACCACAGACAACCGATTTAGCTTAATTCGGCAAGAACTCATCCGCCAAAAACATTGGGAAATTAAAAATAATGATGCAGAAGATATTAAAGCAGGGGTACGTCATATTTTGAACGTACTCGATAACAAGCTCACGCTCACGGAAAAACAACGTTTTTTACTCGACGCGTATCGCAAAGATATGCAAAATGACCCTTATGCATTTGGTGCAGCACACATTGTGCCGGCCTTTTTAGAAAGGCATCCAGCGTTGATTTCACAAGAAGTTATCTCACAAATTACAAGAGAAGCAGTAGCATGAAAAACAGTTCAAAAACCGATGGATGTGTCACGTTTGTGATCCCCAATTATAACCATGCCCCTTTTCTAACAGAATCACTGCAAGCCATCTTCAACCAAACCCGACCCGCCGATAAGATCATCATTATCGATGATGCCTCGACGGACGAGAGCGTTGAAATCATTCAAAAACTGGTTGCCAACCAAAATAATGTGTTGTTTATTCCTCACAAGGAAAATAAAGGCTGTGTGGCACGTTTAACTGAAGGCTTGCAGTTGGCAAACACCGAATACATCGCTTTTTTTGCAGCCGATGATCGCCTTGCCCTGAATTATCTTGAAACATACCTTGCCTTGATTCAAAAGCATCCTCAGGCTGCGTTTTGTTCTGGTGCTTGCTATATCATGGATAATCAAAGCACCGTCACGGATACGCGCCCTCTGTTCGAACCTTCGCCCATCAGTCAATTTATCGCCCCACAACGCACTAAAAAATTGCTCCGTACCACCGATAATTTTCTTTGGGGCAACACCGTGCTTTATCGGCGCGCTGCCCTTTTGAGTATTGGGGGCTATAAACCTGAGTTGGATTCAATGTCCGATAGCATGGCCATGCGTGAATTGGGAGCACGGGATGGTTTTTGCTACATTGCCGAGCCCCTGGCTTATTGGCGATTTAATGGCAACAATATGTCTGTTGCCAGCAGTATTAATCATGCCAAATTAGAAAATTTAATTGCACAGGTCAAAATCCACCTAGCTGGATTACCCCCACATTTATTTCCTAAACAGTATTTTAACTTGATAGAAAGAAGACTGCGTTTTGGTTCGGCCAGATTACTGATTGGGATGGCGCCCTCGTTGACTGAAAATCAGTTGATACAATTACATCAAACCTTAAATCACCCGTTTCGATCCCATCCCATTTTCAAAAAAATCTCACAGCTGCCGCTGCCTTATGCCAAAAAAGGCTTGTTATTGTATGCATTTTTGATCACGCGGCCTTTTGGCATTTTTGCACTCATGAAATCTTTTTTGAAAAGCCGGTTTTTTAATAAAAAGAAAGTTGCGATTGCAAATAGGATCGCATCATAATCCACAGGCACAAAAAATCCCCCCGAGTGAAGGCTGCTCGATCTTCTTGTAGGATGGGGTGCGGCGGGAATAGAAAATGCGTTCGCTTTTTCTCGTCGAGCGCCCTGAGCTTGCGAAGGGCATGGGTTCCTTTCGTAACCCATCCTGCGATGCGTGATGCGTGAAACTCACTCATCCTACTGCTACGCCAGGGGTTTTCATGATCAACCTTTAAAGGGATAGTTTTATGTTGCGTACCAGGACGGATTGCAGACTCTGTTATTCCCCAGATGTGAACTTAATTTATAAAATGCCGGCTTGTCCCCCTGTCGATAATTTTCGTTCAGTGGGCGAACCTGAAATTTCGCTCCCCAATTTCCCCATGGATTTGTATATGTGCCAGGCCTGCGGGCATGCACAACTCCTGGATGTGGTCGATCCGCAAATCCTCTATGGTAACTATATCTATACCTCTAGCAGTTCAACGGATTTAGACCGGCATTTTACCGCTTATGCTGACACCGTTTCTTCCTATCTTCAGCTAAAACCCCAGGCCAAAGTATTGGATGTTGGGGCGAACGACGGCTTACTCCTTACTAAATTTATGAAATTGGGTTATCAGGTTTTTGGAATCGATCCCTCTTCTTACGTTTGCAATATTGCTGAACAAAAAGGGATCCAAACGATCAATGCTTTTTTTAATGAAACATCTAAACCCATTGTGATCGAAAAGTTTGGGAAGTTTGATCTGGTCACAGCAAACAATGTGTTTTCACATGCTGATGATCTGGGTGAATTCGCACGATGCGCACACGATGTCTTAGAGGAAGAAGGAACCTTCGTATTTGAAGTGTCTTATCTAAAAGACCTGGTTGATAATATTGTGATTGATTATGTTTACCATGAACATCTCTGCCATCACAGTATCAAACCCTTGAAACAATTTCTGGCTAAGCATGGCCTCAAGCTCGTGCATGTCCAGCACATGCAAACCAAAGGCGGCAGCATTCGATGCTTTGCTGTGAAAGACACCCATCCTCGCTCAGCTGATCCCATTGTTGAAAAAATGATTCAAGATGAATTGCAATCAGGCTTATACGAAAAAGCCACTTACGAAAAATTAAAGCGAAAAATGGATCAAACTGCAGAGGCAGTACGTGCCTTGTTACTGGATGCCATTCAAAAAGGGGAACGGGTTGCCAGTTATGGCGCTTCTGCCACGGCTACCGTATTAAACGCAATGTTTGATATCAATCCTTTTATTTCATTCATCATCGATGATAATCCATTACGACAACAACGCTTGAGCCCTGGATTTCTGGCCCCCATTCTTTCTTCTGCAGAATTGGTAAACCACCAACCCAAATATGTTTTTATTGCTTCCTGGCGTTTTGCCAATGAAATTATTAAACGGAACCTCGCATATTTACAAAGTGGGGGTCAATTTATTGTCCCACTACCAGCGTTACGCATTGTCAATAACCAAAATATCGAACAGCCTGAAACGGTCATTGCCTAGGGATAGAACATGAATCACATGCATAAAAAATTACTCAGCCCTGGTGTATGGGCCAATGCTGCAGCGATTCCTCAGTTCAATGCAGCAGATATACAATTCTGCCTAAACGAGATTCAAACTTCCCCAGCGGGCCGTTCCCGTATTTGCTTTCACAGTGAAACCAGCGATCCCTTGCAAGAAATGGTTATTGCTTTTGATGGAAAAAGCTACGTTCAGGCTAGTTTCCACGTGGATCGCGATGAATCCATTCACTTTGTAGAGGGTTTTGGAAAATATGTTTTCTTTGACGAACAAGGCAATGTGAAAACTGATATCCGCTTAGGCCACTACGAAAGCGATCTGCCATTTTATTGCCGTATTCCAGGCAATACCCTTCATTCTTTGGTGGCGTACTCTTCTGTATTGGTAGCCCATGAAGTGGGCACTGGGCCTTTTGAACGCAACAACACTACTTTCCCTACGTGGGCAAAAGATTTCGCTTCTGAAGAAGAGAAAGCAGCCTATCGTACGTATCATGCCACAATGCCTGCTGCCCCTATTCTGCCTTGCGAATATGATGAACTGGCGCCTGGTCAATATCGCGCTAATCCTGGCATTTACGCTGTCAGTCGTACTGATTTATTGAAACTCAAAGCCAAAATTGAAAAAGCTCACTTAACGGAAGGGCATCTCGCCATTCACCAAAATGAGACTACCAAATTACATGAAAGCTTTGGCATTTATCTGAATGGGGTCAAGATACAAGCCCATCGCTATCCCCATCACGATGCCTCTTTCCATATTTTGGAAGGGCAAGCTGAATGCACGCTTTTTGATGAAAATGGCCAAGTAAAAGAAGTGATTCGATTGGGCAATAAGCACAGCGGCCTTGCTTTCTTTGTTCGCATTCCCAAAAACCATTTCTACACGCTGCTGCCTCAGTCAGATTATTTCATCACACATGAATCCATTGCAGGGCCCAATCCAGAAAAAGAATTGGCTGATTTTGTAGGAAAGCAAGCTGCTTAGGAATGAAATATCATGCGTCCTTCATCGCAACAGACTAAACACTATTTTTTTCTTCTAGCGGGTCTCTGCCTTTTTGTACCCTTCCTTATCTTCGTGTTTTGCATTGTTGCCTTTTCTAAAAATCAAGATCATTTGGGAGCCATTCCTTTAAACGAGGATCATACTTGGTATCGAGACTTTTCAGGGAGAGTATTGGCTGAAATTCAAGATCAAGACATTTTCTATCATAATATTGGGCATTCTATTGAGGCGGTGAAGTCAGCTGATATTGTATTTACTGGGCCATCTTATGTTTCTTACGCTTTAGATCCAGAAACACTCAAATCATTTGACACAAAACATCAGCTAAAATCTTATAATTTATCATTTATCGGTATTCGCCCCGGCGCCTTTACGCGCAGTTTAATCCAACGCTGGCATATCCAACCCAAACTCTGGGTACTGAATGCTGATCATTATATTTTCCATTTTTTTGAAAATGAGTGGAAACTTACATTGGGTCCTAGCACCACATCTATCCCCAGTATGCATTACAGTAAACTACAAGCTTGGCTGAATGTGATTGGCCGAAATTTAAAATGGCGAATGGAAGATGCTTGGTATAACAGTAATACAGCGCCTACCCCTTCTGGCATTTATCGCAATGTCGAAAACGGCCATTTTTATCATACTAACCCAGGTTATTATGCTAAAAACAACACCTTCATTACGCTAGTGCCCGGTTCTGAAAATTGTCATATTTCTGAAAAAAATATCGATTATGCCCGAAAATTTTTAAAAGACTTAAATGGAAAAGTCGTGCTTATGTTAACGCCTCATAAAGAGTATTGTCCCCAACAAGCACATGAACTGGCCAAGGCACTAAATCTTGAGCTCATTGTGACGCCTGATACAAATTATACATCTGGAGATGGCGGCGCCCACCTTGATCAAAAAGGAGCGCAAAAATACACCCAATTTCTTTTATCTGAACTTGAAAAAACAGCTGCGTTCAACAGCATTCAGAACGCCATTTTCGAGTATGATCATGATAAAAAGTAAAACCTATCAAAGTGAATAGATATTGTGAAAGAAATAAAATCAAAATTTTATGTATTGATCATTTTTTTACCCATTATTTTGTTTTTGTTTCTTGCCGAATCGAGTGCCTGGCTGCTTGGGGAAACGATCCCACACGAGAAATTAGCAAAACGACAAAAGTTGGACAGTCACTTATTGGTTTTCACTCAGCAACCCTACTACACACTCAAGCTTGCTCGTTATACTGAAGAGAAACCTGAGGTTGTATGGATCGGCACTTCACGCAGTATGCATGCTCGATCTGCCATGTTTGAACCCTATCACTTTTATAACGCTTGCTTGACTGCCTGGACTTTTGACCAACTCACTGAATACCTAAAATTGACACTTTCCGCTCATAAGCCTAGGGTCGTCATTTTTAGTTTAGATTATTTTATGTTCGCGCCAGGGTGGATTATTTCGCGTAAACATCAAAATGATTTTCACACAAACTTTTCCTATGATGATCACTTAAAAGCATTAGGATCATTCCTAAGATTTTCAGCAAAATCCCCTAAAGAAACGCTTGGGAAACTCATACATTATTTTAATAATAAGAAATTCACCTCAACAGAACAAAACCAAAACTTAATTGGCATGCCTGCCATAATGGAACAATTAGGCGTTCGCTATGATGGATCTTTTCAGTTATCCTCTTTAGAGATAAGAAATTCCGCTAAAAATATAACAAAAAATTCATTCATAGCATCCGTTCCTGGTGCGCCCAGCATCGATCCAAAACAAATAGAAGCTTTAAAAAGATTTGCACAGCTTGCAAAAGAAAATAATGTTGTTTTAGTTGGCATTGCTCTACCAATATTAAAAGATGGGTTAGATTATTTAGATAACGAAAAAAGTTATTGGGATTATTCTGGCGTTTGGCGTGACTTTAATAAACCAGAGATGCGTCAACTCTTTAAAGAACATGGTATTCATTTTTTTGATGCACAACGTGTGGCTTATCATGATAAAACCACCTTTGTAGAAGCCTCTCACCCTTCAGAGAAGGGAATATTATCGACGTTGCTTTTCTTGAAAAAAGATCCAGAATTTCGAAATATTTTTGATAAGCTAGATTACGCTTCGCTTGAAAAAGAATACCAAAATACAATCGAAAAAAAATTGAGTTTTGAAGTTTATAAAGATAGATTTTGACGAATTAATCACTTCTATTCTCTACGTAATTTTAACGCTAAAAAAGTGAAAAAATATTGTGAATAAAATAAGTTTAAAGTTGTATGTTTTAATTATTTTTTTATTCATTTCTTTTTTTTTAGGCCTTATAGAATGGGTAGCCTGGTTATCTGGCGAAACGATACCTCATGAAAAATTGGCTAAGCAGCAAAAAATAAATAATCATTTATTGATTCTCACGCAGCAACCGTTCTATACCTTGAAGCTAGCACGGTATGCAGAAGAAAAACCCGATGTGGTTTATATCGGTACTTCTCGTAGTATGCACGTACGTTCTGCCATGTTAAAACCTTATCGATTTTACAACGCTTGCTTGACTGCTTGGACCTTTGATCAACTCACTGAGTATTTACAGCTAATGCTTTCTGTTCATACCCCAAAAGTAATCATCTTCAGTTTAGATTACTTCATGTTCACCCCAGGATTCGTTGTAGAACACAAACCACAGAACGATTTCCATATAGACCGTTCATATAAAGATCACTTAAAAAGTTTGGGCTCATTTTTAGGATTCTTTGTCAAATCCCCTGAAGAAACATTCAATAAACTTAAATTAACCGAAAACCATAAAAATTTAATGGGTATGCCAGCCATAATGCAAGAGTCTGGCATTCGTTATGATGGATCTTTTTCATTTTCAAAACAAAAATTAAACGACTTCGCTACGAAAAACATCACAGCAAAATGTTTAATAGAGGCGATGAGTGGTGCTCCTGCCATTGACCCAAGCCAAATGGAAGCTTTAAAAAAATTCGCCCATCTCGCAACAAAAAACAACATCACTTTAGTCGCCATCGCTCTACCTATTTTCAAAGATGGGTTGGACTATTTAGATAATGAAAAAAGCTATTGGGGTTATTCTGGTGTCTGGCGCGATTTTAATAAACCAGAAACTCGAGAATTTTTCAAAGAACAAGGCATTCACTTCTTCGACGCACAACGCGTTGCCTATAAAGATAAAACTACCTTTATGGATACCTATCATCCATCAGAAAGAGGGGTATTGGCCACATTGAATTTTTTGGAAAAAGATCCAGAATTTCGAAAGATCTTCGATAAATTAGATTACGTTGCACTTGAAAAAGAATATCAGCACGCCATCGATCACAATTCAGTTTTTGATATTTATAAAGATAAGTTTTGACAGAGGACTGCTCTAACATGCTATTTACACAATTTCAATTCATGTTTATATTTCTGCCGATCACGTTATTGGGCTATTTCTTTCTATCCCGTTATCATAACTCAGCGCTTCGCGTGGCTTGGTTAGGTCTGACATCACTATTTTTTTATGCTTATTGGGATATTCAATTTCTTCCCATTATGCTTGCCTCTATTTTCTTTAATTATGCTATTTCTTATCCCATCACAAATACAAGTTATTCCTTAAGAAAAAGGAAAACCTACTTAAGCTTGGCTGTCTTAGCCAATTTAGGTACTCTTTTTTATTACAAATATGCCAGTTTAGCCTTCCACATTTTCAATAAAATGAATCACAATCGTTATGAAGAACTATCCATTTTACTCCCTATTGGGATCTCTTTTTTCACGTTCACCCAAATTGCCTACTTGGTAGACGTGTACCGTGGAAAACCATCAGAGCGCCATTTTTTAAAATACATCCTTTTTGTCACATTCTTTCCACACCTGATTGCTGGCCCTATTTTACATCATAGTGAAATGATGCCTCAGTTCGGTTCCGAAGAAAGCCGTCGTTTTTCATTTGATAAAATGGCACTGGGGCTGACAATTTTTGCACTGGGGCTCTTTAAAAAACTAATGATTGCAGATAATTTTTCCCTATTAGCCAACCCTATTTTCAATGCTGCAGGAAACGGTGCTATCGCCGGCAGTGATGCTTGGATTGGTGCACTCTCTTATAGCTTACAGATTTATTTTGATTTTTCAGGCTATTCAGATATGGCTATTGGCCTTTCTGTACTCTTTGGCATCCGCTTACCGTTTAATTTTGATTCGCCCTATAAATCCAAAAGTATTATCGAATTTTGGCGACGTTGGCATATCACACTGTCTCGTTTCTTACGTGATTATTTGTACATAGAATTGGGCGGAAATCGAAAAGGAACGATAGCCCGTTATGGTAACCTCATGCTCACCATGATCTTAGGGGGCTTATGGCATGGCGCGGGTTACACTTTCTTAATTTGGGGTTTTTTGCATGGATTCTATTTAATGGTTAACCATTTTTGGCGCCATCTGTGTAAAAAATTACCTCCCGTCTTAAAATTTTCAGAAAAATTGCTGTGGAAAGTGGCGATGTTGCTTTTAACACAATTCGCCGTAGTGATTGCATGGGTATTTTTTAAAGCAAATAATTTCCGTGTTGCCAGCAGCATGCTAAAAGGGATGTTAGGTATGGGTTCCAGCCCTGATACGCACATTGTTTCGGGCGATTTACATTATACCGTGGCTTACATTACGGCAGGTTATCTCATTTGTATTGCTTTGCCTAACCTAAAAGAAGTATTTGAAAAATACGCAACAGGCTTGTCTGTCTATAGCAATCCCCGCAACTGGAGTGTTACCGCCATACGCTGGAACCCCACATTGTCCTGGGCTCTCATCACCGCATTCTGCTTACTCACTGGCATTGCCATGAATTTGATTATGGGCGATAGAACACCTTTCCTTTACTTCCAATTTTAAAACAAGGCCTAAAGATGAATATCAAATCTCATGCAAAAAAAATCTTAGGGCGCTTTGGCTTTGTGATACTGCGAAAAAGCAGCCATGAGCAATTAATGCAGCAATGCGTTGGATCCGATTATTACATTCAAAAGACCCATCCTACTTCAAGATCTTGGGATTTTGTAAAATACTTTTCAACAGATGCAAATAGGAGTCAGCCTGAAATTGCCAGAACAGGCGATTTAGGTAATTACTCTGCAGATGATCACTACAAAGCTGGTCTCAAAGCAAAAAAAGCAGGTGATCTTGATCTTGCATTTAATTACTTCAGTCAGGCTATTGCTTTGGCACGACATGAACCCTCAATGGATGAAATGAAATTGATGGCGGAAATATATTATGCGCAATCTAAAAATCCTGAAATAAAAGATGACTTAATCCTTTTAAGAGATTTATTGGTAAAAACAATTGAACTTAACCCTAATCACCTCTCAGCAAAATCAGACCTAAAATCATTATTGCATTCTTACGAAGAGCCAGATCTTACAAAAAAATGCTTTATTTTCTATGATGGCACACGTGCAGAGAAACTCCATACTGAAGCTTATAAACGTGCATTAGAATATGTCACCCTTGCTGGGGTGCCAGGTGATATTTTGGAGTTTGGTGTTTTAGGTGGATGGTCTTCTCGTATTTTTTCTCAATTGATGCGTGATCTTAAAAACTACAGTCGCATTCATTTATTTGATTCATTTGACGGACTGCCTGAGTATGCCTCTTCCGTGGATACAGAAAGTTGGGAAATCAATGGCCGAAAAATTTGGTCAGATAAGATGCGCTTTCCTGATGAATTTTTAAAACAATTTGTGACTTCGCACGAAAAGCACATTAAAAGCAGACTTAGTGAAATCATTCGACCTGATAGGATTTTTATACATAAAGGCTTTTATTCAGACACTTTATCAAAAGATCTTCCTATTAAGGCTTCTATTATTCATATCGATTGTGATCTTTATCAATCAACCTGTGAAGTATTATGGAGTTTACTCAGAATGAATGCTTTTCAGGATGGCTGCGTCATATTATTTGACGATTGGAATTGTAATCGCGCCAGCCCATTTGAAGGCGAACGTTTGGCATTTCAAGAATTCTTAGAGGGTCAAAATCAGTACATTGCCTCACCTTGGTTCAGTTATGGCTATAATGGGATGGCCTTTTTTTTACACGAAAATAAAACGCCCGTTTCACACACGATTCCTGCAAAAAAATGATTTTTTGAGCTAAAAGCCCAATATCATATTATTGGGCTGGCAATTTTCAGCACTAAGTTTAGGGAAATATCATGGAAGAAACGATTCGATTTAGAGCGATCAGAGCCAGCAAGCCTTACAAAATTCTCAATGGTCTCATCAAAAACAGCTTATTCAAATACCTACCCTTTGAAATGCTCTTTCCTTTTATGGTACTTTTTCGACATTACACGAAAAAAAATAGTTTTGACGAACAAATTAAATTTCATTATGCAGAAAAATTAAAAAATCATCCAAAAATATTAAATAGCCTCATTGCAAAAAAATATCCTGAAACTACTCAGCTTTTATTACGTCATGCTTTTCCTGATTCCGTTTGGATCAGTCAATTGCATATTACAAACTGGGACACTTGCTCAGACACTGTTCGGCAAGATAAAACAACACTACTTCATACTATGCTAGAGCATAGAGGCTACTCATTTGAGGACAGTAGACTAAAGAAAATACTGCATCACAACAGCCGTTATCATTTTGAAAATTTACCTTTTTCAGAATATTGCACTCATTTTTTTATTGATAGAGAAACATCTGATTCCCTCATTAATGAGCTAAATTTAGAAAAATCGACTTTAGACACTAAAAAACTTCAAGACAACAAGATTACGTTTTCATCCGGCAATGTTTCTCAATTCAATGACATTCAACTTTTTTATGCCTATCGCCAATTGGCAGGGAGAGCTTATCATCAAGGAGAGGGCCACTTCATTCCTAAAATTGCACAAAAAATGGAATGTTTACAAAAACGTCTTCGATTAAACCTTCCCTCACCCTCCCCATCACTACAAAAGTTTTTGGATGATCATCAAATTCACTATCCCGATCTTAAGATTTTCTCTGCTGATTGGACGGCCTTAATTGGCCATAATGGTCATTTAAATGTAAATTTCATGATGCAGAAAATGGGCTGGTGGGAAGGCGCCCCAGTTATATTGGCCTATCCAAAACGTATTGCAAATTCAGCTTTTTTAACTCTTTTTGAAGCCTATTGTCCTGTTTTACATCCAGGAAAAAACATATCAGAAAATATATGGAACGAATTGGCTTCCCTGATGCCGTTCTTTGATGTATCTCTTTCAGCGTTTACGTTTAAAGATGGAAGATCCATGTTTTGGACTGATGCTGGCAGCATGGCAGTCCATGAGTGGGAATCTCAATATGGTGAAACATTCCCCTTACGAGATATATATGATGCTCACCCAATGTATGAAGAAGGGGAGAACAAATTAACTTCTCTGAAAAAAAAGTGGGGAATGCAAGAGTCAGATTGGTATGTTTGTCTACACATACGCGACTCAGAAACACGTAATGAACAATCCGGAGCAGGTGAAGCCATTCGCTGCGCTTCTTTTGAAAATTATGTTAAAGCTGTTCAACATATTACGGATCAAGGGGGATGGGTCATTCGTATGGGAGGGAATAAGGCCCCTAAACTGCCCTCTATGCCCAAATTGATTGACTATGCCCATTCACCCGATGCTGAGCCTTTGCTAGATATTCATTTAATGAGAAAAGCAAAAATATTCATCGGTGGAATATCTGGACTTTTTTGTGCTGCGTATGCATTGGGTATTCCATTAGCCATGGTGAATATCATCACATCAAATGGCTTAATGTGGTCACGGAACACACGCTTCATCGTCAAACCTGTCTATACAAAAGAAGGTCGCATGTTAACGCAACGAGAGCTCACTGATGATAAATATCGTTGGGCTTTTCCAACACATGAAGCATTAATACGAGAAAATTTGCGCGTCGAAGAAAATTCAGAAGATGAAATATTAGAAACGGTCAAGGAAGTTTTATCTTTAGCGAACCATTCAAAATTTGACCATCAAAACCCTTTGCTTGATAAATGGCAAAGCCAACTTTGTATTCCTACTTTCTATGGTAGCGCCAAACCAAGTCATTATTTTTTAGAAAAATATGAGCATGAATTCTTAAGAGAATAATTTTTTTTGACTTAAAAATGATCTGACCTAGAGTGAAATATTTAACAATTAGTCAAGGTGTATAGCTTGATGTCGCATAAATCCATTCCACATCCCACAGCCTATCGGCGAGATATCGATGGGCTGCGTGCCATTGCTGTGCTTGCGGTGATTTTGTTTCATGCTTTCCCTCAATATCTATCCGGTGGATTCATTGGCGTGGATATTTTTTTTGTCATATCAGGTTATTTAATTACAAAGATTATTTTTCAAGAGATGCATTTCGAACAATTTAGTCTTTCAAAATTTTATTCACGCCGCATTAAACGCATCTTTCCTGCTCTGATTACCATGACATTCCTGGTCTTTATTGTGGGATGGTATTTTTTACCGCCTCAAAAGTTGGGATCTTTGGGCATGCATATTGCTGGCAGCACCCTGTTTTTACAAAACATTGTGTTACTGAATCAGGTTGGCTATTTTGATATCGAAGCCGAAACAAAACCCTTACTTCACCTTTGGTCTTTGGGTATTGAAGAACAATTTTATATCTTTTGGCCGCTGTTTTTATTATTCATGAAAAAATACACGCCAAAATGGATCCTGCCCATGACGGCTGGGCTCATGTTGGCCTCTTTTGTATTATGTTTGTGCTTGGTTCATCAGCATCATGCCGAACAGGCTTTCTATCTGCCTTTTACACGATCGTGGGAACTGCTACTGGGATCGCTCTTGGCCATCAAGCGCTTTTCGATCACAGAATCTATATCGCGCGATAAAAATATTCGCCATGAGGTGATTGCCCTGTTGGCCCTACTGCTGTTGGCCTATGGGCTCTCTCACTTTCATGCAAAGAGCCAGTATCCTGGTATCAAGGCCCTTGTACCGGTGATCGCAGCCCTACTGCTGCTCATCTCTCATCGCGCTTGGTTTAATCGCACCATCCTTTCAAACAAATTCATGGTGGCGATGGGTTTAATCAGTTATCCCTTATATTTATGGCATTATCCATTAATGGCCTACGCCCGAATCATGTTACCCGATGGCATCCCTGCCCTCATCAACATCGGACTTATTTTCTTCAGTGTGCTCTTGGCCACCCTCACCTACTTTTTGATTGAACGTCCCATTCGATTCAGCCAGAAAAAAACCTATCAAATACCTGGCTTATTAAGTGTGATGTGCATCATGGGAGCATTCGGCTTTTATGTAGAACGAACCAATGGAATTGAAGCAAGCATACCGGATCAGCTACGTCCCTATATGCTCACAAGAGACGAAACTTTTACGCACTGGCGGCGCACCACCTGTTTGCTGATGCCAGATCAAGCTGCAGCGGCATTTTCACCTGAATGCAGTGGTGATAAAAAACAACCCTTACTCTTAATTTGGGGAGACTCTTACGCTGCCGCCTTTTATGCCGGATTAAACAACGTGAACAATAAAGCACGTTATGGCCTGGCTCAATATACCGCTGCAGCTTGCCCCCCATTGCTTGGATTTTCGTCCCCAACAAAACCCTATTGCGCTGAAATAAATACATTTGTAATGAAAAAAATTCAGACGCTAAAACCCGATACGGTGATCCTGCATTCAACGTGGGATTATCAAAAAGATGAGCTTGACACAGGGCTAAGCGCAACGGTTGCTGCCCTTAAGGCATTGCATGTGCCTAAAATCATATTGCTGGGTCCTGTCCCCAGCTGGCAAGGCAATGGCTTAGTCGAAAATGTATTTTATTATTACCAAAACAGTCTGCATCAATTGATACCGATTCACTCGAAATACCGTTCGAACTTTGAAGCTGATCACAAACAAGAGGCTGCCCTGCAGCAGTTGGCTCAAACCCTTAACATCAGCTATGTCTCCCCTCTTAAAGTGATGTGTAATACTGAAGGTTGTCTTACCCGCATTGGTAAAGAATCAAAAGAGCTGACTGCTTTTGACTATGGACACCTGACATTGGCAGGCGCCACTTATTTAAGCCACGCGATATTGCCTGAATTGTTACCTTAAATCTGAATTGAAAGTGATACAAACATTGAATACATTTTTTAAATTCATTAAATTGGGTTCCTTATTGTTCATCGGGATCGGGTTTATGTCATCAAATGCCAATGCACTTGAAGAAGGGTTTGTTTATTTAGCCAAGGTCAATCCAAACATTGTGGTGGATCTGCGCTATGCCAATACCCTTAATTTTTTAAATCAACCCGTACAGGGTTATCACAAAAACGTGGCCATTATGACGCATGAAGCCGCGCTTGCCTTAACAGAAGCCGAAGCAATTTTAAATAAGCAAGGCTATGCCTTGGTGCTTTATGATGCGTATCGGCCTCAAAAAGCGGTACAACATTTTGTTTCTTGGAGCAAAACTTCAGATGAAGCAGCCAAGCTTGCTTTTTACCCTCGGGTAAACAAACCTGACTTTTTTAAATTGGGTTATGTATCGAACGAATCAGCTCACTGTCGAGGCAGCACAGTGGATGTTTCCATTATCAAAATCGGCGCAAGACTTCACGCACCACGCTCTGTGCCGCGCACTTTACCGGATGGGGCAATTTATATTTATTTAGAAGATGGCACAATCGATATGGGTACGGCCTTTGATTTTTTTGATGTGCTGTCATGGCCCGAGTCAACTGAAATCAGTCACGCAGCGCAAAAGAATCGCCAGATTTTAAGTTATGCCATGAAAGAAGCAGGCTTTGTCCCTATTTCTACGGAATGGTGGCATTTTACTTTAAACAATGAGCCGTTTCCGAATACGGCATTTGATTTTAATGTTGAATAGGAATGGCAAGCTGCTAGCAGATTACATCACACGCTTCATAAAATCACCGAACAATGGGACCGTGAAATCTGTCTCTCCATGCGCAGGACTATAGATCATCCCTTTCTTTATTAAATTATTTCGAATGGGTGCGATACTTTGTGGGCTGACATTAAGTTGTTCAGCAATTTCACCGGAACGTTGTGTCCCCTGCCCTAGCTTGGCAAGCGCAAAAAGATATTCTTTTTCACGTGGCGTTAATCTATCAAAACGTACTCTAAAAAAACTTTCATCAAGGCGTGCAATGGATTGCGTCGTCGCAAGGTTGACCGTTTCAATATCAATGAGCGAGGCTTTTGCTAAATTCCAAGCCTGATAGCCCCATTCTTGTAAAAAATAAGGATAGCCCTTTGTCTGGAATAAAATTTCATTTAAAGCAGCCTCTGAAAAAGAAACCCCCTGTTCTTTTGCGGGTGCCTGTAACGCAGCAATAGCATCTGATGTTTGTAACGGCCCAATATTAGGGAAATCAAATAAACGCTCTGCATAGGATTTTGATCGCCCAGATAAGCCAACCAATTGAGGTAAGCCTGCGCCAATCAAGCAAAGGGGCAACCTTCTTTGAGCAATGCGATGCACAGCCATAATTAACGCACTCAGTTCATGCTCAGAAAGATATTGCAGCTCATCAATAATGATCGCGACTGTTGTCTTTCTATCTGCAGCTGCTTCAGCAATGGTTTCAAGTAAGGCAGGGAGATCTGATTCAAGATCACCACTGTCCGCAATGCCTAACTCGGCATCCACATCCAAACTAATTTCAAAATCTTGTATTTTTAATTTAATGCTGTTCAAAAAGCTTTTTAAAACGCGAAAGCTTTTTTTTACTTTTTCACTGAGGTGTTCCATGCGATCCAATTTGAACACCAGTTGTCTTAATGAAGGTAAAAGCAGTAAAGCCAAAGGTTTTTTTTCATGCGCTTCAAGATAGATTGCTTCAAAGTGAGAATCTTGTGCGATTCTGTAAATTTCATTTAATAAAACAGTTTTGCCTACCCCACGTAGCCCAACCAAAAAAAAACTTTTTTCAGATCGACCTGCTTTTAGCCTCTCCAATATGATTTTGGACTTATCTAAAATATACTGACGCCCAGCCAATTCAGGTGGGGGCGTGCCAGCACCAGGAGAAAAAGGGTTTTTAATGGGATCCATGAGATAAGCCCTACCAGGTGAAATATATTGAATTTATATGAATATAGAAAAATTATACTATATTCATATAAATTCGCAATACTTTCTCTGATTCATGTGTCTTTTACTCGCAAGCAAACAAGTCAGCTTAATCTATCTCGTACCGCATGATATACGTCACTCTTTTCTCGTTTTCCAATCGTTATAGTGTTTTGAATTAGAAATTGCATTTTTAACTGTGGGGATAGTTTTTCCCATTCTTTTAACACAGACTTTAAAAATGCAATCTCATAAATCATCTAACGATACCCGAATGCGAGACTCATCTTTATGCGATTTGACAATCTCGGCTAATTCGTAATCCTCTAGTCGCTCTAATAAGGATTCAAAAAGATCAACTGGCACGCAATAAAAAGCAGGATGATTACGATTCATAATAACGACTGGCTCACCTTCGCCCACCTCAATCGTTGCCATAGGTTGTTTTTTTAATTCAGTAATGCTTGCCGCTACTGAAGCCCTAAGTGTATGCGCCATCATTACCCCGCATCTTCGCTCACATCTATACCTGGGTTATAGGTTATTTAAGATGCTTTTAAAAGCACCTTTAAAGATGTTTAACCTGCAAAAAAACCCGCCATAATCCAGTCTTTAAACCAAGCTTGTATGATTTCAGGCGTAGGCATCGGTTCTTGCATTTTAGGAAAGGCTTTTTCAAAAGCTTCCCCCACTGCCAAGCCTTCACACAAAGCCTGTAAAACATAAAAACCATTCCTATCAAAAACATGTCGCTTCACTTCAAACTGAGCACGACACACGACAAGGTATTCTGATTCACGTGCCACAGATGTCGGATTTTCTCCTGCCCTAAAACGGGTGAGGTAATCGTTTATGGCATAGTCGAATTGAAACAGCCTGAGCGCAGGCCGTGAGATGAACTGATAATTTGCAAATTGCTCAGGGGATAATTGTGAAAAAGCATCCAATTGCAAAGCAGGTGACTCTGCTTCCATAAACACCACATTGATCCCGCCCTCTAATTCAGCTAAGGCCATGGCAATCGGATCATCGCAAAGGGTTTTAAGGTACGCTGGAAAAGCAAAAGTATATTTATCTAAATTAAAATTTGTAGAAGGCACCGCATCAATATAAGCTCGCGCCCACGTTCTAAACTGTTTTTCGCCGGCATAATGTTGTAAGGCAGGAAAATCCGACACCACTGATTTTGCCAAGCGAATTTTGTAGCCATGCTGATACACTTCCATACGCTGTTGGCAAACGGTGTGATTCTCTGGAACAAGCAATAAAGAAGCGCTACCCTGCTGAGGCTTGATGACTGTTTCAAAAAAATTTTCAAGCAAATTTTTGTATTGCATGGGGGATCTCATCAAAAGCTATTTTCTTTGCTTTATTTAACTCTGCCAATAAAATCGGAAAATCCGGAATTTGTTCGTCCCATTCAATCATGGTGGGAATCATGCCTTTTGTTCTGATTGTGTACGCATACAAATCCCACACTGGGCTGGCCACAGGATGATCATGCGTGTCGATCACAAAATCTCCGCGGTCTTCATGCCCTGCCAAATGAATTTGAATAATGGCTTCTTTTGGGATCGCATCAATATAGGTTTTTGGATCGAAGCCAAAATTTCTGGCACACACATACACATTATTCACATCCAATAAAATGGATAGCCCTGTTGCTTCAATCAATTTTTTCAAAAAATCCCATTCGGTATAAGTGGATTGCGCAAAGGCCACATAGGTAGAAGGGTTTTCTAAAGCAAAAGGACGTTGCAAAATATTTTGCATGGTTTGAATGCGAGGAATCAAATGTGCTAAAGCTTCGTCCGTGTACGGAATAGGCAAGAGATCGTGCGATTGATAGCCATGTGCCCCTGTAAAGCACAAGTGATCGGACACCCAAGGGGCGTCAATGTTATCTGCCAATTTTACCAATTTAGAGAGGTAATCTGTATTAAGGGGTTCTACTCCGCCAATGGAAAGTCCCACACCGTGCATGACAATCGGATAATTTTCTCTGAATGCATTTAAAAAAGCGACATAGCCAGAATGATTATCAATATAATTTTCTGAAATAATTTCGAACCAATCTACGTCTGGTTTACTTTCTAATATGTCATCGTAATGTGGTGCGCGTAGGCCGAGACCAAAGCCGAGGTGATGATTCATACTCCCCCTAGCGAATTACCAACAACCCCTAAATAAACAAAAGGCCCGGAGTACGGGCCTTTTGTAGAACAAGCAAAAGCTTAGCTCTTTGTTGCGCCTGTTGGGGCAGTGGCTGAGCCACCCAATTTAGCGCAAGCATCTTTCGTTTCATACGTCCAATCGCCGGCTTCTTTGTCTTTTTTAGCTTGACCAGCACAGCCATGAGCGCCTGTGGCGGATGCGCAATCATTTTTGCCAGCTTTGGCCACACCATAGCACTTTTCTTTGTCTGGTTGTGGGGCAGCAGGACCTGCAGCCATTGCGCTCATGCTGATACCAGCAGAAATAACACCGACTAAAGCAGCTTTAAGGAAAGTATTGCTCATTTTATTTTGGCTCCAAAAAAAGGGGGACACATCGACTAAAGGATAGCCTATCTTTGGAAAGATGCTGGGTCTTTAAAGGGATAAGAGCAAAATGGTGGCTGGATTATTAAGCGTGGCTTTACAGCGTTTACCAATGGGCATTATTGTCTTTTTATGGAATCTCTGGGGCCCTTTTCGGGGGGCGGGGATCAAAATCACCTACATCAGCCCAGATTTCCTCCGTGTAAAAGTAGAAATGAAATTACGTTGGTTTAATGTCAATTATGTGGGAACCCAATTTGGGGGTTCCCTCTATGCGATGACCGATCCCTTTTATATGCTCATTTTACTCGAGAATTTGGGTTCGAATTATATTGTTTGGGATAAAGCGGCTTCAATCGAGTTTAAAAAACCTGGGCGCGGCACTGTTTATATTGATGTGAGTTTAACGCAGGAACAGATTGCTGAAATCAAGGCAAAAGCAGATTCACAAGAAAAGTATATTTTTGATTTACCCATCCAAATTTTGAATGACGCCCAAGAAGTCATCGCTGAAGTCAGTAAAACCTTATATGTCAGGAAGAAAAGCCAGTAGTTTTGGCGTGCCTTAGCCAGAAGGATGAAGCCAGTATGTATGATTTTTTCATACATACTGGTTAAACCATGAAGTCAAAAGATCGGCAAAAAGATCGGCACTGTTTTCTGCCTTTTCCGTCTTAATATATTGATATATAAAGAAAAATATAGATGAGAAGATCGGCAAAATAACGCAATTTTCTCAGCAATAACTTTTTTTGTTTTTCATACATACTGGTTGAATTATAAAATCTAAAAGCTATACTTAAGCCAGTATGTATGAAAAAAAGCACCTCATGAATATAGAAACGCTCCGAAAGGCTGTGGACCGAGAAGAGTGTGATTATGTGATGTTGATGTCACAGTTATCGGCTTACAAACAACCGCGCGATAAAATCAAGCACTGGCTAAAGCGCAAGAACCTGATTCGCGTTAAAAAAGGACTGTATGTATTTGGGGAGGAAGCCCGGCAGATCCCCTATTCAAAAGAAGTGTTGGCAAATTTGATATATGGGCCTTCTGCCGTATCTCTTTCTTATGCCTTAAGCTTTCACGGATTGATCCCAGAACGGGTGGAGCAGCTTACCTCCGTCACTTCATTACGCAATAAGTCATTTGATACACCAGTTGGATCATTCACCTATCAACATTTGCCTTTAAAAAAGTACACCGTGGGTTTAGATCGTGCATTTATATCAGACATACAACCATTTATCATCGCCAGCAAAGAAAAAGCGTTGGTGGATGTGCTTTATTTTGAGCCAACAAAAATTTCATCTCCAGAAACGATGATGCATTATTTGTATGATCATTTACGAATAGACAAAGACGTATTATTTGAAAATTTGAATCGATCGCTATTGATTGAATTAGAAAACTGCTACCAACATCCACACATTCATTTGTTATTGAAAACATTATAGAGAAAGAGATGACGCCATTAGAATCCCTGCTTGAACCCTACCACTGCCAATCTGTTTCAGATTACCAAAATGCATTTAAAGAGATTATTCAAGAAATTGCCTTATTGGGGTTATGGCGAGCAAAATTTTTTGAAAATGCTGCATTCTATGGCGGCACAGCACTCAGAATTTTATATGGGCTGAATCGCTTTTCAGAGGACTTAGATTTTTCACTTTTGAAGCCACAGCCCGGATTTTCGATGGATCTCTATAATACTGCCGTAAAAAATGAGTTGTCCGCTTATGGATTGGCAACGGATGTAACGACAAAAGAAAAACTAAATTCTAATATTGTGACAGCCTTTATCAAATCTGGCACCAAGCTACTTTTTCTTTCTGTGGATTTACCTGAAATTTGGATAAACAGACTCCATCACCAAAATCAAATAAAAGTGAAGATGGAAATTGATATTGACCCACCTCAAGATTTTGAAACTGAATCCAAATTATTGTTATCCCCGATTCCTTTTTCAATTCGCTCTTACAAACCCTCTTTTCTTTTTTCTGGGAAAGTTCATGCGCTGTTATGTCGCGCTTGGCAAGATCGCATCAAAGGTAGAGACTGGTATGATTTTGCATGGTATGTGGCACGTGGAATACCTCTTAATTTACGGCATCTCAAAGCGAGACTGGTACAAACAGGGCATTGGCCTGTCGATCTGTCACTAACAAAAAAGGCAGCGCAAGATTTGATTTCTGCCCGTATTGCAGTGGTAAATTTTGAAAACGCAAAAAAAGATGTGCTGCCTTTTATGAAAAACAAACAAGACTTAGATGCTTGGTCTCCTCAGTTTTTTCAAGCATTATTGAGAGAAATGATACTAGAGGAATAATGAAAAGAATGATGAGAATGATATTCTGTTTATTTTTACTTTTTCCTTTTATAAAAACCTGCGAAGCAGGTATGGCACCACCCGCCCCTATTTTTAGCCAGCTTGGCGATTACCATCGTAAAATTGACACTGACTCTCCTCTTGCACAGCAATATTTTGATCAAGGCATGGTTTTATTTTACAGCTTTGAATTGGCTGAAGCCGTGCGGTCTATGCGTGCGGCGACGCAAATCAGTCCAGATTGTGCGATGTGTCATTTTGGGCTGGCACTCAGTTTGAAATTTAAAGCCAACACCAAAAAAGAAGCGCATGACGCGCGTGATGCCTTTAACGCTATTGTAAAGGCGTCAAGCCTAAATCATCAGCACCATACCGCACAATCAGAGCTGATTCATGCTTTAACATTGCGATTTGAGCCTTCGCCCGCGCATCAAAAAAATAAACACGGCGCTGAACTGTCATGCCATGGCGGTGAAAGCGACGAAAAAACATATCAAGCCCAATACAGCACCGCATTACGAAAATTGCATCACGATTTTCCGAATGATCAAGATATCGCGGCTCTCTTTGCGCTATCGTTATTTGATTTGCATGATTGGGATTTTTGGACTTTAAGGGGTCAGCCTAAACAAGCGACCCATGAGCTTTTATCCGTATTACGCACAGCTGTAAAACAAAACCCTGCCCATCCCGGTGCACAACATTATTTGTTGCATGCTTTAGAGCCTTCTGCCCACCCTGAAGCAGCGTTGCCTCAAGCAATGATTTTAACAAGCCTTGTTCCCAATTCAGAACACATGACTCACATGCCGGCACATATTTTTTTCAGGCTTGGGCGTTATGAAGAGGCTGGCAACGCCAATGTTGAGGCCCTCAATCGTTATCAGCGCTTTACTGCCGAAGCATTGCAGCAACATTTTGAACCCACCGTGACATACTTATATCAACACAATCTTCATTTTTTATGGAGTGCCCGCAGTGCAGAAGGTAAAAAAGACAAAGCAGAAAAAGCGGCACTGATTTTAAAACAATCCATACCTGATGATTTGCTGCGCCAAGAACCTTACATGCAACAACATTTGGCTGTTTGGTATTTTCACAATGTGCGCTTTGGTGAATGGGGAGCATTGGCCACATTGCCAAAACCCGACTCACGTGATCGTTATCTGACAGCCATGTGGCATTATGCAAAAGGCATGTATACGGCACACACAAAAAATATTATCGATGCGAAAAAACATTTACACGCATTGAAAAAATTCAGCTTAGAAGAAAGACATGAACAAAACTTAGGGGCAATCGGTTTGTCTCAAATGGCGATAGCGTATGATGTGCTGGCTGCAAAAATTGCTTTAAGTGAAAGGAAAGTAGATAAACACATTGCCTTATTAAAATCTGCCGTGAAAAAGCAAGATAAACTCAAATACAAAGAACCACCCCTTTGGTACTTTCCTGTACGTCAGGATTTGGGTGCAGCCTTGCTGCATGCTGGGTACCCAAAAGAAGCCATCAAAGTCTTTCAAGCCGATCTGAAAAGAAATCCGAATAATGTTTGGTCTGTGCGTGGCTTAAAAGAATGTCAGCTTCTTTTAAAATAGATCATCATGTCATGATTATCACAACGTATCGGCGATATCTTGGCCCTTATGGATGTGGTAGATGGGAGCATAACGATGACGACTATTATTGAAACAGCCAGGCTCATTTTAAGAACCTGGAAGCATGAAGATGCAGACACTTATTATCAAATCAACCAAGATCCTAAAGTGATTGAATTATTGCCGGGACCATTAACGATGGGACAGATCAATGACTTTATTTCTGCGGTTAATAAGCAGCAAGAAAAGCAGGGTTACACATTATGGGCTGTAGAATTGAAGGAAACTGGCGACTTCATGGGTTTTATTGGTCTCAATTATATCGATTGGGAATCGCATTTTACGCCTACTGTTGAAGTGGGTTGGCGATTGGGATCGCAATATTGGGGTAAAGGCTATGCGACGGAAGGTGCGCACGCTTCACTAGCGTATGGATTCAACAGAGGTCGCCTAAAAGAAATTGTCGCCTTTACCGTTCCAAAAAATGTTCGCTCTATTCGCGTAATGGAAAAAATTGGACTAAAGCGTGATGTAAATGGCGGCTTTGCCCATCCTAAATTGCCGCCTGATCATCCTTTTTCACAACATGTTTTGTATCGTTTAACCGTTGATGAATATTTGAAAGCAGAGAAATAACTGGGTGAATTGATTATGCTGGAACCGAAAATTTCAGTCTTCGTATGATGGGCAAGCACGCATTTTAAAAACTTAATAGAATTTTTTAATCCAGAAAGTTGTCCTCATCGAACGCTTTACATGCTGCTATAAATGATTTCAATGTTCCACTGCGTTTTCCACTCTGAAATGGCATCAGCTTCTCTTTACCACAGGCTTCCATTAATCGATCGTTGGCTAATGCATTATAAACAAACCACAAAACGTGTGCTGTTTCAAAAGCATCTAATACATTTTTCTTAGATTCAAAATTCATATAATTTTTCAGACAAGCCTCTTTTATCCTAAAATAAGTACCCTCATTTTCTGTGAATGCATAATGTTTTTTTACTTGGTGCAAACAGTTCAGAAGAGAGAAAAATGGATGTGAGATTGATATTTCGCCCAAATCAATGATGGTAATATTTTGACATGTATCGTCTATCAGCGTGTTATTGTCATTAAAATCAGGCTGTACAATCGTTTGCTTGATGGCGTAGTCAGATAATTTCTGGCATAAATTGGCGACTCTTGGGCTCAGCCTCTCTAAGGCGTCAATTTCCGTTTTCGATAGCCCATCATCCATTAACAAATCTTTTTGTGAAATTATTTTCTTATATAAATCAGGCAATTTATTTAAACGCCAATCAGGTACGCCAATCTCAAGAAAGACATCCACACGATCTGCGACAGCTAACTGAAGTTCTGTAAATTGCTCGATCGCTTTACAAAGTAACCCTGTATCGAATTTCTGCTTTAGCATTCCCCGCAAGGATTTTCCGGCGTCTTCCATTAAAAAACAATTCAGTTCAGCATTGTGTGCGATAATGCTGGGGACAGAAGCGTGAAATGTATCATGCAAAATGTGAATAATATTCGCTTCTAAGGCAATCAGCTCTGGCACGCGCTTAAGATAAACAAATTTACGACCCGTATTAATTTTTAAAACACTAGACCAAGGCGTTTCTACGATAGTGGTGACATCAACCAGGGGCTCATTAAGGACCATCGAAGCCCACTCAAGAATTTCAGCATTTTTTTTCATGTCATTATTCCGGGTATCCCCCCCCCCCCCTATTACCTCTATGGATATGAGTGTTTTATTGCCCTCGAAATTGCATTGGAATTTTGAAGAAGCTTATCAATTCGTTGTAGATAACGTGATTAGCAGATTGCCATAGGCGTGGCGGTTATCTTGAAGTCATTATAGTGTGCTCTAGCTTGAGAGCAGAACTGGCGGAGAGAGAGGGATTCGAACCCTCGTTACAGTGTTACCCGTAAACACACTTTCCAGGCGTGCGCCTTCAACCACTCGGCCACCTCTCCGTGAGTGCGCGAAATTACCCAAATTTCACTGAATGTGCAAGCAAGAATATTCCTGCCCAAAGGGTGAACCGTTACGAAATTGCCTGATTGAATCCTCAGAAATGCCTAAAACCTGTCCCTAAAACACCCTATCCCCTTCATATTTATACGTTTTTTATTGATTTTGAAAATCAGCTTATGTTAGCGTGCACGGGTGCTATTACACGCAAGGACTGGCACTCATAATTTGAGATGTTGAGATGGAAAACTCGTTAGACACGCTTCCTACCGAACTTTTTGTGGATGGCATCCTAGGATGCCTGGGCAACGGAGCCTTGCTTCGTTTGGCGCAGACCAATTATGCCCTCGCCGAGAAAATTGATGCAGAACTCATCTTACGTGTTTGTAAAGCACTCAAGGCTGTCTATCCCGACGCCCCTTCTTTAGCGTTTTTATTCGAGCAGATGGTCATCACGTTGGCAGAAAACAATGCAGGTGCAAAACTATTACAAGATTTTATCTCTTCCCTCGTGACTGAGCCATCAGACTTATTTGCAGCCTGTCATGCCGCACTGACACAATTTATGAGCGGTGATCGTATTACGCGCAGAAAGCACCGTACCGTTTTATTCAATTATCTGTATTACAGTAGCCAAGAGCGCAAAGCGTTCTTGAACATCATGCGCGAATGGACTGCGATGCAAACTGTAGATCCCCAGCAAAAAGCGCTGTTACAAGCCGCCTTTGATAAGGAATACCGTCGCGAGCCCGAACCATCATTACGTGCTGTATTCAGATCACTGTTACCTACTATAAAAAATGATCCTGTAACGTATGAATCTTTGTTTAATTTATGTTGTTTGTTTGCAGCGCCTTATGAAACTGCGGAGGTTTTAGGCACACACTATACGCTCCGCTTATCACCGCAAGATGATACCCTTTTCACCGGACTCAACGTCCTGAACCTTGAATTAACAGGCTTTATCAGTACAGCAGATGTTGCCCATCCAAACGATCCCAAAAGCCTATTTATCAGGCTTTTTTTAAGGAACAGCTCATTTGAACACTGTACCTCTACGCTGACTGTATTTTTTGATCAAGCGCCTCTCCATCTACGGCCAACATTTTGGGACTTGCTCTTTCGTCTGGCGATTGCAAATCAAGGCCAAGAAAAAGACGCGAACCAAAAATATACGTTCTTTTTAGATAAAATCGTAACCGATGAACCATTAAGCTTTCTTCGACCTGCTTTTATCGCCGCATACAACGCGCTGAATGTCACCGCGATGGCATGCATACTGAACTATGTCACAGAGAATGCCGCACAAATAGCAGATTTATCGGATGATATTTTTGCGGATCTTTTTCCGAATGACAGGATTGCTCCAACTGAATTGCGTCAGCAATTACGCGTCTATGCTCAAGCGCCACAGCCAGCTGATTTTCGTAAAACCGTTCGTCCCTTCATGGAATACATCTCAACACAGTTACAATCGACGAATGATCCACTGAGCCGTGCATGGCAGATAGGACTGCATATAGACCATATGTTCAGTACAGCGTGTGCGGCTGGCTACTATGAATTGGTCACGTATCTCTTGTCACAGTGCAAGCTTTTTGGGGTGACAGAAGACGTAATCAAAGACTGTCTGACACAAGACGGTGCAGTCCCTTTTTCTTATCTTTTTGAATTAAGTAGCAACGCGTTACCACATAATAGTCAAAATCCCCATCATCAAAAATACAGACCCGATTTTGCGTTGATAGATTTTTTATTTGAAAACTTTACGCCTGAAAATCGATCGCTTGCCTTAGCGGCGTTAATGGAAGGCTTAAAGTCAAAGCCTAAGACTCAAGAAAACACGCGCGCGCACATCGATGCATGTAAATCCAGCATGCAGGACGAGGCATTAGAAGCAGTTTTGCGTCCTCACCCACGCTTATCATTGACAGGAACGCAAGAAGCAACGGCTAATGATGAACCTGAGACACCTTCCCCCAGAACACCCGGTACGAAAAGATCGTATAGCCGATAATACAAGGCAAAACCACGATTGCGCCTAATAAAATAACCGCCAAGGCTTCAGGGGCACTGGCAGCATCCCAAATGGTGAGGCTTTGCGGCACGATAAAAGGGTAAAAGCTATACGCCAAGCCTAAAAATCCCAATAGAAAAATTCCCATGGCACCCAAAAAAGGCGCGCCACATTTTGCATCATTGTCTGCTGGTAACTTTCGCAACACAGTATGCAAATAGATCACCAATAAGGCCGTCAACAAAGGAATCGGCATTAAGAAAAAGCAATTGGGTAACGTAAACCATTTCATAAAAATACGTTCACTCACCAATGGCGTCACAAGTGACACCATCGCCAGTCCCCCTGCTGTGATCCAGATACTTTTTTGCGCCCAAGCCACCGCTTTTTTCTGTAATGCATCGGTTGTTTTCATGATTAACCACGTGGCACCCAGCAAGACATACCCTGATGCCAAAAAGAAGGCTGACATTAAAGCGAACAACACGCCTTCGGTATTTTGGTTAAAGCCCACAATATACAAACCCAACATGTATCCTTGTGATAATGAGGCCAAAAGCGATCCAAAAAAGAAACAACGATCCCAAGCTTGTTTATGATTCACATTGGCTTTGGCACGAAAGTCAAAAGCCACGCCACGAAGAATTAAGCCTGTTAGCATCAAGGCGACGGGAAAATATAAAGCGCCTAAAATGATGCCATGCGCGATGGGGAAGGCGACCAATAATATCCCGATCCCTAACACCAGCCAGGTTTCGTTGGCATCCCAGAATGGGCCAATCGAAGCGATCATGATGTCTTTTTCTGCTTCAGTGACGCTGCCTAGGGGCCGTTGAGATTTCGCTATATCGAGATGGAACGCCTTGATTTTCAAGAAACGTAGCGCAGCATACATCAACGTATGTGAGCAACGTATCGCAGAAAATCGCGGCGTTTCATCCGAGATAGTAGAAATGTCAACAGCCCCTAATAGCATGCCCACGCCCAAATCATATCCATCTAAAACCACATACACCAACATGGCCATGCCCATGAGGGCGGCAAAAATGATCGGCAATAAATCTGTGTATTGGGATAATATTTCAATCATGTTTGATCTCCTCTAGGGGCTGTTGACAATTCTACTATCTCGGATGAAACGCCTCGATATAGCAAATTGTCAACGGCCCCTCGCCAAATAAAAGAGTGTGCTGATATAGGCCACAATCAGAGCCCCATATAACACCAAATATAAACCGAGCGATGTGCCCACAGCAGAAGCGGGCACGCTTGCGATGGCATCCTGCGTTTTTAAAACGCCATACACCAAATAAGGTTGGCGCCCGATTTCTGTGACGTACCACCCTGCGACCGTGGCCACCCAACCTGAAAAAGTCATCCCAACCAATATCTTGGCTAAAACAGGTTTAATCGTATGCTGCCTGCGCATTTGCCAAACGCCCCACCATGAAACCAACAACATGAGGCCACCTACGCCCACCATGATTCTAAAAGCCCAAAATAAAGGCGCAACCGGCGGGTGCGCATCTGGAAATGCATTTAAACCTTGGACTTCACCTTCGAGATCATGCGTTAAAATCAAACTGGCCATTTTGGGGAGGGTGATCGCAAAATCGTTGTGTCGGGTTTTCGCATTCGGGAAGGCAAATAACGTTAAAGGGGCCCCGCGTTCGGTATCCCAGACCGCTTCGACCGCCGCAATTTTGGCGGGCTGGTGTTTTAAAGTGTTGAGCCCTAAACGATCGCCTGCAAAAATTTGAATCGGAATTAAAATCGCGCCCAAATAGAGGCCTGTTTTTAAAGCGGCGTAAGTGGCTTGGGTCCGGTTCCCTCGCAGCCATTGATAGGCCGATAAACCTGCGACCAAGAATGCGATGGTCAACCCCGACGCCAAAAACATATGAAGCAGGCGTTCACAGAATGAAGGATTAAAAATAATTTTCATCCAATCCGTGGCATAGGCTTTGCCATCTCGCATCACAAAACCCGCTGGCGTTTGCATCCATGAATTTAAGGCCAAGATCCAAAAGGCAGAAAGGGAGGTGCCGACGGCCACCAACACCGTGGCCATCGTGTGTAATCGATTGGACACACGGCCAAAGCCATACAACATGATGCCCAGAAACGTCGCTTCTAAGAAAAAAGCGGTGAGCACTTCGTAGGCCAACAGAGGCCCTGCGATGTTGCCCACGGTTTGCATGAATCCAGGCCAATTGGTGCCAAATTGGAAGGACATGGTGATGCCACTGACCACCCCTAAAGCAAACGAAAGCGCAAAGACTTTGACCCAAAATCGATACACGACCATCCAATGCGGTGCCTGGGTGCGATTAAATTGCCATTTAAAAAACAATAAAAGCCAAGCCAAGGCGATGTTGATACTGGGGAATAAAATATGAAACGTGATGTTGGCGGCAAATTGAATGCGCGCTAAGGTTGAGAGTTCAATCATCAGTGGCTCCCTAAGTGCTGTTCTATACTTACGTCATAGTCAAAACGCTTAAAGCAGGCGTACCTTCTGTGGACATTACACCCTATTTAAAACAGCTTGTGGATGCCAATGGCACAGATATTTATTTTGTGAGTGGCGCCCCCCCTCAAATTAAAGCACACGGCGCTGCCAAGCCTTTGAATGATCCGCCTTTGCCTCCTGGGGCGGCCGATCGCATTGCCATGGCGCTCATGAACGCAGAACAACGTGCCACATTCGAACGTCAATGGGAAATGAATTTTGCCTTATCGATTCCCGACTTGGGCCGCTTCCGCGTGAATGTTTATCGACAACGTGGCGAAACCGGCATTGTGGTGCGTTACATTCCGTTTGTGATCCCCTCGCCCAACAGCCTACATTTGCCTGACATTGTGAAAGATCTGGTGATGGATAGGCAAGGTTTGGTGTTGGTTGTGGGGGCCACCGCAGCGGGAAAATCCACAACCTTGGCATCGATGATCAATTATCGAAACACACATACTTCCGGCCATATTTTAACGGTGGAAGATCCCATCGAGTTTATTCATCCTCATCAACAATCGGTGGTCAGCCAACGTGAGTTGGGTGTGGACACAAAATCTTATAGCCAAGCGCTACGCAACGCCTTGCGTGAAGCCCCGGATGTGATTGTCATTGGGGAATTGATCGAGGCAGAAAGCATTCAGCAAATCCTAAATTATGCCCAAACAGGACATCTTTGTTTGGCAACCTTGCATGCAAACAATGCGCGCCAGGCCATAGAACGCATTACCCATTTCTTTAAGGCAGATCAGCGTGAACAAGTTTTGCTGAATTTGGCAATGACTTTAAATGGCATTATTTCGCAACGATTGGTGCGCACCGTCGATCGCAAACTCACCTTGTCTACAGAAGTGTTATTACGTAATCCCAGCGTCTGTGAATATATTGAAAAAGCCCGTGTATACGAATTACATCACTTGATCGAAAGTCACTACGATGACGGCATGATGAGTTTTAACCAATCTTTATTCAATTTATACAGTGCGGGCACCATCAGTGAAGAAGAGGCCTTATTGAATTCTGATGCACGCACAGATTTACAATTGAAACTCCGTTTGGGATCGGCCACGGATACCGATAAATCAGATGGCTTTGGCATGACCACGGACTTTTAGGGACAGGCCCTAGGTTCGGATACCAACCCCTTTGTTTAAAAGCCGCAACGCATACACCACTAAAATCATGGCGACGAGGCCAGTTACCAGCATCGCGGGCAACACCGACACATCGCTGACCCCAATAAATCCATACCGGAATGCATTGACGATATAAAAAATCGGGTTTAAATACGATAAAACTTGCCCCACACCATGCAACATATCCAATGAATAAAAGATCCCGCCCAAGTAGCTCAAGGGCGTTAAAATAAACACGGGGACGATATTGATGTCATCGAATTTTTTGGCAAACACGCCATTGATAATGCCCGCTGTGGAAAAAAGCACGCACGTTAAAATCGAGATCAATAAAATCACCCAAATATTGTGAATCACAATATGGGTAAAAAATAAGGCCACGGCGGTGACAATGGCGCCAACGCAAAGCCCACGTAGCACGCCCCCCAAAACAAACCCTGTTAAAATGACCCAATTGGGCATGGGGGCCACGATCATTTCTTCAATACTGCGTTGGAATCGTTGCCCGTAAAACGAGGCCACGGTATTGCCATACGCATTGGTGAGCATAGACATAATGATCAAGCCAGGCACAATATATTGAATGTAAGGCACATCGTGAATGGTGCCCACCCTGGGCCCAATTAAATGCCCAAAAATTAAGAAATAAAGCGACATGGTAATCGCAGAAGGCAGCAAGGTTTGCGACCAAATACGTAAAAAACGCCGGACTTCACGATGCAATAAGGTGTATAAGGTCACCGCATTTAAACGCCAATACCGCATGCTATTGTCCCCCGGTTAAATTTAAGAATAATTCTTCTAATCGATTGGTTTTATTTCGCATACTGAGCACTTCAATTTTTTGTTGCGAGAGTGCTGCAAAAATGGCGTTCACGCTCATGTTTTTACTGATGCGCACTTCTAAAGTATGCGAATCAATTAAGCTCACTTCTGCTTCTGGAATCTCTGGGGCAAACTTGATTGGTTGCGCCAAATCTAAAACAAACACTTCAAAATCTAATTTTCGAAGCAAAGCCCGTTTGGGTAAATTTTCTATAATTTCGCCTTGATTGATGATCGCAATGGTTTTGCAAAGCTGTTCGGCTTCTTCTAAATAGTGTGTTGTTAATAAAATCGTGGTGCCTTGCTGATTGATTTCTTCTAGAAAATGCCACATCGAACGCCTTAATTCGATGTCCACCCCGGCTGTCGGTTCATCTAAAATCAAAATTTTAGGTTCGTGCAGCATGGCGCGCGCGATCATTAAACGCCGTTTCATGCCTCCTGATAAATTGCGGGCCGATTCAAAGCGTTTTTCCCATAAGCCCATTTGCGTTAAATATTTTTCTGCTTGTTGTAGGGCGCGTTTTCGCGTTAAGCCATAGTAACCGGCCTGATGGACGCAAATATCCAATACCGATTCAAAAATACTAAAATTAAACTCTTGAGGGACCAGACCTAAAGCCAATTTTACGGCTTGCAGATCCACATCCCTATCCACCCCATTCACCCATACCTGACCAGATGTTTTGTTCACCAAAGCACAAATGATTCCGATCGCGGTGGATTTGCCGGCACCATTAGGGCCAAGTAACCCAAAAAAATCACCTTGTTCGACTTCTAACGAAATCCCTTTTAGGGCTTCTAATTTGCCACAATAGGTTTTTCTTAAATCCCGAATTGATATGGCGGCCTGAGACATGGCGTGGTTTCCGTCTATTTTTAAAATCATACTTTGCATGATAGTATCTCGGCGGGTTTTTAATCTACAGAGGAATGGAATATATGAAATATATGGCTTCTGCCTTATTAGGCTTATCCCTTTCTTTCAGCACAATGGCAAACCAAGCCACAGCTGAAAAAATAGCCCCTCCCAGTCTAGAACAAGCCAAATTAATTCAATATGTTGAATCTGGCACCTACGAACAAGAACTCGACAAAGCCTATTCAGAAGCAAAATCATTTTTAGAAAGCAAAATCAAAGAAGCCAAGCCAGGCGAAAAATTGGCCGTGGTATTTGATATTGACGAAACCGTCCTTTCTAATTGGCCTGACATGAAGCGTTTGGGCTTCACCAAGAATAAAGAAGCCTTAGTGGTAGCCTATACCCAAGCCAAAGATCCTGCGATTAAACCAGCTTTGGCCCTGTTTAATTATGCAAAAGCAAACAACGTGGCGATTTTCTTTGTGACCGGCCGTGCCGATTCTGAAGAAATCAGAAAAGCTTCCGTTGATAACCTAGAAGCACAAGGTTATGAAGGTTGGAAAGAAATGTACCTTCGTCCTTTAAGCTACGAAAAAAAATCGATTTCTGGCTTTAAGGCTGCTACCCGTAAAAAACTCACTGAAGAAGGCTATACCATTGTGCTGAACATTGGTGATCAAGACAGTGATTTAGAAGGCGGTTACGCGCTGAAGCAGGTCAAGCTTCCTAACCCATTCTACAAGTTGGCTGCTATCGAAAGCCGTGTTTTGGTAGGCTAGAAACAGGCCATCAGACACGGATATTCTGATACCCAAGAACGTTCATTTTTGAGGCAATGTTGGCCAAAAAGGGACGTTCCTAGCTACAGAGCGAATGATCAAAAAGAAAGGGGGTGCTTGCGCACCCCCTTTCCCCTCACACTTCCTATTTGTGGCAGTTTGACAAATCCCTTTTTCAAAAGTTCCCTAGGTGGGGGCATGACCACTTGGTGAGCCCAATCCACCGCGTTCTTTATCGATGTTTCTGTAGCCAAATTCATTGCAACGAACATCGTGCTTATGGCTGCGCTTCAAGTTGAAGCCATGGGAATGGTGATGGTGTCTGTATTTCACACGGTGATGACAAACACGCCATTCAACGGGTTTGCTATCAAAATAGCTCACACGAGAAAGCTGCCAACGGTAATCTGCTTCCTGACGGTATCTATCTGCATGGTGTGCCAAAGTAGGCAAAGTGACGCTGGCCAAAGCGGTCACACAGATTGCTTTGATTAAGGTATTCATGCTTAAAGCCCTCGATTTGAAAGTTCCCAAACTCAATACTGCTAGATAAAGAGTACACGGATTTTTTAGGGGCATATGGGTTTTTGCGGGGTGTTGCATGATTTTGCGAACAGAAACGCCCTTGCGTGAACGATGATCTGAAAAATTGAAAAACGAAGAGGTAATGGTTCAGGCTTTCATACGAAGCGCCGTCTCCACGAAAAATGTCTGCACGCTGTAGATAAAAAAAAAAAAGCCTCCCGCTGGCGGACCAGCGGGAGGCTTTATACTCGGCACGATTGACGTATTAGTGGTTGCCCATAATGCGACGGAATGCGTGCTTGTTGATCACATATTCGTGATCGTAGTAGTACTCGGCGTGATGGTGATGGTGGTGTCTATGGTGGTGCCGATGATGATGTTCAGCCTGTTCTTTTTCTTCAGGTTTTCCGGCTTCCACTGCCTTAGCAGGTTTTTCAGCTTTTTCGTGTACTGATTTTTGTGCTTCTGCTACCACTTTCTTATCTTGAAGGCTTGCATCGCCACGCAGCACGTTCTCAGCATACACATTGCTACCCACCAATAAACATGCCAATCCCAGTACTTTGGCCATTGCGTTCATTATAAATCCCCTTTTATCCAAAAGATGTTGAGACACTCTCAGTCCCTAATTTAAGTGTAGAACTGACTTTCGAATTTTCCACTGGGATCCTGAAAAAACTTAAACTGGTTTAGGGAGTCCCTACCTTCGGAGAAAAATAACCATCATCTCTGGTTTTTTCAAGTCTAGGTGAAGGCAGAGGAGTGGATATCGATGCACACCTTTTTTTATGACAAGGTGTAAAGGCCCTAGGTAAATCCACCATACTGTGGGCTCGCTGCTCCCTTAGCGGATGATGAAGCTCTGGATCCATTTTAGGCAAAGCGTTACTGCTGCTGGCGCGAGGAAGGGGCACATTGTGCGCTTCGCCCAAAACGCACACTGCACGCTGCGCAAGCGTTTTATGGAATATCATTTCATAGCAGGCGACAAATTTTTGATATAAGGGTGATGCTTTAAACTTTTCATTTCCTTTAAATGAGGCCCTTTCAAAAAGATTTTCAATGCCACGCACCCCTTCTGGTGCTTTGACAAGATGCGGGAAAGTATCTGACTCCATAACGCGTGTGCCTTGTACGGGATCATATAATGCAAAAGGCGGCACGTAACCCTGCTTCACAGCCCAATTTTGAATCCCCATAAACAAGCCAGCCATGTGGTTGCGTGATCCAAAAGGCTGATCGGCTACGCTGAACGCACCATTCAAAAGGGTTTTGACTTGGCGAATACGCGCGGCGCGTTCCTCTGCAGCATGCTCAACCCAATTATCAAAGCGCGCCACAACCGCCTGATAGAGGTGAATTAAAGTGTCCGACTCCACTGTTTGACACAATGCGATATCTTGCCTCACGGGGTCTGAGACACCATAACCATCAAAATATTCTGAACCATACAGGGCTTGCGCATCCTTTAATGCATCCCCCAAAAAATCCACAGCAGCAAGCATTTTTGCAAGCGAATCGACGTCTGCGTTTGCCAAGTGCTTTAATAGGTATTCAGAACGTGCAAACCCAATGAATAACATCAGCGGATTTTTCATGGCACTGCCGTAAGCTTCGACTTCAACGCCTTTAAAATACGTTTCTACACGACAAGCCACGATCTGATGAGCTGTTTTTACTTTATACAAAGTTGAACCTTTAGAAAATTCCGGTTTCAGTACTTCGCAGTCATCGCCAACAGCATGAAACATGCTTAAATTCGCATCCACATTAGGATCAATGTTTTTATCCGTAAACAGCGAAGCCACTTTTGCCAATGCCTGTTCGCCAGAACCAACCAAATTTAAAACCGGCAAATGATGCGTTTCATCTTGAATGAGCGCGCCATTTGCTGAGGTATAGCCAGACATAAAAACAATATTTTTTAGTAAATCGCTTCGTCCATGCTGTTGCAATCTTGCCTTCATATATTCCAAGGCTGTATCCGCCTTCGAATCAAAAGACTTAATGGGCAAAATAAAAATAGGCAACCGGTCAAGCGGCAAAGACTGAATATCTCTGTTGAACGCTTCTAAAAACTGAGCCAAGTTCAGTGAATAAAATAAGATGTCGGCCGCTTTGATAATTTCTCTGGCACTCACTTCATCTTTAATCGCCAACAAATTCAAATGGAAGGTGTTGCTGCCATCTGGCTGAGTGGGGTTGAATGGTTTTGCCGATTTGGCTCGGCTGCCAGAAAAGTTAATCGTATCCGCTGTGTTTGATTTGGGCTCAGGATTGGCAATGCCAAAAATAAAGCCTTTATAATTGGGATTGCTTGCACGGAGGCAATTTAAAAACCAACGCGAAATTTCGCCTGTCCCACAAAAAGCCAATTTTAAATTTTCTAAACCAAATGATTCTGCAGGTAAGTTCACAGCTTGTGAATGAAGCGTAACAGGAGTGGGTTCTGAAAAACCACCCTCGTATTGTTTTCGTCTGTGAAGAATTTGAGAAAGCGCATCACGCGTCAACCCAGGGACAGCGCGGTGAAACGCCTTAGCAGGCACCCCCCATTGCACGAGCATCTGCCTAATAGCGATGACAGGCACAAAACGCGACTCTGGGATGAAAAAAATATCAGACGCGTGGTTTGTTTTATTTTGCGGTTGAATCATTGGCATAAACTACTGCTCCAATTCTAAATCTTGCACCATGGCGCTTAAAAAGCGCGTGGCTTCGCCTCCCGTGATGGCACGATGATCAAAAGTGAGCGAAATCGGCAAAATTTTACCGATCTTAATTTCGTTATTTTTCACGACAGGGGCCGCACGCGTACTGCCTGCAGCAATGATGGCCACTTGAGGTGGCATGATGATGGGGCTGGCGAACTTACCACCAAAACGCCCGAAATTAGAAAGCGTAATCGTGGCGTCTCGCAAATTTTCGGCTGCGATGGTTCTGTCTGCCACCGTTTTTTTGTATTCGTTTACTTTGGCGCGTAATGCGGCTTCTGATAACGAAGCAGCATCTTTGATAACCGGCACAAATAGACCTTCTGCCGTGTCCACTGCCAAACCGATATGAATGGGGCCGCTCACGCGCCGGCCGATGGCTTTGCTGTCGTACCAGGCATTTAAACAAGGCTCGGCCGCCACCCCTTTGATCAGGGCACGAATGAGTCGCACGCTGGTATCTTGATTGTCTGCCCAGCCCGCAATGTTGGCTTCTTCCATCACTGTAACGGGCACAATTTCATCTTTGGATTGCTTCATGGCCAGCGCCATGCTGCGACGTACGCCTTTAAAGCTTTCAAGCTCACCCATAGAAAGTAAGGCTTCGCTCGCACGTTTGACGTCATCACTGGTGACCACTCCGCCCGGGCCGGATGCCTTTACCCCAGACAAATCAACGCCTAAACGTTGTGCCAACGCACGTACAGCTGGCGTCGCTTTCACGTTACCTGCCCCACTTTTGCCACCCAAGGTGCTGGCAGATTCTTTTAAAATGGTATTGCCGACTTCGATGGTGCCGGCCACTGTACCCGTGTCTTTAATTGCTACCCCAGAAAACTCAACCAAGGGTGAATCCACGGCGATCACATCGCCCGCTTTACCAAATAATTTCACGATTTTGCCGTGGTATGGGGAAGGCACTTCTACCACTGCTTTGGCCGTTTCGACCGAAACCAATAATTGATCTACGGCCACGTCATCGCCTTCTTTCACATGCCATTCGTGAATTTCGGCTTCTCTTAAGCCTTCGCCTAAATCAGGCAACATAAAAACGGGCATTATGCATACTCCAAAACATGTTTGACGGCGGCCATAATTCTGGTCTCGCTCGGCAAGAAATGCTGTTCAAGTTGATAAAGGGGCATGATTGTATCGTACCCTGTGACCCGTTGAATTGGAGCTAGCAAAGAAGTCAGTCCTTTTTCTGCAATTTCGGCCGCGATTTCACTCGCCCAACCGCCACTTCGGGGCGCCTCGCTCACAATCACCACTCGACCGGTTCTTTCGACCGACTCTAAAATCGTGGCCATATCCAAAGGTTTAATCGTGGCCACATCAATCACATCCGCATGAATATTTTGATTTAAAAGCGCATCCGCCACTTTTAAGGTTTCGTGGATCATGGCGCCCCAAGAAATTAAGGTGAGATCATCGCCATCACGTAGCTTGAAACACACATCCAAAGGCAAGGCTTCTCCGGTGTCTGGCACCGCTTGTTTCACCATGCGATAAATTCTTTTGGGCTCGAAAAAGATCACCGGATCAGGATCACGAATGGCCGCCAGCAATAAGCCATATGCCCGCTCGGGTGAAGAAGGAATCACCACACGTAAACCGGGAATATGGGCGTACATTGCTTCGTAACTTTCTGAGTGGTGTTCTGGCGCATGAATACCGCCACCCCAAGGCGCACGAAATACCATGGGGCAAGATAAACGCCCTTGTGTCCGATTACGCATACGCGAAGCATGCGAAATGATCTGATCGATCATGGGATACATAAAGCCTTCGAATTGGGATTCCACGACTGGCTTTAAACCTTGCAGGCTCATCCCCACTGCCATACCGGCAATTAAATTTTCGGCAAGCGGTGTATCAAACACACGTGTTTTACCAAATTTATCTTGTAGTCCTAACGTGGCACGAAACACGCCCCCGTTTTTACCCACATCTTCGCCACACACGATCACATTTTCATCGTGTGCCATTTCGTAATGTAAGGCTTGATTCACTGCTTCAACTAAGGTGATTTCAGCCATGATGCTGGCCCCCTCCAAAATGGATGACTTCTTCTTTTTGTGAATGGAATGCTGCCGGTAATTCGGCATATAAATGCTGGAACATTGAAGCAGGATGGCGTGGTGGGGTGTTTGTATAATTTTCTACCACCGTGACCACTTTAGCTTGCGCTGCTTGAATCAAGGCTTTTTCTTGCGCTTCGTTCCACTGACCACGTGAAGCTAAAAATGTACGCAAACGCAAAATGGGATCTTCTTTTTTATACTTGGCCACTTCTTCTTCACTGCGATACCGTCTGGCATCATCGGCGGTGGTGTGATCACACATACGGTACGTGATGGCTTCGATCAGCGTGGGGCCTGCGCCTTGTCGTGCCTGTTGCAATGCTGTGCGCATGGCGTCGTACATCGCGATGATGTCATTGCCATCCACCTGTAAAGAACGCACTTCGCCCGCAATGCCTTTTTGTGCCAAGGTGCGACACCCTGTTTGTTCTGAGATCGGAATCGAAATCGCATATTGGTTATTGTTAATCACAAAAACGACCGGTAATTTTTTAAGCCCAGCACAATTTAAGGCTTCGTAAAAATCCCCTTTTGATGTGCCACCATCGCCAATGGTGGTGACCGCCACACGGGGTTGTTGACGGTAGTGAAACGCATACGCCACGCCCACCGCATGTAAAACTTGGCTCGCAATCGGCACACAAATCGGTAAATCTTCGACACAGCCTTTAAAATCAGATCCGCGTTCGTCACCGCCCCAATAACGCAAAATATCTTCCATCGTGACACCGCGTGCCAATTGGGTACCATAATCTCGATAGTAAGGGCAAAACACATCTTCGGGCTGCATCGCCGCACCCAGTGCCACAGAGATCGCCTCTTGCCCCAGTGTGGAAGCATACGTTCCCATTTTACCGGTGCGTTGTAAGGCGATGGCTTTGGCATCAAAGGTACGTAATTCAACCATGGATTGATAAAGGGATTGCAGGAAAGAAACATCTTCTGCAAACTCTGGCAAGGCTTGCGTGGGTTGGCCATGCTCATCTAAAAACCGCAAGTAATCGATCGTAAATTCCGCTGTTCGTTTTGTTTGTGTTGCCACAACAGCCCCTAGATATAAAGTTTGAGTAGGTAGCCGTTTATACCTCATTGGATCTTGCCAAAGCAAACGCCATAAAAAAGGATTTTTCATGTTATTAAGCGAAGAACACAAGCTGATCAAGAGCACAGCAACACGCTTTGCATTAGAAGAAATTTTAATCAAGCGCGATCAATTTTCTGCGAATAAAGCCCTGCTCCACAGCACGATGCAACAATTGGGACACTTAGGTTTACTGGCTTTATTGGTGCCTGAATCCATGGGGGGCACGCAGGCAGGTTTTCTTGCTTATGCTGTGGCGATGGAGGCCATTGCCTATGCGGATGCTTCTATCAGCACGATGATGAGTGTGCAAAATTCGGTGGTGCTGATGCCCATTGTGCAATACGGGACAGCGGCACAACAAAACCAATTTTTACCGCAGCTCATTTCAGGCGATGCCTTAGGGGCCTTTTGTTTAACAGAGCCCAATGCCGGTTCGGATGCGGCAGCGATTCGCACACAAGCCACATACCAAAACGGCGCTTATGTTTTAAACGGCAGCAAACAATTTATTACCATGGGTGACATGGCCCATGTGGCCATTGTGTTTGCCACGATGGATGCATCATTAGGGAAAAAAGGCATCGCTGCTTTTTTAGTGCCACGCGATACACCGGGTTACAAAGTGGGTCGCATTGAAAATAAAATGGGACAAAGCGCGTGCGAAACGGTGCACATTATTTTTGAAAATTGCAAAATCCCAGAACACAATCGATTGGGGAAAGTGGGCGAAGGATTAAACATTGCTTTGTCACAATTAGAATGTGGCCGTATTGGCATCGCCGCCCAAGCATTGGGCATTGCGAGTCGTGCTTTTGATTTAAGTGTGCGTTATGCCAAAGAACGCAAAACGTTTGGGCGTTGTTTAATTGAACATCAAGCCATTCAATTTAAATTGGCCGAAATGCAAACCAAACTCACGGCAGCCCGTCAATTAATCTGGCACGCCGCCACGCTAAAAGATCAGCACTTACCCGCCATAACCGAAAGCGCCATGGCCAAATTATTCGCGAGCGAAACCGCTGAATATGTTTGCCACGAGGCCATCCAAATTCATGGGGGCTATGGTTACCTTGAAGAGTATGAAGTAGAAAGGTTATACCGCGACCAACGTGTATGCGCTTTATATGAAGGCACCAGTGAAGTGCAGAAAATGGTGATTGGGAAAGAAATGATTGCCTTATAGAGAGTGAAAATGTATTTTTTCAGCACGTTAATTTACTTTGGTTAAAGATAATGCCTGTAAACGAATTGGTTGCTAACTTACACATAAGACTGTGGCAGGCCGCAGCGGATGGGAATGCCAATATGATCACGTTTTTAGCCAGTGTTTTCTTGGCGGAAAAGATTAACATCAATAAGGTTGATGGTAAGGGCATGACAGCCTTGATGCTGGCCGCAGGGAAGGGGCATGTGGATGCGGTCAACGTGTTACTGCGCGCAGGCGCAGATATCAATGTGGTAGTTCCTAACGGCGCAACAGCCTTGACGTACGCCACCGTGAATGGGCATGACAATGTGATCAGCATTTTACGGGGCGCAGCAGCGAAGGGGCATGCCGAACTGGTGCCTAATTTTGATTTAGCAGAACCGACGTCTGATACAGACGAATCGGAAATATCAGAAATATCAGAAACATCATCGAACACATCAGATCATCATGAGATTCAAGCCCCGAAGCCTCTTGCAACAAACTTAGCCGGGGCCTTGAAGGATCCCATAAACAGAATACCTCAACAGACCGCGTTATTCAGCCGTGTGAGCGTGCCTTCTATACCTTCAAAAGCGCCAATTTCGACGTTAAGCATGTTATTAGCGAAGAAGGGACCGCAAAATCCAGTCACGCTAACATCAGCAATGGCGCTACTCCCAACCTCGAGTCATAGAAATAGGCGGTAACCCTGCCTATTTCTCTCCCATCCTCAATCCCCCATCCATGCGAATTGTGGATCCATTTAAATAATCATTTTCAATAATGGCAGCCACCAATTTTGCAAATTCATGGGGGCTGCCAAGACGTTTGGGGAACGGAATGCTAGAAGCCAATGACGCTTTTACTTCGTCACTGATTCCCGTTAATAAAGGGGTTTCGATTAAGCCTGGCGCAATGGTCATCACGCGAATGGCGTGCGTTGCCAATTCTCTGGCGGCAGGCAACGTCATGGCCACAATGGCCCCTTTTGAAGCGCTATAAGCCACTTGCCCAATTTGCCCTTCAAAGGCAGCGATAGAAGCCGTATGAATCAATACCCCACGTGATCCTTCTTGTATGGGCAAGGTTTTTAAATAAGACGCAGCCGTTTTCATCACCACAAAAAGACCATTAACATTAATATCCATGGTTTTTTTAAATAAGGCGAAATCATGTGGCCCGTCTTTACCCAGAATTTTTTTGGCCGGCGCTATTCCCGCACACTGCACCACAATACGGGGCACTGTATTGTGATCGTGTAATTGTTTAAATACCGCTTCAATTTCAGCTTCATTTGTCACATCTGCTTTGTAACACGTGAGGCCATGCGTTTTTTCATGTTGCATCAAACGCTGTGAATCGTTATCCAAAATCACCACGTGCGCGCCCAGTTTTTGTAAGTGTAAGGCTGTGGCCAAGCCCATACCACTGGCGCCGCCTGTTACCAAAGCAACGTTGTCTTTTATCAACATAATGCTGTCTCCAAAATCAGAATATACGCGATGTTCGACTTTATGGGTGGCGACATTCAGCTTGCCTGCGGCGCGCCCGGCTTTGCCCCGGCCTTTCGCAGGCTCAAGGCGTTCGACGGGAAAAAGCTGACGCTTTTTCTATTTCCGTCTCACCCGTCCTGTCTAATCTCGCAAGGCCTCGATTGACCTGACGCCTCTCCCATTCGCAAAGCCTCATGGGAGAGGTATTCGGATCTGAGTGCCTCTCCCGTGTACTCACGGGAGAGGCGCGATGACACGTTTGTTCTCAAACGTAGTCAGCGCGGTGAGGGTGCGCCGCAGGCATTCTGAATGTCGCCACCCACAAAGTCGAATATCGCATGAATATCGTAATTTGCGTTCAAAGCACGATAGTTGTGTCATCCAAGAAAGATCGCTACCCTTCTAAGACTCACCCGTTCACTCTATCAAGCCGAGATACTGACTATGTTTGTTCTTGATGAAAGCCATCGACTCCTTAAAAACATGGTAGAGGATTTTGCGCAAAAAGAAATTGCCCCACTTGCTAAAGAAATAGACGAAACCAATACCTTCCCCAGACATTTATGGCCCAAATTGGGTGCATTGGGCTTATTGGGCATCACGGTCAGCGAACAAGATGGCGGCAGTGGCATGGATTATTTGGCACATGTCATTGCCATGGAAGCCATTAGCCGCGCTTCTGCATCCGTGGCCTTAAGTTATGGTGCGCATTCGAATCTTTGCGTGAATCAGATTTTTTTAAACGCCTCGCCTGAACAAAAGAAAAAATACTTACCCAAACTCATCAGCGGTGAACATGTCGGCGCCCTGGCCATGAGTGAAGTGGGCGCAGGATCGGATGTCATGAACATGCAATGTGAAGCCATCAAAAAAGGCGATCACTACATTTTTAATGGCACCAAAATGTGGATCACCAATGGGCCAGATGCAGACGTATTGGTGGTTTACGCACGCACCGATAAACAGGCCGGTTCAAAAGGCATTTCTGCTTTTATTATTGAAAAAAACTTTCCTGGCTTTCACGCTGCCCAAAAATTAGACAAATTGGGCATGCGGGGATCCAACACCTGCGAATTGGTGTTTCAAAATTGCAAAGTGCCCGCCGAAAATCTTTTAGGTAAAGAAAACCACGGCGCAGCAGTATTAATGCGCGGTTTGAACTACGAAAGACTGGTTTTGGCTGCCGGACCCATGGGCATCATGCAAGCCTGCTTGGATATTGCGCTACCCTATTGTCAAGAACGAAAGCAATTTGGCAAATCGATCGGTGAATTCCAATTGATGGAAGGCAAAATCGCTGACATGTATACCACCATCGCAGCTTCGCGCGCCTTCTTGTATGCCACAGCTCAAGCTTGCGATGCGGGACATCTTCCCAATCGTGATGCGGCTGCCGTCATTTTATATACGGCCGAAAATGCCACACAGCTTGCTTTACAAGCCATACAGGTTTTGGGTGGGAATGGTTACATCAACGACTATGCCACGGGGCGATTGTTACGCGATGCCAAGTTATACGAAATTGGCGCTGGCACTTCAGAAATTCGTCGCATGCTAATAGGACGGGAATTATTTAAAGCTTCTCTATAAGGATTCAGATTATGGAAAATGATGCCATTGTGATCGTGGGTGGGGCCAGAACAGCCATCGGAAGCTTGCAAGGTCAATTTAAAGATCTTTCTGCCGCTGCTTTGGGCGCCGAAGCCATGAAGGCGGCCATTGCGCACAGCCAGCTGAGCCCTTCTGATATCGATGATGTGATCATGGGTTGCGTCTTAATGGCTGGGCAAGGTCAAGCGCCTGCTCGCCAAGCACTCATCAACGCAGGCATTCCCAATTCTGTGGGCGCCACCACCATTAATAAAATGTGTGGTTCAGGTTTACAAGCAGTCATCATGGCGCACGATCGCCTGCTCACCAATAGCTTTAGAATCATGCTGGCAGGTGGAATGGAAAGCATGACCCACTCCCCTTACCTCTTGCCTAAAGCCCGCGCGGGATACCGCATGGGTCATGGCGAAGTCAAAGATTCCATGTTCTTAGATGGCCTTGAAGATGCCTACGAAACCGGCACCTTAATGGGCGTGTTTGCAGAACGCACCGCCGAAAAATATGGCTTCTCGCGTGAAACCCAAGATGAGTTTGCCTTGTTGTCTTTAAGCAAGGCCAAAAAAGCCATTGAATCGGGTGTGTTTGTTTCGGAAATTGCACCCGTCACCCTGACCAGCAAAACCGGACAAGTGATGATCGATACCGATCAATTGCCTCTTGAAGCCAAACCCGAAAAAATTCCCCAATTAAAGCCTGCTTTCAAAAAGGATGGCACCGTCACTGCTGCCAATTCAAGTGGCATCAGTGATGGCGCGGCAGCGCTTGTCTTGATGCGCGAAAGCGAAGCCAAAAAACGCGGTCTCACGCCCAAAGCCCGCATCGTGAGTCATGCTTGCCACGCGCAAGCCCCTGATTGGTTTACCACAGCGCCTGTGGGTGCCGTTCACAAAGTGTTGCAAAAAGCAGGGTGGACGGTGGCAGATGTCGACTTATTCGAAATCAACGAAGCCTTTTCTGTGGTCACGTTAGCGGCCATGCATGATCTCCATATTCCACAAGATAAAATCAACGTACACGGTGGTGCCTGTGCTTTGGGTCATCCCATTGGCGCATCGGGTGCCCGTATCTTGGTCACTTTAATGAATGCCCTTCAAAAACATAAAAAACAAAAAGGGGTGGCCACGTTATGTATTGGGGGCGGCGAAGCCGTTGCCATGGCCATCGAGCTGATTAGCCCCTTCGAGTTTCAAGGTACGAAGGGATAACGCACAGATTGCAAGCAGGGAGAATGTTTTGATTGAAAAACATTCTCCCTGCGCTGCAATATGGGATGTTAGGATTTGTATCTTGAAGCACGAAGGGGCTATATGAGCATTATTCCCACTCAAATCGATAAACAAAGCCAAGACTTTAAAACGCGTGAAGCCTTTCATCGCAATTTGGTTAAGACGCTCAAAGAGACAGTGCAAAAAATCGCTTTGGGCGGGGATGAACGTGCCCGCACGCGCCATACAGAACGCGGCAAATTATTGGTGAGAGATCGCATTACGCAATTACTCGATCCGGGTTCCGCTTTTTTAGAATTTTCGCAACTCGCTGCCTTGAATGTGTATGAAGACGTGATTCCTGCCGCCGGTATTATCACGGGCATAGGCAGAATCCAGGGCAGAGAATGCATCGTGGTGGCCAATGATGCCACGGTAAAAGGGGGCACCTATTATCCCCTGACCGTTAAAAAACATTTGCGCGCCCAACAAATTGCGCTCGAAAACCATTTGCCCTGTGTGTATTTGGTGGATTCAGGCGGCGCCAATTTACCGCATCAAGCAGAAGTCTTTCCCGATCGTGAACACTTCGGGCGTATTTTTTATAACGAAGCCCAATTGTCTTCTAAAAACATTTTACAATTGGCAGTGGTGATGGGGCCGTGTACAGCAGGCGGTGCTTATGTCCCAGCCATGGCCGATGAATGCATCATGGTGAAAAATCAGGCCACGATTTTTTTAGCAGGCCCGCCGCTTGTCAAAGCCGCCACAGGCGAAATCGTCACCGCAGAAGAATTGGGTGGTGCGGATTTACATTGTAAGCAATCAGGCGTGGCAGATTATTATGCAGACGATGATGCGCATGCGCTGTATTTGGCCCGCAACAGTATTTTGCATTTGGGCATGCATCACAAAGCCATTCAACCGACGGCAGAAGTCGAAGCCCCACTTTATGCTGCAGAAGAAATGTACGGCATTCTGCCCACCGATTTAAAACACCCTTTTGATGTACGCGAAATCATTGCACGACTGGTCGATGGATCGCATTTTCATGAATTCAAACGGTTATATGGCGCCACCTTGGTGTGTGGCTTTGCCCGGATCTATGGTTACGATGTCGGCATCATTGCCAACAACGGCATTTTATTGAGCGAAGCCGCACAAAAAGGCGCGCATTTTATTGAACTGTGTGTCGCGCGCAATATTCCCCTGCTCTTTCTGCAAAACATTACGGGATTTATGGTCGGCAAAGCGTTTGAAGCCGGCGGTATTGCCAAGCATGGTGCCAAGTTGGTGAATGCTGTCGCCACCGCAAACGTACCAAAATTAACGGTCATCATGGGTGCCAGTTTTGGTGCTGGCAATTATGGGATGTGCGGTCGCGCCTATGATCCCAGATTTTTGTGGTCTTGGCCCAATGCCAAAATCGGTGTGATGGGCGGCGAGCAAGCGGCCAATGTGATGACTGATGTCCAAATTGAAAAATTAAAAAAACAAGGTCAAAAAATTTCTGAATCCGAGATGCAGCGATACAAAGCTGAACTTGCGGCAAAATATGAAAAAGAAATCGACGGGGTGTATGGCAGCGCCCGACTGTGGGACGATGGCATCATCGATCCTGTTGATACCCGACGCGTATTGGGGCTGGCTTTGAGCGCTTGCGCCAATGCCCCGATTCAACCCACCCATTATGGTACGTTTAGGATGTGATCATGGCGAACTTCATTTTGCCAGAAAAGCAAGGGCCTGTCTTAACCGTCACGCTCAATCGTCCTGAACTGGGGAATCCTTTCGACCCAAGTGTGATCCACGCTTTTCAAAACATTTTAAATACGATTGATTTTGATGAAAGCCGCGTCTTGGTACTCAAAGGCGCAGGAAAATATTTTTGCTCTGGGGCTCATTTGCAATGGATGCGTGCTGGCATTGAACAATCCAAAGATTTGAATCAAAAAGAAGCGATGGATCTGGCCCAGTTGTTACACACTTTATTTGCGCTCCCCATCCCGACCATTGCTTTGGTGCAAGGCAATGCCTATGCAGGCGGCGTGGGCTTGGTGGCGGCATGCGATTTTGCCATTGCGCATGAAGCCGTACAATTTTGCATTTCTGAAACACGATTGGGTTTAATTCCCGCCCTCATTAGCCCCTATTTGCAGCATGTATTGGGGGCGCAAACGGCCACCCGTTTGGCGCTGATGGCGGCCCCTTTTTCTGCCCGAGAAGCCTTACAATGGGGCTTAATCAGCCATCTGGTACCGGAAGATAAACTGAACGAAACCTTACACAGCCTGACAAGCACTTTGCTTAAAAATGGCCCACTTGCGCTCAAAATGACAAAAAGTTTATTTAAAAAAGAAATCGAGTTGGGCACCCTGCATGATACCAGTGCCCTGATTACACAAATTCGAATGGATGTTGAAGCGCAAGAAGGCATGCGTGCCTTTTTTGAAAAACGACCGCCTGCATGGACGATTCACAAAAATGATGTTTGATAAAATATTAATTGCCAATCGCGGCGAAATTGCTTGCCGTATTATTAAAACGTGCCAACGCTTGGGCGTGCACACCGTTGCCGTGTATTCCCATGCAGACCATCGCGCCAAACATGTATTTTTGGCCGATGAAGCCTTTTGTATTGGCGAATCTGCAGCAAAAGAAAGTTATTTAAACATTGATGCCCTCATCAATGTGGCCAAAAAAGCGAATGCGAAAGCCATTCACCCCGGTTATGGTTTTTTGTCTGAAAATGCAGCCTTTGCGCAAGCTTGTGCGGATGCGGGTCTTGTTTTTATTGGCGCACCGGTTCATGCAATCAAAGCCATGGGCGACAAAGCCGCTGCCAAAAAAATGATGATTGAAGCCGGTGTGCCAGTGATTCCTGGTTACAATGGCGACAGCCAAAGCTTGGATGTTTTTATCAAAGAAGCCGAAAAAATCGGTTATCCCATTTTATTAAAAGCCTCTGCCGGTGGCGGCGGAAAAGGCATGCGTATTGTCGAGAACGAAAAAGAATTTTCTGATTTGTTTCATGCCGCCAAACGCGAAGCGCTGGTTAGTTTTAAAGACGATCGTTTAATTTTAGAAAAATATATTGCCTGCCCGCGCCATATCGAAGTACAAGTGTTTGCAGACAGTGATGGCAATGTCGTACACCTTTTTGAACGAGATTGCTCCATTCAACGACGCCATCAAAAAATCATTGAAGAAGCGCCTGCACCCGGTATCACGCCTGATTTTCGTACCCAATTGGGTAAAGTGGCCTGTGATGCCGCGCGCGCCATTCAGTATCTTGGGGCGGGCACCGTCGAATTTATTGTCACAGAAGATCGCGAATTTTATTTCATGGAAATGAACACGCGATTACAAGTGGAACACCCTGTGACCGAAATGATCACAGGCCAAGATTTGGTGGAATGGCAAATAGAAGTGGCACAAAATCATCCGCTGCCACTGCTACAAGACGAAATTGAGCTGCATGGTCACGCCATCGAAGCCCGTTTATATGCTGAAGATCCGCATCAGCATTTTTTACCCGCTACCGGTAAAATTTTGTTTTTAAGCGAACCCAAAAACTCCTCTCACGTCAGGATTGAAAGTGGCATTCGTGTACAGGACGAAGTGAGCGTGTATTACGATCCGCTCTTAACCAAAATTGTGGCGTGGGGCGCCACACGTGCAGGCGCGTTACAAGAGTTACGGCATGCGCTGGATGATTACCTGCTTTTAGGCCCCACCACCAATCGCGATTTTTTACGCGAGATCACCCGTCAGTCTGATTTCATGGTGGGGATTGTTGACACGCAGTTTGTGGCCAAAAACCAAGATGAACTCTTAAATAAATGTAAAATTGTGCCGCATTATATTTTTGTCTATAGCGCCTTGTACTTGGCATTAATCGATCAAAAAAATCAACCCAGCCTTGAACCTTGGCATACAGTCGATAGTTTTCAACTCAATCTGCCCCGCCAACGGGTTTTTCATTTTAAAGCAGGCGAACAACACTTTTCTGTCACCTTGCATTACGAAAAAAAATTACGCCTTCAGATTCAAGGGATAGACTTTGTCGGGCATGGCAGCATTGCGCCTGATGGCCGCTTGGTCGCCACCTTGAATGATGAACGCCACATTTTGCCTATCTTTTTAGAAGAAGAAAAAATTTACATTTGTGATTCTGGCGAAATTTACAATATTGAACGGGTCTTACCCAGTTTTGAAAAAGCGCACGAACCAGAACATGAGAAGGGTTTGGTCGCCCCGATGCCCGGCACGATTACGCAGATTTTTGTAAAAGCAAAAGAGACCGTTCAAAAAGGCGATAAGCTACTGATACTCGAAGCCATGAAAATGGAACACACGGTCTTTGCGCAAGAAGCCGGCACCATTGAATCAGTGTTATATAAAGTGGGTGATATTGTGGAAGCGGGTGCGTTGCTCTTTGATTGGCATAAATAAAAGGTAACCGTTCATAGCGATGCGCTTAACTAGGACACGCCCTACAGATATCCGTCGCCCCGTAAAATCATTCTGAAAGGATTACCGATGATTAGGTAGCTATTTGTACGGGGTCCAGGTTTGGACGTTTCGCTGACGAAGCGTTCCATTAGGAAGATTTTCAACCTAGACCCCGGATAAATGCCTGTGCACATTCTGTTTTCTTTTTATCTACAGCGTGCAGACATTTTCCGGGGCGACAGTTCTCCGCTTCTTAAAAAGCAGAGAGCCTGAACGATCGCAATAAAAGGAACGATCATGCCTGACACCGTCACCATTGTAGAAGTCGGCCCCCGCGATGGCTTACAAGCCGAAAAAAACTTTGTGCCTACGGCGACCAAAATAGACTTGATCCACCGATTAAATGAAACGGGCTTAAGCGTGATTGAAGCCACCTCCTTCGTTTCGCCAAAATGGATCCCACAATTACAAGATGGGGCCGAATTACTGGCAAAATTAAACAGAAAACCTTCTGTTCGTTATCCGGTTTTGGTTCCCAATGTGGAAGGTTTTCACGCTGCCATACAAGCCAATGCAACAGAGCTGGCTGTGTTTTGTTCTGCGACAGAAGCTTTTTCTCATTCCAATATCAATTGCAGTATTCAAGAAAGTTTGGCGCGCGCCAAAGACATTATCGATTTAGCCAAACAAAAAGCCATACCAGTGCGTGGCTACGTTTCGTGCGTGTTAGGTTGCCCTTATGAGGGAAAAGTGTTACCCGAAGCTGTCATTAAAGTGGCACAGGCCTTGTATCAATTTGGGTGCTACGAAGTGTCGTTAGGCGACACCATTGGCGTGGGCACGCCAGAAGCGGCCAAAATTTTAATTAAAGCGGTCAGCCATGTGATCCCACTTTCTGCCTTGGCGCTGCATGCGCATGATACCTATAACCAAGCCTTGGCCAATTATTATGCTGCGTTAGAAATGGGCATACGTGTGTTTGATAGTTCGGTGGGGGGACTGGGTGGTTGCCCTTATGCAAAAGGCGCCACCGGCAATGTGGCCACAGAAGATGTGGTGTACATGATGCATGGCTTAGGCCTGCATACAGGCATTGATTTAGACAAGCTTGTTGATGTCGGTCAGTTTATCAGCGATGTCATCGGGCGACCCAATCGCGCCAAATCGGGTGTGGCGATTTTGGCAAAGCGTAAGGCTTGAGGAGCATGTATGTCTGGCTTTAATAAACGTGTCGATTCATACGAAGCTGCCATCGCCGGATTACAAGATGGCATGACCGTGATGTGGGGTGGCTTTGGTTTATGTGGCATCCCCGAAAATTTAATCAAAGCTGTTTATGAAAAAGGCACCAAAAATCTGACTTGCATTTCGAACAATGCTGGCGTGGATGAATTTGGTTTAGGATTACTCTTAAAAAAACGCCAAATACGCACCATGATCGCATCGTATGTAGGCGAAAATGCCTTATTCGAATCGCTTTTTTTAAGTGGCGAAATGAAAGTCGTCTTAACGCCACAAGGGACATTGGCCGAAAAGATTCGCGCTGGGGGCGCAGGCATTCCCGCTTTTTATACGGCCACAGGTTACGGCACCCCAATTGCTGAAGGCAAAGACACACGAGAGTTTAACGGGCGTCATTATGTTTTAGAAGAAGCGCTCCATGCTGATTTTGCTTTTATTAAAGCGTGGAAAGCCGATGAGTATGGGAATTTAATTTTCCGCAAAACAGCGCGTAATTTTAATCCAATGATGGCCACAGCGGCGACCTTCACCGTCGCAGAAGTAGAAGAAATTGTTCCTGTGGGCAGTCTTGATCCCGATCACATTCATACGCCAGGCATTTTTGTGAACAAAATTATCCAAGGCAACTTTGAAAAACGGATTGAACAACGCACCATACGGTAGGAACTCATCATATGCCACTCACACGTGAACAAATTGCAAAACGCATCGCTCAAGAATTAAAAGATGGGTTTTATGTCAATCTGGGAATTGGTATTCCCACACTGGTTGCCAACTATATCCCTGCCAATACGTCTGTCATGTTGCAATCAGAAAATGGTTTATTGGGTATTGGCCCCTTTCCGCATGAAAACGAACTTGACCCTGATTTAATCAATGCCGGCAAACAAACGGTGACCGCTGTCCCGGGCGCTGCCTATTTTTCATCCAGCGACAGTTTTGGCATGATTCGTGGCGGACATATCAACCTCACCGTGTTAGGTGCCTTCGAAGTGGACGAAACCGGCAGCCTTGCTTCGTGGATGATTCCAGGGAAATTGGTCAAAGGCATGGGCGGCGCCATGGATTTGGTGTCCAGCGGCACCTATACCATTGTGGCCATGAGCCACACGAATCCTGCCGGTGAATCCAAGCTGTTAAAACAATGTACGTTGCCATTAACTGGCGTGCAGTGTATCCACCGTATTGTCACAGACTTAGCCGTACTGGATATTAAAGATCGTGCTTTTCATCTTATAGAACGCGCCCCAGGCGTTTCTATTGAAGAAATTAAAAGCAAAACGGCGGGGAAATTAATCATTCCTGAAAAAGTGCCAGAAATTGTTTTATAAACCTGCCATAACCCTAAAATACGGCTGAGCGGGGAAATATACCGTATTTGCGTGCCCCACTGTTCCATGATCAGCTGAAAAACAAGTTATCATGTATACAGAAATACCACTTAAATATAGTATTTTCGATAACCTATAGCTTGCAAGGTGATTGAAAAAATAGACGATATCATTCAAGGAAAATCATTCAAAGATGAAATGGTGCGATTCCTTCCAAGAAATGTCCTCGAACGTACTTTAGAAAAAGAAAAATTTATGGTTTTTCTTGCAAATGAAATAAAAGCCATGTTCCTCGAAATTAAAGAAAATTAATACACTTTAAGATTGTGGTAACGGCAACCAATGTAAGCGATTCAATACTTCCATTAAAATCACAAATAACCCAGCCACAAACGCCACACCCAGTGCCGAAAAACCACCTGCCACTTGATACACCTTGGCCAGGCCATTTTTTCTTCCCTGCACGGCCATTAAAAGCGGATACAAAATCAGCAAGATGACAGCAAAGAATCCGGCATAACCCAATGCCATGATAAACCCTTCTGGATAAAACAAAGCAAAGAGTAAAGGGGGAGAAAACGTCAACCCCAAAAGAAAAACACGCTGCAAGGCTTCTTTTTTTATTTTTAAGGCATCCGCAAAAAAATCAAATAACCCTAAAGCCACACCGACATAAGAACTGACGATCGCAAAAAAACTAAACAATCGCGCCCCATCAGAAATCACACTGCTCTTTAATAAACGATCTAAGGCTTGCGTCATCGGCACAATCGGTTCACCTTGCAAGTACATCGCATTTAAACCTTCATCTCCCCAGGCGGGAATCACGCCTGTAATCGACATTTCCCATAACACATACACGCCTAATGGCAAAGCACTCCCCAAAACAATGGCCCAGCGTAAAGTGGGCACATGGTTACCTAAATACGTTTTAAGACTGGGAATCAATAAATGAAAACCAAAGGCCGTCACAATTAAAGGAAAAGCCGCAAATAAAAAAATCGGATGCCCTTCTTGTAAAAAAGACGATTGAATATGCGGAGAAATGGAAAACACCAAAGTAAAATAAGCGCCCAATAAACCAATCATTAAAAAGCGATTTAAATAATCCACACAATGCGCGCCCACATACACCACTGCTGCAAATGTGATCGCAAAAAAGAGCATCACCACATTTTGAGAAACATGCGTGTTTAAAAATGGAAGGCTGGCGTACAGCAGCGCACTGCCACTTGCGGTATACGCTGCCATTAAAGAATATAAAAACAAGACGTACGTGATCCACGCCACTCTGGCACCCCATTTGCCTAAAGTCGCTTTGGCCATGGAGATTAAATTCACGTCGTGATCAAAATAGAGGCTGACTTCAAGCATCACCAAGGCCGTGAAGGTCATCAGCAGCCACACCACAACAAAGGCAGCCAGTGTAGGCATAAAGCCACCTGCTGCGGTGGCCACCGGTAAACTGAGCATCCCTGCCCCAATACAGGTGCCTGTGACCAAAAGCGTCCCGCCCAATAAACGACCTGGCAAAATGGCATGCGACATAAGGTTGAGCTCCCCGCTTTTTCTGGTTTTATCCCCTTCGTGCGTAAGCGTTCAACCCATGCCGTCAACTTAAGGCACCTTCGTCACTGCGAGGGAGGCTTTGCGAGCGTGGCAGTCCATCTTCGTTTTTCAGCCTTTCAGATGGATTGCTTCACAAAAACGGCCAAACTACTGTGAGCTTTGCTCAAATTCTGATTGCCGTTTTTATTCGCAATGACACCGCTGGGCTTAAGTTGACACCATTGGGTGAACAGTTACCTTCGTGCTTCAATATGTGAAGGGTGTAAGCAAGCCTGCGACAGTACCAGCAAACCCCGCTTTTGTCATGCCAACTCAGTCGTAGACCCTACAACAAAGCAATCAGCTTAGGCACAAGCTCAAACAAATCCCCTACCAGACCGTAATCTGCTACCTGAAAAATCGGCGCATCCGGATCTTTGTTAATGGCCACAATACATTTGCTGTCTTTCATCCCGGCAATGTGTTGTATGGCACCCGAGATCCCTATCGCAATGTACAAATCAGGGGCCACAATTTTGCCAGTTTGACCCACTTGATAATCATTTGGGACATACTCTGCATCCACCGCGGCACGCGATGCCCCTACCGCTGCATTTAATTTTTCTGCTAAGTGATCAAGCAATTTAAAGTTCTCTGCCGATTGCAAACCGCGCCCACCCGAAACCACCACGCGCGCACTGCTGAGTTCAGGCCTTTCACTTTTGGTTGCTTGCAACTGAATAAAACGTGAACGGTGTGCCGCGGCCTCAAGCGGTATTGTGGCAACGTTCGCTGCAGCTTGCGAACCAGGCACTTTAAAATGGCTTGGGCGTATCGTCATCAGGTGAATTCGCGCTGTGGATTGCACCGTCTCAAGGGCATTGCCCGCATAAATAGGACGTACGAATGTATCTGCTGATTGAATGGCGATGACATCCGACAACATATCGCAATCTAATAACGCCGCTAATCGCGGTAAAATATTTTTTCCAAATGTGGTGGCAGGTGCCATGATATGCGTAAATGCTGCAGCGCGATGCATGATCTGCGCCACCAAAATCTCAGCCAAAAAAGAAGCCAACAAATCCGATTCACTTTTAAAAACCTGTGTGACACCCGAAACACAGGCGACGGACTGCGCTATTTTTTCAATATTCTGACCCAATACCCAAACTGTAATATCATCCGTCACCTGTTTGGCGGCCGCGATGCAAGATAAGGTGGCCGCTTTAATCTGGTGATGATCGTGTTCTGCAATGATTAAGGCCTTCGTCATAATACTTTTGCTTCCGTTCTTAATTTTTCAAGCAAGGTTTCCACGCTGTCTACTTTCACCCCTGCTTTTCTGGGTTCCGGTTTACTGACTTTTAACAATTGCTGCTGAGGGGATAATGAAAGACCCAACTCATTCGCCTTCACCACCTGAAGGGGTTTTGATTTGGCTTTCATAATATTGGGCAAGGTGATAAATCGCGGTGTGTTTAAACGCAAATCCACACTGATTACACAAGGTGCCGTAAGGCCAAGAGTTTCTAAGCCCCCATCCACTTCACGCACCACGTGCCATTCAGATTGGGCATAAGATAGCTTGGAAGCAAAACAGGCTTGGGGCCAATTTAATAAACCCGCCAACATTTGTGCGGTTTGATTATTGTCATCGTCAATGGCTTGTTTACCCAACAAAACCAAATCAACCGCTTCTTGTTGCGCAATGTGTTTTAAAATCTTCGCAACTTGTAGCGATCGTAACGTCTCTGTGCATTCCACTAAAATGGCACGATCGGCGCCAAAGGCCAAAGCTTGTCGCAAGGATTCTTGTACGTCTATTTTACCGATAGAAACGGCAATCACTTCAGAAAGGATCCCCGCTTCTTTTTGACGCATGGCTTCTTCTAAAGCGATCTCATCAAAAGGGTTGAGGCTCATTTTCACGTTTTCAAGCACCACGCCAGACTCATCCGGCGCGACTTTGACTTTGACGTTATAATCCACCACACGCTTCACTGCGACCAGGGCTTTCATGCAGCCATATCCCTATGCAAAATCAGATGCCGTATACTACTTATAAAGCAAGTCCAGTAGAAGCAAAATGAGCATGAGCGATTCCCTGTCATTTGATGTTGTGATTGTCGGCGCAGGACCGGCAGGCTTGGCCACGGCCATTCGCTTGAAGCAGCTTTGTCAAAGCACCCAAACCGAACTCTCTGTGTGTATTTTAGAAAAAGGCAGTCAAGTTGGGGCGCATATTTTATCAGGGGCCGTCATCGACCCCATCGCCATCAATGAGCTCATTCCGAATTGGCAAGCAAAACAAGCCCCCCTACACACGCAAGTCACACAAGATTATTTTTATTTCTTAACGGCACAAAAAGCCTGGCGACTCCCTACGCCTGGCCCCATGAAAAATCATGGCAACTATATTGTGAGCCTGAGCGAAGTCACACGCTGGTTAGCGAAAGAAGCAGAAAGCTTAGGTGTCGAAATTTTTGCAGGTTTCCCTGCAGTGGATTTTATTTTCAATGATCAGAATGAAGTGGTCGGCATCAAAACCCAAGCGATGGGTCGTGATAAAAACGGTAACGCCCTCCCGACTTTTCAAGCAGGTGTCGAAATTTTCGCTAAAACCGTGGTGTTGGCAGAAGGCTGTCATGGCAGTTTGAGTAAACAAGCCATCCAGCATTTTTCACTGCGAAACAATCAAAACCAAACGTATGGCTTGGGCTTAAAAGAGTTATGGCGGATCCCAAAGAGCGATCGTAAAGGCCACGTGATGCACACGCTGGGTTGGCCCCTTGATAACCACACTTATGGCGGTGGCTTTTTATACTATTTAGATGAGCAAACCATCGCGTTGGGTTTGGTCATTGGTTTGGATTATCAAAATCCGTATCTGAATACCTTTCAAGAATTACAAAGATTTAAACACCATCCTTTGATTGCCAAGCAAATTGAAAATGGCGAATGCTTGAGTTATGGCGCCCGTGCCATTAACGAAGGCGGCTGGCAAGCGCTGCCCACTTTATGTTTTCCGGGTGGGGTCTTGGTAGGCTGCGCCGCTGGATTTTTAAATGTGCCCCGCATTAAGGGCAGCCATTTGGCGATGAAATCAGGCATGTTGGCAGCAGAGTCTATTTTTAAAAATTTAGGGCCTGTCCCTAAAGTTGCAATTTTGCCGATTAACAAGGCAAAAATGGTGAAAAAACCGGAGTGTACACGCCAGTACATGAGGATTTTTGAGACATTTTTAACGCAGTTAAGTGGCAAAAGCGCACTTTCGGGACAGGCCCTAACGCAAAACACAGCTTGTACCTATCAACACGCCGTAAACCATTCGTGGATAAAAAGCGAACTCTACCCTGTGCGGAACCTTCGCCCTGCATTCAAATGGGGCTGTGTGCCTGGATTAATCTATGCCGCCATCGATACCTATGTTTTTCAGGGGCATACCCCTTGGACTTTTTCGCATCATTCTGATTTTCAAAGTTTAAAACCCGCTCACACGTGTGAACCGATTACATATCCCAAACCCGATGGCAAAATCAGTTTTGATTTGCCTACACAGTTATCACGATCGCAAACCCATCATCGTGAAAATCAATTTTGTCATTTGGTGTTACAAGATCCGATGTTGCCTGAAAAAACGAACTGGCCAATCTACGCTGGGCCTGAAGCCCGTTATTGTCCTGCCGGCGTCTATGAATACGTGAATCAAAAACTCATCATCAATGGGCAAAATTGCCTACATTGTAAAACCTGTGACATTAAAGATCCGGAACAGAATATTAACTGGATCCCCCCTGAAGGGGGGGATGGACCAGAGTATGAGCGGATGTAGTGTCGTTCACTCAAAATTAAGATAAAGCGGAGTGCATTGATTGCGTAGGCTCTCTACTCTCGCTAAGCAAGGCACCGTCGCCCCGGAAAATGTCTGCAAGCGATAGATAAAAAGAAAACAGAATGAGCGCAGACATTTATCCGGGGTCCAGACTGAAAAATGGGCTAATGGAAAGCTTCGCTAGTCAAACTATCTAGCCTGGGCCCCGGATAAATAGCTGCCTAATAATCAACGCGCTCTCACCATTTTATTGCAGCTATTTTCCGGGGTGACATATCTCCGACTGTCGATCGCGCCTTAGGTTGATGCCTTTGTGCATCAAGAGCTGGGCGCCTAGCGATGCGTATCCAACATCTGAATCAACTTGGCAGGCTCCACATAGCCACCAATAATCGAACCATCATCCAACAAAATAGAAGGGGTGCCATTGACGCCCACTTCTACACCTAAATCAAAATCTTTGGCAATGGGATTTTTGATCACGCCACTCACTGGGCATGTTTTTTCAGGAATGGCTTCATCATTTTTGGCTTTGGTTAATAAGGCCTGCGGATTGTCACCACACCATACCGATTCCATTTTCTTCGCAATATCAGAATTCAAACCCTGTCGTGGAAATGCCAAATAACGAATGCTGATACCTAAATCGTTATATTGTTTTACTTTGCTATGTAACATACGGCAATAACCACAATCGATATCCGTAAAGACATATACCCTGTGTTTCGGTTTAGCCGCATCAAAAGCAATATAATCTTTGGCAGTAATGCCTTTTATTTTTGCCAAACGTAAATTTTTACGCGTTTCTTCTGTGATATTCGTTGGAATGGGCTGTGCGCTCATGTCCACCACATCGCCTTGAATAAAAAAACGGGCATCGGTTGAAACATATAACACTTCCGATCCCAACAATACTTCATAAAATCCTGGGATTTTGGAAGCTTGCACGGTATCAACATGATATTTTGGGTACGCTGCCGTCACCTTTTGTTTTACCTCGTCCAGGGTCAGCGCCTGCGGTTCAGCAAAAACAGCGCTGGAACATAAAGCAAGACTCAGTAGTATTTTTTTCACAATTGGCTCCTGATTTCACCCACGCGGATGATGTTGTTCATGCAGATTTTTAAGCCTGGCTTGTGCCACAGCCGTATAAATCTGCGTCGTTGAAAGTGATTCATGCCCCAATAACAATTGCACGACCCGTAAATCTGCCCCATGGTTCACCAAATGCGTGGCAAATGCATGCCGTAAACCGTGTGGAGACAAAGGCTTTTGGATCTCGGCACGCAACGCCCAATACTTCACACGATACCAGAATGCCTGCCGTGTGAGCGCCCTTCCCGTATGCGGGTTTAAAAAAACGATATCACTGTCTTTCGTTTGAATCAGTATTTTTCTGGCTTCGTTAAGATAGCGCAAGAACCACTGTTCTGCCTGCTCCCCCATCGGCACCAAACGCTCTTTGCTGCCCTTCCCCGTCACTCTGATCACGCCTTGCCGTACATTGACTTGAGCGATGGTTAAAGTCAGCAATTCTGTAATACGCAAGCCTGTTGCATAAAGCAGTTCCATCATCGTGCGATCACGAATGACAAGCGGATCTGTGCCGATAATGGTTTGTACCAAGCGCTCTACTTCGGCTTCTGACAGTACCTGTGGAATGTGACGTGGCAGTTTAGGTGAGGCCACCAAAGCCGTGGGATCGGTGTCTATCCATTTTTCACGCAAGGCATAACGAAAAAATCCGCGAATCGCAGAAAGTTTGCGTGCTTGGCTCCGTGAAGATTGATTGGATTGGTTTAAATGTGCCAAAAAGTGCAAGAGCCTGTCTCGCGTGAGGTCGCGCCAGGATTGTTTTTCATTTTGAAGCCACACAAAAAATTGGGATAAATCGCGGCGATAGGCGGCAAGCGTGTTTTCACTTAATTGGCGTTCGAGCCATTCGCTGTCTAGAAATTGATTGATTGCATCCTGCATAGCATTCTCATTCGTATTGACATAAAAAAGGCGGCACTGAGGCCGCCTTTTTTTATTTCACACAATCCCGCTTACGCTGGCGTTGCTGCACTCGCAGACTGATTGCGGTTGTTGGTTAAACGTTCCTTAATACGTGCCTTCTTACCGGTCAATTCACGTAAGTAGTACAACTTGGCACGACGCACGTCACCACGACGTTTCACGATAATTTCTTTTACCATGGTGGAGTAAGTGGGGAACACACGTTCTACCCCTTCACCATGAGACATTTTACGTACGGTGAAAGCAGAATTTAAACCGCGCTTACGTTGCGCAATCACAACCCCTTCAAACGCCTGTAAACGTTCACGTTCACCGCCCTCTTCAATCACGCGCACCATCACCACAACGGTATCGCCAGGACGAAAATCGGGCACCACTTTGTTCATTTGTGCTGCTTCGATTTCTTGGATGATCTTGCTCATGATGACTCCTTAACACATTCATTCGTAACTGTTCGCCCTGTAGCCAGGAACGTCCCCTTTTGGCCAATCTTACGTTAAAAATCATCAGAAAAATCCTCACGTACAGACGTACGCTCCTGTTTTTCTTCGATTTTTAACGCAACCTTGGCTCAAAAATGAACGTTCTTGGTTGTTTCAACGGGTTGAACGCTTTTCATTCTTAAACGCCTCTAGCAGCAAACGCTCCAGAGGCAATAAATTTTCTTCTTTCAATAAATCAGGCCTTTTAAGCCAGGTTTTACCCAATCGTTGCTGCAAACGATAACGTGATATCGCTGCGTGATCGCCTGACATTAACACATCAGGTACAGACTGCCCGTCTATCTCGGGCGGTCGCGTATAATGTGGATGATCTAAAAGCGCCGTGGCAAAAGAATCTTCTCGTGCAGACGCCTCATCACCCAACGCCCCCGGTAACAACCTTACCAAGGCATCAATCACTGCCATCGCGGCAATTTCACCACCGCTTAGCACAAAATCGCCCAACGACCATTCGACATCAATGTCACGTTCAATCACGCGTTCATCAATCCCTTCGTAACGGCCCGCAACCAATATTAATTCAGTTGCTTGCAACGTTGTTTGAGCCATCAACGCTTGATCAATCACTTTGCCCTGCGGTGACAAATACACCACTTTTGCTTTTGGCAAAGCCTTTTTGGCAGCTTGAATGGCGGCCCGTAAAGGCGCCACTTTCATCACCATGCCAGGCCCACCGCCGTATGGCCTGTCATCCACCGTGTGATGCACATCCTCTGTAAAATCGCGAGGGTTCCACGTTTCTAAGCTGAAACACGCACGCTTTGCGGCACGACCCACGACCCCTTGTAACGTCAACGACGTCACCCAATCAGGGAAAAGTGTCACGACGCCAATCTTCAAAACTCAGGATCCCAATCAACCGTCATCTGCCCTGCAGCCAAATCAATGTGTTTGACCACATCAGGGCGAACATACGGGATTAAGCGTTCTCGATCCCCTTTTACCACCATCACATCGTTTGCGCCGGTTTCAAAGAGACGATCGATGGTGCCCAATACCTGCCCTGCTTCAGTGATAACACTCAGGCCTTCTAAATCGGCCCAGTAGAATTCACCTTCTTCAAGTTCAGGAAAGGCTTCTCGTTCCACAGCAATCTGCATATGGGTTAACAAAGAAGCAGCTTCTGGCGTATCCACGCCTTCAAACTTTACAACCAAGTGTTTGCCATGAACACGCGCTGACTCAACCTGGGCGGGGCGCCATGTATCGCTATCCCCAATAAGCCAAAGGTCATAATCAAACAAATCATCTACAGCATCGGTAACAGGATGAAGCTTTACCCACCCCTGGACGCCGTATGAAGCGCCGATGCGCCCCATTACTACATGTGACATTTCTACTATCTCGGATGTAACGCCTTGATTTTCTGCGATACGTTGCTCACACATACTTAGGATGTATGCTCCGCTACGTTTCTCGAAAATCAAGGCGTTTCATCTCGATATAGCGAAATCTCAACATATTCGTATTAAGTATCTCTTTAAGCCGCTGCTGCCACTTTGGCTTTTTGCGCTTGCTTCAATAAGCTGGCCACGCGATCACTCAGCTGTGCACCGACGCCTTGCCAATAGGCAACACGTTCTAAATTCAGTGACAATGGGGTTTCTTTACCCGCAGCAATGGGGTTAAAAAACCCTAAACGCTCAACATAAGCACCATCACGACGACGGCTCTTTTCAGCCACAACGATATAATAAAAAGGGCGTTTTTTGGCGCCAGCGCGGGCAAGACGAATTACCACCATGCTAAAAAAACCTCATCCGAATAAAAGGGCCCAACAAAGAGGGCGGAATTGTACGTGAATATCATGCGATTGCCAATGGGGCCTGCAAAATTTGGATCCTAACAACATTCAGGGATGTTGATATTTCGCTATATCGAGACGTAACGCCTTGATTTTCGAGAAACGTAGCGGCGCATACATCCTAAGTATGCGAGCAACGTATCGCAGAAAATCATGGCATTACACCCGAGATAGTAGAAATATCAAAAGCGCATGTTGGGTGGCATCATACCCTTCATGCCTTCCATCCCCCGCATTAAGTTTTTCATCATCCCAGGCTGGCTCATTTTTTTCATCATCTGAGCCATTTTCTCGTGCTGCTTCAACAAACGGTTCACGTCTTGAATCTGGGTGCCTGACCCCATAGCAATACGCTTTTTGCGTGAGCCATTGATTAAAGTGGGGTATTTGCGTTCTTTTTTGGTCATGGAGTCGATGATGGCCAACATCTTCTTCACTTCTTTATCATTGGCCTTTTCTTTTATGCCAGCAGGCAGCTGGTGCATCCCCGGTAATTTATCAAGCAACATGGCCATCCCGCCCATATTCAACATTTGGCGTAGTTGCTCGCGTAAGTCATTGAGGTTAAAGGCTTTACCCGCTTTTAATTTTTGCGCCAGCTTTTCGGCTTTTTCTTTGTCTACTTTGCGCTCTAATTCTTCAATCAGGGTGAGTACGTCGCCCATCCCCAAAATACGCGAAGCCATACGTTCTGGGTGGAAGGGTTCTAGGGCAGCCACTTTTTCGCCCACCCCGATAAATTTAATGGGCTTGCCAGTGATCTCGCGCACCGATAAGGCGGCCCCACCCCGCGCATCCCCATCCATTTTTGTCAGGATCACACCGGTCAGGGGTAAGGCATCGTGGAAGACTTTGGCCGTATTGGCGGCATCCTGGCCTGTCATCGCATCCACCACAAAGAAGGTTTCAAGCGGTTTGACAGCTGCATGAAGCGCCTTAATTTCCCACATCATTTCTTCATCGATATGCAAACGGCCCGCGGTATCCAATATCAAAATGTCTTTATATTGCCGTTGGGCGGCCGTGAGCGCTTCTTTTGCCATCTCGACAGGCGTGGCATGCTGTGCCCGAAAAAAGCTCGCTTCGACTTCTTTCGATAAAATCTCTAACTGATCGATGGCAGCAGGGCGATAAATATCAACGCTGCTCAGCATGACCTTTTTCTTTAGGGTTTCTTGTAAATACTTGGCCAATTTGGCACTGGATGTGGTTTTACCTGAACCTTGTAACCCGGCCATCAAGATCACAACGGGGGGCTCGCCCTTTAAGTTGATGGGGACATTGGCTTCGCCCATCAAGGCAATGAGGCATTCATTGACCAATTTAATAAAGAACTGTTGTGGGGAAAGGCCGGCCGTCACTGCCTGCCCCAAGGCCTTTTCACGCACAGATTGGGTAAAACGCGTGATCACTGGTAGGGCCACATCCGCCTCTAACAAAGCGGTCCGTACCTCTTGTAAGGCCGCTTTAATGTTATCCTCATCCAGACGCGTCGCTCCCTTTAGGTAGGTGAAGACTTGGCCCATGCGTTCGGTTAAAGTTTCAAACATAAGTGGTTTCCCAGTTACAAAAGTGCCAACATTATACGCGCTTCTTTAATAAACGATAGCGAGGTCTGTGTGACATCAGCGCATTTTTCATTTTTTTTACTTCATGAAGTCACGTCGCTTACCGCTTTATTGGTGTTGGTGATGGCCAGTTTTCAAGCCGTGTTAATTGGGCTGCAAGATTATGCTTTAAAGAAAAAGCACCTGCCTTGGCTTAAATATTTTCCTGCTTTAGAACGTATGGAAAAATTGCTATTTCTCTTGGTTTGGCTCGGGTTTATCAGTTTGAGTGTGGGCATTGTCACCGGCGCCTTTTTTTCATTTACGGATTTATTGAGTGACTATCTTCTGCATAAAACCATTCTGTCATTGGTAGCCTGGCTTATTTTTGCCGTGCTGTTGTGCGGCAGACATTTTGGTGGCTGGCGCGGTGCCTTTGCTGTGCGCGCCACATTGATTGGCATGGCCTTATTATTGCTGGCCTATTTTGGAAGTCATGCAGTCGGGGGTGTTGACAATTCTACTATCTCGGGTGGAACCCATTGATTTTCTGCGATCCCGACGTTTAAGGAAGCTGTGCTGTGAACGATATTGAAGTCATCCCACTTTTAATCGCATTATTTATTCTCATCGCCTGCTCTGCCTTTTTCTCTGCCAGCGAAACAGGCATGATGCGCATCAACCGTTATCGTTTACATCATGCGGCACAATCGAATCGCCACGCCAAACGCGTCGCCGCATTATTGGATCGCACCGATAAATTGCTTTCTGCCATTTTAATTGGCAACACTTTTGCCAACATTTTGGCTTCTTCTGTCACCACGGTGTTAATGGTGCGATTCTTTGGGGATATGGGTGTCGTGTATGCCTCTGTGAGCATCACGGTTGCCTTACTGGTTTTTGGTGAAGTGATGCCCAAAACCTTGGCGGCACAGCATCCTGAAAAAGTCGCCTTTACCACTTCCTTTTTGTTAAAAATCATTTTATGGCTGATGTCTCCTTTTGTGTTCATCATTAACGGCACCGTAAAAATTTTATTATGGCTTTTGGGTATGCGAGACCAACATAAACCCCAAGATGCTTTATCACGTGAAGAATTGCGCACTGTGGTCAACGAGGCAGGCCGGCTCATCCCCAAACGTCACCGCCATATGCTCACCAGTATTTTGGATTTAGAGTACATGACAGTGAACGACATTATGGTGCCACGGGCCGAAATTATCGGCATAGACACAGCCGAAGATTGGGATAAAACGCTTTCACAAATCAGTAATAGCCAACATTCTTTTTTGCCTGTCTACGACGAAGATTTGAACAATCTAAAAGGCGTATTGCATTTGCGTAACGCCATTCGCTTATTGGGCGCCGGTCGCTTGAATGCCGAAAGTTTATTAAGCATTTTGGATGAACCCTATTATGTGCCAGAAGAAACGCCGCTACATAAGCAATTGAGTTATTTTCAAAAGAATAAAAACCGTCTCGCGATGGTGGTGAATGAATATGGTGACATCCAAGGCTTAGTGACATTAGAAGATATTTTGGAAGAAATTGTGGGTGAGTTCACCACAGACATGGCATCGTTGCACAAAGAAATTTATCCGCAAGAAGATGGTTCATTTATTGTGGATGGCAGTTTAACGATTCGGGCCATCAACCGTGATCTTAAAATCACCTTACCCACCGCTGGCGCCAAAACCTTGAGCGGTTTAATCATTGAATACTTAGAAATGATCCCAGAACCCGGCACGTGCATTAAGCTGGCTGATTATCCCATCGAAGTGTTACAAGTGAGCGATCAGGTGGTGCGGTCTGCGCGAATCTCCCCAAAATTAAAGTAAGTTCAACCAATGGTGTCAGCTTAAAGCCCAGCGGTGTCATTGCGAATAAAAATGGCAATCTGAAGTTGAGCGAAGTTCACGATGATTGGGCCATTTTTATGACGCAATCCATCTGAAAGATTTAAAAACGAAGGTGGGCTGCCAGACCATCACACCTCATCATCAACTATTCCCCTCTCTACGAACGACTAGTGATTGAAGAGGGAAAGGAGTGAGGTATCGCAAAACCTTCTTCGCAGTGACGGAAAGCTGTAGTCAGGCCCATCGCTCTGAGTGGTTACGGATAACCGCTACAAACTAAACGCCAAACACAGCGATTAACTCATTGACCGCTTTGCGCTTACTGGCATCCGCCCCAATCAGGCGCGGCACACTGATCTGAATGAGCTTGGCGCCTTCATACAACTGCCGTGTCACATCATTATCGTGATTCGATATGATCACTGTATGCCCTTTATCAGCCAAGCTTTTTGCCCGACCTGCCAATTTGGCCTGCTCCTGAAATGAAAAGCCAAATTGCGTATAGGCCGTAAAATTGGCGCTGGCACTCAAAGGCACATAAGGCGGATCGCAATAAATCACACTTTGACGTCTTATATTTTTCAACACCACTTCAAAATCTTCGCAGGTAAATTCTGCCTGCTGCGCTTTTTGATAAAAGGCACGCATTTCTTTTTCAGGAAAATAGGGTTTGTCATGACTACCAAACGGAACATTTAATCCTCCCGATTGGTTATAACGACACAGTCCATTAAATCCATGTCGATTCAAATAGATAAACAAACGAGAACGCTCTTCATCACAACGCGACGCATTGAATTTCTCGCGCAGGGCATAAAACTGTTTTGATTCATTGAATTTTGACTTAAAAAAACCGGCGACACTGTCTATGAAGTTTTCTTGGTTTTTTTGTAAAACACGATAAAGCGTGATCAAATCTTTGTTTTTGTCATTCAAACGGTAGTGTGGGTATTGGGTGTTCAAAAACACCGCCCCCGATCCCAAAAAGGGTTCACACAACTGGGTCTTTTCAGAAAACAGTGGTAATAAATGAGGCAAAAGTCGGGTCTTCCCACCCGGCCATTTCAAGAATGGGCGTGTCCGCACGATTGCCTCTTTCTGCTGTTAAAGAACGGGGGAGTGTACACAGAAAAACCCAGAGTTTTCGAGCTTTTTTATACGTGCCGGGCTGATTTCTCACACATATTATGTTAGCGTGCACGCTGACCATTACCCATACAGCATAGAGCCAAATTGGCCGAAGGATTTGATATGCCGACGCTTGCTACCCATCCCATGGTAATTGAATTGTTTGACCAAGAGTTTGCCAATCGACTCGAAGCGGGCGCCTTAACTCAAGAAGACTTTGCAAGGTTTTATAATACCTTTTTCTTAAAGAATGCTAGAGATGCCAGATCACATGCCCTTACAGCAATACAAAATCAGGCTCCAGCAAGCGATCCGATACACCCACGCTTAGAAAAAGTGATAGAGGATGTAAAGAAGGATGGCCTGCTAGAATTTTGTAAACTCTGGCTCGATGAGGTGTACCCGCTGCTTACAAAAAATGACGCTTTCTTTTGGCACTTTGCCGAAGAAATTGTCAATTTTGAAAAGCTGTATCATGGCCATGGCATGTGGCGTAATCAGTTTTCATTTGCAATCGCCTTATTCCGTAAAAAAATAGCGGCAAGCGCCCTGCTCCCTACCGTTGACATCGAGGATCTCTTAATAACAGAAACCCGGCATCAACAAAAAGTACTCGATATGCTTGGAATAGAGGCAACCAGCGAATCCAAGCCAACGGCAACCTCGCCAAAAGCAATATCGGATGACTTCGTCCCTGTCATCACATTGGCTCATATTAAAAACCTACCCGCCAAACTGTTTGCTATTTACAAGCGTCATGTCTCGCCCAGTAAAGAGATATTCGCGGATCCAGACGCGGTACCAAACTTATTTAAATTCTCCCTTATCACGACGCTGTACTATGAAACATGGGCAAAGCAATGCGAAAACCATATTGCAAAGCATCCTGATCTCTCCGATGCAATAAAAGCGGTACTCAACAAAATACCCGCAGCATTGGTTCATCGTGTAAAAGAGTCGTTAAAGGACGCAGAAATAACAGAATATCTGTGGAATCAAATCACACTGACGCCGGAACAGAACACCCTGCTAAAGCGGTTTCGTGAGGCTAACCTCACTCCCCATGTCTATTTAGATTTATTTGATCACATTAGAGACGAGGCGATCGATTCTGATTCATTTAATGCTAATGCGATTATCGATCAACTCGCACCGCTTAACCATGTTCTAAATAAGGTAAAAGCCGTCGAAAAAGCCATTCAGGAAACCAATAAAACACTACCTAAATTAGGGAATCAAGGACATCTGGTGCGTATTTCATCTGTACTGCGTGCCATCCGTTACCTCAAAATTGCCTTGCTGTTAAATTCTTCTTCATTAACAACAAAATTCACAGAACATTTGCATGCTGCTCTCGAAGCTTGTGCGCCTCAAATGCCTATGGTTGAAACACCGAGAGTGCCAGCACCGAAGACGCCCGATATCCTTTCACAGCTTGCAGAGGCCCCTGCATCACCCATTACGGCGCAAGATCTAGATGCATTGTTGAAGCAATATACTGAGGAATATCTCAAAGTAATTAAAAAGATCGACAGCATGCTGGGTATTACCGCCTGCTCCACCACAACGAGCGCAGCGCCTGATGCAGCGGATGTGATATATCCTGAACTCACGTTGTCGCTATCCCTCACTCATCTCCAGGAGGAGCTGGCAGTAAATCTCGGCCCGGCACCTGTCTCTCGCAGAACAGCAACAGGGGACTCGTCTCGCGCTGCGCCTTAATTAAAAGCATTGTGGCGCCATTGAGTAAACAGTCAATGGCGTCAACTTTATTTATCCAGCCACATCCCCATTAAAATATCATCAATAAACACACCCGCCTGAATTTGAAGTCGCTTAATAAAACGCCCTTCCTCTTTAAATCCCAATTTTAAATAAAGTTTTTGCGCTTGCGTATTTGTGCTTCGTACCAATAATTCAATTTTTAATAAATCACTTTCTTTACGTGCCCAATTTAATAAAGTGCCAATGAGCAAGCTGCCATGCCCTTTACCGGTATGATCAGGATGCATCACGATGGTCAAATAACCGATATGTTGAATTGCCCGCCCGCGCAAACCTTCAATAAACGCATGCCCCACAACTTTATTTTTATGTACCACGACTAAAAAACGATCATTCTTAGCATTGATAGATCGTGCGATGAGTCTTGTAAAAATTTCAACCCGCATTTCATCTGCCATCGTGACCAAACGCCCGGGTACCCCTGCCCAATATTTTTCGGCTTCATACACGGCTTCTGCATCTGCTTCAGTTGCTTGGCGTACCACTGCTTTTGTAAATAAACTCATCATAAAGCCTCTGTTTTTTCCAAACCCAATACGTTCACTCTTTTTTCTAATAATGCCGCGTATCTTGCCTTCATTTCATCCGATAAAAAACTATCCGCGATGTATTCGTACCAAAGCGGAATGGCAGCTGTTATCTCCTGCAACACAGTGTCAATTACAGGTTTTTGTAAATTTAAAACCTCAACAGCAAAATAGTGTAGAAAATCTTTTCTGGTTAAATTACTTTTCTTGCCTTTCAAGGGTAAAGCCTTGCACTTGCTGCAGCGCCGATTTTTGAAGCATTATCAGCCTTACTGCTTATCTCATCTCTGCCCGTAAAAAGAACTGCTGGTGGTGCTGACAAAAGTGACTCATTAGGGCTATGGGCGCTGGCAGCCAGCTTGGCTTTCAATATATTAATAATCTCCTGATGGCCGGCTGCTTCAGCTATAGATAAAGAGGTTAAACCATCTTTATTAGCTTGGTTAATGTCGGCCCCAGCCTTAATCAATAACCGAACCACCTCTTCACTGCCATTCTGTGCCGCTACCAACAAAGGCGTCCAGCCATCTTTACTGGCTTTGTTAATCTTTGCCCCTGCCTTAATCAATGACTGAACTACCGCCACATGGCCTGCGGATGCCCCTATCAACAAAGGGGTCCAATCACCTTCTTTATCAGCTTTATGAATGTCTGCCCCTTGCTCAAGCAATAACTTCCATACCGCTACATGATCTTTCGTTACTGCCATGGACAAAGGCGTCCAGCCATCTTTATTAGCCTCGTTAATGTCAACCCCAGCCTCAATTAAGAACTGAACCACCGCTGCATGGCCTTCCTGTGAGGCTACCAACAAAGGCGTCCAGCCATCTTTATTAGCCTTCTTAATGTCAACCCCAGCCTCAATCAATAACTGAACAACCGCCACATGGCCTGCATACACTCCTATCAACAAAGGAGTCCACTCATCTTTATCAGCTTTATAAAGATCTGCCCCTGCCTTAATCAATCGCTGAAGCGCTGCTACATTGCTTTTCCGTGCTGCGGTGAGTAAAGGCGTCTTGCCATCTGTATCAGCTTGGTTAACGTCTACCCCTTTTGCAGCAAGCAATGATTCAACCACCTTTGTGTGGCCTTTCTGTACCGCGATGAACAAAGGAGCCATGCCATTTTTATTGGCTTCGTTAATGTTTGCTCCTGCATCAATCAATAATTTAACCACCTCTTCACTGCCATTCTGTGCCGCCATAAACAAAGGCGTCTCGCCATTATTATTAGGCTTATTAACCTCTGCCTTTTTCGCAAGCAATAATGTAACTATCGCTACGTGGCCTTCATGTGCTGCGAAAAGAAGCGGTGTCCAGTCCTTATGGATTTTATTGATATCAGCGCCTTTCGCTAAAGCGAATAGAACGATATGTATCAGTCCTTTCGCTACCCCGGCGTATAACATCAGCTGGGTATCATGGACATCAGGATGGAAATTGACGGCCCTGTTATCCATCTTAGCCAGCAACAATTCAAGAATATTCCAGCGGCCTTTTGCTGCAGCGATAGATAAAGGGGTCAAGCCTTCTTGATCAGCTTGGTTAACGTCTGCTCCCGCCTCAATCAATCGTTTAACCACGTCTACATGGCCGCCCTCTGCCGCTATAGACAAAGGGGACACTGCTTTATTAGTAGTAGGCTTATTGACCTCTACCCCTTTCACAGCAAGCAATAACGCAACCACTTCTGTGCATCCATTCTGTGCCGCCATAAACAAAGGGGGTATGCCATTGCCATTAATCTCTGCCCCTTTCTCCAGCAATAACTGCACTATATCTACGTGGCCTTTACTTGCTGCAATCGTGAGTGGCGTCGCACCATTTGGAATGGGTTTATTGATTGAGGCATTGTTATCTAACAATAATTGAACAATCTCATCGTGCCCGACCTGTACGGCACCATGGAATGAAGACCAACCCTCATCGTTTGTTTTATGGATATCAGCGCCTTTCGCTAAAGCGAATTGAACGGTATGTATCAGTCCCTTCTCTATTCCGGCGTATAACAGCAGCTGGGGATCATCGACAGCAGAATAGGAATTGACGTCCCTGCTATCCATATTAGCCAGCAACAATTCAAGAATATCCCAGCGGCCTTTTACTAAAGCGATAGACAAAGGGTGCAAGCCTTCATGATCAACTTTGTTAACATCGGCTCCTGCATCGATCAATAATTGAACCGCCTCTACCTGACCTTCATATACCGCTACAGATAAAGGGGTCACGCCATACTCATTCGGCTTATTGATATCTGCTCTGTTCGCAAGCAATTGCCTAACAATTTCTTTGTGGCCTTTTCCTGCGGCCAGAAACAAAGGTGTCGACGATCCATTTTGATTGGGTTGATTGACGTTTGCTCCTGCGTCAATCAATGATTTAACCACCTTTTCGCAGCCATTAAGTGCCGCCGTAAGCAAAGGCGTCATGCCATTGAAATAGATTTTATTGATATCAGCACCTTTCGCTAAAGCGAATTGAACGGTATGTATCAGTCCTTTCTCTATTCCGGCGTATAACAGCAGCTGGGGATCATGGACATCAGGATGGAAATTGACGGCCCTGTTATCCATCTTAGCCAGCAACAATTCAAGAATATCCAAACGGCATTTTTCTATTGCCGTACGGAAACGTTTCTCGCTATCATTTTTTATCGCGATAGCAATATCCCCACCTTTCTCGATGGCGTCTTTAATTTTTTCAATATCCCACTGACCAGGATTTGAACAGCTCAACAGCTTCTTAAGCTTCTCAGTCTCTTGAGCCTTTTCTTTAGCCTCTTGCGCTTTTTCCTTAGCCTCTTGCGCCATGGCTTTTCTTATTTGGTTTTTTGATAGAGGGTTGGGGTCAGCAGGGTTAGCCAGTACAGCCGAAGACGAAGAGGCAGAAGTGACAGGAGTGGCTGACATGCCGCCTGCTTTATTCCCTTCCGCATCACCACTGACTAATTTTTGAATAGATTCATTTAATACTGAACTTCTGGTCGTGAAGTCCGCCTGCACAGATGAAGATGAGGATGAAGCTGAAGAGGAAAACATTGATTCATTCTTAGGCGTCGGAAAATATAATGCTTCCCAATCGGTAATCTCTGATGGAGACAAGCCCACCATTATTCTCAATATGTCTTTAGCGTATTGCTTATTGTCACCACCCGCTCGATAAAATTCTTTTGCTTTTGCTTCCCAATCAGCTTTGCTCGATATCTTGAGGTCAACCTTACCGAAGCTTATGCTGTCCTTAACAAACTTAATCAGTTCTCCCAAATCATGATCATCACTTTCGCTGAGAACAAACACAACATTTTCTCTTGCCCGCGTTATTGCCGCATAAATAGCCGAAAAAGCAGCAGAATATTTAATATCTCGTGGCGCACTCTCGCTTTTAAAAGCACGATTGGCTTCTTTAAAAAGCGCCCGTTCACCATCAAAAGGCCGATATACCACAACCGTATCAAACGATAAACCTTTCGCTTCTTTCGGTGTTCTCACGGAAAAACCGGTGTCTCGACCCGTGACTTTTTTTAACGCTTCTGTCAACTCGACCTTGCGGTTTTCAGGGGAAATAAAGCAAACGCCGGCGTTTTTAGAAAATTCTTTAAAGCGATCTCTCACTATATTTTGCTTTATTTCTTGATTGGGCATCACCAACCACTCAAGCTGCCCTACCACAGCTTGCTTGCTAGAATGCGCCTTCATTTCTTGCTTAACATATGGGAGCAGACGCAACCTCAGTTCATCAAATTTATTCGCGAGCGCGAGCACTTCTTTCGCGCATCGATGCGTAGAAGCGAGGGTGTACTTTTTGACTTTCCGCATTTTTCCTTCAAGTAACTTTTGAAGGTAAATGATCTTAGCCTTGTCATCACTCAAGCTTTGCTTGGGATCGGCCAAAATCATCACACGACTCTCTCTGTCAACGCGGTCTACCAGGGCGCGTAATACAGCATGTGGCCAATCCGAAGCTTCATCAAGGATCAGAAGAGGAATACGCCCTGACAGCATTTTAGGTAACGAAAAATCCGCTACCGTTATCTGCTTGTCTTGTAAAAAACCCATAAACTTATCGTATTGGGTTAATACTTCTTGGGCTTTATCTTTTGCAACAAAGGACTGATTCTCTCCTAAACCTTTCAGATATTCTGCCCTTAATTTCTCAGTGCTCACATAACCCGATACAACCCGAAACTCTTGAAATAATATATCCGGCGTTATTGAATATTTTTTCTTTTGATCTTGTTTCAACCATGAATTAAAAATGCTTCGGCTATGACTTTCTTGTTTTTCATCTCCAGAAACTAAATTCTGCACTTCCGGGAATAAATTTTCTTCTGATAAAACGACAAATCGATCTTTATATTCGGGATGCCCGATTTCTTCCAGATGCGCTGCCCAGCCTTTCTTCATTTCTTCTGCCAAATGAAGAGATTGCGCCACATAAACCACTTGGCCATCTTCATTTTCTTCAATTAGCTTTATCGCTTCTAAAAAAGCGAGAAGCGTTTTACCAGCACCAGGTGAGCCCTCAATCAATACCCCATCACCGGGTGCCAATGGGGTATTTAAAATGTCGTCTTGATCGGGGGTTAAATGAACAAATTCTCTCTGAGTGGAGCGATGAAAAGGTTTGATTAACCGGCTAGTAGCTTTTGGCGGATTATCAGAAGCGGATCCTTCAGGTAATGCTTCCTCTGATGCTGCTTCAAATGTAAATCCCTCGTTTAAATTTACATCTTCCCTTTCTCCCAAGGCCTGTAATAAGGCTTTGAGCACGGCCGGGTTGTTGAGATATTTACATTTGCCATATTCGTGATTGGGCAGATAGTCTAAAACATCAATACAAGGTTCCCCGTTAGGTAAGGTGCCGTCAACAAAAATAAATCGCCCTGCTTTACTTGTCCTGACGCTATACACTGCCAGTGCTTTACCCCCCACATGCAGCTTTTCTCGGTTATCACCCGGCACACATCGCCCTTCTAACGCGCGGGTTAAAAGTGCTTGGAACTCGTGACAATGCATGCCCAAGTCTTTATTAGCCGATCTGGAATCATAAAAAATGCTCATGCGTGCACAATCCTCGTTTTTTTATCATCATCGCTTGTAAGCCCAGAGGCGCAGATTTTAAGTTATCTAAACAAATAATGCAAAGCTATTGGGACATCGAACATCCTGAGCTGCAAGAGGATTGCGGTGTCATTTCTGAAGATGTGCTGCGGCAGGATTAATGACAACCATTTCAATGAAATTGATGTCTTCCTGATCAGGCTTGTAAGTCAAGAAAAACGCGCTCCTTGGCAATCGCCTTGGGCTGAACAGGAAAGCTTCTATCATCCCGTAAACAATGGATGATGCAGCGCTCATCGGCCCACGCCTGCAGACAGTAACGCCAAACGTAGTGCTGCACAGATTTTCATCACATTGCGCCAGCGGCTTGCATATCGGCATGTTCAAAGGCAGAAGCCATGCGGTCGATTTCGCCCTTCTCTAGTGCAAACCGCTTGGCGACTTCGCGCCATTGCGCCGTGCCATGCGTTACCTCTTTGATAATTGCCTTGGCTTCGTCCTGTGATAGCCTGAAATCCTCCGCCACCGACAAGGCCAGATCGAGCGAGGCCGTCCCGTCATAAAGATCAATGGCCGTGGTCAGGATGCGCGGCTTGATCTCCACGGGCGTCGGATTCATGTCGTAAGCTGGTGACAGCCGCCAGCCTTTTGGGCGTTCATAGGCAAAGCCGTGATTGCGTAGATGGTCGTCCGTATTGGAAATCATGATGCTGAAGACAATCCGGCGCCACAGCTCGGCCATGTCGGTGGCAGGATCAGCACCATGCTGGCGCAAGGCATCGACGATCTCCAGATAACTGTGCGCCTCGTTATCCTTTGCCCCTAGCATGCTCATGGCGGACAGGAATGGGATGCGATTTTCTCCCGCACGGTCAAAACGGCGCATGATCAGGACGGGTTTGTCCATGATCCTGTCCAACCGCCAGGAGGGCAAGGCAAGGCCAGCCTTTTCAGCCAGCACCAGCGCGACAGCCTCCCATGCGACGACATTAAATTCATCGTCCTTGCGCGGAAATTTGGCGATGGACAGATGGCCGTCGTTATCGCGGACGGAAGCTTTTGGCCGCGCACCGCCCAGGGACGAACCAGGCGCCAGCAGAATGCGCAAATCCTCAGCGTTTTCTTCATCATCCAGAAAACGCTCCGTGGCTGACAGCAGCCGTGGCAAGTCAACCAGCGGCGGGATCGTTCTTTGCCCTCTGGGCGCGAGAAACAGCCCGTCAGGCGTATCGGAAAACCGCAAGGCTCCCTGCCGCGCCTCGTCGTTAACCCCCAACAGGAAGTCCGCTTCGCCCAACGTTCGCGGTGGTTCTCCCGCCGTGCGCACGCGCGCTGTTTCCGCGCGGCGCATCAGAACGCGCCCCCAGCGATCCGGCGCGGAATCGCCAATGGCGCCAAACAGGCTTTGATCGGCCAGCGTATGGAAGGCACCTACCGTCAAACCCAGCGCCGGCTCTAGCGCAAAGCGCTCAGGGTGCTTCAGCCAGCTTTCATTGTATTCAAAGGTCGCACTTTCACGCCCCTTGCGATTATGGCACCACAGCCGCCCGACAAGGTGGTTTTCGGCCCCCAGCGCGATAGAGACAAAGATTTCCCTGCTGCTCATAGCCGTTCCCCCTGAGAGGGCAAGCGAATGCGCTTGGGCAGGCTCTCTTCTTCCAGCTGACGCCCGACCAGATCATGGCCTGCATCCGACAGGCCACCCAGACGCTCGGTCAACCCCAGGACAAAAAGCACAGAAGCATAACCGCCTAATGAAACAGTCGGGTCGCCTTTCTCAATCTTGCCCAGCGTTGCCCGCGATATATCGGCACGATCCGCCATAAGCGCCATAGGGATGCGGCGGCGGCGGCGGGCATCGCTGATATCCTGCCCCAGCTTGCGCAGGGCCTTCTGGACGGGGATGGGCAGTTTTTTTGCCATGTCAGCCATATTTCACCTATAAAGTCTATTATACGAGTCGTTAACTAATATAACGCTCTCTATGGTATGCATTAAATAAAAAACAAGCCTGGCATTCTTAATGTTCTTTATAATATACCTTATGCCGCATAACGACCATTATAATAGTCGTTATTGATTATTTCAAAAGAATGGGCGTCTTTTCGGGTATGCGAGGCAAATTTTTAGCAACTGCATTAGATCATGTCTGCAGTTTTTGTTCAGGTACCAGATTTACATTCCATGCGTATTTGCTTCTGCATCGGGCTATCCTAAAGGGTGTCCCTCGCAGAAATAAAAAAAGTTAAAATCAATATATTGCAAACGATAATTGGCGGAGAGAGTGGGATTCGCACCCAACCGATTTCGCGTTGGTGCCGTTATGACCGCTTCGCGTATTCCCCGGGGAATCATGATGGTGGGTTACGCTCTTCTTTCAATGGGGAAATGTTATATTTTTTGCACTTGCGGGGGCGTCCACTTTTGGCGCACTATCGGTAACCTTGCCGCTTGTACCGCCCTCATCTATGCCCGTAAAAAGAAGTGTTGATGGTGGCGCTGACAAAGGTGACACATTAGGGTGACGGGCGCTGGCAGCCAGCTTGGCTTTCAATATGTTAATAATCTCCTGATGGCCTCTTGCTTCAGCTCTATCCAAAGGGCTCCAGTCCTCTTTGTCAACTTGGTTAACATCTGCTCCTGCATCGATCAATAATTTAACCACCTCTACACAACCTGCCTCTGCCGCTACAGACAAAGAAGTCACGCCTGCTTTATTAGGCTGATTGATCTCGACATTTTGCGCGGCAAGCAATAACACAACCACATCTGTGCATCCATTCTGTGCCGCTATAAACAAAGGGGGCACGCCAAGGTTATTCGTCGACTGAGTGACATCTGCTCCGTTCGCAAGCAATAACCTAACCACTTCTGTGTGGCCTTTGCCTGCGGCCAGATACAAAGGTGCCGCTCCCTCGTTATTGGGTTGATTGACGTCCGCTCCTGCGTCAATCAATAAATTAACCACCGCTATGTGACCATTCTGTGCAGCCATAGCGAAAGGAGTCACGTCATCATTATTCCGCTTATTGACATCTGCTCCGTTCTCAATCAATAACGTAACTACTTCTTTGTGGCCTTTTCCCGCGGCCAGATACAATGGAGTCGATCCCTTGTGATTGGAATGATTGACGTCTGCTCCGTTCTGAATCAATAAATTAGCCAGTTCTCTGTCACCATTCTGTGCTGCTGTTGACAAAAGGGTCCAGCCATCTTTATCCGCTTTGTTAACGTCTGCTCCTGCCGCAATCAATAACTCTATCACTTCTATATGGCCTTTCTCTGACGCCACAGACAAAGGCGTCCAGCCATCTTTATCCGCTTTGTTAACGTCTGCTCTTGCCGCAATCAATGATTTAACGACTTCTACGTGACCTTCCTGCGCTGCTATCAACAAAGCGGTCGAACCACCTTGATAAGCTTTGTTAACGTCTGCTCCTGCCTCAATCAATAATTTAACCACATCTACACAGCCTATCCCTGCCGCTATAGACAAAGGGGTCCAGCCAGTTTTTTCAGGTTGATTAACCGCTGCCCCCTTTGTAAGCAATAACGTCACCATCGCTACGTGGCCTTCTTGTGCTGCAAGAAGAAGTGGCGTCGCGCCATTAGAGTAGATTTGATTGACATTGGCGCCTTTAGCTAAGGCGAATTGAACAACATGCGTGAACCCTTCAGTTACTCCTGCGTATAATATCGTATGGGCCTCATTGGCCTGAAGACGGAACTTAAGAGCAATACTGTTATCCATATTAGCCAGCAACAATTCAAGAATATCCCAACGGCTTTTTTCTATTGCCGTACGGAAACGTTTCTCGCTATCATTTTTTATCGCAGCGGCAATATCTCCACCTTTCTCGATGGCATTTTTAATTTCTTCAATATTCCAATGATCAGCCTTTGCACAGCTCAACAGCTTCTTAAGCTTCTCAGTCTCTTGAGCCTTTTCTTTAGCCTCTTGCGCTTTTTCCTTAGCCTCTTGCGCCCTGGCTTTTCTTATTTGGTTTTTTGATAGAGGGTTGGGGTCAGCAGGGTTAGCCAGTACAGCCGAAGACGAAGAGGCAGAAGTGACAGGAGTGGCTGACATGCCGCCTGCTTTATTCCCTTCTGCATCACCACTGACTAATTTTTGAATAGATTTATTTAATACTGAACTTCTGGTCGTGAAGTCCGCCTGCACAGATGAAGATGAGGATGAAGCTGAAGAGGAAGACATTGACTCATTCTTAAGAACCGGAAAATATAATGCTTCCCAATCGGTAATCTCTGATGGAGACAAGCCCACCATTATTCTCAATATGTCTTTAGCGTATTGCTTATTGTCACCACCCGCTCGATAAAATTCTTTTGCTTTTGCTTCCCAATCAGCTTTGCTCGATATCTTGAGGTCAACCTTACCGAAGCTCAGGCCATCCTTAATAAACTTAATAAGCTCACTAAAATCATGCTCATCACTTTCGCTGAGAACAAACACAACATTTTTTCTTGCCCGCGTTATCGCCGCATAAATAGCCGAAAAAGCAGCAGAATATTTAATATCTCGTGGCACACTCTCGCTTTTTAGAGCACGATTGGCTTCTTTAAAAAGCGCCCGTTCATCATCAAAAGGCCGATACACCACGACCGTATCAAATGATAAACCTTTTGCCTCTTTCGGTGTCCTCACCAAAAAACCCATGCCTCGCCCCGCGACTTGTTCTAACCGATCTTTCAACTCGGCTTTACAGTTCTCAGGGGCAATAAAGCAAACGCCAGCGTTTTGAGTAAATTCGTTGACGCGATCATTCACTGTCTTTTGATTTATTTCTTGATTGGGCATCACCAGCCACTCAAGCTGCCCTACCACAGCTTGCTTGCTAGAATGCGCCTTCATTTCTTGCTTAACATATGGGAGCAGACGCAACCTCAGCGTATCAACATTATTCGCAAGCGCGAGCACTTCTTTCGCGCATCGATGCGTAGAAGCGAGGGTGTACTTTTTGACTTTCCGCATTTTTTCTTGAAGTAACTTTTGAAGGTAAATGATCTTAGCCTTGTCATCACTCAAGCTTTGCTTGGGATCGGCCAAAATTATCACACGACTCTCTCTGTCAACGCGGTCTACCAGGGCGCGTAATACAGCATGTGGCCAATCCGAAGCTTCATCAAGGATCAGAAGAGGAATACGCCCTGACAGCATTTTAGGTAACGAAAAATCCGCTACCGTTATCTGCTTGTCTTGTAAAAAACCCATAAACTTATCGTATTGGGTTAATACTTCTTGGGCTTTATCTTTTGCAACAAAGGACTGATTCTCTCCTAAACCTTTCAGATATTCTGCCCTTAATTTCTCAGTGCTCACATAACCCGATACAACCCGAAACTCTTGAAATAATATATCCGGCGTTATTGAATATTTTTTCTTTTGATCTTGTTTCAACCATGAATTAAAAATGCTTCGGCTATGACTTTCTTGTTTTTCATCTCCAGAAACTAAATTCTGCACTTCCGGGAATAAATTTTCTTCTGATAAAACGACAAATCGATCTTTATATTCGGGATGCCCGATTTCTTCCAGATGCGCTGCCCAGCCTTTCTTCATTTCTTCTGCCAAATGAAGAGATTGCGCCACATAAACCACTTGGCCATCTTCATTTTCTTCAATTAGCTTTATCGCTTCTAAAAAAGCGAGAAGCGTTTTACCAGCACCAGGTGAGCCCTCAATCAATACCCCATCACCGGGTGCCAATGGGGTATTTAAAATGTCGTCTTGATCGGGGGTTAAATGAACAAATTCTCTCTGAGTGGAGCGATGAAAAGGTTTGATTAACCGGCTAGTAGCTTTTGGCGGATTATCAGAAGCGGATCCTTCAGGTAATGCTTCCTCTGATGCTGCTTCAAATGTAAATCCCTCGTTTAAATTTACATCTTCCCTTTCTCCCAAGGCCTGTAATAAGGCTTTGAGCACGGCCGGGTTGTTGAGATATTTACATTTGCCATATTCGTGATTGGGCAGATAGTCTAAAACATCAATACAAGGTTCCCCGTTAGGTAAGGTGCCGTCAACAAAAATAAATCGCCCTGCTTTACTTGTCCTGACGCTATACACTGCCAGTGCTTTACCCCCCACATGCAGCTTTTCTCGGTTATCACCCGGCACACATCGCCCTTCTAACGCGCGGGTTAAAAGTGCTTGGAACTCGTGACAATGCATGCCCAAGTCTTTATTAGCCGATCTGGAATCATAAAAAATGCTCATGCGTGCACAATCCTCGTTTTTTTATCATCATCGCTTGTAAGCCCAGAGGCGCAGATTTTAAGTTATCTAAACAAATAATGCAAAGCTATTGGGACATCGAACATCCTGAGCTGCAAGAGGATTGCGGTGTCATTTCTGAAGATGTGCTGCGGCAGGATTAATGACAACCATTTCAATGAAATTGATGTCTTCCTGATCAGGCTTGTAAGTCAAGAAAAACGCGCTCCTTGGCAATCGCCTTGGGCTGAACAGGAAAGCTTCTATCATCCCGTAAACAATGGATGATGCAGCGCTCATCGGCCCACGCCTGCAGACAGTAACGCCAAACGTAGTGCTGCACAGATTTTCATCACATTGCGCCAGCGGCTTGCATATCGGCATGTTCAAAGGCAGAAGCCATGCGGTCGATTTCGCCCTTCTCTAGTGCAAACCGCTTGGCGACTTCGCGCCATTGCGCCGTGCCATGCGTTACCTCTTTGATAATTGCCTTGGCTTCGTCCTGTGATAGCCTGAAATCCTCCGCCACCGACAAGGCCAGATCGAGCGAGGCCGTCCCGTCATAAAGATCAATGGCCGTGGTCAGGATGCGCGGCTTGATCTCCACGGGCGTCGGATTCATGTCGTAAGCTGGTGACAGCCGCCAGCCTTTTGGGCGTTCATAGGCAAAGCCGTGATTGCGTAGATGGTCGTCCGTATTGGAAATCATGATGCTGAAGACAATCCGGCGCCACAGCTCGGCCATGTCGGTGGCAGGATCAGCACCATGCTGGCGCAAGGCATCGACGATCTCCAGATAACTGTGCGCCTCGTTATCCTTTGCCCCTAGCATGCTCATGGCGGACAGGAATGGGATGCGATTTTCTCCCGCACGGTCAAAACGGCGCATGATCAGGACGGGTTTGTCCATGATCCTGTCCAACCGCCAGGAGGGCAAGGCAAGGCCAGCCTTTTCAGCCAGCACCAGCGCGACAGCCTCCCATGCGACGACATTAAATTCATCGTCCTTGCGCGGAAATTTGGCGATGGACAGATGGCCGTCGTTATCGCGGACGGAAGCTTTTGGCCGCGCACCGCCCAGGGACGAACCAGGCGCCAGCAGAATGCGCAAATCCTCAGCGTTTTCTTCATCATCCAGAAAACGCTCCGTGGCTGACAGCAGCCGTGGCAAGTCAACCAGCGGCGGGATCGTTCTTTGCCCTCTGGGCGCGAGAAACAGCCCGTCAGGCGTATCGGAAAACCGCAAGGCTCCCTGCCGCGCCTCGTCGTTAACCCCCAACAGGAAGTCCGCTTCGCCCAACGTTCGCGGTGGTTCTCCCGCCGTGCGCACGCGCGCTGTTTCCGCGCGGCGCATCAGAACGCGCCCCCAGCGATCCGGCGCGGAATCGCCAATGGCGCCAAACAGGCTTTGATCGGCCAGCGTATGGAAGGCACCTACCGTCAAACCCAGCGCCGGCTCTAGCGCAAAGCGCTCAGGGTGCTTCAGCCAGCTTTCATTGTATTCAAAGGTCGCACTTTCACGCCCCTTGCGATTATGGCACCACAGCCGCCCGACAAGGTGGTTTTCGGCCCCCAGCGCGATAGAGACAAAGATTTCCCTGCTGCTCATAGCCGTTCCCCCTGAGAGGGCAAGCGAATGCGCTTGGGCAGGCTCTCTTCTTCCAGCTGACGCCCGACCAGATCATGGCCTGCATCCGACAGGCCACCCAGACGCTCGGTCAACCCCAGGACAAAAAGCACAGAAGCATAACCGCCTAATGAAACAGTCGGGTCGCCTTTCTCAATCTTGCCCAGCGTTGCCCGCGATATATCGGCACGATCCGCCATAAGCGCCATAGGGATGCGGCGGCGGCGGCGGGCATCGCTGATATCCTGCCCCAGCTTGCGCAGGGCCTTCTGGACGGGGATGGGCAGTTTTTTTGCCATGTCAGCCATATTTCACCTATAAAGTCTATTATACGAGTCGTTAACTAATATAACGCTCTCTATGGTATGCATTAAATAAAAAACAAGCCTGGCATTCTTAATGTTCTTTATAATATACCTTATGCCGCATAACGACCATTATAATAGTCGTTATTGATTATTTCAAAAGAATGGGCGTCTTTTCGGGTATGCGAGGCAAATTTTTAGCAACTGCATTAGATCATGTCTGCAGTTTTTGTTCAGGTACCAGATTTACATTCCATGCGTATTTGCTTCTGCATCGGGCTATCCTAAAGGGTGTCCCTCGCAGAAATAAAAAAAGTTAAAATCAATATATTGCAAACGATAATTGGCGGAGAGAGTGGGATTCGCACCCAACCGATTTCGCGTTGGTGCCGTTATGACCGCTTCGCGTATTCCCCGGGGAATCATGATGGTGGGTTACGCTCTTCTTTCAATGGGGAAATGTTATATTTTTTGCACTTGCGGGGGCGTCCACTTTTGGCGCACTATCGGTAACCTTGCCGCTTGTACCGCCCTCATCTATGCCCGTAAAAAGAAGTGTTGATGGTGGCGCTGACAAAGGTGACACATTAGGGTGACGGGCGCTGGCAGCCAGCTTGGCTTTCAATATGTTAATAATCTCCTGATGGCCTCTTGCTTCAGCTCTATCCAAAGGGCTCCAGTCCTCTTTGTCAACTTGGTTAACATCTGCTCCTGCATCGATCAATAATTTAACCACCTCTACACAACCTGCCTCTGCCGCTACAGACAAAGAAGTCACGCCTGCTTTATTAGGCTGATTGATCTCGACATTTTGCGCGGCAAGCAATAACACAACCACATCTGTGCATCCATTCTGTGCCGCTATAAACAAAGGGGGCACGCCAAGGTTATTCGTCGACTGAGTGACATCTGCTCCGTTCGCAAGCAATAACCTAACCACTTCTGTGTGGCCTTTGCCTGCGGCCAGATACAAAGGTGCCGCTCCCTCGTTATTGGGTTGATTGACGTCCGCTCCTGCGTCAATCAATAAATTAACCACCGCTATGTGACCATTCTGTGCAGCCATAGCGAAAGGAGTCACGTCATCATTATTCCGCTTATTGACATCTGCTCCGTTCTCAATCAATAACGTAACTACTTCTTTGTGGCCTTTTCCCGCGGCCAGATACAATGGAGTCGATCCCTTGTGATTGGAATGATTGACGTCTGCTCCGTTCTGAATCAATAAATTAGCCAGTTCTCTGTCACCATTCTGTGCTGCTGTTGACAAAAGGGTCCAGCCATCTTTATCCGCTTTGTTAACGTCTGCTCCTGCCGCAATCAATAACTCTATCACTTCTATATGGCCTTTCTCTGACGCCACAGACAAAGGCGTCCAGCCATCTTTATCCGCTTTGTTAACGTCTGCTCTTGCCGCAATCAATGATTTAACGACTTCTACGTGACCTTCCTGCGCTGCTATCAACAAAGCGGTCGAACCACCTTGATAAGCTTTGTTAACGTCTGCTCCTGCCTCAATCAATAATTTAACCACATCTACACAGCCTATCCCTGCCGCTATAGACAAAGGGGTCCAGCCAGTTTTTTCAGGTTGATTAACCGCTGCCCCCTTTGTAAGCAATAACGTCACCATCGCTACGTGGCCTTCTTGTGCTGCAAGAAGAAGTGGCGTCGCGCCATTAGAGTAGATTTGATTGACATTGGCGCCTTTAGCTAAGGCGAATTGAACAACATGCGTGAACCCTTCAGTTACTCCTGCGTATAATATCGTATGGGCCTCATTGGCCTGAAGACGGAACTTAAGAGCAATACTGTTATCCATATTAGCCAGCAACAATTCAAGAATATCCCAACGGCTTTTTTCTATTGCCGTACGGAAACGTTTCTCGCTATCATTTTTTATCGCAGCGGCAATATCTCCACCTTTCTCGATGGCATTTTTAATTTCTTCAATATTCCAATGATCAGCCTTTGCACAGCTCAACAGCTTCTTAAGCTTCTCAGTCTCTTGAGCCTTTTCTTTAGCCTCTTGCGCTTTTTCCTTAGCCTCTTGCGCCCTGGCTTTTCTTATTTGGTTTTTTGATAGAGGGTTGGGGTCAGCAGGGTTAGCCAGTACAGCCGAAGACGAAGAGGCAGAAGTGACAGGAGTGGCTGACATGCCGCCTGCTTTATTCCCTTCTGCATCACCACTGACTAATTTTTGAATAGATTTATTTAATACTGAACTTCTGGTCGTGAAGTCCGCCTGCACAGATGAAGATGAGGATGAAGCTGAAGAGGAAGACATTGACTCATTCTTAAGAACCGGAAAATATAATGCTTCCCAATCGGTAATCTCTGATGGAGACAAGCCCACCATTATTCTCAATATGTCTTTAGCGTATTGCTTATTGTCACCACCCGCTCGATAAAATTCTTTTGCTTTTGCTTCC
>Ga0302315_10000026_pt1 | contig 201063 bp, 214 predicted proteins | sample III_Palsa_N3_1_FD_200532 | JGI IMG/M metagenome (GOLD analysis project Ga0302315, IMG submission 200532) | Peat permafrost microbial communities from Stordalen Mire near Abisko, Sweden - III_Palsa_N3_1 | ecosystem: Environmental > Terrestrial > Soil > Palsa > Peat permafrost | place: Sweden...
CACCTATCTCCTTCTGTATACGAAGCATTAACTCCTCAGTCGCCCCAGGATACAATCGCCACGCATACACCAGCAGGCGGTCATGTTTGTCCGTAGGGACAGGGACCGAACCCCACCCTAACGATTCAAGTCGTTCTGCCGCAATCTCTGTCTGCTCTACATGCTCGAGTTGTAGGGGGTCGCTAGTCTGTCCAGCAGCGAGAGGCACCAGAGGGCGTTCAAAGTTACGGATGGCCTCCTCATCACGCGCAAAGACGGCAGGGGTTATCAACGTTGTCCGCCTCAGACGCCAGGTAGGTACCGCACCGGTAGCGAAGAAGGAGGTAACATCGGAGAATTTGTCTTGATCATCGGGGCTCACGATCGCGAATGAGCGTTGATACCGAATATCGAAAGTATCTTCGTGAGAGGTTTGCTTGGGCGCAGCACCAGGAGCATAGAAAAGTTCAAGAGGGGTGGTGTACATGCGATAAACGTTGGTGTGCACTTTTAGTCCACCATCGCCCTCGCGAGACAAGGGGTATTGGACACTATAATTGAACCACATCAAATGCTTCTCACCTACTGTTCCACCTTCCAGGATCGCCACTACCTTTTTACGAGCTATACTCTTGCGTGAATTATGGTCTCCTTGTCTCGTATGATAGTAGGGTGAGGTTTGCATGGTGCTCTCCATGACAGCAGGTTGAAGTCGAGGGTGAGGGCGTAGAAGTTCGAGGGGAATATCCTCCCCAAACCTCTTCCGCACCCAGGAAAGTTCATGGTCGGTGACAGGGGTACCAGTGAGGGCATGATGAATAAGCGCAAAGGGGACGACAATGCTGAACATATGTTTAACAGGGCCTTGTCCTGCGGTAGTTGGATCTTTTCCTTCACCGCCGATACCAACAGGCATGCCGATGATCACGGCACATTGTTGCATCAGCTTTACCAGAGGGGAGTTCCAAGTTCCGGTTAGGAGACCAAGATAGCAGAGATAGGTATCATTGGCACCATCCTCGCAGTCTTTGAAGGTTTTGCGTAGACTTCCACGTTGGTTCTCATCGGCAGGGACGAATTTCATATTGCGGTTGATGCGGTAATCTTCGACGTAGGGATGGGTGGTTACCAGGACGGTACAGGAGCGAATAACATCAACGAAACAGTCGTGGGTATGAACGTCCACTGTTCCATGTGCAAGTGCACGTGTGCATGTTTCGATGAAATAGGCAACCCCTCTACCTCTCACGGCGAGACATTGGGTGAGTTGTTCTTCATACCATGCTTCATCGGCGGTCTTGGGGGTTTGGTGGTGCCAGAAGCTCTGGGCGGTGATCCCATGACAGACTTCCTTCTCAAGATCACTGGAGCGCCCCATTTCGATAGGCATGCCGGTGAGACAGTCGAAGACAGGGATGAAGGAGTCGTTGAAGATGTAATATTGACTGAGTTCTATCTCCATAACCTCGTCCCATTGAGCATTGGCTAGACGAGTCCAGTAGGTTGCCGGGGTGTCTCCTTTGCCCCCTTCTCTCCGAGGGAGAGGAAGATGGATGGTGAAGACTTCATGGTCTAGATGGTCCTTGATCCATTTATCTTCGGGATTGGAAATAGAGGTGATGGTGAACTGCGGAGAGGCAAGGTTCTCACCAAAGATGCAGGCATCACTGAGATGTTGAACAACGTCGAATGCGAGCGGATGACCACGATAGCGAGACTGATCGACTGTATAGGTTCGAATCATCAGAACAACCTCATGGGAAGCATATTCATGGTCACTTGCATAGAGAGGGAGAGTTGCTTCACGATGTAGAAAGGTGAAAGTGCCGGTCTTTCTTCGAGAAGGTACTACAGGAGGGGAGAGAAGACGTTCGTAGGTATTTCCGACCTGCCATTGACCACCCTTACAGTAAATACGGTGAACGATGGATGGCACGCGTGGTTCCCAGACTTCGTAGAAGAGTTTCCGTTGGAGGGGGTGTGTACCTTGGCGGGCAGGTACCAGGTCGTCTGCTACATGGGTCACAAAGATATCGAGTCCTGGCATTTTGTCACATATCTTTTTTTCGAGATAGAAGAGAATGGCGACAATGGATGAGGTTGATTTGAATTACTTTATGGATAACTATCAGGCTTCAGACGTTCAATGGGATGCCGAGGTGGCGTATCTTCAGGAATCGGTAAGTGCTGCTCCAGAACCGCGTCGTGGGAAGGGAAAGCTGGTTTCAATTGGTGGGCAAAAGCGAGTAATTCCTCGCAAGAATCCAACGGTCGAAACGCAAGATATTGTATTACAGCAGAAGGACACTTTGAAGCTTACACGCCGTTATCTAATGGCCCTTAGTAGTCGATTGGACAGCTTTGACGAGCATTTCAAACGCGTGAGACAAGAATTGGACAGTACGCGAGCCAGCGTGAGGAGATTTATCGAGCAAGATCGCGCAGACGACAGCGATATCAGCGACGAAGAACAACTGGAGGAGGAGGATAACCCTAAAGCAGATGTTTGATTTGGAGGATCAATTTGTCATCCGGAGAGACTGACATTTCGAGCGGGGTGCCATTTGTACGTGTATCGAATTCGGTAAATTCACTTAGTAAAATACCATTTGTACAGATGTAATTGCAGACCAACTTTGTTTCCGTCGTTGCTACCGATGGAGGTCCCTCTACCGACGAGAACGAGTATAGGACGTGAGGGATGTTGGCCTTTGGATGCTGCGCAATGACCCGTGCAAAAAACGATGTTTTTTGGAGCTGCACCATTGATTCGCGATTTTTTTTGCTTCTTTGGACCACTGGATGCTCCAAATCGACCGCCCGCATCGTCAAAATGCACTTTTCAGGATGCATCATGAACAGAATATCCTGCTCCTTTATCTGTCGTGCTAACGTCATCAGATCTCCAATCGTGAACACAAAACTGTGTGCAAACCAGACCTCGTCTCGTGGTGAACGTGCTAGAATATACTTCTTGTACGTCTCCTCCACTTTAGACTTCCATGCATTGTCCTCCCCACCATCCTCCCTCATACGTTTTCTGCTGTTGCTCATGAGAAAGAAAGATTTGTGATAGGCTATAGGCCTTTCTCGTCATCGTACTCTGCGGGTATCACAGACTCCGTTGCTAGGACAACCGCGAACACGAAGATGATCGTAATCACCGTATGAGCAACAAACATCCAGAAAGTCATCTTCCTATGCCACAACGATTGATGCAACGAAGCATCCACACACATCCCACACAAGAAGTTATCCGGATCACCTGCAGGACAGTAAGCTGTATTGTCTTGATAACCGTCATTCACCGTCAATGATGCAGTACATATTGCACATACTACCTTTCCTTTACCGTGGGTACCAAATGAATTATACGCCGTGGTATCCACATTCGGGCAGAAGGTAGTATCCGTAGCTTCTGCTCCGAGGACCAACCCGCCACGAAGACCGCGTCCTAAGTCAGGATAATCTTGTGGTAAAGAACTGGCCAACCAGGCACAGGAAGCATCCCCTGGAGTACAAGGGGAGGTCAGATTGGGAGTGGTAGGTGAAGCAGTTTCTGCAGCATAGCCGATGAATTTCTGGTCGTTGGCATCTGCCCAGTCGCATCCATAGTAGGGACATTGGAGTGAGAATCCGGACGGGTTAGCTGCAAAGGAGTTCGGATTGTAGGGGAAAAACGTCTGGGTCTGTTGGTTCGAGCAGGATGATTTTCCACATGGGGAGGTAGGGGAAGCAGGGTCACTTTCGGCTACGAACGCGTAGAAACGATAGGTCATGAGAATCTCGAGAGGGATAAGAATAGCGAGACCCCAACACAGTAAGGTTTTAGTGGACGATAGACGTCGACAAGGACCTACACAAAAGAGCAGTAGGATCCATAGTGTCATAATCGTATAGAAGAAGTAAACCGCCAGCGAGGATAACGATTGGAACGCAAGACGTAAGAAGATCGCTAAGGAGAGGACTCCCCAGATCCCGATGATGATTTGCCATGGTTTCATCTTTTATACATATATATATATTTGTGTCTCTCTCACACCTCACGCACAAGAGCACTACACCACACACCTACTAGAGAGAGGAGAACGGTAGTGGCCATTAGCTGGTTGAGATTATGTAAATCATCATGATCTACCTCATAATACGCTGTCAGACCTATTTCTAATGTCACATTGAGCAGTCTTCCCCATTGCAACATACTTGAACGCCAAGCATAATCTTGAGCTTCCTTCCCAGGACGTGTGCTTTCTGTCACCGAGATCACGTAGATGGTGTTGAGAGTGCCACGGATGAGGGCGTCCCCTAATGCGATGGAGAAACAGAAGACGAAATTGGAGATCCCAATATCGGTATTGATGCGTCCAACAAGCAGAAGGTAGCTGAATTGAACCAGACAGAATCCTACTGCTACTGTGTAGGCCACTTGATGAGGACGCATGGCCACTGAGGAGAGATAGGTGGTGAAAAATACAGCGGCCGATCGAGTGGCGTTGATGATGCCATACTGTGTGAGCGAGATACGTAAAGGCCCGAGGAGATAGTAGGAGAGACAAACAAAGGCGGTTGGTTGAGCAACAAGGACACTGATAAAGAAAACAGTTGAGCGTGAGACTATTGGTGCTGATGGGGAGAGGAGGATTGGAGTAGTGGTGGTGGGTACCGCAGCGTATGTATCAGGGGGAAGAAGAAGGCAGAGAAGAATGAGGAGGATGTACCAGGCTATCTCTACTCCGAAGTTGACGGTGATATCGGTGTACTGGAGAAGGAAACTGCCACCGGCTGTGGCGAGGAGACTGCCAATGAGTTGGGAACGCTCACAACTCGGCGCAATGTTGTCCCCAGTGCGGTTGAAATGCTCTGCCTTGGCACCGTTCAGAATCGTTAGCGCGATAGCGGGACCGCAGTTCTCGAAGACGAGCAGGAGAGGGACGAACCACCACACGAACTCCTTATCCTCACTGGAAATAACGATGGCAATCCAGATAAAGAGCGGAAAAACAAGCGCGAGGGCTACCTGTGTGGTGCGGGTGAGATAAGGTTGGAGCCGGTCAGATACATAACCAGCAGGATAGGGTAAGATACCCCAAGCAATATCAATGATAGCTTTAATTAGATTAGTTTGGGTGATGGAAAAGCGTTTACACCACATTAATTCAGCGGTGTCGGTGAACTCAGCCAGCAGACCGAGAACGAGATAGAGAAGGGGGAGCCGTCTTGGGTTTGTCATGGTTCTGGAGGAGGAAATGGCGCAGACGGGCGATGCGGGTCATCAATTGGAGGCCCTCACGAGATAAATTGTGACGTCTTATCAATTCAGTCCGTTGCCGCGACACCAACAACATCCATAACTGACCATTGAACGTATTCTCGCATTGATCACCAGCAATCTCCTTTTTCACATCCACTAACGACTTCTTTCCCATAATGATCTCTCGCTCTAACTGCCAACGTCGGTCTTTGAATGCGATCCGTACCATACGCGCTAACGTTCGTTTGCGTCTCTCCGCGAGAGGGACAAAAACAGGAGGTCGAGGCGGACAACGAACGACGTCGTAGGTTTTTGTCCATTGCCAGACGTCCTCGCCGTCGACGGGAGGGAGAGACGAGAGCGTGAAGTCCCCAAATCGGTTCGAACCAGAGCCAGAGACCTGTGGGGAACACTCGATGCGTACATCATACTCGTAGAATTTACCGACTACAAGATCAAAAGTGCCCTGCCAAAGTCCAGTATTCCCGTCCTTGGTGTATTTGAACGGAAACCAGCGATCTATGCGACCATCGTACCATCGACCGAAGATCCGATGGTCGCTTCTTGTGAGAATGTCTAGATTGTATGACATTTATTTGTGTTTTTGTCACAGAGGGAGAGAGAGACTAACGACCACGTGGCAATGAACGAACAACTAACCTCTTTTATAGACATAAAATGCATCAACTAGTCTACGTGGCGTCGACGCCAACTGCATGGTCGCGGAGGAGTTCGCGTTCCTTTCCAAGAACTGCTGGCACGATATTATGATACCTCTGTTATCACTCAATGAATGCGCCCTCATTGCAATCACCACCGTTTCGCCCAACCCCGAAAATCATGTCACCGACCTTATAGAACGGAATGTCTTCCCTGTTATGGCCATCTTGTTGGTCTGTCCCGACTGTCGGGCAGCTGGAGTTGCCGAGAAATGCGTCCATCGGGCCCATTTCATCCCACACTGGCAATCCGAAGAACGGCGTGAGCTCACCAAGCTATGTTATGGACCGGAAAACACCGACAAATTTGCCCGAGAAAGCCAGGGATTTCTCAAACAACCAAGTCTCGCCTGCTTCAACCATGAACATATCAACCGTACCTTCACCAATCCCCGCTTCATCCTCGAGGGTGCCGCCGAGGATCTTGTCTTTATGGTAATTGATCCTTGCAGTGGCTCGAAAAAACCCGAAACAGGCACCAGTGAATTTGCTTGGCTAACCTTCATAGGTCCCGGTTTCCGTGTCCTCGGTGGCGATTCCATCCCCACCCTCAATCCCCTCAGCTGGGAAGGACCCCTAATCGACCATCTGATCCAGGTAATGCGTCGACCTGAATTCGTCAAGGCCAGGCTCATTGTCTTCATCGAAGGTAATATGCCCACTGAAGCCTATACCGCCCAACAGCTCATTCTCCGTACCTTTCCTGATGCTCGTTTCCCCGGTAATCTCGGTGAGAAAGTCGGTGTGATTACCACCCCGCAAAGCAAGCATAATATGTCCGTAGCCTTCCAGCTCGCTCTTGCCAAGAATAACATCTCTTTTTTCCGCGACTTCATCACCTCCGATGAGTTCCCTAACCGCACCCTCCAGAAAATCAAACAACAACTCATCAACTATACTCGCTGCGTCAAACCTGGCAAGGACGTCTTCTCCGACACCCGATTCACCTTCTCTGGTAAAGGCAGTGGCAACAAGAAGGACGATTTCGCCATCGTCATGCAACTCGGTCTATACTGTCTCGAACTCCTCTACACCAATCCGGAATGGATGCATCATCAACTCCGAACTGTCAGTCTGCGCGCTAGTACCAGATAAAACTAGCGATAATCCGTCCTGCATCCATAGGTATCCGATCCCATCCTGGCTCCTTTTTCATCAACATATGTAAGTACCTCAGTATGCGATGATCTCTCAGGATGTCCTTGCATTTTTCATTAGTAGCGTATTCTTCCAACCTCCCCAGACCAGGAGGAGGCGTCATGATTGGATCGGCACCGTGGGAAATGAGATACCGCATCATCATCGACTTGCCTTTTTGACATGCATAATAAAGGGGGGTCATTCCGGTAGAACTAGGTCGTTGTATGTCCACCCCGAGTTCAACGAGTAGATGAAGGGAAGGTAGTGGGTAACCATCCATTGTACATATGTAATGTAAGATATTAGCGGGATACCGCCCTACTTTTAGCATACATTTGTTCAGATCGAGGTCATATTTCTCGATTAGCCGCAGTACCTCCTCCTTATTGGCCTTCTTCACCGCCGCACACAACAATGCAGCAGCCATTTTTGTGTGTGCCTGCTCGAGGTGAACTACGTCGCCGAAGAACAGAACGACGCGAACAACAGCTAGCAAAGCGATCAACTGGAGATATATTTCGAGATGGACAGTATCTGGTCCATTGTCCTCTCTATTGTGTCCCTTCCAATAAAAGACGCCGTGATTTAATCGGCTGGCAACGTTATGTGTTTAGCTGTGATTGGTTCTCCACCAACGTCCATCACGTCGTAAAACTACCATATGCAAATGATATGATGGTTATCGATGCTATTGCCTATATCTCTCCTTCGCCGGTAGAGGCTCTCCCTGGGAGAGATATCCCCTCTCAGAGAGAGGGTCTAGAGAAGGCACGTATACCCTCGTGCTGTTTTTATAAGAAACCCGATGGGAGTGTCGATTTTAGTGTTCAAACAAGTTATATGTTCGATACTAGACTTATCGTTTTATACGTAAACTATGGGTTCCATCGATGGTCAGGTCTTCGTTCTCGTTTACTCTTCATTCGTAGCTAGCGGTTTGACCTTCTTGCCGTGAATTCTCACCCTGATCATCATCTTTGTTCGGAAGTTGATGTCAATCTCTATTACCTTTAATCTTTCTATGCCATAGATATCCTTAAGCATCTTTCCCGTAAAACTATGATTTAAAAAGAAATCCCTTGTCTGATCAGCTGGTCCACCTTTACGTGGCAGTATCTCTTCATCTCTTCTATATGTATAAGTGATCTTCTTCCTCAGATCATAACCAGCGAGATACGACTGATCCTGATGCTCATTCATATGCTCAGGATAGAATCGACGTAGGAGATAGGTATGCTCTTTAGGATAGTATTCCCACATGAAAGACATATACTGTTCGGTGAATTGAAGTGAGCAATCGTCCGGTACGAGCCACTCGGCGATGAATTCTTTTACGTCATCGTAAAAGTAGCTCGGATTCCAATGTCTAGCTGCTTGGTACATATGTGTCCCAAGTCCCCATCCACGATGACGTTTACTATCAACACTAGCCCCCATCTTTAAGTCACCCTTCACTTTACTGTAGTCCAACCCGCCAATTTGCGTCCATAGCATATCCTCTGGTTTACGCCAGAACAACGTTAAACCATATCTCGTTCTGTCGTCAATTACCGTTTCTCGAATAAGAAACACGTCCTCATCGCCAATCGAAAACTCGATTGTCTTCTTTATGTCTCGCTCTTCTTCTTCCATTGTTTACTTATATATATATGTAAAACTACCACACACAAAACCATCGCTTCTTTTTCTTCTTCTTGTCATCGATTTCACGAACATAAACCGTCTTCAATCCGGTCATCTCTGCTGCTCGATTCGCTGACATATCATACGGTCGATGAGAAACCAGGATACGAGGATCAGCTAATTCTTGACACGATGGATATTCACCTTGCCAGACGTATGACCCTCCTGGGAATCGCACATAGAAGAATCCGAAGAGTTCGTACGTATGGAGGAACTGCTGGATTTTCCTCACGGTGTTCTCGGTCTTCGAGACAGTCTCCGGTAACGTCAAGATGAACGGGAAGGTAAGATCCTCTTGTGCCTTCGCATACGCAGCTAAGATGACCTCCTGCAATCCGGGAAATTCCGCGGTGAAGGCAGCAATGGTCGCGTTATCCCTCTCGTCCTGGGCTTTGTTCTTGATCCTCTCGCGGATGGTCTCCGCAAGTTCGGTGCGCTTTTCGCGGAGGGGAATCGGTTCCATCTGAGAAGGAAGTTTGTGAGGCATCTAGAGGCCTTTTATTTCCATTGTCCGCCTCCTCCTCCTCGTCCGTACAGGTGAGACATCGCGCGCAACCGTTCAGACCATCCTCTATCCATGTATCGACGAGCACCTCGAGGATATGTACCTCAGTCATCCCCTTATGCGAATTGGGTGACAGATATGGATAAGCCATTGCTGTTTCACCGTCATTGATATCCCATTGAATACATGGAAATTTACGTTTTGCTGCCTCCTTTGCCTTTTCTCTAGTAGAGAAGATCCCCCACGATTGACCACACGCACACTCCCGCTCACGCACCACCAACGAATACATGAACGAGAAGCTAGCCATCACGAGAGAAAATATGTGAGAAATGCACCCGCCACCCTATCTTCTTCTTCTTCTTGTCCGCCTCCGCCACCTCTTCTTGCGGATATACTTCCTCGATAGTTTGGACAGAAGGAGGAGGTAGAGGCTCGATGGTTTTCAAACCAGTAGCTGCCTCGATGCGTGCAATTACCGGAATGATCAGATCACAGAGCGTGATGAACACCCTCGAGTCTTTCAACTCTGTCCCCCCGAGACATTTATGGGTCCATCGTATGGCGCCGTCAGGACAGAGCACGTAGGCATACAATTCACAGTGGTGATAATGGAGATAAGTCACCAGATCCGAACGGCATGCCATGCTCAACTCGTTATCCAACAAATCGAACCTGAAGGGAAACTCGAGGGAATTGGCTGCTAAATCATAGATCACATGGAAACGTTCGACCAAACCGGGATATTTTGCACGTAGAGCTGCTCTTAGTTTAGCTTCCTGTTTAGCCATCTCATGTTTCTCTACCTTTCTGATGAGAGATTTCGTGTAGTTTAGACGTGCTAGGGAAGCATCCTGGATAGTACTTTGGCTTGTCAACATGTTATCCCAGGAAAGTGGTTGGTTTGTGAGGAGCAAGGAGACTGTCCACCTCTCTCACAAATCAAGAAATATGTTTCTCCTCCTCCTCCTGCTCGTTGTTTTCCTCCTCGCCGGTGGGCGAAGCGGACAGCAGCCAGCAACGATTCTCTATTCCGATAACCAGTTACTAAGCGCGGTCGTGGGTGACCGCGCATCGACCTCTGTATATTGCTCGCAGCAAGGTCTTTTTCAGATGATGGGGTGTACCTCGGCTGTGGCTCTCATCAACTATCGCGAATCGCTCCTCAACGAGTTTCCTGTGCTCTATGGGGTGAATGATTCCTTGCCGGTCATGGGACCTCTTGGAACGACGATTGCCGAGAACTTCACGATGCTTATCAATGGATCGCCATGGATTACGACTGCTGAGGCGGCCAACATCACCACCAATAAGTTCTGGATGGGTGTCCAATATCGATGTCTCGAATGGACAGACAATACCCAATGTCAGAATGGGGGTACCTATTTCTCCGATGCGACCATCTTTCAAGAGAATCTCGCAGGCTGTGGAACGTTAAAATCACTCGTCTGTCTAGGTATTGGTTGCACTCCAATCGGCACTCCTGGACCTACCACCGAACAACCTTCCAGTGCCCCTACCATATCGATGCCTACCGTATCACCTACCAAGTTTCCGTCAGCTTCCCCTTCTCGCACACCTTCTGAAGCACCTATCACGTCCAGACCGTCGAAAAACCCTATCACCTCTATGCCATCTGCGAACCCTTCGACTTCCAGACCTTCCAAAACACCCTCACACTCACCGATTACCTCTAGTCCATCATTGGCTCCAACTGTCGCTCCGACTTGGGGTTGGTTGATGCCAGCGACGATTCTGACGGGTAGTGGAGAACTAGGAGCAGGAGCAGCTGGTGCTTCGATTGCTATCAATGACCAAGGAAATTTCATTGCTTTTGGTTCACCAAATCAAGATATTAATGGCGGTGCATCATTTGTCTATAAGAACGTAGCTGGGACCTGGACACAAGTTGGAGAGTACGGTGGTAATGCTGTTGGTGGTACATCACATCAAGGTTCATCTGTGGCGTTATCATCAGATGGAACTACCTTTGCATTTGGAGGGTATGGTGATGATTATCAGGCAGGGGCAGTGTGGATTTTCATTGCTTCTGGTGGTACATATGTGCAACAGGCTAAACTAGTTGGAAACAGTGTTATTACTGCTGCTCTCCAAGGTGAGACTGTAGCTCTATCTGCAGATGGAAATACGGTAGCTATTGGTGGACCATCGGATAATTCGGGTGTTGGTGCGGTGTGGATCTTCGTTCGATCAGGAACGACATGGAGTCAGCAAGCGAAACTCGTTGGTACTGGATATACTATAGGAAGCAGCAATGTGTTTATGGGTCGTGCCTTGTCGATATCTGCAGATGGAAATACAGTAGCAATTGGTGGTCCTGATGATAACAGTTTAGTTGGTTCGACTTGGATTTGGGTTAGGTCGGGAACCTCGTGGTCTCAACAAGCCCGTTTAGTAGGAACGGGTGCGGTCAGTTCTGCACAGCTTCAAGGTTATTCGGTGTCCTTGTCGGGCACTGGCAACACGTTGGTTATTGGAGCTCCAGATGACACTGCAGCATACGTATGGACTCGTTCAGGTGGCGTGTGGACACAGCAAATAAGAATCTACATGTCAAGTATCTCTGAGTTCGGAATCGCAGTTTCTCTCTCTCGTGACGGTGATGTGTTGAGTGTGGGGTCGAATGGAGGGGTGTTTATGTATCGCTTTATAGGAGGCCTGTGGAGGAGTCAAGGTGCAGAGTTGGTGACATCGGGAGCAAGTGGTCAAGGTCAACCGGTAGCTTGTTCACACGATGGAAATATAGTGATTACTGGAGCTACCGCTTATTCCTCCGGTTTAGGTGGAGTATTGGTCTACACGACAGGTATGACCTCTGTGCCCACTGGTTCACCCTCCACTTCTCCATCAACCTCCAAACCTTCTACATCACCCAGTACCTCTATACCATCCAAAACACCCTCAACTTCTCATCCATCGAGGACTCCATCCCAATCCCCCTCAACTTCAAGGCCTTCGAAGAATCCATCCAAAAGCCCATCTACTTCTCATCCCAGTGCTAGCCCTACCACTTCCAGGCCATCGAGGACTCCATCTAAGACACCATCCAGTTCACCTTCTACATCTAAACCATCTGCTTCTCCTTCTACCTCCAGACCTTCGAAAACACCTTCCCAAGCTCCAACTGTTCCACCGACATGGGGTTACACCGAACTAGGTCCTGCGTATGCATTCACCGCAGGTTCATACATTGTTTCTGATATCGATGCATATGGAAAGACGATCGTCATTGGGAACCGAGATCTGGATTCCGTCTATGTGTTTTCCAATTCCTCCGGAACGATATTCTCGCTGATTGCTACCTTTACCAATAGCTCTTCTGATGGTTTGGGAACGGCAGTAGCTATTTCTGGTGATGGAACCGTCATCGTAGCCGGAACACCAACAGATAATGGGTTCGTTGGTGCTATTTTCACCTGGAATTGGAATGGTAGCGCATGGGTACCACGAGGAACCAAGATTGTCGTCAGTCACTTCAATGGTGCCTTATCTATCTCAAATGATGGCACAGTATTAACAGTTGGAACTCCTGGTACGACTCCAGCTGGAGCTACTCTCATCTATCGTTGGATTTCTGGCGCATGGTCTGCACCCGTTTCTTTGATCCCTCCCACGTCTGCCACGGATCCTGAATTTGGATATTCTGTGGCAGTATCGGCTGACGGTAAAACAGTTGTGTTCGGAGCTATCGACGATAATAGATGTGGTGGTTCGGGTGGTTCCGTGTCTGGATATTCGTATAATGGAACCAATTGGAATGCACGAGGAAGTCCGTTTTGTGCGTCGGATCAAATTGGTAGCGCAGAAGAAGGATATTCAATTGCCATATCTGGAGATGGGAATACGTTCATTTTTGGAGGTCCTAACGATAATGCTGGTATCGGTGCCGCTTGGATATATAATTGGAATGGAACCGCGTGGCTGGAAACCATCAAATTGATCCCTACTCTGCCATATTCGGGAGAACCAGGATATGGAAGTGTGGTGGCAATGTCCGATGATGGAAAAGTGGCAGCAATGTGCTCACTTACGGATGTGAGTAATATACAAACATGTGATACCTATCGTTTAGATAGCAGTACCGGTCCTTGGCGTATTCAAAGTAAGATCACACCGCTTGGTTATTACATTGAAAATGGTGGATTGACGGTTTCGTTGACACATGATGGTGAGCTGTTGGTCTATTCGTTTGAAACATGTGACGCAGTTCCAGGAGAGGGGGGTTTCCTGGTATTCTCCACCGGAATGACCTCTACGCCTACTACCTCGCCATCTGCTACCCCTACTGTTTCCCATCCGTCTGTTTCACCTTCAACCTCCAAACCTTCAAAGTCACCGTCGAAAACACCCTCAAGAACACCATCTAAAACACCTTCCACCTCCAAACCATCCACCTCACCTTCTACGTCCAAACCTTCTACTTCACCAACGACTTCTAAACCTTCTACTTCACCAACAAAAGCACCGACGATCACCACCGGATACTCGATCGTCACCGGGACAGGAAGCCATTCTGCCACCTCCGGAACTCAACTGCTGTACACATGGGGTACAGCAGTTGGTTCGTATACCTATTCGAGTCCATCGATCACCTGTCCTAATACCGGTATTTTTTTGTTCTCTTATCAGATTGGATTTGCTGGAAATACTGTAGGAAATCGTCTCATTTCCGGTGTACTGAGTTCGTATGGTAACTATATTTCTTCTGTTCAAGTAGCATCTTCGCAAGGAGGAGACACCGGAATCGGAGCAAGTGAGATCATTTCTTGCACTGCCGGAAACACTGTCGAAATGTTCGGGTATCAAAGTTCAGGAGGACCATTGAATATCATTTCCGGTGATTCACCGACTCGTATGAGTTTGGTGCAGCTGGATTCTTCGAGACCGCACGGATTGACCCATGGAAACGCAGCAGCTCAATCCATACCCACAGGCGTCGAAACTTTGTTAACCACGTACTGGAACACTCCAACCGTGACCACTGGAATTACATGGAACGGCGCTGGGCTATACACGGTCACGAACGCTGGTTTGTACTTGATTACCTTTTCGATGTGTTTTGCGGCCAACGGAGCAGGAACCAGGCGCTATGCATATTTATCTACGAGCATAGGCGGGTTATACGCAATGGAGACAACGCAATCTCCGGATGATCGAACATGTTTGGCGACAACTGCTTTGGTCATGATGTCAGCTGGTGAAACCGCTGGAGTGAAAGTGTATCAAGATGTCCCCAGCACGGCGATCAACACAGATACTGGAATTAATCAAGCATTCACCATCATCCAATTGGATAACACTGAACCGAATGGGGTGGTCCTTGGGTCCAATACTCAGTCGGCAACGGCCGGAGCTGTAGTTACCTTGACAAATGCGTGCTGGGCAACACCCACATTAGGAGGCGGGGTTACTTTGTCTGCAGGAGGATTGTTCACGGCTTCAGTAGGAGGGGTGTACATCGTCACGGCAGTCGTCGGGTTCGCGTTTGGATCTGGTGGTGTGCGTCAGGCATACATTTTCCAAACTTCCAATCCATCCTTTCCTGTCGCATTCGGAGCGTATACACCGACAACAACATCTGGTCAAGAAACCTCCTTTTCGATGCAAGCCACTGTCACTCTTGCCGCCGGAGAAAGTGTATACGTGCAAGTCTACCAGACATCAAGCACATCACCGCTGAATGTGTGTGGGACTGCATTCTCAACATTTGGTATGGCCAAGGTGACATTTACTACTCCAGCACCAACGACCAATGCGCCAACCAACTCACCAACGACTTCCAAACCATCCACCTCTCCTTCTACGTCGAAACCAACTACATCACCCTCTACGTCGAAACCATCAAGGACACCATCTAAAACGCCAACAACCTCCAAACCATCTATATCTCCAAATTACTATGATACTTACTATGGAATTGCCGCTGGATCCGCACCGACAAGCCAACCCAATGCGAATACAGCAGTTCTCAGTAGCATTTTTACCAGCAATATTGGTACAATTTCCTATAGTAGTGGGGCGTTGACTTCTCCATTTTCCACTATCTATGTGGCATGCTATCAAGTAGAGTACACCGCAAGTACGTCTGGAAATCGTGCTATTTGGGCCACGTTTGCTCCCTCAGCAACTACCACCACGATGGTGGAAATGCCAGCATCTCAGACCGGAGTAACAGGAATCGGAGCTTGTGAAATTATTTCGTTCACCAGTGGAAATACTCTTTCCGTCACTGGATACCAAACCGCTGGTTCGCTCCCTATGATCAGTACGGACTCTCCAGCTCGTTTCGGTATCGTGGAATTGAACTCTGCGAAAGCATATGGGATCGTTCGAGTTGCGAGTAGCCAAACGTTCAGCACATCGCCCGTCACTTTCACGAATTGGGGTACAGCTACAACAACCACCGGAGTCAGCTTCAATGGACCCACTGGGACGTACACACTAACAAATGCAGGACCATATCTTGTTACGATTGGTGGATGTTTTGCCTCTGCTTCGTCTGGATATCGATACATCCAATTAATCAAGAGTGGAACAGCTCTTACGTTTCAATCCTCTCAACCATCAGTGAGTGATCGAACCTGTCTTGCGACAACTGCTATTATCATTGCTGCTGCGAGTGATACACTGAGTGTATTAGGATTCCAGAGCACAGGAAGTTCATTAGCTACTGATCAATCATTCCCACCTTCTTTTACGGTTATGCAATTGGATTCCAGTCTCTCATATGGGTCCGTTTTGATGACAACAGGGCAATCGATTACTAATGGAGGGAGCGCTCAAACGTTGACATCTTGTTGGGGTACAGCATCAACAGGAGGTGGCATGACGTTTTCAAACATTGCTGGTGCATTCACGGCTTCTGTTCCCGGAACCTATCTAGTTACGTTGAATATCGTGTTTCCAGGTACATCCACAACAGGAGAACGACGTGCCTATATTTTCCAGTCCAGCACAGCTGCTTTTCCTATCGCTTTTACGGATATTTATCCATCGCAAAGTTCATCAAACACTGGATTGTCCACCCAAGCGATCATTGTTTTGGCTGCTGGCGAGACAGTATGGGCTCAAGTCTACCAATCTTCAGGGATATCTTTGACATTAGTGACTGGACTTGGTTTATTTTCTATAGCTCGTATGCGAGTGTAATGGGGGAAAGATCAACTACTAAATTAATTTAAACTTCTCCACACATGCGCCATATCTCCTTCTACTGTAAATTGATGCATAAACACTAAAGTTCCGTCATTTTCGAGCTCAAATCTGCTTGGAATACCCTCTTTCGTCAAATCGAACCCACAGCAAACGTATCGGTCTACGTTCGTGAAGGTGGACCATAGCGGCAAACCGTCTTTCCTCCTGATCTGTACGTCTCCATTACGGAGGATAACAAGCACCCCTTCCTTTTGAGGCGCGAGAGGCACGATAGACACGAGAGACGTGAGAGCCACAGGAATCTGTGTACTCCACACTGGTACGGTTCCATTCTCGTAGACAACCAGATTCAAGTCCTCCTCGAACACAGCGTGGAATCGCCCTCTTGCAATTGACCATTCTCCTGGTTTGTAGCTCTCGCGAATGTTCACGGGAGTTCCTGCATCAACACTAGATATCCACTCAGATAGCACGAGCGAGGTTCTAGTTCGAAGCTGCTCATGTTCATTGTACTTCTCCAGCAGCAGAGCCAGCGGTGTTCTATCCAGATGTCGCAATTGGACAGCGTTTATCAGAATACCGAAGGTACCATGATAAAACAATGAGCGAAACAGCCAATCAGGAGGGTGTTCATGGGTCCTCGCTCGAACAATATCAAGCCAAACGTCCGGTAAGATAACCTCCTCTTCGAACCAGACTATGTAGTGACATACCCTACTTTGATGGAGGATCATACGAACAAAGTCACGAACGCGTGGCTGTGGTTCGTACTTCGTTATGCGCACATCTTCACCAACAGCCGCATTGAACGACGAATCAACGTTGGGAACAAATACACCATACGTACAGGGTATAGTCTCCTCTACCAACGAATGGATGTATGCAAGCATGAACCCAACTGTCATCGCCACAAGCATCAATACGGTGATTACAAGATTCCTCATCTTATACATATATATATATATGTGTGTGAGAAGGGGATTGTCCTCCCACATATATATTCACAGAAAATGCGCCGACGACGAGCACGTCAGTCGCTTACAACGGCGAAGCCATCGCCACTACAGGTGATGTTTATTACATTGATGATCATGGCAGTAATTGCGGCATTCATCGTAGGGATAGTGCTAGCTGTCGTACTTTCTCCTCGTGGCGGTCCTGAGGAGACACCAACCCCTGCACCTACATCCCCGCCAACCGTACCTCTCCCATTCGAATGGAGCCTAGAAAAGACCAATGTCACCGCTACCGATTGTGTTCTTCCCGGGTACCTAGGAAGCCAGGTGGCCTTTGCGTTGTCTGGTACGGTATTGGCTGCTCTTGCTCCGCAGGATGATTACGTCTATGGCGAATACAGTATGGGCTCTATGTTCATTTTCAAGGCGAATAGCACAGGTTGGACCCAACAAGGACCAAAAATAGTTCCCGCGAACGTGACGTTCAAACCACATCTGCAAACCATGGCTCTTTCCCAAGATGGACATACAGCAGCTATCGGTGCTGATCAGATAGACGATTTCTATGGTGGTGGAATATGGGTGTTCGTTCTAACAGACAGTTCTTGGCTCCAACAAGGACCGATCTTGCATCAAAACATCTCTGCCTTATCTCCGAGTGCCATGGCTATCTCTGGTAACGGGAATATGCTAATCTCCGGTGCAGATGGATCCAATGGAGCGAATGGTTCGGTGATTATTTGGACCCGAACAAGTGAAGGAGTTTGGTCTCTTACCCAGATTATCAGTAATCCAACCGGTATAAGTGGTGAAAATCCATCGTTCGGTAGTTCCCTAGCACTATCAGACGACGGAAAAACATTGGTAGTAGGTGCACATCAGGACACCAATGAGGAAGATGTAGTGATCGGTGCAGCATGGATTTTTGTCCTTATCGATGGTATCTGGACCCAACAAGGCCCTAAATTAGTAGGAAACGACACGATCGGAACGGACATAGGACAAGGTAACGTACGTATCTCTGGGGATGGAAATACGATGGTTTCTGCAGGAGATAATGACAATTATGGGGCCGGTGCATTCTGGGTGTTTACCCGCAATCCTATCACCAATGGATGGTCACAGTATGGTAACAAACTCACCTGTCCTGGAGGGGGGGAATGTGGTCAATCTCTGGCTATATCTGGAGACGGTGAGAATATTGTTGTTATATCATCTCCGGACGATGATTATGATACAGCGCCGTGGTTTTATCGTCTTATCAATGGTGTATGGTCTCTCCAATCAGGAAGTGGTGTAGTATTAATAAGCGAACAGGAAAAAGGTATTGGCGTGGCTATCTCCTACAATGGGAGCCGGGTTGCTGTTGGGTTACCTCAACCTCCAGAAGAATATGAATCAGGACAGGGATTTGTTCCCGTTGCATGTGGTTCCATTGTAATATTCAATGGTGGCCTTGCTCCTCCTACGTCAGCGCCTACTCCTCCTACGCTTTCACCAACTCTCGCACCAACCCCTCCAACTGCTTCCCCTACAATTCCTGTAGAACCTGTTCTCATCCAAGCGATTCATCCACCACCAGCTGACGATTATTCCTCGTTTTGTTCCGATGTTGATACGCAGAGCAATAATTTCACGATAATAGCTCAGCCTGCATTGAACAGCGGCGTAGTTTTTGTGTACGCGAAAAACGCCAGTAATCTATGGTCGTTGGTGCAGACAATAGCCAACCCAGTGCTCGAAGGGGATTCTTCTTTCGGGGTGAATATCTCCATAGGTATCGACAAGTTCGCTGTAAACTCACTGCGTTATGTACACGTGTATGCGCTCAATGCGTCTAATCTATGGACCCATTTTTGGCAGGTAAGCCACTACATCCAGACGATTGCATTCTCATACGATACGTCTACGCTTGGCATTGGTGATTATCTCAATCGCCAGCTCATTTTGTATACCCTAAATGCCGGAAAGACCGCTTATGTGCTCAACTCTACCCTAACATTACCAACTGCGGTGACGATTAATTTCATGCTCCTTGACATATCATCGAATGGCAAAACAGTTGCATGTTCTGCCGTGATGAGAGGTCCAAATAATGGAGCAGTGCTCATGTACACTGCCGAACAGGACAATGGTTCTTGGGTGAACAATCAGATACTAATACCAACTGATTCTACTACCACTGGTTACTTTGGGTCTTCCATTTCGCTCTCCAAGGACGGTTCAGAATTGATCGTAGGTACGCCATTAACCAATGGTGACACCTATTATGAGGGAGCAGCCTGGTTTTTCGAGCGTCCCACACCAACGAGTAGTTGGACTCAATCTGCGAAAGTTGTTGCTGCTGCTCCACATAAGAACAATCGTTTCGGGTGGTCTGTAGCGATAAGCGAGGATGGTCAGCGATTTGCTGCTGGTGCGTATCATGCCCGTACCCAAGCAGGTTTAACGTATGAGTTTTATCTGGTGGGAGGCAATACATGGACGCAGGTAGGGATACCATTCAACGCTACTCGCGCGAACTCAGGGGATGAAGAAGGATATACTGTAGCTATCAGTGGGGATACTATTATGAGCTGTTCACCTTTTGTACCTGCTGCATTTGTGTTTACTGGGACATAAGGAGCTTACATAAACTTCATACCAACATCTTATATACTCTACGTATCACATCTTCAGGGATTTTCTGGTAATACCTATCTACCTTCTTTGAGATCCGAGGAACGTATCGAGGAGACAAGAGAGCTACGAATAGGTCCACATACTCTATCTTCGCCCGAAACAATTCGCGATAACTACGTATCAGCGGAGATACAATAGCATCGTTATCAACCATCATATGTTGATGAGGACCCATTCGGAATCCATTTTTCATCATGACAATGAAGGTAAAGATAGGTATCCAGCACTCATTAGGACGTAAATGACAATGACTGTCAATCAGCATTTTACCCACCAGACCAAGGATGGTAAAGATCCAAGGGAGCCCATCCGATATAACAAATCTGTACTCTTTCATTCGATCGATGAACTTACAATCCACCAGCTTCATAATCAAATTCATGAACGCATATGGCCAACTATCCACGTATCCTTCACGTCCTGTCGTCAACATCATGAACGCATCCTTCATGATCTCATAGAACATCCTCCGATCATCATTACATCCGAGGCGCATCGATTTCGCCGGTAGTAGTTCCATGTAATCCAGAGGCTCTCGGAACCGAGTATGATCCGACGCATGAGCATCCTCGCGGTCGTCATGATGTCTTGGAGTCTTCATTATCATGTGCATATGACAGATGTAGCGGAGATGGACGGGAGCCGCACGCCATCCTGGGATGGTAGTTTTGTATATTTCGATAAGGAAGCGGACAAAATTGATAGGAGCACGATCGAGGATTGCGTGTTGCAGAAGACTGCCAGTCATATGTTTCTTATACGTCTGACGAACCTCTATCTCGCAATTGGAAAGGTCCCCCCTGCAAATAAACGGTCGTCCAGCCATAATAACCGCGCGAGCATCCTCATAGCAACGCTCTTTCAGCAGTACCAGTACTGCTTTGCCTTCTGCCACCGTCCCCTCTGACATACGCAGACGTTTCGCACGTTTATCCACCGAGGACATCTTCGTTGTTTGTGAGCCCTAGGGGTCCTCTACCTCATCCAGGTCTTCCCCTGGTAGCATCGTTACAGGGGGACCATATGGTAGTAACGCTTCCCACACCCTCCGGTGGATATCTTCCGGTATTTGCTTGTAGTAGCTGTCCACCTTCCCGGCAATTCGAGGTACGAAACGAGGAGAGAGGAGGATGCACATGTTATCCACACAATGGAGTTTCTGGCGTAGACACCTGATCTTGCGCTTCACCGATAGGTAATTTGCCATATATTCTCGACAGTCTAGTCGCAGATCCATGCTCTTATAAGGGCCAACATGCCAACCCTCCCGCATGAAGAGTAGCATTAGCTCGTAGAGTTCATCGTCCAAGGTGGTATCTTTATCCAGTAATGTAAGAAAGATGAACCCGAACACCGTAAAACTTGTTTCCCCCGTATCTTCCATCACTCCCAACATTGTTGATCGAGAGATATCGAAAGCATACCGTTTGAAGGGATCGACTGATCCTTGCTTCACCAATAATGTCATGAAATTCACGAACTTATCGATCCAATCAGCACGGTATAACACCCTATAGAAATGCTGCATTGATGATCTGTATTTCACCAAATCCAAAATTAACTGTTGGAACACCGCACGATCCTCCGCGATATCGATATTCATACAATTAGGAAGCAAAATCGACAGATACTCTGCTGGATCGTTGACACCAGGGCTCTTCACGATATATTGATCCATTGGACCATTCCTCGTAGGGAAATAGATCTTCATACTGTCGAGAATAGCCACTCGAACATACCGCGCATGACCTCTCCAGGAGGGAATCTTCGTTTGATAACATCCGATAAGGTACTGCACGAACTCAAGAGGTGCTCGTTTGGTAATTGCTTCCTGAATGAGGCTTCCATCTCCCACCATTCGATATTGATGGCGTATCTCTTTGGAACAGGTGAGGATATCACCAAGACGAACGAAATCATTCCCCTGATCGATCAAGGTACGAGCAATCGCAAAGTAACGCCCTCGGATATACCAATATATATCGGTGTTTGCCATTTTATTGTGGAGAGCCTAGAAAGGTGCAAGAATACATCGGTTCATCAACTATAATGATACATGTAGGATTGTCTTCTCGTAGTTTACTTATTTGCTCCAGTACAGGGAAATAAAGAGTCACCCTCTTCACCACCTCTTTCGTCGTCAAATTAACCACCGCAACCTTTAATTGCCGTATCGTCGCTAGGTCCATGAGAAGCGGGGGAGATAGTCTTGTAGTCTCCTGAGGATATCGATTGGGAGGAGAGCCAGAGGATTTTTTTTGTGAAGACATCCGGGGGCGGCCATCAAAATGAGAGCGCGACAAGCAAATATAGGTTCATGACCACGTTCCACTACGTATGGATAGTTGCAGAGATCTAGTTGCGTCATCGAAGCTCCATGTCGCAGCAACATACGTGTATAGATTCGTGAAGGAGTGCTATCGTATGATAAGGCAAAACGTAATATTGGTCGATCATAAATACAACGAAGATGAACATTTGCACCTTTCTCTAACATCAGAACCATCGACTCTAACAAATCTGGGTAATGTGCCCCTTGAATGAGAAGACACATCATTGCTGTTATACCAGTACCTTGTTTACAATTGACGTCTGCGCCTTTGTCAATTAGCCATCGGAGAATCTTTATGTTATTATAATAACGGTGGATATAGGCACTTGCGATACTATAACCGATTTCTACCGTCAACTCATTGATTCCACGCCCTGATGTCAGCTGACTATCAATCTTCCTGATAATCTCCCCTGAAACCTCCAACCACCCTGATCGAGAATCCATTACTACATCCATCTTATATGTGTGAGGCGGTCATTCTTCCGGCAGCAATAGGAAATTCATCAAACGCATGAAGATCTCTACCGGCAACATGCGAAGCGGATGGTAAGGTGTCTTTAACATCCTAGGGATGGACATCACGATCAACGCAAGACGGAACAGGACAGGATGACATACAGCATCAATGTACCCCTCTAATCTCCCCTTGGGGACAGTCGCACCATACCTGAGTAACAAGCGTGTATGCTCATGATGTCTTGGGGAGTGACGTATCATCGTTAGAAAGAGTGCGCAACGTCCCTCATTGTCCTTCAGGTGGACATTTGCTCCGTTCTCGAGAAGCAGTCGGGTAGGTGCTATGTCATCGTTATCATACGCCGCATACATCAGGGCGGTCCTTCCACAGGAGCATTTGATGTTGATGTCCGCACCATGTTCGAGAAGCCATTTCAGGACACTAGGAACGAACCGGTATTGATGGATATACGCACTGCGAAATCCACCAACACTAACCTGGACGACATCGTTTATTCCGGTCCCATTTGCTATCTTCCGTTTGAGAATCTCAATATGTCCATATCGTCTTTTGCTGTCAATCTTCCTGATAATCTCCTCCATCTGGTCGTTCATCGCGTGTGTGTGTGAGAGGGAGTCGGTCATTTTCCAACAGGAAGCAAGAAAGCCTTCAGTTTGTGCAGGAGGTCTGTAGGGAGGACAGAGATCGCAGCATGTCGGGTGGGTAGCATGTTCGAAGAGACCAGCAGGAGTAAAGTCAGTCGATGGTATATGAGAGCATGTTGTATACATGGGCCACGCATATTTTTACAGTTTTCATTTTTCTCTAATGTCGCCCCATGTCGCAATAATGCTCGAATATAGATACGCGATCGACGAGTATCATTCTTCATGGCCTGATAGAGCGCAGTATTACCATCATCGTTGCGTAGATTTACATTAGCACCATTCTCAAGTAAAAAAAGCATCGTCTCATAATCGTACTGTGGTACTGCGGAATACATCAGCGGTGTCCACCTCTCGCTATCACGAACATTCACATCCGCACCATTCTCCACAAGCCATTGAACTACTTCTAGACGTCCAATGTTACTATGTACGAATGCCTTATTGATATTACCGACATTGTCATGAAGCTGATTGATTCCAACACCTCTTGCAATCGCTTGCTCGATATTCTTGATAATCTCCTGATTGTCCTTCTGTCGTTGTTCCGCAGCCATTCTTGTGTGTGAGGGAGGCGGTCATTTTCCAACAGGAAGCAAGAAAGCCTTCAGTTTGTGCAGGAGGTCTATGGGAAGTACGGAGATCGCAGCAAGTCGTGTCGGTAGCATGATCGAAGAGGCGAACAGGATCAAAGTCAGTCGATCGTATACCATAGCATGTTGTATACATGGGCCAAGTTCATGTTTACATTTATCATCTTTCCCCAATGTCGCTCCCCATCTCAATAATGCCCGAATATAGACACGTGATGGACCACTGTCATTCTTCATGGCATAATGGAGCGCATCATTACCATCGTCATTGCGTAGATTTACATTAGCACCATTCTCAAGTAAAAAAAGCAGCGTCTCATAATCATGGATAGGCAAAATTCCTGCAGAATACATCAGCGGCGTCCATCTCTCGTTATCACCGACATTCACATCAGCACCTCGCGCTACCAGCCATTGAACTACTCCTAGACGTCCAACATATCTGTGCAAGAATGCTTTTTTGACATAACCGACATAACCGACATTGTCATGAAGCTGATTGATTCCAATACCTCTTGCAAGCGCTTGCTCGATCTTCTCGATCACCGTCTCATCATTCTCTCGCCAGGGATAGGCCATTCTTGCGTTAGATATATGTGACGGGAGAGGTCTCCAGCGGAAGTAGGTACGTTTTCAGTTTACGCAGGAGGTCTATAGGGAGCAAGCGCAGAGGTACGTTTCCGCCCCTTGGGAGACAACGAGGCGTAGCCAACGCAATCAGAGATAGAAGAGTATGGATGGTATAGTGTTCTCGGAGATAATACTTTCTCTGTATAGTATAATATTCATCTCTGTCTGCACCTAATTTTGCTCCATATTGCACTAACTTGTGTATAAACGGGAAGGGATGATAATCGTATCTCATTGCGATATCGAGCACCGCACGTTTCAAACCAGGTCGTGCTTTAGTAGGTGGGATATTTACATTAGCACCGTTATCTAGTAAAAAACACATCGATTCACAGCATGCTATTCCTAATGCGGTGTACATCAGAGGTGTCCATTCGCGACTATCAACTAGGTTGACATCCGCACCATGTGCCACCAACCATCGGAGAACTTCTACCTGCTCACAATGCAGATGAATGAATGCCTGCTTGACATGAATTGATGGTCGTCGTTGAACGAGTTCATTGATTCCAATACCTGCGGCTATCTGTTGCTCGATTTCTTGGATGAAATCGCACACTAGAGTCATCTTATATATGTGACGAGAAGGCGGTCAGACTTCGACAACAAGTAGGTACGTTTTCAGTTTACGCAGGAGGTCTGTCGGTAGCAAGCGCAGAGGCACGTCTCCACTCCTTGGGAGACAGCGAGGAGTAGCCATTGCTATTAGAGCTAGACGACCATATATCATATAGTGTTGTTCGATATAATACATTGTCGCTATAATATAAGGGTTATCTCCATCTATATTTAATTTTGCTCCATATTGCAGTGACGCACGTATACTATTGAATGGAGGACAATCAAATCGTAGTGCGAAATCGAGCACCGTACGTTTAAGACTAGGTGTCTTTTTATTATGTGGGATATTTACATTAGCACCACTCTCTAGTAAAAAACGCAGCGATTCATAATGTTCTGGGTATAATGCGGTATACATCAGGGCTGTCCATTCGTGGCCATCAAGCAGGTTGATATCGGCACCATGTGCTACCAACCATCGGAGAACTTCTACATGCTCATGATGCAGATGAATGAATGCCTTCTTGACACTACCGACATTACAATGAAGCTGATTGATTCCAGTACCTGCGGCTATCTGTCGCTCGATTTCTTGGATGATATAGTTGGTCGCAGCCATCTTATATGTGAAGGCGGTCAAATCCAAAACAGGTATACCATTAAGCGTCGGAGGAGGTCTACCGGTAGCAGAGAAAGTGGTACATGCCTTGCTCTAGGGAGACAGCGAGGAGTAGCCAGCACCAGTAGAATAAGACGTGACCGAGCATATTCATGCGCACCTATTTGGTTAGCGAACAATAATGGACCTACACTGTTCGCCCCCCACTGGAGCAAGGTTCGAATACGAAGAAACGGAGGACGATCATGATCAATCGCAAAATCCAGCGCGGTCCCACCACGGGTTGGTTCTCGTCGAGTGATGTCCGCACCCCTCTCCAGCAAAAGCATCAATGTCTTAGGGACATCAGAACGGGTCATTGCATACATTAACGGCGTCCATCCATTGCTATCAGGGAGATTGATGTCTCCACCATGATCGAGAATCCATTGCTGTATTTCCGGATGGCGATTATGATACAGATGGATACATGCTTTGTTTGTACCACCATATTGTCCCGTCCAATCGTTGACTCCAATTCCTCCCTCGATCATAGCTTGGATTGCTTCAATGGCCTTGCTAATCTCTCTTTGCAAGTTGTCCGTTTGGGATTGGTTCATGTATCGCTCACGTACCCTCACCAGATCCAATGAAACATATTTAAGTACAGTAATGTCCATTTTATGTGAGGCTCTCCATTGGTCTCACGTCACATGTGTGACATGAGAAGGCGGTCATAACAAGTACCTCATCAATCTATGGAGAATATCGGTTGGTAGGAGCGCGAGAGGTACGTTTCTCGCGCGAAGGAGACACCGCGGGGTAGTCATTATCAGCAGTGTAAGACGATACACCGCCTGCTCGTAGATCCCTCGTTTATGGGATAATTCGAACCTTGTTCCGAGAACATTAGCACCCCATCGGAGTAAGGTTCGAATCACGGGAAATGGAGGTTTGTCCCAGAAGATTGCAAGATCTAATGCGGTCTGTCCCCACTGATCTTTTAGGTTGATTTTTGCTCCCTTCTCGAGCAGATTATCCATCCATTCGTCCTCATTACGCCTAACAACAGCATACATCAATGCTGTCTGTCTGTTTCCATCTAAACGGTCAATGTCCGCTCCATGATCGAGAAGCCATTGGATGACCACTGGATGGCGATTACAGTACTGATGAATGAACGCTAAATCCCAGCCTCCAAGTCGTGTATACCAATCGTTCACACCGAAAGGCTCACCACCATAATCCTCACCACTCATTGTCTTCTGGATAATCTGAATGCTGCGTTGATCGAGATACTCTCGAGTATTGGTGAACACGCCTCCATCCCGCAAACTCATCGGAACCCCAATACGGGACATCATAGTTGTGTGTGTGGCAGAGGCGGTCAATAATCGAGCAAGTAGCGCATCAAACGTCTGAGGATATCCATCGGTAGCAGGGAGAAAGGGAAGGTCCGTCGCTTATGCAACATGATCGGTTGAGCCATAGCCAGGATCGAAATACGATGAATGGTATACTGGTATTGTTGAGTATGCTGGTATTGTTGAGAAGAAACAGACTTCGGCAGAGCAGTAGCACCCCATTTCAATAATGTCAGAACCATCGGATTATGATACATACAGTACATTAACGCAACACCGAGCACTGTTTGATTATTGTTTGCATACCAATTAATATTCGCGCCTTTTTCAAGTAGATTTACCATCGATCCATTATCGCTATGAAACGCCGCCTCCATTAAGGCTGTCCATCCAACATGGTCAGGAAGATCGATGTCAGCACCATGATCGAGTAACCATTGGAGACCACGTGGATCATAATAATAACAATGTATAAAGGCTTGACCACGTCTGCTCTTAAAACTGGTCAATTCATTCACTCCAATACCATGGAACATCACCATCTCCTGGAGTTCATCGACCGGATCTCGTAGATCATCTAGACAACCTGGATATGGTCGTTCACGCCAGTGTATACGATGTGATTTTCCATAAGACATGTTTGTTTGTGTGTGTCATGTGTGGGAAGGTGGACATACTTACTTAGGTCACGTCATTACACAGCAAAAGCAGCTAAATCCGTCAATGCAAGCACCATACTCCAAGACATCCACGTACCTAGCTCTGGATGGGTCAGAGGGACTCTTTTCCCTTCCACACCGAACTTTGTTGATGGAAGCTTGCCTTCAAAGCAAGTATGCGTGTTCGCCTTGAACGTGTCCAATACAATCGCTTTTGGGATGTTGTGTTCCTCGTTGATCGTCGCATATACATCTGGTTGATATAGTTTGCATGCAGCAAGCGTGTCAATGTCCTCCAGCCCCCATTTGTAACCCTCTCGATCTCGAACACGGTAGCCCACCAACACGTTATTCTGCTGGGTGGTGTTCGTCTCTTTGGTCGAGAAGGAGAACATGGCCATGTAGGGAAACAGTCCCTTCTCCGCGAACAAGGTCATTTTCGGTGCAATCACCATCGAACGAGAGACATTTTCAATGAACACATCGATGTCTCTGTCACTGTAGCCTGAATGGGCGAGGTTCGCCTTCGCGTGATTCTGCCATCGGTTCAGATTCTCCTCAATCACACAGAAATTACCAGCACGTCCAACCTGACCGAGCAGCGATCGCAAATTCTTGTGGGTTTCCTCCAGTTCCTCCGCTGTCAGACCTGATTCAGACAGACGGATCACCTTGTTGATCAACGTCTGCTCCACCTTCACACGCTTAAGAGTTGTCATCCTTGTCTCGACGAATGTATATGTGAGTCTCCCAAAAACAGACCCCCTCCCATCTTTGCCTACCCGTGCTTTCTCAAGGTATATACCCAGAAAAAGCCCAGTAAATCCTGTGGATTTCGAAAAATACACTTTTTTCACTGTTTTTTTCTCTGTCTCCAGAAAAACGTTGCCCACCTCTGCTACCCCCTCTACTACCGCGGTACCTCTCTGTTTGCTACCACAGCCGAGGCCCAGTGAATCTTGTGGATTTCTAACTTCATTTTTAAAAGTGAAAAGTTCATTTTTTCGCGAAAAATTGAAAACAACATTCGCCCTCAAGATTCACTGGGCCTCGTCTGTGGTAGCTAAAAAACAATATACCACAGAGGGGTAGCAGAGAAGGGAAGAGAGAGAGACACATATATATACGATGGCACTCCCAAGTGGAAAATACATGGCGGGGTTGAAGATGGGGGTGTTCTACACGACTCTGAAGCGTTTACCGGGGATAACGGTATCGAAAGAGTACCCATCGACGGTGACAGGAGGGATGAACCACGCCGAACTTCTCATCGACACCACCAAGTTTCCCCTCCCTAACACGACGGTGTTCGAATACTGCGAATTGATCGGTGCTCTCACGCTTGAGCCTGCTGCTGTCTCGCGACCATCGGTGAATCAACAATTCATCACTCGCCCGGATACGCGCTATATTCAAGCCGATGGTCTCGAGATCACCGCAGAAGCTTTTGGTTTGCTATGTACATATGAGACTCCATGTGTTGTGTCTTATGATGAAGAAGGTGTGTACGTGAAAGTGTTTCAGCTGGTTGCGACGAAAGAAAACGTAGTTACTTCGAAAGAAACACCTGTAAATCAGTAACTCCGAGCACTCGCATCCATAATCTATTGTATTTCACCTCACTCAACGGCTTTCTGTTCAGAGGTGTTCCATCACCAAACATAGCGACAGGCAATTTACCCTTCTCACATGTATATCGGTTAACGACATACTTATAGGTAGCTTCCTCGAAATCAGGCACAAAGTGAACATCAATATGAGCTCTGACGGCAGGAGAGTAATGTGCACATGCGCTCCGTTCCAGCATTCGCCATCCAGCAATTGTATGGTGCAGGCACATCTCCTGTGGCGTGATAATGCCAAGGGGAGATACACCTAAATACCGGAAGGAAACGAAGGTCTGTTTCACACCATGAGGACGATCGACGAGTTCCTCTGTGACATAGATATCTTGAATGACACTGTGCAATTCATGCACATAAGCCGCACTTTCCTCTGGCTCATAACCAGCATTAATGAGATTATTGGTAGCATTCTCGATCCATCGTGGACGTGGTTGGTTCACCATAATCTCCTGTTTCTTCGCTGGTACTTGCAGGATGGTGCTGTAGATCTTCTCCACCAGGCGGTCTAAATCCGTTTTCAACTCCACCAATTCTGCTCGAGATAATCCATGTGAGGTGTTCAGGTTGAACAGTAGACTGTGCAGACGAAGGTCCACCTCGATAGTTGTTCGCTCTTCTGTCATTTGGCATATATATGTGCCAACCTACCCCAGAGGAGGTGTGATGTAGGGGAGGTCGATGACACATATATGACAGATGCCGAAAACAATTGAGGATCTAATAACAGAGATCTCTGATGTTATATCAGATGATCTCTGTTATTTTGAACTTATTAAATATCTTGTCGATGAGTTGAAAGGGAAGGATGTCATGTACATTAACTGTTTGTATGTTGCGACCTTATATAACAGACATGATCTTATGCAATGGTTAATCGACGAAGAGCATTATAGTCCTGAAGGTCCATATGATGGTACTAGTCTGTTATGTTATGCAGATCTACAGGGTCTTAAAATATTACTGAAAGCGGGGGCTGATGTCAATCGATTCCTACCTAACTTTCTCCACGATTCAGTATTGGATCAGCGAATGAGATATGCCGATAGTGATGTAGTAGCACTTTTATTGAAGCACGGTGCTCGTCCATCGCTTACCTTGAAATGGGAGGATGGTCCGCGTCGTTCACTATTCGATCGAGCTATTGTTTTGCCCATCATTCTATCCCCTCGACTCATCCCTCGAATAGGTGCACGAGCCGATATCCGATGTCTCCCTGTTGAAGTTGTCCGCCTTCTCTCCTGTTTTTTCTGACCCCCTCAGACCTCCCTCTGGGGAGAGCCTCACACACAACCATGGATCCTATTACGTATCGTTGGATTGAGTTCCTCGCAAGGTTCGCGTTGTTCGTCCTGTCGTTCATCGCATGTATGGCGTACACCTATCTTGTACATTTGATCGGTAAGAAGTTGAGACCTCAAGTGAATGCCACGCTGTACAAGATCTCCGCCGTTCCGGTCATTGCCTGTACGGTCAGTGTTTATCTCGGCTGGTATCCTAAGCCAGTCCTGACCTATGTCCTCGATTCCAATATCAGCGCATTAGCTTACGCCTTCGAAGTGAACCATGCACCGTTCATGTACATGATATCCATGATCGAGACGTACACTAGCGTCCTCGTTGTCTCCTCAGCTCTCACGCTGTTGTCGATGTGGGACTTTATCGCTGAAGAGAAAGGGTTCTTCCGGACACGGTTCGCAATCCGAACATTGATTGTCCTCCTCTTGATAGATGTGTACATTTACGTAGTCCTACGGTCGAACGATTATGCTCCATATCTGCGAACAGAAGTGGATGCGTTCAAGGCAATGCTGTTGGGTGACAATGCATACATGGACAAGGCCATGGACTCGCTTATAGATATGTTCAACGAATGTATGTATCTGATCGATGATCTGCGTGAAATCGTGCAACCTATCTGTACAACAGGCGATCATCTCCTCACCACGCTGGTGTTGATCGTTACCTGTACGCTACATAACTACGCGGATAGGTTGCCAAGAAAAATTCCTGGACTTAAGCTCATCCTTGAGCTCCTCGCATTGACATTGATTGGTGCGTTGTCTGTCTCTATCCTAGTGATGTCCAATACTGCAAGGCTGACGAAGAAGGATGGTAATCTGGTGGATGAAGAGATCGAAGCGATGTATATGAGAAGAGTACAAGAAGAGCAAGTGTTGTGATGGTGTGTTTATTTTCTTCACATATAATGGAAGGTCGAGAAGAACTTATCATCACGCTTTGTGTGCTCAGTTTGTTCCTGGCGATCCCCGTCAAGGGTCTCTGCCCTGTGTTGCTCCCCATTCTGAGATGTGTTTTGTTCTGTTTCGGTGGTGTCTTGATTGGTGGTGTTGTTAAGCGATGGTTCTTTTATTAACAAACATCGCTTCGATCTCTTCATCACATTCTGCATCTAATTTTGCTTCTTCTTCGCGATATACTTGTAATCGATCCATACATGTCTTTCCTTGCTTGTCCTTGATCGTGTTTAAATCAGCACCAAGTCGAATGAATTCTTCAATCATGACATCAAAATCAGCATCTCCATCTAGATGACAATTGTTTCCAAACGCAAGCAATGAATGCAGAGGGGTACCACCATCCTTATTGATGAAGTTAATATCGCCACCATATTCAACCAATAGCGTGATTTCAGCTTCATGGCATACATAATGGAGAGGGGTGCATAGATAAGGATGCGTACAATGGTTAGGATTGGCACCTGCTTTGAGAAGCATTTCGAGGTACTCAATATCACGACCCTCCTCTTCAAAATAACAGGTCAATGGAGTACCCCCGTCCTCCAATTCTGCATTAACATTTGCACCTTTATCGATCAGATACTGTGCAAGTTTCTTATCCTCCCAATCTCGTATACTAAATAGAGCAGTCTGACCACCATGACCTTGTAGATCGATATCAGCGCGATGTATTTCGATCAAATCCTTTACCGCGTTGAACTTCTCTTCTCCTTCCAACTGATACATTACATGCACGAGGATGTTGTTTTCGTTCGTGGGCATTGGTCCAACACCATATTTTGCTTGCAAGAATTCATCCATTTTTATAGATATATGTGAGATAACACTACTCTGAATGATACCACGAATTGACCACCTTTGTCATCTTCGGCTTCACCATCTCTACCTTCAACGTATAGGTGGTACGAGGCACCACTGTAGCCAATCGCACTCCCAAGATCGCCTCTCCAGTGTAGCTATGATCCTCCGTTACATACGTCGAATCAGGTCCAGTCTTGACCAACCCAATCACGAACACTTTACCTTCATTTTCCGAATAGCATAGTGCCGTGAAGGGAATCTTGGAGGTCATCTCGTCAAATCGACCCTTGATATGGATCTCCTTATGGAGCGTACGTGTAAACGGAAACCTTCCCTCTCGTCCTGCTTCGTAGCATACAGAGAGTCGTCCCCTATACTGGTGACTGGCCATCAGTACAGGATCCAGCATAGGTTTATCATAGGTCGTTGTTGCTTGAATGCCGACTGGCGCAAGAGTCGAAGGATCGACTCTGTCCCATAGCTTGAAGGTGCTCAACGCTACGGGTTCTCGGAGCATGTGATACTCATGGGTAAGGGGGAGCGGGAGACTCATCTTTTGGTATAGCGGGGAGGAAAAACCGACTAGTTGTGCGGATAAGTTTCTCGTTTTTCTGGCACATGTAGTAGTGAATCATTTTAATAGCATCTGCGAGATCCCACTTCCGGCGGTACAGTATCGGTATCCCGAGCTCCACCTCCGCGAGACGCACCGCATGTTCTCTTCTCTCCTGTTTGCTTTTCCCAGCTACTCTGTACCATGTATGCATGGCATTAGGGGAGACAGTTTCAGCTTTCGCACGGTACTGAGTACGTAGGGCTTCTTGGATCGCGAGCATGCCTGAAACAGGGGGTTGTTGTTCGAGGAGGAGGATGTCGGTCCAGGAGAACAGATCGGCGTATACGAGAAAGAGATGGGCCATGTGATCAGAAATACAGTTCTCGTGACGTAGGGGACAAGGTAAGGAGGGACAAGGGAGACGAGTTAGGTTGATCATTTCATTAAATAAGACCTCCTTACGACACCACACTCTTTTTTTGTACAAGACATAGCTAATCGAGGTTATTCCGAGGTGATAGTAACCTATATCGATCCCTGTCACAAACAATGTGGTTGGCAAGACGCTGGCAGGAATCGAGGAGAGCAGGGCGACAGTGGAGGTATCAGGAAGTGTCTCCATTCTCCTCGTCGTCCAATGCCCTGACGTATGCGCAGTTGCTGGAGGCTAGGAATCTGTCTCGAAATAGTCTGTGTCTAGGGGCAACGTTTTTTGTTGGAGTATTTATAACTTTATTTTGGATTTTAGTAAGAAAGTAAATAAACACCTTCTCTCTCTCTCTCTCTTGCTCAGACCACAGCTACTACTGGAACAGGAGTGGCAACGGTGGTGTCGACCTTCACTTTCTTGGCATCGTTGCTTGGATCCTTGGGCTTGCGTGGTTTCTTGACCTTTGGTTCTGTTGGGATTGCTGGCACAGTACCTACAACGCCAGAGCTAGCTGCTTCTTTGGCAGCAGCTCGTTTCTTCTTCTTCTCCTCGTCGAGCTCTTTCTTTCGCATTTCAATTACTCGGGCAGTGTTCTGTTGAGTCTGCTCGAGCAGGAGGAGTTGGGGGTCATCGCTCATTTTTGCTTTTCTTTTTTTCTCTCTGAGAATATTTGTGAGTGACTTTTAGAGGGGGAGACAATGGACCTACCTAGCCATATGGAGAGAGGGCCTCAAGAGACCTGCTGCTGCCATAGTTTTAATCTGTCCGAGCAACACTTTATCCAGCTCCATAGTATGTGAGGAGGCGGACGTTCACATATATGCAAATATGTTACCAATGGGATTTACTCCTTATTCGGCGGAGCACCACGCAATGTTTCCTGGAATCGTACATTATACAGAAAAACAGGTAAATAACGTCAACCAAACGCTGCTTTACGTTCAAGATCTTTTCAAGGACGATACTATAGCTCGTGTAACGTATGAATGGGACTATGGGTTATGTATTGCGGTACGTGTTCCATACAACAAAACATACAGCTATCGATGGTGGTTATGGTGGAATCTTGATCTTGATCAATGTAAAGTGCCTGTTTATGTGAAAAGTTTTTCTGATGGGCGACAAGTTGTATCTCTTGTGCAAGATTTGAACGAGGAGAGAAGAGAAGGGTGTTGTTGTTGTTGTTGTTATAGAGGAAGAGCATAAGAGATACTCAGTACACCCATGCCATTTTGCTCCTCAATTTGCAACGTAAAACGACAATCTTTCGTCGGCATACGTTTATTCCACCCCCATAGGATACAGTTAAAGGTCACTTGATCAGCATCCTTCGGGCGCCTCTTCAGATTCGACAGACCGATACGGATCAGTTCGTGGAGACGTTCAAAGGAAGCAAATTGGCGTAAATTCAATGTCTGTATGCCTCGATTTCCACGTGCTTTTGCAATCAGCGGTAATCCATCACAATATATTTTAAAACACACCTTCACCAACAGTTTACGTTCTCTCACCATTCGAATGAGATGTTCGATAATATCCCCATCTGTTTTGTTATCATAGAGACGGAGGACTTTCGCTCTCAAACTGCGTTTACCCTGAGGGTAAGAGAAAAACTGGCCTTGGAATGCGATCCATGCTCCGAGTTCCCGTATCGGTCCCCTATACTGGTGACTGGCCATCAGTACAGGATCCAGCATAGATTTATCATAGATCATGGTGTTGAGTTCATCAAGAAAATCATTCATTGTGTGTGGGAGGACTTGTTATCATCGTTCATCAAAAAAACAAACAGTCAACACATGTTGTCCACCTTCTTTCACGATATCTACGAGAATATCAATCTCCTTCTCAGGAGAGTCAGACTCCCATTTCCACTTGGAAAGATGCATGACCACATAGCACTCGCTCACGCTACGTTCAACGATCCTCATATCCTCCAAGGCCGCCTCACCAGTATGGATGGCGGTCAATCCACCTCGAATGAGAGTTTGGAGACGAGCAGTGGCACATAAGAGTAACATGCTAAAGATTTGAGAACCTCCATCATCTGTTGAATTATCGGGGGTGGTTTGTCCCACTGCACAACGAACACCAAAGCTCACCGCTACCTTCAATGTCTTCTCTTGGACCGCCTCAAGGACGCGCGTGAAGATATCGTTCTGTTCCTCCTCCGCTCCGGAATCGATGGTTCCGTCGTCAGCGACGAAGGGGGGCTTGGGGACGAACAATTGACGCAAGAGATCGATGCTTTTCTCGGGAGTTTTAGGGGTATTTGCCTTCTTAGCGACCTTCTTCTTGCGAGAAGCAGTGGTCTTGGCGACCGCCTTCTCGGTAAGCTTGAGTTGTTTGCTAGGTGCCTCTGCCATTTTGTTATGTGGTGCTAGTTGATATGTGAAACAATATCTCTGTTTCGGAAGGATTGGCTACCACAATGGTATTTATAGCTCCGAATCACCACCAAATAATCTCTGTTGTTCATCGGCATCATCAGCCATCACGTTATACTGGGGAGCAAAATTCTCGGCTTCGTCGTTATCGGGACTCTCTTCTTGACTCTTCATGCGTTGATCGGCGCCGATTTCCTTGCGGAAGAGCTGTCGACTGGTTTCCGGATAGGTGGCGGTCTTCCATCGCCGATCGACAGGGAAGTTGGGTGTCTCCCAGGACCTGCGCCCTATCTCGAGGCAAAACCGGTCGTACGAATATTCGTCAATGGTCGACTCAATCTGCTCATAACGAGGTTCGCGATATCCGTTTTCATCGTCCACATAGTTCTTCGTGTAGGTCTTCTCGAACCCAGGCACGCGATAATTGAGGTTCATGATCTTACACGGTACTCCAGGTCTAGGCTCCATTTTCATCGTTTGGAGGTAGAATGGTTCCATGTCTTTATCCGTTCGGAAAGGTCGTCCAGTGACCACTATGCGTGCTGGAGTATACTCGGAACAGGTAGCCTTAAGGGCTTTCTCCAGAAAAGAGACCGTCCTATTCTCGACACCCGTGACATAGGCTCGATTCACCTCGAATGCACATCGACCTTCCTGATTCAGGGTAACTTGTGCAACCGGTAAGAGATACTCGGTTTTGCTGATGAACTCGTTACTGACAGCATTTTTGTACATCGGGGTTGCGATAGTGGCTCCATTCTTCATCGAGTTGAGGATCTCGATTACTGCTGCAAGGAGCATTTTCTTCTTGAATTTCTTCTGAATATACTGAACGATCTTCTCTGCTGCTTTCTCCACCACTTTCGCCACCGTCACCTCCACACCAGGAGTTTCCAGTGAGATGTAGTCGTAATCCGTACGATAACCACCCTCTCCTGGTTCCTTGAACTGGCGTAGTTTCAGGTCCGTCACCACCTTGGTGCCATCCGTTCGAGTGGTCTCTTTTCTGCACATCCCGAGAATTGCTTTTAAGACATCATCCGCATTCGAATCGACGATGAGTTGCTCGGCTTGGGTCAGGACAAAGATAAGATGCTCCTCGGTGGCGTGGAGGTATGGTTCAGCCTCTAGGATATCTTTCCATTGAAATTCCTTATCGGCAGGGAACACATCGGTGGTGAACCAGGTGCGATACACGGCTTCGAGAAAGCAGCAAGCTCGCACCTGGTTCATCAACTGTTGCTCTCGCCGAGGATCAAACAAGATCCCATCATGGACAAGTTGTTGTTTGATCAGATTCCAGCGTAAATACACCGATCGCATACGTGCTTGGGACATAAACCCGCCCTTGATTGCAAGCTCGATATGGGATACAAGGGCTTGTTGGAGGAGATATTCTTCTACGGCATCGGTTACGATTTCCCGATCTTTGGGGTCATTTTCCATCTCCTCGTTCTTGATAATCATATCGGCATCGTCACGATTGTAACGCGATACAGGCCAGAAGAGCCATCGAGCAACCATTGGTTCTTGCATGGCCGAAGCAGGGACATTGGTGCCTCCGAGACAGAGAGCATGAACGTAGAGAATGTATTCACGACCAACACGATCACCGGTATCCTCGTCGATTTCGATGGTACTGGTTTTCACTTCGTTCTCGCTCAACATGGTCTTTAAGATAGGGTCCCCAGAGTTACCCTCTCCGCCTTTAACGAAACTGTCGGGGAGTTCGTCGAAGATGATGATTTGGTTGTTCCAATTGCCGCCAATGGTGAATGCCTTGGCAGTATTATGGTCGATTCGACGCCAAGTACCGTTGATGAGGATCTTCTTCAGTCGATGCATGGAAAAGCTCTTCCCACCGGTTGGAGGACCACTGAAAAGGGTATGGGTGAGGAACGGTTTCTCGCGTGAATCGAAGGCACCGAGACACCAGATACGGAGCCAGAGCATTTCGGGATGGTAGGAATGAAAACCGAAAACCTGCTCGAAACGGAGCATATCTTGAGCAACAATGGCGGCAAACAGACTCATATTGAGATCTTGTTTGGTGAAATTGGTGCGCATAGCGGACCATTTCTTCTTCTTCCGCAGAGCTATTCCGATCTGATCTTCCGTCCACTGGATACAAGCAGCATGGCCAGGATCAAGGTGTTTCTTACTAGAGTACAGCATGGTGAGACGGTCGAGAAACACTTGACTATTACGAAGATCCCCGAGGGTTTTTTCAAGAGAAATACCAGGATCACTTCCGTCTTCCGAACGAAGACGGACCTCGGCACGAGCTTTGGCGAAGCTCTCCATGTTCAGCTCTTTCATCTGCTTGAGGACATCGATGGTAGCATCCGAGTAGAGACGGTTATTGTGCACGGCATTGGTTTGGGCTTCGTTGATTTCGTGTCGTTTGGCTTTTCCACCAAGAGGAAGCAAATATTGACGAGTACACTCGTCTTCCACTAAGATAGCATGATGAAACACAGCAGGAACACAGTCCAGATGAGTCAGACGCAAGGCTTGTTTAGGGAAATTAAACAGATTGACACCCCCAGGTAGGTATTTGCTAACGTCAGAGAATATAGGATCTACCTCCTTCATGGTTTCTCGGATGAGATCACAGGAATATTCGAACGAGAAGACCTTGGAGATATGGGCAGGATTGCGGGCGTCGCACATAGGATATCGATAACAAGCTTGCTTGGTGATGAAATCTACGTCCGCATCAAACTGGTAGGCATTCATGATATCGTACACCCAGGTCTCCTCCCGGTCGACCCAGAGGTGGTTTAAGGAGGGACCATTTTGTCCGGATGCGCTGCGTTTTTTCATCTTGGATTTGGCTTTCATCAAGGCGTTGTATTCGATGGTGCGTAGGAGGGCCTTGGAAATATCATACTTGCGATCGTTGACAATATAAAAAAAACGCCAGCCCCATACGAAACCGTGGATATCGAGCAGATCTTCTTTGTACACTTCGATCCGGGCCAGCTGCTCATTATCCTGTTCGAAGGCCTCTCGATAGTCATCGGGATTAAATTCTTCTTCGGGTTCGGCTGCATCTCCATCCTCGTTTGCTCTTCTTCTTTTCTTAGGAGGAGGTTTTAATAGCATGGGATTGGTGATGGCAAAATGCATGGTGTAGAAGAGTTTGGCCATTTTTTCGGGGTATTGTTGAGCTCCTAAGGCATAAATTAGCTCCCGACTGTTATGGAAGTCAGATATCGATTGTCGCCTTCCTTGAAGGTTTCTGCGGTCAAACACAATACAAAACATCCGCATTCCTGATGCTAATTCAGACTTCACCCACTCCTCCTGGAAACTGACATTGATATCCCGCCGAGTGGGCAGTGTCCGGACATACCCCTCTCCCTGGAAAACGATATTCTCCATCCCGTTAATGTGTGTGTTTACAAGAAGCGATAAGAAGAAAAATGCACCGCTATCGGCCGAAACGGTCGGACAACCCGAATGATCCCTGGGTACTAACCAAAAAGTTCGTGTGGTACACGTTTGCGTTTGTCCTGTTGATCTCTGGTATGTGTATGATTGTGATGGGAGGAATGTGGGCTTGTGGTTTTCTTTCTTCATTATAACTCCTTCAGAAGAAATAATTGCGTCCCTAAAAAACTACAGTCTTTACTCAACGGACAACAACAATTCGTCCACACAATCATCTCCTTCTCCTCCGAACTACCAACCATCAGAGCTAACACATGGTTCTCACTCCGGAATTGTGGCTCTCCCTCATGCCAACGCTTATTATAACGGAACCATTGTACTCGATCCGCGTGGAAGGTGTGCTGTTCTTCCCCTTTGCAACCTGGACCAAACAGAATGCCACAGCTCTCGCACAGCACCATCATACGAGGCTTTCGTGTGGCCACGTCGTGAAACAAGTAACCCTTGAACATCATCTGCTCGTTCTCCATTGCTGTCTTTTTTTGGGTCATACAATTTGGACACGAAAGTGTCGGCTCCGCTCCATCTACGCACCTCACAAGGAATTGATTCGTCATCGCCCCATAACGAATAGGTCCATAAGGTGTTTCTATCGACATTTCGCGCGCATATATGTGTAGAAGGAGGGGGGGTGACAGTGCCATATACACACAATGCCACGTCCTCGGCGATATCGAAAGACCACCGTCTTGCCTTTTCTGAACAATGCATGGGGTCCGAAAGCGGATCGCGTGTGTCGGATTCATCCCGGGAAAGAAATCGACGTGAGGTGGACATTTCTTGCACCAGAGGAGCGACAGATCGATTGGCGAGGGGTGGTGATCAAGAAAATGCCTCATAAGCATCTCTTTCGTGAACGTAGCGAGCGTGTCTATGGTATGTTCTGTCCGGTGTGGTTGGTGCGCTATCAACCGCTTCTCATCGCTGGACAGAAAGGATTTCCCGATGGATTAGAGGTGGAACATGTTTTTCTCGATAATTTACGTACATATGCAATCAACGACAACCTCTGTCTCAGCTGGTGGGGAGCAAACAACGACGACGAACTCGCTATCCCTGCTAAACGTCCGAAACCGATCAAGTATCTACGCTGCAGTCAATGTCACCGCACTGCTTCTGTTATCGATGGGTATTCGGATTATCAGCTTGAGGAAGAAAATCCACGCTGTTTGCAGTGCGATAATGCCTGTCCTTGGGATACAGAGACCGAATCAGAGAACGAAAACAATGATGAATGCGAGAGCAACGACACATCCAATTAAAAACATAAATGTACGCTCCGATTTACCATTTTTCTTGATATCTTCCACCGAACTATCCAGCACTTTTATCGCATCACTGATCGTTTCCACGACTGTACTCATCGTCCTGAATTGTTCTTTCACCTGTCCCATATCCTTCTGCAGAAGTTTCACATCGGTCTTCACCCCATCCAACTCCTGACGCAGTCCCCTCTCCAGATCGCGATGGTGGTGTTGTTGTTGTTGGGACATTGTTTGTGCCTCACAAAAAAATGCTTCGTCGTCATCATCGTCCCCCCTCCTTCCCTCTTGCCATCTTCGATTTCCTGGCTGTTAGTTTACGCCATAAACAGTATCGAAATGTAATTGCTGGTGTCCTGTTGATCGGCGTCATAGCTATCGTGAACACTATCCTCCCTATCATCGTGACCAATTTCTTCGCCTTCTTGCTTGCCTTCATCGTGTGCAGCTTCATCCATACTATGCGTAAAGACGATAGGCGACGTGCAGCAGCAGCCAGAGTTGCGCAACGCGGAGCACCGTGAAGATCATGACGAGGAGGTCACAGGTGAAGAAGAAAGGAAATAGGAACGTTTTCGCGAGGATCCCCACCACAGCGAACAACATGATAGGATAGGTCCACCATACCGCGCAGATAACCAGTGCGACTATCAACATGAGGATATCCTGTGAGAAGATTACCAGAAGCATAGGAAAAAAGAGGATCCAGGTGCACCACATTAACATGAAGACCCCCATCAACGAACTGAAATGATCATCGATATTCGGTTTTGATCCCCTCAGGTAAGGAACCACCAACTCAGGGAGAGCTAATAGGCACAATGTACCTGTGAAGTAGGTAAAAGGAGTATGGAAGAGATGGATTACGAGCGTCAGAAGAGTTACGAAGTAGACGAAGAAGAGAGGATAGTGCATTTTTTCGTATCTCTCTAGTAACATGTAATTGTAACGCCATTGGATATCACCATTGATCAACGCTCCGATTGTCCAGACGTACAGAGGGTTTTGAAGACGTAGACATCGTTGCCAACAAGTGGGTTCCTCTACCTCTTTCTCTGGTTCTGTATCCTTCTCTGGCTTCTTCTTCGATCTCCTCGGTGTAATCACCACCTCCGCTTCCTGTTCTTCCTCCACCACCTCCTCGACTGCCACTCTCTTTTTCCCCATGACGTATACACAAATAAGATGGAAAATCAATTAAAACTAGTGGATTATGAAGCAAGCAAGAAGGCCGAAGAACTACTTGGGGGCTTCCGCTTCCAGGGTCAACGTCCCCCTATCGAATCGGTCAGCAGCAACGAGCTCCTATTTATTGTCCACCAACAACTTCCTCGTGAGCTCGATCAGCAATTAATAGCTAATGGATGGAGTTGTGAACGATCACCTGCTGGTGAAACTGCCTACGAATTTCGTAAACCTTGTGCTCAAGAATCTCTCCTCTCCGTCCGACGAATAGCATCAGTATGTGAAATAGTAGCCATACTCGGTATGGTGTCGATTGTATTGTCCTACCTGGTAGGCTTCCGAGTGCTGGGGTATGCATTATGGTAGTCCCTCTTCTAGTTCACATACACAGAACCGCAAGAATGATCCGGTATATGCTCGATAATATATGCAAGAGGTACGACACCACGATGGAGAACAGTATACTCCATGTCGAGATGAAAACCAAGAAGAATAGTTTTTACGTTCTCGATTATGGGAAAGTGGACCATCGCTGCTGTCATCTGTACGGACAGAAGATCCTAGGTATCTCACCTGCTTATGAGAACTACGTCATCATCCCGAACCATCTACGTATCCTCTTCATATATCATGATATCATCTGGATGCTTACGACGAAGGTAATTCGGAACCGCATCGCGTTCCAATTCCTCACAATCATCGATAGCAGAGAACATTATTGTGGTAGATGGTCGTACGATATCGATAAGGCTTTCATCGATGCTAGGGCTCGGTCCCAACCAGGTATAGGTCCATACAAAGGCCGCCTAAAGTTGTTCGTCGGTTTCTATTACGACGTGTTCCAGACGCGCTTGCGAGCCCAACCGAATTTGTTCGTGAAGCTATACTTCTCGTTTGACGATGTGAAGGCGATCTACAATGAGACGCTCGATATGAAGGAGAAAGCATTCATTTCCGAAACCCCTATCCTCTCCCCCGATCCCACCGACAAACAAGCAGTCGCCGAGTACTTCTCTCTCCTCTTTTACCGCACCGTACGTCTCGAACTCATGCCTGCTTCTGTGCCTCCTTACCCAATTGATACGCACGCAACAATAGGGAGACGCAAAAACGACGTCGTTACCTACCTTGACATATATACCTTTATCGCTTGGGTATGTCATCTACAAGGAGCAAAATGGTTACGCGACGAATGGATCGAAGCGGTGTTACGCGATACTCCACTATGGAATAGTGCTGGTGAGGTACGAATGTCAGCGTTCTTAGACACCCTACATGCTCATGAATTGTATCCTCGGAAAGAGCATCTTGTCAGTTTGGGTATCTACGCGACAATGGCACAGGCTACAGTGATGACCCCGAAGTTAAGGTATCGAATAGCGACATTCTTACCGAGTAGTGAAGTGTTGAGAGATATATGGGCGAGGTTGTCGATAGCATGACTTACACCTTATAATGAGATAAACTACGAGCAATGACCTTACACATTTCATGTCTTTCATCCACCGTTCTGTATCTACTTACGAGCCTATCGAAGATGTATAGGTAATCTTCAGCATCCATATCACGCACCATTGCACGCAATATGATGAGTGCAATTATACTTTGGAGGAAGCCAGCCCAGAAGCAGGCGATTGCGAAGATACACATGACTTCTGAACGTTCAGGGTTCTGTCTGGAGGTGGAATAGAGGGTCCATAACCACACTGCGAAGAACATAAACCCTGCTCCACCGATGGAGGAGAAGATGAAGAAGAGATAGCGGATGGATCGCATTTTTTTGTGTTGCTAGAAGAGACCCAGTAAGCTTCGTCGCAACTATGTTGCAGGTACCCCTTTTGCGTGAGAATTGGTCTGCTCGGCACGGAACACCCTGAGTAGAACATGCTTTGCAACATGTTTGTTTGTGGAATCCTCAGAAGAGGAAGGGGTAGGCTTTTGTGAGGGGATCGTTATTGTCTCCGGTAACCATGTAGCGACACGATTATTAGCTTGATACACAATGATCAATATTACGTGTTGGCCTCGTCGCATCTTCACCTGAGATATATAAACAACCATGCACGGCAGCGACCCCAAGGCTAGAAACCGTGGATCGAACACGGGAAAAATGCGCCACAAGCATTTATGTTACCACTACATCATATCTAGCATGTATCTTCCCAGACAGGATTGAACTGCCGACCTTCGTGGTGTAGGCACGACGCGCTTCCAACTGCGCTATAGGAAGAGATGAGGAATGAGCGGATTGAACGCCCGACCAATGGACTTGGAAACCACTACGCTACCACTGCGCCAATCCCTCTGTGGGTAGACTAGCTACCCGTCCTCTCTATGGGAGAGGACAGCGAATGGACGGGATCGAACCGTCAATCTTGTCCTTCGTAGGGACACGCCATATCCGTTAGGCCACACTCGCATACGTCTTCTTCAATGGGCGAATCGAACGCCCGTCCACTCTATGGCAAAGAGTGATTCTACCACTGAACCAATTGAAGAGCCTCCCATGAGCTGGTACTGCCCCAGCGTATTCGGATTTACAGTCCGACATTCTACTATTGAATTACCATAGGGTACCGACAGACCAGAATCGAACTGGTTTCTCACGTTCGTACATTTCTCCTTTTCAGAAGAAACAACACATGCACTCTACCATAGAGCTACTGCGGTGGCGGGGAACACCTTCATCTCTACATGACCATCGAACTATATCCTCAGTGCTGTATTCCTAGGAATTTAGCCGTTGGAATAAGTTACCAGATAACACGACAGAGAATCCAGCGAACCCCTATTAAGCTGTGATTGAGTCGAACAATCCTTTAAGACATTTGGAGTGATACATTGTGTTACCGCTACACTAACAGCTCGGGTTAGGGTTGTCGCATCTACCAGATGATTCATCGCGCGGTATGAATTTACCTCCAGGTACGGTAAAAGATGAACGACCCCTATGTAGGCGTTGGTTGAATCGAACAACCGTCTCCATTGGAGGTCTCATGTAAAAACCACATATGGCGTGTTACCACTACACTAATCGCCTGTAAAGCGGGGTTTTATCTCTTCGTAACGTAATTCGTAACCATTTCCACCTCTACTTTGGCTCAATACATCTTCCGCAATGGATATGATGATTTACAGTGGAGAGCAAAGAAATGACCGGAGAATCGACGACTTCGATGACAAACCCCTAGTCTCGCAAGATCAGAATCGAACTGATGTCTCCCACCTTGAAACCCCTCCCTAGGGAGTGGAGATGGGTACTTTGCCACTAAGCGACTACGAGATTGAGAAGAGGTACAGTAGCAGTGGATGCGCTTCAGTAACAGACTGATCACATTATATACCGACGTCGACATCAATATATGACGATCACCGTCAGTAGCAGAAGTCATGTGCTACCACTGCACCCCTATGAGCTGTGACTGAGTCGAACAGTCCTATTAGTCACTTGTAGAATGAATGTGTTGCCGCTACACCAACAGCTCTGGTCCCACAGATCAGAATCGAACTGATGTCCCCCCTGAGAACACTCCCTCTCTATAAGGAGAGGGTAGTATATACATAACGGTTCTTTAGGGTGCTCTGCCACTGAGCTACTGAGAGGTAAAAGGAAGGGGTTCAAGCCAGACCTCAGGCGTTCGGGTACCGATCCGAAAAGTTACATCTCGAAAGAAGAACGTACGGTATCGAGTATCGCGATTACCTTCGCATCGGAAACCTGACCCCCTAGACTCGCAAGATCAGAATCGAACTGATGTCTCCCACCTCCGCGAGAAGGTGGGCACTTTGCCACTAAGTTACTTCGAGATTGAGAAGAGGGGTTCATCAACGTCTGTGCATACTATAGCTCCTTCTTCTCTTCCTTCGTACGTCGCAATGAAGCACCCAGAAGAGAGTCTGTAGCTAGGGAGAACACACTGCCTCAGACGAACCCCAATGTAAGCAGTGACTGATTCGAACAGTCGACTCCGCCACGAGAAGGTGGAGACTACCCAGCGTCTCTCCACAGGAGAGACACCAACTGCTTTCCAATTTTGATTTGATTTGTGAGGACTTTCATTGTGTACTTCCCCCTCCGTTTGTGCCAGGGCGGTCTACTTTCCCTCAAGGGGGGACCTGACACAAACATATGAGAGATGGAAGAGGAGGACAATAAGGTGCACCCCGTGGTGGTGCTGGGCTATCGCTTCGAGTTCAAGGCGTTCGAAGAGGTGAGAGACCTCATGCGTAGAATCGCCTATCAACGAACGCTGAACATCGATCCGACAGACACTACCATACCAAACATTGGGTTCGATGATGCTTATCACCAATGCCGGACGATTGTCAAGGAGCAATTCAGTCCCAAGATCCTCTTCTGTACGGGCACAGGCGCGATTCCATCCATCGTCATCGGTATGCTTATCTCTGAATGGCATTCCCCAGATATCAATCCCACCCTCAACGAGATCATTGAGGAAATGGATGAGTTCAGGCTCAGAGCAAATGATCTCTCCTGGTGGTCAAACTGTGTCAATCTGAGGGCAAAAAATGGTGTAGCGCAAAGAGCTGTTTATACTGCTGTAGTACCTACGATTTAATGTAAAAGCATCTCTTTCAACGTACTCAATGACGCTTCTTTTTCTTCCTCAAACACACGCGTAATACGTTCACCTTGCGTATCCATAGCAACGTTCGACATGAGATCAGCCATCTCGTTCAGATCACGCTTCTGATGCACGAACTCATGCTTCTTCTTCATCCGGTTGATCAGCGTCTTGCACTCAATCTTCAGCGGAATCAGGTTCAAGGCCTTGCATTTCCAGAGTCCCGCCATCTGCATGATCACCAGTTTGCTATCACCCGTCACCTTGAGCGTATCATACTCGAGGTCCGTTTCGGCGAGGAAACGGAGACCGAGGAGTAACGCGGTCCATTCCGCTACATTATTGGTCTCCTTTGGTCCCAAGTACTTGTATCCGAAAGCTACCAGATTGTTGTGGATGACGTCATCACGCACGATAGCCTCGTAGATAACCCATCCTGATCCAGAAGGTCCAGGGTTATTGCGAGACCCGCCATCGAACGCGAGAATGAGCTCCTTAGTATGCTTGATTCGCTTCTTACTCTTTTCCTCCGCCATCGTATATATGTGTCTCTCTCTCTTCCCTTCTCTGCTACCCTTCTGTGGTATCTTGTTTTTAGCTACCACAGACGAGGCCCAGTAAATCTTGAGGGTGAATGTTGTTTTCAATTTTTCGTCAAAAAATGAACTTTTCACTTTTAAAAATCAAGTTAGAAATCCACAGGATTTACTGGGCCTCGGCTGTGGTAGCTAACAGGGAGATACCGCGGTAGATGAGGGGGTAGAAGAGGTGGGGAAGGAAATTCTGGAGACAGAGAAAAAAACAGTGAAAAAAGCGTATTTTTCGAAATCCACAGGATTTACTGGGCTTTTTCTGGGTATACCTTGAAAAACGCGCGGGTAGCAGTAAGTAGGGGGACAAATAGGGGGGCTAAGGGAAACACATATCTATATATGATGGAGAAGGTTAGTAGACAGCAATTCTATGACTTCGTGGATGATGTTTCGTACCGTCCAAGTCTTGTGGAGGTGCGGAAGATGGCCGATAAGACAGGGGAAAAGGATCTCCAGGTCGCTGCTAATATCAGTGTGTCGGGATGGCTCTTTGAGAACCGAGAGGAGTCGTGGACAACCATGTATCAGGAGGTCGCATGGGTCCGTGAATTGGAGTCTCCTGCCACGTTCGTCCCTTATAGTGTCCGCCGTGATCTGAGTAGAATCAAACCATTGATTCACGATTATATCCACGTACAGACGTACTACGCCCTCACCTCTGAGAAGATCTGGCACGTAAATGACTGCCTTCCTCTGTACGTTACCGTGGATAATTTCGAGCAGAAATGGCTCGATACCGAGCTGTCCTCCTCGATGATCAGGTTGATCGCTCTTCTTCTGTATTATCGTGTTGTCAAGCTGGTCACGTTCATGTTCACCGATACGGTTGGCATGTTCGATCGTTTTGTCACGGAGATCGAGCGTATTTCTGGACGTCATCTTATTGTGCGGGATGAGCAGTTGGTGTTATCCCTCACGAAGAGAACCAATGGTCTGCTATCTGGTGTGAAACAAATCGTGTATCTTGGTTGGATGGACCGTCGTTTTCAGCAGCAGAATTCGCAAGAATGCATCCATCTGATCACCTGGTTAGAAAATCGCATATGTCACGCGGATGTACTGAAAGAGTTCGAAGCACTCCTGAAAGTCACGGTGGATAGTAATCTCCTACCATCCAACAACACGATCCAATTACGGACGGAAATCGAACAACGATTGATGCCTGTACAACGTTTAGCTCGAGTTCTGACGTTGGCTGAGATGTTTCTCGATACCCACCAGGACTTAGTCAAGAAGACCATGTTACGAGTAACGATAGCCTCCAATCATGGTTGGTGGAAGACAATTGCAAAACAAAAGGGGGACAACGAACGATACACGGTGATTATTCAACGTACTAGTATCGAGTATCTCGAGGGTAGGTATTACGACATCCTCGTAGACTATGCGCCGGTGGCGTGGATGCTCTGTCTTACCATTCGTACCGATTAGTCCCCCTCCCAGAGGGAAACACAAATATAGAATGTCTTTGATTGAGCTCAAATGGGGTCCTAAGAAGGTGAAGTTCGACATGAAGAACATCACGCCACCACGTAAACGTATCATCGAGAGTACAAGCGTCGAACTGGTGTTGCAACCTGTGGATATCTTCAATAATCCACCTCCTCCGGATTTGAACACCTGGTTCAGTTACACCCAAGAGATGTTCCCGGACAGAGGTGGAGAGTATAACCGCAACGTCCTGACAATCACCCTTCCAGACGCAGACAGTGATATGTCAGACGCTACGCACGATATGAAGTTTGCCAAAGAGCTTATTCAGGCTACATTTAATATCTCTCCAGGTACCGGTCATATGGTGGATAAGGTGTACGTTATGGCTAAAGAAGGTGGATTTGTCATGAACTTCATCGAGGTTCAAGAGGACAATAGTGAACGTGCATTGGCCGCTCTTCTTGCTTATCTTGGTATGTAAGCATCTGTCTCCCCTCTATTCTTTTTTTGTCACACATACACAATGGCGGGGGAACAGAGAGATAAGGTGTTCAGTACAGCGATTAATCGTAAACTATGGTTTAAGAGTTGGTCAATCATACAAGAACATCCTTATTCGTTCACTGCTCGTACATGCGTGAAAACCGTCCGTACCCTCGAGGAATGCTATGTCACCCCCTATCTCCGCTCCCTCAATGATCCCGATCTCTATGCGGAGACCGCCCAGGAACTCTACGCTAAATGCACGATGACCGATAAAGAGTTCGACCTTATGTTAAAAGACGTCATCATATGTCTTCAGTAAGACACACACATATGGCGGAAATAATAGCTCTGTCTGAGGCCTTTAAGGTTAGGGATTGGGAACAAGTGCGTAAATTATTGAATGAAAACAAGTATTCCGATCCTCAATTATGGTTCTATATCTATAATATATCGGTACCCGAGGATATTGCCGCTTTAGCGATAAGCATGTACAGAGGACCGTTATTTACCAGAGATCAAGAGAAAGCAATAATCGTACGAGAGCTTGCGTTGTTCGGTCATATCGACCGCCTTCGTCTCTTTCTGTCACGAGGATTGACCCCCCAAATCCGAGACGATAACCATGATACCGTTCTACAGACTACCCAATCGTTTGAGGTCGTCGAGCTGTTCGTGAAGGCTGGAGCATGTCTTAGGGTATGTTGTCGTGCTCTAGACCGCAAGATATTGTGGAAAAACAACTATCGGATCCTCGCTTATCTTCTACAACATGGAGCCATCTACGACGTCTGGTTAAGGAGAGGATTGTACCCTTATGAACCACTCCTGCGAAAAGTCGAACTGTTGCTGATAGTCGTCTCCCCGTTCCATGTCGTTCGTATAGGTCGACATTCCCCTCTCCGTTGTCTCCCTGCAGATATAGTCCGCCTCCTAGGAAAGATGCTTTTTCCACTCATCACATATCACAACAATGACGAGCCAAATACTACATGATGCGATCAAGTCGTACGGGGAATCAACGCCCGAGAGGCAGATGACCATCACGGTGAACGCGGATGTGCCTCTTACTCATGCGGAAGTTCTGGCAAAAGTGGAGGGTCAGATTCCGGCAGAATTCTTACAGAAGACCGATCTGTATGTGTTCATGTGCAGCAAAAATCAGGTGGCGATGATCTTATCCGATGATATTCCGAAGACCTGTTTTTCATGTCGGGAACAGTTTCCGGATCGGAAGCTTACCATGTGCGGACAATGCAAATGCAACCGGTACTGCAGCAAAACCTGCCAGAGTAAGCATTGGAAAGCAGTCCATAAAGAACGTTGTAAACCTTATGATTGGGGTGCAGCTGCAGCTGCCTCTGTACCTCCCGTGAAGAAACTATAAATATATACCCGTAAATATATCTTTCACATATACACACAACAAAGAAATGACACGTGAACGACGTCTGCGATTAGCAGTGGAGGCACATGATCGGGAGATTAGGGTACGAGAGTTACGTACCTGGTTAGCCGATGCGATGGAATGCAAACAATGGGACGCGGTGAGGGAGCGTCTTGCTACGGACATTAGGAGACCTATTTTCATCTCGATTATACCTTATCTGGTCGCTAAAGACACCCCCTTCGACATCGTGGAACGTATCATCAGTTATGTACCATTGTTATGGTTACAATCGATACATGAGTGTCGCAATCTGCTTTTCGATGCTTATTGTAATGGTCGATATGATATTCTGAGGTTACTTCTACAGAAGGGGATGAATCCGAATGTCCAGTGGGGTACCTACCACTCTGCATTGCATGGGGTAATTGAGATGGAAATAGCTCAGTGGTTTATCGATGCGGGAATATGGTTAGAATTCAGCTGTGAAGATGGTACACCTGATTTCTTCCATACGCCCCTGTATAGACAGCTGCGACGTCACAATGATGATATAGTAGCCCTTATTCTGCGGCATATGCGGAACCCCTATCGGTACCGAAATAGTCGGCTTATCGAGTATAGTGTATACTACCTCGACTCTCCTATATACCAAAGAGCATGTTGGTTACCACTTCTGATGTCCCCTCTTTGTATTCGACGGTTAGGATTGATGTCTCCGTTACGATTGTTAACCGTAGATATCATTCGGAGTCTTGGCACATATCTTTTACCATATTTCGATTACGGTCCGGAAGACTACTATCCCCCAAATGAATGAAATCTATCAAGTGGTGAAGAGTCGCAATGCCGCCGAAGCGAAGTATTTTTTCACCCTAAAATCTGGAGGTGAGAGCCTCTCTAATCTAACAGTCTGGGAGGATTTCACTGTCCCTGGACCGAGGCGATTTCAGTTCAAATTTCGTCTCCCTGCGTACACAACACCATTCAAGCCCATAGCATTGACTGTTCGTATAAGTCAATGTGTACATTTACTTAATGCTGTACGTAGGGATAAGGAGCTTGGACCGCTCTTCTTTGCGTCGTCTTCCGCTCAGTCCCCTGTCAATACCATCATCTGGACGATGCGGTCATGTTATGAAGACTACGAGCCAGTTGGTCTCTACGCCACGACGGAGGAATTAGAAGAAGCACAGCACTTTCCAATGGTCAAATACCTACAGGAGCATGGAAAATATTCACTCAGATCGATCAATACGTACAGTATCGAGGAACCAGGTCATCTAGCTGAACCTGTGCATCAGTTTACCTTTGAACATGTTAATCTTTCAGCCCTAACTGCTGCAGCGGTTGTTGATCTACTAACGAGCCCTGTTTTAGATCAACAACCTGTATCGTTCCCGGCAACTATGAGGAGCAGTGGTTTTAACGTGGTGAAATCGGGCGACGCTATCACGTCTATTTTCACGCTTTACGTTAACGGTGCGGTTGTATCTAGTTTAGATGTCTGGCAGGATATCAATGACTATGGTCCATCGTTGTATGCTCCTGGAACAAGACGATATGCATTCAAATTTCGTTATTATGATGTCAATACCATAGGTATGGCAATTGGTTTAATGACCTTATTACTCGATGCAGTACGTACGGATACAGTGATCGGACCACTCTTTTTTGCGGCTTCCCCTGTCCAGACCATCTTCTGGACAATGCCTGCACATTATCCTGAATACCCTACTCGGATCCGGTTGTATACGAGTAGGGAGGAATTAGAACCAGCACAGCAGTTTCAAATGGTCGTATTTCTACGCGCATTGGGAGGATATCGGTTGGTTTCCATTGTAACACTCGAAAAGGACGTACCAGGTAATCCACCTGAACTTGTCCATGAGTTTACCTTTGAGCATACGAATCTTACAGCCCTAACCGGTGCTGCAACTGCTGCAACTGCTGCTCTACAAAGAACCCCACCTGCTGTTCGATCCCATCCTGCATTCAACTGGGAGTGGGAACCTCCGACTACCGTAGTAACCACCCCCTCGTATCCCCTAACCACTGCTGCTACTACTCCTCGATACCCACCTTCCCCAGCAACACCGCAACAATTGCGACGTAGCAGACGCAAAACGGGTGCTGCAGTTGTACCTATAGTGAACACAGGTTATATCGTGATGAAAGAACAACCTGTAGTAGATAACACGCATGTATTTTTCATCTACTTTGAGATATCTCCGACGGTACCTCTTGCGATGCTTCGTATTTCAGAGGTACCAAAGGAGGCCACTACCAAACCAGGGGACGATGAAGGATACGAGTATGTCGATTATAGTTTCCACTATCTCCTATGTCGTGGAACCGATCCTAGCCTTCAACCTGTATTTGCTCCTTATCTGCTCAGGGATGGTCTTTGGCGTGATGTCGGGGAAAATGGATTGGCTCCCAAATTCTTCAGCTTTGCTGATCAACAACTACCTCATTATGTCCGTCATATCTACTGGTATACCGCCAATCGGCTCAAACTCACCGACAAATATTATGATGTCATAGGAGGGATGCAGATGATGCTCGATAACCTCACTCCAGAAGTAAAGTTATTCTTTGAGCAGAATCGGTACGAACTGACTCGCTTGGATATCGTGCTCGGTACATGCAAATATACGTTCTGGTTCAGACACGAGATACGTGCTGTCCCCCGTCCTAAGCTCATTTTGGAACTTCCAAAAAAACACAAGTTTGAGGAATAGCATGTCTCTCCGAGAACCACCGTTATATAGTGCCTTTAGGCACCAAGAATGGGATCTTGTTCGACTCGAGTTAAGGCAGCTTCGATATAAATTACCACGGTATGAATTCTTTTATTGTATGGGAATAGCATCGGATAGTTACGGTCTAGATGCTATCCCTGTTGATATCGCCAATGAGATGATCGAGCGTTCAGATAAATATACATTAGCGGCAATGCTCAACGAAGCAGCTGAGTACGATAATCCCCATTTCGTCCATCGGTTGTTAGCACATGGCGTGGATGTGGAGACGAAAAATCTCCTCGGACAGACAGCCCTGGAAGTCACCGACTCGGTCAACGTAGCTAGAGTGCTAATAAACGCTGGTGCACGTTTCCAATGGACCTGTTTCGTATTCTACGGAGGTGGAAAGGTCAAGTTAAGGGTGGTTGCCTATCTCCTATCGGTTGTTTCCCAGGAACATCTCCCCCAACAGATGTTCTATACGCATGACTACGTTCCTCTCTTCGAACGCGCACGGTATTTCGTCATCCTGATGTCCCCCTTCCATGTGACAAGGATAGGCAGAAGGTCCCTCCTACGAATACTTCCTCAAGAGCTTGTCCGCCTTGTTGCTGGCTTCTTATGGGCGCCTGTTATCGATAACCTCACATTTTAAGTAACGAGGATGCAGGATTTATCAGGGCTGGGGCTGGAGCCTATCGACAGTAAGCAACCAGCGGAGTTGAAGCTTCTGATTGGCTTTCTGGGTAAACAATGGGACACCGTTCGAGAACTTCTAGCATCAGAAGGTGATCTGGAGATAGTGAGACGAGATTTGTTTTATATTTGTTTTCGAGATAATGTACCTGATCTTCAAAAAATCCCTCATGATATCGTCGACCTCATGATCGAGCGTACACCAAGCGATGAACTTGGGATGATGCTTATTATGGCTGCCAATTATAGTGCCGTCTATATCGTTCAAGCTCTGCTCAGGAAGGGTGTCGATGTGAACAGCAAAGATGCTCATGACGGTACCGCGTTGGATTTTGCTTATACAGTAGAAATAGCGAAGATGTTGATCGGAGCGGGTGCGACTATCGTTTGGGAAAATACTCTCCGATGTACGGGCAGAAAACCGGTGATTGGATACCTGCTCTCGCTCTTCTCCTGGACAACAATCGGTAAACGAGTACAGACTCGTCAGGAATATGTACCACTCTTGATACGTTCTCTGTGGCTTCCTCTTCTACTGTCACCCCTTCACATATGGCGGATAGGGAAACATTCATCATTACGGAACCTGAATCAAGACATCATCCGTCGTCTCGTTGACTTCATCCTCCTACCTGTCTAAGATGGGAGAAGAGTGGGTGAGACTGTATCGGACGCTACAGGCGACGATAAAGAGTGATGGATGGAGTGTTAATTTGTTTCGTGAGGAGACTACATTTCGTTTTCTTTTATCCAATGAAGTCTTTAATAACGGCAACCGAGCTCCTCCTGGTATCGTTGAAGCTGCTGTTGAAAATGCACCACTCGATTGGTTCGAGCACAGGGAATGGGTATGGATTGCCACATCGAATAACGTCTCCTTCGTACATACCTTGTTAAAGAAAGGGCTCCGTCCTACTAATCAAAAAAGAGTATTTCGGGATGTTCGATCTGTAGAAATGATGCGTGTATTGCTCGATGGAGGTATGGAAATCCCCGATGAAACATACAAGTACCTTTTCGAGGTGAAGGATAGAATCGATATCCTCGCGTATCTCCTCGCACGATTTGGTCCTCCTTGTACAGCAAAACAGTTATTGTACGTTCCTCGACGACCTGAATACGACAACCTGCTGCTACGTTCGTTCTTCATCCCGATCATGTTATCTCCGATCCTTGTCCCACGAATAGGCGGTCGATCTGCTCTTAGGATACTTACGGTTGACATGGTCCGCCTCCTGTTCACATATCTCAATTCACAGACCTACTATGACGGGAGATAGCAATGGTCCTGTGTACGGTGGTATGACTCCATGCGGCGAAGCTTTGCTAACACCGTTTTGTATCGCGTTTAGAGCCGAGCGATGGGATGAAGTTCGACGAATCTTACTCGGTAAATTGGACCTGAACAAACCGCTCATTACAATGACTCTTTGTTTGTCGTTCCCTATCCCTGAAGATATCATTGACAGCATGGTCGAGCTTGGGAAGCTCGAGCATTTCTATAAGGTGTTCTTCCTAGCAGCTCGGCATGGGCAAGCGTATATCGTTCAAGCTCTCCTCAAGAAGGGTGTTAATGTGCACAATACGTACGACAATCGTACTGCTCTGGATCTTACTTCTTCACCGAAAGTTGCTAGAGTTCTGGTAGAAGCAGGGGCGAATATCCATTGGAACCATACCCCACAATATAATAAAAGGATGAACCTGATTGCTTATCTCCTGTCGGTTTCTGCACAGGAAAGCATTGATAGGACGGTAGCTCCGATACATCCTGAATATTATCCTCTCTTCGAACGCGCACGGTATTTCGTCATCCTGATGTCGCCCTTCCATGTAGCTAGGATAGGCAAAAAGTCCCCCCTCAGGACCCTACCTGAGGTGATCGTCCGCCTTCTTGCTGGCTTCTTGTATAAACCAGTGGTAGAGTCCACACATACCTAACCAATGGAGATATGGAAGAGATCTATTGCTACTCGTAAATGGGACGAGGTGAGAGCGAATATAACAAAAGATAAAGACTTGTTTCAAAAATGTATGGAACATGCTATTTTTTACCAAAACCATTCATATGCACCCGAAGAATTAATCGAATATGCTATCGATGCGGTACCGAAAGAATGGCTCTATATGCGAAACACTGGTGTTCCGATGCTCGTATCGGCTTCGATCTTCAATCGTCCCTTTATTGTTCTTCTGTTGTTAAAGAAAGGCGTGGATCCCAATGAGGCACTGGAACACAGTAAGACAGCTGCCGAAGTAGCTAATTCGGTAGAATTGCTCGAGCTGTTGGTTACAGCAGGGGCTAGTCTAGCAGGACGGATGGTGACTCTGAAGTCCCCTCTCGAAAACATGCTGGGATTCAATGGTAAACTACCTCTGGTTGCTTATCTCCTCGCTCGACAGTCTAATCCATACGCTATATATCGTGCACCATTGACGATCCAACCGGAATACCACCCTATCCTTATGCGCGCGATCTTTCTACCGATTCTCCTGTCTGCCATTTACGTCCCAAGAGTTGGCAGTCGATCGTCTCTGAGGGTACTTAACGACGTGGTTGTCCGTCTCCTTGGTACTTTTCTATTTGCTCGGATAGTTATCCCCCCTCCAGAAGGTGCCGTTTATCCTGTTCCTCACACATACGCTTGATGCTTGTCCGCCTCCTTGGTGATTTCCTCTTCTACTGCTCACAAATTCCCTGTATACACAATGGCATCTACGGAGCTTGAGGATGCGACACCATCGGTACGCAAACCATTCGCGTACAATATGGTCATGGAGAGGACTGGCTGTGCGGAAGTGAAAAGGTTGAAAAAGATGAAAAAAATGGTTGTTTCAGGAAGCGAAGGTCCGATGCTTGAACAATGGTTCCGCGTAACAGAGGAGAGGTGCGATCATTGGAACAATACGCCTCTTGCCAAGTTGGATCCTCCTCCCACGAAAAAGCATCAGAGGGACTCGGACTCTGAAGAAGAAGAAGGATTTGATGCCGTCATTCTGGAACTCCGACCTCATCTTGCCCCTGACATGGACGTCGCACGACAATTCGTGAAAGACTTCTTCTTTCCAGATATTGGGGTGACCAGTGGTTTCAAGGTGGTAGATTACATCTATATTATCGGTAAGTCAAACACCGTGATTGCTTTTCTGTGCTCGCAAGACTTCCAAGTGCCAGATCAAGACACTGTGAAAAATGCCATTATGGACCTTATGTTAGCTCAGATGACTAAGTAAGCAAACACTGTCCACCCTAGTTCGTACCTCGTTCGTACCTCGTTCGTACCTAAGTAAATGTAGGATACCGATAATCAATCACCTTTGCTAGCCAGAAATCCACCGATGAATCCAATAATGTCTTCAGTCCTCCATCCCATGTAACCGCATGGGTAGGTGAATCGAGCCACCGAACACATTCCAATGAGGATCCCCCTAAGAAACTCATGGTGGTTTCCTCTTGATCACTGATGAGCAGTTCCACCGTACTGTTTACAAAGAGTTGATCATAAATCACATCGAGGGTGGTATTTCCTCCCGTGTATCGCATAATGTATACATCATAATCATTCGCTGCCTGTTGCAGTGTCAGCTGTACACTTCCCTGTCCTTGCTGGTTAAGCATGACGGTCTCACATCTCCGTGTGAGGTTGTTATCGAAGACATGTAAGGTGTAGGGTTCGGTACTGAATGTGCTAAAGTTCAGTGTTCCTCTACCGTTACAGACGTTCGTCTGTCTCGTTACTATCGTTGTACCTACAGGTAACGAGCAGAAGTCCGGAGTAGTGGAGACGTTGAAAAACAGCTGGTAGTTGTAGGCGTCAATCTGGGTTGCTGGCCCATAACCGGAGGTACAGTAGACACAAGGATGAGGGGAATAGCCTTCCGTGCAGAGACAACCTCCTTCCTGGCCCAAGACTGGAGGGGTGGCAATTGAATCGCCCCCTAACCATCCGGTAGCAAAATCGGTGTCGAATACGCACTTGTAATTGTTTGGATCGCGGGCATTCAGTTTACATTCCTCGGTGATCGTGCATTGGCGATGGGTCAGATGCGTGCTGTGGAGCGCATAGAGGTAGAACTGGTCTTCAGGACTGGAGTAGTTGAGGGCACGTAGAGTACGTCCTGGTTTTCGCGTCAGACATTGTTCGGCATAGATCTGGCCTCCATTCGTAGGCCAGACATGATCGACATAGATGGACTGTTTCAGTCCCGCAAAGAGATCAGTGTACCCAGTTTCACGTCCATTGAAGGCCACATCGGAGGTAGTAAATTGCGGAGAAGAAACCACCACCTCATCTTTCATCCACCATACTGCGGTAATAGGATAATAGGGTAAACTGTTGTAAAAGGCGAGCGCGAGGGCATTCACGTGCGTATGATTGGTGCCGAACAGAGTAGCAAACCGCTCGAGAGTCACCCAACGAGGTTCAGCATCCATGAGATCAGTTGCACATCCACTTATTGTCAAGGTCTGGTTGATGGTAAAGGGACCGAGGTTCATGTAACATAGCTCACCGAGAGGGCCGTAGATCTGGATGGAATCCATCCCAGCAAAGGGAATTCGGAGGGTCAGATCGCGCACAGTGTAGTTAGAAGTCGGCATAATGGATACCCAACCAGGGCGTCCTCCACCATGAGTGTACAGAACGCCAGGAGGAGGGTCGATGTTCCAGTAGGTGTTTCCTTCCAGACCTTGGTAGAAAGGCCCTTGGGTAGCATTCCGTGTCCAATAGTAGCTAGCGATAGGGGTTCCTGGCGTGGAGCTGAGATTGGTCTGGACTTCAGCAACATAGCTATCGAAGAGGGTGAGCGAGATAGCGTTGAAGGTTTGACCATCGTATGCCAGATCGTCAATGGAAGACCCACCCCCTACAGGTACACACCCCTGGTCACCTATCAAGGAGCCGATGAAACGGTAATTTTCTTCAGGCCAGGGTAGAATATCGAATGGAGCCAGTCCAGGAGTACCTCGTAGAAACAAACTGTACGCTTCCCCTAGGACCCCGGATTGGGTTGGAATGGCAGCTAGTGCTGCACACTGTTTGATCACAATGATACCCAATTGGAATGCCACGTCCTCGATTAGACGATCGAGTGGATCGGAACAATCGAGGACACCGATCGCGATATTCGTCTGTGTTAACGTCTCTCCCGTGAGAGAAACACATAGCGGTAATGTGTCCTGATAGGTGCCTGTTGGGAGTATTTCCTCTGCCCATTGTGTTGAGACATACCAGGAGACACTATGGATGCATGAATAATCGAGATTTCCCCATCCTATATACGAATAATCGATCGCTGAAGCCCAAGTTGGCGAACAGAAGGATGTCTTTCCTGCTACTAGTACTTGCTCAGTGGCTGTGGAGGTAATGGTGGTATAACAAGCAAGGGTACCGATATCTACGCGCGGATCACAGAGGAAATTGACTGTCCAGAGGGTGATGTTGGCCTGCAAACGCGTAGGGGCTCGAATAGATGTCGAGCCTTGACAGACATAGGTCATGTTTATTGGCAGAGGAGCATAGCCACAGTAGGCGACTGATGTCTGGTTGGGTAACAACTGTAGACCATCCAATAGCAGTGTTTGACCGACATAAAACCCCCAGAATTTACCAGTACTGAGTTGGACAACCGACATATTACTGGTGATGGTGTACAGTGAACTAGCATTCGATTCAACCGAGCTGACACCTAAAAACGGAGCAGAAAGAGGATCAGCTGCACTGTCCGCAAGATCAAACGCGCAGGTGCCGTATGGCATACTACGAGGGACAGGGAAACCACGTCCATTACACATCGCCCAAGTTCCGTTTGGTTGGTAGACAGTCTCTAATTCACATGCCTCCCCTGCAAATATACTATCGGTGATCCCCTGTCGTGCAAAACAATCGCAGATGCCATTCGTACCAACCTGTCCTCTCTTTGGGAGCGTGCTATCTCCACAGAATACACGTGAGACATCGAGGAGATCGAGATCATAACGGAAAGCCGACACTGCTGCTGCACAGAGACGACCACTGTAGTTAGGGTTGCACTTACATTCCGTATGGGTGCAACCATACACACCGAAGTTACTCGTCTGGGGACGTTGTTCGAATCCAAAACCACGCATGAACTCATTCGCCGGAAACCGAGCTGCTGTAGGGTTGGTGTTGTTTCCACATGGAGGATACCAATCAGAGAAGGCTTGAACCGAGCATTGAATAGGGTCATAGTTCGATTCGAGAATGACTCGAGTTGCCGGGACATTGCTACATCCCCAGGTGAGATTGAGCGAATCAGGGAACACCGTACATGGAATGAGGGGTCCATCACCATTCTGAATGAGAACAAAGGTAATCGCAGGACATCCGAACGAATTGATAATAACACGATTGACTTGCGTTACTACCGGTAATAAAGCGTAAACTGCAAAAGGGGCATTACTGATCGTTTTGCGATACAGTATGGGGTTAAGCTGATTAGGTGGTGACGGACAGGTGCATGCCAGTCCAGTCCAACCTGTAGGACAGACACATCCGGTGAGGAGACTACCATCGAGTGCGCGGCAGGTTTGACGACCGAAGAGTGTAATGAATAGCTCATTGAGACGCTGTTCGGCATATCTCTCTCCTGAATTACATGCCGTACCTATACCGTTACAGAATCTCTCTACGATGTCCCCGTTGAGCTGGAAATCGTTTGGCATGATTTCGGGAAGGTAACCTGTACATCCAGCGGCGTCGAAGCACTTGATGGTGGAGAGCCACCCGAAATCAGGGTTCATATTGGTGCAGTTGGTACACACACACGTTCCAAGATTCAGTTCCGGCTCAACGATACATTGGCCATTATTTGAGCCACCACACACCGCTTGCTGGATGTTCGTGATAGGGTATTGCGCTCCATTTAAGGTGAACGTCTGTGAACTGAAAGGTTCGATGATCGAACTGGCAGGACAAGGACAGGGAAATTGGTTGAAGGCTTCGGTTCCAGTATAGGAAGCATCTGGGCCATGGAATTCGTCGCATTTACAGTCTCGTGGTTGTCCATCATCGCAAGCACCATTGATATTGCAGTTCTGGAACCAGGTAGTGAGACTATCATTGCCGAACACATCCTGCACCCCACATGTTTCCACTGCACACGCAGGACCACTCCATCCGTTGAAGCAGTTGCATTCTAACGAACGCCCTATATGAGGCACTCCTACCTGTCCTTGTTGCTGGATACGAATACTGTCTGGATCCCATAGCTCCTCCGAATGAGGTACTTCATAGTAACGATGATGGTACCGACACAGAGGAAACATGGCAGTTTCACAACTCACATCTACCACAGTAGGGGTATCATTATCGGAGTCGCCATCAGGTGAAGCGGCGAAATCGAAGGCCCAACACCGATTGCCTGATACGAGAACGCGGTGTGGGGAGCCGGGGACTTGGCGTTTATAGATGACAAAGTTGGTTTCCAGCCAGATTTTGATGTCGGGTAAGAGGACATCGAGAGAATAAGCTTGGTTGAAGATAGCTTGACAACTCTGATCAGCTAGCGATTGGGCCACCTGATACCTAGTCTCTGTCGTAGGGTCGAACTTATAGTAACAGTATTCGTTGAAGTAGATCCAACCACCTTTACACGGCTGCTTCTGAATAAGCCTTGCACATACCTGCAGCGTAGCACCGTAGACGAACCCACCAAGTTGGTGGCATTGTTGGTAGCGTATCTGTGTGAGTCCGCCGGTACTTCTGATGGCGACCGGATCGATGAAGGGGGAGAGGCAGAGATATGATTCTGCAATGTACGGTTCGTAGAGGGCTCCATCGTAACCTACGACGGTGGGGTCACTGGAGAGGACTCCTCGAAAGGAGATTTGACGTGGATAGAAATCCTGACAGTCTATGGTATAATCGATCCAGGTGGCATCAGCGGTAACGTTAATGTCGGCGGTGATAATGCCAGGAATCGACCAGGAAGGAGCTCCTCCACCAATTTCTCCCTCTGGTAAGTTAGGGTACATGAGTTCCCCATAGTAGTCGACAATGCCTATATGCCACCCACAGATCATGCTGAAGTAGAAGGGAGGGTAATCTTGGTTGAGATAGTAGTTAAGATCGGTGAGGAGTTGGTATGGATTGATGGTAAGTCCGTTTGGCCCAGAAGGTCTTGCTTTGATGGCGAAGGTAGCCACACAGGTGGTGGTGTTACCCTTGAAGTTCATCGTTTGAGGTAATGTCTGAAGCCAGTTCTCGCTGACAGTGGTAGTGGAGACATATTGGACAATGATGTCGGCCAAACTAGGACCATCGTTGGTTCCGAGGACGATGTTGAGGGTTCCGTCGGTTTGGTTCCTGCGTATGGTGATCATTTGCTCGGTAGACTGGAACAATTTGGAGAAAATACGCGTGTCGTTGATGAGGGCGGTTTCCAGTCCGGAACGATAATCAGGCTCAAATGCACCGAGGAAGGAGGCAGTGGTATGGTCGATACAGTTGGTGGTGTTCAGGAGAAGTTGAGGGAGTTGGATATCGATGAAGGTCACAGCGATAACGTCTCCTCGAGGACCAACCCCAGTTAGAAATCCGGTAGATTGAGCATTCAAGAGCATCGCATCGGTGATTTGATCGATGGACTCCACCGGGAGAGTTATACCAGGTTGGAAGACATAGATAGGTCCGAAACAACTAGAAGAATCACCTCCACAAGCAGCGCATCCTGATGTACCATAGGTATATCCTACACAGTTAAGGGTGATAATGGCAGCATCTGCGGCTTCTTCGTCGGTGGCAAAGCAGTTGCTGGCTTCTACGGCAAGAAGAGGGTTGGGATTATCGCAACCACGAGGTCCGGCGATGCAGGGGATGGAGATGTCATTGAGACAGACAGCTTCTTGGCCGATGGACTGTGAACCGTTCACTTCGAGGAGGTAAATGACGTTATCTGCCTGATAGGCTTTGATGTATGCGAGTGGAGCAACAGCGGTACTATCGTAGATAATAACAGTGGTTTCGTCTCCGATCACGAACGGAGCGGTGTATATCTCCGCCAAGGTGCACCTGAGTAGTAGTAATGAGAAGAGGAAGAAAACAAACATCTTATTTGTGTGTTAAAAAAAACACTACCCACGCTGAGAAGTCGATGCCACCACCTTCTTTGGCGCATCTGCTTTCACATGCTTCACTACAGGCACTACCACTCGTTCCACTGGCGCCTTTGGCGACGAAGTCTCCTGTCGTTGAGACGTACTAGCAAGTACCTTTGCTTCCACCGGCGCCTGTGGAGGTGTTGGGGTATACGCTGGAGGTGTTGGTGTGTACGTTGGAGGTGTTGGTGTGTACGTTGGAGGTTTTGGTGTGTACGAAGGTTGTTCCGCCACTCGTTGAGAGGTACTTGCGAGGACCTTTGGTGATTCCGTCTTTGATGGTTGTGGTTGCACCGCTGGAGCCTTAGTCAACCAACCTTGTTCATGAAACATTTCTCGGGCACGTCGATTGCTAGCATCCACGTTAGAAATAGGCCAGGGATCATCTTGACCACGCACCGAAGTCGAAGCTACCACTCTCTGCGCTACACGTGGAGGAGAGGGGGCTCTGCACACTTCTGCCTGGACAAACACCGGCGTTTGGACATACGAGGAGGTAAACATACTCGTTGGATTCCATAATGTACGTCTACGGCGGTAGGTAGGTACTGGAGGGGGGACTTCGACGGCGATTGCAATTGGTGGTTCTCGTGCTCGTTGAACCAGACAACCAGCGAAGATAATGAAGATTGATACCACAAACATGATGATAACCATCCACTCGATCTCAACTGGACTATTCCATCGTACCGTGATTTCCACGATGCAAGAACCATCGAGAACTTTGACAGTCTCGTACTTAGGACCATCGCACAGCATACGGTCGTTGCGAGGATCTGTACGGTATCCTTCGCAGCTCACGTGAGCCGTCTCCATGCGGTAGCCTTCCGGAAACCCTTCTGCTGTACACTCCCAAATAGGAGAGAAGGAAGCGATGGGTTTTCCAAAGTTAAGATTATCACACAGAACCGTGAGCGGGAGGACCTTCTTCCACGGTGCTGAGGTCACCATAATTTGCGGTAAAACAGCCGTACATCCGTAGTGAGCAGTCGTCCGATCTTTCTCGAACAGAAGCTTATCGACGTGCATTAGATCCACTCCTCGCGGATTTAAAGGAGGCGCGTACGCATCGCAGATGATCGCGAGAAGCACAAGAAGAAAGAAGATTGATGACATCATATTTATATTTGTGAGGAGGAAAAAAATAAGACCCCCTCTGGATCATACATCTCATGGTCCACCTCGGACATCCAAAGGTCACGTTCTTCTACCTCCGTCGGATCGAGCATGATGTCGAACATGTCCTCGTAACCCGTCCATCGATCCTCTTCTGTCTTGCCGCAGCAGAAATGGTATTGGAAAGCCGGCAAATGGGTGAATTCCAACTTCACTGTCCCATCTTCATTGAACGCCAGGAGATTTGCTTGACGGTCAAATTTAGCCTTTAACACCTTCATTTCAACCGGATCATCACATTGGATGACATCGAACAGGATAAAACGAGGATGTTCTTGATCCACCACCAAAGTCTCACATACCTCGGGGGTAAAATATGCCGAATGGTATGCCGCACGATGCCACGTGCTCCCCCTTGCCTTCAGATCGATGTAGGTCACCACACGAGATTTCATACGCATGTTCAAATTACCCACCGTAGAAAACACCACTTTGCGATTCACCGGGATATCCGGAAGGGTGATTTTGAGCGTCATCGAGTACAAGCGAGTGCCTAGCATTCGGCGCATCATTTGCATCGTTTGCAGTATGGAAATATCGCAAGTCAATGCCTTCGTGTACAGAGTCAACTGGTTATCGTCGGTTGGGATATAGATGGAAGCCGATGGCACGATTCCATGCACAAAAGTAACGTTATAATCCACCAATGCTTCCCAAAACAGAGGACTATCAGGCACGCCCATGTATTTCCCCTCGGTGAGATACCCCCAGAAGCGACGCAGAAAGATCAACAAATCAGCTATGTCGAGTCCCGAAACAAGCACCGTTTCAAGATCATCGAGTTCTGGAAATTGATTGAAATTGAGAATATACTGATGCAAAGCATTCGTGTCCGTGTCCAGTGATTTCACGCGTTTAATACGCTGTTCATCTTCAAGAAGCTCAAGAAATCTCCTCTCTAGATCCATCTTACGCTGTTGTGTATGTGAGAAAGAGAGGGACGATGACATCTCTGTTTCGGAAGGATAGGCTACCACATTGGTATGAGTTAACGAAAATAAGCAAGAACATCGGTAACCACTACTCCATAAGAAGCGATAAAGGCTACAATTGTATCGATATCTGCATCAGTTAGAGCAAAGTCCCCATCATCTTGGTGAGCTATTGCAGTTCGCATCCAGATCTCAGCAAGCTCATCACTCATGTTATAGGTGTAACCAAGCCATTCATCTAAGATAGTGTTCACCGAACATGATTTAATCGGCCATGGATAGTCCCCATCTCGTCCTCTGTAATGGCGTCGCATGACAATGTCTCGCAGAGTGAACGGTTCTGGATGCTCGAGCATCCGATTGACGGCATTACAAGCTTGCTCATGGTCCTTTTCAACGTACCGAGAAAAGTGCGCCTTATGAGTGATTTCCAATGCATTGATGCGTGCATAAAGTTCTTCAGGGACCTCACCAGAAACACAGTCTCGCACCCATTCGAGGTAGGACATTTTCACCCGAGGATCCTTCAAGGCAGAGAAATCAGCACCCTTCCAGATAAAATGGTCCACCAATTCCGTCAATTCTGTCCAACTGTAGATCATCCATAAGTCATACATGTGTTGATTAATAGGACACACGATCTCGTCCAAACCTAACGTATCCACTACGTCTTGCCACCCGCGATCTCCACCACCGTATTGACCGTACATCCCATGGACGAGCAAGAGACGCATCTTTTTCTCAAATCGAGTAATCGGGTCCCGTGAGAACGACAGGTTCATCAGTCGATCATACTGCTCAGCGATCTCTAGTGTCGTAGCATACGGATCGGTCTTGATTTCACGCACGTTCCAGAAATAGAATCGAGGTCTGTCCACCACGTCCAACCAAAACTCTTTTCCTTCAGTGTACGTCAGATGAATCCAGTCATAATCAAAGAGATCACGCTCTTTGCAGATACCGATCTCCGCAAGGACGTTCGTCACCAACAACAATAACCAGAAGAACAACATATTGTTTGTTTGTGATGAGGGGGACTATCTCACAAACCAACAAGAATCTTGCTCTCGTATGTATGGTAGTGTTCGTGGAGGTCATCGTTTACTCTGCTCTGTCTAAATAGAATGTCTCCTAAACGTTCACGAGTGTTGACATTCGATGAAGTGTTGCTCGAAAAAGGCCTCAAATGGTTCTTTGAACCAGGTCATATATGTAGCATTGCGGTGGTTGATCTATCATTGAACACGCTCCGTCATCCTGAAAGACAACGGTTCCGTCGATGGACAAAGTCCATTCCGTTCGGTACCACGCCGATTGTCTGGACAAAGACCAACAATCGTAATACCCGTCAAGCATTATTCGAACTCTGTCATCATAAGGAACAGAAGATCCGTGATATGGCCTACAAAGTGGTGCGTAAAGGGTGGTCATTGGTCACCGCACGTATCGATCGACAACTTCCTCCCGAACTTATAGACCAGTATGAGATCTCTACCTTTGAAGTTCTCATCGCAAAGCATGACATTGAGTGGTTCCTGGAGGGGAAACGTTTACATGCGACTGAAGTCATCCAGGTACTTCTTGCGAGTCCTGCGTATGTTTTCGAGTTGGTCAAGGCCCAAATTTCATGCAAAGAGGATAAATCGTTTCGGTTACAGAATCAATCGATCGAAGTGATTCGTACTGCACTGAAGGACCTCTACAAGATACATCCGGTTGTCATTCAGGAGATTGTTCATTCCATCTGGAAGTACAAAATCCAAAAGATGGTTGCTCGATCCGATCCTCTCCCAACGTTCGACATCGAATCCGCCATCCAAGTGTACGGTCTTGCTGGGATCATCCAACAACCCGATTTCACCAAGAGTCTTGTTATCAGTCTCCGCCCTGAAGGCCCCCATCTGATGTCCGTTCTCGCCCAAGAAACACCTCATTCGAACCTCTATAATCAACCGATCGAGGTCTTTCACGATGCTTTTCTCTCATTGATCAATAGCACCAACGAGATCAAGCGGGCATATGGCATCGATATGCTCAAACGATGCTGGGAAGCCATACGGCAAGTACGCGGGTTCGCCTACATGAGGCACGAACAAGCAGCAAATCAATGGGAGAATGCGAAATCATGGCCAATAGGCAAAGTGCTACGTGTAGGTAGCGAACAAGTCATCCTAAAATCCATCCCCACCTCCTCTGGCACACCCTACATCGTAACGTACAATAACGAAGATAAACCACTCCCCTTCACTACCCGTTTCATTGCCGGGTAGCCTATCCTTCCGAAACAGAGATGTCATCGTCCCTCTCTCTCTCACATACAATGGAACCTCAAAAGAACGTGGTGTTGAAGACCTTTGAAGACGTAGACTCGTACTTTAAGAAAGGATGTTTTCATCATGGATTGACGATGAGACATCAGAATTTCATTGTCGATAGGAGTGTAATGGATTGTTTTTATCATCGTCTCTCTCATTGCACTATTGGAGATATTATTCGTATCAAGAACTGCACGTTCCCCATCCAAAGTTGCTTCTGGAAAGCTCTCCTCATCAATAAATACGTGAAATATATGTGGATCACCAACGTCCGTTTCGTCGATAACGAGCATGAAACTCTGTTAGGTGGTTGTTCGCTCGATGATACACGCATTATCCGCCTTGAGGTCGAAAACACCCTCCTCAATATCTGGTCTCTCCGCTTTCTCGAGCGTTGGAGTATGCGAACCCATATACGCCATCTTGGCCTATCGAATGTGATCGATGATCCCATCCATCTCTATGGTTTCTTACGTTCGGTTGCTCGTCCTAGTAATAAGGTGACTTATTTCCGTTTGGAAAACATGCCGTTCAAGACCTTGCAAGATTTCGAGAACATTGCCACCATGGTGCGTCAGTTGACGCACGTGCAATCCTTTATTTTCAAAGGACATGGTTTGGCTAGCCTTCCTGGCGCAATGAAGATACTGGCGTGGATGGTTGAAGATATGCCGGATGTAAGGGCTATTTCCGTGACGGATTTTGCAGCTGATCAGGCGGTCGATTTAGCCAAAACTGTACTCACGAGACCAAAACTTAACTTGCTGAATTTGGGTGCCAAAGGCTGGTCTAGAGCTACCAACATAGAATTTCTCTGGCCCTTCATCGATGTACACAACAACCATCATATGTATCTCACTTTCAGGTCTGCCGATAATCCCACCTTGGTAAGATGGTTTTACAACATGGACTACTTCGAAACCAAGTTTTTTCGAATTATCTTTGCTCTGTGCTCGGTGCGTCACGTTCCACGATTGGGCTCACGCGCTGCTGTGAAGTGTTTATCAGTCGATTTATTACGTTACGTTGCCAAAACTTTACATTAGTGCCCATAAGGGTAAATGGATAAGATAATTGCTGGACAATTCATATTATAATCTGCTTCATACCTCACCTCCATGCCTTGCACGTACATCCCATTCTCGATCGCATCAAACGCAAATCGACCTGAGATCTTCCCTCCAATTGGACGTCGACGTTTTGGTTGGTCATTGTCGTTGAATTCCATATTCCACGTAGCAGAATGCAAGGTGTATCGAAATCCAACATGATCAAACGCCATCGTCTCTATCTTCCTGTACTTATCAGATGGAATGACACCACCTTCCATCAATTTCTTCACCAGTTCATCTCTCTCGTGGTGGGTAAGTACCGGTTTACGCTTGAAGGCACGAATGATTTCTGCGAACACTGTATCCTCGCGTGAGTCTATGTTCACGTAGAGTTGCATCTTGGCCTCGTGTTCGACATCGCGATGCCAGTTAATTACCGCCTTTCCGTAGTACCTGTTCACGGTTACACAGTCGATCGCGCCGCAGTTATCGCACGTGACTGACGATGAGAAGTCCGTACTGGATGGAGAAGAAGGTGGAGAGAGTTGAGAAGGAGAAATCATTTTTTATTATTCACGTTATGTGTGCCATAAACACCGCTTTCGGCTTCTTATTGAACATAATCGAGAACAACTCCTTATACTCTTCGGCGGAGGCCCCTACGTACACGTAAATAGGGACTGGATCACGTATTTCTGCCGTAAATGGCTGAAATTGCAGTCTCCCCTTTGGATAATCAACCGTTCGTTCAGTTGAATGGATCGCGACAAGATGCAACAGATCAGGGGATACCTTCTCCTTTGAATTAGGTCTCGCTGGAGAGCATTGCTCTGGGTCCCAAATCAGATCAACGAACACCTCTGAATCACTCATCATTGCACAACTGTCAACCCCAACGTACAGAATAGTCCGCTTTCCAGGTGGATAGAAAGGTACAGTGATGATCATCTCGATGTTGTCGTTGTGGAACTCATCATGATACATGAGCGCATGGAGAACCTTTCCCATATTCAATAGACCCACCTTGACCTTGACCACCTTCTTCTTCTCATCGAGCAATTCCACCTCAATACTGCCTTTTTCTCCATGCACGAAGTAGACCACTAGGTTCTCGCAACGAGGCGTAGACATGATATTTGGCTCGTAACCGATGAGATAGTGATACATCTGAGCGAAAAAGGACCAAAAGACATTAGCCGATTGATTCAAGGTGGAATGCTCATGATACACGCGAACACGTGTGGTTGCTAATCCTTGACAGGGTTGGACCCATACTTCCTCGAAGTTTGCGACCGAACCGACAGACGTACGAATCGTTTCGAGTTCCTCATTGTTCTCCGCTAGTTCATTTTCTAGATTGAAATTCTTATCTTCGAGAGCTTTGACGCGGTGATATTTAGGTCCTACACGTTCAATGTAGCTCTGTAAAAAGTCAGACATGTTTATTTATTTGTGTGCTCCTCGCACATAAGAAGCGATTAACTCATAAGCATCTCCAACCATCGAACGCACCTTCATCAGGGCGGTCAATTCTGCGGATGCGATTAGCAAGTCGCTATTCACCCCCTCACGTCCACGTATCATGACATACTTGAGCTTCTGGTTGTTTGGAAGGCATTCGTCTCGAATGTCATGGAGAAGACTGATAATGCACCAGTTGCCGTAGGGTGCGCCAAGGATACTAATTGAGGTCCGTTCGGATGCCAACTGGAGAATTTGCGTCCTCCATCGAAAAGATTCATCCCTCAGCGTCATTGTTTGCAATCCGGCCAGTCGGATATGCTGAATGCCCTTACTGCTTATCACATCTTGCAAAAACATCTGCCAATCGAGGATGATCAGACGCGCCAACCGGATACTATGCAGCCTTCTATTCGATGCTATACGAGTGAGGAAGTCGAAACCTCCAATACCAACCGCATCCTCCACTTCGAGCGTATCAATGCTTGTATTGTTGATAATTTCAACGAGAATGCTCAGAATGGTAGCAGGAATACCTGACAATCGCAAACTCGTAATCGTACACGTCCAGTTCTGCAGCGCAAAGATCAGGAAACTTGCTGTGGAGAGCGGTATATGGTCTAAATGGAGCGATGCCGGACCACCTCTCATGATCTGCTTCTCTGCTTGACCGCTACAATCATACGATATAAAACCTTGAAACGTCAACGTCTCAGCCTCAGCTCCTCGTATGAAACGGGTACGTTTATTAGTCATCTCTAACGTATGTAAAAAACACAAAAAAATATGGCTAACTTTGAGGAGGTCTTAGGGAAACAGGGGGTGGGATGGTTCTTCGAGGTGGAGTTGTTTCCCCAGAAAGCTATCCAATATGCTCTCTCCAGGGTCTATGCTACCGGTGAACCATGGGAGCAGCAGAAGATATTGTTTCGCAAACTCTGTGAACTCAACAATGCATCGGCAATGCGTCTCCTACGAGCACTCTGGGCTCAGAAATGTATCGTAGACGAACGTGAACTATTGCCGGTGTATATCAAGGAATGTGCATCGATGAGCTTTGAGACCGCCCTCTATGTGTACGGAATTGACGGCATTCTGGCATTGCCCGAGTTTACCAAGCAGGTTCTGGTGAGGGTAAGCAGCATTGCTCGAGAGAGCGGTGATCAACGAAATATGCTCCAGATGCTCGCAAAACAGATCCCGGACGACAGTCTGTATGGTGAATCGATGGAGCCGAGACGGAAGGCCTTCGAACTCCTCTGCACACGAGAGGAGACGGCGGACTATGGCTTAGCGCATCTACAAAACGCATGGCAACTGATGGATGAGGTACGATCGAAGACCTACAAGGAACGGATGCGCGCCTTCGAACAATGGCAGTACCTACAGATGCAGCCTGCTAAAGTCATGGTGCGTTGGGTACTTCCCCTCAAGGGTGAGGGGGAGGGTCTCCTCACGAGAATCCCTAAGATTCCAGGGAAGACCTACACTGTCACCCTGGCGGACAGTAAAAAGAAACTGCTAGGGTTTGCTACCCATCTTTCTGTGGTAGCCATTCCTTCCCAGACATTGCACGTCACAAATATCTCCCCACCTGCTCAGCACGATGGACGAGGAGGAAACGAAACAATCTGAGGAAGCGACAACGACGTTTGTTGTACGTAATGAAATCTTCGGAGCGAGTGACAGTGACGATTTATGCGATGAAATTGAAGCGAAAAAAGTCCAAACTATCATCTTCGAGAATTGCACGTTTACCTGCATCTATCCACTGCTGAATGCGATCCTCCACAACAAGTTCGTGGAGGTGGTATCCATCAGCCATTGTAAGCAGAGATTTGGTCCGGAAGACGAAGATCGGGCGGTGCCGGGGGACTATTTGAATTCGAAGATCACCTATCTGAACATCAATGACACCAACCTGGATCGACATTGTACCGCTGTATTACACTACTGGATTACATCGGGTGACAATGAGAAACGAATGAAATCGCTTCGAATGGTCCGTGTTGTGAAGGAACTTGGCCATCTCCATTTGGTTTTGCGCAACTTCTTTCATCTGGAAGCCCTGGTCATCTCTGGTAATAAGGCCCAAGAAGGACTGTGTATGAACGGACTCTGTGGAACACTTTCTCGTAATAAAAAGTTACAAGTGCTTGATGTCTCTAACTGTGGCCTTGGGATGTTCCCTGATGTCATGACCGAACTCATTCATCCATTGGTGAAGCAATTACAGGAGCTCGTGTGTCTCAGCATTGACCAGAATGGTCTTCTGAGTCAGGATTTTAGTGTGTTGAGAAAAGCGGTGTATGACCATCCGCATTTGCTTGTGATTATGGCAGAAAATCCTATCTTGTAAGCACTGTCCACCTCTACCTCACACATAAACACCATGGACTCTCCAGATATCATGGAAAGGGTACGCGCGATGGACGAGCTCGCGCAACAGCATTCTGCGAGGATCTTGCTTCAATTACAAGAGCAGGTAAACGAGACGCTTCAAGCACCACGTGGATTCATTGTATACGATCAATGGAGTGTATCGCTCGTTCATCGATTAGCAGTGGATAATCAGATAGGGTTATTGAAACAGATCCTCGATCACGGTGTTGATGTCAACCTCCGTGACCGTGTCGAGGATACACCGCTGATTGACGCTGTTGCTGAAGGTAGTTCAGACGAGATGGTGGCTTTTCTGATCGCAAATGGAGCGAATGTGAATGCACAGAATCATCATGGTTTTTCAGCCCTGCATAGAGCAGCATCGCGTAATAATGTGGTTGTTGCGCAAATGCTTATTGTTGCAGGAGCGGAGGTGGATATCATGACAGAGGATGGGATTACTCCTTTGCTGATTGCTGCCAATGATGGACATACCGAGATCACTCGAAAACTCATCCATGAAGGAGCGAACGTCAATCATCGAGATAAACGGACTAAACTAGGTGCATTTTTAAGCTTGAATTATGAGAAAGTAAATACTTCTGCATATCACATTCTTTCTCCATGGGTAGAGAAACGTTTCCGTGTAATGCATGAGATTGCTCCGCTGCTTCTCTTTGGAGGATATCGACCAGACGCAGCTGAATTATGTTGGTATTGCCTGTGTGGACCTGAACCGCAATACCTGTTACTTGGCCTTCGCAACACGAAGGCCACGTATGAAGACATCACGATAAAGTTTACGATGCAGCATCATGTTTTCTATGAAATGGTACAGCGCCATGCATATTACGATATATTTCAACCTCGTTTTATAATGGTGGCGATGATGTGTCCGTTCTGGAAAAAGCAAAAAGGGTGTCTGTTGACGATGTTGCCGGTAGAGTTGATGAGACGTTTATTACTCTTTATTTAAGGTAGCAGAAGCACATAGTAACGTCAACAATTTGCGATTCAACACCCACCATGTTTCTTCGAGAGTCAGATGGCGTGCAAACTGATCAGCCGAGGTGTTCACCTCATTGATGAGCTTATGTTTGCGCTCATTGAGGAGCTTCTTGATAAGGTCCAGGAGTTGGGCACATAACCAGGGTTGGGTCTTCTTGGCCACTTGTTCGAGAAGGGCGACTACTGATTTGGTCTCCTCCTCCTGAGCGAAGAGGGTGGTAATCTGGAGGGCAAAGGCCTTAATCTCCTCGATGAGGGCTTTGATGGGAGCATCAAGGATGGTGGAGGCGTACTTCTTGCACTCGAGTTTGAGCTTCTCCAACGATTGTTCTTCTTTCATTTTCATCATATGAGCTCGTTTCCTGACCAGAATATGGTCGATTTGCTTATCGATATCCACATGGAGAGCTTTAGCTATGCCCAAATCAGCCTCGTCCAGCGTACGCTTCAATGCCGTGCGGATACCTGCCCAATTGGTCGTCATTTTTAGTTATGTGTGTGTCAGGGAGGGGGTCTACGGTGGGAAAACCCACAAAAACATGGCAGGGGAATTGCGAGCTCTTTTATGTGCTTTTCTGGAGCACGAGGTGGTGCGTTCGACGGTCGTCCATCAGCTCGGTTTTATCAAGGATGCTATCGATATCCAAACAAAATTGTGTAGTGCACCTTCTCTCGCGATTGCCAAGGCAATTGTCAAGGAGGCGCTGATCGTGATCGATCAGGAACTGATGCCTGTCCTACGAGAACGTCCTGATGCGATCCATTTTGATCATTGGAAAACCGTGAACCAATTCCAATGTATGGAGCTCTACTATCGAACATCGGACCCATTTAAACCCCTCAGAGAAATCTACATGGCCTTGCCTGAACTGTTTCCTGATGATCTCCTCTACCTGAATGATGCGGATTACCTACAGTATTTCGAGACACCGCTAACGGAACGGTCATTTACGGACGTAATATCAGTAGTATGCGAGCATCATCAACGTCTCGATGTCGCCGTTAACAAGTACATTCGCGTCGTTGATACCAGGAAACCAAACTTAGATCATGTGAAGAGCAAAGTCGAACTGATACGTAAATTTCAAGCATACCAACGCGAGATCGGAATGGAGCATATAGCAGTCAACACCATTGCTTGGTCGATCATCGAGGATATGGCTAGGGCGATAGGACAGACTTGGCGTTGCTATGGCTGTGACGCTCCATGGTGTAAGAATGCGGGCTATGAACCTTTACTATGTGAACAATGCGTGGACGTATCCTACTGCTCTGAGTTTTGTCAGAAAAAGCACTGGAAAGCTGAACACAAGAAAGTATGTATGCCGTCACCGGAGGTGCAAGAGATACCATCATCAGAGATAGAGGAGAGAATGCCAGTGGGAACAATTGATGAGATGGTGGCATTTATCGCTAAACAGCTAAATTAATCAATCACGTTTCCCATACCCACGCTGCAGTATCTCCCACTTAAACACCATATCAAACACACGCCCTTCCTTAGGAGGCATGATCTGCGTACACTCGATGTCCCAAGGATAGAGAGAGAGGAGACATTCAGAGAACTCGAAACGTAAACGCATCTCCTCGTTATCTTTGTCGGTCCTCTTCTTCTCGCGCATCGCCCTCTTGTAGGCAGTCTCTCCATCTCTGGGGAGCAGATTCAGACGTGCGGCCATCATAGGTGTGGGACAATCGCGCAATCGAACAAATCCGGAAAACTCCCCATCCTTGCTGGTGACGAAATAGTCGTAGTTGGCAGCCATCTTCCTCAGTAAGTACGTTCAGGGGAGAACAAGGCGTAGCGGACGGTGACTGGGTAATCCTCCTCTGGTTTATCGGACCAACAGAAACACTCACGAACGACGCACTTTCCGAGAGTGGCGAAAAGACCACAAAATTCGGGTTTCTTCTGCAAGAGTTTAGCAGCTGCTTCACTAGGGCAATCAACAACACGTACAACAAGGGAAGTTTCAGAGGTAGTGAAACGGAACACCAAACTCATTTTTTTGTGAGATTGGTAGGTAGAGATAACACACACATATATCCTTCGATAACCGAATGGCGGAACTAAAAACTATCGTGCACGTCCAGGTGCGAGACCACTGGCAACAGAAATGGGAGGCGGTCATGAAAGGCAGTGATGGTAAAAATGTACGTATCGGTGGTGGTGCTCAAATCGATTTTATTGAGGAACTTGTCCCATGCATGATGCGTACCGTGCACCTGACGTGGCCGAATGGAATCGAATTTGGTGATGTGCGTGTCATCGACGATAGTAGTGACATGAGTGATCGAACGAATGGTCAAGGTATTGATCGACCAAATACGGATTACTTAAACAGAATGTTGGTACAAGCAATGGCAGCTGCAGCTGCAGCTGCAACGACCAAGAAGAAGAAGTCACGTCCTGTCGCTCCTACTACGCTACCAGTCAATGTGACATCTCAGAGTGGACAAGTAGAGACTGGGTAGCATAACATCTTAAAGAGCATTCCAAACATATCCCCTGATAGTTGTTGATAAGCACCAGCCACACGCAAACGCCTCACCGTTCGAGGGGATACAAGCGCCAGAAACACATGATAGTAAGCAAACATATCGGCAATGTTGCAGATAGCCATCGTCGTACTAGGTCTTTGCTCCTCATAGTCTTTCATCACCTCCTTGCCTAACTGTCGCATCACCTGGGCGATATCATAGAGATTAGCATAGGCTTGTCGTGGAAAGATCTCACGAACCTGTGCTGCGGTCCACTGAAACGAGCAAGGGCCCTGCATTCTCTTGAGAAGTCGAAAGATGACGTCACGTACACAATAGGCTCTACGTGGATTTCCGTATATGATCAGTATATGACTGGGATTATTGTATAGCTCCGCTCGAAAAATAAATAGGACCATCTCCGGTAGGGTCATTACACGTAACCGCCTGATTGGATTCTCACTTTGACGCCAAATAACACCGATGTCGTGGATATATACCTCAAACGTTTGCTTCTGAATGACCTGGTCATGGACTTCTTGAAAGTATCGATCCATCGCATCTGATTGATGGGTAGCGCTCATATGAAGCACCACTCCGTTCATGTACGATTGGAACTTGCTCATGGATGGGTCTCGTGTGCCATGATAATGATTGATCGAGAAGAACGCATCGCTTTCCATGTAGATCTTCAGCATACAGACGATGACTTGCTTGATATTGTCCATAAGTTTAGGGTGATTATAGTTATTATGGAAGGCGAACTTTTGGAGAAGACAACGCTCAAATTCTGGGTAATAGGCCTGTCGGCGCATGATCTTCTCGATCAATTCAGGAGGAGCCAACGAGGTGAGTGCGGTTTGCAAAATACTCTCAGCGCGCAGATAAGATGGATAACATACCGATAGTAATGCCTCCACTTCTGCGAACTTACCCTTTTCTAAGAGATAATTCAACCTATCAACCATTCTATTTATGTTTCCCACTCCTGAATGTCAAAGGGAGTACCACGTTGGTATCCTATCCTTCCGAAACAGAGATGTCAAAAAGAGTACCACACGGGTATCCTATCCTTCCGAAGCAGAGATGTCAAAGGAGGACAAAACACATATGTAATGGGTCTCGAGGACGTACAGCTGATGGAACACTTGTGTCGCGAACGTGATAGATTAGGTGAGGAGATCAGACAGAAGGAGACCGAGCGTAGCGATCCTGATTTTACCTCCCGTAATGCACAGAATAAACAACGTCTGTTGGATCGTATCAATGAATATCAATTACAATCTCATCTGTGTCTGGAAGAGAGAGCTAAATGGATCGCTCTGCTCGGTACTTCTGGCGAACAGGAGGAGCATTACCTGGAACAAATGAGCGAGTGGAACAACAGGTTTGAGGAGTGCCAAGAGCTCATTGTCACCACCGAAGCGCAATACATGCAGGACGAGGTGACTATGCTTATGCAGCAATATCAGGATGTTGATAAACGTATTTTGTCTATGGTGTTTACATCAACTGATGAATTCATCGAGCTGTTTGACCATGATGAATTGATGGAGGATGAAGGCGATATTCCCATTCCTATGTCTATTATCCCACCTCCACCTCCACCACCACCTCCGCCCCCACCATCAACTGTTGGAGAGGAGATTCTGGCGTATTTCCGAGGTGCACGCAAAACGATTCATGAACCTCTCTCGGTGCTTCCACGACGAACGATGTTCAATCGTGACGATGAACTGCAAGCAACTTCGGCACGTGTACGTATCTTTTACCCACACGTGTACATCTATGAGATCCTCAATAATTTGTTGAAGATCGAGTATGTGTTCCGAGTGGAACTGCCAGGGCGGTCAGCCGAACATTTCACCGCAAGGTTGGCCCTCCTGGACTATCTCGCGAAACTGAGCTCAACCGACGCTGGTGGATTTCATCCGCATGCTGCTGTCGATCTTAGCAATGATACAGAAGGCTCAACTAGGGCGGTCATGTTCCTTCGTAATTGGAACAACCGAAAATACACCGTCAAATACCGTGTGGAAGAAACTAGGGAGCTCGCCTACGTCCCAGAGATGCTTCGCCCATGGGTGAAGGCGTATCGTATGAAACTCATTGACAAGGACAGTCCGAGCGTTAGAGTGCCGGACCTTGTTGTGTATCGCTATCAATTTCCAAACCAAGCGCTATGTTATGCTATTGATATTCAAGAAGTATTTAAGATGTATGAAGAGCTGCAGTTGTAGGTTACATGTGTAAACTACACGCCTATCGCGTATAAAGAAAAGCATTCTCCATTTCTTTAATCCCCTTTTCCACATCAATGAACGCACGTTCTCGCAAGGCAGACTGGACGAACTTTGCCTCATGGATAAGCGACAACAACCGTGCAGCAGTCTCCCGGAAATCCTTCAGTTCCTGTGCTCCATCCACTGGAACTGGCGAGGCCAACGTTGCAGCAAACATCATCGAATAATGCAGATATCTGCTTTTATTTTCCTCTGGCGTATTGTCTCTCACCACGTCGCGACGGTACAGTACTGCCTTTCCTTCACCGAGGTGGATGACGATCTTTGGTTGTTCGCGTTTGATAAGACGAAGCGTGTGCGCATTAGTAACGTCTACCGCATCATCATCGATGAGAATGGGTTGAATATCCACACCCTCAGTCATCTTTCTCATCAAATCCGCTTGATCCCTGTGGTACAGACAGTACGTTGCTTGGTTCCACAAGGATGGCTTCAGAAACGCATCGACGACATGGTTTTCAATACGTCCAACGATAACTCGAATCAATTTGGTCATCCAGAGAACTAGCTCTTGTTGTCCTTCTACGAGAAGCAATCGATCAATATGCCAATCATAATGGATTCCGAAACGTGTCTCTCTATTCACCATTCGATACCCAAACTCGTCCTTATTCTCATCCGGAGACACGTTAGGGATGTATTTATTGAACAAAACGGTGGTCCATGATGTGGTGACAGCAGGAGGGGAATCAGGGTATTCGAAGAATGGCAGAGAGAGCAAGGGGGACCTGGTTTTACAGTAATTGAGGATCTCCACGCGTAAAACTTGCGTAATCTTTTCCTCCCATTCCTTGTTATCCCTCTCGAGGAGGACTCGCAGGCCTCCAACAACCTCACGGGTGTGATTAAGATTGGCGAAGAATGCTTCCATGTTTGTGAGGTAAGGTGTGATAAGGGGGAGACATATAGGGTGGACAATTGGACTTATCGATATAGGTAAGAAATGCAACTCAATTAGGGGTCCCGACAGTCTCCATCGCACCAGCAACTACCAACAAGGTCTTCTCGACTTCGGTAGTGGCGATCGCCTTCCATCGTGGATGGATGTGTTTGGCCTCCTGAACCGCAAAGAGGAAGAGCTGTCCCTGAACTCGGACTTCATTCTTCTGTCGGAGACGGATCTCATCCGCAGTAGGGGGAGGAGCTTGGACCTGGACGGGTTCTTGGGTGGTGGTGGTGGTGGTGTCCATTTTCAGAAGTTTATTTGTGGACTTAATCAATAACCTGTTCCACTCCGGGTCTTTACTCGCCTCATCGAAGATCAAACCCACCAACTCTTTGCGGTTTAAATCAGGGTGTATGTCCCATAATCCCTTGATCACTCTAAGCACCTCAGGGTCAAATTCCTCCATGGTTGTGTGTGTGCGGGAGAGCCTCACACATAAAAATGTTACAGCGTTCAAAAAAAGCACGTACGGATCGTCCGATGGGCGAGGAGATCATCTCCGAGGTGAACGTTAATGGTTTCATCGTGATCCCCTCGGTCATTTCGTTCGAGGAATGCGATGACATTGTCGACAAGGGGTGGACATTCCTAGAAAGTCTCGATACGCAACTAAATCGCCATAATAACGCAACATGGATCGACGAGAATCGTCCCATGCATCATAGAGGATTCATCTTTGGTGTGAACATCGCATTCCAAACGTTTTTTGTCATCGCGAGGATGGCAGTAATGTACGTCTTTGTGGCGATCTGGGGGGCAGATAAGCTATGGACCTCATTGGATGGGTGTATCATCTCGAAGAAACCGAAACATGCCAAGTTTGAATCGTTTGAAGATTGGAAGGAGAAGACCTGGACGAAAGACGAGTTCGTCATCATGTTACCACCGGCTATTCATGACAACGAATACCTTGGAGCGCTGTTCGTTACCACGAGCGAGATAAACGAGAGGTGTTTCGTGTACTTCCCAGGAAGCCATCGACTTTTCACGGAGATGCTGGCGTTGGAGCCAAAATTGCGTAAAACTCGGTCTGGCCCAGAACGTAAATTGAACCCCGAGCATCTCGATTTCTTCCGGAGCAAGGGTATCGAACCGGTACGAGTACCAGTAAGACGAGGATCGATGATCATCTGGGATCCAACACTGGTCCACTGCTCCTCAGAAGGGTTTCGTGATGCCCCATCGGATTCGATGCATTTTGAGTTGCGGATTTCCATGTCTCCATGGAACAAGGGGTCAGAGAAAACACATCTTATGTCAGCACGTCGGATGTTCGAGAAGGGTCGAACCACACATGCATTTGCACATCCATTGCGTCTCAGACGGGAGAGAGGGACGTTTGGGAACAAATGCTATCGTGGCAGCGATGAACCACATGTGTCTCCGCCTATAACGGACATGAAAGCGAGACGATTGCATGGACTATTGGGTTATCTGGAGGAAGAAGAAGAATAGCTTACTGGTGTTTAGTTAAGGTAAAAGCTAAGGTGTCTTCTACTTGAGCAATCACACCGTAGTTGTGTAACACACTATACCCATACGCTAGAGCAGCAGCGTCCGTGTCAGTTTTCAGGGGACGGATCAATAGCTCCGTCCAATTTGCATGCAGCACATTGTTATCTTTGTCCGTCTGAATAATGTAGGCAATTATCAACGCCGCCCTCAAAAAGATCTTATTCACCGGTGATTTATCGAGATGAGCTCTCTCCTCGAATTTCATACTAACAGATCCAATACGCTCCGTGAGGTCGGTCCCTTTCATATAGTAAAGCTCATACCGAGGGGGTAATTCACCAGGTATGGTTTGAGGAAACTCACCATATGTCAATACATACGTATTTTTAGTTAGTTTACTTGCTGCGCCGGCTCGAAATCGACCCCAGCATTTCGAGTTCCAGACTGATTTACCGTCGAATATGAAAAAGTTAACTGCCTTGCTCTGCTTCGGAGTGGCGGCGACCATAATCGGACGAGCCTGGACATCGTAGAGGTAATGATAGGGATCGCTGGCCTTCACAAGCCATCTGCCCCCCTCAACAACCTTCACCTTATATCGTCTCTTGTCTTTTTCGCCTACTTGCATCCAATGGATTACACGCCTGACAGCCCAGAGCAATGCTGCTTCACTTTTATATCTCTCTGAATCAGGTTGTTCATAATGCACGCGTTTGGCCAACGCAGGGTCGAGAGAAAGTATTTTTCTCTTTGTTGTTTTGGGATCAGCTTCATACACACCCAGTTCCTCATTCCGTTCGACGACGTTCGTATTTTCTATAATAACCTTTTGATTCTCCCAGTTATCCTCGATCTTACGAATATTCACAGGTTGCTTTACGATAACCTCCTCCTCCTCTACGATACCCTGACGTTCCTCGCTAATATCCTTGATATCCGCACGATACATAGCTACCGATTCATAGGTCGATTTCGGTAAATCTTCCTCTTCCTCTTCCTCCTCCTCCTCGAGAGGAGCCATTCGTGGGAAATGGGGATCTATTTTTGAAGCTAGATCATGAAGATACGAGGTGGTCTGAAAAAGATCAGACATGCCCGATTTCAGAGAGAAGAAGGAGGAGGAAGACTTACCTGAACGCACGGATGTAGCAGAAAGAGGTGCCGGTTCCTCCTCTGCTTTCTTCCGCTTCTTGCTCTCTGGGGTATCGAATGGTCCCTTTTCATGAAGCGGGGTACCGAAGATATCAGTAGAAGGTAAACTGATCTCTGAATAGCTATATTCTCCGCCGTGTGGAGACCAAGGAGGCGGTGTGGAAGCAGACGTGGCGGCAGTAGTCACGACAGGTTCAGCTGCTATGCGTGTGAAATGGACCTCGTTTATCCTACGAGTTGGGTTCATATCAAGTTGAAAACCATGATGACTGCGTTGCATGCAGATAGGAACTGCGAAGACACCTTCTACCCAGTTATTGATAATCGGAATCAGACTCATTTCTTCCGGTCTGATGCTCCAGATGATCTTATTCACCGAAGCAGGAATCCGCATACCATCGAGCAGACACTGAAATTCCAAATAGCGGTAGACCTTTGGAGCTCCATTCGTCGTAAATGTTAACAACGATTCAGAAGAGACGTAGGTTACCCATATCGTCTCAATTGCAAGGGCACGGAGATCAGCGAGTGTGGTTGGAGCGGTGGCGGCTGATCGTAAGAGAAGTGAGGGGAAGATATATATCGATACCTGTCCGGAGATACCCTCGATAATCGAGAAGAGTCCATTTTCAGGGAAACAATAGGCGATGAAGGTATCGATGACATCTATCTGACGACCAGGGATAGGTAATTCAGTACGCAACGTATGCAGAAACAGCTCCACGTTCATGACCTCTTGTTCTCTCACTATTGTAGGGTGAGGTGGGAGGATAGGACCAGTCCATGGGAATTTCCAACGATCTTTGTTGTCTATTCCTCTCTCGGGTGCTGGGATGAGATGGTACCCTCGACCACTCAAGATGGCACGACTGAGTCCGAGTACGTTCTCGAGAATCTCTTTGGCTGGTCGTTGCGCTACGTATGCATCCTCTGCTGGACGCATATACATGTTAATCGATGAAGGATAACGCGAATTACCACTCGAATCGGTGAAGAAATAATGAACGAGGATATCCAAAACGATATCAAAGAGGTCCTTATCGATGACAGCCTGTTCCTCCAGCATAGTTGGTTCACCAGATGAGAAGGTAATACTGTCATCGTCGATAAGAAGTTGGCTTTTGAAATAGGGAATGGTTTCCGTGGTGAAATGGGACACGGTGAAATGAGAGACAGTGAGATCCAAGTAAGGAGATCCAAGTGTCACCGTGATGAAGAAACGACGACCGGTTATCTTTGAAAAACGATGAGAATAGATACATTTACCATGACTATCTGTTTGCACATCGTCCATATCGATCCTGATATCCGAAACGGCGGCGAAGCGTTCTTGAACGTGGGGCGATTCGGAGGCCATCTTATTCGTGCGAGAGAATAACAACAAACACAATGAATGTGATCAATAGACAAAACACGAATCCTTCGAGGAGACGCAGCAAACAACGCAGGGGTGGGATCTGGAAGATAACAAAATGCAAGAGAAACACTACAGCACCTAACTTAAGCAACAGCATAACGTTCTCTGTGGCAGTCAACTGCTCCACTTTCTCTCGATAGATTTGTAAGAGGTAGGCCTCAAGGGCGGCCTGAATTACTTCCTTCATTCCTTAATATGTGACAACCGCAACCTTGCCACCGGATGGACCAGAAAATGATACAGTCTCCGCAAGACATCGGCAGGGAGCATCCTGATGTCCGCCTTGGTGCTGATGCGCTCGATTTGTTGGGTGGACAACAACACTAACATCGGTTCAACCAACACAAGTCTCTCTCCAAAACACATCATTAACTGGTACAACTTCACACTATTGTTCATCACCAGACTCTCTCTCATGTCGAGTTTCGAGAAAACGAGTGTTTCATCGATATCTTTGACCCATGTAGCATACCGTATTTTATACACAACACTCATCACACCACCCATCCGTTGCCGCATACGACAGATCGAACTTCTAATTCTATTGTGTACAACTGGTACGAGTTCTTGTACATCATCGACTGCACACCTCGCCTCATTGCCTTTCTTATAGGCAGAACAACCTAGACTCTGTAGCATAAAGATCAACTGTAGTACATAATGCCACGTGGGAATATCAGTTGATGACACACTGAACAGAGCTTGGTCTAGGACGTATTGTATGGGGGTGATCCTACTATAGTAAACGATAATTTCTTCACCATTGTCATCGAATTTCTTCCTTATAAAGGTATGGAGACCCATCAAATCAGGTTCACGACGTTGCATACCAGTCAGAATCATACGTGTCGCCATGAGATGGATAGCTGGGGCGAGATGTTCCTGAGGGATTTTCGTCAATATGGTCTCAAACGGTGTTTTTTCGATTCTCGACATCCCGTCTCGATGGCACACGGTCTTTGAGAGCATTCCCATTTTCAAGCGAGGATGGAACGTAAAGGTGGACATTTTCATCATCATCGTTTCGAACATCCGAGCCATCGCATCACCTAACACTCCTTTGTTTAGCAATTCCACACGCATAATGAAAAAGAGAGAGGTCCATGCCATACAATCAACGTGGGTGTTGTCTGGCTTGAATTCCTGTTGCATCGCGAAGACCATCGGCGTTAGACAACTATACCATTTAGCAGTAATATCATCAATACGGTCATGTTGTAGCCCTCGGTAAATGCTACTATGGCGTCGACCTCTCTGGAGATATCTACGGGCCTTCCCAGGTTGGAGATCGAACTCCATGAACAGCAACTTTGGATTCTTTGCCAACCATTTAACTGCTTTCTCAGGCGAATTCTCCACTCGATGCAAATGATAGTACTCGCTCCACATTTTTGTGTGTCTCCCTCTTTGCTACCCGCGTGTTTTCAAGGTATACCCAAAAAAAGCCCAGTAAATCCTGTGGATTTCGAAAAATACTCTTTTTTCACTGTTTTTTTGTCAGAGTCCAAAAAAACCTTCCCTACCTCTGAGACCCCCTCATCTACCGCGGTAGTATACTGTTTGCTACCACAGCCGAGGCCCAGTGAATCCTGTGGATTTCTAACTTCATTTTTAAAAGTGAAAAGTTCATTTTTTGGTGAAAAATTGAAAACAACATTCACCCTCAAGATTCACTGGGCCTCGGCTGTGGTAGCTAAAAAACAAGATACCACAGAAGGGTAGCAGAGAAGGGGGGAGAGAGGGCCACACAGACAATGCAGACTGATACCTACTACTATCATGCGGGAATCAAGCGTGATTTGGCGGTGGTGACGTTAAAAACAGGTAAGACGGTAACTTTGGCTCGCAATGGGAGGCGTGAGTATTATGCCCTGAATATCGATTTGGTGAGTCCTGAAGAAGGTACCGTCGTCATTGCTCGCTTCCTGCGTTATCATAATCGAGTGATGACCTCGTCGATACGGGTGACTTACCCTGAATGGAAGCGGTGTGGTTTAGGTAATTTGGTTCTCTCCCATGCTAAGAGGAATCACGCCTCATTCTTCAAACGAGTCCGTCTACCGGCGGTAATCTGGCCCTCACCTGCTCGATCGAACAACCACCATGATGAATACATACGGTTCATGGATCGCTTCTTCGAAATCATGCCCCCTCACGGACACATCGTCCACTACTCCGGGAACGCACCAGAAAGCAAGGAGGTCAAACGATTCATCGAGGAGGACAGTTTTTCAGGGTATGCTTATCGCACGCTATTTGGGAAGGTTGAGGTACAAAAGGTAGAGGTGGTGTGTAATTTACAAATATTGGTTATTTTCCGACGACTATGAAGCTTAACATTATCAATTCTGGCACCTCGTTGGTGAAAGGCACTACTCCGGATGATGAACATTACCATTTGCACCTGGAATGCATACCCAAACGGCGAATTGCGGGACAACTGAGTTGTCGAAAGTACCCTCGACAGGGAATCTTGGAGATATCGTTCACGGGAAGAGAGGAGGAGACGTACTGGTCGTTGCGTAAAGTGTTCTCGCAAGCAAAGTTCTTCCAGGTCTTCTTCGAGGACATGCACACCTTGAAGGCTGTGCGGATCTGCTATCCAAAGGCACTCTCTTCGTCGATCATCGCCCAATCGTTTCGTACACTGGGAACCGCAACTATCGAGTATGCCTGGGACGTGCAATATGTACGCATTCCACCATCCTATCCATCTCGAAGTATGATGCGACGGTATCTACGGATGACACTCATGGAGCAATTGTTGCAGGAGTGGTTGCCAGGACGTTTCTTCTGGTTGCAAAGGGCACGGATTGCTGATCAGATCGATCTTACGTACATCCTGGCGCCAGTTGTCTCCCCACAAACAAAAACTGTAAATGCCACGACACGCATCGCGGGAAGCAGAGGAGGCGGAGGAGGAGGGAGAGAAGAAGAAGGAGGAGGAGGAGGAAGAGCAACCGATTGGTCTCGGTACATCGCTCCATCTATTGCTATGGGACACCGAACTTTGGGTATGGACAAAACAAAAAGAAGAGTTACGTTTATATAGGTCTAAAGTAGAAGAGCAATACACGATTATTGCGAAGCGGATGAAGAGTGTGCGTCATATATATAAACCTAAAGAACAGGATTATGGCAAACGAGTGATTAAATTACAAGAATATATCAAACATAAACGTGATAAGGGTATGGTAGATGCCGATATCATTGTCATGATGTCCGATTCATGGCGCAAAGAGCTCGATAACCTCCGAGTTATCGCTCTCCTCCTCAATGCACAGAGACATAATCTCGACACATTGGACATTATGTTGCGTGAACTTACCGACGAACGAGCGAGTGTCACCGCATTACTCGAGAGCATGCAACTCGGTAATTTAATCGCCGACACGCATGAGGCATTGAAAGACATGCGTCAATACGACCCCTCATCGAGTGTACGGAAGATGAGCGACGATATGCGTCAGTTTATGAAGAATCTGAACAGTTCGAAACCCATCGATCGAGCGAATTTGCGTGTAGATGCCATGAAAGAAGTCCTGAAGGATCTGGCTGGTGAAAGGTACCATACGGATGCAGCTAGTGCTGGGTTCCTCGACTTTATCATGGCCCGACCGATCATTGTCCCTAGCGGGGAGGAAGAGGAGGAGGAGGCAGAGGAGTTACCGTCCTCTCTTGCGCGGGTTAAGGTAAATGCATGATCCATACCCACGTTTCTTGTAGACATACTCCCGATATCGATGGAGAGCTACCGTTTCGTCCGTAAAATCCTGCATCAGCTGATACGCCAGCTCCGGTGTGTACCACATCTTCAGCCCATGACCCTCCAAGTTAAGTGTGTCAGTGAAGTTGTCCGCCCATAATGTCACCCCATCGAAATAGATGCGCATGCAGCTGGGTTGGTAGCTTTTTACGGTTGAAAGTAGCGATGAACCACGAGTAATAATGTAGACAACGAGCTGTTCCTCTATGCCGTTAACGATCCGTTTCCAGTTCAGGATCGATGCGTGAATGCCATCGTTTGGTAGCGAATCCTCGAAGCGCCAATCGGATTGGAAGAGTGCTGTCCGTACGTTTATCCATGCGTCGTACGTGACGAGTAGATCGACATTGGCGGTCTCGAATGCACCGGAGAGGAGTTCGGAGAGGAGGAAGCCACCGGTGACACAGACGGAGGGAAAGAGTTGAGGGGGGACAAAGTAGGAGACGGCAGCGAGCAATTTCTTCTCGACGATACCTTTGATTAGCTTGCGGTAGGCTTTGTCTGTGCGTCCGAAGCTCATGAGTTCGCGATACGTAGAGAGATAGGGAATGATGTTTACTCGAATCAAGTCAATGGGAAGTCTATTCATGGTTTACATGTGGTAAAAACTCTTGCCAATTCAACGCTACACGACATAATGGATTACACCATACTCTCTCTTCTTTGTCACCCTCAAACAGAGGTGGGAGGATCACGTCATGCGCGTACCAATTCGTCCTCACTATCTGTGGATATGGGATGAACAACAGCGCTATTACGTCCTCTACCTTTCTCTCCGCTTCCTTCGCTTCCCTGTGCATTGCTGCCTTCCTCTTCCTCGCTGCTACCGTAGCAGCTATTGAAGTCCTCTTCCTCCTCGGCATCTTCCAGTTGTGGTGGTGGGGCTAGGAGTGGCAACATACAGGCGGACAAAATGAGCGATTCGTCCCACACCCAAAGATCCGCAGTCACGATGAAACTACCATTTTCCATCTCTCCCCAATGCACTTCTTCAACGTCGACGTACTTGTTAGGGAACAACTTTATCTGACGCTCGATCTCTTTCTGGATATTCGCCTCCACCGCATAAGGATCATCATCTACGTAGGCAATAAACTCGATCCGTTCAATCACAGAACCCACTGGACCTGGTTGATACGTATTCCAACGAACCACTTGCTCTTCTCTCTCCTCTGGTACAGTCACCGGTGCGGGTGATGGCGGAGGAGGTGGTGGAGGCGCTGGTGCTCGTTCTTCAAGGGGAGCAATCTCACGAACTTGTTTGAGGACGTTGTTTTTGAGGCTTCGGGCTTGGAGGTTGGTCTTGAGACGGTCCAATTTGTGACTTTTCAGGTCGGTAATGATGATATTTCGCACAATTGCGTGTTGGCGATTCAATTCTTTGATCTCCTCAAGAGCCACGTGCGTACGATCACTACGGTTCACCTGCATATTCTGCGTCCATTCGAGGAGTCGGAGCGTTTCATGCTGGTATTTGATCTCTTCATACCGTTCACGCCAAGGTTGGTAGACTTTTTCGGTAACCACTTCGATGATTGCCAGGGCCTGGAAGAGACGATCTTCAAGGATATTGACCAGCTTCAAGTCTTGGCCATCGAAGGTTTCCTCGATGGACATGAAGGCCTCTAAGGTATCGAGAAATGCTTGTTTTCCCTCCTCCCATTTCTCTGCACCACTGATACGTTGGTAGCGCACCATACGATGCCAGGATTCTTCTTTGGAGGCCATGTTGACTGGATTTCCGTTCTTGCCGATCATGAAGAGGATGTTAGCGAAATCAAGACCGGCGTAGAACACAGCGATGATGTGATGGGTGCTGACAGGACGTGATCCGGTACTGTAGGAGAGGTCACGGTAGAGAAGTGTAGGATGGACCAATTTGAAGTCGAACGGTTGAAATAGGGTCATACTAAGATATTTACTTCGTATCATACATTCGATACAACGTTTTTCCACGGTACATCCTTTCTTCACACTGCATGCTGCAAACACACTCTGACTGATGATGAACGCATCCATGCCGATACCCACAGATGGAGGTGCCATTTTTCACGGTATGTGAAGAAGAAACTAAGTTTGTGAGCCACCAAGAGTAAACCTTGCCATCGCCCCCTGCACTCCGAAATTCTCTCCCCGTTTCGACCAATCCCTCGTACGCACCGGTGGTATCGCAATTTTTCGTACCATGACAACCGGTACAGATTCTTCGTTATCGCCACGTCGGTTATCGTCCGTCACGCGTCGAGAACTCACACCAACGTCCATCGTTGGTACATAGCTGATCATGATGTTACGTGCCTTGAAGAGACTTTTCATCTTCATGATGGCAGTCACTAGTTCAGATTCGAGAGTAGCTCCTTCGACGGGAGATATGGTCTGAATCTGGTAGTGGATTTTCTTGAAGAAGCCCCATTGCAGACGGATACGAATGACGATGTTCTTCACAATGTTAGCGAACATGTGAGGGTTGCGGAGATCTCTCTTGAACTCCACCACGTTAGAACGACTAGGATCTCGGTCATGGAAGAGCGTGATGTAATAGTACAGTAGGTCATTATCGTAAGGATTCCGGTATCTGTCATTGACGAGAATCGTAATCTTCACTGGGACTTTAGAGCTTTTCAACCCATCAGCCTCCACGCCTGGCTTTCGCACCTCTTCTTCCTCTTCTTCTCCTTCAACGTCCATTGCCAAATATTTGTGTCCTTCTCTTTCCCCCCTATCTACCTATGGTAGCAAGCGCCACATATACAACTTAATTGAAATCATGGAGGAGGAGAGTCTCCAAGATGCATTGAGGAGGATGGAAATGACAGACGAGTATCGTGCAGAGATCTGGGATACGATGTCCAAACGTATCGTCATTCCTCCTCGTCCCAAGGAAATACCTCCTCTACCTGATTTTTACCATGGAATCGATACTCACGAGGACAGTGCGCTGACAAGTGAATTTTTGGTGGGATACATATGTCTTCCTGAAACATGGCGCCCTGAGCTTCTGGAGATAATCGAAACGTTCAACAAAGAGGCCTTCTGGTGTAAAACCAAGATGGGATTGACGGCGATTGCTGCCCCTAAACCGTCAGGGGTGTCTCACACCGAAATCAAGCTTGAAAGGCTCTTCACCAAGCTCGGATTGGACCGGATTCGATTGATCGTCAAGGAAGAAAAACAGGGGGACAAAGAATTATACGTACTGTACCAACAATTTTAGGATCTAAGTTAATGGAATCATCATAGTATGCCTAATCAAAAACAGCTTTGCACCATCATCACGTATATCACTACCATCATCCAAACGACGTACCTTTCCGTTGAATACATCAGATACAAATGTTTTTCGATCATGCTCATTAGCAAACGCGAGTCGCACCTTATTAGGCTCCTTTTCCATCGGAATGATACTGACAAGACGTCGATCTTTCACATCGATAGGTAATCGTATGGGTCTCTCGCTGACAATGTCAAGGAGATAGGCCTCAACATGAAGTTCGATGATGGTGAGGTACTCATGAGGAATGATTTTCCACTCCACTTTGGTATCGATTGTTTGAGGGGGGTTATAGTCTCGGTCTCGTCTAATACGTGTTTGACGAAGGTTTGCTAGCAGTATCGATGGTCCATAGCAAGTAATCATCGCACGGAGACGAGGGGGGACTATCGTCGAGAATCGATACGTTCTCATCTGATCACCAGTCATCAGGAATTTCTTGAGGAATTCCTCTACCTCAGCTTCATCGTCTACTGAGCTGTATGTTCCCTCTCGATTACGCTTGATCTTCCTGTAAGCATTGTTTGGATTGAGTGTATGCTCTTCTTCTGACCATCGTTGATGTCTCTTGCGTTCCTGAACCGGCTCAATATCCTCCCAAAAGCGCAACTGCGATGCATTGTCGAGATCCATGTTTACTCTAACCAGTACGATACTGTTCTCGCGACGACGTACATAAAGACAAAGGTGAGGATCATTGATATACCGTATACCACAGTTAAGACGGGGATATAATAGCAACAGATTTCACGTAGAACACTAGGAGTGGGTCGCTTAAGCATACTACACATATATATATGTGATGGTAATTGTGAGTACAGAGAAGGGAGATGTGTTAGAGGCGGACATCATCATGCAACAGTGTAATACGATTACGACAAAGGCTCATGGTCTGTCGTTGGCAATCGCTCGTCGTTATCGTTGGGCGGACGTCTATGGAAGACGTAAACCTGTTCGTCCTGGGCGAAACCACGCAATGGCCGCCGATCGACCTATGTTGGGGACGATCAAATTGGACGATAATGGAGCTCAACGTGTGATTCATCTGTTCGCGCAAAACCTCCCTGGGAAGTCTGGAGTGTGGGCCAAAGAGTACCATACAGAACGTGGTCAGCCGGACACCCCGATGCATCGTGTGCGGTGGTTTCGGCAATGTATCGAGGCGGTCGATGAATTGGACCTCGGAGTGCCTATAGGAGTCCCTAACCATATTGGTTGTGGCTTAGGGGGAGGTGATTGGGACGTGTATAAGAAAATATTGGAGACAGCAAAGAGTTCATTCGTCGTTTATGAGCTAGAAGTCGATTGATTGCAATACGTAGCTCTCGGTATAATCGTCCATAAGATAATTCTTCAATGGCTCTTCTCTATTACATATACCACCACATCGAACACGACGACGCTTCACGTCATCTTTAAACCAACGACGTTCGGTTTCCGTTCGAAACACATAGGTGATCGCATCTCCTTTAGTGTAGTACCATAGGATTTGATAACCATTGACATCATATTGATTTTTTATATAAGGAGCTGTTGGCATTCGGTAGACAGTGAGAGCGTAACGAATCTCACGTAACTCGACCACCACGACATGATCATCACTTGATACCATATGCCAGCCTTTAGTGTCACGAGCACGTCGTTTATGATTAATATCATCTAGGACGGATTGACCATGTACTTTCATCGCGTCGACCAGCTCAGAGGGAATCAGGAGTACGACCTCAAATGAGGTGGCATGCTCGTTCACTTGTAAGTTGTTGGCGAAAAACGTGGTCACCGCATTGAAATCGTGTATGGGAGATTTTTCCTTCGTCTTCTCTGGACCTTTTTTCACCTCTCCTTCTGCTTGCTTATTGCACATGATGAGGTGGAAGGCATGATCAGGATCCATCTTCTATTGGTTCTAGAATGGTACAGAATCGTTTGGTAAAAATTTGTGTGTCTTGTGACGTCTCGGTTGTCTCCCTGTCCTTGTCAAATTGCAAACAGTCCGCCTTAGTACGACATTCGATGGTCAACATCTTCTTGATCCTATCATGTGTGAGACGAATGACGCGTGGATCAGTGTCGTAGTAACTCTTGACACCATGGAAGACGCCGTATTCGATATAGAAACGGTATCGTTGTAATTCGATCACGAGATCGTCACCTCCCGTGGAGATGATCTTCCAACCTCGGCTTCGTTTCTGGTGATGTTCATCGAGAAGTTGTTGTCCGAAGGTCACCACGCCCTCTCGGAGATGACTTGGAAGCTCCAAATGCAGGCGATGGATCCTATCGATGTGTTTACGGTATTCAATCTGCACTGGAGGAATCCGACCAACAACACTTTGGATGTAAATTCGCACCGCTGGTGGGGGTTCAGAGATGACAGCGAGCAGAAACATGTTGCGTATGTGTCTCTCCCCCTTCTCTGCTACCCTTCTGTGGTATCTTGTTTTTTAGCTACCACAGCCGAGGCCCAGTAAATCTTGAGGGCGAATGTTGTTTTCAATTTTTCGCGAAAAAATGAACTTTTCACTTTTAAAAATGAAGTTAGAAATCCACAGGATTTACTGGGCCTCGGCTGTGGTAGCTAACAGGGAGATACCGCGGTAGATGAGGGGGTAGAAGTGGTGGGCAACGTTTTTTTGGAGACAGAGAAAAAAACAGTGAAAAAATGCATTTTTTCGAAATCCACAGGATTTACTGGGCTTTTTTTGGGTATACCTCGAATACTCTGTGGTAGCAAAGAGGGAGACACACAAAACCAAATGTTTCAATTAATTGATGCTGTGGAGACGTATGAAAGAAACGGTCGCGAGAATGCACGACAATGTGTGACGTTAATCGGGAAAAACCTGGATGGTAAAATGATCATTAAGGTGATCAGAAATATCGATCATGAGGTATTCGTTGCGGTCAATGAGAACTTTCATCCTGAACAAGCCTATCGTGCAGGAGTGAAGCTCAATGAGGCGTTACTGAAGTCGAAAACATGGTGTAAACGGACCGAATGTTCACGTCACCCGAAGAATGAGGAGACTTCCGAATTTGGTGAACGGTCGATATGTACTCACGCATGTGCCGCTGATCGTCAAACGGACGAACAAGCAGTACGTCGGGTGGATCTCGTGCGTGCGCGAGGGTTTATCGGTTATGAGGCCGAAGAGCGTCTCTTTGCCAAGTTTGTGTTCACGCGATCGTATTATTGTTCGTGGAAGCTGCGCAAGTTGATCCCACCGTTGATCCAAGATCAGAACGTTAGGGATGTATGGCGTGGGATCTATGAGTTGAGCGATAAATGTGTCGATAATTACATCAACAATATTGGAAAAGCCGGATTCGAATGGTTTTCTGAGGTAGATGGCACTCCAATTTCTGAAGCCCTAGCTCCACCAATGAGCGTGAACGTACCTCTAAAAGAACTCCTATTCGATATCGAAACGCCTTCGGATCAACGTCCATTCCCTACCGCCGATAAGGTTCCTATTGCTTCCATCCAGTTCAAGACTCGATGGGATGATCATGTGTACTACTATTGTACGGTTGGCCAGACCACAGGTGAAATCGAAGGAGATGTACCAGATGGGACCGAAACGATTGTCTTTGACACGGAGTATCAAATGTTGGAGAAGTTCCACCGAGTATTCATGCAGATGGATCCCGATGTGGTTGCTGGCTACTATAGCAATTCGTTCGATATGCCGTACATCGTCGATAGGATGAAACTGCTTGGAATGCGTCAATGGAATCAATGGTCGCGATTACCCAATGAACCATTGAGGTACCTCCGCACGGAGTTTACGTCGAAGGGGAAAGGAACGATGGAGAAGACGTTGATCTACTGTCCTGGTAGGATGTTTGTGGATATTAAAGAGCTCGTGAAGAACGATATGGGGATCAAACCGATCAGTAAGAAATTAGGGCCGGTGGCTCTCTCCCTGGACAATCCGAGCAAACCGGAGACCAACTGGTGGAAAAGAGGAGGTAAAGATGAACTGCCGGTGAAGGAACTTCATCCTTGCTTCCATGGAGATGCAAAAGCACGTGGTAAATTCCGCAAGTACGGTATTAAGGACGTCATGCTATTGGAGAAGGTGATGGATAAACGAAACTATATCGGTATGGTACGTGCCAATTGCAGGGTGTTTTGTGTTCTCCCGCGAGAGAATATGGAGCGAGGGATCAGCTATATGTTGAGCAGGAAGGTCTATTGGTTGACATATGGAAGGTTCTTACGACGTGATGAAGCTGTACCATTGATCATCCAAAAATGCGTGCAAGAGATGCTCTTGCGTGCAAAGAAGTATGAAGGTGGGTTGGTACAAGATCCGGACGTTGGGTTTGTGCCCTGGTGGGTATTTGTGCTGGATTTTGCGTCGCTGTATCCGTCTACGATGTGGACCCATAACTACTGTCCGACCACCTGTATGCTGGACCCGCGCGATCTGGAAGGTATGGTGGAGGGTGTGGATTACGAAATAGCGAAGAATGGGGTGGCATTTCTGCATCGTGATAAGCGTTTAGGGGTGATGCCGCAACTGTGTGCGCTGTTCATGGATATGCGAAAGCAGACGAAGAATCTGATCAAGGGAGAAACCGATCCGGAGAAAATCAAGGCTCTCGGAACGATCGAACAGGCCTACAAGTTAGCTGCAAACTCGACATACGGAAATGCCGGTATGGCTGCTTCGGATATGGCTCTGCTTCTGGTTGCCGACGCGGTGTGTAGTCGTGGACGATGGTATATTACTGAGGTGATCAAGTACCTCCTAGCACACCCTGAATTACAGCAATACCTACCGAAACTCAAGTATGGAGATACGGATAGTGTGTTCATTGCGTTGGAGACGGAGCTTGAGTTGGAGCAGGCCAGGGCGATCTTCAAGCGGATGGAGGAGTTGCTGAAGGATTCGGGGATTATGTCTGGGAAGATGGAGATTGTGCGTGATAAACTAGCGTACAAATCGGTTTTTGTGTGTAAAAAGTATTATATTATGTCGGAAGTATCGTTCCTCCCAGGGTACTCGGACGAACGCTCGATGACCATCAAGGGCTTCCAGTTCAAGAAAGGAGATGCCATTCCATTCGCGAAGGGTGTCGGTACGGCACTCACCGAGATGCTAGTTATGGGAGAAGGACCGCTTGATTATGAGGCCATCGCAAATTTCATGGGTGAGAAGTGTGCCAAATTACTGTCAGGGGAGCTTCCTCGTGAACAATATCTACTGAGCCAGAAATTGACCAAGAAGATCAATGATTACAAGGCTGTAGTACCTCACGTATCGGCAGCTATACGCTTAGAGGAATCAGGGGAGTTGGTGTGTGCAGGGGACATTATCCAGTACTACTTCTGCGCGAAACAAGGGTGGAAATTGGGCAATGATCCACTGTCGGCGATCGCAATTCCGGAATCGTTGGTGGAAGGTAAAGATCTCAACTTGCAGGTATACTTCGATCGATTTGCCAGCACGTTCAATAGTCTCATAGAAGCTGTTCTAGGTATCCAACAAGCTCGTCGATTGTTCCGACTTGGTAATTACAGTCGAGAAATGCCCTACGTCGAATCCCGTCTGGGCAGCATGTTGGGAGTAACTACGGATACCAAGCGTAAACGAATTGCACCTAGAGGTGGAGGGAAAGGCGGAGCTGCACCAGGGGAACTGAAGCAGCGATCACTGAGCTCGTTTTTTAACGTTAAAGTGAAACAAAACGTTCTCGACACACCTATGCCGGATGGTGGGGAGGGGGATCTTGTCTAGAGAGGGGTGGAGTTCCTTCTCACGAGCGAGGAAGGTGATGACATGGAGAGCAGCTTCTTTAGCATCAACATGGTATTTGCCACCGATGGTGAAGGCTTTTTCTTCACGTTTGGTGTCCTCCACGTTCAGGAGTTCGGCCATATGGGAGAGCTCTTTGCGTTCGTCGTATTCGTCTTTTTCTTGCATCTTCTGGCGTTTTCCAGGGGGCATCTTGGCACTCTCGGAGGGTACGGATGTTTCCCAGTAGTTGCGGGTGATCTTGGCATCCATGATGTATACCTCAGCGGTAGGATAGTAGAGGGAGAAGAGGGTGGAGAAGATGGCTTGGACTTTTTTCATCTTGGAGACGGATGCTTTCTGGTCTTCGATGACGAAAGCACGGGTGCGTCGGAAGATATGGTGGTGTTGTCGGATGAACATGAGGATGGCTTTACGGGCCTTGGTGATACTGATGATGGGACAATAGTCGTTGAGGTCGACGATGCATTCGGAGCCGTACATGGTTTCCTCGTTCACATATGAAAACCCTACATTTCGAGTACCTACATCAATCCCCACAATGAAAGGTCGAGAAAATGGTGCAGGTACGACGGCCATTTCGTGGAAGGTTTGGGGACTTAAATTGTGGGAAGCGCTCGACTTCCAGTTGACGTTTCTCATCGACAACAAGAAACAGGAGGCGTCGCTAGTCTAGAATAACAGACGAGCAGAGGAGTCGATGACTTCATTACATACTCGCTTGTAGGTCTCCTCGATGGGAAGGGCCTTGAGTCGGTTGAAAGCGTCGGTGCGTTGTTGGTTGGTGCTGGTTTTGATGTGAATGTCGCGGTAACACTTCTGATAAGCGTCGATAAGCTCATTGCAAGCGCCACAACAGCGGATGATATCGAGACGTTGACGGGAGAGTTGGATGAGGTTATCGACGGCAAGTTGGGAGAGAGGTAGAGCGAGGATGCTGTTCATTTTAGTATGGCATTTCATTTTTTTATCAGCGATAAGCTTGTCATAATTAGGTTTATTAGCTACCCCTTGTTCCCATGCAACTACCTCATCTTCCACTTTCGACCACGATGGAGGTGTAGGGTTAGTGTACAGCTCGATGTCGTAGATCACCCGTATCAATTCCTGACGTATCTCTTCTCGCGACATGTTTATTTGTGAGGTGGAGGGTATTGGGAATGGGTAGACGCACACAAAAAATGTTTAAAAGAACTGTGAAGGATGGTGAGGATAACACCAAGGGCAGGAAGCTACGTAGGAGCTGTAAATGTGTAGCCCTCGCAGCGTTTATTATTATTATTCTCATGATGATATTTAATGGTCTTACTTATGAAGCAGCTTGGGGTATCCCTAGCACTCGGTCCCCTACCGTACCTACCGATTCACCTACCAGCCAACCTCCTACCCCTAGTCCTTCAACATCCAAACCAAGCAAATCGCCATCCAAGTCACCCACCACCTCTCGACCAAGCAGAACCCCATCCAGAGCCCCAAGTACACCCACTACTTGGCATCCAAGTGCTTCCCCAACCAGCTCCAGGCCAAGTAAAACCCCATCGAGAACCCCTAGTGCTTCTCCAACCAGTTCCAAGCCAAGCAAGACGCCCAGTATTTCCCCAACAACCTCTGTACCAAGCAAAACACCAACGGTGTTGACTCATTCCCCAACGAGTTCGGCACCCACGACCCCAGCACCTGCTTCTGGCTAGATGCGAAAGAGACAGTCGGAGTATTGTTGGCCTTTTTTAAATGAACAATGCGATTTCTTGATAACCAGTGTTTCCTCAGCATAATCACACTCTGTCTCCGAGACTACCACAATATGACCTTGAGCCTTCCATTTGAGGACCTGTTGCTTGAACTCCTGGTGGTTGATCGGGATCGACGATGGAGACTTGTAGCTGCTCTTCTCGTATGGTGGATCACAATAAATGAGACATCGCCCTTCTACCCCGTCGAGCGCATTGCGGTAATCACAATGTCGCAGAGTGGTGTTCTTGAGGAAGGCTGCTTGACATTTGAGGGAGTCGTAAAGATTATCCCCCTTGTTTGCTGCTTTGACGAAGGTACCAAAGAAGATAGCGGAGTAAGCATAGCCTTGCCCTACATAGGCACGTAACGCAGATGGATTGGTATCGTCCTTGAGTCTATCCCAGAGTTCTTTGGTGATAGACTCTTCAGGTGGGCATTTGAAAGTGCCGTCTACCATACCTTCCCAGAGCTTGATCATGTCGGGGGCACCATCGGAAGCGAACATGTTGATGTCCTTTTCGAGACAGAATTCGGTCATGTGGATTTGGACGCCCATGGCACCACAAAAAGGCTCCACGAAGTTATCGATACCACCGATGCCAACGTCGGTATCTACCAGTCCTTGTAGGATATTTGCGATATGTGCCCCATCTCTGAACTTGCCCCCCATGTATCTCATCCTCTCACAAATTTAAGAAAAAAACAAAATGGAGGACGTTAAATGTGTGACTGTAGCTGAGCGTGCGGCCAAGGACTTTGCCGCTGATCCCCTCTCCATCGAAGACCCTACTAAGGTAGGTAACAATGGGTACAGATACACTGGTAGATGGGATTATGGTATCGGTGGTGGGGTAGATTTTTACAATCTCGGACATGACCGTGCGGTACTTCCATATGGGGTGAGCCAAATGAAGGATAAAGAAACCGGTGAGATTCTCAGCAAGGAATGGACCTTGGTAGTTGGACGTAAGAAGATCAAACGTTTGGCAGATGGATCGTTTCAAGGAGCATCGAAAGATGAGGAAAATCTCTTCAAGACGTGCGATGCCGACGATCGTAAATGGGAAGCACGTGTTCGGATCGATTATCCATCTGCTTCAGTGCGTCTATCTGTCCATGGTAGCACCCCTGAACCAGGGGATACAGAGTTACCGGATGTAGGGTTGCATGCAAAGTTGAAGCAAGACCCGAAGACGTTGGAGGTGACCACTACGTTTGCTACTCGCAAGGGAGATCCGATGACCTTCGAGCAGTTCGAACGTGTGTCCAAGAATGCCGAGATTGCTGGCTTTCTCAGTAAGCCCAGTGCGTTTGTGAAATCGCCCAATATCTTTGTGCAAAACCGCTACGACCATATCATTTTGTTGAAGAGTGGCAGCAAGCCAGGAGAACCGTCCAAGAAGCGTTACCGTACGGACATGCTCAATCTTGGTGCGGAGAATGATGATGATTATGATTTCGGGAATGAGCAAACGATCAAAAACGCCAAGGAGGTGACGGAAGAAGAAACGGAAGCATTCTTCGCTCCCCCCCAGTAGTGTGTGTATGTCTTTCTCTTGCGGTGTAACCACACATAAATAAAATGTCTCAACTCGACACGATTCTCAATGTCTCCCACCGCGAGAGCAGCCTCAATGATAAATACATGTATCCAGCAAGTGATCTCGAGAGACGGCTCGCGACCAAAGCTCTCGGATCGGAATGGTTCGCCATATTTATTGCCCCTCATCTCCGCAGTTTCCAACTTCCCACCCAACAAATACCAGACACATGGCTACACAGCATCGATGCCTGGATGCCTATGGACATGATGCGCAGTAACGAGCAAGCAATTACCCTCAACAATTTCCTCGTCCAAGCTTTCGGTCCTCTCCTCTCCTACATCCCTCCACCAACCATCCACTCCAAACCTCCTCCCTTCAAAGCAGCCAAAGTACCTCCTATACCAGATTTCACCCGTCGATGGATAGACAATTGGCATCAAGAAGTGGTCTCCATTGTCCGCCTCATTGACGATAATCCTGCCTACAGAGTACCCATTCCAGCAACTCCCCAAGAACAGGAGAGCATCTGGCACGATGTCGGGATCCATCTGAAAAGCAAAGTCGACGCCTTCCGAAAAGAAATCTCCCCCGCTGCAGTAACTGCACGTCTAGCAAAGACAGGGACCATAACGGCGGTTATGGTTGCTCTAGAAGCCATTCGTGAAGGTCGAACAGAAATGGGTCGCGCAGGAGGTATGCTGGATCCTGCCAACGTATATCGTAACACTGCTCTTGCTGTATATGTAAACTCAGGTCGTCCGGCTGCTCTTCCTCTACAGGTAGAGCAGCAACTTGACGCCGATGTGGTTGTTTTTCTAGCAGGAGGACATCTACCTGCTCCTGATCGTGCACGCATCCAAGCTTTAGGGCAACAAGCAGCTCGAGATTCTGTGCGAGTAGGGCTCCTTCCTGCTCTGGATGCGGAGATTATTATCCTTATCGATGATTTGATGGCCGGTGCGCCTCCACCTAATGTTTCGTTGATCAGTCAGGAACGTATTCTGAGAGGAGAAGCGATCGTGAATGAGGTGACTACTCGCGTTGCTAATCTAGCGGATTATACCACCAGATCACGATGGCGTGATGAATGGCAAGCCTATATTGTCAAGCTAAACGAATGGAAAAACGAGGAGATCAAGCGTGAAAATAACTCCAAAGCAGCTCATCATGACTATGATCTGGAAGTGGCAGAGCATACGTATTTAGTGGCGAAACGACGTCTTGCGAAAACTCTCCTCACTGATACCCTGGTACGCTATTGGAATTTCACGGCAGAAGATAAAGGTGATTTCGCACAGATGCGCAGTGAAGCACCATTTATCTTGCCAGCAGTTCTCGAAAGACGAGCTGCACGTGATCCTGCACGTTATATCATAGCGAATGCATTTGATTATCAAGGGCAGAAGGTAGTGGAGCTTGATATCAACAACAATGCTGTCCCCCCTCTGTCTCCAGGGGTTGTACGTCAGGGTACCCAGAAGATCGTGGTTGATCCTTATCAGATGCAGGATGTACCACTGAAAAAGCAGAAACGAATGATCGTTCCGAACGGGATGTTCACTGCACAGACGATGATCAATGTTCCCATGAATCGTGGTCCTACTGTTGTGGAGACACCAACAGTGAAAGCTCAACGTGATGCTGATGCTGATGCGTTAGCAGCGGATATAGCGGCGGTAAAGGAAGTGGAGAGACAGGAGTTGGAAGGTCATGTTGCTCGTCAAGCGTTGATTTTGGGTTATGTTGCTGAAATGAACCGAATTCTCCTACAAGAGGGACCATACGATGCAGAGGTGAATGATCGTTTGTTGTTCTTGCAGACGGAAATCGAGAACTATAAGAACCCAGAGTGGGAGATCAACCAGACTGAGCTCCGTCTGACGGTAGATAAGCTCAAAACGTATCAGAAAAACCAACGTGATCTGGTGCTCAATTTGGAGCAGAAGATCACCACTGGAGAGCAGACATTGGCAAAACTGGAGCGCGAATACCAAGACATTCTGTACGGTATGTATGATCAGCGATGGGCGACCAAGGTGGATAAGATATTTGCAGAGAAGAGCTATACGAATACGCTTGAGAAGATGTTAACCAAGTTGGAGAATGAGGTGAAGGCGATGAAGATTGCTCAGGAAAATCTGACTGTTGTAGAGACAACCATCAATGCCGAAATCGGAATGGTTGGGCATTCCGATAGTTTGGAGAACTTCCAGACAACGTTCAATGCCGCATGCCAGGAATGGCAGCAACATTACACTACGAGCAATGTTGCTGCCAATAAGGTAACCATCGCGTTTACGCAATATGCGACTCTGCTGCGTACGAAGAATGAAGTGATTAACGCCCTCATCGATGATTCAAATAAATGGCGCGATCAAGTCGATAGTATTCGTTTGCTTGCTCTAGTTATTGCTAGCAATGCAGGCTTGACACCAGCTTTGGTGGCTCGAAATACCGCCAATATTGTAAACGCTACACGTTTGCAGACTACCTGGCAACAAGAATTAGATGTCGAGCTACGACTTCTGCGATATATGTCGACACGTGTGGATATGCCTGGAGACACCGAGGAGATCATCATTCGTGATTATGCAGCTCACTATTTTGTCCTTCCTGTTCCTACGCCTGACGAGCAATTATGGATCGATCGGCGAGCTATTGGAGCGGTAGTAGGACCAGTACCAATACCAATGCCTGCTCGAGTTCGGAGCTTCGAGCGTAATCTTGATCTCTTTCGTTCAACTAAATGGGTGGCTATTCTGCAAAGTTTGGAGATTTGGCGTGGACGTCATGATGCAGCACAGGTAGCGTTGGTGACATATACAGCAACACATACCCTCAATCTCGCAAAAGTCGATGTTGTGCATATGGAGGCAACAAAAGCGTACATGTGGTACCTTTACACTGTCTGTTGGATGTATCAGGATCAAATTCCGAAGAATGAGGAGATCAACGAACTGGTAGTAAAACGAGAGAAATTAGAAAGAGCGGCTCAAGCTGTTCTTCCTCAAATGACTTTCGAGCAGAAGTTCTTTGATACTACTACCTTCTACATCTATATCCTGAACGTGTTGAGTCGATTCTACATATGTAACCGTGCATTAGCCGCCCATCTCCAATATGCCCGTGATTATGCTGCTAAACAGCACATTCTTGGTACAGATGATATTCGAGAGACAAGCCTTATACAATGGTTGCATGGAGATAAATTTGGTCCGATTGAACCTACACTAGTTGGTATTCGTGAGATGGCTAATATACTACTCGTCAATGGAATCGATGCAGCGTATCTGAATGCCTGGAAAGCCGCAATCACGGTAAATGATCCACGCAGACCGCGCTTCCCTGCAGCGATGGCAATGTCATTAAAGGAAGTTTATACGACATTGCCAGTTCTTGTTCTTCAGCCTGTGAAGCTGTCGCTCGTCAGACTCCTCTGCCAGAACTGGTACCTCCATCCTAATCTCCCCTCGTTCGCAGGTCTAACTTTAGCTCGCGTGCACGTCTTGATTAGTGAGAACTTCCGACAGACGACGATCAAAGAAGATATCAACAAGCTCCCAGTCGAGGTTGTAATCCAGCCCAATCCTCGTTCTCCACCCCAACCAATTAAAGATGAACTCTATTTTACAGAAGGTGTACATAGCATTATGGGTACTCGAACAGAGGTGTTCGCGAGTACTTATCAGTACGATATCATATTCCCAGCAGCACCTGCTGCAGTTGTGGGTGGAGCTATTGTAGCTCTCGCTGGAGCTATTCATGGAGCCATCGCTGGAGCAGCACTACCTGTCGCAACACAGGCGGTAGGATGGCCAATCAAGATGGGAAGACATATTGCTGGTCCTCTTGTTGTTCTTCCTTTCGACCATGTTTCTCCTGTTGGACATGAAGTGGATGTTCGAGGTATACCGTACCGTGTGACGGAGGAGGTGAAATGTTTGGTGATACCAGACGGAGCAGGTCCCGAATCGAGAGAAATCAGTCAGCTACAGGCAACAGAATATCGCGTTTGGGTCACAAACTATGGTGGTCGGGTAGTGAGAACCGTCGATCTGCTTCTCACACAATGCGTGTAACAATCTTCTACAAACGATACTTCTTCGGAGTGGTTTTCTGTCTGTGGTTGTTTTCTCTTCTGATAACGAGCTGGAAACATGTGGTACATACGCAGAAACTGGTCCGTTCGAGGTATAATCTGCATCGCAGTTGTACTACTGACCTTAGTTTCCGTAACGAGATGCTCGAAGCATGTTTAGGTGTGGAATCAAGAGCTGCACCATCGAGTTTCTGGGTGGATGTCTTTGTGGAAACGGTCCCTAAGTTGTCTGTGTTTGTGTTTTTCGATGCTGCTGATGTGTTCACCCCGTGGGTGTTAGCAAGGATCCTCGGTATAGCTGCTGTGAAGATGTTATTGGGGGAAGTTGTTGGAGGGGCATGGAAGTATGTTTTTGCAGCTAAATAACGGTGTAAATCACATCAAGAATCATACATCCTGCAAATGGGAGACGAGCATTCACGTTCGCTGGTTCCACGGTAATCTTATCGTCACGAGGGAAAATCTTCATGTTCGATACTTTCAGACCTAACTTGAACGTCTTGAACCAATCTTGATAGCTTTCCTCGCTCACCACCAAGCACATATCATCCCCGAACGCCTTTAGTTTAAGATCATTACCTTTTTGATCTTCCTCCAGTTTCATGAGATACCCAAGAGGACAAAGATCCTTCTCCACCATCAGTGCTCGACTACCATGGCGAGGAAGCTCGGTCACTCCCAACTCATACTGCTCTTCACTAAGATGAGGGAACATATCGCGAATGTACCCATGATTCTCATCAGCGAAGATGATTTGCGGTTCAGATAACTGTCCGGCACATGGAATGGTGAAGGCAACATTACGCCCATCGAAACATACCTTACCTTCAAACTTGGGTAACGCCACTCCCACTGAACATGCCGAACCAGGCATCAGGGCACCATAACGGCATCCAACGAACCGAATATGGAGCATACTATTACCCTCGGTGATGACCAGAGGGAACGATAGATTAGCGGGTTCATGCTCACGTCTGGAGAAGTCCCAGTGCAGAGTCTGATGTAAAAGATGTGGACCCCAGTTGGTGATCGGTTTGAAATGGTAGATGCTCTCTAGTACAGAGGGCATGTCGCCTGCCTCTTCGACGGGTGGGGTTGGGGTTTTTCCTTCTGGCATAGAGCCGCCCCCCTCTTCTCCCCTGCGTTCTTTTTCTTCTAGTTTGGCCTTCTGGCGTCTGCTGCTCATGGTTTCGGTTTGTGGCACACAAACAAAGCAAATGCGTTCCTGGAGCCCTCTCCTACAAGAAAATATCTATCGTGATATCCATGTCACCCTTCAACTGACCTGCCGTTTTCTCTGTCTGGTACCTACTACGCTCATTCATCATGACCTTATTCGTCTTTTCGGTGAACCGATCTGTCGGAGAGGTTCCTACCAACGATGCGCCCTCTCCGCCACCGAAGCTGCCATACTCTCCACTCAATTCCCACCTCCCGAGATCTTTGCTCACCATAAACTATTCACAACCAGCACCGAAGACCTCCCATCTGATGTCCGCACCTATTGCTTTGCGCATGCTCTGATGGCCGAGGTAGGGACTGGTGAACTATGGACCAAGCAGGTCAACGCGCACTATCTTGCGATTTTAGGGGTGATTGGTGAACTAGGGGAAGCAAAGATGCAACCCATCATCATGGAGTTTGTGCTTCTGCTAATCGATTGGGAATGGCAAGATAGGGCCAAATTAGCTTTACAAACCCTCGATATGGGCTTCCAATTCACTCAAGCACATATGCAAACTGTATGGTGTCTACTCGCTTCTCCTTCTCCCGAATACCGTCGAGACATCATCACCGTCCTACAGAAAAGGTTAGGGTTATGTCATCCAGTACATATCATGGAAGAACGCGCCACTCCCGCTCCCCACGATCTGGCGACGTTTGTTCTGTTCCTGCGTGGACTCGATTTCTCTGCCCATGCCATCTTCTTCACCGGATGTCAGTGGTTCCTCGATTTTCGCAAGACTCTAGGTCTTGATCTCTGGTTACACGATGAAATCATCATCCTTCTGCTCTGTATTCAATCGGGATTCGGTATCCATGCTACCCATGGTGTTACTCGGACGTTATCACGCAATGTCTCCGAGAAGTTTCTCGCACGACAAGGTAAACCGTTCATCGTCCGTGCAGAGGAAGCGGTTATAGACTTATTGATGCACGTGTCCCTTCGATCCACTGGCGGAGGGGATCGATGAAATCGTTCACCAGATACAACGTATCATGCGCTTTATTATCAACAAGCACCAACGTCGACTGAGACCCGATCAACTTATGCAAGTACTCCGAATGGGAACAAGGGATCGTCCTATCCTTCTTCCCATGCACGATAAACGTAGGGGGCCAACCTTTATCGCAGATACGAATTGCCTCCTCATTATCAAAGTAATGATTGTCAGGCTCAGGCGTATGTGAGCTCAGAAACCATCTACCTGCGTAAAGAAGACGTTGTAAAGAAGCCAGCGGAGATTCGAGGATCAGTCCGGCTATGTGAGAACGATGACTGGTCTGGATAAGGCGACACGCTGGTGCGGATCCTATCGAGCGTCCCCAGAGGATAATTTGACGGTTAGGGTACTGGTTTCGAAGACGACAGAGTACTGCAAAACTGAGTTTGTAGAGTCTTTTTTCAGAGGGTAGGGAGACATCATTAGGAAGCCAGCGGATCCAACGCATGAAGGATTCTGCCCTTGTTTCTTCCTTTTGGGTGGTGCGTTGATGTCTGCTCCAACCACAGCTGGGGTATTCGAATGAGAAGACGGGGATATGAAAAGCGGCATTGATGTGAGAGAGTTTTTCGTATACGTAGCGTGAAGTAATTTGCTCGTCGTTTCCGCAACAGTATAAGATGAGTGCGTTGGTGCACTTCTTGCCTAACTCGTCGTCGTTCACGCTCACAATCGATGTCACGAGACTATTACCGGCATCATCGTACCAATTACAAGTAAGTGTTCCGTATGTCTTGAAATGAACAGCTTCATCGGGCTTGGTTTCCACGTTAGCAGGGAACGCGAAGTAATTCACAAACCAACGGATACACATGGCTACTGCGGAAATCTTCGTCCACAAAGTCGAGCGGATTTGTGAATTGTACACCTCACTCTTCCAGGAGGTATACAATGGAAACTCCCCTCCACCACTGGTACGCTCCAAGAAGAGAAGGAGGGAGGAAAGTATCGATAGTCCGGTAAGTATTAAACGTCACCACCATACTACCACCGCTTCTACCACGGTAAGCAATAGAACGATTATCCTTGACAGAGTGGTAGTTACCGCGGAGCAGCAGCTTAAGGTGTTAGAATTACTTGCTAAGCATCTGCAAGTGAATGCTAGCAAGGGGACGCGGTTCAGGAAGGCCCACGATGTGACTATACCTGTAACTCCTCTGCAAGACCTCGTGATTACTCAACAACACGTGAATGCAAACTTGTCCTCGAAGCCTGAATGTGTGGTATGTGACAAGAAGATCGATAAGGGGGTCTATCGCTGTAAATTGAATGTGGTACGACGGGCAGAAATGAACCTAGGGGACACCCATCCGGAAGACGTAGATCTCTGCAGCACTCACATTTACTGTCTCCCCTGCTACATAGGATTGCTCAGGACGGTACGTCCAGGCTGCACTCCTGTTTGCGTTGGGACTTGCCGTGATAAACGAGGAGGATGTCGTCAAAAGGGGAAAAATTGATGACCGAGATCCGCATCGCAACCGATAGACGTACACGCCATATCCGCGACACCTATCTCCATATCGTCTGCGCTCTCATCCAAGAGGACACCCAACATATCTTCACCCCCGATCCTCTACCAGTGAGCTTCTTCGGACCTTCCTTTCTCGCCGAAACAACTGGCCTCATTGTCCCCCTCAGCAAGATTAAGACCAATCTACTCACCCTAGTGTACCGTCACGCCAATTCCGTCATCCTCGACATCACCGGTCTCTTCCAGAGCGTCCTACTCCGTCTCGATCCAGACATAGAGGTATGTGAACACGCCAGAGTGATGCTCGATCTCTTCTACATGTGGTCCGGCGAATATCCCGACGAGTTCCCTATACATCATAACAAGAAGCAGAAGATCAACGTCGTCGAGGAACAGGCCAAAGTCCACGACCTTACCGTTCAGGTACGTGATTTGGAGAAGCAGGTCGCTATCTTCATCAAGAAGGAGGCCAAGGCAAAGGTCGATGCACCCATCGTACCTCCACCCCTCACTCGTAGAGAGAAAGAGGAGCTAGGGATGAAGTTGTCGAAACTCCCTAATTTCGTGAAATGTAATAAAATGATGCCCCTTATCATCCAGAATGAACCTAAGTATCAACGCAAGGCCATCGAAGGTATCGAATACGAAGTCGATCTTTCTGACCTCTCTGATGCTACTCTACGTCTGCTTCGTGATAAACTGATTGGTGTTTCCCAGCCTGCGCAACCAGTAGTCCCCCCTCCTGTCACAAAAAAAGGATGCAAAAAATCATCGTCGACATCTGTAAAGGTCTGAAGCCTTACGGTCCGGAGATCACCTATCCATGCACCAAGAACGAATACTATGAGCTCAAAAATGTGCATTTAGGTTTCTCCTTCCTTGATTGGGCCTCCAACCGGGAAATCGTCATGAATCATACCAGGGGGACCTTGACCATTGAGTTTGAACGAGGTGGATTGTACGTCTGGGTATGCTTCGAGTTCCTCCATGTTGATCCTCGGGATATGAGTCCTCCTCGTTTTCGCTGTCTGTACCGCAAACAACGTTCCGAGCAGAATACCCTCTTCAATTATTCTAGTCGCACCATCTCAGGAGTACCGCCATGTACCACCCCTATGTTCATGGAAAGCGAAGGGTCGTTCATTAAGCAGGTTGGACCAATCCAAGCGAAGATCATGACCCCTCTCGTATGTGTCAATAAACCACTGGATTTCTGTGAGAATGATATCTACATCTTCGACACCTTGCGTGAAGCCGTCACTTTATGGGAGGATTTGGACGAGATCGAACAGTCCCAGGTACATATCTGCTATTGGTCAGGGGAAGCGTTGTTTATGTTTGCTGGTAGTCTTACTGGATCTGTGTATACATAAGATATTTATAGCTATGTTACTCTAAATAAAAAAGTAAAAAGCAACCGTAACAGATCAGCATTAAGCAATCGCAATGCACTCTTCCGTGCAAAACGCGGTATATGAAGAGCACATAAATACATAGGCATGTAAAAAAAACGTCTCAGAAGAGGAAGATAACAACTATGTGCTATAGATAACACAGCGCTCGTAATACGATCATCCATAATCGACAGTAGATAGGCAACGATATCGATTCGATTCAGTTGGGTTACTTGCCTCTTTATTGTTTCCAGAGTAAATCCTACCTCATGTTTGATCAGGAGTTGAGCCATTTCCAGTGATTGAACGCACCCAATTGTATATCGACTATATTCCTTTCGATGTTGGACTGTATCTTTCTCCAGCAGGAGACGTACGATATCGATAGATTCCTTTCTCACTGCTAGATCAAGGATATAGTTCTCGTAGAAACGGGAATGGAGCCAACAACAATTCGCTTTTTGGATCATCAACACCACCAATTCATGCCATTCTGTCTCCCTTCCCTGGTCTTTATCGGCCATCAGCACCCATCGCATGAACTTGTAAAAATCTTGTTGTTCTGTTAATCTCGCTCCTTCTTTTAGGTCGGACAACACCGCTCCCCAATCTTCCCTATGCACTGCCTCCTTGAAATGTGTCCAAGTCACCGTCTTTGCCTCATTTAAAAACATCTTATGCATATATATATGGTGTGTGTGATAGTCCCTCCCTCTCACATATATACGTAAGATGGAAGCGAAAATCATTCTTCTTTGTAAGGGTTTGATAGCGTATCACCCGCAATGCAAGTATCCTTGTACATCCGGCGAATACAATAAGATCGAACTCGCTAGGTTGTTGACTGATCAACTCGCTCCCGTCGAGAATGTCTCGATTGTGTCGTATTATCAACAACTCTATGATATCAGTTTCTGTCGCGCCGGGACGTATGTGTGGCTTCGTCTGGAGGTAAAACTCCTCACCGCTAAACCTTGTTTCTTTCTCCATTTCCGTAAACAGCGCACCAGCAAGTACACCATCTTCAACTACAGTTTGCGTCATGTACGCTCTCCCAATGGACTTGTACCTCCCCTCAAGCATGACATGTTCGGTGGAACCAAGAATGCAAAGTTCGATACCAGGATCATCCCTGCTCTGGGGATTGAGGTGGACATATTGACCCCCCTCAAGCGACTCTTTACCCCAGCGGACTATTGCCCTGGTGATGTGTACATCTTCTTCCACTACCGCCAAGCAGTCGCCTTCTGGGAGGATATGTCGGATGAAGATATGGCGGTGGTGACGGTGCTGTATGAATCGAGTGGTCGATTGGTGGATTTCGCAGGACCAGATGGTACTTACGACGTGGTCATTTCTCGTGAAGGTGTATGGGAGGTGAACGATGATGTGGCGGATGAGCTACGTGTGCGTAAGAATATCCGCAATAGCTTCAAGGGGGAGTACAACTATGGGGAGATTGAGGACGAGTTGGAGATCGAGCGTGATGATCCGGATCTGATCGCGATCGTGAAGGATTTTGGTGAAATCAAGACCAATATGAAGATCGAGAAGGTCCCGCAATGCATGCGACACGTTGTTAGTGAGGAGGACGGTGATGAAGTGTTGTATTTGACACGCAGATTGTCGTGATTTATGTATACACACGTAAGCAACTAAATACCATCGTCGTCATCATCGTCTTCACCTTCGCCGTTACCTTCGATAGGAGCGGTCACCGTTTCTTCCTCCTCCTCATCCTCTTCTTCCTCCTCGTCAGGCAGCTGCAGAAAATCAGGGGTCACCTTAGGCTTCTCGTCGACAGAGGCATCATCTGGACTTCCATCGTCTTCCGGGAGAGGTTGTTCGACGGAGACTTTGATCTTCTTTGGTTTGGGGCGGTCTTCGATGACGCTCTCCTGACGACATTTGCCATAGATAGGGACCATCAATCGAATCGATGCTGGAATCTCCTGTTCGGTGGTGGTACTGACGAGTACCTTCCCATCGCGGCAAATGTAGTGCTTTACAGGCAGGCCATTGTAGCCGGTGACCATGATAGGACCATTTCCTTTCTTGACGACTTGGAGGAGAGGTACGGCGGAGAGCTTATCAATACTCACCGGATAGCCCAGGCTAAATTCGGACCGGGTCTCTTTGACGGTGTAGGCGTAGGTAGTCATCTGCAACGTGGTAATGTAGTTTGTGGCAGTCCTCCCGTCCTTCTCTTTGGCCCCCCCTCCTGTCCCTTATCTACCCATATACTTTTTTAAGGTATACCCAAAAAAAGCCCAGTAAATCCTGTGGATTTCGAAAAATACGCTTTTTTCACTGTTTTTTTCTCTGTCTCCAGAATTTCCTTCCCCACCACCTCTACCCCCTCATCTACCGCGGTATCTCCCTGTTTGCTACCACAGCCGAGGCCCAGTAAATCCTGTGGATTTCTAACTTCATTTTTAAAAGTGAAAAGTTCATTTTTTGACGAAAAATTGAAAACAACATTCGCCCTCAAGATTTACTGGGCCTCGGCTGTGGTAGCTAAAAAACAATCTACCATAGAGGGGTAGCAGAGAGAGAGAGCCACAAACAAACAACAATGACGGAACAACCTCGATGGCCCCTGTCGCGATGGAACTGGATGATCAATACCTCTAACCAAGGGGAGGACATTGTAATCGAACGTCTCGGAAAGAAGCGATGGATCAAGAAGAATGGTGGACTATTCTTTGCTATTCCCTGCGGTATCGATACCCTATCCTACGTCGTTAACATGAAGGAGCAATCGATCTTGATCACCCCTCTCCATGCTACCACACAGGACAATTTCTCCGTACAGGTCAGTGGCAATGTCTTCATCCAGTTCGTCGATGCAGAGAAAGCAGCCTATGGTGCTACCGATCCTATCGCGATGATCGATACCTATGCGCAAGCAGTAATGCGTACTGCTATCGGAAAGATGACCTATGATCACCTCAGTGGGGATCGTGGACCTATTAATGAGGAGATTCGTGTGAGTCTGGCAACCGCTGCTGCACAATGGGGGATGAAAGTCCTACGTTACGAAATCACCAATGTCGATGTCACCCCTAGTATGCGAGTAGATATGGAGCTCCAAGGTTCTGCTGAACGTCAACGTCGAGCTAATGTTACTACCGCAGAAGGACTACGAGATGCTGCTATCCAGACCAGCAGAGGTGCTATGCAAGCCAAGTTGAATGCGACGGAAGCCGATGCTCAGAGTATGCTCCAAATGGCACAAGCGGAGAAGAAGAAAGTCATTCTTGCTGCAGAAGCCGCTAAAGCGGATGCCATGTTACGTGCAGAAGGTACTGCTGTTGCAATGCAAACCATCATGGACACTCTGAACGCGGGTGGTGTGAATGCTATGATTGCTCTCCAATACAAGATCGCATCCGAGCTGATCGAGATGCAAGGAAAGATTGGTGAACGTTCGAATACCATCTATTTCAATCAACATCCAGCTGATCTGACGGCTCTCCTTGCTCAAGCTCAAACGATGGTGACAGTGCAGAAGTAATGTGTGAGTGTGTTTTTTACATTTAACAACGTTGCAAAATGACGGAAGAATTTTATATGCCATTTGTACTACAACTAGATCCTCTCGATGTTTCGCAACTCGATCCCCCCCACAGAAGAGCGATTCATGGAAGATGGGGCCCTGAGGAGAATGATCGTTCGACTCTTTCTCCGACAGGGAGAAGAACGGCATCTTGTAGGTTTCATGAAGATCTATATCTCACCATGGCCAGGAAAAGGATCTGATTTTGAGCTTACTGCTCATCCAATATTTCAGGATGGAATGATTGAAGCACGTCTGCTCAATTATGCTATTATAACCTATCCAACTGTCTTCCGATGGACGCCTTCCGTAGTTATTTCTATGGTCATAGATTATAACATGTTTCGCCATGATTATGATAATGAGTTGCCTGAAGAAACATCACAAAGACATATAGATTTACCGCGATTACGTGCACATCCACGTACCACGCTGATACTCAATCTAATGACAGAAAGAGTACGTATGTATTTATCGAGAGTTCAGAGAACGATGGAGTATTTCGGTGATGAACCAAAGGCTATGCTTCATATGACCTTCCGAAATAGTGGTGCTGCGTATACGGAGAGAATACATTGGTGAGGTGGTTGTTACTCTTCGTTATTCTTCTTAAACACGTAAGGAAAGCTCTTCACTGCTACTAGATACCCTACATTCCATGACCCTGGACAGAAGAGGGTCAATACACTCCCACTGTGCCAATATGCAAGAAGCGTTGCGGTAGCCTCCACCACTCCAATTCCCCATCCAACCATGTTGTTGGTGTGTAGTTTGTTACACGTGTTCCCGAGGATCGAGATCAGTTGATCGACTTGTTCCGTCTTGAGTTCCGGCATTTTTTGTGAATCCTAGGTAACTAGGAGGTGACAGTGCCCCATGATGGACTCGAACCACCGACCTTCAATTGATAAGATTGATATGCTCCCAACTACATTCAATGGGGCACGAGAGGAATGTCGGGTTTGAACCGACGACAATTGGATCTGCAGTCCAAAGCGCTACCACTGCGCCAATTCCTCCTTTGTGAGAAAGATTTGTGAGGCTCTCCATTGTCCACCCCCCTCTTAGACCACCTCCTGTCCCACATATACACAGATGTCCATCAACGAGTTACTCTTCTGGGTTATAGTGGATAGTTTTTCCCGTCTAGCTACCGAGTATGCCCATATCGTAGAGGTATACGGTCAGATAGTTGCCATCAGTGTTTTGTTCATTGGGATCCATCTTGTGGTGTACATCGCGGAACTCATCGACCGTTTCTACCCCGAAACGAGACGCTTAAAGGGTACGTGCGTTTTGTTTATCAGTTGTCTTTTCTTTTATCTCCACCTCGAATTAATCTACGAATTGTTCATTGAGGGGTGACCACCATGAGGGCCCCAATTACCGAGTACGTCCTCAACCTCGTCCTCGACTGGTCCAAGTACATTATCAGCTTTCACGAACGTGGAGTGGAGACGTTAGGATGGTTCCTTACTTTCTACATTGGGTTAATGGTCATCGCAATTATTGGTACCTTCTATGAAGATATACGTCATTACTACCCCGAACTTATCCGCCTCGAAGCGTTCATCTCTACTCTCTGTCAGACGTCTCTTATGCTCCTTTGGTGGATCATGGTGATGGAACTATCGTTAAATGCGCTACTGAATATCGTCACGCCCATCTAGCCGTTGTCCTCCCTCTCAGACCTTCCTCTGGGGAGAGCCTCACATATACAACTACGTTTCCCCTGACCAAGATAATCAAGATGGTATTTGGACCTCATCATGACTACAATGGCTGGGTTACACCGTTCGTTGTGCATATGAAGAGAGGTGGTCATTGCGAGCCATTCGCCGGCGATTTTACCTTCATCCTGTTCTTCCTCGTATGGTTCATGTATCAGAAAGTGTTCGATATGATGCAATCTTCTCACCCGTTTTTCGCATGGCTTCAGCGCATGTTGTTCTATCTTCTTACCATCGTATTGCGTTTGATGACGGTGAGTATTGTGTGTGATATGATGCTGTTTGCAATGGCGATGACATTTGATGGCAAAGAACATGGTTTGTTATGCATCCCCGGCAAGTAATTTTTCTTTCTCTTCTTCAGCATCGATAAACTTTTTTGCTACATCGTACTTCTGTCTTGTCTCTTTCATCAACGTACACGTCTCTCGCAAGCCAATCAGATCAGAGATGTACCCCTTTCGCGTATCCAACTCTTTGACAGCAAGCTTCAGACCCATCTCTCGCGCATTGATGTCCCTCTCGACGAAATCGGTCCAATTCTTCATCCATTCGGAGGTAGAATTGGACCTATCGATGTGCTTGGTAGGTTTGATCTTATCATAGACGACCGTAAGACACTTCTTGAAGATGTTGATTTCATGCTCGATGAACTTGTCGCTGATATCATCGAGGAAAGTCTTATGGTCGTAAACCAGCACCGAGTCCGGATGCTCCGTCTTCCATTGCTCATAGTCAGCAAGTTGTTTTTCTCCCTCAACACGCTCCAAGTCCGCCTCATAGAACTCCCTTGCGTGTCTCCAAGCATCATCGATCAAATTCATTTCCGCTTCCGTCTTATGCACACACCTATCACGAACGTAAGGAGACGTCAACATGGGATACAAAGCATTGAAACAATCATCGAGTGTTGCGTATTTAGGTGGCATTTTTTTGTGAGGTAGGGGGACAATACTTACTTAGCATGACAAAAACGCATACGAGCTAGAATATCACGTCTTTCCGTCGTCATTGCACCACCCAGCATATTATTACGAGCAAGTTGTAGATTGTCACTACTCGTGCCATGTAACGGATAGGGTGGGTATTCATCGACCAGAATGCTGAGTAATTCTAGATGAGTTTCGGGGATCTCTAGGCGAATGCCGAATGCGTACAATGGGTGTTTGTTGAAGCGTTTTCCGACACCTTTTCTTGCCAATAGCAATGCTTTATCCCATTGTTCACGTTGAAGTGCACGGACGAGGTCCTCTTTGTAGATATCGTTCCGGAGATAGAGTCCAGGGCGGTAGCAGGCAAATTCACACGGACAAAAGCATGGACAACAGCAAAATAAACACCATAATCCAAAACAGTCTGCTCGCGATTGACCACGACTATGGCAGCATCGATCACATCCATCTTTCCGTCCATGATCCAGAATACAACATTTTTCGAACCAACGTTCTAATCCTTCAGTCGGACACCCATATCCATGGTGAAAGTAGGTGTATGAATGGCACCACAGACATAGATGTTGATCAGCTTCATCAACCTCTGGTTCTCTCGCGAAGAATACAGGCAGTGGTGCGTCTCGATCCATGTTTATATATGTGAGGCTCTCCCTTGGAGAGACATCCCTTCCAGAGGAAGGTCTGAGGTGGGGGGACAACACTTACTTACTTAAAGCAGAGGTCATTTTCAACGAAATTGCACATTTTGAGGACTCTCTTCATTTCGAACACCAACAACCCGAGCTCGCATAAGTCGATCACCATCTTTTTCTGCTCGACAGGATCAGGTGAACTCTGGGCGATACAGTACTTGAGAGCAGTGATAGCTTTGTCTACCACCTCGATACTGGTTTCCATCGCTTTCTTTCGAGTATTGACCGGATTGAAATTACCACCCGTGGCAAAGAAAGGCAAATGCTTATCACAGTATTTCTTGCGCTTAATATCCTCCACAAAGTGAGAAAAATCGACCTGGAAGGAGGACAATAACGAGCCTTTAACAGCTCTTAAATACGCCTGTTTATCGTCTACCTGTACTCTCTCGCGGTGCGCTTGTTGATCTTCGTAAGCAGCAAGGGGATGCTGCTCATAGTACTTTTCCGTCTCCGTATGATACTCCGCGAGAGCCGATTCCCATTTTGGGGCATTAGCCTCCGACCAACGCTCATCGATCGCAGGCACCTTTTCACCGACGTGAAGCGCTTGGAAAGCATCCTCGACGGTAGCGTATTTCTTGGCAGTGGTGGTCATTTTGTCGGGGGGTTGTGTGTGTGAGGCTCTCCTTTGGTCTCCCAGAGGAAGGTCTGAGAGGTGGGACGACAAGGAGGGACGACTAGAGGATTCTCAGAATGACTTGTTGTTTGATAGCGTGACAGGTACCACAAGGCTCTCTGATGATGGTAGCGACCTTGATCTCCGATGAGCGATAGATTTTTTTAATTGCTATGTTCTTACAAGTAAGACACTTGATTTGCACCTCTTTATTTGGCATTTCCCGAGGATATATGTGAGTGAGGGGGACAAGCAAAAGATAAAGGGGGACAGAGATTTACTTAGCGAAGGAATCAATGACCAAGACCGTGTCACGAACGGTAATCAACGTATTCATCTGCTTCTCGATATGACAGAGTGTCAGAACGAGATCTCTTTTACGAAACACTTCAGGTTCATCGTTGATCTTTTGCTTCATCGTTTCAATGACGGTTACCACTCTCCCAATCGATTGGTTGATATGATCCGCCATGCCTTCTTTGTTCCATTTCTCGTCGAGGTCATGTCCTCCTGGTAATACCCCTGCGCCCTTAAGCGACCACAATGCACTGAAATACTCAGATTGTATATCTCTCTTGTACTCATCTTTCATGTTTTTGATCACCTGTTCCGCATTAAGCTTTGGCGTAGGATGAGCTGTTTTCCAGTCTTGATATTCGGCCATGGGATCAGCATCATAGAATTCTTTCTTTTGATTCTTGTAGACCTCCTCGCAATGTTTCCAAGCGTGCCATTGTTTGGTTTCTAACTCATTGGTAAACGAAAACGTAAGATATTGGTTGTTCGACGGTAAGTCAGGGTAAAGATCCTTGAAGACCTCTTCCTTTGAAGCATATTTAGGTGGCATCTTTTCCGAGAATATATGTGAGTGAGTGAGGCTCTCCAAAGGAGAGACATCCCTTCCTCTGGAAGGTCTGAGGGGGACATTGTCACACACACACCAAGGATGGACGCGGTAATACGACAACAGTTGACAAAACAAGAGGAGGCGCGCGTCCTGAAAGAGGTCGAGAAGCAGAAGTTGAAGATCTGTCAAATCACCTGTACCGTTCTCGAGACCAAGAATGAGATCGATGCTCTCCTGGATAAGTACATTAAGGCCACCAACCAACAAGGCGAGCTCCAAGACATCATTGCTTATGATCGGTTCTTCGATCGAACTGGTCTCTATGTGAAACACTTTGGTGAGATTCAGGAGGGGGACTACGCGATTGTCGCTAAACGTCTGGAGGTGAAAATGGAAGTAGCCTCCTCGTGCAATGAAAAGCATAGAGTGCATCTGTTACGTCTGGAACTAGAAGAAAGAAAGGCTAAACAGTATCCATGTATGCGTAGTTAAACAGTCGTAAGAGCAACAAATCGATCATACAGTTCCATCATCACATTCAGATCCTGTCTGATCCCGCACAACACCTTGACAATCTTGTTTTGTTTAGCTACATCAGGTTCTCTCTTCAACTTATCCTCGATAATCGCCACCTCTTGTTTCACCACATTGATGACAACACCAGCATCCGATCGCTCGGGGTAGTTCTTCAGACAACCATATTCAGTAAGCCTCTCACGCGCATCAATCATCAGATTGCGGCATTTGCATACCTCTTTGCTCACCAATTGGGCAATAATGCTGCTACGAGTGTGCGTGATACAAGGTGGATTGCGTGCCATCCAAGCCTCGTATTGTTCTAGGGGATGTGCAGCATAGTAGTGTTCCTGTTCCTCTTTGAATGCTAAAGAGGCATGAGTCCAAGCATTTACGAGCACGAATTCCTCCTCATTGTAAGGCGTATCACTGAGAAACGGAGAGCGAAGAAAACGTGCTCTATCGACATCCAGTGTAGGATACAAGACACGAAAGGCATGCATCGTGGAAGTGTATCTTGGTGGCATCTTATTGTTGTGTGAGAGAGAGGAAGGTCTGAGAGAGGAGGGGGGACAAGACTTATTTATTTGTCAAATCGGAGCCAAACAAGACAAGAAAACGGTATTGCTTGATACTACCCTGCATATTCTGAATGATGTCGGTGAGAATGCAGAGCTTCTCGACAACCTCGATTTGCTGCTCTTTATCGGTCGTTTGTTCCAGCTCTGCCTCGAGAATAGGCACTTTAGTCTTGACCATCTCCACAGCAGCCATCATGCTTTTCGCGCCACCCTTCTCCTTGTCCAGTGGTGGAAGCGTAGGGTAGCATAAGTTCTTCACCTGCTCGTAATTGTCTGCGAAGGAGTCTTTCACGGTGGAGATCGACAGGATGATAATCATCCCTAAGAACGCAATCGGATCCATTTCCATAGCAGTATGATTCTTCATTTTCAAATCTTCATAACGTGCCTTAGGGTTCGCTTCGTAGTAGATTTCGGCCTCCTCATCGTACACCTGCGTGGCATTCTTCCACGCTTTCAGAAGCTCGTCTTCATCGTTCGCTGCGGTGGGTTGCACAATTTGCTCCGTAACACGCATCATTGCTTTCTTGACGTCCAGTGTAGGTGAGAGGACCTTAAAGGCCTCCTCGATAGAAGCATATTTCTTGGTGGTCATCTTGTTGTGTGTGTGAGAGGGGGAGACAAGGCTATGAGGGGAGGGGGACTATCTTTATACGGTAATGCTGTCAATAAAAAGATAGGTATCGAACAACTTCTTCATCTCTACGAAATTGTTATATGCTGCAGTGAATGTATCGACTAGCTCTTTCTGTCGTTTCAATACCGGCTCACTCCTTGCCTGTGCCTCTAGCACCGCAAATGCTTTTTCGACATGAGCAAGCTTTGTTTGCATGTCGATCTTGTCGGTGTAATCATCCGGAATAGGTCCTTCGTACAGACGCGGGAGGATCTCCTGACATAACCCTACGTCATATAAATCGTTCATTTCCAGATTAAATTCATGGTTCATTTTCTCTAACAAGGTTTCCTTAATGTCGTCCCAGATTGCATTGACATTGATCGGCAATATGGGATTTTCAATCTTCTTACTATCGAGTTCTGCTAGAGGGAATGCAGCATAATGGGTTGCTTCGGTTAGACGCCATGCGCTCGCCAAACGATCGTCTTCTGCGGTCCATGCACAGCTAGTCCCCACCAATCTCGCACGTTCTGCGTCCATGTGAGGATAACGCATCTTGAAGATCTCATCGATTGAGGCATACTCCTTGGTGGTGGTCATTTTCGCTTGGTTTGTATGTGAGGTTAAACTCAAAGGGTGGGACAGTTGGAGAGGCATTTTGCACACGTCTGTACGGGAGGATCTCCTACAGGAATCAGTTCCCATACCCCCATTGTAGCATTATTAAAGCATACGCAACCACTATCCATGTATAATCCATGCCCAGAACACTCGCTTGTTATCCCGGTGAGAGGGTCAGGCATGTAAATCGCAACACAGTATGGCGGCTCACCTACACCTAAGCTATCAGGACCAAATCCAGGTGCGCAAGCACCGCAGCTGTATATTTCCGCACCATCAGTAGGATCGATTTCACCCATATCGAGCAAAGCCCAGCCTTCGAAACAGGTACAGTTTCGGTAAGTCGCATTCCAAGAACCATGGTTCGAGCACGATTGCCAACTGAGGGTATGGTTGACGGTGTAGTTTGCAAAATCAGCATCTAAACCACCATGTTCGTTACATTCTTGATATTGGGTAACCTCACCAGGGGTGAGTAGCGATTCGGTGAGGACACCAGGTGGAGGACCTAAGAATTGCGAGCAACATTGGTCTGGGATAGGTGGATTTGGAGTTCCATATTTATGCTCACTGTTATTGACTGGTGCAAAGCAGCCGTACACCTCGTTTTGGAAGGCTTCGCAGCTGACTTTGGTATACACCACATTGTCAACTGTTAGATTGGTGTATGTCGGGGCGTTGTCGAGAGGCGATTGTTGGCAGCCGGAGAGGGGGCTCAAGCCTGCTGAGTAACAGTTGCAGCTCAGTATACCTGTCACTTGATTCCAGCTCAGAAAACCTAGTTCCCCGCATTCGATGCATCTCGCGCCGAAGAGGGAGAGGAGGCAGGTTCCATTCACCGTTACTTGGCAGTACGCTTGAAGATCGAGGACGGGACAGAGACTGCTGATTGCTCCTGGTGCTGGTGGAGGTGGGGGTGCGATTGGATAATTGCAGGTACCGTTTGCAAGCAGATTTCCCAGGAGCTCGCACTCTGCGCACAACGTCGTGGGGGTACTGGTTGCGTATCCTGTCGAGGTGAGGCATTCGATCGTTGCGGAAGCGTGGAGATGGAGAGCAAGGAGGAGTAGAAGAGGGATCTTCATTTGTCCAAATTGTGAAGGATCTTCTTCTGAAGGGCTCGAACGTCATCGTCATTCTCGATCGTAGCGTGAGAGGAGACGATTACTAGCGTCTTATTAGCAAATGGAGACCGTTTAGGCAGAGAGAGAGGTTGGGTCTTTGGTTTCTTCTCTGGAGGTGCATGTCGACGTTTTTCGTGCTGGACTTCCTCCTCGTCTTCTTCTATGCTGTTGTAGGCAATGTAGACAATCCAGCCGCAAAAGAGGAGCTTCAGACCGAAATAGAGCATCACCGTGCTAGGGACAATGAGGAGCCATACGGTAGCAAGGAAATAGTAGCGCAGATCAACCATGGAGGTTGGGTTTTGCTCGATGAATAGTAGACAGCTCAGTGTGACAAGGAAGAAGCCGGCGTTAGCCAACTGGAAAAGCCAGATATCTCTGGAGAACATAACGACTATCATCGAAGCCAGAAACATGAAGATCAACATACCAGGTCGAATGCCTTGGTACAGCTTAAATTCTCCACCAAATGCTACCCATGGTGAGCAGATGATGAGGGGGACAGAGGAGATGCCGTAGAGATCTTGAGCGAGAGGGGGGAGATAGAGTTCGAGGATGAGATGGGTGGTGAAGAGAAGAGCACTGAGACCTAGATTGAGCTCTCGGAGAGCACCTAAGAACAAGAGAGAAGCAACACATCCGAATCCTATTGCTACCTTGGGGAGTAGCATGAAATAGGCGAGGACATGTGCTAGTAGAAGAAGGAGGAGGGAGAAGACGATATACTTGGGCATTTTGGTTTGTGGCTGTCCCCTGGGAGAACCCTAGTTCATGAAGAGACGGATGGTGGAGGTAATCCTCTGCTTGCAAAAGGGACATTTCCCGTCGAGACGTTCACTGCAAGTCGAGCAGGCTGTATGACCACAATTGAACACCATGATAGCTGCTTCATCACCAAAACAAATGGTACATTCTCCTTGCTTAGCAATCCTTACTGGTCGTACAGCACCACATTTACATTTATCTTTCGAACCAAAGATAAGAAAGTTGCACTTAGGACAGGTCCAATCGCGAAGATTAGCTACCTTCCCTCGACGATCGGTGCCAGGTGGACGTGCAAGAGAGATAGGAGGACGTGGGAGGCATTTGGGACACTCAGACTTCGATCCATATACCATGTAGTTACATTTAGGACATGGCCAATCAGGACGGAGAGGTCGTCCTCGACCACTTACAGGCCAATTTTCACTCATTGTGTGTGTGTGACAAAGGTTGACAAAAAATATAGGTAGGTAGGTAGGTAGGCTTACAGTATATAGAGAGAAAAAAAAACATATACACATATATACGTTTATGCTGTAGGTGTTGTTGGTGCCGCGGTGGTTGGTGCCAATGTAGGTGCCGCGGTGGTTGGTGCCAGAGACGTCGGTGCAAGTGTAGGTGGAGTTGGCGCCCCTGTTGTTGGTGAATGGGTAATCATGGATAGTTCCGTATAAGCCACCGATTGTTCGATCACCGATGAGCACACAGCGCAAAGCGCCGCGAAAAGTAGGAGGAGATGATACAAGGGGAGAAACATTTTCGTCGTTCCAGGAAACAAACTTATGAGGATGGAGCAATAATGCCAATAGTCACCATCCCACACACAATACTCTCCTGAGGCCTCAGCGTCACATCGTGTTCCTCATCTTCCACCACATCTCCCACTTTCAGAATTGGATTCGAAGCAATACCCACCACTCTATCGCGTCCATGTACTAATTCCAGTCTACCATTCGGTAATGCAACTTTGCTGTTTCTCAACTTGAAGTGATAATAACCCATCACCCCAGTAGTCAGATACTGTGTACCATTTTGGTCATGCCAGGTAGGTTTGGTAGACGGGAAAGTGTATCGATTGTAGGGTGTCACACGTAAATTATATCTATCGGCGTCTTTCTTCTCATGTTGCAAGACGAACTCCCATACATCTTTGGACCACTCTTGGACCGGTTCGTCGAATGGTCCTTCGTGTGTCTCCTCTGTTTTCTCTTCCTCTTCTGTTTTCTCTTGGTCTATTGGTTCTGTCTCGATCTGGAATGGGCTGACCTCTTCGGCTTCCTCTGCTGCCTCTTCCTCATCTTCGGGTGTCTCGCGCAAGGTTACTGTGACGGTACGTCGGCGGGAGGGTCCCAACAATGATGAGGGTGTAATAGGGACAGCAGGAGTAGGTAGGATGGCGACAAAGACTGGAGGAGGAGGGACGCGAGGACGTATAACTGGTGGCGGAGGAGCAGCGAAAACCCGTATGCGAGGAGGGAGATAAATACCAGGTGGTGGGGCAAAAGATGGTGGTGCGGGTGGTGGTGGTGGTGGTTGTGGGGCGGCAATTCCAGGACGTCTTAGTGGTGTTTGCGGGGTAGGTGGAACTATAGGAGGAGCAATAGGAGAGGCAATTCCAGGTCTACGAGGAGTGGGGGGGACAGGAGAGACGCCGGAAGGCGGACGACGAGCTGGAACACCGGCAGGTGAAATGAACATGGTGGGAGACACACAAAAATGGCTAAGTTAGTACCTAAATATCGATTTGAAATTTATGAGCGAGCCGAACAATTTGCTCATTCCGATGCCTCGAAGGGGTTGTTATGGATAGGTCTCCAACGCCACCCTAATCAGACGCGCCATTATGATTTCTGGGAGGTCGAGACTTTCCTTCAGTGGTATGTCGCGCTTCATCCTTGTGAGCGTTTTTGTCATGAATACGGCAATCCGAGTCGTGCGTACCGACTTATAATTGACGCCGAACACAAGAACTGGCGTATGGCCGATAAACCATGGCCTTCATGGGAACAGATGCTCGAGGCACTCATCGAGACGGTGGTTAGGGTAGCTTCTAGCAAACTGAAGATTCCAACCAGAGTCGATCCTCGTAAAGATATCGAAATTTGGAATGCTCATCGTGACAATATCCGCTCTACCCATATCTATGTCGACCTATGGTTTCGTATCCCATCCGATGTCCTCGCATTCATGAACGAAGTGCTCAACGAAAGTCCGCGGTTAACGCCTTTCATCGACATGAAGGTCTATCCCTATCGCAACTTCCAATCGATGCGTATGCCCTATTCCGACAAATTGAAAGTAGTAGGACAACGTACCCTCGTATGTGCCCTATTACGATCCACCTCAGTAGGTAACTTTATCCAAGAAGAAGTCGATGTAGCAGCCTTAAGACGTTCGATCGTGTCAATCCCACCTCCTAATGTGATGGTGTTCCATACGATGAGCGAGTCTCACCTGCCTTTCCCTGAACCAGCGTTGGTAATGGTTCGTTTCTTAGGTCAAGATGTCCATGATGAGCGTGTCAGTGCGCGTCTGGATGAGGCTATAGTGAAGATTAGTGATTGGTTGAAGGACGTCAAGGGTGCGAAACGAGTTCGGGTTAGAAACGGTCGACATCCTCGTCCGAATACCATCTCTCTTCGTGTCCATACCGTGTATTGTCCGGTGGCTAGGAGACATCATGTTAGTAATGGTGCTTATTTGCGGATCACCCATGATAGTGATGGGATGATTACTGATGGGACCTTCTATTGTCTGGATTGCGAATATGCATGGCGCCCAGAGATATCGATTCGAGCAACATGTCATCCAGAATTAGCTATTGCGAACGATAATAGTGACCTCGATATTGCTTGTGTGGAGGATACAGGGTATACATTTGATACAGAGGACAACTAACTATACATAAATAAAATTCGACGCATATTGGCGTACGATCTCCTCAAACTCTTTCTTATAACCATTCTCATTCTCCAGCCACACGTTCACATAATCATCACTGAGAGGTGTCTCCGATTCGTGTTCAGATACCTCTTCGGTACCATCGTTTTCACGACGAATACCGATAACCGTCCCTCCTAATTCCTTCACGTAAGCGGCTTCTTCAGGAAAACGGACATCAGTGAAGATGACGGTATCGATATCCTGAGAGAGACCATCGACGATCTCTCTCATGCGAAACACGAAGAAATCAGGACGGATCTTCTTGCGAATGTAATCCGTTCCAATATCCTGCATCACCTGCCGAGAGGAAACATCGTAACGTTCATCGACCATGCGCTTCCCCTTCTGGGTATGCAGTTGTTCCTCGGTAAAGCCGAAAATCTTCTGTAGTCCCTCCTTGAATTCACCTACGAAGGCGAGCTGTTTCTCGGTACGAGAGTTCGTCATCAGGGCATCCGCAGCGGTATTCTTACCGGCTCCGATCCTTCCATGGATACCAATGTAATAACGCGGAGGGGGGTCAGCAACCTTAGCAAGAGCCGCAGCCTTCTTGATGGTCCAAGGTTGATTTCGGTACTTCTGTCGTACCGTTTTGCGAGGGGCTCTCTTTTTTGTCGTCGTAGTCTTACGTCTCTTAGTCGGCTTCGGAGACTCGTAGTCATCATCCTTAGGGGAGGGTTTGGACTGTCCATTGATGGCAGCATCCCAAGATTGATCCAGGACCGTCCACCCAGGAGTGAAGGAGAGGAGGGGACGTTTTGGCATTTTGTGGTTTGTGGCAAAGTCAGGGAGGTGGGGGACAACAAACCACAAAATGTCTTTCTTAAGGTACCAGGATGATGAACCAACTCCTAATAGCTATCGCATAGTTGCGCGACCTAATCCTCTCATGGAAGGTCATAGCGTTATTGCGGTATTCAAGGCGCTCTATCCTCTACACGATGCAGAGATGGCGAGACAAATCTACAACGGAAGTAGATTGGAATTGACACATGATCAAAATGAATTGATTGACCGTTATATCCTCGCACGAGATGTTTATCATGATATGACGGACCTACATCAAGATTCCTTACATCGTTATTACAATACACAACAGATGTTTGGATTGCTCTATCTCCGCATGAAGATAGCATATTTACGGTTCGCTGCGGGTCCCAAGTATCTCACGTACGCTCCTGCTTTTGGTAAAATCAAACGACGTCGAACACAATGTCATCGGCGTCTCATTGATCTAGGGTTTTCTTCCCCGTACATACAGGCGGCCACCGAGGAGGCGATGTTTGGCCTCCTCATTGAGGACGTGGAGCGCGAGATTCTCCGTTTGGAGGGTATGACAGTGGAAAGAGACAAGGTGCATTACATGTATCTGACGAATATGTTTTTGACCTTGTTTAGATTGAAACGATCTCATCAGTGTATTATGCTTATAAATTAGCTTTTGAAAACATCACTTTCTTGCACTCATCGATCAATTCATCATCAGATGTCGTCCCTCGATATGCAGTCCAATCTTGCCATGGATGAGAAGAAACAATAGAGAAGTAAGTACCGTCCTTGTCGTGGAAACCCCATCCTGTTCGCAAACCATCTGCATTGAGGGGTTTGATATTACCATCCAGGTCACGCGCCACGAACTTGAAGGTGTGCGAACGATGTCCTCGTTTAGTTGTAATACCCACGTATTCCATCCTGTTAGTTTGTGGCTCTCCCTTCCCTTCTCCTTCTACCACGCTGGTAGGTTATTCAGCTACCACAGCCGAGGCCCAGTGAATCTTGAGGGCGAATGTTGTTTTCAATTTTTCGCGAAAAAATGAACTTTTCACTTTTAAAAATGAAGTTAGAAATCCACAGGATTTACTGGGCCTCGGCTGTGGTAGGTGATGAGCTTCTACCGCGGTAGATGAGGGGGTAGAAGTGGTGGGGAAGGAAAATCTGGACTCTGACAAAAAAACAGTGAAAAAATGCATTTTTTCGAAATCCACAGGATTTACTGGGCTTTTTCTGGGTATACCTTAAAAAGCAGACGGGTAGCTGTTCTTTCTTGAGAGAGGGGAAACACAAACAAAAGATGGCTTTGATGGCGGTATTTACCGTGTCGGTGGAGGATAAGACCACCCCGTATTACATCTACGTGACGCACATTCCAGCAGATGCGATTCCGAGCAGATTGGAAAAAGAGGAGCATTTCATCGCTGTGTTGAAACTATTGTTCCCTCGGTGTGTGGAAATCAAATACCTGAAGACATGTGGTTATAGTGATGTATGGAGTGCTGAAGTGATGAAGATTCCATGGAAATATTGCTTTTTTACTATGTAAAAATACGTAGATACTGATTAAGTTAAGCTACAATGCAGTCGTCTCCACTGTCGGTTTGCATTCATGAGTCAATTTACAAGGGCAAAAGAAGAGCCAATCCATACAGTCCAGAAATCCCTTGCACGTCTCCTGACGCGTATTATAATTCCCTGGACAGATCCAACAACAGAATGCATAGAAGCAATAGGTATCGCCTTCAGCGTATGTATAGACGCATTGAGCGCAGATATTATTGCAAGAGACGCTCGACATGGTGCGGGGGAACGATTTGTGAGAGGGTGGTCTGCCATGATAGACCCACCTTTCCTCACAAACCTTTATACAATGGATCCTGAGAAAGAATTGTTGATCAATCGACTGAACGTCCCTGCCCTCCGAATGGCAGTGTTGAGGCACCAGCATGATACCAAAGGTGTTGTGAGCATGAAGCGTTCTCAATTGATCAAACGCATCCGCGATAGTGTCTGTCCGACTGCTGCACAGCTTCAGACTGCGTTGGAAGAGCAGGAGGCTCAGAGTTCGAGCAAGAAAGCACGTGAAGCTCGTGCACTGAAGGCGTACGAGGCCAAAGGCATGAGCTTCAAGGTAAATGATCGTGTTGTCTGGAAGGACAGGGATGGTCATCATTACTTCGGGACCATACGCAAAATCGAGGCATACGAAGGTGGAAAAGCCTTCATTAGTCGTGCAGGATCAGAGACGACCCCTCTATCTGGCATTAATGAAGGATGGATGAGTGTTAAACCGAACTGGGACACTATCGTGAAGTGCGGACAGGTAGAGCGATCATTCTGGTCGATGATGCTGTACAACCCTAGCGGTGTTTACGATGAAAGGGCATAGTCCACCTATACCTATAAATATCTTTTTTTGAAACGGTCAACTACATACACACACACAAAAGATGTCTGGGAAGCCGGGTAAGATCCGACTCGTCGGTACGCGTCCTGGAATAGCGTGTCCGAAGCTGAAGCATTACCAGCAGGTGCGTCTCGTTTGGTTGCGACCAGCGGTCTCAAAGACTCCCTCATTGACAAAGAAGGGGGTTCGTGAGAGGATCATTGAGCGTCGAAAGAAGATATATATTCCTCGATTGCAGCGACGATATCGTAGCAACCCGAACTACAAACGTCTATTATCTCTGCTGTTAAAAGGTCAGTCGATCATCCTTGTTGCCCCTGAGGGGTTCGATCCATTCCTGTATCCGTCGGGACAAGAAGTCAGCATTCCGATGTTGATGGCGTTGCAGGACGTAACGGAGAGAGAGGAAGATGGACAATGGTTGCCTTATGGTCATGGGCATATCCTCGCGTTGACTCTACTGGAGGATTTGCATCTCCTTCATGAGCACAAAAATAATTAATTGAGGAAGAATGCTCCTCCTTATCGTGTCGCTTCTTGCGGCGCATAGCGCCAGTGCAACAACGCCCCATTTTCCAATTTCAGTATGTTCACCGAACCTGAATAGCGATCGACGCTCGTGCGAGCAATTGTCGATCGCTTGTCTCTACTACTATGGGATCGGAATGACCTATTTCGGAGTACCTTCTGTAACGATCGAGCTGGATGATCCCCGACACGATATCCCCGTCAAGGGAGGATGTGGATGTGAGGACAGTTGTGACTACAATGATGCCTATACATGCCAGAATGCACAATGCCAATGGAATTACGGACATTGTCATCCTATTCCACCATTGATTGCTGGTGAACTCGTCGATCATCATTGTCCCTTACGCGTATCATCCTCACCTACCTCTTCTGCTCCCACCTCGTCCTCTCCGACATCGTCGACACCTACCAATTTGCCATCAACGTCACCGTCGATTTCCAGACCATCAAACCATCCCACCAAGTTGCCATCAACGTCACCGTCGATTTCCAGACCGTCCAACCATCCCACCAAGTTGCCATCAACGTCACCATCGATTTCCAGACCATCGCTCCGTCCAACCAGGACTCCATCATCTGCTCCTATTTCTTCCGGTCCTACTGCTTCCCCTTCCGATGGACCAACTACGAGTCCGTCTGCTGGACCTACTAATAGTTCCCCCTCTGGTTCTCCTTCTGCTGGGCCTTCTGCTTCTATGCCGTCCTCTGGGCCTACTGCTTCTACGCCAACCAGCTCTCCATCTGCTGGACCAACAATAAGTTCTCCAACCGGTTCTCCCTCTAGTGGACCAACGATAAGTTCTCCAACCAACTCTCCATCTACTGGACCTACTGCTTCTACGCCAACCAGCTCTCCATCCGCTGGGCCTACTGTAACGAACACCAGCTCTCCATCCGCTGGACCAACGATAAGTTCTCCAACCGGTTCACCGTCTGCTGGACCTACTGTAACCACTAATGCTCCGTCTGGTTCTCCCTCTAGTGGACCTACGATAACGCCCACCGCTGTAGCTAACACCACGTCACCGTCTTCGGGGCCTACCATATCTATACCTACAAGCTCGCCATCTGGTTCGCCCTCTGTAGGAATCACTAGTCCTCCCTCTACCGGACCTACGCTGGCTACCAACCCCCCTTCAGCTGGACCAACGGTAGCTAATACCACCTCGCCTTCGGCATCTCCATCCGTTGCAGCTAACACGAGTTCTCCATCATCGTCACCATCGAGTGTCGTGGTGATCGTGGGAGGTTCGCCTAGTTGTTCTCCTAGTGTTTCGCCCTCATGCACACAGTCCCCCTCGGCTAGTCCGACCCCCTTGTTAGTGGTGTAACAAATCTTGCGCACAAAGAACGTACGATAGAGATGGCGAGCGAGCAGGTAATAGAGAGGGTGCAGGGAATATTTCGGTCTCGAGTGGAGGGTCAGTTTCATTATTGGAATTTTCATGATGCGGTAGATGAGAAGAAGTCGTATTTTGTCGTATGTGGCTTTGAACCGACCATACAAGTGGTGATCTACGACCTTGAAATCGAGAGGACTAACTGGGATCGAGTCTTTCTGGAGAACAACCCGCTCTATCGTATCAAGAACTTCATCGGTACGAAACGATGTCCTTGGTCCAGACGTCTCGCTGCAATCATTAATTGCCATGGGTACCGCGAGGGAGAGACTTTCCGCGAATACTGGCGTCGTGGAGACTATCCAATTCCGTACACCCCGCTTTTTCGCGCCTGGCTCTACTGGGATCGTTATCTGCAACTTATCCACCAGTGCGATCAACCACCAATTGCAGCTGGAGATCCTGTATTCTACGCAGATTGTGATCGCAAGAACTTCAAGTACAGCGAATTCACCCCCCATCTCCAAGGCGACCTCGTTCGGGTCGAAGATAGACCTATCTATACCTACATTCAAGAGCTGAAAACCACCATGAAAATTGTAGGTAAATGGGCCGTTTCCGATGATGAACTGTACCTTTACCATCGTCAAGAAGTGACAGAGGAGAAAGATCTGCAGCCGAAAAAACACCTCTTTGAGCGAGATGAAGATACTGGTTTGTTCGGATTTGTCCCTGTTCGTCGCATCGTTCTCAAACCCGATGAACCTGTCGATGAGCATGTTGACAAGTTGGAAGAATGGACGAATCAGCCCTCTCAACCTCGTGATCTGTTCTTTCGTTCGGTATCATTGATCCGCAAGAAACAACCTTATATGCGTCTTCTACTCCCCAATGAACTGGATACCCCAGACTATATTCGCACTCTATGCAAGGAACGTATGCTGAAGAAAGTGCTCATCGTATTCGATCGATGGTCGATTAAACGCTCTAATTACGAGAGCAACAACTATATTGCTCCTTACCGTGCAGTCACCCGTCGAGATGGTACTGGTACGATTGAATGGGTGTCACGTACGAAGAACACACCGTACCTGGTAAGAACGTCGAATGGGCAAATGGTCACGTTTCGTGATTTCATGCAAGAATATCGCTCGGTGCAAACGATCAGTCTGGAGGAGATCAAACATATTACCAAGACAACCTGTGATGCGGTGTTTATATTTGGTTCGATGTGCATGAGAAAGCGATGGTTGCAATGGTTAGACCGTTGCTGTGGTGAAAATACAGTGATTGTTTTGATCGGAGAGATTGGTAAAGCCTTTTAAGTACCTTCTAAACGCAAAATTCTATGCACCCAACTCTCATTCCACGGTATTTTACCATCGTGTTTCGGTAGAAATATCATCAACCGCTGAATAATGTCGGTAGAGAGATGATGTAAGGGGGACATTTGGTCATTTCGTCCATAGAGGAGGACAGTGATGATCTCCGTGCGATCAATCGATGAGAACGTGATGTAATAGGTTCGGATATCCCTTGCGAGGTCTCTCTCGTTGGTTATTTTTTTGGCGCCCAATCGCATGATGATCCGAGCATCAATATTACCATTTTTACAAAGCTTTATTTGATCTGTTAACAGTCGCTCCGGGATCCTGAGCTGCTTCAAGATCTCCTCTCCTAGTTTCCGCAACCCTTTACGCTTCTCGTCGGTAAAATCGACGATATTACAGGGGATATTATTCTGTACATACCAGAAGAGTTTACGTTTCATGGCTGGAGTCAGACGTATCTCAACCTTTATGAGATCGATATCTCTCCGCATTTGATTCATATATTCACTCAGAGTATATTCCCCTAGAGTACGTGAATGATTGACACGCCATCGTCGTTGCTCCATCGTCACCATATGTAACTTGTCGACCATCTCATGCATCGCGTCACGCTCCATTTCGAAGGCGTCCGACATCTCCTCACATGAGGGCAGGATCGGTTTCAGTTTCTTTGTGAGGTAAGAAGTACATCAGAAGCCGAAACATGTCTAGGGGTAGGTCACGTAGGGGGGACAGTTGATGCTTTCTTCCACAGCATAGAACAAGGAGAATCTCACTACGGGCGACGTATGCAAATGATTCATATAAGAGCAACATCTGTCTTGCCATCGCATTATAGTTATACGCGGATGGATCTCCTAGTTTACCAATCATCGATGTTTCATCCGTACCACCATATAAACCTGGTAGCCGGAGGGTTCCTGGTGGTAAACGAGGTTCAATTTGGTTGCGGACATAGATCTGTACGGATTGGAAGAGCATGTCATCGGCAACTGAATGCAATGCTATTGCATAATAGGCCCTAGAGGCCCAATACAGGACACGTTTCATGGCTGGGGTGACAACGAGATGAATGAGGAGGTCAATACGGTGATTTTCCATCCAATGGTCGATTCGTGCAATGCGACCATTTCCCTGTATAGCGTAGCGTTCCATGTTGAAGTTGTCTTTCCGTTTCTTAAATTCGTAGTGTAACGCGAACACTTCGTCGATGAGAGCATGGATATGGGCTTTTTGTTGATCCGTCATGGGAAAAATATGTGTTATTATGCTGTTAACCAAAATAAAATACTCATATGAGGCTCTATGATCGTCGGTAATGATATACGTAATCTCACCATCTCGTGATCTACAAACGACACTAAATATCCATGAGCACGCACAGAACTAAACAAATTGCCCCCATCGACGACAACTACTTCTCGTGACATTCCGATCAATTGGTTGGTGGTCGTGGGATGGAAACCTGATGCAGAAGGCCCTTCTCTGTTCACGTCAATGGTATCAGGGACTTGGATAAAGAAGCTCACATGGACATCAATGATAGTTGCAAATTCGAACGATGGAGGCGTAGGAGGAGGAGGAGCAGAGAGGATATCCGGAGTAATTCGACACATCGGCCGACGTGATTTCGGAGTGAGAACGGTATGCTCATAGTTAGGTCCTACAATGATAATGAGAGTGGGAATAACGGTAAGAATAACATTTTGGACGAAATCACGATCAGAGATACCAGTCATCTCGAAGACAGAGTTAAGATGGTCTTTTTTCATTAAATGACGGATACACTCCAGATAATGATGACGATGATTCTCCAGAGGACGATCACTACCGACGTACAGAAGAGGAAATCCATTCGATTTGGTGATACAACCGTAGAAAGGCCTGAGGTTATAGTGGTTCATGTTATGAGCATTGGCGATCATAGAAGGTACGGAGGAATACGCCCCTAAGATAAGAATGCGGTCCTCTGCGAACGATGCACCATGAAATTCAGACACCATTTGAGCAAGGGGGAACGTTTCAATACTAGTACTATCATCTAACTCCCCACAGACGATTTTAGCGCCTCGTGGATCAATGCAGTAGACTTCCTGATAAACGGTCGATTCGATATGTCGGAGTAACGGTACACCATTTGAAAACGCACCTCCAGCTTTCAGAGTCATCGTTGCGAATCCCCAGAATACCGCTCGTTCGTTCTGTTCGAGCTTGATAAGCTGTAGCTTTCTTCCTTGCCGAGACATCCTGCAATGTATATGTGTTTCCCACTCCTGGATGTCAACTCTAGTACCACACTGGTAGCCTATCCTTCCGAAACGGAGATGTCGTTTACTAGAGAGACTCATCGAGGCGGTCGTATTCTTCTCTGAGCCGAGATTGTTCGCAGCGAATCTCTAGCATTCGTTCACGTGCCTTCTTCTTACGAGCATCGTTCTCGAGCATTTCGCGCTTATACTTGTTGGTGGCATAGTTGTTCAATTCCAGTTTTTTACACCAGTAGAATGCCTTCGCTTCCTCCGACACAATAGTCCCCTCTCTCTCGATGAATGCTGCTAAGATAGCCACTTGATTGGGCAAAATATGCGTATAGAGGCGGTCAGTGTATGATTTCTCATCATTGTCCCACTCTCGCAATTTAGCTCGTAAATCTATTAAGTGAAGTTCAGACTGTGTCCGCCCATGACCACAACGGGAGCATATCTTGGATTGCATCTTCGTGTCGCATCGGGGACAGTAAGAACGAAATCCCATCGTGGTCACCATGGAGGCGGACCGTTTGACATTACCACTGATCAATTCGCGTAGGTTGGTACCACAATGCTGATGTTCTTGTTCGATCTTTTTCTCATCGATCATCAGCTCCTCGATGAGCTCGTTCTTCTTGAACGCCTCGTACAAGTCGTAGAATTTCTTCTCCAAAGACATCTTTTGTTTGTGTGTGTGAGAGAGCTACACACGACCAGAGGGGGGACATTCACACAAAAGATGGCCTCTACGAACTATCGTAAACGTACGTACGAGCAGCTCTTGGAGCAGGGACAGGAATGGTTAGATCAACCGGATGATGAGATCATTCAGCAGAAGATACGGATGTACATGATGCAGCTCATTGCATTGGAGGAGGAGCGTCATATCAAGCAAGATCATATGACGGAAGCGATGCGTGGGGACAAGCATAACCAGTTGATCATGCGAGCAACGAAGGCGTACAGTAATCGCCTGGAGAAGAAATGCGCGACGTCAATTGTGGGTAAACCGTTCAGTATTCGCTACAATGTCGCTGTGCCACAGGTGCTGCAATCTTATGTACTCGGGGTTGTCGATCAGCTGAATAAGCAGCAAGGCTTGAAGGTGATCAAGCGTAGCATCGCTTACAATGATGGGAAGGTGCATCTGTTCTTTGATTTGGATAGCGATGATAGACCGCCTGCGGGTACATTTGCTACATTGATGATGCCAAGTAACTCGAGTGATCGTAAGATGGAGCGAGTGTATCGTGAGTTTATCCATGCGAAACGAAGCTCGATCTTCACGCCGTATCCGATTCCTTCGACGTGTTGGGAGAAGGCTGATCTTGAAGAGTTGCAAATCTTGCTGAAGGATGATGGGTACTATGTCAATAAGACGCATAAGTCGATTGCTCTGAATAATAAACTATGGGTGCATAATATGTTACGTGACGTCGAACAATACAAAGCAACAGAGGAGGAGGAGGAGGAGGGGGACGATATTTTCGGTGGTGGACATACCTAGAGCTCTTCCTCCTCCTCCTCTTCCTCCTGGAGAAAGATGAACTCGTCGAATTGGGTGAGATCAACCGGACAGGGGAGATCATCGAGGGATTTCTCGCCGATGTGGAAGACCAAGCTGGGTTCATTAACCGCACGTTGACGTATACGCATGAAGAGGAATGCATGGGCGAAGGAGGGAAAACAGAAGAAGATGTCGGGGTTGCTCACACGTAAGATCCATTCGCGTGTAATTTGAAGACGGGTAATAATCCCACTGGTGGTCAAATAATGGTAAATGTCCCCCTTCTCGAAATCCCCTGATGCGGCATACTTGAAGAGGAAATCGGTATACACTCGTCGGTTGACGTTGGTTTCCTCGATGGTGCCTTTCGCCATAAACATCTCCTCGAGCGTAGAGGGTAGCTTGAAGTCGAGGATTTCATGTAATTTGTTGCTGAGGATATCAGTTGCGGTGGTTTCTCGACCTGCTTTGCGGGTGAACTGCATACGGGTCGAGTCGAGACAGAGTTGTTCGTGATACCATCCCTTGAGATTGTTGAGGATGTTTTTCTCCAGTGGGATAAGCGAATTGATGAGATATTCGCGTAAATTGAAGATTAACTTAGGGTCTACTTTTGGTCTAGCGGTGTTCTCGTGGAAACGCAACTGGTTGACGTGTTTATTGATCTCGTAGAGGGACCAGGAGACGTCGAATATGAAGGCGGTAGATACTTGACGTTGAGTAATCGTTAGGGAGGAGGGAGCCAATGACCCCTCTTCTTCCTCTTCCGGCTTTCCCTTCAGGTTAAACAAGCCTTTATTGTCGACGATGAGGTCGGTTGGTCGTGAGAAGATATTCCACTGGATCTTATCAGGGTCGGTTTCTAATTTCTTGCGTCTAATTTCCTTCTTGGTTTCCTCATCGGAATGATAGTCCTCCTCCTCGAGGATACGGGTGAGCTTAGTCTGCTTCTCCTGAGCGTCAGGGTCGGCGTAGAGATCACTGTACTCTTCCTGGATGAGATTGAGCGTGGTGGAAGGTAACGGGGCATAACTGACGAGGTAGAATAACCTGGCTTGAATAACCTCCAGGAGATCGAGACAGGCGGATAACCAGACGAGGTTATTGGTGCGTCCGATTGGAAACATGGTACATAGCATATACCATTCAAGACCTTGCAGAGTGTTCCAGATGGCATTCTGGGACATACTGATGATGGGGACGGAGGTATCCACCCAGATGGTGAGGAATTTGGAGGCGATAGTATCAGGGAGACAGAAGCCGGCATGTCGGTGGAAGTTGGCATCGTGAGGAGCTGCAAGGGCAATCTCCATGAAGATGATGTCACAATCCCTGAGATCGGTGGATTTGGAATCCCATTTTTGGAAGCAAGGTTCAAGAGCCATGTTCTATCTAGTTTGTTTTGTGCGGAACGACCGTAATCGTTGGCTATGGATCCTCGAGCAGATGGCTCATAGTATCAGAGGCCCCATCTACCATATCGAACCAGTCTTCTATCAGGATTTCTATGGTGATTCGTTGCTGGTATCAGGAAAATGTAAGGACGGATATCCTGTTATCGTGGAGCAACGACGATTTGGTAACAAGAAGGCCCATTACGATCTCCATTGGTATGAATTTCAAGACCTGACGTACGAGTTGGAGTATCAGATACGAGATGAAGCGGAGAAAATGATCGCTTCGAAGGAATATAGGGTGAGTATGACGGAAATGATCGGGTCGTCGGTTTCACGTGTCATGCGACCATTCTTCGAGCAATTCATGTTCTGGATGCATGCTAGTCGTGAGAAGTTTGTGATGGACTATGAGAAAAGCAAGCCGGTATTCTGTGCCAGTATGGTCAGTATCCTCCTGAACAAGGTACTGTTCAAGGAGAAACCGTTACCGACGAATCTCCCAAGTACCGATCTAATCTTAACACTGGAACGTCGTGGAGTGCTGACCAAGTGTAAACATGCACCGGTATTACGTAATGAAGATGACATACCAAAGAAGATATCTATGATGACGGTAGCAGAGAAAGACAGAATTGCACGTGCTGAGAAAGAAGATGATTACATTATGTAGGCATGCTTTACGTAGGTATACTTTATGTAGGTATCACAACTAGTTCAACCAACGTGCACGTGAGGTATCTACTTGTACAGTGTAAGGTTTTTGCGAGGAAGCAACTTCCATGTTTCGACATCCATCTGCTAATCCACCTAAATTCTGCGCATTCTGAGCCACAGTGACATCAGGGTAATCGTTCACAAAGGTCTTCCCGATGGGCCACACTTTGCCTGTTTTCTGAATCGGACGTCCATCATCGTCGGTAATGGTGTAAGCGAGCATCGAATCGTTGAACTTTCGATCGGTTGAATATCGAGGCACGACTTTGGGGACATACTTGACGGTCTTATTGAGCCGTTTCCATTCTTCCAGTTGGGCTGGTAGTTGTTGTGCGCGAGGTAGCAACTTCTGATAAGCAATCAGCTGATTATCCATCTCAACAGGGTTGAGGAGAGTATTACCAAGCTCCTGAACACTGCTGCCATTGACGTTAAGAACGTACTGAGTTTTCGCCTGGATAGGTACCTCAATCAATACCCAGAACAAGTAAGCATTGAAATCACCCATGGTACCTGGACCATGGTAGTTGATTGCTTGGGTGGTAGCTAAGATGGAGATGTCGACTACTAAGCCAGTAGTGAGACGAAAGAGGTTTTTCTTGCGGTACGATTCGTTCTCTTGAGGTGGGTTGGTCATAATACCAACCAGAGTGAACATCTGAAATACTTCCTCGAGGGTGGGTGGCGTCCATACTGGGGTCTTTCCGTTTTCCATCATTTGGGTGAAGTTGTTCATGTGGCCTTGGCTGCCTCCAACGTTATCGAGCATCATGCGGTGCAATTCATAGTTCAAAAACTCGGGGGTGAATACCTCTACGGCTTCTCTGTGGACATACTGTTGAGCATCTGGATTGACACCTCCACGATTGATGGCGAGCTGTTTTTCGGTTCTCTGGTTGGAAATCCGAGCGAAGATGGTAGCTCCTTGAGGGATCTCATCGACATGTAGGTTACCTTTTGGGTATTTGGGGTTGGTGATCAAGATGTTGAGATGAACGGTATCGTTGACTCCCTCATAGGAATCTTCGTCCATCACCCCGATGAGGCCGGCATCGACTTGGGGTTTCATCGTGGACCCATCTAGGGTGTTGCGACTGCCTTTTCCCACCCATTTGATCGCCGAGGGCATCCGGAGCGGTGGCTCGTAGGAGCGAGAGGCTGAACCCGCAAGCGGGTACTGCTGCATGTATTGAGCAGGAACAGCGTTGGCCATCTTCAGATTCAATATTTGTGGGACACATAGACCTTCACAACAATGGAACCATTTCCTAGCAGACACTCCTTCTCCCCTCGGCCTGCATTCCAGGCCAAACTCCAACGTCGCGCTCCCCCTGACCCATGGGATAACGACTCGAAATCATCCGATTCGGATGCTTTCGAACCTCTCTCGCTCGAAGACGTTCGTGATGACAAGAACGCAAATTACGATCCAAACTGCTTCGGGTGCATATGGGGATTCGGTACCCCATCGATTCCCGACGACTTCCCCAAGATGGCCCAGCTTGCTGGCTGCTACTATGCAAATTGGGGCAAGATCACCGACGATGCTCTATATCAACTCATCTCTGACAAACAAAAGGAACTCTTCTACGAACCATTCAAGGACCAACCATGGGACCCTCGAATGAAGAAACCAAAGCCCGTGAAATGGACATTTGAGCAAGTAAAGGACCATTTCACCATCCCACATGGCACCATCTACGATATGGAACTCAAATACGACTATAAAGATTTCACCCAGATGACCAAATTTCTCAGCAAACATATAGGTAAAAAAGACGAGAAGACAGGCAAAGAAAGCGTCAATCTAGGGGTAGTGAAAGAATATAGGGCCGCCATGAAACAGAAACAAGACATGCTCGCAAAAATCATGTCCGTCCAGAAGCAGTAGTTGCTCCATACACCAACTTACGCGAACGAGTACTACATCCACGCCCTTTCTGCCAAATACAGTAGTTTTTGCGTGTCTCACATGCAGCTTTGCTCGCCAATCCGTCACAATAGGTGACTGGATGGCATCCAAGACCTGCTACTCCGAACCAATGACATTCCGCCCCCGGAAGTTTACACGTCGCCATATCCAATCGTTCCGTACACACCTCAGAGGCTTGTGCCCGCATCGTTGGCGACCAGGTAGGTACATAAGTGTCGAGGATACCATACGGTAAGATTCCGGTAGCGCGGGTATGTTGGAGATAGGGACGGTAGCAGTTTTGGGGTTCTTTCTGTAGACTCTTGCATTTAGCGATGATCCAGTTGCGGATATCCGTCTCTAGGACTGTCGCAGCATCAGTAATTACCACTGCAGTGATCGCGCAATGCGAGTAAGCCACCACTTCTTCCATGGTGACGCTCAGGATGTAGTAAGGACCTTGTTGTTGTGTTCCATTGCGCAAAATCCACGTCCCATAGTCCGCCTCTGAGCGAAGAGTAGGGGTCATAAGGTTGTATGCATCGGAGGGGATGACGAAGAAGAAAGCGGGACATGGAGTGGCATTAGCGCCTAGGACAAGACATAGTAATAGTAGCAGTAGCAACATGGTTATTTATGAGGATGGACGAATGTAAAAAATCTCTTTACCTACCACAAAATCACCTGTCCTCCCTTCTCTCTCATACGCCTCGAGCGCAAGACTGTTCACGAATAGGTACATTGGTTTGTCCTCCTTGGTCTTATCGACCGCCTCCGCTACCGAGGTGTACACCACATATCTCTTCTTACCATGCACATTGTACTCCACAGGGATCTCGGACTGTTGATCACGTATCTCCGCGAATAGTCGCTCCTGCTCAACTCCGTCTAAGACGCATGCGACAGTGACCCCGGTGAAATGCATGGGGTCTTCGAAACAGCGCATGGCGGCGAATGTGCACATCGCTGCTGCTTCCGCACATGTACGAGAGGGGTCTTCCCCTTTTAGGACGTCCACTGAGTAGACGTAATCGCCATCGGCAAGTTGTTCGCTACTATTCACCACGTCATACACTAACGTCAGCAGAGCCGCATGATTGATACTCATTCTCTCTTCTGTTTTGTGTTCTTCATACGGATGTTCATCTCAATACGTTCTTGATCTGGACGCGATATATCCGACTCTTCCATGTGGAAGTAATGCTTAGCGACGTACGGATCATCGTTCTCCGAATCATAATCTTGCTCGTAATTAGGTGCTTCAGGGTCGTATTTCACATCTCGAGCGATAATACGAGTGAATGTCTGCCGATTTCTCCTCGCCATCTCCGCGAGAGCCGTATCAAAGACAACCTTCGAATCTCGCCTGCACATCCGAGGGATATGTCGATACATCCGTGGAGGTTCATACACCAGAAAAGCTAGCAGAAGAATAAGACCAATAGAGACACAGAGCTTCTGGAAACCACTCCAGATAGCATTCCAATCGTCTGTTAGGTTCTGCGCATACCCATGAATATGGACCTGCAAGAAGTCGGTGATTTCGTTGGCGTAGAGAAGACCGAAGACGAACCATAACTTCTCTAAACCGACGGTACTCGAGCGAATAAGACTGTTCTTGGCGGTTACAACATAGAGTAGACCACGTATAAAGGGACGAAACGTCCATGACTTCGGATTGCACTTACGATTACGCCGATTGCACCACCAACCACAACGTTTATAGTCGTTACCTATATCAAGATAGAGGTCCATTTCAGCAGTTGTTATCGGTCGCTCATAGAGATAGTCATCTAGAAACGGTTGCCAACACAGTTTGTCTTCATCCAGGTATACATCGATCTTCTCTTCCAGTTCTTCTGGATCTTGGTTATGTGAGGCGCACAATTTAGCGTAGAACTCTTCAAGCTTTGTACGAGCATCTATAACACCTTGTAGTCGCAGGACTTTAAAGATGGGAGCGGCATTTGCAGTATCTATGGCCTGTTTTAAGATCAGACGATTTGCTTTATAATCTATTGACGACCGATGTCCGAGCCAATCTCTTACCTCGGGGATAAGCTTAAGGGCTTCCAGAGCAGCACGTGCTGTTAAATGAATAGTTTTCCGCTTTCTCTGGTTGTATATTTCACGTCCAACGACGATGGTGGAGATATGATCGTGTAGATCACTGATCTTGTCGAGACCTAATCTACGCCATAGTCGCTGACAATGTCCGGTATGATACGTGGTGTCGAGCAGAGTATCGATTATGACCTCTCTGCGACGTTTTGCGAGGATATCTCTGATGTATTGGACGGTCTCATCGATGGATTGAAGGTGTTGATCTTTCGCTTCGCAGCCAATAATTGAATAGTTACATGTTTTAAAGTACTCCTCATGGAAGGCAAATTGAACAACCGATTCTCCCATTTTTTATGTGTCTACTACGGAGAGATCTCCCCGTTGACCTCCAACTTGCCCTCCAACTTGCCCTCTGGGCAAGGATAGGTCTCCGAGAGGAGACCCTCCAGAGCAGGCCTCGTGTTCTCGTCGATCATCTGCTCATACTCATCGGTGATGATGTCCGGGAAATGGATGTACGCTGTAAGTCTGTGAACGGATGAGCCTAATGTATCCGGTACATATAGATGAATCCGTTTTTGCTTGGACTGATCAATGACATGGAGAAGGTTATCCACTACATCGGTGATGAAAACGTGGAGATCCACCTCGCTCCCGATCTTGCAGATAAAGGTGCTTATCTGATTCTTACAAGGTTCCGGAGATACTGGTGGTCCAACAGAGGTGTAGGTTACCTCAAAGTGAGACTTATTTGACATACTGAGTTCGAGTACTTCATAGGTAGGACCAAGCATGCGTTTGACCAGCCCGAAGATGAGTTTCCCGGAGATAAACGATGGGAAGCCCTTCGTCTCAGTCGTCGTCGTTGTCGTCGTCATCTTCTGCAAGACCTAAGACTGCTGGATAGAGAGACTCGAGACGTTTCTCTTGGACGGACTGGGTGGTGGTGAAGAGAAGATCTTCAAAGGGAAGGAGAGCGGTAGGAGGTTGGCGACAGATGATCTGGACAATATCTCGAAGGGCCTCTAGATCGTAGAAGAGAAGATCGAATTCGGAGAGGTTGACGCTGTAGGGGGTATCGCAGAAATGGGTCCTGGTCTGGAAGAGGAGCACTGGTAGGATGGGAGTACCGATGGCGAAGAGGATGGTTCCGATTCCTATACCGACGCGGCGCACACGATGTTTTTTGTGACAGATGTCATACTCGATGTCCGAAAAGTGGTAGGTATCTTTTGGATCGAGATAGACGACATAGGCGACGGTTTTCAAGCAAGATTCCAGTTGGGTTTGAGAGCGAAGATTCCAGCCGATGTGCTCCTTTTCGTTAAAGGTGTAGCTAATCATTTGGTAATTTGGCTTTGGCGGCGATTTCTCTTACCGTGTTTTGATGTTTCACGAACCAACAGATGGCACTGGCGCAGAAGAAGAAGGAGAAGAGGAGGGCATGCACGGAAAAGTACCAGTCGTCGTGTGCTTTCTGCTCGTCACAAAAATAAGTGACCATTTGCAGAGTAGCGTGGGGTAGTTAGTTTTTTGTGAGCTCGACCCCGACGACAACCATACAGAAAAATGGCCGCCGCCGTAACGGCTCAGATGACGGTGCCGAATGCCGACGGCAAACTATCCGTCTCGGCGGATGGAGGTCTCGGACAGTTCATCCATAACTACTTTAACTCCTCGATGTTCCAAGGGATGTCAATGCACGGTCAAGATCGCGAAAACTCCCGTACTCACTTCATCTTAGGAGACCAACAAGCAGCTTTGAGTGATCTTAACGTGGTCATTCGAAACATGGAAAATATGCATTATTTATGGGTCAATCAGGAGCTCATGCCCATCCGGTATACCACCGATCTACAGACCGAATTCACCATTGTGCGCTTCGATAAACGTGCTACGCCCGAGGAAACACCTGCAGAGAGTATTTCGCGTATGCTCAATATCTCGAAAGAGAGCTTTATCCAACGTTCAAGGCGTTATGGTTTGGGTGCGAAGTTCGAATCCGATCAAATCGGTACTCCACAGGGTCAGAAGGAGTTTGTTATGTTCGTCACCAAGATCAGCAAGGTCTTTGCCGAACATGCTGCTCTCTTAGGGCTCTCGAAGATCCTCATGCCTAATGCCGCCGATCTCTACTACTACAACAAGTATGGCAACCAAAGCATGGTTTCGCGTCTCAATCAGATCATGCTCGAAGTAGATACCACTTTCGTCGGTCACAAGAACGAAGATGGTCCTCTCGAGGAAATTTACCGATGTACCCAGCTCATGTTGCAGATGAATACCGATGGTGGACCGGTAACGCATTGCATGTTCAGCCCAGAGAAGATGCCTTTGTTCAAGTTTGCCATGACGAAACTGTCAACCAAAGATGAAGTATTGTCTGGAAACGCCCTCCAGTCCATCCAGGACCTGAAGTACCGACCGTTTCCCAGCTTTCCAGCTGATATGGTGGAGATCGGTCGAGAGTTTTCGATGCTTACTCGACGTATCGAGATCGGTAACCGTTTCATCTGGCGAAATGAAATGCTCAAATTTGCTCCCACCGACACCAATATCCGTCTTCAAGGATACATTAACCTCTTCGACGAGAATCGCGACAATCTCGCCACGTTAGGTGTTGATGATCTTAACAAGTACGATCCTCGTTGGGATGCTGATACTGGTTTCTTGCGATCAGACCACGAGGATACCAAGAATGACTTGTATACCTACAAGACCATTGGTGGCCGAGTGACCGCTTGTCGTATCATCGGGGACATGAACCCTGATTTTCTGCCGCAAGATTACCTTGAGAGCGTGGTTGGTGTCTTTCTCAAGGGTATCGATGTTGTCCAGATGGAAGAAGACTTGGTAATATGGGCTAGTGGTGCTATGCCACCTGTTGTCTTGAAGAGACTTCGAGACTTCATGCGTAAGGCTAGGATCACGTTCGGGGACGATAAACATTTGCTCTTCAAGACCGAAAATCTGCTTGCACCACTAGCCGACATCGCTGGACAACATGAACCAGCAGAAGACCGCTTACTTCGCTCGTTTATGTACAATTTGTTTGGTGCTATTCGTGGTGCTTGGTTGTTCCCATGGCAAGTTGCAGCAGGAGCTGGTGCTGTTGCGGGTGCAGCACCACCACCAGTGCCACGCATGTTTGGTGGTATCGTTCCTCCGGCTGGTCTTAATGATGGATTTGTGGATCCAAATGCACCAGGAGCTGATCCGATCAGCGGAAAATACCGAGCTGCAAATGAACGTCTTACGTTCGATGTAGCTACTGCAATCGATGAACGCCTCGAAGCTCTTCAGGTGTTGTTTGGTCGAGCTGATTTGGCCGTTCGTCCTGGCATGTCAGTCGATCGAATTGCTCAAATTGGTCGTGTCAATATACTTGCACGTGGTGCAGCTGGTGCTTTTCAGTTTCTTGACCTTCCTACGATGGTTCAACGAATGGGTACGATGCGTCGAACGTTGGCGGCATACAGTGCTCCTGGTGTTTTTAGCTCGAATTTATCGAACAATGACTTCGGAGTTATCAGACAAGGATTGGAGGTTATGCTGGATGCCGGTCATGCGGCTGCCGTTGGTAATATTGCTGCTTGCCAAACTGCAGCTATGTTATGGTTCAAGCGTTTGGAACACCTTGTACAATGCTTCCAGTTGGCTGGCACGGATGCAGGCTATGAGCTCGATGATGTTCTGATCGAGAATGGCTTTTATGATGCAAATGCTGCTGCTGCTGCTGCTCCTGTTGTTATCCCAGCTGGTCAAATCTTCCGAGCTGGTGTTCATCCGGATCCTGCCGTCAACACCAATGTTTTCCGACTTCCAGCAGCCGCCGTAGCTGGTGGTGCTGCTGCTATTGCTCAGGTTCCTCTTCGTGACTTTAGCCACTACATGGCTCGTCTCAACGTTGCAGGCTGGACTGCTCATGCAGATTGGTTCCCAGCGGTTGTGGCTGATCAAATCATGCCAGAAGGTACGGTAAATGTTACCCACTCGAGCGATATCCTTGCTCCGGCGTGCTTTGGAGGGATCACTTCGTTCCATGTTCGTCCAGAAACGGAGGAAGATGATTTCGATACTGCTCGTCGAAAGCGTGCACGTGATGAAATGGATGATACGTTGGGTGATAACAACAATCTCCGCCATAATACCGCACGTATGACTGGTATCTTCGCATCGAATGTGGAGGTTGGTGTTGGTCGTTTGTTGTTGTTGACGGCTATTCATCGAGATGTGTTCTCGGCAATGTTGAAGAAGAACATCCATATTCCGTCGGAGTTCGTTATCTGGCGTCCTCATATGACGTACCAAACGTCAGCTGTGGTTCTGTTCCAAGCTCAAGGAGGAGTTGGAGCTGTAAACTGCGGCTACCCTAACGCAGCTCTGGGAAAGAATGTGATGGATAAGACGCTATACTTCCACGTGACGCAATGGGTAGGTCCGATGGTACCTGATTATCGTCGTCGAATGATCTTGCCATATGTGTTTTATGAAGGTCGTTTGGGTGGTGCTGGATCTGAATTTTTCGATCAGAGAACCTGGTCGGAGTTCATTGATGCGAATTGGTTTACGTCTGATCCCAATGGTCCTTCGCTGATCCCTACCTCGATTCCGATTGGATCGAAGGTACGCCCAACGTTCTCGGATTACCGTGGAAAGGCATTCAACGATGAGACGGAATACCATTATCATTCGCATGAGGTGTATGGCAAGTTGTTGGCGTGGCGTGATTTGAATGGTGAATCGTTGAGTATTATGGAGCGAATGAACAACTTCAACCCGAATACTCTGTGCTTCCAAGGTACGCAAGTGCAAGTGGGTAAAGTGGATGGATCCCCTGGTTTACCGGTAGAGAATTTGGGTCACCATGGAATGGAACGTCCAGGAGATCGTTTTATGCGTGAACGTGGTAGTACTGTGAAGCGCAATATTGCGGCCCCGTTTCCTAGTTCGGGGTAAAGTGAGAGATGTGTGTAAAGATTGTGTTTTTTTATGTAAGTAGACATACACATATATACAATGTCACGAAAAGTGCGTGTGGCTTATGTTTCAGGGGTTGCACATCCGCCGACTCATCGCGATGGGTCGTACAATGGGTTCTTCTTCCGAAAGGGCGAGGAGATGAAAGACGCTGCCGAAGTCCTAAACAACGTAGATATCCTATACAACCATAAACCGGAGCTAGGGCGTGCTGGCACAGTGCTAAAGATGGTAAACAGACCAAATGGCCAACTTGCAGCTCATTTTCTGCTCACCGATCATACCGAAGGAGGTAGATTAGCAATGAAGGGCTTAGAGGACGGTACGTTGAGTGCGCTGTCTATCGGGATGAAAGTGAACGACGATGCTATGAAAACGGGTAAGTGCACGAAAATCCGACCATTTGAAATTAGTTTGTGTTCGGTACCAGGTAGGAAGGGGAGTATGATCGAAACGTTTATGAGGGACCGCACCACGTTTGAGTTTCCAAAGTGGGAAGTCCTGCAGGACGAGGTCGACTCACAAAAAATTGGAAACGAGGGCACCATGAGTACCGACAAATCCAGAATTATCGATGGAGGTGACGCTGGGAGCGAAACCGCGGTCAATGCTTCAGAAGAAGGCACGCCTCTTGAGCGAGTGCTCAAGCGAGTCCATATGACCGAAGAAGAAGCAGCCATGCTCCTCAACACCCAATTCGAAGCACATGAAGCCAAACGTCAAAAAGACCTTGATGCGATCCATGAACGTATCAAGGGACGTCTCCCTGAGGTAAAACGCGAGGATTTGAACGGCATCAAGGGCATGTCTTTGAGCTTGTTGGCTGCGTATGACAATAAGTTCGCGGAGATGGAATTGGAGCGTGCGAAGACCGAAACTCTGCTTGGTAGCACCCAAGCCGTGAACAAGAATCTCACTACGGAGGTGGAAGTAGCTAAGAAACAGCTCAACGAGGTCAAGAGCAAGCTCACAGTTGCCGCCGCTGGTACGGCTTTGACAACGCCTGCAGAACAATTCAACAAACAACCTGCTGCGGCACAACCTGCACCACCTATTCAACCAGCACCAGTTGTTGTTGCAGAAGGAGGAGTAAGCCAACCAGTGTATGCTGCAGGAGACACTCGTGCTTATGGTCTCCAACCGGTACCACGACCACGATCGATCTTCGCGAATGGGTACACACCATGTGATCAGGTTCCTAATTTGTTTGATATTCGTGCGACAATGGCGATGGCAGATGGTATGCCTCGAGATTACATTTTGCCTGAGAAAGCGAATCTTACTGGTTAGGTGGCCTGAGAAGGACCACATGAAGGCAAGAGAAACCATGCAGTACATAAACCAAATAACGCATATTCTACCAACAATAACAACAATTCTGTCATATGAGCATTATAAGTCGTCCCTGAAAACGTAGTCACCACACCATCCGTAGGTAATAGTGGTGTGGTATACCCTGTGTAATAGTACCCGCCAAGATCCTGGTTACCTGTCATCTTTGTGAAGTAGTCAGCATAGATGCAGAAGTTGCTTCCTGTGCTTGTCACCATCTGCGAATCACGAATTACAGCTACCGAAGACACAATTAGTGCGACAAAGATGAGGACTACAAGTAGGCACCTAGTGGTCGCTGTTCGATACTGGGGGTTCACATAAAAGATAAACAATCCCCAGAGAAACACATAAAAGATCGCTGAAACAGAATCATTTACGGTCCAATAGGGTATATCATAGACCACCCCTAGCGTGAAGGAAACATACCTATCGAACAGAAAACCGAATCCCCACATCATAAAGAATGATACCGTTTGACCTAGACAGCGGTCCATATGACGTACGGACACAGCATCCTCCTCCTTGTCCTCCTTTAGCTCGTAGAAGATAAGTCGTTGGCAATCTTTGTATGATCGCGTCCTGCAGTGTCTTTGCGGGGCCTTCGCAGGAGCATTTGTAGCAGGGGAAGCAGGAGTGAACCAGACCATAGCGGTGATGAAAGAGAGCAATATTTCCGCCATGATAACCTCCACTAACATCCCACGTGAGAAGTCATACCAAGTGGTCGTATAGGTCTCAGGGACATCCGTGACGACACGCTGACAATTGTTCAGATTGGTGGTGGCGGTGTAGAGAGCAACTGAGTTGCGTTCGATTTGGCGTACAAAGAGGATCCCACACATTACTACTGTGAAGGTGGAGGAGAGAGCGGAGACGATAGCTGCTTGGCTGCGGAAGTCATCGTAGGTGGCCTTGAAAATGTGTAACATGGCGGAACTCACGGTGATAACGTGCACGTCTGTGGCGAGCAATGGTTTGGCGGGCACTGCCATACTGTACAGGACGTACACCATGATGAGGACGACCTGAAACGTAGCGAGATACGGGAATGCGGAGCGTAAAAACCCGACGCATCGGGAGTTTCTTGATTGGGCCATTGTTTTAGTATGTGGTGCGACGGAGAAAAAGAAGATCTTCGTCCGAGAAGTTCTCAAGGAGACTGCATGTATGCCCGGGAGCAAACGTGCAGGTCAGTTGGGATACCTCATTGACGCTGGATTTCTGTCCGCGAAGTTCACGTGCACGTGCATTGTATGCCTCAGCGGCCTCCTCCTCAGTTGCGAAAACCCCTAACCGTATCCGTTTCTTCTGATGCTCGATGGTTGCTTGCCATCGCATGGCGTTCCACTTGACTCCGCGATATTTAGAGGTATACCAGGACGAATGAAGCTTTCTGGCTGGGAGGATGGTAGCTATTTGCGTGCTTTTCTGCCTAGCAATTGCTCGCATGAAAATCCTCTGTGCCTTGTGAGCCTCGAGTTCATGTTTGAAGGTGCCTAGCGAGTACCTCTTGCCAGCGTGGTTAATGGACACGGACCAGGTGTTGGTCGTGGGGAGAAAAATGACGCCGGTGGCCATCGTTGGTTTGCTTTGTGACACAACTTCCTCCTCCACTTTACAATAGAATGGTCGCATTACGCACCAGGTACTTGGAGGTACTCAAGAAGAATCACCAGGAGAAGCAGGTACGTAACATCCCGCAGTTGGAAGCCAGTCTATCGGAAATATGGGGTGTGACGAAGAAACGGTCACCTCTGGATGATGGAAACGAAGTCATCCGTAAATTGCAGGAGAAGTTGAACACGTTCAACCGCTCGGAACTGCAAAAACAGATGCACGAAGTGATGATAAAATGCTGTAATAAGATCATCTTTGGTAACGAAACCGTCGTAAGATGGGAAGCCCTCATCCGGCAAAAGTATAAATGGAAGGACATGCGTCAGGAGCAGATCATCACTGCTCCACGTAGGTTTGGTAAGACCTATGCCGTAGCTATGTTTGTGGTGGCTTTAGCTCTTGCTAAGCCTGGAGTGGAGATCTCTATCTTCTCCACCGGAGCTCGTGCCTCTGGTCAAGACACGGGTATGATGGGTAAGGTCAAGGAGTTCATGAAGGGTCATTTCCAGATCCCGGATTCGGCTATTGTGAAGGATCGAGACGAGCATTTCTTCGTCAAGATCGGTGGTGTAGTGAGCAAAATCCATGCCTATCCAGGTTCGGTAGATACGTACGTTACCTTTATATCACGATAGCACACAGAACAACTAGTAAGTTTATCTCTCTTTTGCTCTCTCTCTCTCCCTCTCTTGTAGGGACTCTCACATAGCAATAAGACCCTCAAAACCACCTCCTGGCATGGCTGATCTCATTACTTTGCAGACGATCTTCTTCTGAACATCTAACATCGGCTTGGCATGTCCTCGTAACATCTTGTTTACCGCCGTGGAGTATCGAAGCCATGCTCGTTTGTCTGGATGCGTGCGTAATTTGATGCCAACATAAATCAACCTCACGATTTGGTCGAAAAATCGCGTCAACATCTGTGTATCAGGATCTACGATCAACTCTCCATCCTTCTGAGCAGCATACATACCATACAAAAACTCCTTCTCTACCGACCAATAGGTACCTACTCCTTGCAAGATAATCGTGGTCACACTTCCGATGAATGTCCGCTCAGTTGTTCGATCAACGGTGAATTGCAACACCCACTTCGTCAGACTCTCCAGAGAAACATGCACCGGGTTGTTGAAGGGGACGAGATGGAGACGACTCATGGTGAACGATTTACCTTGCTCCTGACTGTTGTATTGGTTCGCATCGATACGCGGGACCACATAGTAGCAATAGACACCATGGGCTAAATAGTGGTCACCGTTATTGAGTAGTTCTTTGGTACCTCCGATCATAATTGTCGGTGCATCGGCATTATCGGGACCTCTTGGATCGAATTCGTAAGGTTTGCGGGAGAAACCGAGTACTACAATGGCCTCTTCGGCAGCTCGTTGTTTGCGTTCTTCTTCGGGAAGCCATGGTTCGGTCTTTTCGTATTCGTTGGCGAGAACACTGAGACCATCCAGGACGGACGAAACCGCTGGTTTTTGGAGATCACCTTCGCCCAATTTAGGTTGAGAGGATCCACGATCACGTTTCAAGTACTGTCGCAAATTGCTCTTCAACATGAAGAGCAAATCACCAGCTTGCATGCTCTGCTCAAACGAGCCAGCAGGAGGGGGAAAGAGTTGGACATGTCTCTGGGATTGGGTTCTCGGGTCCCGTTGCGACTTTTCCCGGATGAAACGGTCGCTATCATATCGACCAGTCTGGACGATGACCCGTTGCTCGCTAGTAATCGTATGCCCTGACATTTTGCCCTCTTCTTAATTTGTGGGCGCAAAAGATTCGAGCCCCGAACAACGCACAAACACCGGCATCAAAGTCTGCACCTCTCCTTCTCCATGACATTTTAACGTCAATTCCTCCCCAAATACCCTATATTTCCACCGCGGAGCCCATGGTCCCGTCTCTGTCACGATACTAGCTGATACCCTAATATCGTCCTCGTATGTACTCGAACGCGTCGATAACGCCGGAAATGCGTGCAACCATGGTTTAGTGTCAAATTTAGGATCCACCGGATAGATTTTCATCTGACCTGCTGGTCCTGTGCTCCTTATTACCTTATCTCCCATAACACATGCATTCGACAGACGTAAGAAATGGCTCTTATCATGATGATATTCAACATGATCATCAACAATAATGTCCAAATCCGCCACAAACCCTCTTCGATAACGATCCACCGGCACATCTCCCTCCTCCTCTATGTCTTCCTCCTCTTCTCCCCATCCGTTTCTTGTCTCGATCGATGGAAGCTGGTAGGAAGAAGGTATAGTGGCGATGTTTCGCACCCCCTGTTTGTGCAACCAAACCACATCCATTGCTGTCAATGTACATTCTTTGGTATCTACCATAGGAGATGATTTTGGAATCGAACTGCATGTCAGACCATCGAGTCCGTAGGTAATAACATCGTAAGCGAGACGCCGGCGGTTTTCTATGCTGTACTGACGATACCAGAGCAGATGCTCGAACGCTTGGAATAGCGTGAAGAAATTATCGTACATATAATACATCACACGCATCATCTCCTCATACACTGCAGGATCCAAACCAGACCATACAACCACAGCCTTGGTTATCGTTCCGGACTGTGAATGCACGCAATTATACACCCCAATCCATCCATCGCGTCCTAATGATGGGGTCCAAATGCTGTTGATGTCGGCGTTACGTTGAAGCGTTCGGTTACTCCGATCACGAATGATGGCATTGACGGCTGTTTTCCACCTATGTTCTCGTCCTACTTCGTACGATCCTTGTACATGAAAAACAGCACAACCGAAGAATAAATTATCGTATATGCCAGGGATGAATCTCGTACTCAGATGACAAGTTGCTGCATAGCTTCTCGGTGGATTAGGTGAAAAATGATATATCGAGGTCATGGAGTGCACGAGCAAACGATGATAGAGACATTGACGGATCATACGCACCAGAACTGCGTTCTCCTCATCGGTGAATTCACGCTTCAGGGGGTTAAACAGCTCTAAATCAGGTAGAGCATACTTCTCCTCTGTAGGTTTGGATCTGGTTGGAAACTTCAGCATATGCAGTAAGGTGACTGTTGTTTGACTGTATGCCATCTTTTGTTTGTGGCAGCACACACACACAACATGTTTCTCTTCCTGTTCCTTGTACTGCTCTTCGTGTCGCAGGGCTATGAGGCAAAAGCGATCACTCTACATGGAAAAGCAATCGACTTTACCGCCCATCATCCATCTCGCAGACTTTCCGTCGATCATACGCTCGTGATTGTCTCCAGAAATAGCACCGTCGATCCTCACGTACGAATCATCGACAAAAACCACTTCATCGTCTGGAGTGACACCTACACCGTCCTGCCTGGAGATAAATGGATCGAATATGGCGCTTCCTACAAGTTTCACGGTCAAGAAGCCTTCCCTCTTCTCGTAAAAACAGCAACCGATGATAAAATAGATGGTGCGGAACATATAGGTCCACGACTATGGAGGATCCCCAAACCTTGTCCTCGATGGCCTACGCTCGATGATGTAGCCGCCGATCCCGATATCCTATGGGTTGATGAATATCGCTCCATAACACGCCACAGTGCCTCTGCACGCGAGATCCACTCCAATCGTTCCGCCATCCCATTTCTACCTCAGGGTGCAGGTATAACATGTGTGGTGGCAGACACCGGCTTCGATGTCTCCTCCGCTTCCTTCTACTCCCCCGATTTCCCCATGCCTACCCCAGGGTCACAGAGTCTGATACCTACCAATCATCCAAAGGTACCCTGGTGGGTAACCGCCGAGCCTGGAATTACTGGTTGGGTAGGTGCGAATGGAGGTCACGGGACAGCTACTGCATCGGCTTTTGCAGGGTTTAATACCGGTCTGACGATTGGGATGGCTACCGAAGCGAAGATCGGTATGTACAGTTTTAGTCCTAACAATAACGATAGTATTATCGATCTCCCTACCACCGCTATACCTGGAACACAGACTTTCTTCCAGTTTCTAGCGCAAGCTGCGAGCATCGGAGGAGCCTCTTGTCTCTCTGCCTCCTGGGGAACATCTGGTAATGGACAGTATGATAGTCTTGCTGCTGAAGTCGACCAATTTCTGTACGATGTTCCTACATTTGTAGCGATTGTGTCAGCAGGAAACACAGGAAAACTCCCTGGTCTTGGGCGTATGCCAAGCTCCCCTGGACTAGCCAAAAACGTAGTCTCCGTTGGAGGGATCTTCTCCTACGCAGATGCCTATTTGACATTATGGATCGATGCGTTGAACAATGCAGCAAAATATGGTCCTTGGAATGTGGTCGATTTCAGCAGCTATGGTCCTCTTCCCAATGGAAGGACCGTACCTATCGTGTATTCAGCGGCGGTCTATGAGAGAGTGGCGTATGGCTATTATACACCAGTGGTGGACCATACGGACTTCCAACTCGAGTCAGGCACCTCGTTCTCTGCACCTGCTATAGCAGGCCTGCAAGCGGGGTACCAACAGAGCTATAAAGCACGCAATGACGGACAAAATCCCCTCAATGCGTTGGTAATTGCCTTTCTTCTCGCACATAGTCAACCGGTCATCCAGCGTGTTTCGCTCAGTTCTTTATCAGGGGCTGGAGCCATCCTCTACTCCTTCCTGAGCAGCTATCTGTATGGATATCCGGTGGTCGAATGGATAGGACAGGAGGTCTCTGGAACGATGTCTGGCACAGCTGTGCCGTTATCCTACTGCTTCTCGGTAGGCGATGGTGGTGTATCGTGGGGTATGCGTATAGCCCTAGGGTTCACTGATTTCCCGTCTATAGCTTACTCTAACGTCGATCTCATCAATGATCTCGATATGTTAGTGTATGTCAATGGTGCACCTACACTGAATGCGAACAATCACGTGAACGCTCATGAGCTGGTGAAGGTGCCGTTCGCACTCAATCAGGGAGATACGGTGCGAGTTGTGATTACCGAACCATCAGGTCGAATTTACAAGAATCTACCATGGGGTCTCTATCTGGCCGCCCCTAACTTGGTAGCGGATACTAACTGTGGTACATGTCTACCGAACGCGAGAACGACATGTGCCTCGGGGGACAGTGGAGCTGTTACATCGTATTGCAATTCGAGTAGTGGAATGATGAGTGCGTGTCTTCCGTCACGTAATCCGAACATATCCTGGCCATTAGCGACAACATGTAATACACCTATGTTTCAGGGTACACACGTCAATGGGGTGTGTACTGTGGCACAGTGTAATTCGGGATATTATTACGATGTGGCGTCTGGAACGTGTATGTGTGTGGTGGGTACCCAGATTGGGTCGTTAATGTGCACGATGAATTCGGAGTTGATAGCGGAGAGTACCATTATGTCCTCGCCTTCCCCCTCTTTTGCTATTGATACCGATATCCCACTGGCAGGCTGGTTGATATTCTTTGCCTTTGTCGTGATGTGGATTATAGTCTGAACAGACAAACAGAAAAGAAACAGAGAAGGGGAAAAATGACTACCTTCCTCCAGGACTCGCTCATGTGGGGGCTTGGCACCGCCGTCGCTTTCTACGGTCTCGATCTCTTCTGGTACTCGAAACCCCTTAAGGAAAATCACATCCAGGACACTGCTCATCTCGCAGCAGAATGCTTCATGAAATTCGCCGTTTTCGCTCTTCTGCTATCATGGATGGTATCGGATCTGGTCTATGTCGGTATCCATAACCCCACGACAGGGGTTGAAGCACATGATAAACCAATCGTTCTAGCCATCATCATGGTAACCATCGAAGTAGTCTCGTTCTTCGTCCTCATGGTGCTTGGAATCTGCAAACTAGGACCTACATTCTTCCCTGGATATCTTACAGAGAGCAAGCGCCTAACGATCGCAAGAATGACATTTCTGCTCTGGAATATCTTCATCCTAGGGGTTTATGTTGCTACTTTCACACGAACGACATACACGACGGTGTACAGTATGGACGTTGCTGATTGGTTTAATACGATAGGGGCGGTGATGATGATCGTCTTCTTCATCGTTCAAGTGTTGGATCCTCCTCAAGATAACAAGGGAAAAGAGTTCGAGCTCGTCATCTTCAGGGATACCGAACAAGTAACTAAAAATGGCCAACACGAATCCTTGTACGGAACAACACCAGGGTCGATTGTGAATCTGCATATGTCGGTGTTCCAACTAATTGCGTACATATTCCTGACGTGGTCTTGGTGCACAACGATCTTTAATGACTATGGTCGACTTGGTTTCGCCAGAGTATTCTTAGTCTTTGTACCTATTTTCGCAGCTGCTTGGAGCGGATGGGTAGGTGCTTGGATGGAACATTTTATCTTCGCACACCATGTTATGACATTGGCCTTCTTTGCTGGATCGGCCGGATTTATGCGCTGGGCAGTAAGTCCTACCATGGTAGCTGCGAACGAAGCGTATCGTTTCTCGATGTTCTTGGCTGATAATCAGAATACCCCTTTGGAGTGGGCGTATGGTACAATGTTACCGACGAGGATCGTCATTGCGAGTTTTGGGCTCGTTTTCTGTTCAGCTGTGATTGGGGCATTTTTCATTGACACCGTAGATGGAAAATTCCGAGTGAAAAAGGAGCGTATCAAACGTATCAAAAGCACCATTTGGTGCGGCGGATATGGTCTTTTCAAGTCAAATGGTGCTGTTACATCAGCGTTTCCTAAGGGGAAGACAGCTCGAAAGACGAGGAAACACGTGGCGGTCACACCCACGACTAATTGGTGAGGGGGGAGAGAAGAAATATGTGTATGTGTGTGTGTGTATCTCTCTCAAATAGTTTGTTGTTTTTAAAACTAAAGAATGTCGGTCAACGAACCCGAACTTCATTACGATGTCGAAATCGTCGCCGTGCTCGTGTGGACCTTCTTCTATATGGGTAAATTCGCGGAACCCAATATGAACACTCTGTCGAAATGGCTCGTACATATCATCGACATTGTGGCAGCGATCCTGTTCATGATCTATCTCATCGTTAACTTTGGTCTAACGGGCGTCACATTCGCCAGTAAAATGCGTTATGGATACATGTTTGTGACCTACTGTCTCACTACCATCACTCGTATTATCTTCACCTTGTACAAGGAGAAGTATTTCGAACATGACGACAAGAAGATGCGTAGCGCTAACTCGTTTGCAGGAGAGACTCCTATGCTGGGTTATGAGATAACGTACCCAGTGTTCTGTTCGGAGGGTCATAATGAGGTATCAGTGACCAGGGCTCCAGCTTTGATGACGGCGTTGTTCTTTCTGTGGGATGCAATCGCAGCAATCATCATCGAGTTTCAGGTGATTGTCCCTGCACCAGTAGGCAAGTCTTGGAATGCAAAGGCGATCTTCGTCTATCTGTTCTTGATATTCTACTTGTTGGTGAGTTTCATCAAGAATGATTCAATGTACATCTCGTTTTGTGCGGACAAAGGTCTTGGTTACGATAAAAACCAGTTGTTACCGAGGTTCAAGGTAATGTACATCCTCATCCCTCCGTTCGCGATTTGGGCCTACAACTTCTGCATTATGAACACGTTCGTCGACTTCTTCAACGATTATGGACGCTACGATAACTTCTTGATGTTGTGCATCTTCCTCCCCAATTTGCTCTCCGCCATGAAGCAATCGACTGGTACTTGGGCCGAACATTACATCAACGGACGCCATCATCTATCATTCTTCTTCTTCATCTGGACCGCACTGTTCTACATCACCAACAACGCCGATTGGAAAAATGGCTTCATCCCTGCTGGCGTGAACCGACCCCTGGAATTCCTACAGGACTGGAACAACACTGTCTTATTCTACCGTACAGACTACATAACAGGGTATACCAATACCTCCGCTTATCGCGAGACTCTCACCAGTTTCGCAGTAATATTGGTAATTCTGCTATTGTTTCAGTCCTGTCTTCCGGTGCTTCATCATAAGTTCCCCAGGACAACGTTGAGCTATTTTGCAAGTAGTGCCAATCCTGTAGCAGGAGCAGTTGCTATCAATGACAAGAGTCTCCTCAACCCCAGTGACTCCACCGACGATGATGTCGATCCCACGAACACGATCAGTGTTAATTATCTACCCGATGATGATGATGAAAGCCAAGAATTCAGTACTGACGCAGAGCAAGGGCCCGCGGATGATGATGATGATAGACCTGGAGTTAGTTGATGTGGATCATGAGGAGGAGGAGAGAGAGAAAGAGAGAGAGTCAGTGTGAGTGTGTAGGTGGTGTGTCACAAAAATGTTTTTCTTTGTTGTAAATTCACCTGATTTTGGTGCTGCTATAGAGATTTCTACCTCTTTTGCCAATGTACTCTCTTCCGAAAATAAAGCTTCCTGTGGTATTATCTTCCCTAATGATTACCACCAAACACGTGACCTCGATAGGTTCACCGTTAACCGCGATCAAGCACTCGCAACCTTACGTCATCTCGATTTCTTAGCATATGGTGAATCGATCGCTAAACGAACTGAATTCTCCACTATAGCGGTCAACTTCTACACTATACTAGGCAATGATACCCTCCGTTCACCTCCTGGGGTACGTAAACCGGACATTGTCTACTACTTTGACAATGATGAGAAACGGATGACGCATTTTCGCAAATATTGTAGACGGAATGAGATCAATCTGTGTATCCTGGTTGATGATCGTGAGGTTAGAGAGGCTCAGATGCTCCTCGCTGCGTTGCCATTCATCGAGACCCCTGAGGCATTCTATCGTTGTGGAATACCTATCGCGCTTACCAGGAAAGACACCGACGATATCCCTGAGGAGGCCAACGTGTAGTTGTGTTGTGTATGCACAACACAACACAAAACAAACTAAAATGGCCGAAAATCCTTCCTGGTTCTCCCTCGCCCGGTGGGGCTTCTACACCGTCGACAAGGACAAACACCTCAACGTCCACCTCGCATTCTTCACCTTGGGATGCTGCTGTGTGAAGAGTCGTTATGCCGTACCTATTCTAACGGTTATCAATCTCCTCGTCCATGGTATCGCCATGTGGTGGGCGCATTGGGCCTTCTTCGAGCATTGTGAGCTTCACGATCTGAACCCCCTCAAGAGTCCCAATTGCAATCTCCCCTGGCTCGCATTCGGACCTAACATGCTATCATTCATAGCCTTTCTGTACCTATGTCTACGCCTCGTCAACTTCATCATGTTCCATCGAGAGACCTACATAGAGGATACCCCGGTCTCCATTATGATCGAATGGGTACTGTACGTCCCTCTCTCCAATTTCTGTTTCCTCAACCTCATCGCCATATTTGAGAAACTAGCCGGTCACGACCTACCATCGGACATCTGGGCGGACAAAGTGACCACTCTGGCTGTCATGTGTATGGATATCTTCCTCAGTTTGCATCCGATTCGACGCATGCATGTCCCCTTCAACTTGCTCCTCTTTGTGATCTATCTTACATTGCTCATGATTGGTACAGCGATCACCGGAGTATATCCGTATGCCCCCATGCAACAGTTGACTCCTGGTGAGATTATGCTACAGATGGTATTGTATTCGCTCATGTCAGTAGCGTTCTCCGTCGCAGTGTGGATGATCCATCGTTACAACGTGGCTGGAGCAGTAGGGGACAGTTTGATGATTCAGAGACGGACAACAGTGGTACCCGATATGTCGAAAGTACCTTCTCATATCGAAAAAGAGCTAGATGGTGTGTAATTCATATATGTGTAAATTCGTCACAAACCAAACATGTCTGCCTTCGATATCACAATCTTCGCTGCTGGTCTGATGAGAGGCTTGCTCCAGGGAATCCTCTTCCTTATGCCAGGGGTCGCCGCTTGCCTCATGCTTCACCGTCAATTGAAACAACAACACGCCAAGGATATCGCCAAGATTCTCAACGCCTCCCGTTTCGCTGCCTTCCATCATCGTGAAGTCCCTCGCAAGAATGCTTTGCATGCACCGTACATTGTCCACCCTCTACGTGTCGCCGAGTTCTTGCTGAAGTACGGCTATTCGGCCGATGTCGATGTCGACCTCCTCGTCGCCGCTATCTGTCACGATGGTCTCGAGGACACAAAGATGACACCAGAGGAGATTCGAAAGCGTTTTGGAGATAGGGTGCTTCAATTGGTCTTGGATGTGACTGATGATAAATCATTGCCCCAGACGATACGCAAACTGAAACAAATCGAGCACGCGGAGACCCTCTGTGAAGATGCAGCAGACCTTAAGGCGGCAGATAAACTGGAGAACTGTTGGTCTTTACTGTCTTACGAGAAGGGGGGAGGTATTCCAGAAGGGTGGTCTGTCCAACGTGTGCAAGAGTATGTCGTGTGGGCGAAGAAGGTGGTCAATGCTCTGCCAAAGGTGAAGGCTCCTCTGCGAGACGCGTTTGATAAGTTGGTGAATCAGGAGACATTTGAGTACTTTGATGGTAAAAGTTATCCTGTTACTGCAGAGTGTTCCTGATAAGAAATAACAGTTCTAGGGGCAAATTGCTCCACAACCCATACCCTTTTTGATAGCAGAAAAACAGATACACCAACGCTTTGATCGATTTAGTCTGCCATTCTTTGTACCAAAACGACTCCACCGATATCGATCGCAAACCACGGTATGGTGCCTGCCATTCCATAAGATTGGTAGTGCACCATACCTTACACTCCACCAGTTTCGGGCAAGCGAGAATGAACTTATCTAGCGTATAATGGGTCATCCGTTTGTATGGTTGAGGTGCATATCGAGCGTTTAAGGACAAACGTCGTAGCTCAGGGTATGGTTTCGGTAACCAATCATCGAGTTTATACGGTAGCGCGGCGATAACAAGCTGCTCGGGATGGTAACGTTCAACTAACATATCGCACACGCTACACCAGACATGGATATTATTCAGATCGACTTGAACCCTTCGCATGGGAATGGCAGGCAAGAACCATAGAAGATGAATTAGATGATAATCTACACTGATCGATGGTAATCCTTTGCAGGTGGTCATCAGATAGGTGATATCATCCATGTACGACATTGCTTGCTTGAACGGTATATACGTCGGACCATGTTCGTCAAAAACGAACGACCAATCACCCTCATCGTCTTTATCATAGCTGTAGATTATGTTTCCATTACTGCTAAAAATGACTTCAGTCATCCCTGGACGAGGGAAAAAACGGTGTTCGTCATCGCCACACTGGGTCACCTCGAGCTGCTCCAGCTTTTCGGGACGATCGTTGAAATAGGTATGAGCCCAAAAACGAGCGTTTGCGCATACATCACCAAAGAACGAGATGAGGTTGATTGCTTGTCGATAGAGCTCGTAAACGCGGTCATTGGTACGACAATCCTTCCCAGCATAGGAGAGAAATTTCAGTTGATGAGCATAAGCGAGAGGAAGGTTCTTGAGGACGTCCGTAGAACCTCGCGAGGCATCAATGTTCAATGCGGTTACCCTTCCTTGCTGCCATAACTTGCGAAAATGCCGCGATTCCCACAGAGTATACTCGTCATACGTAGCTACACTGATATCATAGTATCTCTTACTATGGACATCATGGGCTTTCAGCGCATTTGCATGCATGGCGAGCCTCACCTCATTTTCAGGGATAGAGGAAATCATGGTGTGTGTCTGTTGTCCACCCCCTATCCCGCAGGAGGTGATGGCGAGAGGTAACCCAGAAATGGATCCTGGTAATTTTCGTAGAATACTGCGGGGTATTCTTTGTACGTCATATGAAGCACGGTCCTTCCATTATGCGCATAGGTCCGGATACCAGCTAAATATCTAGGTCTTCTTGTAAGCATGAGTTTGGTAATCACACGGGATACATCTGGATGGGTTTGGAGTGAAGCACTATCAGCATGTTCATAGTGATAAGACTGTTGAATATTAAGACCATTGCGTACCACCCCATCGTTTACAATCATCGAGATATGTATGGTGGTATCGATAAAGAGATGATCGTGCTTCTCAATAGCCCAACGCAGTAATTCTGCTTCAACGCCACCCGGCGGCTTGAGGTCTGGATGAGAAGTAAGCAGAAACTGGTTGTCTTGAGGAGCACCCGGCATACCAATAATGATATCCATGAAACCTACTATTTGCGATCCTATTTTGGCCCGAACAATGATTCTATGGTCATCATTGTGTTCATCATCAGGAACGAAACCGATCTCGCCAAGTCTAAACGACGCGACTGTCAACGGCTGGTATTGTTCCACCATTTTCCAAGGCTAAACATGTGTGTCGTCATCCGATTCTACGGATGAGTCGTCACGTTTACCAGCCTCATCAAAAGGGTACTCTCGGAAGGTCATATGGGCAACGGTTCTCCCATCGTATTCATAGGTCCAGATACCAGCTAAATATCTAGTTGATCCTGGATGCACGAACTGAAGGATCACATTTTTCGTATAGTCATTAACATAGTAGGCTAAGTAGACGGCATCCCGAAAACCATGCGGTTCATATTGCATATTAAGACCATTATCTAGCACACCAGCTGGCACAATCATCGATACATGTATCGTCCTTATATCATCTTCAAAGAGATCCTCGTACATCGATCGAGCATGATATATCAGTCGTGATTCCACATAACCCTTACTGCTCACCATCGGCAGATCTGGATGAGAAGTAAGCAGAATTTTAATGTCTGTTGGAGCACCTGCTATACCAACTTGGATCTCCATATTACCTACTATATTGGCTCCTAAACGCAGCTGAATGTTGATTTGTTTCATTATACCATTTTCGCTATGCACAATGGGTTCAGTAAAGACGAACTCCGAAGCGAGAATTGGACCCACTCTAGAGGGCAACGGCATATACTGTTCCGTCATCTTCGAGGTATATGCGCTTACCTTAGCTACCCGTGCTTTCTCAAGGTATATACCCAGAAAAAGCCCAGTAAATCCTGTGGATTTCGAAAAATACTCTTTTTTCACTGTTTTTTTCTCTGTCTCCAGAATTTGGGTCCCCACCACCTTGACCCCCTCATCTACCACGGTAGTAACTCATCACCTACCACAGCCGAGGCCCAGTAAATCCTGTGGATTTCTAACTTGATTTTTAAAAGTGAAAAGTTCATTTTTTGGTGAAAAATTGAAAACAACATTCGCCCTCAAGATTTACTGGGCCTCGGCTGTGGTAGCTAAAAACAATATACCAACGTGGTAGAGGGACAAGAGGGGGGTGGCGCACATATACATTCCGAAGGAAATGTGGGAGAAGCAAGTGTTTTACTTGTCGATAGTCGATGTACGTACGGATCCTCCGGCTCGAGTGGAAGAAGGAGCAGCGTACGTGGTGGTGGATACATCGCCGCGTGGGTTTAGATTGCTTCGCGATTGGATTAAGGACAATCATAAGCTGTATCCCAATATCTATCGAGCCAAGGTGCCCTATTCGTACAGCCATGCTACTCCAGCTGAATATGCGCTTGCTACTAGCTCAGAGCCGATCCACAGTCGTGCGCGTGATATGCCTTTCAATGGAATGCAGTTCGAGTTAGTGGTGCTGGGGGACATGAGCGAGCTGATTGGTGAATGGCCGTTCGTGCATCGTGGGACTTTCCGTGATATCTGTGGGAATGCGGAGTTTGGTGAGCAAATGTTCACGATTCCGAAGCTAATCTCGGGTTTTTCGGTGATCCAAGAACTGTTCTTATCGACCGCCTTTCAGCATTTCACTCCTTACGAGCGATGTTGCTTCGCAGCTGTCCGCTTCGATGTCAACTATTCTATCTGTCGTGATCAATGGACCGCCATACGGACACGGGAAGAGTACATCGGTATACCTACTCTCCCGCCTGGTATTACACCTCGTGATCGTGCCAAACGGATGGTACAGGCGGTCTGTGAAGGAAAAACGATCCCTGATAACATGGTACGTAAGATTCAGTGTACTGACCTGAATGGGAGAGTGGTGAATTTCACAAATGAGGGGGACTATGTCACATCTTGGGTGGAAGAAAAAGCAATCCGCCATCTCCTCCAGCTGCGCGCACAGTCCAGGGATCCATACATTCAGGCCCGTAGAGTGTTCGTCCAGTCCCTTGTGATTCGCCATAACACCACCAAGGTCGAAAGTGATCGCCTGTCCTTTTTTAACCTCAGTCGACGCGACAAACGCCTGTACGTACGAAACGAGTTCCCCGACAATCCCGAATATTGGGAACCGCTGCTGAATCTTACCATCCTGGACGTAGGTCGAGAGCTATATGAAGCGACTGATGAGCATCGAGAAACAGAGGGTGCTAAGCAAGGTCTGTACGCAAACATTCTCCAAGATGTCTACGACGAAGAGATTGAAGAAGAGCGAAGCCGACGACGGGGACTCCCTATGGAAGATGCCGGAGACAACGCCGAAGACGGCGACTCATCCCGTGTTCAATCAGAAGCTAAGAGCAAAAAGCGACGTAAAAAGCAAAAAGTTACCCCCTCCCCTATCTTCCCCCCCGATGTCCCTGACCGCCCCCGTCACTACTAGTTCCAGTCCCCCTGTCACCATCACACAGGCGGACATGGATGATTTTCCTGCCGTCCGCCCCGTACCTACCTTTTCTACCTACCGAAAACCACGTGCACCTGTGGCAACCGAACCTGAGCCTGAGCCTGCGCCTACCTACTATGTCCCACCATGGAAGAAAGGGGCGAAGAAACCTCCTCCCCCACCTCATGATTTCAGCTCGTGGACGGCGGAAGCATGCTTGGAACGAGAGAAAAACGAGGTGGACGATGTAGTTTATCCGTATACGTTCAGTCGACCGGTGGAGCTTGCGACAGAGACCGATCAGGTGGTGTTCTTGGAGGATAAACATGAGTATTTCGTGAAGGCGAAGAACGACAAGAAACAATATTATCAGGTGGCACTCTCAGGGAGCAAATTATGGCATTACTACAATTCACAAGCGTTCAGTAGTGATTTCGGTTCATCACCAGAGTACGTTGCAAAGATCCGCATGACATTACCGACACTACTCGTCTACTACTTCGTGCATGTCTATGAATCACACTCGGATCATCTGTTCACTAACAGTGAGCGACGTCAGATTTTCGAATCGAGTATCTTACCACGAGTCGAACCAACCACCTTGAAACCCATGCAACTCATTGGAGGTGGGGTTTTCGACGTTGTTGACACCTGGCTTCTTTCCGGAAACAACGCCGATCGACCAGCAGTTTACGAACCAGATGGGGACAAACACCTCCATCAACTCTTCTTCTTCTTGCATCTCTGTGTCTCGCAAACCACCTTGGAGTACCTTCAGAAACGGTGCGAACCACTGTATGATCTTCTCATGATCTACAGTCAATCGTTCTTGTATATGTGCGAACAACGTAAGAAAATTGTGACTCCCCTGATGATCGCGGCGAAAATCGGTCGACACGCCTCGGAAACAGGTACTTGTTTACATACCTATGTTGAACGTCGGTTGAAGAGTCAACTGGTTATTCCGAGCACGAAATTGAGCAGTGAACATATCGCAAATGCGGAGAAGTTCATTGCTGATTGCGCAGAGTTCTTCGGTACGTATCGCAATGATCTCTCTGAGGTACCGATTATCATCAATCGCCATAATATCTGTTCGAAATCGGACTTTGTGTTCGATAACGGGAAGGGAGTGTTGACCATCGCTGATCTCAAGGTGAGCGATAAGCTATGGATGGAAGCAGAGAAGCATGGGTTGGTGAAAAACGCACGTGGATGGATCATGATGGAGAACAAGAGTCTGTTCAAGAGCAGTAGTCTGTGGGAGTTCGCGTTCCAATTGTCCACCTACCGTAAGACGTTCAAGATGATGGGTTATCAAGTGAATCACTGGATCTTCTTGGTAATTGTTTCCCCTGAACGAGAAGGTTACCTGATCGTTGGAATCGATTTGGCGACGGTGACAACAAAGAAAGATCCAAAGGAATCGTTTTATTCGGTATTACAACATAACGATCGAGCGTTCACGTTTCGTTTACGTATGCTGAAGCAAATGCAAGCTCAATTTGATGCTACCGGAATCCCTGTCATAGAGGAGGAGTTCATGGCCAAGAGACGGGTAGGTTGACCTGATTTTCGCCATGCATGAAGCACGAAGACTGCGATGAACGACAAGAAGGCATCAAGGAAGAGAAAGGGGGGAGGTGGATGGACGACTTGGAGGATGATGTAGAGGCGAAGAAGCAGTAGGAGGGCTTCTAGTTCGATTCCAAAGGAGCCACAAACCATGGCGGACGCTAAGATGCGGAAGATACGGCAGATCGAGAGCGTGTGTCGCGAAGATCACAAAAAAGTTGTGGGAGCCCAGAAAGAATATTGGACTCGCCTGAGTACCTATCGCCTCCGTCAGAAAAACCTCGAACATATCCTCACCCTAATTGAAGACGTGAAGAAAACCTACCCTCTCCTCACCGAGGAAGACCATGGGTGTATCAGCCGCGAAGCAGAGGGACAAGCTGGAGGAGCAGTTTCTCGACGCCAGGATCGAGACCAAGATGAAGCAAATCAAGCATCGAAACGACCCCACCTTATTGAAGCAGATAGCGGCCCAACAGCAAGTGTTCCAGAAACTGGAGGGAACAGTGGATCTGCTGGAGCTCCGTGATATGGAGACGAATATCCGTAAAGGTGTTCAAAAGTACGAGAGCGTGGTGGTTGATATCGACGAGGATGATGTTGATGAGATGGAGGAAACGACGAAAGAATTAGGTGAACGGATAGGTCTTCTGAATGAAGTCCAGCAAGATCCTGCTCAGTTCGTCCCTGAAAAGGTAGAGGAGGAAGTAAAAATGCCTGAGATTCCGGTGTCTCTGCGCACTTCCTCCTCCTCTGCCACAAAAAATGACATCGCCGTTTCTTATGCCCAATGACTTCCCCCCAGGGATCGACGCCAACACCGAGGAGAGCAAAGCGTTATGGTATCGTGGTTTCCATGATTGGTTTAATCTCTTCGCCACCTATGGTAGCATTCTCTTGTTTATGCGTCTGAATAAGGCCCGTTTTGCCGGGACAGCTGTGTACAAAGACCTTGAGGCTATGGAAACCGAATACAGGAAACCAGCAACACAGAGGAATCGTGCGCTTCTCTTCCCGGAGTCTATCGATAAGGCTACCGTGCATTGGCAGGAGGGTCTCCTACGTATCATTGAACAAGCGCGAAAACCTACCCCCAAATTTCATGGTGTGCTTGATAAGGTGTTCGCGAGAACAGGACTGAGCTGTTCGGCTGAGGATAAGGTGATCTGTTGGATGTTCTTTGGATGTTGGATATTACAATTCCGCAATCATAAGTTGCTGGGTGTAGGTACAAATGGAGTGTGGTTGGTGCAAGCTACAAAGGGGAATTGGTCTGCACCAACGTCAAACGTGATAGTAGGAAAGGGGGAGAGAAGTGAGGATTGGTTTCTCGTTGAAGGTAAACCATAAATTGTTGTTCATCATTCATTTTTTTCTCCGAGGAAGAGCCCCCATTCGCGAACACCACACAACGATGGCGACATCTACACCAACAGTCGATGAACTGTATGATTCACTGGTGGGTGTTGACATACCTAAAGTGAAAGAATACAATACTTATAAGGTAGGGAAGGTCACGGCAGACCAATACGTTAAGGGGAAGACTGCTATTAATGCGGAGCTTAAGAACATCTTTGGTAAAATGGAGGGACTTTTGTCGCAATTTGGTACAGTGATTAGTAAATTAAGCTTCCCGCTTAGGAGGGGCACTAAGAGCAGATTTCAGCTTCACGAGCAGATGCAGCATAATACTGCTATAATGATCGCTCATTTTGAACAATTTCAACGTATTATAGGTCATCAACGATGGACTAATGCTGCTGCCGATCACACGGAGGAGTATGCTGTAGAGGCGAAAGATAATCCTAAGAAACTACCATCGATGTTGACACCGTATAATGTCCCTGTGAAGAAAAACATAAATGAGTCTGGATTGATAGCTGTTTGGCGGTACGCGGAACCGGCGAATCAGCCTGATGTAAGGATCTTCGTACCGTATACGGTGTTTCTGAAAAAGAATGAATCGCTTATGAGATGGGATGAATTCATAGCTGAGTTTGAGAACGGTCAACCTGTGAAGCCAGTGAGAGCAGGTTTCGTCGAGGAAGGTGATAATAAACGACTACGACTCGATCTTGCACCAGGAGAGACAACCTCCCCTTCTATCCCGGAAATAGCTACGACTGCGACGCAAACTGGTTTCTTAGCAGGGTTCGGATCCATGCCTCCCTCCATCGACTGGATGCCTCCTAGATGGGTGCCTCCCACAGAGAAAGGGCCCATCGCGATACGGACGGAGCCTTCTTATTCTTCTTCTTCTTCTGAGAAGAAGAGGTCTCCATTTGAGACACCTACGAAAGAAGAGGGAATGTCAACGACAACTGGTGCGTTCGCAGAGACATCTGGTGCATCATTGTTCAAAACCCCTGGAGGGCAGCAGTTTATATCAAACCTGACTGGTCTACATGTACCTCCTCCCCTAACACCTGCAAAGCATGGTACTCAATCAAGCTACGCAACTGAGGGTACATCAACTAGTACACAAGGTGGTGCTGTAGAACCTACCCAGCAAAGTACGCCAGGAATGGAGGTGGGGGGACGTACGATAGCAGCTATTCGATCAATCATCCCTGAAGAGGAAGAGGAAGAGGAAGAGGAAGAGGAAGAGGAAGAGAAAGATGAAGAGCCACCAGGAGGAGGAGGACAACCAGGAGGGGGACAACCTCCAGCAGACACAGGGGATGTCATATACGTCGGACAACAGCAGATTGTAGCTGCTGCCGGACCACCGCCAGGACCACCTCCAGGACCACCGTGGGTCTCTCCGATCTCTCCCAACATCGACAACTGGGCTGTTGTCTCTGCACTTTCAATAGCTGCCTGGCGATTGTATGATCCCTACCATCCTCCTCATCCCTTACCTCCAGTGTTGCAATCGATACTTGCTGGAGCTTCTACACATGCTGCCTACTCGATCGCACAGCAAGATCACATGGTTGGTTATATTGGAGCTGCAGCGGCTCTCACGGCAGGTATGTCCCATATGGCTATCAGTGATGAACAACCGAATGTTCTGGGTATGGTATCTGCTCCGATGGTGTATGCAGCAATGACGGTTGCGAGAGTAGCGGATACGTTTTTAATACGCAGAAGAGTGCAACGGTATCAAGTTATTCGAGATGTGGTGAACACTAATATTAGAGCAGCTGTTGAAGGTATTGCGGTGGAAGTGTCCCCTTACTGGTACGTCGATGAAGCGGCACAGATCGCGCAGAGTGCTGCTCCTCCTAATTTCAAAGATAAAATGGACACAACACGGACATTGTTACAGAAGAGTTGGGAGCATTTCAACAACGTTGTCTATACCTACCCGGAGTACCAACGAAACATCCATCGACGTAATAAGATTCTGGCAGAATTGAACAAAGCACCGGATATGACCCTCGCTGAAACGGTCGTCCATCCGTATGCTCAGCTGTTGAAATTGCAACATGGTATCACCGGTTCCGGTGCCATGCGTGAATTCGCCACCATGCTCAATACTGGTGTATCAGTGTTGGCAATGTGCTACACGGATATCCCTTACTGGGAGATGTTCACGAATCTCACCACCTGGTTAGGAGGTGCAACGGTAGAAAATTATCAGGCGTTGTATTATCGACAGAAATCGATCACGGAATGGGGTCCGGAAATGTGGTATGCAAGCACATTGATGCAAGATGTAGCATCACTAAGCTATCATGGCCCAGTAATGGCGGCACAGGCGTATCTCGGAATGGTAGCCTGTACGATCTTCATCGGTGTTGTAGGGGAAATGGTCCAGGGTATGTCGAATGTTACGACGATAGTGGGAAACAATCTGTTTCGATGGGATACCAGTGGGGTGACTATTGGTGAATCACGTGCATGTTGGAAGTGTAAGACGACTACGAAGGTTAAGGCAGGTAAGAGAGACCTGTGCTCGCAATGTGGATGGGCGTATAAACCGCTACAAACTGCTCGGTCGTTCATTAGCTCCCTGGGATTAATGACAGGGTTAACAGTGGGAGCTCTTGTCATTTCTGGAGTGCATAAGTATTTCAGTAACTATCGAAAGATCGAAGGTGCGGTTATCATCGTAGCAGCTGCTGGACTGAATTTTCTCAGTGGAGAGTTGCTACCAATGAACGATCCGGTGGTGGAAATGCAATCAGAGAGTCTCGAAGCCGCAAAATTAAAAGCTAAACGTGCTAACAACCTGGTGTTAACGATTGGAGACCAAACAATGGATCCTAATATTACGGCGCAGACGCAAATATTCCTCACTAAGATGCTACAAGAACAGATAGCTTCAATCGATGCTACCATTAGCACGACTGAAGATCAACTTGCCTCGATCCAAGGATCGGGACTATACGTAGCCGGCGACAATTCGCTATATAACAAGTTACAGAAGGATCTCACCGAGAAAAAGAGTCGTAGAACCGAGTTGTTGTCCCAGTTTACTGCTACATCTACTGCTATATCAATCGCCGCTGGAGGAGCAGGTGAGGTTGCCGCTCCATTACCTCCACCATTACCTATAGTAGAGAGTACGTCTCTCCATCAATTGAGGGAGAATCCACCGATGAGTGAACCACCAGATGAGAAGACGATAGTTGGTTGGGCCACTGCTGTGAAGACCCATACGACGAATCCAGTTGGTGCTCTATTCAAGCGTGCGCTTATTGATGTGGTGTTTCTATCGACGATCGCAGCAGCTCAAATTAAACGAAAAGATGCTCTGTTACTCCATATCGATAATCTCGATATCGAGGAAGCACAGACTGGTGTCGACATGTGGTTAAGACGATACATGAAGGACAATTACGCGAAGTTATGGACGTTAATTATGCAGAATGTTGATGATATACAAGCTAAGCCAGTGATGGAGATGTTTCAGAAGGAGACTACCTTTCAAGGACTGTTTTGGATGGTACAGATCCATCTCATCAGGATGGTGACGGCAGCGGAGGTGGGGAATTATTATCAATTAGGGGGAGATCCTGAGATGGCAGATGTCTATAAAATGTTGATCAACTATATCTTTTACAGGTACCTCGAGTTCTTCGAGAAATTAACGATGATACGTTTCAATAGAAAACGCATCCGAATGCGCGACAATTGGGGTCGTACATTCACTTTCTACTGGTCGTTAGCTGCTAGGGATGCTCCTGAAACGTCCGAGCTAGCTCCGGAAATTGTCTTCCCTACAGTTGGTCCGGTTGTCGAGTTCGGACCACTCCCGTGGTGATGTCGCCTATGGTTCTTCATATTTTTGTTTTTTAAGAGCTGGTAATTTGTATTTCTTAACCCTATCTTCATCGATTCCGTGGTGTTTGTATGCCTCCTCACGCGCCAGATCATCGTCAATATAACCATCACCAACAAGAAGCCGGATAGCCTCGAAATCGAGGTTGGTAGGGGATGGAATGTTCACTACGAGGAGGAGAAGTTTGACGTTCTTATAGACGGAGCACCATACATGTCGGATCATACGTGCACGAGATTGGGAGATGAGACTCACCTGGTCTTTTAGGATCGATAGGGACTCTGTATCTAACTTTGCACCTCCTTTCTGGGAATTACTAACCGGACGGATAAACGAAATTGGCACACTGGTTACGAGCGATAACCGCATATCAGCAAGCTCAATGTACTTATGAATATCTCCACGGTAGACCGGCATAACAGGGTTAGAGACCATAGTATGACCAGGGGTTATGTAGTAGACCATATCTTCACGTTCAGGGGGGTGTTCAGTGTTCATATCATTATAGGTCTTGGTGCTCATTCCCTTGGTGATGGTCGGCATGTTTTCCGGTCGGTTGGTGCCATATAGAGCCCCTCCTTTCATGGAAACGTTGTAGAGCATCTGGTCCTTCTGCATATCGAGGAAATTAAGCGGCTGCATCTGAGAAGCGACCTTCTCCTCGAGGAACGTAGGAGGATTGGCATTATGGTTCGAGACGTAATTATCACGACTAATATGTCCTTGAAGGTACCGCCAGGTAGCAAGATAGGAAGCAGCTATGGAGGTGAAACGGCCAGTACACCAGTCTGGCGTACCGTTCATGACGACTTTGACGTCGTAATCAATATCCTGGCCTTTATCATCCATGACGATGATGTCGACCTCGAATTTATGGCGACGCCGTTTGACAGCACGATAGGCAAAGTCGTAGGTGAGAGCGAGAGGTACGATGATTTCGACCTCCTTCTCGCCTTCGACGGCCTCTCCGTAGAGATCTGAGCGTAACTCATCGGGAGTGAGAGCTACCTTTTTCTTTATCTCGGCGTATAGACAGAAATCGAAGAAGAAGGTCCATTTGTTGAGATCTTCGGTGAACTTGAGCCAATATTCGCTGCGTATTTGATCCATCGATGGTCCGAGATTCCCTCCATTGTATTTGATCTCCATCTGCGATAGGCACATTTGTTGCGTCAGCCGCGTGTATGCCCCGATCACCGCGCTGTCTTCCGACATCATCCGGACGATATCGTAGACATCCTGCGGAGGGAACGACTGTCTCTCCTCTTTTAGGGATGGCAACATGTTTGTGTGGAGCCACAAATATTTGCCCCCTCACACAATGGCGACCACCTTCACCCAAGAACTGCTCCGCGTATTCCCCTCTGAGGGTCCCTTCCCCCTCTCTCTCAGCCCTAACTCGTACAAGCAAGCAGAGGAGTTATTCTACAAGTTCTGGCTGTTTCACACCAGTATGCTACCTATGGTCATCCTAGTAGTCCATATGTTTTCCACGTTGAAAAACGTCTGTTTTCTCAGTCTGTGTCTTCTCGTCCTCGCTGGGAAAGGGTTTCTACCGGATACCGCCGAGAACACGTTTCCGGCTGGTCTCGCAACTGGTGTCATAGGTGGTCTTCTGGCTGCTATCTTTTTCTTGGCTGGTCTGTACTGGAGTGTAGCGGAAATGCTGTTTGCTTGGTTGTGGATCACAGGTATCCATTGTATCTTTCGTAAACAACCAGTCTAAGATGCCAAAGAGAAAGAAAGACAACGGCACCGCCGAACGACGTCGATTCCCATCCCTTTTCCACTTCGTCAGTCGAGATACTTCCAGCAAGTCCCAACGTGATCAAATACGTCTTCGTTTCATCTATGTACCCTCCTTCTTCCGAGCTCTCTTCTTCTTCACCTTCCTCATTACCTTGTGCCAGACCAATCTCAATGGTCTACCAACCATCAGTGCTCTACTTGCTCATACCCCCGTACTTGTTGCATTTGCTGCCGTCTTTATCTGCTTGATTATCATGGCATTTACCTGTCTGACGTTCTTTCTCACTGGAACCGTTCATCCTGTACCACATACCACCGAACCCGAATGTAGCGATCATCTCATTACCATCGGTGTCGTTCTCTCTTACATCTTTCATGCGGTGCAATTTGTCGGCTTTATGCTCATTCTCGTCATACCAGAGACTACCTACCCTAACCAACATGTGGCGATCACGGTTACTACGTTTTCGATATGTGTGTTGCTTTCGATGATCGATCTGATGGTGCGATGGTTGAAGCACGGGTTGTTTTACGAGAATTGGGGTAAATGTAAGATACAACCGATGAAGAAGTTGTTCGGTTATACGGATAAATGTATCTTAAGGATCAATCTATTCTTCGTCATCTACCAAATCACGCTGGCAATGATGTTCGGTGTCTTTATGGTGGTCCGTTATGAACCAGAATCATGGTCCGCTATAGCTATTACAGAGTACCTCCTCCTCGATTCGGTGATATTCATGGAGACTTTTCGCATGCTTGATGTGTACATTTGTCCAAAAATAGACCCCCTTTTGCGCACAAATATCGAGGATACTACGTAAAATGTTGCAGGGAATTCGATACAATGGTAAGGATTACACCACCGAGGAGCAGCTCTTGGAGCTCGATGAGGAACTTGATCGTGTCTTGGAGACCAAGAAGGATGCCTTAGGCAAGGGTGCCAAGGAACGTACCGATATTATGGCTAAGCTTCGAGACGGGGAAGCGAAGACGGACAAGATCTTGACGGGAATTAAGAAGAAGAAAGAGCTCTCGAACCATGTTGAGAAGGATTTCATCAACAAACGCCAGAAGTTTACCGACGAGATCAATGGTATGGCGAAAACTATCGAGGAGCAACGTCTGAAGGTGAGTCAATTAAAGGCCGAATGGATGAATGCCGATATTAAATTGGTCAAACTCCACGAGGACGAGGTGAAGATGAAGACCGATTTCACCAATCTGGAGGAGAGCCATAAGACCATCCGTACTGTCCATAATACCTTGGACACCGAACTAGCGAACGCAACGAAAGCGAAGCTGGTTGCCTCTACGGAGTACGATAACTACAAGAAGACGTTGAGCAAGGTGGAGTTTGAATGCGTACACATCCACGACTTCAAACGCTTGATCAATTCGGCGGTATTCTTCATGAAACAGTCGTCGATGTTCTCAGAGAACACTCAATCGCTTTCCGAGAGCAAAAAAGTAGATGCGGAGGGGGTCAATCGAGATCAAAATGACGTACAGAAAGTAGGCTAAGATGAGGAGGGTGACAAGTGATCCTGCCTTCATAAAGAAGCAAAATACTCGTCTCCATATGCTCACCTTATGTAATCCTTGATCGCCAAGTATATATAAAAACCACAATGGGAGATTATACTCTCCAAACCACGACCACAACCAATACCATGCCCATTGCGCATAGTAGAACGGCCAATTGATGAACACAATCAGGTAGATCATAAACTGTACCGACATCAGACTATTCAGAATCTCGTATTCATCACGTTGGGACACAAATCCGAACCCCACCCCATCGATACCCTCGGTCGTCGAGTAGTAGAAATCACACGAACATGCCGCAGAGTTGTTCACGTTACATCCAGTGGTGATCAGACGGTTGATGCCCATGATTTGGATGGACGGTAACCGGAAATCTACCGAGGGGGCCAACCCCATACAGTACTCTGCATTCGCACCATCGCTCTGTAAATTGGCGTAAGTCAGTGGTAGCGTACTGGGGTTCGTCTGATATCCTTGCTGGCACGCCACCGCGCTCTGGAATAGCGTCTCCGGATCGATATTGTACAATGACGCCGTATGGATCGCATACCCAATCTGCTGGATCGTACTAGCATTCGCTCCTGGATCAGGACACAAATCACGTTGAGCGTAAGGCACACATTCGCCTGTTATGCATGGATACACGCTATCATCACCGATACACCAGTTATCAGGACCAGCTAGTGGAGCTAGTTGCGTGGCCTCCTGTGGCATGGCAACCGTAAGACGTCGTCCTCGCGGTTTATAACTCGTAATCGACACCATATCATCGATACGGGCGGTTAATGGTTTCTTCTCATCCGTAGCATGAAGGACCTTCAGATGGTGCTTTAACGTTGCGAACGTATCCGATAGAATGCTCTGGCGACGTAGAAATCGCCGTCGCCAGGAGGCCTGTTTCTCCTCTTCTTTCTCGTCTCTTTCCGCTGACTCCTCGTACTCGTCGTCTACGCTAGACAACCGCCTTCCTCTGGTGCCTACCATTCGTTGAGCATAATGGCGCATACTCGGCATTCTATCGACGACAATTTTCAGTCCAATGCATACATGGTTCACCATCGATTGAACAATCGTTGGGTTGGTGTGCAGCATAGTACATTCGATCCCGCCTGCAGTGAAATGATCTGGATTAGGGCCTAAGATTGCGGTAATATCGTCGGCTAGTTTCTTGCTGTTCATGTTCTCTTTGCGCATGGTGTCGGTAAATTCGGCGATATATTCAGGTGAGAATATGTTAGGCGTGGTGGCGGCGGTCTTCCTCTCAGGAGAAAAACCACTGAAATAGGTATCAGGGAAGATCGACACTAACCGTCTTCGTGCTTGATTTTCATCTTTGATATCACTCGTTTCCTCTGAACATGATCCTAAGAATCTCCGCTCTAATCCATCATCGAGGGTATGACATGCTTGGTAAAGTACACCATGGAGACATACTTGGTAGCATTCTTCTTGGATCTTCAGACTGTTCAGTTGACGTACATTTTCCAGTTCATCACGAAAAATGTGCCGCGACAGAGGACATTTGTGTACCTCACTGCGATGTACCTGGACGCCATCCACACTTTCTACCCAACTGTTGTCATGCGGATGAGGGACACAGGTGATGAGCTTTTCAGTCTCCAAACGACGGCCAATTGTAGGTTTCAAATTAGCAAAAAATGCTCCTGGGGGTTGGGAATCACTCATCCAACCTCCACATTGTCCTGGATCGACGTAAGGAAGACCTCCTGCGGTACATCCTGCCTGTGGAGGAGCGATATTGACGCCTAATCCCCCGAAGATACCATTGAGGGCCTCTACTGCAAGGTAGCCGATGAAGTTGAGGATTTCCAGAGCAGTGCAGAGGATTCCGCCGGTCATTGCACACGCAAGTTTCGAAAACACGGCCTCGATGATTGCTAGAATCAATGCGAGGAATGGTTTTACGAGGATGAGAAAGAGCCCTAATACCCCATTCTCAAATTGATGGTACTCATGCTGAGCATAGACAACCTCTGTTACTGTCGATTGGAGACTGCTAATACGCGTGGCAATATCTTCGGAGGTCGTTTGTAACCGTCGACCACTGCTAGAGCCGGTGATTGACATATCTTCAGGACAGAAACTATCGCAGAGAACTCTGGCAACATCGATGGAGTTGTAGATGTATTCGTTGGTGATCGGTTGTACGAGATCATGGACGTCGAGTGCGACATTACCAAGGTTAAACGCGGTGAGAACGGCATTCTCGGAGCCAATGACGATGTAATGAAGAGCATCGAAGATGAGGACGTAGTTCTGTTCGATAAAGCTGAAGACGATGTCGGCGAGAAGGATACCGAGGATGTATTGGGGGTGGCGGAAGACGTACTCGATGAAGTTGACGGTGGATTTTACAAAGGCGGAGAAGAATTCGAACAGTTCCAGGAGCAGTATTGCGAAAAACTCCATGATATGGGAGATAAACCACTGGAACGTCCATGGTTTGGAGGCCTCTGATTTACCATCGTCACGTAGATCACGAGCAAACTTTAAGCCTTGAAACAGCTCCTCCTGTATGAAACGGAAGATAAATACGAAGGGTGCAGCGATGATTTCGAGAAACCAACCAACATAATCGAGGTATAGTAGACAGATGAAGGTAAGAATTGCGAAGATAATGGTCTTCAAGCTGTTATAGGCCCACAAACTACCACGCACAATGTACTGGACCCTATAGTTTGCCTTGTTGACACCATATGCAGCAACTTTAAGAGCGTTACCAGAGACAGAAACCCCACCTGATATGAATTTCCCACCGATACTAACGGTACTCTTACCAACCGCTACAACAGCTGAACCGCCAAACGAGGCCAGTTTACCAGCAGCACCGGTAGCACCACGAAGGATACCGAACGGCAAGATGCCTCTTGCCATCCCCGCGACGGAACCGACCGTCGCGGTGGCTCCTGAAGCAGCCGTGTGCAGCAGACTAATTCCTGCTCCAATCATATTTTTTTGTTTATGGATTCCCCTTCTCCCTCACCTCCCCTTGAGGGGAGGAACCCTTACATTGCACGCTCAGATGAACTGATCGTTGGAGTACGTGAGAATCACATAGAAGCAGCACTCTACGGTGTTCAAATTGCCACCGTTCATCAGGTTATCTCCCTACTTTCCGAGACAGGCGTGGGCTTCATACCAACCGACATTGATATAATCGGTTGGTCATTGGTGAGGTGTATACGTGGAGAGTGCGATGTGAGTCTTCAATTGACAAAAGACGATCAGTGTAAAACCGTTTATTTTACGTTAAATACCGATAATAAATATATCATCCGCTGGCAAGATTACCAGGAGATACGCTCATAGATAGGCACATACTCGTCGTGCGAGCTCCACTGGCAACTTTCTATCATTGACCTCCCATTTGTACACCCATTGACCTCGAAGAACCGCTCCTAGTGCAAAACGAACAGGAGTAACAACGACAGCAACCAGTTTCCTCTCCTGTTGCTGCGTCTGCAGCAACGGTAGCGATTCTACCTCAGGGGTTCGGAAGGCAAGGGTACGGGGGGTCATTGTTTGTGCCATGGCAAGAAACACACACACCAAACTAAATCATGTCGCGAAGTCTCGTCATCGTCTATGGACATCCTCTCGCAGGAGCAGGTACGTTCGCTCGTTCGATCTCCCATACTGCCATGCTATGCTTCTATCAGCTCGGCTCGGGTGTAACGTACGTACCGCAATTTGGGAGAATGATTATCGATTGTGCAGGGATTGACCTCCATTCTATCTCTAATCATCCATCGATCATGGAGCTGATGAAGAACTTCAATATTGCATTCTCGATGCAGGTCAAGCTAGTGAAGATTCACGATGTTCGGGTCGATGACGCTATCCCTACTCGCATCGATGGTGATATGCGGAAAGAACAAGAGCTCCTCATCGTTACCGGAGTGAGAAGCGATAAGACCACCCTTATCTTGAAAGACATCCCTTCTTCTACCTACGTCGACATGAACCTGGTGTCATCTGGCTGGCCTGCCTATGATACACCAATGGTGATCCTCGATTGTACTGGTACTGGTAGTGGATCGACGGAATTCCTAACCAGCGAGCAAGGACAACGAATTCAACGCGACTTCATGACCATCCGAACCATCCACATTGGATGGATGAAGTGTGTGCTCCCAGAGTATACCCCCAACGAGGTACCATTGCGTGAATTCGCTAGTCTGCGAGAATTGACGATTGTGACTGGTCCACGTCGAATCGGACTGTCGACGATTGCGAAAGCGATTCCTGACGCGCATTACGTAAGCTACTTGAGAGATGTCAAACGTCCTGGAGGATTTAAGCTTCCGGAGGATAATAAGAACGTCGCTCTCGATAGTTCCGGATATACGAACTCCATCATTTTAGAGGATGTTGACGTGAAAGCCATCATGGAGAAGTTCCCGTACGTACGTCTTTGTACACTGCAATACATCAAGGTCGATGGTGCTCCCCCTAAGACGGAGGAGCCCGATGTCCTTCTTGCCAAGTCAATGTCGTACATTGAAGAGCTCGAGGCAGGTGTCGTGGTGCTCCAACGACAAGCAGCGATGCTGCGCGAACAGATGATTAGCGAGCAGATGGCAAGAGGTGGACAATGAGTCTCACACATATATCTATACGTAAAAATGTCTCAACTTATCGTAATCATTGGTAAATCAGCGGTAAAGGTCACCAAACTAGCACGTTCGATACCGAACAGTCATCAAATACATTATGTGCGCGACGTCGGAGAGCATTATGAATTGCCACCATTGGGAGAATCGAGTACGGTTGTGCTCGCGTGTAACACTCTGTCTGCTCTGAATATGTTCGTGGATAATGAACTGAGCACATGGTCGTCGTCGTTTGTAAGAATTGAGCTGTGGATGATCAATCATCAGGAGCTAGGAGACGTGTGTAAAATGGAGGCGTGTGTTGAGAAAGGAGTTGCAAGGTATGGAAGAGTTATGTTAAAGAAAAGCGATGACTAGGTACACTCATGGTGCTACGACTTCTTCTTCTGGTTGCGGTTTTCCATACAGTTCGTACGCTTCATCGAGCCTGGCTCTCTTTTGGCTGATCTTGGCGGTAGCTTCTTCCATGGTAGCGGCAAGGTCAATAAAGGCACTTCGCAATCGCATGGTATCTACCGCATGTGGTTGCAAGTCGTTGAATGAGGAGAGGTTGGTTTTCTTCTCGATGATGGCTTTGGCAGCTTCGCTTTCGGCCAGGCGACGAGCCTTGTCGAGGCGCTTCTTCTCGTTGTCCTTCTTGTGTTGTTCGGCGAGGAGAGGGTACTTCTTGGTGAAGGCTTCCACTTCGTCGCGGAAGACTTTGTCCCAGTGACTGAACAGGAGACGTGCTTCGTTCATCTTAGGGTCGGTGGTGTTCTTGGGGTCGAACTTGGGGACCCCTGGGCCCACCATGCCGAGTCCCTTGGTGTAGGCATTGGTGTTGTTGGAGTACTTCTTGGTAGGGAACTTGGGCTCCTCCTCGAGCACGGGGAGGGTTTCGGTGGTGGTTTCGAGGAAGTGTTCGTCCATTTTTTGTTTGTTAGAGGTTTGATTTTGTGAGCATAGTTTCAACCTATTAAGACCAGGCCAAAACGGATCATCACCTTACTACCTGTTTTTGCTCATTAGGTATATACCCAGAAAAAGCCCAGTAAATCCTGTGGATTTCGAAAAATACGCTTTTTTCACTGTTTTTTTCTCTGTCTCCAGAATTTCCTTCCCCACCACCTCTACCCCCTCATCTACCGCGGTATCTCCCTGTTTGCTACCACAGCCGAGGCCCAGTGAATCCTGTGGATTTCTAACTTCATTTTTAAAAGTGAAAAGTTCATTTTTTCGCGAAAAATTGAAAACAACATTCGCCCTCAAGATTTACTGGGCCTCGGCTGTGGTAGCTGAATAACCTACCAATGTGGTAGAAGGAGAAGAGGGAGAGGTACATAACGAAACAAGCCAAAAAAACAATTCAGGAAAATGTACACTAGCGCTGGTGTTAAACCTCCCGGACTGCCTTCGCAGCGGATGGCGAAGTCAATTGCTGGAGCGACATCTAAAGAATTGCCGGTTAATGCTGGTATAACACCCGCTACTGTTTTTAAAGCTCCACCCCCAACATCGAGATCAGCGGTGTATCAACCCATCGTCGCACCTCAGGGGACCTATCAACCGATTCCCGTATCACGTACACCTATTGTACCACCTGCAGGTGTTATGTTCACATTTAACCATAAGGGGGAGCTGGTACCGGTACCTGCTAATTCGGGTATGCAACCAAGTACGTTGGCCTTCAACTCAGGGTTGCAGCAACAAGGGGTACCTTACAATGCAGGGATGACGAAATACGATATTCCTTTTCCTGTGAATGCTGGTTTTGGCGGTCACGGAGCTCCAGTTCAACAGAATGGGATGAACGATCCAGCGTGTCAATGCCCAGGATGCATGAAAAAGACCGCCGACCGACTGTGAGGGTCTGTGGAGAGAGAGAGAGAGAGAAAGAGAGCAAGATTGTTTACTTACTTAGCATAAACATGCATAAACACATGAATTAATCATCATCATCGCTGCTATTACGATCCTTGCCACGTTCGTTTCACCTTCCATTTCATCATGAATATAGATACCAATCATACCTACGAATATCATAGCGATCGAGTAGATACGCTTGACATACCGTTCCATCACGCTGACATCCTCACGTGCAGCTACACTGTCACCGCAATCGAGGATTTCCTCACCAGTCTCTCCTGTCGTGACGTATCCATTACGCTTAGCCCAGCCTCTGATCATGATATTCAACGACACCAACGCGAAGATTCCCACCATATTGACCACGAAATAGCCAACCAACCATGTCCACGTCCCCTTGCTAGGTGGCACAGGAGGGGTCTGCGAGAATAGCACAATGGCGATTACCATACATCCTACGCAGATCAATCGATGCGTCCATATAGCTAGAGTAGGTACGTCAATCATCCTTTCCGGAGGCAATGTAGTTGTATGTGAGGTATGTCTCTCTCTAGTTAGGCCCCCTTCCCTTCTATGATACCATCATGGTATCTTGTTTTTAGCTACCACAGCCGAGGCCCAGTGAATCTTGAGGGCGAATGTTGTTTTCAATTTTTCACCAAAAAATGAACTTTTCACTTTTAAAAATCACTTTCAAAATCCACAGGATTTACTGGGCCTCGGCTGTGGTAGCAAACAGTATACTACCGCGGTAGTATAGGGGGTAGAGGTGGTGGGGAAGGAAATTTTGGAGACAGAGAAAAAAACAGTGAAAAAAGCGTATTTTTCGAAATCCACAGGATTTACTGGGCCTCGGCTGTGGTAGCTAAATGCACTTTCTTACTGGGCACCTCTTCCTCGTCATCGAAGGTAAGGAAGCGTTTCTTATTGGTGAGAGCGAGGGCGTTGTTCTCTGTCTTCTTCCCAAGCGTACCTAAGACGGATTCGTCGTGGGAATTACGAGCGAGGAGCCACGTCGATTGGACGTTCCAAATAGCTCCGACACGATGGAGCTTCTTCTCTGCCTGTTCAAGGTAGGAGATCACATAAGGCAACGATGCCATTAGTACGTCCGCGCAATCTGGACACAATGTCACCCCGAGACAACAGGTCGCATAGGTAAGTAACGCGATCCGAATGGTTGGATGGGGGCTAGCAAGTTGGGAAATGATCATATCTCTGTCATCTAGAGACGTTGACCCATCGATACGTACAAAACCCACAGTGAGGTTTTTCTCGAGGTAATCGAACATCTCCAGTGACTCAGAGAAGATCACTAATTTACCTGGCTTCTTCTTCTCCAACCAGTCTTCCACCCACTTCAAGACGTACGGTGACTTCTGTTTCGCTGTCAAACGATGTAACTGACTGATCACCGGATTTGGGTAATTGGTCTTTTGAAGCTCATCGAGCAACTCCCGTTGCTCAGCTAGATCAGCAGCGGAGAGGTCAATGTACTCCTTGACACGTGTCAGTGGCGGTAGAGTGGAGGAAAGTTCGGTGGTAAAGTATTGGATCGAGCAGTGACCAAGAAGAGCGAATATTTCGCCACTATAACGATCAGCCCCAAGCCCCCATTTCTTGAACCCACGACCTTCGGACCATCCTGCTGATGCATAACGGATCGAGAATGTACGGTAATCCCCCAACACAGTACGCCCCAAAAACGGTAACATCTGCGTATACAATTCCGCTGACGATTTGCCTCGCGGCGTCGCTGATAACATGAGCACACATCGCGCGTTTGTGGTAAGCGGGAGGAGACGTTGCGCTAGGAGGCTTTTGGGGTTCTTGATCATGAAACTCTCGTCGAACACCACACAATTCCATCCCCTATGCTCCAGAAGACGCTTATTTGATCGCAATGCGCCATAGGTGATCAATACTACTTCGGGGATGGGACCTTCCCAAGTGTACCCTTCGATCTGGGTGAGTTCGACGCCGATCCAGCGCCTGACCTCTTTTGTCCATCCGGGTGTAGCGCTTTTCGGAGCAACGATGAGGATCTGACCCTTGTAATGACTGAGAGCCATAGTAGCCATGGCGGTTTTTCCACATCCTGCTTCGGCAATGAGGATCAGTTTACCATCGAATTCGGTCACGATACGATCGACTATCGTTTTTTGGTACGGAAATAAGGTGTCTCGTATTTCCGGTGATATCTTCGACCAATCGAAGGGTGGAGGTGTGGGTTTCTTGGGGGGATAGAAGAGGAGACGGAGGAGCTCTTTGTTAGGTCGGTTGGCGATCTTCAATTCGCGACACAAATTCATGAAAACATCCACTGAGCTACAAGCGATTTTATTTCTCCCCAGCTTCTTCTGTCCGTAGGTCTCCGTTACCCCGCCGATCACCCCTCGCAGGGCCCCGTTATCATCATACTCGACGTAAGCTTCTAGCTTCCGCACAGTAGTAGGTGTCTTAGGCTTTGGTTTAGGAATTGGCATTCTTCAATGGGGCGATGGAAATGTTGTTTGTGTAGTTGTCGGCGATCGACGTTCGGTGAGATCTGCTGGCAACTGTGGAAAGTGCCCTATGAGTGCTTGATGGGCATCAAGAAGGTAGGTGGATGGATTTGGAACCTCATGATGTTCATTTTAGCGGTTCTCATGGTAGGATTAGGTGTAACCGTTTACTTCATGACCCAACGTTTGGTGCATCTATTATATCATGGTCCGGTTGGTATTGCCGATCATGCGATGGAGTTCGGAAACCAAGTAATTGAGGCTGGAGTGAACTATCTGCGAGTCACAAACAACACGTCCTCTTCTTCCTAAAGATGGCTGCCAGTGAATATTTGGAGCGATACGAGAAGGCGTTAGCGCCGCTAGCAGCGAGAAGCATGTCTGGTGGAAGACCTCCTGTTCCTCCGTATCCTCTGTACAGTGCGCTTATAACGATAGGTCGATGTCTCGACATTTATGGTGAAAAGGATCTCAATGAGGCCAATGTTGATATCAACACATACAAGGAACAACATCCGACTGATTTCAACTTACCGGATAATCAACGTAGTTCTGACTTGTACGTGATCTTGAAGAATTTGTTGCTCTATCTAGGAGGAATCAAAACAGAGCAAGGCCATAAGATGATGGTCAAACAAATGGGAATATGTCTGTCGAAAGACGTATGTTTCGATTCACCACCAGCTGTGCAGGAAGCTTATCCGCATCTCCAACGTCTCATTGTTCAAGCACTTATTCGGATGATGGGATTTCCTCTTTATCCATTGCTTTGGGTCCTCGCTCGTCTTTGTATGCTGCCCTATTACGATGAAGATACATCATATTCGCAACGGTTAAGAGCGGCACATGGTATTGCACTGCAGAAACAAGAGAAGTTCAAGGACTCGCTTTCAGCTTTAAAGCATGAAGATACGAAAACAATGAACGGATTCTTCATTGTAGCTCTGCTAACGATCTACGAAGATCCAATGACCGCTATAACGAACATGAGTTTACCGAAGATGTTAGACAAACATCATGAAGTGTGGGTTTCTAATCCGATATTACAGGTTCTCCAACCGTTTCTTCGCAAACGACTGAATGCTGCTATACATCCAGAGAGCGGAGAGGAAGAGGAGGAAGCAGAAGCACAGGAAGAGGAGGAAGAGGAGGAAGAGGAAGAGGAGGAAGCAGAAGTGGTACCACCTCCTCTGCCTTCCACCCCACCACACTGGAGAAGTCTAGTAAGGACGACACGAGGTGGTCTTCGACCAACCACACATCTAAAAGAAGAGGAAGAGGAAGAAGAAGAAGAAGAAGATGTCGTTTGATGTACCTGGTTTCGTAGCGAGTAGCGCTGCATTGATGTTATTGTTGGAGGATAACACTCAAACAGAAGACGATCAAGTACTTGCTGCTATTCTTTTATTATTACGTAACTATGAAAAAGCGGAAGTCAGCAAACTAATCACGCCTCATTTGGGGGGCGTACATAATCATCTTGTGTCTGTTTGGCATATTGTACTAAGACATTGTCCTGATTTCGTTCATTTGGAGGTTGCAGAAACGAATGAAATCAATGCCGTTCTCCAATATCTCCCTAATGACTGGTGGGGGAAAACATTACTGATATGGAACCTACGAGAAGTCTGGCCTCATGCGACACGACCGTGGTTGCCACGACCTCATGCTGAAATCAGAGTAATCGAACAGAGTCTTCAAGATAATCTAGCCGCATATCCTCATCCTCCTCCAGGAACGTTGCCGCTTGCCGACCAAGACCGAGAAGACCTGGCTCTCCGTGCACTTGAAATTTTATGTTGGCTCGATTTGACAACCTTCGGAAGCATCGATGGTGTTATTGCTCCTGGTATCCTCGATCACCTCATGGCCACTATCGCTCTTCCTCTTGCTTACCTTGCATCGCGGGAAAAAGACGCTGGGTTACCCGTAGAAATTCGCAATCTGTATCGATTCTATCTTCGTTATCCCTCTTTCATGCGTGTCATCTGTATACCGGACAAGTATCAGTTGACTGCAGATGATCTAGCAAACGGATTCGATATCCATACTCCTATTGTCCCTGTTCCTGCACCAATTGGTGGTGATCCTCGGTATGTGTTTTATGCGACTGTACCTGATGTTTTTAACCATCTTATCGGTTATCTACACGCAGTACCCCAAGCAGTCATAGCACCAGACGATGGTAACTTACGCCAGATTCAGCACTATCTGGATAATCATTACGGTGGGAATAATTTTGATCGCCTACAACTCCGGCGGGTGTACGATTTAATCTGTTCATATGTCTATTCTACCGCATCATCGCATTTAGCACTTCTTTTACCAGCACGAGTGATCAACCAACATTATCTTGTGGTGGATTTTCTTATTTACGAAGAGCGACCAGCGATAAGACCGATGCCCCCTGCAATGTCTGATCTATATGCAATACGAACGACACGTCGTGGTAATCCTGCTTTTAAACGTACAGTGGACCTTATGCAACGATGGATTGTGAGTATCACTGATGGTGGTTTAATCACTCTTGGAATACGAGAGATCTTTAAAGAGTTCAAGTTGCTCATTCAGAAGAATGTGGAGAACCAGTATGACAACGAGAAAGTGGTCGTTGATCATGAGGATTATTTCATCCTTTTTCATCGTATGGAGGAAGGATTTATCGTCAATTGTGATGCGATAGATCTCCATAATACCCATATACCGATAACTGATATGCGACTACAGGTGGTTCAACTATGGAACGAGGCTACCAATTCGATCGATATAATGGTGACAAACTATGTCATGGTCAAAAATAACCTACGAGCTGTTTTTTATATGATGTCCATTCTGGTGGCGAAACGAGACCCTACTGCTGTACAGGCTGCTGATGTTATACTAAAGACTTTAGACGACCATCATGCTGTGTTCTGCTGGATTACCGAATTGCCAAATTGTTACATTCTGAGGGCTTTTTACTATCTAGCAACCAGTCCTCTAGCTCTGAGTGTCAATCAACTAAGGGCTTTAATTCGATCCATGGCAGACATGCCCAATTTCGAATGGAAAGCTCGGTTGGTATTTTTGCTCCTCGAATGGTACTATTTCAACCATGATTTTGTCAACAGAATCTACCTGAATAACGTCGAACAACAATATAGAAAGATGCTCCTAGCTGCTGTTCCTCAAGCTGCCTTTCTAGTTGGTACTATAGCTCAACAATTAGCTGCTCGGTCTGAATTATTGATCTATGCCACCATCCTTTATCAAGGCAATACAGCCCAATCGATGGGAGGTGGAGCTGGAGGACAACCGGTACCTATTTCCATTGATGCAGTGAAACGCCTTATATGGATGGACCTACCTACATACGTTGGGATGCATACCTATCCTATTCTCCCCGAGTATCAGACGTATCATTTGTTCATCGAACTACAAACGATGTATGAAATGTTCAATGATCCCGACACTTATATACCGTTTCCAGAGGCAATCCCAACGGTATTTGCATTGTTGTCACCAGCACCAATGCTGGTGCTTCCAAATGTACCTCAGGAGGTGATTAATCTCGCTCTCGCCATCAAAAACAGGATCGCCTTTGACCGAGCTCCCCCACACGTCTTACAAGAAGTCGCCGAACTACAAGCTCTTCTTACTGAGATACAGGGAATACCTAACGAACCGTTGAAAAACACTCTTGGTACAGTATTACTGCAATACATTCATCTCTTTCGACCTGACTCAAGAGTTTTCTTCTCCAGTTTTGAACGAGCATGCTATCATCATTACGCTATTCTTCGCCCCATCAATGACAACTCCTTAGGTGGTGATCTATCTCAACTCATTCGAGCGGATAATCAGGCTGACCGTTCGACTTATGTAACACGTGCTCGGACACGTACCGGAGCCTATGGAAGGTATCCTCTTACGCATCGGTTTCTGATCGATAAACTTCTCAAGGATCTCACTGCAACCCTCCGTTCTACCCACACTGTTGCAGGTACCAATCTGTTCTTTGGCATGCATGCGGCCCATGTTGTCCACCATATTCCTCCTCCTCTTCCAGTCATCATACCTACCGGTCCTATTCACGTGAAACCGTTGCCACAGGTAGGACAGATGTTCGGCTATGAGGTTGGGACGATCAAGATACCAAGTGATAGAGAACGTTGGGAGCATGAGCAACAGGCAGTTTTGCATTCTTATGCACCAGAAGGAGAACCAAGAGAAGCAGGACCAACAGTCTTGCCATTGACAGGAGCAAGTAGAAATAAAGCTGGTACCACATATAATCGTTATTTTTTTGGTACACTACCTATCTAAGAAAAATGACGACCGATGCCGCTTTCTTCGACGCTATTGACGACATGTTTCATCGTTGGGCACATGTTGTTGTCATAACTGAACCGCAAATGGATCAAGTATTGGTCTGTGTAGATAAATTAAATCAATGGTTCATAGGAATACCTGATAACAAATACCCTATTTCTTGCTACGAACTCTATCGTGCTCAACTCTATCTCAATACGTTCGTACTCCCTAATCCGCTTCCTGCTAACCATGCAGTCAGCATGTTTAACCAGAGGGTGAATGACTACCATATCCAACTTGAGCGTATTGCTAATATGCATATGTGGGATATCAGTGCAGCACGCTCTCCCGTTCTTGCTCTACAAAGTGCCAATCCTGTTCTTACACCAAGAGAAGCTGACCTCCTCGTGAGGATCTATGATACTATAATGAACGTAGATCCCGGTGATGCTATCTTCGCTGATATCGTGGTCTATTATCAAACAAATCCAGCTAATTTTAATGCTACTCTACTACTCTGTGCAGTAGAATGTGCTTTTGAGAAAATCAATGTAACGCATCTCGATTGGAACAGAGATCTATATCTCGATGGATTACTCGATATGGCGTACCAACGACCCTTGAATCTTGTCTACCCACTGATGAACTTTGTTCGTATGGCAATCGAACGACGTATCAACGGGACTCTTGTAACAGGAAGAGGTGTAGCTGCAGGTTGGATAGCAAGTTTTTTCGCTCTACCACCAAATATGGGCGTTCTTCCAGCCATTCCTCCTCTTCCTCTACCTCCACTCCCTCCTCTTCCCGCTGCAGCACCACTTCCTCCTCCTCCCGCTGCTGTCGTAGTGCCTGCTCCGGTTGTTGCTGCAGCACCACCACTCTATCAATACGTCTATTATGCGCCACATGATTCAGATTATGCCAATGCAGTGATGCATACGCTTAACGGTGGTGTGGAACCATCATGGTACCAACCCCCTGAGCCGGTATATCCACAGCCTCGTATTCATTATACGGAGATTCCTGAAGTTGATCCACGTATTCCTATACCACATCAATGAAATGGAAGACCCAGTATTCAAGCAACTGAGGGGAGACCTCGTCAAGATAGCGACTTCCGTTACACTCAGCGAGAATCCCGCAGATCAGTACTATAGAGCCCTCCAGTTCTTCATTCTCTACCGCTTTCTCGTCATCTATGACCCTCGTTCTACCGTCCCTGTGGAAACATACAACCTGTTACAGAAATACCTGAACATGGTTTTCGATCCGAAGACGTACCCAGGAGAGAAAGAGCGAGCCGGGCCTCTTTATCATCTTCTACTCGCTCTTCATGGCGTGTTTTTCATCCCTCGCTCCTACGTTCGGACACATGCCTTTATGGGAATTACCGTCGAAAGTCTCCAATACCCCTTCCTTCAATCTGTTTTGGAAGCCTCCAATAGTTTCTTCACAGAAAAATTACAACCTAGCTTTAAACATAATCTTGTACGTATATTCGACTATCTGTGTAAACGAACAACGCCTATTGATCGCTTGATGAGTGGTCGATTTGTCTGTATAGAGGATTTTAAAAAATATTTTACACAGCCTCGAGCAAATACCCCCATCGATCGTTGTCTACGTAAAGAGTGGTGTATCTTCTTCCAGGGAGTTTCTCAAGACGAGATTGTTGAGAAACCAGCTGTGATCGATCAATTACTTGCGGGTAATGGCGAACACGTACCGAACGAGCAGCTTATTACCAAGAATGACGTTAAAGTACCGACACCTCTGGGTATTACTTGGCTTCCCTCATATGACGATCAATTGGAGCATATTAATGCTGATGAATACCGTAGAGCAGCCTTCAGTAATGTGAATTTAGAGACATCATGGGCACTGTTGTTGATCATGGGTTGGAATGCTCTGCGAGAGAGACGTTTACCTGGGAACGATGATCTACCAGGGGATACGACTACTGGTGCATTGACCGGTTGTACCTTGAGTATGGACTGTCCACAACAATATCTAGAGGGTCCTGGATCGTACCAATCGGAGGTACATAAGCATGCGTACGGGTTAATGTATGGCATTTCACGCCAAAATGAGAATTTTGCAGAGGTTCTCGATGCTATCGATTTCATCGTGCGACATACCAACCCTCGGTATCGTCTAGGACCAATGATGGCCGTTATCTCCATGCAAATCAATATGTTGAAAACCCCCGGTCAATATCGTGTCCGAGATATCCCGGAGGATACGAAAACGGTGAAAGAGGTAGCAGCGTATTTCCGAGCCCAGTCAGAACCCACCTTCAAGTACATTGCGCATGAACTATCGATGATGGTTTACTTGGATAGATCTTATCACATCGGCAATGTACCACCGTATGATGAGCAGGGAGAACAATTTATGCGTTATCTTCGCTCAACCAGTAAGATCTTCGGTTTACCAGCGGTCGACTCTCTTCTCGATAAACTCCAACGTCCAGCCAGTGGACAGGGAGGGAACCAAAGCTATGTCGAATTCATGCTTGTTGTGAACGCCATGGAGGATATGTTGAAGAAAGCTCCACCTAAGAGTAGTATTGTGAAACCGTTCGTAAAACAGTTCCGATCTCAAAAGGCGATAGTAGCAGACGATGTAGAAGAAAAAACAGAGGAGAAGCAAGATGATGAGATGGCGAAGGGTGCTCGGTTTCCTCCTGGTATTCTCATGCGCAATATACCTATCATTGACCTCACCCCACAGGAACCTCAATTGCTTCGTGCCGATACCCCTGTTCATCAGATGGCTGTCATCCCCCCTAACTCAGAAGGCTACCTTCGACCAGGAAACCAACCAGTGCCAGGGACGGCACAAGGTACATTGAAGGCTCATGTTGGAGATGATGGACAATTGCATTGGGTTCATGCTACAACACCCGCGCATGTATCTGTTATTCTACCTCCATTGCCCGCCCAATTCGATCTTTCGAAGCTCGAACCTCCTCAACATCAACCCCTTCATCTTGATCTAGGTGCACTTAAAATGATGAAGACATCCCATGGTGATATACGACTCGATGGAGGACCAGGTAAACAGGTTATGTACGATTTCGCGACCCATGGTGGACTACCCACGTTACCTCCTAAGGCTAAGGAAACGCCAGCTCGCACAACGCAACGGATCCAACTTATCGATAAGGTGCCAATAGCTCAAATGCAGCTAAGTGGACACACCTTTGGTGCTACTTGTACGTTTGCTGTCAATCCACACCTTCCCCCTCTCCTCGTCCATCCCCAAGTCCCTCAGCAAATGCCAGCAAAAGCTGGACCGATGATTGGAGCCGAGCTTAAATTTACGGACCCTTCCTTGGACCCCTCTACGCGACATGGTGGTGGTGTTGTTAAGAAGGAGATACTTGTCTTCAATCATGATGACCCTGCTAATCCGATACCTCGAATTCTAATTCCGAAACCTAACCCTAACCCTAAACCTAAGGTAACGGTTGGGAACCCAAATCCTTCTCTCCTGACCCTAGCAGCTGCGACCGCTGCGACCGCTCCCTCCGTGAAATACCCCCCTGTCCTCACTCCGAAACGTTTAATTACTCCCTATTCAGCAGGCAGTAGACCGATCTTTCCACCTATCTCTCCTCAACTTCCCCAGACGACATCTCCTGTAGGTCATTATGCGATGCATTTCCAGTCTAGTCTTGCACCACATCAGATCCAACAAGCGATGCTTCTTCATCCAATGCTCATACCTGGACAGATACCTCACCAATGGTATGGGTATGATAACCCACATGTGGTTAGTCAAGCACCAACTGGTTCATTTCCTACCACCTATCCTAATTATGGTGGTCCGAGTGATGAGAACGTGGGTAGTCCAGCAGGCGAAACAGGGATGTATGCTACTAAGATGCCACAGTTGATGAACACGCTTCATGAGAGGGCAGCATGGCACACAACCTGAACAGAAGAATGAAGCCTTTCCTCCTCCTTCTCCTCCTCTCTCTGTGTTTCGTGATGGTGACGCGAGCGGACATCGTGGTAGAGATGTCTGATGTGCTATATACAGCGAACACCACTCTCCTATGTATGGCAGTGGTTGGTAATCTGACAACAGGGGTAGCAATTGATATTTGCTCGGTCCCTGAAAATTGTGATGCACAGGTGGAATGTACCACGTTGGAGAGGTTGGTGATCAAGGGAGTGATGCGTACGGGTTTCGATCAGTACACGTTCCCGGTGGTTCTGAATCAAGTGTTAACTACTGATGGCTTCTTCCCTAACGGGGTAGGGCAGGTTACAATAGTCACAAACAAGATACAGTTCATCGCTCTCTTCATCTGTGTGATGCTAACTGCCTTCTTCGTCTTCTTGGCGGTAGCTTGTTGTATGCGTGATCGGATTATGGACTAATCCGTCGTTTTTTCTTCTTCTTTTTGCTCCTCTCCTGCTGCTACTCCCACATCAGTTGCGTAGGCGTGTGTAGTGAGCATTTTCGGTCTTTCTTTGCTTGTAAGTAACGCGTAGCGATAATGTATCTCATCCAATGGTCGTATAAACACCGGTTGTGGAAGCACCTTCACAACACTTCGATCCATAACGTATCCTCCTGGTGTCTCTCGCAGATCTCCCGAATACAGTAGCACCATGAAACACACCGAGGCGAGATAGACCACATCGAAGACCTGTTTACTGTCCTCCCACGCCCAATGCAACGTTGCTAGCACAAACACCGCGATCTCAAGACGATACATGTTCAGCTGCATCATCCGCCAAGGAACATGCGGGATGACGAGTGACGTGAACGAGAGAAGATGCACGATCGAGCGAAAAACACCGACGGTAGTGATTACAGGTAGGAGTTGTTGGGATAGAAAGAGACTGCTGCGATACATCCACATCGCAGCTGCTATGGCAAACAAACCATACCATACATCATTGATACAGTTACGACAATCGATCGCCAGCACCCATGCATAGATGTACAGATAGGTCCTAATTGCGGTTTCCAGTAGATCCTCGTAGACGTTACCGGTGAAGTAGTATGTACCCGCGTAGGCAACAAGGAAGGGGAGGACGGTGAAGCAAATGATGGCGTCTCGAGTGAGGTTGGTGTACACTCTGAAGTCAGTGTGGTGGACTAACATTGGTAGCACAAATCGCAACCCCAGAAGCAGACAGGGCACCAACCACAAAGTTTCTCGAATCCAGAACATTTTTGTGTGCGAGAAGATGTGGGTCACCGTTCTCTCCTCCGCCACCATCCTGCTGCTTGCTTACCTTTGCTCGATCGCAGGACCATGGTACCGCCTGAATTACACTTCCTCTCCCCTCAGCAACAACCATCAACAACCAGTGTCCACGACATCTCTCCATTGCGAGATCCCCAACACCTATTGGCAAGAATATAAACCGATCACCGCTGGTCAAGTTAGCACCGATTTATGCGACCAAAGAATCGACCAACTACCCCTCCTCCACAAACTCTTCCATCATGTCCGTCTGGTCGCCTACAAAGGCGGTCATCATGTGCTGATCGCCTGCAACTTCGGCATCTGTCGACGTATTATGTACCTCAAAAATCAAGACATCTTTCTCATCAACCCGATCATCTATCCGTACTCTACCGACACGCAAACCCATTGGTGTGAGTACCTGTTACCAAATGGTACTGTCATCAAACGCTACAATAGATGGAAACAGATCATGGTTACATCCCTCGATGAGAAAGATCTCAGTAAGATGCACGACCATCATTTCTTGGATACCGAAACCAGCTGTCTGGTACAAGCAGGGAATGATGAGTTGAACGGTAAACTCTAGGTGTGTCCCATGTACGCCTTCCATTTGATCATGAACTCAATCTCCGCTTTACCAGCGAGATAGCTCATGTTTCTCACTTCTCTGTCGTTGGGTGGTTTATCGATGTTCATACAAGCTGCTGCACGCATGTAATTCGCCACTAGGTTCGTCAATGTCATGTAGAGTGGATGGCCACCAGAACAGATGATCTCCTCGATGACATCCATACATCGGACATTCATCGTAATGGCCCATGTCCTGACAAACTCTTGTGCTTTTAACAACGCAGAGGAGATAGTGTGATGCATCGATTCGACCGTCATTGTTTCCGTGTCTTGAGCTAATTCATACATATTGAACATCTTTGTGATATTCCCACTATACAAATTGCCAGCCACCACGCCACAGAAGATGTAGAGGGGGCTACGTTTCACATCCACAGGAATGCGAGCGAGAGGATCTTCTTCTGGTCGAGGTCGGTTAGCTGGTGGTACAGTACGTAGAGCAACATGACCAGCTGTTTGTTCGAGATGAGTCAGAAGTTGAGTATTCCAATCAGGAGCAGCTGGAGGAACCGGAGCAGCCATCATGCCAGACAAGAAGAATATTACCGTGAAGCGACGAACCGCGGCGAAAGTAGTAGAGGAAATACACACCGAAACGAGTGGATCTTCTGAAGAGGAGGAGGAGGATTCTGATTCGTTTACTGAAGAAGACGACGAACCACCACCGAAGAAGACCGGAAAGCACACCAGAAAGCACACTAGCAAACCTCCTCCCCCTTCCTCTGACTCCTCCTCTTCTTCTTCAGAAGAGTCAGAGGAAGAGGAAGTGAAGGTGACAGTGGTGAGAAAGAAGGAGGACAAGAAGGGGGACAAGAAGAAACCTTCTCATAGTATAGGTAAAAACGGTATGGGCGAACCTACGGAGTCGGACCATATAATCATCATGGGTCTACTAGTTACCCTCAATACGAATGCTAAGGCGTTGGTAGCACTCACGGAGTCAATGCAGAAAGGAGGAAAATGGGATACGGAAGGTATGAAGCAGTTGTTGAGCACAAATGTAGCTATAAAAGAAGCATTAACAAGTGTACTTAAGTATTAAATGTCATCCCTTCTAACTGTAATCTCCAATTGTCATCTCTTATTGTTGCTCCACTCGGAGGATGAATCAATCCCAACTCATTGTTGATTCTATACTCTGTTACCTGATTCCATCTACGTTCACGATCGGTTTCCGTCGGCATTAACCTCGCCGACTCTTCATCTCCATCCACCTTCTGTTTCACCACCACCGAATTCTTTGTCCTCGATCGCAAACAACGTCGGACCGCAAAGAAACACATAATGATCACAATGATCAGATTCATCACGAATAAGGCGGTTATCAGTGACGTAAAGCTTTGATTGGTCATCATTACATCGATTAAACCCAACGTCGGCGTCGTTGTCGGTGCAATGGTGGTTTCCTTCTGGGCAGAAGGTCTGGTAGAGGGAGCTGACGAGGGTGCGTAAGTATACACTGGCATTCGCGAGGGTCTCTCTGTCGTAGGATTTCGTGAAGGAGTTGAAGAACTGGGGTGGTTAGAAGGTCGTCCAGAAAGCTCCCTGGTTGGGGCCGTAGAAGGCAACGCAGTAGGATGCTGAGAAGGTCGTGTAGAAGGGGACTCAGAAATAGACATAGTAGGAGCAGCGCTTGGTCCTCCCGTGATCGATGATGTATCATTCTCTTCTGTCATATTAGTTGGCGTTTGTGATTCTTCTCCTCGTCCAACGAGGGAGAACCACAAACGAGAAGATGGTCAACACGATACTAAAGATGACGGTCATTACTAGTTCGTACGCTTGCTCCTCTTCCGCCGACAGTGTTGCGTGCGACCCATACTGACTGTTGGTGAATACCCTGCCCATTGTTATCGTAGTGTGCTGATCACCCACCAATATATTCGCATACCAAATGTGAAATACAAAACAGTGTTCACCGATGCCGTAAACACCACCATCGATACCACAGCGGTTGGTTTGCGAATCCACCGTAATAATCGATTATCTGATGTCTCCCTTGCCCCCTCTCCAAACTGTCCTCCCCATACGATGAGGTAACAGGAGGCCATCTGAAGTAGCGTACTATCTTCAAAGATAACTCGGAACTCCTCTGCGAACGAGTACATCCCATACAGATTCGAGAAGAATACCATCATACTGATCACCAAATTCAACGCCACCACAAACAGATACAGACCGACAAACAGCTGCTTCGCACCATTCTGTAGTGTATATATTAGATTTTGCGCGAACGAGGAGAGAGTGACAATTGCTACAACCATACGCCCAATAATCGTAGTTTGGATGAAATAAGACCAGAAACCATGTGCCATTAACCAACACATCATGATGAACACGAAATAGTCCTTACGAGCATCGAGAAACGCACAGAACATCATCATACTGATAACCGAGATGACCCCATTCGCACTTCCATAGGAGGTAATCTTGATCTCGTATACCCCTGAAATCCACATCGTGAGAGGTACGGCCCATAGGTAGGCACCACGATGGAGCTTTTCGTTGAGGATTTCGCTGATACAGTAGGTGAAGATGAACTGTTCTAGAGTGTACAAAGAAGCATCACAAGAGGGAAGGATATGGTGGGTGATGAGGTCGAGAGGGAGAAATACGTAGTAGAAACAGCTCATCATCGTTGCACGTTTTGGGGAGTAGCCGAACAGTGACCAATCCGCACGCACGTTCTCGATAATGAGGTGATTCCATTGGAGAAGGTCGGTCTTTTTGACTACCGCGTATTCATCTATACCGACGACACCAGGGGGGAGTAGCATCCTAGTTACTGTGTTTGTCTGATTTTTCAGTTATGAGTGTTCCTACATGTTCACATTTCCCTGCGTGACATTTACAGTCCGCAACAGCAAGCCCACATCCACGACATCCACACCTCGCTAGCAGGCTGAGTTGATGGTATTTCTTTGTGCCCGTATGTCCCCGAATCTTTTTACACTCGATACAATCGCATATGAACAGCTTGAACGATTCCAAATGACACACACATAAATGCGTACAGTCACATCCAGAGAATCCCTGCCAGTTTGCCATCCACCAACACCGCGAATGACGTTCCCGATCACGTTTACCTTTCTTCTTAAGAGCACATGTTTCACAACTACAGGTTTTGATGCATGCGCATGCGACGTCGAAACGTGAGCGCACCACAAACAGAATACAAAACATCAGCAATATGTCGATCATACCGACATATATCGTCCAGTATGGTGGAGGTGGGGTTTGGGACGGATCACAATGATAGGGGTTATAGTAGGGAAACTGGGTAGGATCACAGAGACATTGATTCTCGGAGGTGTCGCATGTACCTCCTGAGCCACAATCTGCATCGGTGACACAGTTGGGTGGGGTGTTTGCCGCTCCAATCGAAAACATCACGATAGCTATCACGATTCCCACCACCAAGATCGTCCATGATGTTATTCGTTTAGCTGATGCTTCCCACATTTTAGTTTGTGAGTCATCATGCCAGGAGGAGGAGCAAGTATGTTGCCTGTGATGACTATGTTATATCTTGAGGGGGAGCTCAACGAAGAAGCTGACGAAGCGGCTCGTCACATTCATTTTTATTGCAAGTCGACAGATACCAATGTTAACGTAGAATTTAACTGGATGGGTCATTGTAAGGACCATATCGTGCTCGTTTTCGATGATATAGATATCTCCTGTGCCAAGGCCGAAGAATGGGGAGTTTCCTTCCTAAGCTTCATCGTACCTTCACCCTCGCAATGTGTCCGTCCAAATGGTTGGCTTGATATGTTTCGTACTGTCACCGTACCTCCTCGAGCAGAGGTACGTAGACTGACGATCGATGCGGTGATTGCTTATGTGCAACGAAACTATGGGGCACATACGACGATCTATTTATGGGGTAAATCGGCTGCTATGTTTCAGATTGCGGGTACAGCAATTGCTCGTGGAGCGATCTCTGGTATTATTCTAGGTGATCAGTTTAGTTGCACGCTACATAAGGAAGGTGAACGATTGAAGGTCATTGAGGATAGGAAGGTAATGGCGAGTTTCTCGATGAACCGTGTTTTGCGTCAGAATTGGCCAAAAATGCTGTTGTGGGGGTCTCCGAGAGGAGACAACAAAGAGATACAAGAGACGATGAGAAAAAGTGGCTTAAAGATAGATGTTGGTGGTCCACCAACTAGGTGGTGGTTTGTTTAGATGTCCACCATGTTGCTATTAAGTAGATATGCGAAGCCCATAATTGAGAGCAAAATACCGTCATTTCCACATTCACGACAAAAGTGAGATTCTTCATCTCTGGAGGAATACATACTGGCTGCGGAGGGTTGCGATACGTATACCCAACACCCAACCATGCCATGTACACCCAGTAGAAGAAGATGAACACTGAGATAGCATAAGTATGGTTTGAGGGTTTGATATTTCCATTCCATTCCAATGCCAACAATATCCATAACGCGATGATACCAAGCGAGATGAAACTATGGACTTCGAACCATTGTTTGATCCTCTTCGACTCCTCCGGACAGTAATCGACATCAATACCAGACCCCACGTATATAGATTCAATGAACCCCATACAGACGACAATCGCAACGTGCGTGTAAGACGATGCGATCACGTTCATGCGTAACGCACTCATCATTTTAGTGCTCATCTTTTGCCAACTAAATATGTGCGGAGAAGGCGGACAAGATCAGTGGGTAGGAGCTGGATGGGAGCTTGATGACCAACCCTTGGAATCTCACGAGCCGATAATAGAATCGGGATAATAGACGCATACACAAGAAAATTGATGTAACATGGTAATATATCATCAGATTGTAGTTTTACATATATATACCCTGATTCGCCTTGGCTCATGAGATAGGCAATGATGGGTAGACGGTTATTTCTCGTCAAATGATAGTACATTGGGGAACGCAACCGATGAGCTTTATGAGAGGCTGAATGGCGGATACTGTAACCTGCTTCGACGAATAGTTTTACCATTTCTAAAGATCGAGTAAGATGCAATGCGGTCTTTCCAACCCGATTTCGAACATTAGGATCGGCACCGTTTTCCAGGAGGATTTTGGCCAATCTCAACCGTCTCAACCTTGCTGCCTGTATCAACACATTGATATCCCCCGCTAGGTTGTACCAATCAACAGTTGCAGGAATAAAGACGTATTCCAAGATAGAAGTACTTATACCAGGATTACCGAAAAGAGCACAGCGAACACAAAGGTCAAATTGTTCTCTCGGTGACAGACTTCCTGATCGAAGTATAGCGAATGCAGTGTTGAATTTTTTGGCACCTAATGCTGCAATCAACTGCACAGAAGCTTCTTTCTTGCTCATCATGATGTGTATATGTAACAAAGAGGGACAACAATTACTTATCGCTTCTTATCATTATGTAAAGCTAATACGAACATCAACGAACACCACATGTGGAGGATGATGAATCCAAATTGTATGCGCACGAGTTGTACGAAGAGCTCCATATAAGGTGGTTTACAGGCGTACGGTTCATATGCGATCTGTAGCCCGGTGAGGAGACTCATGATGTACAATCCATGGAAGAAAACAGTCACCCAGTAGCCGAACATGTCTTTGTTGTCCGCCCCTCTGAAGTACACGAACATGTAGCCGATCAGGAGAACACATGAGATTGAGGCGTGCACTTGAAGCCAAGCGTCCATCGCTATACCGCTATTCGGGTTCACTTGAAACAGCTCCCGGTGAAGCGTAATCACGATCTCCGGACAGTAATCTCTATCCAGTATATCATCAACTGCGAGCGATCCTGCGATACCGAGACCTATTAAGGCCAGTACATGACAGAGAGTCGCGAACACCAGCAAGTTGTCGAACACGCAACCCATCGTCACCATTCTTTCTAGTTGGTATGTGCCCCATTCCTCTCTTCTCCTTCTACCACGCTGGTATCTTGTTTTTAGCTACCACAGCCGAGGCCCAGTGAATCTTGAGGGTAAATGTTGTTTTCAATTTTTCACGAAAAAATGAACTTTTCACTTTTAAAAATCACTTTCAAAATCCACAGGATTTACTGGGCCTCGGCTGTGGTAGCAAACAGGGAGATACCGCGGTAGATGAGAGGGTCAAGGTGGTGGGCGACGTTTTTTTGGAGACAGAGAAAAAAACAGTGAAAAAAGCGTATTTTTCGAAATCCACAGGATTTACTGGGCCTCGGCTGTGGTAGCTAAATGCACATACTAGTATAACCGAAAATGATGACCACTCCTGCTCCTGCTCCCCTTGACAAAATCGTCATCTACGACGACATTCTTCGCGCAGACGTTGAGTACCATCGTAGTAACTTTACCAAGCAGGATGGAATGTTTTTCCACAATGGCATTCAAATTGGGATTAACATCGAACAAGATAGGACTCTCTTCGATAGGACCCGCGACGACCAACACTACAACATCGATCTACTCCATAACGGTGGCAAAGACCTTCACGCTCAATGTGCCTTTCTCTACTTCTTCCTGACCGTCCCTCCCCAAGAGGAAGAACAGGAGGAAGAGGAAGAGGAGGAATGGGAGGAAAGGGAACGAGAACTGTCCAACAATGCGATCATTACCCTCAAGTTTGATAGTAAGGAGACGTATCCTGAGCATAAACACCTTGAACTCTACTATTTCGCATGCGAATTCGTAAGAGGCGTGATCAGTTGTCATGGTGGATGGGAGTACAATCAATCCATCACGTATGATTGGTATACACACTGGCAATTGCAACGTGATGCGAACGTGAAGCCATTCGATGGTCGACAATTGTATGTTGGGAAGCGTAAATTGGAGAGTGGTGATTTTGAGAAACCGTCTGATAATCTCGTGACATATAAGGGAAGATCAATTGCAACATATGAAAAACCGCTCTGGATAGTGATGGTGGGTACCACTTACGCTGAATCTGAAAACCATGAGAAAGCACCATGGTTGTCTGCTCAAACGTTGCAAGGTTTCTTATTCTTCGCGGTAACACCTGCTCATTCGATTGAATGGAAATCTACGTTAGACGTCCACGAACATGGGCGTTTGACTGCCTATATCAATGGTTTCCTCACCGGAGCTCTGGTTGCCTATGATTACCATATCCGCCGTTTGGATTCTTCCACGTGGATCTTGCCTCCTTACGGAGGGTTATTGACCGCCGCATCGGTGGCAGAGCCACGATCTGTAGGTCTATCGAAACGATCTCGACTTCCTACTCCTCCACAGGAAGAGGAAGAGGAAGAGGAAGAGGAAGAGTAGGCTCCTCACATGTGAGAGGGAAAAATGTTGACAACTGCAGCTCCTATTCTTGACGAGATCGTCATCGGTGGCCGGACATTGCTTCGCGGTAGTTTTCGTCTAATAGGAAATAAAGTGTATTATAACTACAGATCGATCAATGGAACAGAAGAGAGACCGATCAATATACGATTTGATGGTATAGATCCGCATGACAGAACCTACATTTTTCAGCTGCATGCCACTCATCCTGCTAACCACGATCTACTACACGATTTCGCTACTGAGCATTGTGCCTTTCTGTACTTCTTGCTTACCGAGTCAGTCCATCATGAATCCTATATCATGTTCAGTCCTACTCGACCTGGTCGGTCGAGCTATCATTGTGTTCTACGGGAATTCATTAACGGTGTCCTTGCAATACATGGCATGTATGATTTCCGTTCCGTTGAAGGATCCCCCTATCTATGGCACTTGATTGATCAAGGTAATGTACCATTCGACGGCGTTACTCTTAACATGGTAGAAAATATCTTCAATCGTGGTTTTCACGAAAACGATCACGTATTCACACGCGACTCGTTCGTGTATGAGTACGAAAAAGACGAAACAAATATGCATATTATGTATCAAGGTGTACCTCTCATGCGGTTACAAGGTAGCTGGTATATCGCCGACCTCCATTTTGACCGTGACACACCGGATAGATACATCTCACAGTATGTCGTTCCTATACAGGCTTTTCTGCTCATGGCGGTTACTCCCAATCATGGAATAACCTGGCGTGCTACCACCAAAGAGCAGGATGCTGCGGGACAAGAGTTAATAGCCGCCTATGTGAATGGTTTCTTACTTGGTGCGTTGATGTCCTATCGGTACAAGGTTGTCCCTCATTTTGCTCAAGGAGAAACCACCGCAATCTTCCCACCTCCACGTCCGGTACCTACTGGTGAGGTGTTCGATGCACATCCAGCCCTTCCAGCGCAAGATTTGTTCTGACCTTCTCACAAACAAACATGGAGAAAGTTGAATCTACATTGGAGGGCATGCGCCCCTACTTCCAGCTCTACCTCAAGTTGTGCTGCGTTGCCGCCACGATTTGGGTTACCTGTTTCATGTTCGCTCATGCTCTGTGGGCCTTATTCCCCTTCGACCGTTATGAAGCCGCTTTAGAGGTCAAGACTGTTGGCGATTGGTTCTCCTACTTTTTCAAGATCTTGTACTTTGGGACCACACTCGCCAACATTCCGGTATCAACCACTCTGGTGGTTAGGTACCTCTGGGACTTACAAAGCGATTATGAAAACCTGTGTTTCGAACGTATTTGTGGTCGCACACGTTCCTCCAAGGAAGCCATGGCAGAATTGTCTTACCAGCGTGGTGTTGAGTTCGGTTCAGCATTGTCTTACCAGCGTGGTGTTGAGTTCGGTAAAACGCAGCGATCCGGTCGCGGTTGCAATCGTCCTGATTCCGACTATGATCTACCGCACTCCGATGACGAGAACAAATCAGATTTTATGCGTGGGATAACAGTAGGCAGGACGAGGAGATCTTACCCACATTGGCAGACGAAGCATAAGAAGAATACCGTCCCCTCTATGGTGGAGACTGATGATGAAGCAAAAGGTACCATCAAGGAACCTCTTATCCACGTCACCTCTGAACGTGTTCTTTCTAGTGATGATGAATGAGACGTGTTGTCCACCTTTATCACATATATGTGTAAAAGAATGTTGTTTATCTATCTCTTTCTCTTTCTTCTCGTCACCGCACGTCGCAGCAGCAGCTGCTGCGACGACTATGACTCCAACTGGCGAAACCTCGATGATCCTATGAAGCTATCTGATGAGATTATGGCCATATGGAAGCAATCGGAGATGGACAGGATTGTCGCTACGATCCTGAGAGGACGTATGCCTCTGACGTACAACTTTCTCTGGGAGAATCGCACCTGGACAGATGGCGGTCAATGTCGTTGCATAAAAGGGTGGACAGGGCCTCTCTGTGATCAGAAGGAGGAGCTAGAAGGCGAATCACTCGGTGGTTGGCCCCATCATTACGGTCTCGATTTTTCTAGCTGGCCTGTAGGTCCCAGCTGCGGATTAGGAGAGGTGTGGGACGAT